>Ga0164290_1000032_pt1 | contig 522024 bp, 483 predicted proteins | sample Micstemetagenome_FD_108782 | JGI IMG/M metagenome (GOLD analysis project Ga0164290, IMG submission 108782) | Contaminated culture microbial community from soil near Moab, Utah, USA - Microcoleus steenstrupii SON62 (Illumina Assembly) | ecosystem: Environmental > Terrestrial > Soil > Soil crust... | reverse complement strand
GATCCTGTTCATGCGCGGCGCGGGTCCGGTCGGCTATCCGGGCGCGGCCGAGGTCGTGAACATGCAGCCGCCCGCCTATCTCATCAAGAAGGGCATCCATTCGCTGCCCTGCATCGGCGACGGCCGCCAGTCCGGCACCTCCGGAAGCCCATCGATCCTCAACGCCTCGCCGGAGGCGGCAGTGGGCGGTGGCCTCGCGCTGCTGCGCTCGGGCGACCGCGTGCGGGTGGACCTCAGGAAGGGCACGGCCGACATCCTCGTCACCGACGACGAGATGACGCGGCGGCGCGCGGAATTGCAGAACAATGGCGGCTATCACTATCCGAAGCACCAGACGCCGTGGCAGGAGATCCAGCGCGGCATGGTCGACCAGCTCTCCGAAGGCATGGTGCTGAAGCCCGCCGTGAAATATCGCGACGTCGCACACACCAGCGGCGTCCCGCGCGACAATCACTGAGGCGAGCTGCCGTATCCCCCGACCGAAAGATTTCCCATGACCGATGGCATCGCTCGCCGCTATGATTTCGGGATCGGCCTCGGCCGTCGCGCCGGCGAAATCGGCATGGGGCTTGGCCCAACCGGGCGTGACGCGCGATGTTCCCCGACATCGTCCGGGGCACCCTGAACGACCGCAGCACCGGACCAACCCGCGCGTTGCGTCCGACACCGATTAAGCCAACCTGTAGGAAGCAAGCAGACCATGTTCAACAACCTGATCGGCGGCGAGTGGGTCGAAGGCCCTCGCGTCTCGCGCAACATCAACCCCTCGGACACGCGCGACGTCGTTGGCGAGTTCGCGCAAGGCGATGCGGCCCAAGCCAGGCAGGCCATCGCCGCAGCCAACGAGGCCCAGTTCGCCTGGGGCCTGTCCACCCCGCAGCAGCGCTTCGACATCCTCGACGCCGCCGGCGCCGAGATCCTGGCGCGCAAGGCCGAACTGGGCGACCTGCTGGCCCGCGAGGAAGGCAAGACCCTGCCCGAAGCCATCGGCGAGGTGGCGCGGGCCGGCAACATCTTCAAGTTTTTTGCCGGAGAAGCGCTGCGTGTCGGCGGCGACGTGGTGCCTTCCGTTCGCCCGGGCGTTGGCGTGGAAGTCACACGCGAGCCCGTCGGCGTCGTGGGCCTGATCACGCCCTGGAACTTCCCCATCGCAATTCCCGCCTGGAAGGTCGCCCCGGCCTTGGCCTACGGCAACACCGTGGTACTCAAGCCGGCAGATCTCGTGCCCGGCAGCGCCTGGGCCATCGCCGACATCCTGCACCGCGCGGGCCTGCCGGCAGGGGTGTTTAACCTGGTGATGGGCCGTGGCTCCGAAGTGGGCCAGGTGCTGCTGGAGGACAAACGCGTCAACGCGATCAGCTTCACCGGCTCGGTGGCCACGGGCCAGCGCATCGCGCAGGCTTGTGTCGCGCGCATGGCGAAGTTCCAGCTGGAGATGGGCGGCAAGAATCCGATGGTGGTGCTCGATGACGCCGACCTGGACGTCGCGGTGAACGCGGCGCTGAACAGCGGCTTCTTCTCCACCGGCCAGCGCTGCACGGCCTCCTCGCGGCTGATCGTCACCGAAGGCATCCACGACCGCTTCATCGCTGCGATGGCGGAAAAGATGAAGGCGCTGAAGGTCGACGACGCGCGCAAGAAGGGCACCGACATCGGTCCCGTGGTCGACGACAAGCAGCTCGCGCAGAACCTCCAATACGTCGCGATCGCCACGGCCGAAGGCGCCAAGCTAGTCGCGGGCGGCGAGGCGCTCGACAGAAATGTCGACGGCGCGCCCGGCTACTACATGCGTCCCGCCCTCTTCGCCGAGACGACGACGGCGATGCGCATCAACCGCGAAGAGGTGTTCGGCCCCGTGGTGAGCGTCATCCGCGCGAAGAACTACGAGGAGGCGCTGGCCTTGGCCAACGATACCGAGTTCGGTCTCTCCGCCGGCATTGCCACGACCTCGCTCAAATACGCGACGCATTTCAAGCGCCACGTGCAGGCCGGCATGGTGATGGTTAACCTGCCGACCGCGGGCGTGGACTACCACGTGCCCTTCGGCGGCCGCAAAGGCTCCAGCTACGGGCCGCGCGAACAGGGCCGCTACGCCGCGGAGTTCTACACGACGGTCAAGACGGCATATACGGCCGCCTGATCTGCGCCGCAAAGGACCCTTGGCGCCCGACTAGGCGCCCCAGGTGTCTGCGCCCGTGAAATCGCCAGCCTCGGGTTCGAGGAACAGATAATCCCGCCGGGCCGAAAGGCCCGTCGGGATCATTGTAGAGAGCTGCGGCCCTGCTCGATCTAGCTGAGGGCTGCGTGCCTTCCTGCGATGTAGCCCTGAGCGAGAGCTCGACCGTTCCCGTGCTGACTGAAGCCGCCGGCAGCTTCGCCCGCGGCGTAGAGGCCGCGAATTGGCTGACCGGCAAAGTCGAGAACCTGGCTTGCGGCGTTGATGCGCAGGCCGGACCGGGGGTCGTGGAGCACCGGCGTCGACCAGGCGGCATAGAAGGGCGCCGTCTGGATCTTGTATTGGGGTGTCGGTTTGCCGAAGTCGGCGTCGGCACCCGCGTCAACAAAGCCGTTGTACCGCGTCACCGTTTCGACCAGGTTGCTTGCCGGCATCGGAACCCGCTGATACGGCATGACGATCTTCGCCGCGAGTTCCTCCAGCGAGTTTGCCTGGAAGAAGAATCCGTCAGGATCGACATAGGGCGGCGCCACATTCCAGTTCCTGCGGGCCCTGGTCGTCTCGTCGAATATCGCCCAGATCGGGCCACCGCCGTTGTGGCCGTCGCCGATACCGGCCATCGCGGCGTTGATCCAGTTTTGCGGGTTCCATGTGATGTTCTTGGCGTTCAGGTAGCTGTCCTGAACGTACGGGTTGACCGAGCGGGCGCTGTTCGTCCCGAATTGGCCTCCCGTTTCGTCGTAGAAGCGCTTCCCGATCATGTTCACATGGATCACGTCCTGGAAGTTGTTGACGCTTAGTCCCCTGGCTTTCGCCAGCGGGAAGACGACGCTGGTGGGCAACCACTCAAGGAACGAGTAGTTGTACCGCGTTCCGATGCGGCTTGGCTTGGTGATGTTGGTGCCGAACTCTCCCGTCTGGTTGTACGTGCCCGCCAGGGAGGCGCCGACATTCAGCCCTGCGAGGATGCCGCTGGCGTCCTGGAAGGAATAGGGCTCGCCGGCGACGCCGCAGTATTCCGCGGTGAGCCGTGGGTCGAACATCCGGCGGTATTCCACATTCCCGTTTCCGCCACCGCTCGCGATCACTATGCCCTTGCGTGCCTGAATATTGACGTTGCGGCCGTTGTGAGTGGCTTTGACCGCGACCACGCCATGGTGCATCCGGTGCAGCGACTCCAGACGGTGATTCAGCAGGATCTTCACGCCACGTGCTTTCGCCGCGGCCTCCAGCGGATATATGAAACCGGGCCCTTGTGACGTCGTCAGCCGTTGCGACTCGGGCACCTGCAGGCCGGTCCGGACCGAGACGTAGTCCATGATCGCCGTGTGCATCATGCGGTTGACCGAGTTGCCAACCTCATTACCGCCGACGTTGTCGGCCGTGCTTCTCGTCCACCTGACGCCATGGCGGACCAGAAAGTCGTAAATGGTGAGGTTGATGTCGGCAAATGCCCGGATGACCTCGCGATCGTTGTAGCGGTAGCTCGGAAAGCCGTTGGTCTGGACGATGGACCAGTCGGTGAGATCGCGAAACAGCAGGTCCGGTGTGTCCACGATGCCGGCCGCTGTCTGGGCAGGGGTTCCGCCTCCCAGGGGAATGTTGCCTGAGCTGACAACGCCGCGTCCTCCGATATGCGGTTGCGCCTCGAGTACAATAACCGACGCGCCTGCCTCTGCGGCGGCGACTGCCGCGGCGAGGCCGGCCGAGCCGCAACCCACTACGACGACATCGGCGACACGCGGGCCTCCGCCATGGCCAAAGCCCGATGCATTGCCAATGTTCACCTGGAAAATGCTGCTGCCTGCGGCGGCGATTCCGGCACCGCCCTTCAACAATGATCGTCGGGTGACTTTCATTACGTCCTCCTCCTGATTTTCAAAATCAGCGCACGCCAGTCGGGGCCCTCATTCGGGCTTGTGTGGCGGCGCGGCCTCCATCCTGCTCGCCTGGCAGTCCGTGTCAGGAGACTGCCCACAATATGGACAATATGTCCAACAATTCATATTGGGCAGACTGTTGGCGGATTGTCAACGCCTGACCGCCGCGCTTCGGAGCCCAGAGCCTGGCCTCGATTTACCGCACAGCGATTGGCGGCCCGGATCGACTGCGCCGGAACCGCTGGCGCAGTCGAGAGGGAGAGAGGGGCGGGGTTTCAGCGACGGGTTGGAGCGAAGAGAGAGGCTCTCGGCGCCTGTCGCGGAGAAACCACCATGGCAAGAGCTGTAAGGATGAAGCCCGCCGGCCCGATGATCGCGTCCTCTCGGGCGCGATATGTCGTTCAACCGCATCAGCCTGTCGGATAGCGATGTCCGCGAGACCGATGTCGAGGGCCCGACTTGTGAAGGCGGGCCGCTTCGCCGAGGACGGACTCATCCCTTCATCGTCAAGAAGGCCGATGCCAAGACCTCAGCCGTCGATGACTCGCTGGCAGAGGACATGCATCGCTTTGCTCATCAACGCGATGAGTCCTCAAGGGCTCTGAGTACAGAACCTAGCGCTGCGTCGGCAAGGTCACCTGTGCATTCGATGCTCTTGCTTCCTCGGCTTCGAAGCGCAGCGCCTCGCCGAGCGGCATTTCGTAGCCGCGGTCGATCAGCGACTTGATGCGCCCGGTATGGTCGGCCGGCCATTGCGCGATCGCAAGCGCGACGGCGCGGGCTGTGGGAAGGAGGTCATCGTCGGCGACGACTCGGGTGACGAAGCCGAGCGCAGCCGCTTCCTCCGCCGGCACCCTGCGGGCGCTCAGCGATATTTCCTTGGCGCGGTAGGGGCCGATCGCGCGCGGCAGTCGCTGCGACAGGCCCCAGCCGGGCAGCAGGCCGATCTTGGCGTGCGTGTCCTGGAAGAAGGCGGAGCGGGCGGCAAGAACGATGTCGCAGGCGAGCGTGATCTCGAAGCCACCGGTGATGGCGAGGCCGTTGATCGCAGCGATGATCGGCTTCCTCAATCCGGTGATCGCCGAGCCCATGTCGCCGCCGTCGACATTCTCCGTCACATTGTGTCCCGACTGGCCGAGCTCCTTGACGTCGAGCCCGGCGCAGAAGGCCCGGCCGGTGCCGGTGAGGACGATCACCCGGACATCGTCACGCGCGTCCATCTCCGCCAGCGTGGCGACCAATGCGGTGCGCAATGCGCGGTTGAGCGAGTTGAGAGCGGCGGGACGGTTGAGGGTGAGCGTCGCCACGCCGTCCGCGATTTCGATGAGCAGGGGGGTCTCGTCCATCGTCACCTCCGGAGTGCGCCGCCCTCAAATGGCGCGTGCGAAAAGCTCCGCCGACGCGATAAAGCGCGGCGCCTGCGTTGCGTCCTCGTAATAGGCGTCGCGGCCGAGCCGATGCTGGTAGTCGTAGAGGACGGCGAGTTTCCAGGCCGCCATCGCCGCATACCAGGGCAGCCGCGACACGTCGCGCCCCGTCAAAGCCGCATAGCGCTCCACCATCTCCTCGCGCGCCGGAAAGCCATCGCCGAGCATGGCAGCCGACAGTTCCTGCGTCGGGTTCAGCGGCTCGTTCTTTGCCGGATAGCAGCAGGCCGTGTAGCCGAGATCGAGCAGCGGATCGCCGATCGTAGCGAGCTCCCAGTCGAGGATCGCCAGCAGCCGCGGCGGCGCAGCCAGCGACCAGATGACGTTGCCCAGCCGGAAATCGTTATGGACGATCGCGGCGCCGGATTCCGCCGGCACTGTCGAACGCAGATGCGCGGCCATGTCGGCGAGCCAGGCGGGCGCCGCGTCGTCGCGCAGGTTCATCAGCCCTTCCAGCCGCTTCAGGTGACGGGCGTTGAAGTCCTTGGGCTGACCGAAATCACCGAGCCCGCAGGCGCGCCAGTCCACCGCGTGCAGTTTCGCAAGGCCCTCCGCCAGACCGAAGGTGATGGCGCGGCCGTCCCGCACCGTGTCGAAGGGCGGCGCGAGCCTGTCGGTCATGATGTGTCCAGGCACATGCTCCATGATGTAGAAGGGCACGTCGAGCACGTCGCCGGCCTGTGCGACGGCCAGCACGCGCGGGGTGGGCACGTCCTGGTCCTGCAGGGCCGTCAGCACGCGCGCCTCGCGCAGCACGTCGTTCGCGCCCTTCGGCACCGGCGGCGGCGGCGGACGGCGCAGCACCGCGTTGCCGCCCTTCACCGTGATCAGGTAGGTAAGGTTGGAATGACCGTCGCCGATGCGCCGCGGCTGTGGAGCGCCGTCGCGCAGGCCCTTCGCCGCAAGAAATCCGTCGAGCGCCGCGAGGGTCGCGTCGTCCCAATTCCAGCTCATCGCGACGTCTTGTTCAGCTCGATCATGGCGTCGAGATAGGATTGCGGCCACTGGCATTCGAACTGGCCGGCGGCGTCGCGCCCGTCGATCTTCGCCCGGCAGGCCGCTTCCATGATCATCGTCGCATGGCGTCCGCCGGTCGGCAGCTTGACCAGCCCGAAGCGCTCCATCTGCATCGAGCACGTGCCGCCTCGGATGTCGGTGATCTGCACGTCAATGCTGCGCTGGGTCATGTCGTCGTCAAACACCGCCTTCTGGTCGACGGACGCGATCGGCACCAATTCGCCGTCGCGCACGACATAGCCGCCGACGCCCCATTCGCCCTTCGCCATCCAGATCCAAGCGTTGACGATGCGCGAGGCATCGGGCGTGTAGGCGACCAGCCACTTCCAGTGCTGCGGCACCTGCCAGTGGCGCACGCCCCAGGAATGATCGCGATGGCCGATCCGGTCGAGTTCGATCCGCTTTCCGTCCCACTCGATGTAGCCCTTCACCCAGCCGGACTGCTCGAGCCGGTTGTCTGCGAACCAGGACGGCAGGCCGTCGGGATTGGACCGATAGCTGAAGGGGGCATGGAAGCCTTCGAACGAGTAGTCGAGCTTGACCTTGTCGCTCTCGAAGGCGATGCGCGCCGTCTTCTGGTCAGCCGGCTGCCGGACGCGCAGGTCAGCGAGCCGGAAGTCGTCGAAGTCCATTGTGTCGGGCACGTCGCCCTGCACCAGTTCCAGCACGTAGGGTTTGCGTTCCGTGCCCCAGAGAATGAGGTTGAAACCGGCCTTCCCGGTGCCAGTCAGGTAAAGGTAGCACTGAAAGCCGAGTTCGTGGTCCGGCATGATCACCTGCCAGAACAGCGAGTCGCGCGCCCTGCCGCCGTCGGCGGGGCGATGGCGCAGGTCGTCCTTCGGCTGATAGCCGGGATCGGTGATCTCTGGAGCGTTCTTGATCCAGTCGATCATGGGCGGGCCTCCTCCGTGCATGCGACCTATCTGCCTGCAGGATCGGGAAAGGTCAAGATATGTCCGCATGCGTATGGTGAACTAGCGAATTAAATCTGGACAGGGACGCGGTTGCGCTGTTTCATGACCGCGAAGGCGACGGAGGACACTTGATGGATCCGAGGACGGTTGGCGAGTTGCTGGCTAGCGAAATCGCGGACGATCCGCCGGAGGGCTTCGCCCCGCTGCCGACCGGGCCTGGATACAACGCCTATTTCGGTCCGATCTACGGCAAAATGCTGGACTGCAGGTTGCGGCTCGGCATGCGCATCGGCCGCCGGCATATCAACCCGCACGACACCTGCCATGGCGGCGTGCTGGCGTCGTTCGCGGACATGCAGGTCTATGTCACCCAGCAGGCACGCAGCGATCTGCGCCAGATACTAATGCCGACGATCAGCATGTCGCTCGACTACATATCGCCGGCTATCCTCGGCGACTGGCTGGAAGGGGACACGACGCTGCTGCGGGCGACAAAGACGACCCTGTTCCAGCAGACGCTCGCCACGGTCGGAGACAGGATCGTGTTCCGCTCAAGCTGCATCTACCGGGTCAGCGGGCGTCAGGCGCCGATGGGCAGCACGCTGGGAGAGCTGTTTCCGAACGAGTAAGCCGGTCCCGGCCTGCGAGGGGCCCGAGATGGACAGGCGTGGCCGCGTGGTGCATGGAGTCTCCGTGTCATGCCAGCGGAGTCGTTGATGCAGTCGAAGCCGCCACCACGCGCCGCCGCACGGCGACTGCCGCGCGACCAGAGGGTCGCGGTGATCCTGCAGACCGCTCGATCGGTGCTGCGGGACAGAGGTTCCGAGCAATTCCTGACCTCCGAGGTCGCCGAGCGCTGCGGCACGTCGGAAGCCACGATCTACAAATATTTCCCGACCAAGCGCGACCTGCTGATCAAGGCTGCGGAGGACTGGTTCGAGGAGTTTCTCAGCGACGACTATCCCGCCCGCACCAGCGGCCCGCTGAAGGACCGGCTCTATCACGCCATCTGGTGGGCCCTGTCGTTCATCCGCCGCGAGCCGGCGCTGTCGCGCTTCGTGCTGATGGAACTGCGCGCCGATCCCGCCTACCGGACTATGCGCATTTACCAACAGAACCGCGAGGTGGTTGAGCGGGTCATGGGGGTTGTCGAGGACGGCCGCAAGAGCGGTATCGTGCGCGACGACATCCCGATGCGGCTGATGCGCGACATGATCTTCGGCGCGATCGAGCACCAGACCTGGGCCTATCTCCGCCGGGAAGGCGATTTCTCGGTTGACGATTCCGCCGGGTGGATCACCGAGGTGATCCTGGGCGGCATCGTCGTGAACCAGCCCGCGGACCGGCATCTGTCCGAAGCGGTCGACATGCTGGAGAAGGTGACGGCGTCGCTGAGGAAGCAGGCCGGCCCAAAACGCTGATCAAGCGTCCGGCGCGGCGATCACCCCGTTCGCCGACAGCAGCGCGATGCGCGCCGGATCAATGCCCCAGGCGGACAAGGTCGAAGCCGTCGTCTGGCGCGCATCCGGCGGTGAGTTCCTGATCGTCGCGGCGGTGCGGCTGAAGCGCGGCGCCGGCGCCGGCTCGGTGAGGCCGTCGCGCTGCACGAAGGTGCCGCGCGCATTGGCGGTGCGGTGGTGTGGCGCCTCGTCCATGTCGAGCACCGGCGACACGCATGCATCCGTGCCCTCGAACAGCAGTTCCCACTCGTCCCGCGTCTTCTTCGCGAACTCCGCGGCGAAGATCGAGCGCAGCTCGTTCCAGCGGGTGTGGTCGTGCTGGCCGGGCAGCGTCGCGACGTCTAGGCCGAGGATGCGGACGAACTCGCGATAGAAGCGTGTCTCCACTGCGCCGACCGCCATCCAGCGGCCGTCCTTCGTGGCGTAGGTCGTGTACCACGGGGATCCGCCATCGACGCTGTTGGTTCCCCGGTCGAGGTTCCAGAACTTCGCCTGGCGGTAGCCGAGATGCATGGTCAGCATGCTGGCGACGCCGTCGACCATGGCCGCGTCGACGACCTGGCCCCTGCCGGACTGGCGTGCTTCCACCAGCGCGGCGAGCAGGCCCATGGCCAGGTAGAGCGAGCCGCCAGCGAAATCTCCGACAAGGTTGAGCGGCACGGCAGGGGCGCCGCCCTTCGGCCCGATCGCCGCCAGGGCTCCGGTCATCGCGATGTAGTTGATGTCGTGACCGGCCATCTGCGCCAGCGGACCGTCCTGGCCCCAGCCGGTCATCCGCCCGTAGACGAGGCGCGGATTGTCGGCGAGGCAGATTTCCGGTCCAAGCCCCAGCCGTTCCATGACACCCGGGCGGAAGCCTTCGATCACCATGTCCGCCGAGGCGATCATCTCGCGCACCACGGCGACGCCTTCCGGCGACTTCAGATCGACCGCGGCGGCCTGCTTCGACCGGTTCAGGAGGTCGTAGCGCAGGCCGATGTCGAAGCCGAGATCGCCTGTCGACAACCGCTGCACGCTCACAACCTCGGCTCCGAGATCCGCGAGAAGCATGCCGCAGAAAGGGCCCGGGCCGATGTTGGACATCTCGACGATCCTGACGCCCTGCAGCGGACCCATTCGGCACTCCTATTGAGCTTGGCTAACCAGAAGAATGGCGGTCACCTGCAGCCGCGCGGCTGCATAGCCCCTTCATTCTTACGCTGTCATTGTGTGAAAACGCCCATCATGTCAATTAGTATATCTAGCGTACGAATCGTCTTGACAGGTGCATTTGGTGAGCTAAACTCACCTAGACGATCGGCAAAAGAGCAAGCCACATTCGGAGCCAGCCTTGGACAGACAAGCGATCATCGACCGTTTCGCGGAAGCAGCCAGGGATCCGCTCGGTTATGCGAGAGCCTGGAAGGATCGGACGGGCCTCAAGGTCATCGGTTCGTTTCCGATGAACTTTCCCGGTGAGCTCGCGCACGCCGCCAACACGCTGCCGATGATCCTGCAGGAAAGCGACGAGCCGATCACGCTCGGTCATGGCCTGCTCTTTCCGTTCTATTGCGGCTACACGCGGTCCATGGTCGACCAGGCGGTCCGCGGCGATTTCGGCGTTCTCGACGCGATCATGTTCGGCGACCATTGTGTGCAGCTGCTCGGCGCCGCCGACGCGATCCGGATGCAGTTGACCGAGACGCGCGTCATCTTCTTCCAGCTCATCTCCTCAATGTGCGATCCCTGGACGCAAGGGCGCTCGGAGGAGAGCTTCACGAAGCTGAAGGAGGAACTCGAAGACTTCGTCGGCGCCCCGGTCGAGGACGAGGCGCTGCATGCGTCAATCCGGCTGTTCAACCGCAATCGCGGCCTGATCCGCCGCCTCTACGACATGCGCAAGACCGGCATCGCGCCGCTCGGCTCCGTCGAGATGCAGCACGTCGTCAAGTCATCGATGATCATGGACAAGGCCGAGCACACGGAGCTGCTGGAGACGCTGGTGGCGTCTTTCGAAAACGGCGGCGTCCGGCCGACGCGGAACGTGCGTCTGCACCTGTCCGGCCATTTCTGCCAGGCGCCGAAGCCGGAAGTGCTACGAATGATCGAGGAGTGCGGCGTGACCGTCGTCGGCGACGATCTCTACCACGGCTTTCGCTACATCTCGACGGACGTTCCCGAACAGGGCGATCCGATCTCCGGTCTCGCCCGCTGGTACATGGACCGCAATACCGGCGTGCCGTGCCCGACGCGCGTCCAGAACAATGTCGACTGGGATGCCTATCTGCTGAACGCGATCCGCGACGAGCGTGCCCAGGGCATGATCGTCCTGATGGCCAAGTTCTGCGAGCCGCACATGTACTACTACCCCGAGGTCAAGGAGGCCTTCGAGAAGGCCGGCGTGCCGCATCTGCTCATCGAGACCGAGCATGACGGCATGGCCCTCGAAAGCATGAAGACCAGGGTCGAGACCTTCGTCGAAGTCGTGAAGCACCGCCAAGCCGCCTGAGCCAGGAGACGCCACAGATGAACATCGCCGTGAGATCGCCCTTCGAGGAGAAGAAGGCCAACAAGCTTCAGTCGACCCGCATCGCCGGCAAGCTCGTCAACGACTATTGGGAGATGGTCTGGCGGGCGAAGGAGGAGGGCAAGCTCGTCTGCTGGTACGAGGGCTCGGCCATCAATCCGTTCCTCGAGGCCGCCGACATCTGCTGGGTGCATGGCGAAGCCTATTCCGCGATGCTGGCGGCGCGCCATCAGGAAGGCACTGCCCAGCGCGTGGCGGAGGAGCGCGGCTACATGCGCGAGCTCTGCTCCTATGCCCGCACCCATCTCGGCTGCGCGGTGTCGAACCAGCGGCTGCGCGGCGACAATTCCGGCGCGACCCCGGACGAGGACGACCTGACCTGGAAACTGCCGCCGCCAGACATGATCATCTCGGCCTATGCCTACTGCTCCACGGGGCAGCAGTGGGACGAGATGACCAGCCGCGTCTTCGGCAAGAAGATCCCGATCTTCAACGTCTCGCTGCCCTGGATCTGGGGCTCCAAGCCGGATGCCGGCTATCTGCGCGGCCAGGAGTGGGAAGAGACGTCCACCTATGTCGAGCGCCAGCTCTTCGACATGGTGAAGTTCATCGAGGAGCGCACAGGAAAGCCCTACCCCTGGGATCGGCTCTACTCAATGATGGCCGACATCCGCCGCGCGTCGGAACTGCGACTCGAAGCGATGGAGCTTTGCACCGCGCAGCCGGCTCCGGCGAGCTTTTTCGACTGGGTGGTGTCGATCGCCCCGATCAACAATCTGCCTGTCGCCGGCGTGAAGGATTACTTCGAGACCGTGCTGGCGGAGGTCAAGCAGCGCGTCAAGGACGGCGAAGGTGCGGTGCCGGATGAGAAATATCGTCTGTTCTTCGACGGCATCATGAACTGGAACAAGGTCGGTTGGCTCGCCAACAAGTTCGCGAAATGGGACGCTGCCGTGGTGGCCGGACGCTATACGCACATGGCCTTCTGGCAGGAGCCCGGCCTGATCGACCCCAATGCCCCGGTGCGCGGCATGGCGCAGAACTATCTGATCTGCCCCAACAACCATGCGGCGCCGATCCTGATCGAGCTGATCATGGGGTTGTGCAAGAAGTTCAAGGTCGACGGCATGGTCATCCATGCTTCGCGCACCTGCCGGGCCTTCACCAACCCGCAGTTCATGATCGCAGAAGCGGCGCAGAAGCGCCTGGGCATTCCGTCGTCGATGTTCGAGGGCGATGTGACCGACGAGAGCTTCTACAAGGACGAGCTCTTGAACAGCCGCGTCGAGGCGATGCTCGAGGCGATCGAGTCGCGCAGGATGGCCGCGGCCTGACCGCGCCGGCAGAGCAGGAAGGAGTGGTTCGATGAAGCAGCATGTGATGGGTGTCGACTTCGGCTCCACCACCGCCAAGACGGTCATCCTCGACCTCAAGGGCGACATCGTCTCCCACTCGGTCGCGCATATGGGCGCCGTCTCGGGCAACGGCGTCAAGCACTCGATGCAGGAGGCTCTGGAGCGTGCCGGGCTGACGCAGGCGGACATCGGCCGCACGGTGTCGACCGGCTACGGGCGACGCATGCTCGATGAAGCCGACAAGAACTACACCGAGATCACCTGCCACGCCCGCGGCGCGGTCGCGATGGTGCCGGGCGCACGGCTCGTCATCGATATCGGCGGCCAGGACAGCAAGGTGATCTCGGTCGATTCCAACGGCCTGGTGGCGCAATTCGCCATGAACGACCGTTGTGCGGCCGGCACCGGCAAGTTTCTCGAAGTGCTCGCCCGCGCCATGGAGATCGAGCTCGCCGACATGGGCGGCGTGGCGTTGGAAGCGACGGAGAAGCTCAAGATATCGTCGATGTGCGCCACCTTCGCAGAGACCGAAGTGATCTCGCTGCTTGCCGAGGGTCATACCAAGCCGAACGTGCTCGGCGCGGTGCACAAGGCGATCGCGACGCGCACTCTTGGACTTGTCGGCCGTGTCGGCAAGAAGGGTCCGGTGGTGATGACCGGCGGCGTCGCCAAGAACCCCGCGGCCGTGCACTACATCCAGGACGAGCTGCAGATGCCGCTGATCCTGCCCGACCTGCCGCAGATCGCCGGCGCGCTCGGCGCGGCCCTGATAGGGCTCGACGACTACAGGGCCGAGAACAGACATCTCCTGATCTCCGAAGCCGAGGATATGGCGCGCGAGGAACAGATGGCAGCCGACAAGGCATGCATTCCCGGGTGCCGGGGCGTGCCGGAACTGGCGATCGACCCGCGCGAGAAACAACCTGTCGCGGGCAAGCTCAAGTCTTTGATCGGCTCGCTCCAGAATCATCTCTGAACACACCCATGGAACGCTTCCCCGCTCTTCGTCTGATCCTGAAGCTAGGGCGAATCGGGGCGGCTATCCTGGGCGTGGCGCTCACCGGTCTTTTCCTCTGGTCCGCCTGGAGCGGGCTCGGCTGGTGGGCGCTTCCCATTGCCCCCTTCGTGCTGGCGACGAGCTACTTCCTGCTCAAGAGCTATGTCGAGATCGTCCAGATCATCACCGAGATGGTGCATTAGGTACCTACATGAAGGTCCAAGCGGCTTTCGCTGCCGCGCAACACCGGCCGATCGAAATAGCGGAGTTCGACCTCGACGGTCCCCGCGACGGCGAGGTGCTGGTCGAGATCAAGGCAGCGGGTCTCTGCCATTCCGACATGTCCTTCTTCGACGGCTCGCGCAACTGGCACGACTATCCGATCGTGCTCGGTCATGAGGGCGCGGGCATCGTGCGCGAGGTTGGCCCGGGCGTAGCTTCGCTTGCGCGGGGCGACCACGTCATTCTCGCGGGGATTCCCGAATGCGGCGAATGCCCTGCCTGCCGTTCATCCAAAACCAATCTCTGCGATGCCTATTTTAAGCCCACGCAACGCAGGCCGTTTTCCCTGCATGGACGGCCTGTTCGAGCGTTCTGCGAACTCGGGACGTTCGCAAACTTCGTCACCGTCCGAGAATGGCAGGCGGCGAAGATACGCAGCGACGTGCCGCTCGACGTCATCTGCTGCCTCGCCTGCGCCGGCGCGACCGGCATCGGCTCCGCGATCTTCACCGCCCGCATGGAGCGGGGCGCATCGGCAGTGGTGTTCGGTCTCGGCGGCATCGGGCTCAACGTTGTCGAGGGCGCGCGCCTCGGCGGCGCAAGCGCCATCATCGGCGTCGACACGAACCCGGAAAAGGAGATCGCCGGCCGGGCGATCGGGCTGACGCATTTCCTCAATCCGCGCACCGTGCCGGACGTCGTCGACGCCATCCGCGGGATCACCGGAGGCGGCGCGGACTACGCATTCGAATGCGTCGGCTCCTCGGCCATTCTCTCGCAGGCGGTGGAATCGACGCGGATCGGCTGGGGCACGACGGTGACGATCGGCATCCTGCCGGGAGATGAGCGGGTCGACCTGCGCCCGTGCGCCCTGCAGGAAGGACGCCGGCTGATGGGCTCCTACCTCGGCAACGTGAAGACCCGTTCCGAGCTGCCGCTCCTCGTCGACTGGTATGCCGAGGGCAAGCTGCATCTCGACGCCTTGATCTCGCACCGGATCAGGCTCGACCGGATCGCGGACGGCTTCGGGATGTTGTCGGACGGCCGTGCACGCCGCGTGGTGATCGGCTTCGACGAGCCGCCTCATCCTTGATGTGAGTGTGGATCACCGAAGGTCTCTCAGTCACCCGTAAAGTTGACAATATCCCGGCTCTTTTTGCGATCGGTGGCAGCTTACACAACTTCGACATCGTGTTGAGATCGAGTCACCTGAGGCGGCCAATGGCGCTAAAAAAACTTGTGCGGAGGCAAATCGTAATATAGCATATAAATAGCTCAGCGTACCTTATCGGGATGGAGGATCCCGGGACGTTGATTGTCGCTCGCGTCGCGCGTTCCGCGAAAAAACGCGTCCAGGGAGGAACTAAATGACTCGCATCGGCCAGGCATTTTTCGGTTCGACGGCGCTGGCAGCCGTCGCCCTTTCGATAAGCATGGGCGCCGCAGCGGCGGATCCGCTCAAGCTCGTGATCTGCCATGTCGACGACCGTTCCGGCTCAGCTGCCGACACCGGCATCGAGAGCCTGAATGGGCTGAAGATGGTGCTCGATCCGCTGAACGAGGCCGGCGGCATCAACGGCCAGAAGATCGAGCTGATCACCTACGACACGAAGACGGACCCGCAGCTCGCCGCCAATTTCGGCACCCGCTGCGCGGAGGACGACGGCGGCCTGATGATCATCGGCGGCAGCCCTTCCGCAGTGGCGAATTCGCTGGTGACGGTGGCCAACCAGAGCAAGATCCCGCTCTACATCCTCGCGGCCGCCGCGCCGAACGTAACCGACAACGCAGTCTACCAGTACCGCTTCGGGCCGAAGGTGACGCAGGACTCGATCGCGGTCGCCGAGGCGTTCGCGGCGAACGGCATCAAGAAGGTGGCGATCATCAACAATTCTGTGCCGTTCGGCATCTCCGGCGCCGCGTCGGCGACGGAAGAGCTCGGCAAGAAGGGCATCGAGATCACCACTCAACAGACCTATGACGTCGCCGCGACCGACGTGTCGCCGCAGGTCATCAACCTGATGCAGAGCGATCCTGAGGTGATCCTCGTCTATCCCTATCCGGCTGACGGCGCTCGCGTCGTTCGCACCATCCGGCAGATGGGGCTGAAGCAGCCAGTGATCATGCCGCGCGTCGGCATGATGAAGGCCTTCCGCGACCTCGCGGCCGAGACAGGCAACGACGTTCTGGTTCCCTCGTCGGTCGATACGACCCGGGCGGAAGTGGCCGAATTCTTCAAGACATACGCCGCGAAATACGGGCCGCTCGCCATCTCGCCGTCGCCCGTACAGGGATACGACGCAGGCACGCTCGCCGTCGCGGTCCTGAAGGACGAGAAGGTGCAGAAAGCGATCAAGGGCGGCGACGTGCAGGCGGCCCGCGACGCGATCCGCGACGCCACCGCGCGGCACGGCGACTTCACCGGGCTGCAGGGCACGGCGAACGGCGGCTATCGCTTCTCGCAGAACCATCACGGGCCGACCGACGCGGGCTTCTTCGTCTTCGTCAAGGTGGCCGAGAACGGCGCTGCGCTCGAGGCCGTGGATTCGGCTGTCGCTCTGAAGAAGTAGCCAGGGCTCCTGCCGGGGCGGCGCCGGGACTTTCCGGCGTCGCACCCAGGCCCAAGCAACGGGGGCGCATATGCTCATGAAATTCAGCTACCTGCTGCTTGCAGGACTGACGAACGGCAGCGTCTATGGCCTCATCGGCCTGTCGCTTTCTGTCGTCTACGGCTCGTCGCGCGTCATCAACTTCGCGCAGGGCGAATTCGTCATGCTTGGCGCGATGTGCGCCGTCCTGTTCATGGTCACATTCGCGCTGCCATGGCCGCTTGCGGCGCTTGCCATGCTGGCGATCGTCGTGGTCGCAGCGCTCGGCCTCGACTACGGCATCTATCGGCCGCTGATGCGCCGCAAGGCAGCACCGCTGACAATCATGATCGGAACGCTCGCCGGCGCGATCGTGGTCTACGGTCTCGCCTTCCTGCTGTGGGGGCCTGACCAGCGCTATGTGCCGCCGGTGCTGTCGCTCGACCCGGTGCGGCTTGGCTTCCTCATCACCAATTCGCAGCAGATCTCGCTGATCGTTATCTTCTTCGTCTTCCTCGTGGCGACCTGGTTCATCCTTTACCGCACGCGCTTCGGCCTCTCCGTGCGCGCCACCGGCGTCGATCCGAAGATCGCGCTGCTGATGGGCATCCGTTCCGAGCGCATTGTCCAGTTCTCCTTCATCTTCTCGGCCTTCATCTCCGGCATTGCCGGCATGATGGTCGGCCCCCTGCTCGGCGGCCATGTCGGTATGGGGCTGCTGCTCACCGTCAAGGGCTTCATGGCTGCGATCCTAGGTGGTCTCGGCTCGCCCTTCGCGGCCGCCGCCGGCGGTATCGCGATCGGCCTGATGGAGGCGCTGATGGCCGGCTACGGCACGTCGCTCTATGCCGAGCCCGCGATCTTCGTCCTCATCCTCCTTGTGCTCGTCATCCGGCCCTACGGGCTTCTGGGCGACTACGAAGCGGAGCGGCGCTGATCATGGCGAACAAGATCGTGCCCGAGGCGCCGCGTGCACCGACAATCCTGCCGGTGCTGGTCATCGTGGCGCTGGGCATTGCGCTGCCCTTCGTCCTGACGAGCGGCTTCCATGTCAGGCTCGCCATGCTGGTCTGGATCTATGCGATCCTGTGCATGGGCTTCAATCTCCTCTACGGCTTCTCGGGGCAGATCTCGCTCGGCCAGCCGGCCTTCTACGCGATCGGCGCCTATGCCTTCGCGATGCTGCAGGTCATGGCCGGGTGGGGCCCGCTGATGGCGTTTGCGGGATCGCTTGCGATCGTTGCCGTGCTGTCGCTGCTGATCGGCCTGCCTTTGCTTCGCCTGAGAACCCACTATCTCGCAATGGCGACGCTGGCCTTCATGCTGGTCCAGAACGGTGTCGCCAACCGGTGGATCGAGTTCACCGGCGGCCAGAGCGGCGTCGCGGTGCCGCCGCTGGAGTGGAACGGCGAGTCGATCAACCGCACCGGCATCTACTTCGTCGTCCTGGCCCTGGCCGCCGCCGTGCTGCTGGTGCACGACTTCCTGATCCGCTCGCATCTCGGCCGCGCCATGCAGGCGATCCGCGACGACGAAACCGCGGCGCAGGCGCTGGGCGTGCGGGTCACCCGGACAAAGCTGCGCGTCCTCGTCCTTTCCGGTGTCATGGCCGCCATCGCCGGCATCTGCTTCGGCATCACGTCGCTGCGCGTCGACCCGAGCCTGTCCGAGTTCCATGTGCTGGTGTCGATGTTGACCATCGTCGTGGTCGGCGGCCTCGGCACCCGCTTCGGCCCGATCCTCGGCTCCGTCATCGTCGTCGTGCTGCCGCAACTGCTCACCCGCTTCGGCGAGCTGGAAACCGTGGTCTACGGCCTGTTCATTCTCATCTTCCTAGTCTTCCTGCCGCACGGCCTGTCGGGCCTGCTGGAGCGGCGCGACTGGTTCGGCGCGCGCAAGAGCGCGTCGGAGCTGGAGAAACGTCCGCAGGAGATCAAGGAGAGCGTGCGATGAACGCGAACGCCTCGCAACCGCTGCTGCGGCTCGATTGCGTCACGCGACGCTTCGGCGGCCTTATCGCGGTCAATGATGTCTCGTTCGAGATCCAGCCCGGTGAAGTCAAAGGCCTGATCGGGCCGAACGGCGCCGGCAAGTCCACCACCTTCGACCTCGTGACAGGCGTCCGTCGGCCGTCATCCGGAGAGATCTATTTCCGGGATCAGCGGGTGACCGAGCAGCCGGCGCACACGCGCAGCCCCATGGGCATGGCCCGCACGTTCCAGATCGTGCGCCTGTTCCAAGGGCTGTCGGTGCTCGAGAACGTACAGCTCGGCCTGCATCCGAGGTTTCCGGACGGCATGTTGCGATCCCTTCTGCACTATGGCCGGCTGAGGACACAGGAGCGCGAGAGCCGGGAGAGGGCGATGGAACTGCTCTCCTTCGTCGGCCTCGCCGACCGGGCGGGGCACTCGATCGAGGAGCTGACGCTCGGCCAGCTGCGGCTGATCGACATCGCGCGCGCGCTCGCCGCCGATCCGGTCCTCCTGATGCTCGACGAGCCGGCGGCCGGGCTGAACGACGCCGAGACCCGCAATCTGGGAGAGATGCTCGCCTTGTTGCGTAAGCGCGGACTGTCGATGCTTCTGGTGGAGCACGATATCGATTTCATCATGCAGGCCTGCGACACCATCGTCGTGATGGATCACGGCACCAGGATCGCGGACGGCACGCCAGCGGAGATCAGCCGCAATCCCGAGGTCATCGCGGCCTATATCGGACGGAGGGCGACCGATGCTGCAGCTTGACCAGATCGTCGCCGGCTACAACAAGTCTGTCGCGCTCGACGGCGTGTCGATTTCGATCCCGGAGGGCAGGATCGTATCGGTCGTCGGCGCCAACGGCGCCGGCAAGTCCACCATCGTCAATACGATCTCGCGGCTGGTCACCACCTATGCGGGCTCGATCCGGTTCGAAGGGCAGGACATCACCGGCAGGAAGCCCGCCCAGGTGGTCGAACTCGGCATCGTACAGGTGCCGGAGGGCCGGCGGCTTTTCGCGCCGCTGACTGTCGAGGAGAACCTGCGGCTGGGCTTTCACCGCCTGGCGGGCAAGGCGGACTCGCAACGGCGCTATCAGGAGAGGCTCGACTATGTGCTCGAACTCTTCCCGATCATGCGGCAGCGGATTCACCAGCGCGCGGGAACCATGTCCGGCGGCGAGCAGCAGATGGTCGCCATCTCGCGCGCGCTGATGGCCGGGCCCAAGCTGCTGATGCTGGACGAGCCGTCGCTCGGCTTGGCGCCGATGATCGTTGACCAGATCTTCGAGATCCTGGCAAAGCTGCGCAAGGACGGCCTGACGATCCTGCTGGTGGAGCAGCATGCGGACGACGCGCTGCAGCTGGCCGACTACGGTTACATCATGGCCGTCGGCCGCGTCAGGGCCGAAGGGCCGGGCAATTCGCTGCGGGACAATCCGGCGCTGCACCAGAGCTATCTCGGAAAGGTCGCATGACGCCGACAGCGCAGAACGGGCAGCCGGGCGGAGACTGGTTCGAGGATGTCCAGCTCGGAGTGACAAGGCACACGCCCTCGCGCACGGTCGGCGAGACGGACGTCAACCTGTTCGCTGGCCTGACCGGGGACCTGAGCGAACTGCACACCAGCGAGGCCTTCGCACGCCAGATCGAATTCGGTGGCCGCATCGCGCACGGAATGCTCAACCTGTCGCTCGCCCATGGGCTGGTGACCCGGACCGGTCATCTCGCCGGCAGCGGCGTCGCGCTGCTCGGCTGGAACAATGTGAAGTTCCACGCGCCGGTGAAGCTCGGCGACACCGTGCACGCGCGCTGGACCACGATCGACAAGCGCGAGAGCCGCAGCCGGCCGGACATGGGGATCGTCGTCGACCGGATCGAACTCCACAATCAGGATGGGCAGCTCATCCTGATGGGCGAGGTCGCGGAGCTGGTCCGCAAGCGGCCGGACTAGGCCGGTCCACCGCCGGGCGTGGGGCGGACTGCGTCAAAAGACCTTGAATCGCATCCCGCCGTCGATGTGCAGCGTCTGGCCGGTGGCATAGGACAGTTCTCCGCGCGCCAGCAATGCGACGGCGCGCCCGACCTCGCCGATGTCGCCCCACCGTGCCGCGGGCACGAAGCCCGAGGCGATCAGGGCGTCGTATTTCTCGCGGGTCGTGGCGGTCATGTCGGTTTTCATCATGCCCGGACGGACCTCGTAGCAGTCGATGCCCTCGCGATCGAGGCGCGCGGCCCAGTGCTGGACCGAATGGGACAGGCCGGCCTTCGAGATGCAGTATTCGGCGAGCACGCGGCCGACATTATGATCGACCGCAACGGTGGTCACCGTCACGATCGTGCGTCGCCGGCTGAAAGGAGCGCCGATCATGCGGCGGGCGACCGCCTGCGTCAGGAAGAACTGCGCCCTCAGATTGACGGCGACGCAACGGTCGAAGCTCTCCGGCGTCACGTCGAGCATATCGCCGCGCGACATGACCGACACGCCGGCATTGTTCACCAGACAATCCACGCCGCCGAAGGCCGCGAAAGCCGCCTCGACGAAGTTCTCCCTCGCATGGTCGTCGGTCAGGTCGTAGCCGATGGCCGTGGACCTGACCTCCACGGCGTCGAGCCGCTCCTTCAGAACGTCAAGCGGGGCGATGTCGCGGTCAGTCAGGACGATGTCGAATCCCGCCGCCCCGAGCGCCGATGCGATCGCGCCGCCTATGCCGCCCGCTGCGCCGGTGACCAGCGCCACGGGCCTGCGATCTGTAGCCATCATGCGACCTTCGAGTCGCGCTCCGGCCTCGTCCAGGCTGTCGCCGACAGCTTGCCGTCCTTGCACCATTCGAGCAGAACGTTCTTCTGGATCTTGCCCGTCGCGGTGAGCGGATACTCCTTCACGAAAATCCAGTGCTCCGGCGTCTTCTGCGGCGACAGGTTCTGCCGACAGTAGGCCCACAGCGTCTCCGGCCGGGGAGGATTGTCCTGGCTCTTCGGCAGGATGACCGCCGCGACCGTCTCACCCCAGGTTTCGTCAGGCAACCCGACGACCGCGACCTGTGCGATGTCCGGATGTTCGAACAGGACGCTTTCGATCTCCGACGGATAGAGGTTCATGCCGCCACGGATGATCATCTCCTTCAGGCGGCCGGTGATGCGGAAGTAGCCGTTCTCGTCCATCGTGCCGAGGTCGCCGGTGCGCAGCCAGCCGTCGTCCGTCAGCGTCGCCCGTGTCGCTTCCGGCTGGCCGTAATACTCCTTCATCGTATTGAAGCCGCGGACCCAGTATTCGCCCACCTGGTTGACCGGAAGGGTTTCCAGCGTGCCGATGTCGACCACCTTGACCTCGACATGCGGGATCGGGCGGCCGATCGTTTGCGACTGGAGCTCGTCGCTGTCTGTCGTGAAGGTCTCGAGAAACGGACCGTTCGATTCCGTCTGGCCATACATGATGGCGAACTCGACGTTGAATTCCTTCTTGGCGCGCTTCACCAGCGCTTCGGGTACTGCCGCCGCGCCCGACAGGATCGAGTTGAACGACGAGAGATCCCGGGTCTTGGCGTCCGGATGGTTGAGCAGGGCCAGGATCATCGTAGGAACGATCAGCGAGCAGTTGACCTTCTCGGCCTCGATCAGTTCGAGGAACAGCGCCGGATCGAAATTGCGCATCAGGACGAACGTGCCTTGCCGGGAGAAGACCCCGATCTCGGACACAACCGCGCCGCCGATGTGGAACATCGGCATCGAGTTCAGCCAGACGCCGCCGATCGGGAATGCCGCGCGTTCGACGATGAAGTGGGCCGCGTTGATGACGCCGCGATGATGCAGGCAGGCCCCCTTCGGGAAGCCGGTGGTGCCCGACGTGTACTGGATCTGCATCACATCGCCGGGATCCTGCTTCGGCAGCTCCTGCGCAGGATCGCCTTCCGCCTGCAACGCCGCCAGGTCGGCGACATTGATGGCATGGCGGACATGGCTGAGCTGTGCCTGGACCTCCTTCACAACCGCGACGAGGTCCTTCCCGCGCGACTCGTCTGCATGGACGATGCCGGCAGCTCCGGCATTGCCGAGGATGAACGCCACCTCGCGCGCCGTGTAGGCCGGATTGATCGGCACGATGATCAGGCCCGCAAAGCTCATGCCGTGCTGGAAGATCGCCCATTCAGGCGTTTCCGGAGCTAGCAGTCCGACGCGCTCGCCGGGCTTGAAGTGCTTGAGCAGGCCGCGAGCGCAGGCCAGCGCCTCGTCCACGAACTGCCTGTATGTCCATCGCCGGCGCTTGGCGGGATCGGCGGCGCCTTCGATTAGGGCAAGCCTGTCCGGCACCTCGGCGGCATTCCTCAGCATCAGGTCGCCGAGGGTGCCGTCGATCAACGGCCCGGAATCGTATCTTGGAAAGTAGCTCTCGACGAATTTGATCTGCGCGGTCATCTGTTCCTCCTTCAGATGGCTTGGGCTCCTCCCGCCCTGGCATGCGCGGTCCGTGGCGGTGTGCTACCGCCGTTTGAGGACCTCTGGCTGGACGGCCCGATGGAAACCGTTGAACTCAGGTATGTTTGTTGCCTCGTATTTCTGCGTCCAGGTCTGGCGCAGGTTCGGCGCGCCGCCGTCGACGCGTATGCAGGAGCCCGTGATGTAGGCGGCGGCAGGCGACAGCAAGTAGACGATCGCCGCCGAGATCTCGGATTCGGTGCCGTAGCGCGGCAACGGCACCTTGGTCGCGTATTCGCGCAGGCGAGGGCCGATCTCCTCGGGATAGGTGTCGAAGCCGCTTGATGCGATGCCGCCCGGCGCCACCGTATTCACGCGCACGCCCGAATGCGCCCACTCGCATGCCGCCGTCTCGCTGAGCGTCAGCATGCCGCCGCGCGAGGCGCCCGAATGACCCATCTCCGGCCAGCCGTTCCAGATGTCGGCGATGATATTGACGATCGCGCCGCCGTTCGCCTCCATCCAGCGGAGATAGGCCTCGCGCATGAAGATGAAGCCGCCGGTGAGGTTGTTGCGGACCACAGCCTCGAAGCCCTTGGTCGAGATCGTCTTCAGTTCCGTACGGTACTGGCCGCCCGCATTGTTCACGAGGCCGTGGATCGCGCCGAACGTCTCGACCGTGCGGTCGATCACCGAGATCACCTGGGCTTCGTCGCGGATGTCGCAGGTCATTGCGGTGACCTTGCCGCCGTCTTCGGTGATCTCCCGGGTGACGGTGTCTAACTTCTCGGGGTTGCGCCCGACGATCACGACATTGGCACCGAGATGCGCGAGCTCGTGCGCGGTGCATCGACCGATGCCGGAGCCGCCGCCGGTGACGATGATCGTCTGGTCCTTGAAGAGGCCCGGTGCGAAGACTGAATTGTATCCCATCGTCGCCCCCTCAAGCCGCCGAGATGCCGCCGTTCAGGCTGATCACCTGACCGCTCAGCTTCGCCGCCGCAGGACTGGCAAGGAAGGTGATCAGGTCCGCCATGTCCTCGGCGTTGACGACGCCGAGCCGGGCCATCTCTTTCGCCTTGGCGAACAGCTTGCCGGAGAACTCGCCGCCCATAACTGTGTCGTGGGTCAAGGTGCCTTCGATGATCGACGGCGTGACGCAGTTGACCCGGATTTTGGATCGCTTGGCTTCCATCGCAAGCGCGCGGCTGAACATGATGATCGCCGCCATCATCGCCCCGATCAGCGCCTCGCCCGGGGTCGTGACCTTGCCGGCGTCGGAGGCGATATTGATGATCACGCCCCGTTCGCGCTCCCTCATGCCGTCCATGACGGCGCGCGACAAAAGGAAGTGCGTCATCACCTGGGTGAGGACCATGCTCTCGATGTCGTGGATGTCGATCTTGTGGAACAGAACCGGGTAGGGGTGGGCGCTCACCGTGGTGTTGATCAGCACGTCGACACCGCCCATCGCCTCCTCCGCCTTGCGGGCGAGCTCGACGGCCTGTTCGGTCTTGCAACTGTCCGCGGCGATGAAGTGGACCTTGCAGTCCGGGAAGGCCCGAGCGATCGCGTCGCGCGCCTTCTCGCCGCGCTCGCGGGTCCGGCCGTTGATGGTCACGTGGCGTGCGCCAAGGGCCGCGAAACGCCTGGCCGTCGCAAGGCCCACTCCAGCAGTTCCTCCGGAAATCAGAACGCGTGCTTCACTCAAAGGAAACGCGGCGCCGGTGGGCGTATTCGACATCAGACGATATCCTCCCTAACTTCGTCCGATATTAGTAATCTTTATTACGATATACAAGCATATTAAGTCGACCGGCGCGCCTTTATGCAGCGCGCCGCTTGGCCTCCATCGCCTCCACCATCGCCTCGAGCCGGACGTTGAGAAGCTCGTCCTTGTAGAAGCTCTCGTCGGCGACATCGCCTTCGAAGAACATCGCTTGGCGGCCGTATTTCTTGGCCGATCCGGCGATGAGGAACTGGGCGTTGGTCATACCGCGGCAGGTCCTCGATGCATGGCAGACGACGCCGTCCAGCTCGAACTTGTCGCAGAGCTTTTCGATCTCGCCGATCATGATCGGGGCGCCGTGATTGTTCGGGCAGACGAGGTAATTCTGGGCCATGCCCAGCACGGGATCCTTCAGGTCGATGAGCTGCGGCTCCTGCCAGAAGGACATATGCGTGTAGCGACCGGCGACCACGCAGGCATTGACCTGCGCGAACTTGTCGGCCAGCCAGCCAACCTTGTTCCAGTTCATCATCCCGTCGAAGAACAGGCGGTAGCGCTCGTCCTTCACCGCACCCTCGCCGTTTGCCGCGCGCTCCTGTATCTCGTCCTTCACGCCCTGGAAGTAGTCGACGATGTTCTGGTCGCCGGGCAGGAAGCTCATCGGCGCGATCGAGACGATCCAGTCGAAGAAGCTGGCGGGCGAGGGACGGGCGGTGCACAGTTCCATGCCTTCGAGACGCAACTCGGCCGCTCGCTTGATGTAGCCCATCGTCTCCGAAAGCCGGTCGAAGTCGAACCTGCGGCCGGTGTTGGCCTCGAGGAACTTGGTCAGCTCGATGAGCTGGTCGGCCACGTAGCGCGAGCGCTGGTGCCATTCCTCGCCGCGCAAGTATCCTGCATCCTGGCGTCCGCCCCACAGCAGCGGGATCTGGATCGTGAACATCGGCACTTTCTTGCCGAAGACGCGGTAGGTGATGTCGTCCCATTGCTGTCCGGAGGAGCAATAGGGATAGGCGTTGACGATCATGTCCGGCGGAGGAAGCTTCATCATCGCCTCGATGCGGGGATCATCGAGGCTGAGGCCTTCTTCGCCCGCCTTCGCCTTGTCCATCTCGATGAGCATCTGGCCGATATGGGTACGGGCATAGGAGCACAGCTCGCGATCGTAGCCGCGCTGCTCGCCCCGCGCCTGCGCGCCGATCTCGCGATGGCGCGCCGCCAGCATCGCCGACCAGGCCTCGCCATGCACCCAGACAAGGTCGTGCGAGTGGAAGAAGGGCGGGATGTAGGTGCCGTTGTACCAGACCACCTTCTTGCCCTGCTCCTTCGCGGCGAACACGCCGCTCCAGTAGTCGTTGACCAGCTTGCTGCCGAAACGCGTGCTCTTCAGCTTGTTGGCCCGTTCGCCGTTTCCGAAGACAGGCTTGGACGTCGGCATTGCGACGATGTTCTCCATAATGCTTCTCCTCTCAGGCGGCCTCTGTGGCGCGACGCTTGGCGATTTCGACGAATGTCTCGACCCGGGTCTTGAGAGCCTCGATCGGCATCTCCTCGTGCTCGGTCTCGATCAGCAGATGCGGAATGCCCCGGCTTTCGAAGGCTTCCTTGATCTCGGGATAGAAATACATGTGCGGCTCACAGAACTTGACCATCAGGATGACCAGTCCCCGCGCGCCCGACCGCTGCACGTCCGACAGGAGATAGTCTTCCCAATCGACCCCCTGCATGGTGCGCGTCGGGCAGGGAACGCGCCGGTTCTTCTCCAGATACCAGTGCGCCATCGCCTCGACCGGCGGCCTCGCTTCGTCCATGTCCGCGTGGATGAAGCGCCAGCCGACGAACAGGTCGTCGTTAACGATGCGCGCGCCGCATTCCTCGATCATGTCGATGATCTCCGGCTTTGGTGCGTGACACATGTGGCCGGACAGGTAGAGCGGGATTTCGGCGGAGCCGGCAGCGACGCGCGGAATCTCCCGCAGCAGACGGTCCATCAACGCGACGTGGTCCGCCTTGTCCATGACCATGGACGACTTCACCACGAGCTGCATGTCTCGTCCCGAGATCGCGATGCGGCCTTGACGCCGCAACTCGTAGAGCTCGCGCATCTGCGTCCGGTTGCGGTTGAACAGGGCGATCGACGCGCTTGCCGCCTCCGGTGCGATGGCGCGGCCAGTCAGGCTCTCCAACTCCTTCCAGAGCTGGGTGAAGGTTCCGATTGTCTCGCGCTCGGCCCAGTTGGCATCCAGCGTCGTGCAGAGCTGGTTGAAAAGAATAGGCAGTTCCGGACGCTCCGCCCGGATCGTGTCGGCTGTGCCGAGGAGCTGCACGCAGTGGTCGCCGAACATGATCGCGTCGAGGCCATCAAAGCTGCCGCGCATTGTCTGGTCGATCAGCGATCGGTTGAAGCCGCAGTAGAAGTTGAAGACGCCCGCCTGGCCGACGGTGATCGGCTCGGCATCGTCCTGGATCACGAGCGGAAGACAGCCGGCAGCATGCGCCAGTTCGCCGGGGAAATGCATCGGCAGCAGACCGATCACCTGACGGCCGGTACGCTCCTTCCATGCAGCGGCATAGTCCATGGGGGACTGCGCTGCATATCTCATCAGGTTGAGAATCTGGTCCACGCGTGTCTCTCGTCCAAGTTATGTCCGCTAGCGTACTAAGTTTTCATCACTTAGTCAATATGAACGACATAGCCATGTTTTTGTTTCATTTATTCGCATGTCTGCGGGAAAAAGATGAGTTATACTCACCAATTTCGTTTGCAGATCAGGTTCTTGCGACGGGGTGTAGCGAGCCGGCCTTGATGGCAGCGACCAGCTTGAACTTCTGCAGCTTGCCGGTCTCGGTCATCGGCAGCTCTGGAACGACGAACCAGAGGCGCGGTGCCTTGTAGTGCGCGAGTTCCGTCCGGCATCGCGTGAAGAGCCGCGACACGTCCGGCTGGCAGGCCGGGTCTCGCGGCACAAGCACTGCGCCGACCTGCTCGCCCCAGTGCGGATCGGGGACGCCCACGACCGCCGCATTGGCAAGGCCGGCGTCTTCGAGGAGCAGCAGCTCGATCTCGCGCGGATAAATGTTTTCGCCGCCGCGGATGATCATGTCCTTGATGCGGCCGGTGATCTTCAGGAAGCCGCGCTCGTCCATCGAGCCGAGGTCGCCGGACCGGAGCCAGCCGTCAGGCTGGATGGTGCGCGCGGTTTCCTCCGGCATGTCGAAATAGCCGATCATGTTCTGGTAGCCGCGGGTCTGGATTTCGCCCTGCTCGCCGAGCGGGACGATTTCGCCGGTCGAAGGGTCCGCGATCCGCACCTCCATATGCGGCAGCGGCTGGCCGATCGTGCCGGAGATGTCGTCGTCGTTGTCGTCGGGATGGGTGCCGTTAATGCTGCCTTGCATCTCGGTCTGACCGTAGATGTTCGAAATCGTCGCGCCGAGCGCTTCCTTCGTGGCGCGGATCAGGCGGGCCTCGACCACCGAGGCGCCCGAGGTCAGGTTGCGCAGCGTGGAAAGATCGTAGGCACCCCGTTCCGGATGGGCGAGCAACTGCTCGATCATGGTCGGGACCAGCAGCGAGAAAGTGCCCGAGTGGCGCTCAACCTGTGCCATGTAGTTTTCGGCGTCCCATTCCGGCATGAGGATGTGCGTCGCCTGGAGCATGACGGATCCGATGCCGGCGTGGCCGAGGGAGCCGATATGGAACATCGGCATCGGGTTGACGAAGACCCCGCCCTCCTTCAGCCCGCCGCGGCGCTGGGTGAAGTTGGTCATGTTGGCGACGCCGGTATGGTTGAAGATCACGCCCTTCTGGGCTCCGGTCGTTCCGGAGGTGAACATGATCACCGCGGGATCGGTCGGGCGAACCAGCGGCAACTGCCTTGAGGGATCTCCTTCATCGAGCATCGCCTCGAAGTCGCCGATACGGATGACATGGCGCAGGTTCGGCAGCGACGGCCGGGCCTCCGCGATGGCTGCCTCCATGTCGAAGTTGCGATAGGACGGAGCGGTGAACACGCCGGCCGCGCGGGACTTGGCGAGCACATGTTCGAGCTCGCGGCGTTTGTAAGCCGGGTTCACCGTGACGAGCGTAATCCCCGCGAGAGCGCATCCGTAGAGTGCCGGAATCCATTCCGGCACGTTCGGCGCCCAGAAGGCGACGCGCTCTCCCGGCTCGAAGCGCGTGAGCAGCGCCCTTGCGGTGCGCAGCGATCGATCGAACAGTTCCGAATAGGTCCAGGAGCGGCCACCGCCGCGGCCTCCTTCCACGAGTGCCACGCGATCCAGGCTCGCATCTGCCGCCTGCCGCAACGCCTCACCGAGCGTCACATGCTTCAGCTCCGGCTCGGTGAAGGCAGGCCAGTACGATGTGCTCAGCCGTCTGGCGCGATAGTCCGCGAGGCAGTGTGGCGCCACGATGCAACCTCCCATGATCGGTACGCGTGCGTATCATATGCTATATGAGCTGAACTCACCTGGGCAAGGCCTGTTGTGCTGCGACAATTAATTCGCTAGCGTTCTGTTCGCTTGCGAACACATTGCCTGTGGGAGGCTCATGCGATGGATTTCGCGCTGACGGGCGAGCAGCGGTTGCTCCAGGAGACGCTTCGGGACTTCGCCGAGGCGGAGCTCAGGCCGCATTACGCGCGCTGGGACCGCAACCGCGAGTTCCCGGCCGAGGTCTGGCCCCGGCTCGGCGCCGTCGGCGCGTTCGGACTGCGCGTGCCGGGGGCCCTCGGAGGGGCAGACCTCAACTATCTGGAGGCGGGCCTGGCGATAGAGCAGATCGCCCGGGGCGACTTCAATGTCTGCTACGGCATGCTCAATTCCTGCTTTGCCGGCGACATTCTCAGCCGTTTCGCCGCCCAGCAGCTTTGCGAGACCTGGCTGACACCGATGGCTGCCGGCGAGAAGATCATCAGCGTGATGCTGACAGAGCCGCATTGCGGCTCCGACGCGGCCTCGATCCGGACGAGGGCGGTTCGTGACGGCGACCACTACGTGATCAACGGCGAGAAGTCGGCGATCACCCTGCTGATGGTCGCGCACGCCGGCATTCTGTTTGCCAAGACGGCGCCGGAGAAGAAGGCGGCCGGCGTCTCGGCCTTCCTCCTGCCGCTCGACACGCCGGGGCTGTCGCGCACGCCCTATGAAGACATGGGTGCAAAGGGCATCGTCCGCGGCTCGCTGTTCCTCGACAATGTCCGCGTGCCCGCCGCCAACATGATCGGCCCGGAGAATGCTGGTTTCACGCAGGTCATGCAGACGTTCGACTACACACGCGCGCTGATCGGGCTGATGTGCCTCGGCGCGGCGGAGCAGACGCTGGAGGAGACGATCTCCTACGTGAAGGAGAGGCAGGCATTCGGCCAGCCAGTCTCGAAGAACCAGGGCGTATCCTTCCCGCTGGCGGAGGCGAAGTCACAGCTCGAGATGCTGCGCTGGCTCTGCTACCGGACACTGTGGCTGCGCGATCAGGGCTTGCCGCACACCGCCGAGGCGGCCATGTGCAAGGCAGAAGGGCCGACCATCTGCGCCGACGTCATCCGCGCATGCCTCGTGCTGCACGGCCACTACGGCTACACGCAGGATTTCCCGGTCGAGCAGCGATACCGCGATGTGCTCGGCCAGATCATCGCCGACGGCACGCCGCAGATCATGAAGCTCATCGTCGCCCGCCATGTGCTCGGGCGCGAATTCGCATAGCGCTTCCTCCAACGACGCCAGCAGGGACCCACGTGAACATCTACGACCTGAAGACCAAGCGCGCCCTGGTGACTGGCGGAGGCTCCGGCATCGGCTTCGCCACGGCGCAGCTCTATCTGCAGTCGGGCGCGTCGGTGGAGCTTTGGGGCCGTGATCAGTCCAAGCTAGAAAAGGCGCGCAGCGAGCTCCAGCCGCTCGGCGAGGTCAACATCGCCTCGGTCGACGTTGCCGACGGGGGTAAGGTGGCGGCTGCCGCCGAGGCGCTGCTGTCGCGATGGGGCGGGCTCGACATCCTGTTCAACTGCGCCGGACATTCGACCCGCGTCGCGCCGCTCTCGGAACTGTCCGACGAGGACTGGCGACAGGCCATCGGCATCAATCTCGACAGCGCCTTCTACACCTGCCGCGCCTTCGTGCCGGGCATGGTTGCGCGGGGCTGGGGCCGCATCGTCAACACGACGAGCCAGGCCGGAAAGGACGGAAATCCGTTCATGGCGGGTTACGTTTCGGCCAAGGCCGGCATCATCGGCCTGACCAAGTCGCTCGGCAAGGAACTGGCCAAGACCGGCGTCCTTGTCAACGCCATCTGCCCGACGGTCTTCGACACGCCGCTTGTTGCGGACACGGTCGAGCGCGCGCCCGACGCCATGGCCGCCGCCGTTGCGAAGATCCCCATGGAGCGGATGGGACGGCCGGAAGAGGCGGCCGAACTCGTCGCATGGCTTTCATCCGATGCGTGCAGCTTCAACACGGGCGTAACGTTCGACCTTTCGGGCGGCCGGGCCGTCTACTGACGCGTTGCGCATGGTTCGACCCCGATACAGATGACAGGCACCGAATGGACGAGACGATTGTAGACGGCGCGCTGAACTTCCGCTCGGTGGCGGCCTATCCGGCCAGCGGCGGCCGGGTGAAGGCGCGAACCATTTATCGCAGCGGCGCCTTCGAAGGCCTCGGCGAGGCCGGCGCAGAGGCGATGCGGCGCCTGACGGTCCGCACCGCCTTCGACCTGCGCAGCGAAGCCGAGAAGGCGCGGAGCCCGTCGCCGCTTCTGTCCATTGCCGATTTCACGGTCGTGAGCGAGCCGCATATGATCCGGCATGGCGACCTCTATGCCGTGCTCGCGAACCCCGGCTCGTCGGCGCAGGCCTGCGCCGACGTCATGAAGAGTATCTATGCGACCCTGCCTGCCGACTTTGCCGCGATCTACCGCCGCTATTTCCGCACGCTCGCCGAAACGGAAACGCCCGTCGTCGTCCATTGCGCTGCCGGCAAGGATCGCACCGGCGTAGTGGTCGCAATGCTGCTGGAGCTGCTCGGCGTCAACCGCGACGACATTATGGAAGACTATCTCAAGACCAACGCCGCGCGCGATGCGCTCTATCGGCGGCTGATCGTGCACAGCCATGGCGTCGATTATGGCGCGGTGGCCGATCACCTGATCGAGCCGATGATTACCGCGAACACAGCCTATCTCGATGCGATGTTCGCAACGGTCTCGCGCGACTTCGGCGACATGGCCACTTATGCCGAGCGTGCCCTGCAATTGTCGCGCGGCGACATCGAGACGCTCGGCCGCCGCTTCATCGAATAGAACAAGACGACTCAGGCGCCTTCGGGAAAGTCGGTCGAGGCCGAGAGCGTGTGCCAGGCATCCATCGCGGATGTCTGCGCGGCATTGCGCTCGCCGATCGTGCGCAGGGCGTCGCGGCCTGCGACGAACCAGACCGGCGGTTCAGGCGACCGTGCTAGCTCGACCATTGCGCGACCGAAGGCAGCGGGATCGCCGGCCTGGCGATGATTGCGCGAGGACCGCCGCTCGGTGGCCGTGGCGGTCGTCCTCGCGTAATCTTCAAGAGACAGGTCCGCCAGCCGCATCGAGCTGCGGTCGAGAAAGTCGGTGCGGAAATAGCCCGGATAGACCGCGGTTACCTTGATGCCGAAGCGAGCCAGTTCATGGCTGAGCGATTCCGACCAGCCGGACACAGCGAACTTCGTCGCCGCGTAGATCGAGCCGCCGTCGACGCCGACCGCGCCGACCATGGACGAGATGGTGATGACATGGCCGGCCCGCTGCGCCCGCATCAGCGGCAGGATCGCCCTCGTCACGGCGAAGACGCCGAAGACGTTGGTGGCAAACTGCCGCTCCACCGCTTCAGGTGAGATCTCCTCGAATGCGCCGAGCTGGCCGTAGCCGGCATTGTTGACCAGCACGTCGATGCGTCCGAAACGCTCGACCGCGGCTCGAACGGCGGCGTCGATGCTGGGCTGATCCGTCACATCCAGCCGAACCGACAGCAGCCTGTCGCCGTCTGGACCAAGTGCTTCGCTGACGACAGCCCTGTCACGACCTGTCGCGATGACGCGATCGCCTGCCTCTAGCGCAGCCAGAGCCGTCGCCCGCCCGAGGCCGCGAGTCGCGCCGGTGATGAACCATGTCTTCATGCGGCCCTCCCAATCGACGCGATGACGCGGTCTAGCCGATCTCCGCGACGCCCTGATCCATGACCGTTCGGTCGCCGACCCGCGCCTCGAACAGGATGCGGCTGCCGTCCTTCCAGCACGAGAAGTCGAGCGCGTCGCCCGGCATGACGACACCGGAGAAGCGGAGATTGAGCGATTTCAGCCGCGCCGGATCGCCATCGCAGAAGGCGCGCAGCACCACGGCGCAGACGGTGCCATAGGAGGCGAGGCCGTGCAGGATCGGCTGTCTGTAGCCGGCTTTGCGCGCCACGTCGTAGTCAGCATGGAGCGGATTGTAGTCGCCCGAAAGGCGATAGATCAGCGCCGCGCGCGGCGAGGTCTGCGCGCTCTCGACATGGTCGGGCGCTCGCGACGGCGGTTCGGGCCGCTCGACCTTCGGCATGGGATCGCCGCCGAAACCGCCATTGCCCCGCATCGCGACCGTCTGGTCGATGGTACAGTAGATCGTGCCGTCCTTCGCGTCCCGCACCTGCCGCTGCAGGATGCAGACCGATCCCTTGTCCGCACCGCGGTCATAGAGTTCCGTGATGCGGGCGCGGCTGACGACCTCGGCCTGCGCCGGCAGCGGGGCTTCGAAACGCGCCGCATGCGCCATGTGCAGGACCTTGACCCAGTCGATGTCGAGTTCCGGTATCTTCGGCCACATGCCGGGCGTTGCGAGGGTAACCGCGAAGGACGGCAGGACGCGCAGCCGGTCCTCGACAAGGAAATTGAGGTCGCCGCTTTCGCCCGGCAGGAGCGGAAGACCGACGCCGAGCGCATAGAGGATAGCGTCGCGTGACGTGTAGGACTGCCGTTGCTCGCCGAAGTCCCAGTTGCTCAGACGATCCGGATCGAAGGCCATCAGACGGGATCCCAAGTGAAGACGTCGCCCGAGCGATGCAGCGGGTAGAGATCGTTCCTGAATTGCGGGATGACGCGCTCGACGATTGCTTCTGGCGTCCAGCCTTCGGCCGTGTGCGCGGTGCGGATCGGGCGCGGTTGCGAGAACAGGTAGATCTCGTTGTTGCGCGAGCCGAAAACCTGGCCGGTCACCTCCCTCGCGGCGTCCGAGCAGAGCGCCACGCACAGGGCCGCGACCTTCTCCGGAACGAGCTTCTTCAGGCCCTCGACGCGCTTCTGCTGCTCCGGCGTGTCCGTGGGGATCGAGGACACCATGCGGGTCCAGGCGAAGGGGGCTACCGCGTTGGAACGCACGTTGAAACGCTGCATGTCGAGCGCGATCGACTTGGACAGCGCGACGATGCCGAGCTTTGCGGCCGAGTAGTTTGCCTGGCCGAAGTTGCCGATCAGCCCCGACGTCGAGGCCATGTGCACATAGGCGCCGCTCGCCTGTTCCTTGAAATAGGGCGCGGCCGCGCGCGAGACGTTGAAGCTGCCCTTGAGATGCACGCCGATGACCGCGTCGAAATCCTCTTCCGTCATCTTGTGGAACAGCACGTCGCGCAGGTTTCCGGCATTGTTCACCACGGCGTCGATGCGGCCAAATTTGTCGACGGCGGCGCGCACCATGGCCTGCGCGTCGTTCCAGCTGGCGACCGAGCCGTAGTTCGCCACCGCCTGGCCACCAAGCGCCTCGATTTCGGCCACGACTTCCTCGGCGGGCTGGTTGTCGCCTCCGCCTTCGCCGGAGAGGGAGACGCCGAGGTCGTTGACCACGACCGCCGCGCCCGCCCGCGCCATCTCGACAGCGACCGCCCTGCCGACGCCGCGCGCCGAACCGGTCACCACCACGACCTTTCCGTCCATCAGACCCATGAACGCCTCCTCCTGATATTGTTCTGCCTGTCAGGCGCCGCGGTCAGTAGCTCTTGGGAAGGTCGAGGACCTTCTCGGCGATGAAGCTCTGGATGAGCTGCTCGGTCACCGGCGCGATGCGGGTGACGGTCACTTCGCGCAGCAGGCGCTCAACGTGATATTCTTTGGCGTAGCCGAAGCCGCCATGCGTCAGCACGGCCTGCAGGCAGGCGTCGTAGCCCGCGCGCGCGCCGAGGAACTTGCCGGCATTGGCCTCCGCGCCGCAGGGCTTGTGGGAATCGTAGAGTTCGGCCGCCTTCATCAGCATCAGCCAGGCCGATTCCAGATACATCCACTTTTCGGCGAGCGGATGCTGGATGCCCTGGTTCTGGCCGATCGGCCGGCTGAACACCACGCGCTCCTTGGCATATTTCGCTGCGCGGCCGAGCGCATCGCGCCCGATCGCGACGGCCTCGGTTCCCACGAGGATGCGTTCGGGATTGAGCGAATGTAGAATGTAGGAGAAGCCTTTGCCTTCCTCGCCGATGCGATGCTCGTCGGGAATGAACAGGTCCTCGATGAAGATCGCGTTGGAATCGACTGCCTTGCGGCCCATCTTCGGGATGCGCTGCACCTCGATCTTCGAGCGGTCGAGGTCGGTGTAGAAGATCGTGATGCCGTCGGTCGGACGCTTGCAGTCCTCGTAGCGCGTGGTGCGGGTGAGCAGCATGATCTTCGACGCCACCTGCGCGGTCGACGTCCAGACCTTCTGGCCGCGCACCTTGTAGCCGCCCGGCACCTTTTCCGCGAAGGTCTTGATGCGTGTGGTGTCGAGGCCAGCGTCCGGCTCTGTGACGCCGAAGGCGACCTTGTCCTTGCCTGCGACCAGGCGCGGTATCCACTCCGACTTCTGCTCGTGATTGCCGAAGACGACGATCGGGTGCGGCCCGAACAGGTTGATATGGACCGACGATGCCGCTGCCATGCCGCCGCCATTGTTGGCGACTTCGTGCATCATGATCGCCGCTTCGGTGACGCCCAGCCCTGACCCGCCATATTCCTCAGGCATGGTGATGCCGAGCCAGCCGGCATCCGCCATGGCGCGGTGGAACTCGTCCGGGAACTTGCCGTCTTCGTCGCGCTCCAGCCAGTATTCGTCGTCGAATTTGCGCACCACGCCGCGCACGCCGTCGCGGATCGAGTTGAGCGTGTCCTCGCGTTCCTCAGCGCTGACTGCCACGATAGCCTCCTCTGTCATCCCACCGAGGCCAGCGTGCGCCGGGCCTGTTTGAGGTGGGGAATGTCGTACATCTTGCCGTCCAGCCCGATCGTGCCGAGGCCGGGATTGCCGTCGAACGCAGCCACGATCCGCCGCGCCAGCGCGACGTCCTCCTCGCTCGGCGCAAAGGCCCGGCGTATGCCGGCAACCTGGTCGGGATGGATCGCGAGCCGTCCGGTGAAGCCGTCGCGTCGTGACACGCGGCATGAGGCTTCCAGCCCCTCGGGGTTGCGGAAGTCCGCATAGAGCGTGTCGAGCGCCTGCACGCCGGCATTGGCCGCCGCGAACAGGCAGAGCGAACGCGCGAGCTGATAGGGCTGGGTCCAGTTGCCGTCGGGCTCCTTGTTGGAGGTCGCGCCGACCACGGCTCCCAGGTCTTCCGCACCCCAGGTCAGCGCGGCGAGGCGCGGATGTGCCGGTGCATAGGAGGCCAGATTGAACACCGCCGCCGCCGTCTCGGTGGCCACCACGACGATCTTCACATGGCCCTTCGTCATGCCGGCCGCGGCCTCCAGCGGATCGATCATCAATGACAGGGTCGCGACGTCCCGGCCGCCGTTCGACTTCGGCAAGACGATGCCGTCCAGACCGGGACGTACGACAGCCTTCAGATCGTCCGCCGTCATGCCGCTATCAAGCGGGTTGACCCGCACCCAGAAACTCCAGTCCCGCCCACCGTTGGATGCGTCGATCCAGCCGGACAGCGTTTCTCGCGCGGCTGCCTTGTTCGGCGGTGCGACCGAATCCTCCAGGTCGAGGATCAGCCCGTCGGCGCCGACGCCCTTGGCCTTCTCGAACTTCTTTGCCGAGTCCGCCGGGACGAAGAGGAGCGAGGTCAGCCTCATGCGGGCGCCTTCATCATCAGGGCCAGCCGGCGGCACTCGCACACCACCTCGTCGCGCTGGTTGAGGCCGCGATGGAGGAAGGTGACGATCCCTTGAGTCGGCCTAGACTTCGACTCGCGCTTGGCGAGGATCGTGGTCTCCGAGTGGATCGTGTCGCCGGCAAAGACCGGCCTCGGATACTTCACCTCCTCGAAGCCGAGATTGCCGACGGTGGTGCCCAAGGTCGTGTCGGCGATGGTCAGGCCGACGACCAGTCCGAGCGTGAAGACCGAGTTCATTAGCGGCTTGCCGAATTCCGTTCTCGACGAATAGTCGTGGTCGAGATGGATCGCGGCCGGGTTCATCGACAGCGTCGTGAACAGCACGTTGTCCGTCTCGGTCACCGTGCGGCGCGTGTCGTGGACGATCACCTCGCCCTCGACGAACTGTTCGAACCAGCGTCCGGCCATTCCTGAAACTCCCTATAGACGGCCGAAGATCGAGACCGAGGAAACCGAGTTCGACGGCTGACCGCCGAGATTGTGGGTCAGGCCGAAGTCGACCTTGCGCAGCTGACGCTGTCCGGCGCGCCCGAGCAGCTGGGCATGGACCTCGTAGGCCATGCGCAGTCCCGATGCGCCGACCGGATGGCCGAAGCACTTCAGTCCGCCGTCCACCTGCGCCGGCAGGGCGCCATCGCGGTCGTAGCGGCCGTCGAGGAAGTCGAAGGTGGCGCGGCCTTCTTCGGACAGACCGAGATCCTCCATCGTCACCAGTTCGGTGATCGAGAAGCAGTCGTGCACCTCGGCCATGCTGATGTCGGCCTTCGGATCGGCGATCCCCGCCTCGCGATAGGCGCGCGCCGCTGCCACCTGCGTGTTGCGCACCGAGGCGCCGTCCCATTCGCCGTACTGGCTCTCCCAGCCGTTCGAGGCGCAGATCTGCAGCGCCTTCACGGCCACAAGATCCTCGGCTGCCTTGCCGAGGCTCTTTGCCATCTCCGGCGTCGTGACAATGGCGCAGGCGGCACCGTCAGACACGCCGCAACAGTCGAACAGCCCGAGCGGATCGGCGATCAGTGGCGCATTGATGATCGTCTCCATGTCGACCGGCTTGCGCAAATGTGCCTTCGGCGAGTTGGCGCCGTTCTGGTGGCTCTTCCAGCTGACATGCGCCATGCCGCGTTTGAGGTCTTCGGCGGAAATCCCGTGCTTGGCGCGATAGGCGCCGGCGAGCTGTGCGAAGGTGCCGGGAGCCGAGCCGTAGGGCATCCACAGGTCGTTGACGGAGCCTTTGGTGCGGATCGGCAGGCCGCCGAAGCCGGTGTCCTTGAGCTTCTCGACGCCGAGCGCCATTGCGATGTCGACAGCTCCGGAGGCGACGGCGTAGACCGCGCCGCGCAGCGCTTCGCTGCCGGTCGCGCACATGTTTTCGACGCGCGTCACCGGAATGTTCTGGAGCCGCAGCGCCGTCGCCAGCGGCAGCGCGGAGTTGCCGACGTTGAAGTCATCGAGCGCTGAGCCGAGCCAGGCCGCCTCGATCTGGCTTTTCTCGATCCCAGCGTCAGCCAGTGCCTCGATGAAGGCCTCCACCATCAGCATGTCCGACGACATGTCCCAGCGCTCGCCGAACTCGGAACAGCCCATGCCGAGGATGACGACTTTGTCCTTGATTCCGCTTGCCATGGTTCATGCCTCCAGCGGGAGATCGGGGCGCGAGACCGGCGCCGCCTTCCAGAAATAGGTGCGGAAATGGCGCTGCCGGTCGAACGCCTTGACGCGGAAGCGCATGCGGACCGGATCACCGACCTCGGGCGTGCGTCCTTCGATGTCGCAATGCTCCATCGCCACGCGCGCGCCGTTCTCGAACTGCACCAAGCCGAAGTAAAATGGCGGGTCCGGAGTGAAGTTGAGCCGGTCGGCGGTGATGGACACGACCCTGGCGGCCACCTCGCTCAGCGGCACGTCGTCGTATTCCTCCGGCCCGGTGGCGTCGGGGCGCACCGGAATCGGCGTCTTCGGAAACTGGACGTTGCCCTTGCAGTCCCGCCCGCCGATGAAGCCGTGCATCTCGCGTCCGTGACGCAGCAGCGTCGAGGCGGCGACCTTCTGGTTGACCTCGGCACGCGGACCCCAGTCCATATCGAGCATGCCGGTGAGGTTCAGGAGCCGCGAGTAGGAGGTGAGGGCGACGCCCTTCTTCAGTTGGTCCGCCGCCTTGCCGCTGCCTTTGCCCGTCGCTTCGAGGACGAGCACATCGGCGCCACTGCCGAAGCCCGCCAGAAGTATCTTCGCTCCCGGTTCCGCCCGGTCGAGCGCCAGCGCGAGACCGAAGAGGGGGAGGGCCGCGCCGAGGTCGCCGGCTTGTGCGACGATCTCGGTGCAGACATTGGCGCACGTCAATCCACACGCCTTGGCGACGGCCTTGTAGGTTCCGTCCACCGTCTCTGGCAGCACAGCGATCGCGATGTCGGCGCCCGAAGTGCCGGCATCCGCCAGTGCGGCTTTCACGGCGGGAATGTAGATCTGTTCGACGGCCTCATCGCGCACGAAACGGTCCTCGGCGCCATAGGGCAGGCCGTGGTCGGCTTCCGTGAAGATGTCGAGAAGGTCGGCATTGACAGTCGCCGCGCCAAGCAGCTTCGCCAAGCCGTCGCCCGTTCCGACGAGCGCCGCGCCGGCGCCGTCGCCCCAGTTGAGATGCTGGCTGCTGCCGGGCCGCGCCATTCGCTTTTCGCCGGCGACGACGAGTTCCGCCACACCCGACCGGAGCGCCTTGAGCAGTGCCGTCACAGCCGCCCGGCGCGAGTTGCCGACGTCCTGTGCGGTGGCGGAAGCGGGCAACCTCGTCGCCTCGATGACCAGCGAGGCCATCGACCGGTCATTGAAGGGGGAGGACGTCGAGGCGAAGACGACGCCGTCCACGCGGCCGGCGATGTCCAGCGCGCGTGCGGCCTCGACCGCCATCGTCAGCGGATCCTCGTCCCAACCGGCAACGGCGCGCCGGCCGCGGCCCGATCCGCCGAGGCCGGACCAGCGCAGTTCTCCCCGCGCGACCTTGCGGTCGAACCGCAGAAGCGGGAGATATCCCGATACCGATATGAGGCTGGCCTGCGCCATGACTGTCTCCACCAGACGTGTCGCAGAAATAACTTGCCAGCGTATGGTAAGCAAGCATATTGTTTGCTGTATCGGATATTCGATCGGGTGCAGCGCGCCCGATCAGGCATTTCTAGAGGGAGGTCTCGTGTCTGATCTGAAGGGTAAAGTCGCGGTCGTCACCGGCGGTGGCCAAGGCATTGGCAAGGCGATCACGCTTCGTCTCGCCGCGGAAGGCTGCAAGGTCGCGGTGTTCGATCTTCAGCCGGAGGCCGCGGAGGCCACCGCACAGGAGGCCCGCGCCAAGGGTGGCGAGGTCAAGGTCTACGGCGTGGACATTTCCGACCAGGAGGCCGTCAACAAGGCCGTCGCGCAGACCGAGGCCGAGCTCGGCCCGATCTGGCTACTGGTCAACAATGCCGGCTGGGATAAGCCCGCGCCGTTTCTCCAGACCGACAAGCCGCTCTGGGACAAGATCATATCGATCAATCTCAGCGGCCCGCTCTACATGCACAAGGCCGTGCTTCCCGGCATGGTCTCCCGTAGCGGCGGGCGCGTGGTCAACATCGCTTCGGACGCGGCTCGCGTCGGCACGTCCACGGAGGCGGTCTACTCGGCCTGCAAAGGCGGCATGATCTCCTTCACCAAGTCGATCGCACGCGAGCTCGCCCGCAACAACGTACTGCTCAACTGCGTCTGCCCGGGCCCGACCAACACGCCGATGATGCAGTCGGTTCTCGGCACCGGCGAGCAGGCGGAGAAGTGGAAGGACGCGATGGTGCGCGGTATTCCGCTCAAGCGCATGGGAGAGCCGGAGGACTATGCGGGCATCGTCGCCTTCCTCGGCACCTCGGACGCGAGCTATATCACCGGCCAGGCCATCTCGGTCTCGGGCGGCATGAACATGGTGTAAGCAAAGACTTACAGAACAGAGCCTGTCCAGCCACCAGGTCGGGCAGCATTCTTCTTCAAGGAACAGCTTGAGGCGCCAAGCCGCCGGAACGGAAACATCCATGGCACACGAATTCTCGGACATTCTCTACGAAGTGAAGGGCCGTGCGGCCTGGCTCACGATCAACCGGCCGAAGGTCTACAACGCATTCCGCGGCCAGACGCTGGAGGACCTGATCAAGGGCCTCCACCTGGCATGGAACGACAAGAACGTTTCCTCCATCGTGCTCACCGGCGCGGGTGACAAGGCCTTCTGCACCGGCGGCGACCAATCTGCACATGAAGGCAACTACGACGGCCGCGGTGTCGTCGGCCTGCCGATCGACGAGCTGCAGGGCCTGATCCGCGACGTGCCGAAGCCGATCATTGCCCGCGTCAACGGCTTCGCCATTGGCGGCGGCAACGTGCTGGTCACGCTGTGCGATCTCGCGATCGCCGCCGACACGGCGAAGATGGGCCAGGTCGGCCCCAAGGTCGGCTCGTTTGATGCCGGCTGGGGTACGGCCCTGCTGGCCCGTGTCGTCGGCGAGAAGAAGGCTCGCGAGATCTGGTACCTCAACGAGACGTACACCGCGCAGCAGGCGCTGGAGATGGGGCTGGTCAACAAGGTCGTGCCGCAGGCGGAACTCGACGATGCTGTGACCAAGTGGACCGAGACGCTGGGCGAACGCTCACCGACGGCGCTCGCCTTCCTGAAGCGCTCGTTCAATGCCGACAGCGACCAGATCCGCGGCATCAGCAATCTCGCCCTGCATGCGGTGAAGCTCTACTACGCGACCGACGAGTCGAAGGAAGGCGTCAACGCCTTCAACGAAAAACGCAAGCCCGACTTCCACAAATACGTCGACTGATGCCGCAGACAATCTCGCCGTCGGACATAGGGCGTTTTCTCCCGGACGGCGCGCTCTGTTGGATTTCGGCGTGCTCGGCGGAATCGCAGATCTTCCGGGAGGGGCTTGCCGGCCTCTCCCGCCCTGATCTCACCTTCACCAGCATATTCGTGGCGGGGCTTAACCGCCCTTCCTACCTGCTCGACACCGGCGCGCGGGTCACGACCTTCTTCATGCTGCCGGAGTTTGCCGACAGCGACCGCGTCGACTTTCTACCGCTGTCCTATCGCGACATCCGTGCCTGGCTGTCGGCCAATCCGCCTCAGGCCGCGCTCGTCATGTGCACACCGCCGGATGGGGATGGCCGCTGCAGCTTCGGCCCCGTCACCGATTTCATCGCCGATCTCTGGGAGAGTATTCCCGTTCTGGTCGGTCACCTCAACCCGGACATGCCGGCGACCTCCGGGACGCCGGGAATTCCGTTCGAACGTTTCACGGCTGTCATCGAGGCGCGGCAGGCACTGCCAGAATCGGATCCGGGCAGCGACGAGGTCTCGATGCGCCTGGCCGCGCATGTGGCGTCGATCGTTCCGGATGGCGCGACGATCCAGGCCGGGCTCGGACGCGCGCCAGAGGCGGCGCTGCGCGGCCTGACCGGGAAGCGCGATCTGGCGGTTCATTCGGGCCTGATTGGCGATTCGACGCTGCACCTGCTGCGCGCCGGCGCGTTGAGGAAGACGAACCCGATCACCGCAGGCGTGGCGATCGGCACGCGCGCGCTCTACGACGCGGTCACCGAGCCCGAGTTCAGCTTCCAGTCACCTTCCTTCACTCACGACATCGCGACATTGGCTGGCATCGAACGTTTAGTGACGATCAACTCCGCGATCGAGGTCGACCTTGCAGGCCAGGCGCATTCCGAAGCGACGCCGGCCGGCTATATATCCGGCCCGGGCGGCGCATCGGACTTCGCAGCCGGCGCGAGAGGGATGGGGGGTCTGAGGATCGTGGTCCTTCCGTCGACTGCCGCGAAAGGTTCCGTTTCGCGCATCGTCTCTACGCGTAATGCCACGGGACCGGTCTCGCTCGGCCGGTTCGACATCGACGTCGTGGTGACGGAACATGGCGTGGCGGATTTGCGGGGGCTTTCGCACGACGCCCGCCGCACGGCGCTGATCGGCATCGCGGACCCATCGCATCGCGCGGCGCTCGAACTTTTGCCGTAACGTTCTGTCCGCCTGCAAACTGTATGGTTGCTTACTTAATTGGTTGCTGATAAAAGTAAGGTAGCATACCAACGAGAGCCTTCCGCATGATCGAGCGCAACCTGTTCCGCGAGGAACACGAGATGTTCCGGCAGAGCGTCCGCCGCTTCGTCGAGAAGGAGATCGTGCCGTATCATGCGCAGTGGGAGAAGGACGGCATCGTTCCGCGCGAGCTGTGGCTGAAGGCGGGCGCGCAGGGCATGCTGTGCTGCACGGTGCCGGAGGAGTATGGTGGGCTTGGGCTCGACTACCTGTTCGACGTGGTCGTGTTCGAGGAGTTGTGGCGGGCAGGCGCGTCGGGTCCGGGCTTCCTGATCCACACCGATCTGGTTGCGACCTACATCCTGTCGTTCGGCAGCGAGGCGCAGAAGAAGAAGTTCCTGCCCAAGATGGTGTCGGGGGAGTGGATCGGCTCGCTGGGCATGACGGAGCCGCATGCGGGTTCGGACCTGAAGGCGATCCGGACGAAGGCCGTTCGCGACGGCAACGAGTTCCTGATCAACGGGCAGAAGGTATTCATCTCGAACGGCCAGCTGTGCGACGTGCTGGTGCTGGCGACGAAGACGGATTCGGAGGCGGGCGCCAAGGGCGTGACGCTGTTCCTGGTAGAGGGCGACCGTCCGGGCTTCCGGCGCGGCAAGAACCTCGAGAAGCTCGGCATGCATGCGCAGGACACCTCGGAGCTGTTCTTCGACAATATGCGGTTGCCGCCGGAAAACTTGCTGGGCGAAGAAGGCAAGGGCTTCGCGCTGATGATGACGAAGCTGTCGCAGGAGCGCCTGGCGCAGGCGATCCGTTCGGCGACGGTTGCGGAGACGGTGATCGAGTGGACGGTCGACTACACGATGAACCGGCAGGCGTTCGGCAAGTCGCTGTTCGACCAGCAGAACACGCAGTTCAAGCTCGCGGAACTGAAGGCGCAGGCGGTGTCGGCGCGGGTGCTGACCGACAAGTGCATCGAGCTGTTCATGGAGGGGCGGCTGGACCCCGTCGACGCCGCGGTGGCCAAGATGCTGACGACGGAGCTGCACTGCCGCGCTGCGGACGAGTGCCTGCAGTTGTTCGGCGGCTGGGGTTACATGTGGGAGATGCCGATCGCGCGGGCCTATGCGGATGCGCGCATCACCAAGATCGCCGGCGGCTCGATCGAGATCATGAAGCTTATCATCGCAAGGCAGATGGCGCAGGACGCCAGAACACGAATATAACCGCGTCCTCCCAGGCGCAAAGGCGGCGCATATGCGCCGCCTTCTTTTTCGAGGGCCCGCATTTGGACGGAAGTGGAGGGGAGGCTGCTGCGCCTTACAGGCGCAAGCCGACATCGAAGGAAACGGCACGTGCGGTCATGTTCATGCTTGCCGGCTTCTTTTTCTACAGTACCTCCGACATGCTGGCGAAGGTACTGTCGGAAACGGTCAATCCGCTGCAGATCGCTTGGCTCAGGCAGCTCGGTCTGCTGAGCGGCGTTGTGGTGCTGCTGGCCTGGAAGGGCCCACGGATCCTGCGCAGCCGCCACCCCGTCCTTCAGTTCGGCCGCGGGCTGACGGTCGTGGTGGCCGCCACGTCGTTCCTGTTCGCAATCACCTATGTACCCCTTGCCGACGCGACCGCCGTAAGCTTCATCGCTCCGTTCATCGTCATCGTCCTGGCAGGACTGGTACTGGGAGAGACCGTGGGATTGAAGCGGTGGATAGCGGTCGCTCTCGGCTTCGCCGGGACGATGATCATCATCCGCCCGGGATTCAATGCCTTTCACCCGGCGATTTTTCTCGTCATCCTGTCAGGCCTAGCATTCGGCATCCGGCAGATCATCTCGCGCCGTGTCAGCGGCACCGACCCTTTGGTCACGACCATCGCCTATACCGCTTTGACCGCCGCACTCCTGCTCAGCCTGCCGCTTCCCTTCATCTGGAAAAATCCGCTCGACCTGACGCAATTCCTGATGATGGTCGGCATCGCCATCATCGCCGGCTGCGGCGAACTGTCGATCATGCGGGCGCTGGATCTGGGCGAGGCGGTCGTGCTCTCGCCGCTTCAATATACGCTGATGATATGGGCAACGATCTGGGGCTTTCTCGTTTTCGCCCAGCTGCCGGACATGTGGACGCTGATCGGCACCGCGATCGTCATCGGATCGGGCATCTATTCCCTTTATCACGAAACCCGCGCGCCGCGCTGAGCGGTCGCGCGGCCGGCGTCAGGATCGGTCAGAACCCGACATTGTCCGCGCCCTTGAGACCGAGCATTTCGCGCGCTTCCTGGGGCGTCGCCGGTTCGAGCGACAGCTCCTTGAGGATGCGCACGATCTTTGCCACCTGGTCGGCGTTTGACTTCGCCAGCTCGCCCTTGCCGATATAGATCGAGTCCTCCAGGCCGACGCGCACATGCCCGCCCTTTATCGCGTTCACGGTGGCGAGCGGCATCTGATGGCGCCCCGCCCCGAGGCAGGAGAAGTAGTAGTTGTCGCCGAAGAGCCGGTCGGCGGTGTCGCGCATATGCATAAGATGTTCGACCTCGGGCGCGATGCCGCCGAGGATGCCGAACACGCCCTGGATGAAGAACGGCGCCTTGACCATGCCCCGGTCCACGAAATGAGCGAGATTGTAGAGGTGGCCGATGTCGTAGCACTCGAACTCGAACCGTGTACCGTTGGCCGAAAGCTCGGTGATGCCGCGCTCGATCTGGGTAAATGTGTTGGAGAGGATGAAGTCCTTGGTGCGCTCCAGATAGGGCCGCTCCCATTCCTCCTTGAAGTCCGTGATCTTGGAAGCCGCCCCGGAAATGTTGAAGTTGAGGCTGCCCATGTTCATCGACGCGACCTCGGGCTTCGCCCACATCGCGGCGGCGAGACGCTGATCGAGCGTCATTCCGAGCCCGCCACCCGTCGTGATGTTCACCACGGCATCGCAGTTCTGCTTGATGCGCGGCAGGAAGAGCTTGAAATGCTCAGGCTCCTGGCTCGGTGAACCGTCCTTGGGATTGCGGGCATGCAAATGGAGGATCGCGGCGCCGGCCTCCGCCGCGGCAATCGCTTCGCTGGCGATCTGGTCGGCAGTCACTGGCAGGTGCGGCGACATCGTCGGCGTGTGGATCGAGCCCGTCACCGCACAGCTGACGATGACCTTCTTGGATTTGCGCATGGAGTCCTCCGCCCGTGATAAAAATAATATACCATACGATATGTCACCGTATCATACTTGTAAAGGATCGAGCGGCGCGGAAGGCCCATAGGGAGTTTTCGACGTGTTCGACGTTGGAAGATATGGCGGCATACATTGAATCAGCTAAAAGATATGATAGCTAACGAGGTCGATTCCTTACTAATTGGCCGTACTGCTGGAGAAGTCTATGAACGACACGCGCTCTTGGGACCTCAGACTCGGTTACCTCATTCACGACGTGTCGAGGTTGCGGCGCGTCACTTATGACCGTGAACTCGCCCCGCTGGGCATTACACGCTCGCAATGGTGGGTCCTTGCCTTCATCTCCCGCAACGATGGCCTGCCGCAGACGCAACTCGCCAACGAGCTCGACGTCGGCAAGGTCGCGCTCGGCTCGTTGATCGACCGTCTCCAGTCGGCGGGCTTCGTCGAGCGCCGCGCGGATGAGAAGGACCGCCGTGTGAAGCGGGTCTTCCTCACCGACAAGGCCCGGCAGCTCATCAAGGAAATCGGCCCGATCAACGACAGCTTCAACGCCCGCATTCTCAAGGGTATCTCTCGCGAGGATCTCGAGCTGACCTCACGCACGCTCTACGCCATGAAGGTGAATCTCCTGGCGCTCGCGGCGGAGCGTTCGGGCGGCGAGTTCGACGCGCTTGATGACGAGGACGAGCTGGAAAGCGCAGGGCGCGGGCGACGCGCATCGGTATTGTAAAATAGATACTCTAGCTTATGATACTCTTTCGAATTAGATAGCGGTGGTATCAGCTATCGTTCGGAGGAGGCTTCATGCTGGCGGCGCGCAGTATCTATGACGAGGACCACGAGAGCCTGCGCGGCAGCCTGCGCCGCTTCATCGCCGAGGAGATCGCTCCCGACTTCGCCAGGTGGGAGGAGGCCGGCATCGTCGACCGGTCGCTGTGGGACAGGCTGGGCGCGAGCGGCTTCCTCTGTCCCACGGTGCCTGAAGAATTCGGTGGCCTCGGCGCAGACTTCCGCATGCACACCGTCGTCGCGGAGGAGCTTGCTTATTCCGGTTTCATGGGGCCTGCCGCCGACGTGTCGGTCCATTCCGACGTCTGCCTCGGCTACCTGCTCCACCAGGCGAACGACGAGCAGAAGGCGCGCTGGCTGCCCGGAATGGTCGACGGATCGCTGGTCTGCGCCATCGCCATGACCGAGCCCGGCACCGGTTCCGATCTGCAGGGCGTGCGCACCCGTGCCGTGCGCGACGGCGACGACTGGGTCATCAGCGGCGCCAAGACCTTCATTTCCAACGGCCAGCATGCCGACATCGTCATCGTCGTGACGCGTACCGGCGAGGGACGCGGATCGGGCAACATGACCCTGATCGTGGTGGAGGCCGCCCGCGAGGGGTTCCGGCGCGGCCGCAACCTGGACAAGCTCGGCCAGATCAGCGCCGACACGTCGGAACTCTTCTTCGATTCCGTCCGCGTGCCCGTGGCGAACACGCTGGGCGGCGAAGGGCGCGCGATGGGCATGCTGATGAGCGAGCTGCCGCAGGAGCGGCTGATCATCGCCGTCACCTCGATCGCCGCCGCGCAGAAGGCGTTCGACATCACGCGCGACTATGTGCGTGAGCGCAGGGCTTTCGGCCAGTCGGTCGCCGACTTCCAGAACACTCGCTACCGGCTCGCCGAGCTGAAGACGGAGCTTTCGGTCGGCTGGGCCTTCGTCGATCAGTGCATCGCCAAGCACCTAAAGGGCGAATTGAGTACCTACGAGGCGTCCATGGCCAAGCTCTGGTGCTCGGAGATGCAGGGCCGCGTCGTCGATGCGGGCGTCCAGATGCATGGCGGCTACGGCTTCATGCGGGAATACGAGATTTGCCGCCTCTATGCGGACGCCCGTGTCCAGCGAATCTACGGCGGCACGTCGGAGATCATGAAGGAACTGATCTCGAGGAATCTCTGACATGCCGAACGGACGCGTCGCCGAGATATCGGCCCTGGTCGGCGATGACCTGCCGGACGATCCGCCGGCGGGTTTCCGGCCTATAAAGCCCCGCATCGGCTTCCACTTGATGATGGGGCAGTTCTATGGCCGCATGGAGAACGGCCTGCTCGTCGTGGCCTTCCGATGCTCGCCTCGCCACCTGAACAATCATGGCAGCTGCCATGGTGGAATGATCGCGAGCTTCGCGGATTTCTCCGCCTACTCGCTGCGCCTGGCGGCGGAGCTGCCGGAGACGTCGATTCCGACCGCGTCGCTTGCCGTCGAATATCTGCGCCCGGTCCGCAGGGGCGACTGGGTCGAGGCGCGGGTCCAGCTTACCCGGCGTGGACGCAGGCTGCTGTTCTGCCGCGTCACGGGCACGGTCGAAGGTGTCGAGGTGTTCACGGCCAGCGGTATCTTCGTACCCGGCGCGCATGATCCGGGCGGGCTCGAAGTGCTGTCGGCAGTTCTGGACGCCTCCTGATGTATCAAGGCCTGCGCGAATGGGCGCTGCGCGAGCCGGAGCGGCCGGCGCTGCTGATCGACGGATCGGACCGCCAGACTTTCTCTCAGATCGAGGCTCGGGCCAACCGTTTTGCCCATGCACTCCGGGCTGAAGGCCTGGTGCGCGGCGACCATATGGCCGTTCTGGTCGGCAACTCTCCGGACATCGTGGCGCTGTGCTGGGGCGCTTACAGGTCCGGCGTCTACCTGACGCCGCTGCCGACGACGCTGACGGCCACCGAGACGCAGTATCTGATCGACAATTGCCAGGCACGTCTGGTCGTTGTCCACGGCGACTATGCCGACACGGCGCTCGAGCTCGCGCGGCGGTTCCCGCATATCGCCTTCCGGTCGATCGGGCTTCCGGTTCAGGGCGTCGAGGACTGGGAGCCGCTGCTCTCCGGCCAACCGGCGACACCGCGCCCGGACGAAAGTTCTGGCAGCCTGATGATGTATTCGTCCGGCACCACGGGCGCGCCCAAGGGCATCCTGAGGCCTTTGCCTGGCAAGGACCAGGAGCTTCTGTTGCCGCCGTTCGCGCGCGATCTCGTCGAGATTTTCGGCCTGGACGCAGGCACCCGCTATCTGTCCACCGCGCCGCTATACCATGCTGCCGCCCTGCGCTTTGTCCTCGCGGTGACCGCGGCCGGCGGCTTCGCCGTCGTGATGCGGAAGTTCGATGCGGCCCGCGCCCTGACGCTCATCGACGGCCATGGCCTTACGCTCTCGCAATGGGTGCCGACCATGTTCCGGCGTCTGCTCGAACTGCCCGAAGCGACGCGGACCGCCTTCGGTGGAAAAACGCACCGGCGCGCGATCCATGGCGCTGCACCCTGCAGCGTCGCCTTGAAACGGGCTATGATCGACTGGTGGGGGCCGATCCTGCAGGAATACTACTCCGGCTCCGAGGGCGTGGGCCTCACGCTCATCGACAGCGCGGAATGGATGCAACGGCCGGGCTCGGTCGGCAAGGCCAGCAAGGGCGAGCTGCACATCCTCGGCGAGGATGATGAAGAGCTGGGCGCGGAGGAGAGGGGCCGGGTGTTCTTCTCCGGCCTGCCGCAATTCCAGTACCACGGTGAGCCCGAAAAGACGGGCACGCGCACCTCTAAACAGGGCTGGCAGAGCTTTGGCGACATCGGCCATGTCGACGAGGAAGGCTTCCTCTATTTGTCCGACCGTCTCGACGACATGATCATCTCCGGCGGCGTGAACATCTATCCGCAGGAGATCGAGGCTGTCATCGAGGAGGCGGAATTCATTGCCGAATGCGGCGTGGTCGGCGTCCCGGATCCGCAGTTCGAAGAGCGGCCGGTGGCCTTCGTCGTACCGCGGGCAGGCGAGGGCGATGTCCTGCCGCGCCTGCGGGAACACATCGAACGGACGCTCGGCCGCATCAAGCGGCCGCGCGAAATCCATCTCGTCGATGCGCTGCCCGTCAGCCCGACGGGCAAGCTCCTGCGCCGCAAGCTGCGCGACCTGTTGCCGCGCGGCGCCGGCTATTCCGAGCCATAGCGGGCGAGGAACGTGAAGGGGCCACCTAGATAGGCGGGAAAGCCCGCCGCCTGCTGGCAGTGCAAGTCCACCAGGTTGCGATCCTCGGGCGCGAAGGCTCCCTTGTGTCTGGAAGCCGCCTGCGCTGCAGCCGCAAGGATCGCGAACGCGGCCTTCTCGACATCTGAGGACGGGGCCTCGAACCATTGCGGCATCCGCCGCGAGATCTCCGGCGCCACCTCGGCATTGCCAGGCGCAGCGCCGTCAATGCCGGCAAAAGAAAGCGCCGCGGCGCCGGTTGCGCCGAACTGCCCGGCCTTCGCCTGCATGGCAGCCTTCACCTCCGCCGCGAACGCATCTAGCCCGGTCGGCAGGGCGTCCTTGCGGCGGCGCTTGTCGTATTCGACCCGGCCGAGGAACTTGACCGCGATCATGTTGCGCGGCTCGATGCGCTGCACGAGATCCTTGAACACATCCACCTCCGCTGCGATGCCTTCGTCCATCGTCGCTGGCAAGCCACGGTCGATGCAGTCGAGGATCGCCGGCTCGGCGGGATAGTGGCCGCCGGTCTGGCGCAGAATTTTCTCGCGCACCGGGCGGGTGACGGACAGTACCTCGTCCTTCGTCGGCTGCCGCCAATCGGGCCGGTCCCAGGGCTGACGCGGATCAGGTTTGGAGCGAACCCAAGCCTCGGCAGCCGCGGTCTCCTGACCGGGCGGAACCGCTTGGCTCGCGGCACCAAGCGCAACCGCCTGCTGCGCATCGAAGCGCGCACCTTCGAGCAGCACGCCGAGTGATTGTTCCACGCCGGTGAAACGCGGCAGGCGTTGCGTGCCGCCGCCGCCTGGCAGCAGGCCGACCAGCGATTCCGGCAGGCCGATCTGGGTTTCCTTGGCGTCCGTCAGGACACGATAGTGACAGGCGAGAAACAATTCGCAGCCGCCGCCGAGCGCGAGGCCGTGCGCAGCGACCGCGACCGGCTTGCCCGCCGTTTCCAGCTTGCGGAACGCGCGGCCGATCGGCGAGAAATGGTCGACAGTCAAGGTGTCGCGTTTCTCCTTCGGCGCAGCCATGATCATCTCATAGGCCTCGGCCAGTTCGGTAAGGTCGGCACCGGCGCAAAAGGCGTTGCTCTTGCCTGAGGAGATGACGACGCCCAAGACATCGGCACCCTTCAGCCAGTCGGCGAAGGCTTCGATCTCGTGGATGGCCTGGTTCGAGAACACGTTCATCGACCGGTCCGGCATGTCGAAGATCAGATGGAGGATGCCGTCGTCCGTGCGCCGCGTACGGAAATTCGTCATCCTTGGCAGGTCGGACATGCTGGTTCCTCCACTCGTGATCAATCCTCAATCTCGTAAACTGGCGTACTATACGTTAGACATGCAATCAAGTGTCGGCTATGGTCGCCGGAGAAGCAAGATGGAGGAAATATGAGCCCGTTCCGCAGCGATGTGCTGAAAGGCAAGCGTATTCTGGTCACCGGCGGCGGCACCGGCCTCGGTAAGGAGATGTCGGTCGGATTTGCGGCTCACGGCGCTCATGTCGCCATCTGCGGCCGGCGCGAGCAGGTTCTCGAAGAGGCGTGCCGGGACATCGAGACGCGCAGCGGCGGCACCGCCGAATACCGGATCGTCAACATCCGCGACGCCGAGGCGGTTGACGCGATGATCGCCGATCTCTGGACGGGGGGACCGCTCACCGGTCTCGTCAACAATGCCGGCGCGAACTTCATCGCGCCGACCGAGTCCATTTCCCATCGCGCCTATGATGCCGTGCGCTCGACCGTGATGGACGGCAGCTTCTACGCCACCCATTCCTGCGGCAAACGCTGGATCGCGGGAGGGGTCAAGGGCTCGGTCGTCTCGAACCTCGTCACATGGGTCTGGTCGGGCTCCGCCTATGTAGTGCCCTGCGCGATGGCGAAGACGGCCGTCCACGCGATGACCATGTCTCTCGCGGCCGAATGGGGACCGAAGGGCATCCGCCTGAACGCGGTCGCGCCGGGGCCGTTTCCGACCGAGAACGCCTGGGAGAAGCTCAACCCTATCCCCGGTTCGTCGGTCGGCGCCACCCAGTCCGAAACGGTACCGCTCCGCCGCTTCGGGCAGATGGACGAGCTGCGCAACATCCTGATCTTCCTGATGCTGGACGAGTGTTCCTATGTGAACGGCGCGACGATTCCGATCGACGGCGGCCATCGCCTGACCGCACATTCCACCTTCGCCGAACTGTCCAATATGAGTGATCAGGATTGGGCCAACGCCCGCGAGGCGATCAAGGCCTCACAGCAGAAGGAGAAGCAGGGTCGATGAGCGCGGTCACGGTCGACACGGCCGACGACGTCGCGACGATCCTTCTCAATCGGCCCGAGAAGCTGAACGCACTCTCGGATGCAATGATCGACGAGTTCTTCGCCGTTCTGGACGACATCGCCCGATCCAGTGCACGGGTGGTCGTCATCTCCGGCGCGGGCCGCGGCTTCTGCGCCGGCTTCGACCTCTCCCTGGCGGCGGAGGATGGCGGCGGTGACGAAAGCTTCTGGGCCAGTCGCCAGGAACGCTTCGGCGCTCTCGTCACCCGCGTCCGCGGGATACCGCAGCCGACGATCGCGGCCGTCAACGGCGCGGCGACCGGTGCCGGGCTCGGCCTCGCTCTCGCCTGCGACACGCGCATTGGCTCCACGGCGGCGCGGTTCAGCTCCGCCTTCGTCCGTGTTGGCATGTCGAGCTGCGACGTCGGCGTGAGCTGGCTCCTGCCGCGCGCGATCGGCACCACGCGCGCATTCGAACTGATGCTGACCGGCCGCATGGTCGAAGCGGAGGAGGCGGAGCGTATCGGCCTGATCCTACGCCAGGTGGCGCCGGACCAATTGCTCGAGGACGCGCACGCTCTCGCCCGCGCCATTGCCGACAACGGCCGCATGGGCACATGGATGACCAAGCGCGGCATGTGGGCCAATCTGGAAGCCGGCAGCATGCAGGCGGCCATAGAGCTGGAAAACCGCACCCAGACCTTCATGCTGGGCACCGGCGGACTTGCCAGCCGCGCCGCCGAACGGGGCTTCACGAAGCCGGCAAAAGGATGATGCGGCTTCTCAGCCTGCGCTGAAGCCACCGGGGCGCAGGCGATAGATCCCGCTGACACGGATGCAGATCTCGTCGTCGGCATGCACCATCGACTGGAAGAACAGCAGGCCGCCGCTGTGACGCACGAGCTCCGGCTGCGACCAGACCCACGCCCCGGCGCGGGCGGGTGCCACGAAGTCGATGCCGAGATTGATCGTCGGTGTGTCGACGGTGATGTTCAGCCTGCGCTTGATCACGCTGCCCTGGATGTCGGCGAAAAATGCCAGCACGCCGCCATGGCACATGCCCATCTTGTTCAGCTTGCGCGACGTGACGCGAAAGCCGATCTGCCGGGCGCCGTCCGGCATCTGCCGTTCGTAGAACGGCCCGGCAAACATCTCGGCCTCGGCCCGATCGCGCAACTGCGCGAAGCCCTCCGGCGGCATGTCGTCTTCCAGCTTGGTAATCATTGCTCTCCTTTCGTCTCGCAACGGCGAGTATAGCTGCTTGCAATTAATGCGCTACGACATAGTATGTTAATGAACAAATATACGAATTGAGGAGGAGCGGTGTGACTGAACTGACGATGGAGACCCTGACCTGTCGGATCGAGAGCGGTATAGCCCGCGTGACGCTGACGCAGGCAGAACGAGGCAACCCGTTCGACGGTCCTTTCTGCAGAGACATGTGCGACCTGTCGGTGGAACTGTCCTGCCGCGACGACGTGCGCGCGGTGCTGCTGACGGCGGAGGGCCGCTTCTTCTCCGTCGGCGGCGACATCCATTCGTTCCTCAAGGACCTGTCGCAGCTGCCCCGCGTGGTGAAGTCCTGGACCGCCGACGTCCACATGGCGATCACGCGTTTCCAGCGGATGAATGCGCCCGTCGTCTGCGCTGTGCATGGCGACGTGGCCGGCGGCGCGGTTTCACTCGCCGCGATGTCGGACATCCTGATCGCCGCCGAAGGCGTGAAGTTCAACGCCGCCTTTTCGATGATCGGCTTCTGTGCCGATTCAGGCTCGACCGTGTCGCTGACCAATCGCATGGGCTTCTCCCGCGCCAAGCGCTTCCTGATGCTCTCGGAGGTACTCGAGGCGAAGGACGCGCTCGCAACGGGTCTCGTCGACTTCGTGGTGCCGGGCGCCGAGCTGACCGCGACGGCCGACGCAATGGGGGCGAGGCTCGCTGCCGGCCCGACCCTCGCCTATGGCGCCATCAAGCGTACGATCCTTTCGGCACGCAGCGAGCCGCTCGAGACCCAACTGGAGCACGAGGCACAGGCACTCGCCCAGCTTGCTTCCACCGAGGATGCCCGAGAAGGCCTGACGGCGTTCAGCCAGCGCCGCAAGCCGGAGTTCAAGGGCAGGTGAACAAGCGACCGCGCCAGATCCGGACGCCGCTCCGCTCGGAAGAGGAGTTGCGGTTCGGCTATCTGATCCATGACGTATCGCGACTGCGGCGGACGATCTTCGACCGCTGGCTGGCCCCCTCCGGCATCACCCGATCGCAGTGGTGGGTCCTGGCGTTCCTGGCCCGCCAGGACGGGATGCCGCAGACGGATCTCGCCGACCAACTCGATGTTGGAAAGGTTGCTTTGGGAGCATTGATCGACCGGCTGGAGGCTGCCGGCTTCGCCGAACGACGGCCGGCGCCGTCGGATCGCCGCGTCAAGCTGGTCTGCCTCACCCAGAAGGGGCGGGAGCTTCTGCGCACGCTGCGCAGGAACAGCCGCGAATTCAACCAGCGCATTCTGGCGGGAATCGCGGCCGAGGACGTCGTGGCCGCGATCGGCACGCTCGGCCAGATCAAGCGGAACCTGCTCATGCCTTTGGATGACGAGAGCCCGCCCTACGAAAGCTGGCCCGCAAGCGATGGCGGGTGAGCCCGCCGCCGGAGGCCCTTAGAGATGGGTCCTCAGCTTCTTCTGTAGTTCGCCGACCACGCCCTGGCGGAACAGGAGCACGAACAGGGTGAAGACGATGCCCTGGATCAGCAGCACCCACGGGCCGTAGGGCGACAGGAAGTGCTCCAGCGACAGGATGATGTAGCTGCCCACCACCGGACCGAAGATCGTGCCGATGCCGCCCACGAGATTGATCAGCACGACCTCCGTGGAGATGACCGTCGATACGTCCGTCAGTGTCGCGATGCCGAAGACCACCGTCTTGAGCGAGGCGGCGAAGCCCGCCATGGCCGCCGAGATCGTGAACGCGGCCAGCTTGAACCGGTCGACATTGTAGCCGAGCGATTTGGTGCGTTCGGGATTGTTGCGGATGGCGCGGAGCACCTGGCCGAAGGGGGAGTGAATGATGCGGTTGTAGAAGGCCAGCATCGCCAGCACGACCGCGGCCATGAACCAGTAGAGCGTGGTGTTCGACGACAGGTCGAGGATGCCGAGCACGGTGCCGCGCGGAATCGACTGGATGCCGTTCTCGCCGCCGGTGAAGGGCGCCTGCATGGCGATGAAGTAGACCATCTGCGCGAGCGCCAGCGTGATCATTGCGAAATAGAGACCGGTGCGCCTGATGGCGATCCAGCCAAAGACCAGTCCGAGCAAACCCGCGAAGACGGTGCCGGTGAGCACGGAGAGTTCGAACGGCAGACCCCATTGCGTGGCCGCGTAGCCGCACAAATAGGCGCCCATGCCGAAGAAGGCCGCGTGCCCGAAGCTCATCAGGCCGGTATAGCCGAGCAGCAGGTTGTAGGCGCAGGCGAAGATGATGAAGCAGTACACCTTCATCAGGAAGATCGGGTAGAGGAACAGCGGCGAGACGGCCACGAAACCTGCGAACAGCAGGAAGAAGATCGCCCGCGCCCGGGTGAAGCCCAGGAAGGTTTTGGATTGGCCGTCGTCCACGGTGACGACTCCTTTCAAGGGGGGTGTCTGCGCGATGGTCATGCCGTTTTCCCGAACAGGCCGCGCGGACGCAGCACGAGGATGATGACCATCGCCACGAAGATGACGGTCGACGACGCTTGCGGGAACACCGCCTTCGTCAGGCCTTCGAGCAGCCCGAGGCCGAGGCCGGTGACGATGGAGCCGAAGATCGATCCCATGCCGCCGATGACCACGACCGCAAAGACGACGATGACGATGCTGGTGCCCATCGACGGATCGACGGAGAGGATCGGCGCCGCCATGACACCGCCGACGGCTGCCAACGCGACGCCGGCTCCGTATGTCAGCGTTAGCATTACGGGGACATTGATGCCGAATGCCTGCACCAGCGCCGGATTGTCGGTCGCGGCGCGCAGCTTGGCGCCGAGGGGCGTCCATTCGATCACGAACCAGGTCGCGAGACACAAGACGATGCCGGCAACCACCACCCACGCCCGGTAGGTCGGCAGCAGCATGTAGCCGAGATTGACCGCGCCGCGCAGGCTGGGGGGCACGGAGTAGGGCAGGCCTTGCGGGCCGAAGGTGATACGGATGAAGCCCTCTACGAAGAGCGCCAGCCCGAGCGTGAGGAGGAGGCCGTAGAGGTGGTCGAGGCGATAGAGATGCCGCACGAGCGTCACCTCCACGACCAGGCCGATCATGCCGACGATGAGTGGTGCGAGGATGATCGCCCCCCAATAGCCGATGCCCAGCCACTGGCCGAGTGCGTAGGCGATGAAGGCGCCGAGCATGAAGAACACGCCGTGGGCGAAGTTGATGACGCCGAGCAGGCCGAAGATGATCGCGAGGCCAAGCGACAGGATCGCATAGAAGACCCCGTTGACCAGTCCCAGCGTCATCTGCGTGAGGATCAGGTTGATGTCCATGTCAGACCAGGCTCCCCTATACCGCCAGCAGCTTGTCGACGCGGCCGATGTTCGCGGCGAACTCGGCCCCTTCGAGACGATCGATGATCGCGCCGTTTTCCATCAGGTAGTGGATGTCGGCCAAGCCCTCGACGAAGTGAGCGTTCTGCTCGACTAGGATGATCGTGTAGCCGAGGTCCTTGATCTCGCGGATCGTGCGCGCGATCTGCTGCACGATGACGGGGGCGAGGCCTTCCGTCGGCTCGTCGAGCAGCAGCAGGCGGGCGCCGGTGCGCAGGATGCGGGCGATCGCCAGCATCTGTTGCTCGCCTCCGGAGAGCTGCGTGCCCCGGCTCGACGCCCGCTCCTTGATGTTCGGGAAGAGCGTGTAGATACGCTCGATGTCCATGCCGCCCTGGGCGACGATCGGCGGCAGGAAAAGGTTCTCAGACACCGTCAGCGACGGGAAGATGCCCCGGTCCTCGGGACAGATGGCGATGCCCTTGCGCGCGATCTGGTCGGGGCGAAGCTTCAAAAGGTTGACGTCGCCATAGTTCACCGCGCCCTGCGTCTTTCCCATCAGGCCTATGATGGCGCGCATCGTGGTCGTCTTGCCGGCGCCGTTGCGGCCGAGCAGCGACACGACCTTGCCGGCCGGGACGTCCATGTCGACGCCGTGCAGCACGTGGCTTTCGCCGTACCATGCATTGAGGCTGCGGATCTCAAGCATGGGCGGCTCCGAGATAGGCTTCGACCACCTTTTCGTTGCGGGCGACGTCCTTGTAGTTGCCGGAGGCGATCACCCGGCCGCGTGCCAACACGGTGACATGGTTGCAGAGCCCTTCGACGACCGAGAGGTTGTGTTCCACCATGATCACAGTCCGCCCCTTCGCGACCTTGCGGATCAGGTCCACGACGCGGCCGATGTCCTCGCGTCCCATGCCGGAGGTCGGCTCGTCGAGGAGGAGGATCTGCGGATCGAGCGCCAGCGTGGTGGCGATCTCCAGCGCCCGTTTGCGCCCGTAGGGAAGATCGCCGGCGCGTACATTCGCCCACTCGACGAGCCCGAGCTGGTCGAGCAGGTCCATGGCGCGCCCGTGCAACTGCTCGAGGGTTCGTTCCGAGCGCCAGAAATCGAAATTCGTGCCGCGCTTCTGCTGAAGGGCGAAGCGCACATTGGCCAGCGCAGTGAAGTCCGGAAAGATCGAAGAGATCTGATAGGACCGCACGATGCCGCGGCGCGCGATCTCGTCCATCGGCAGGCCAGAGATCGCGTTTCCGCGCAAGCTGATTTCGCCGGACGTCAGCGGCAGGCTGCCCGTCAGCAGATTGAAACAGGTCGTCTTGCCCGCGCCATTTGGGCCGATGAGGGCGTGTATCTCGCCTTCGGCGATGTCGAGGTCAACACCGTCCACCGCCTTGAAGGCGCCGAAACTCTTCGTGATGCCTCGAACCCTGAGTACCGCGTCCGTCAACCGTTCCTCCTCGGTCTTCGCAACTCGTGCCGTCCAGGTTCGTAAGGACGGCTGGATGTCCGGGAAGCGCTCGAACGCGCTCCCTGGGTCTCAATTCAGTTCTTAACGAGTGCGCATTTACTGCCCGAAAGAGGCGGAGCGATCTTGTCCGCGTCGATCTTGCCGGTGATCTTCATATAGTCCCAGTCGCCCTTACTCTCCTGAGGAGTCTTGGTGACGAAAGAGTACATCGGCCGCATTGTGCGGCCGTCCTCGCGGATGCTCGCGGTATCGCCGTTGATCATCTGGATCGGCGCCTCGCGCATCTTCTTGACGATTTCGGTCGCATCGTCGTTGCCGGCCTCGTCGGCTGCCTTGAGATAATGCGTGATCATCTCGTAGGCCATCGCGTTGGTGAACGTCGGGGGCCGGCTGTAGCGCTCCTGAAAGCGCTTGGCGAACTCGCGGGTCTTGTCGTTCTGGTCCCAGTAGAACTGGATCGCGCCGGAGACGTTCTGGAAACTCTCCAGGCCCGCCGCCTTGATATCGGTGTCGCCGAGAAGATAGGGCGCGAGGGGTATGGTGATCCCGAACTCCTGCGCCTGCTTGGCGATGGCGATCTGCCACGCACCGAAAGTGGCGAGGCCGATCGCATCCGCTCCCTTCGCCTTGGCTTCGAGCAGGAAGGCCGAGAAGTCGGTGGTCTGCGGCGAATGCTTGGCAGAACCCACGAGCTCACCACCCGATTCCGCGAGCGCGCTTTCGCCGAAGGCCTGAAGATCCTGCCCGAAAGCGTAGTCGACGGTGATGTAGTACCACTTCTTCAACCCCGCCTCGACGAGCGGGACGATGATGGCGCGGGACAGGCCGTAGCTGTCCATCAGCATCTGGACCTGCCGGGGGCCGCACTTCTCGTTGATCATCGGCATGGCCGCGGCGCTTGCGATGAAGGTCAGGTTCTTGTCACGGACGAGGTCGGACACCGCCTGCGCGGCCGCAGAATGGTCGACGCTGAACAGGAGGTTCAGGTCGCCCTTGTCCACGAACTCGCGGGCGATGCCGAGCGCGACGTCGGGCTTGGACAAGTGATCGGCCACGTGGAGCACGATCTTCTCGCCATTCACTTCGCCGCCGAAATCATCGATGGCCATCTCGATGGCGCGCTGGCTGGATTCTCCGGTCAGCACCGAGGTCGGACCGGACATGTCCGACAGGTAAAGAATGTTCACGTCGGCAAAGGCCGGCCACGGGGCCGCGAGTGACGCGACCCCCGCCAGCATCGCAAGTTTCAGTCTGATAAATGTCATTGTGCTCCTCCAACACAGGTTATTGCCGCTGCTCCGTCGGGCCGGCAAGCCGGCCCGACGTCGATGCTGCGCTTATTTCTTCACCAGCGGGCACTTGCTCTCCGACAGCGGCGGAGCGAGCTTGTCCGCCTCGATCTTGCCGGTGATCTTCATGAAGTCCCAATCCCCCTTGCTCTCCTCTGGGGTCTTGGTGGTGTAGGAGTACATCGGCCGCAGCGTCCGGCCGTCCTCGCGGATCGTGGCTGTGTCGCCATTGATCATCTGGATCGGCGTCTCGCGCATCTTCTGGACGACCGAGGTGGCGTCCTTCTTGCCCACCGCTTTCATCGCGTTCAGGTAGTGCGTGATGAACTCGTAGTGCATGGCATTCGTGAAGGTCGGCGGGCGGCTGTAGCGCTCCTGATAGCGCTTGGCGAACTCGCGGGTCTTGTCGTTCTGGTCCCAGTAGAACTGGATCGCGCTCTGCACGTTCTGGAAGCTCTCCAGCCCGGCCGCCTTGATGTCCGTGTCGCCGAGAAAATAGGGCGCTAGCGGGATGCTGAGGCCGAATTCCTGCGCCTGCTTGGCGATGGCGACCTGCCATGCACCGAAGGTCGCAAGGCCGATTGTCTCGGCGCCCTTGGCCTGTGCCTCCAGCAGGAATGCGGAGAAGTCGGTGGTCTGGGGCGAATGCTTGGACGCGCCGACAAACTCGCCGCCGGCCTCCTTGATCGCATCCTCGCCCTTGGCCTGGAGGTCCTGTCCGAAGGCGTAGTCGACCGTGATGTAGTACCACTTCTTGCGGCCCGCCTCGACAAGCGGGATCGTGATGGCGCGCGAAAGCCCGTAGCTGTCCATCAGCATCTGGACCTGGTTGGGACCGCATTTCTCGTTGGTCAGCGCGGTCGAGGATGCGCCGTGGAGGTATGCGACGTTCTTGTCGCGCACGAGGTCGGAGACGGCGAGCGCCACGGCAGACTGGTCGACGCTGAACAGCAGGTCGACCTTGTTGCCGTCCACCCATTCGCGTGCGATGCCGAGGCCGACGTCAGGCTTCGACAGGTGATCGGCCACCGAGAGCACGATCTTCTCGCCGTTCACCTCGCCGCCGAAGTCGGCGATCGCCATTTCGATGGCGCGCTGGCTGGACTCGCCGGTCAGCACAGAGGTCGGGCCCGACATGTCCGACAGGTAAAGGATGTTCACGTCCGCGAGCGCGGGCAAGGCCATCGCGGCCATCGCCACGCCCGATAGGGCTGCTGTCTTGAATTTCCCGAATGCCATAGTGCTTCCTCCCTTTCACTAAGGATACTTCACCAGCTTCACCCGTCCGGCCTGCCTGAAGCGCGGCTAGACGTGTCTCGATGTGCGGAACACCGTCTGGAAGCTGATCATACAGTAGCGTATCTTTATAGATGCGCCAACACAAAATTCGTTAGCGTATCATTGTTCAGTCGTTGAACAACCGGTCTTCAGTATGGGACGGCGGCGCGGCCGATTTTCTGGCGTGCGATGATCTGCTTCATCACCCCTGCGGTGCCGTCGCCGATCTGCAGGCCCATCACGTCGCGCATGCGCTGCTGGTGCGGCAGGTCGAAGGTGTAGCCATAGTGGCCCATGGTCAGCAGGCAGCTGTGGATCACCTCCATTGCGTGCTTCGGCCCCATCCACTTGCACATCGCCGCCTCGGCGGTGTGCGGCAGGCCGGCTTCGCGCAGTTGCAGCGTATGGTAGGCGAGCTGGCGAACGGCCTCGATGATCGACTCGCCCTCGGCGAGCGGGAAGCTCACCCCCTGGAACTGGCCGATCGGCCGGCCGAAGGCCTGGCGGTCCTTCGAATAGGCCCAGGCCTCGTCGAGCGAGGCTCGCGCTGCGCCGATACATTCCAGCGCGATCAGCGCCCGGGAATAATCGAAGCCATGCATCACTTGAGTGAAGCCGGTTCCTTCCGGGCCCAGCCTGTATGTCTCGGGTATGACGACATCCTCGAAGAACAGCGAGCCGCGGCCGACGACGCGGTGGCCAATGTCGTTGAACTTCAGCCGCGCGATGCCGGGCGTGCCTTCGGGAATGAAGAAGGCCGAAACGCCCTTTGCGCCCTCTTCAGGGCTGCCGGTGCGGGCAAACACCAGGAAGATGTCGGCGCTATCGGCAAAGGTGATCGACGTCTTCTCGCCGGTCAGCACATAGTCGCCGCCGCGCTTGCGCGCCCTCAGCTCGATGCGCGCTGCGTCCGACCCGCCGCGCGGTTCGGTCAGGCAGATCGCCATCAGCTTCTCGCCGGCGATCATCTTCGGCACCCACTCTTCCGCGATGTCCTTCGTCGCATGCTGCGAGAGCACGGCCGCGTTGAGCGAGACGTTCACCGGCAGCGCGGCCATGTTGAAGTCGCCATAGGCGAGAGCCTCCGCGACCAGGCCGGTGGTGATCGAGGTCTGGCCGAGCCCACCCAGCTCCTCGGGAAGATCCGTGCCGATGAAGCCGAGCGACCCCATCTCGCGCGCGAGGTCGCGGTCGAAGGGCTGGTTTTCGCGCTTCTGGTAGCCTGGCAGCAGCACCTCGCGCGCGAAGCGGTCGGCGACTGCTTTCAAGGCGAACTGGTCCTCGGTGAAGATCACGCGGCAACCCCGTTCTTGATGCCCCAGTCCGCAAGCACGGTCTCAGTGTCGGCGCCCGGCTCCGGCGCGGGACGGCGCAGTTCGCCCGGCGTCAGCGAGAGGCGCGGCGCCGGCGCCGGATATTTCAGGCCCGCCATGTCGACGAAGGTCTGGCGCGCGACCATCTGCGGCGCGGCCCATGTCTCGTCGATCGACAGGACGGGCGAGAAGCACGCGTCGCGCCCCTTCATGGTCGCGATCCATTCCGCGCGGGTCCTCGTCGCGAAGATGTCGGCGAACTGCTTCCGCAATCCCGGCCAGTTTCTGCGATCATTCCGGTCCGGCAGCGCGGACAGGTCCAGTCCGAGGCAGGCCACTAGCGCCGCATAGAACTGCGGCTCGAGCGCGCCCACTGCAACCCAGTGGCCGTCATTGGTTTCATAGGTACCGTAGTGAGGTGCGCCGCCGTCGACGATGTTGTCCTGGCGATTGTCGGTCCAGGTGCCCTGCTGACGGAAGGCCTGGAAGGCCGACATCAGCTGCGCGACGCCGTCGAGCATGGCGCAGTCGACCACCTGACCCTTGCCCGTATCCCTGGCGGCATGCAGCGCGATCAGGATGCCGGCGACCAGGAACATGCCGCCGCCTCCGAGATCTGCGACGAGGTTGAGCGGCGGCGGCGGCGGCGATCCCGCCTGACCCAGCGCATGCAGCGCCCCGGTGAGGGCAAGATAGTTGATATCGTGCCCCGCCTCCTGAACCAGCGGTCCTTCTTGGCCCCAGCCGGTCATGCGGGCATAGATCAGACGCGGATTGAGATCGAGGCAGACATCCGGACCGAGACCCAGCCGCTCGGCGACGCCCGGCCTATAGCCTTCGACCAGCACGTCGGCCTTCGCGATCATTGCCCTGGCCGTGGCCATGCCCTCGGCAGACTTCAGGTCGAGGGCAACCGAGCGCTTGTTGCGCATGTAGAAGTCGTATTTGCGCGGGACGTCGAGTTTCCATCCCGAGGCTGGTGGCCGGTCGATCAGCACGACGTCGGCGCCGAAGTCCGCGAGGAGGGCGCATGCGAACGGCGCGGGTCCTTGCCCCGCCAGTTCTACGATCTTGATTCCGGTCAGCGGCCCGGCCACGGCATTCTCCAGTTCTCTCGTCCAATGCTTCCGGGCGAATGACAGCGTCTCCCTCCCGTTGGGCCGACCTGTCGAAATGCCCCTTGATCATTCGAAGCCCGACGGATGGCAGGGGGATCAAATGCATATTGATATGCTAATTTACTATATGCAATATGATAATACGTCGCGATCTAAATCATTGAGGCAATCGCTGCAGTGCGCTTTGCTGCGCGGGGGGAGGACCCATGCAGATCACACAGTTCGTCCGTCAGGCGAAAACGCTCAATCCCCGCGGGATCGCGACGATCTACGAGGGGCGTAGCCGCAGTTGGACGGAGTTTGCCGAGCGCAATGCGCGGATGGCGGGCGCGCTGCGCAGGCTGGGCCTTGCTGCCGGAGAGTTCGTCGCCGTCCTGTCGATGAACTCCGACCGGTACGTCGAGCTCTTCTATGCTATTCCCCATGCCGGTGGCTGTTTCGCGCCCATGAACGTCCGCTGGTCAAAAGCCGAGAACGCCTATGCCTTGAGAGATTGCGGCGCGACGATGCTGTTTGTCGGGACGGACTTCGTCGAACAGGCAGTCGACCTCGCCAGGGACTTCCCGCTGAAGGCGGTTATCTACATGGGCGAGGGCGACACGCCCGACGGCATGCTGTCCTATGAGGAACTCATCGCCGCGACCGAACCGGTGGAGGATGCCAGACGCGCGGGGGAGGATCTCTATGCGGTGTTCTATACCGGCGGCACCACGGGCGATCCCAAAGGCGTCGCCTTCACGCATCAGGCGCTGGCACAGGCGAGCGTTGCCTATCTCGCCATGCTGCCGGATATCGAAGACCTGAGCTTTGCCTATGTCGGCGGCTTCTTCCACTTCTCCGCCGCGAACGCTGCGCTCTACATCACGCTCAGCGGCGGCACGCATGTCGTGCTGCCGAAGTTCGAGCCCGTCGCGATGATGCGGGCGATCTCGGAACACCGGGTAACGAATGCCGTCATGGTGCCCACGATGATCACCATGATGCTGAACCATCCCGACTTCGACCGCTATGACCTGTCGAGCCTGCGCACGCTCGTCTATGGCGGCTCGCCGATGCCACGCGAATTGATGGCTGAGGCGTCGCGCAAGCTGCCGGGCTGGCGCTTCTACCAGATCTACGGCATGACCGAGACCGGCGGCTTCGCCACCATGCTGCGCTGGCGCGACCATATCTTCGACGGGCCGAAGGCGCACCGCATCGGCGCGTGCGGCCAGCCGGCGCCAGGGGTGGAGATCCGCATCGTCGATCCGGCCGGCAACGATCTCCCGCGGGGCCAACTCGGCGAGATCGCGATGCGGTCGGACTACCTGATGAAGGAATATCTGGGAAAAGCGGAGCAGACGGCCGCGGTGCTGCGGGACGGCTGGATGTTTTCCGGAGATGCCGGCTACATGGACGGGGACGGCTATCTCTACATCGCCGACCGCGTGAAGGACATGATCGTCACCGGCGGCGAGAACGTCTTTTCAATCGAGGTGGAGCGCGCGCTTTACAGCCACCCCTCCGTCATGCAGGTCGCTGTCATCGGCGTGCCGTCGCAAGAGTGGGGCGAGGCGGTGCACGGCATCGTCGTGCTCAAGGCAGGACAGACCGCGACCCAGGCCGAGCTGATCGCCCATTGCCGTAAACATATCGGCGGCTACAAGTGCCCGAAGGCCATCACCTTCCGCGACGAGCCGCTGCCGGTCGGCCCAGCCGGCAAGGTGCAGAAGAACGTGCTGCGCGAGCCGTTCTGGGCCGGCCGGACGAAGAAGATCTAGCCGCAGGCATCGCCGCACGTACGGCTGGGCGGCCGGCCACCGAGGCGCGCCTAGCGCGCGCCTTCCAGCACGAAGCGTTCCACTTCGCCTTTCGGGCACAGTTCGACGATCGTGCCGTGCCCGTCGCCCTTGGTGATCCAGCCGCGATGGAGCGGCAGGTTTTCGGTCGGTTTCTGGTGATAGGCCTTGATTCCCGCCGCCTTCAGCCGTGCGATTTCGGCTTCCAAGTCATCTACCTCCAGCGCGACGACGACATCGCCGTGCCTCATCTCGCTCTTGCCGGAAGCCTCCACCAACTCGACGGGCAGGCCGCCCTGCCTGTGGAAGAAGGCGAGGCGCAGTCCGAGCTCTGGCACCTCCTTGATGACCGGTGCTCCTTGCCCGATAACGGTCTGGTAAAACGGAATGGCCTTCTCCAGGCTCTCGACGAAGATGCCAATATGGTCGAGTTGTCCGGTCACTGCGTTTCTCCTCCTGAAAATATGATAGCTAGTTTACTTTCATCTTGCGTACTTTACAATGACTGACACCTGAAACGCGAAGGGAGGAGCGCCATGGGTCGTCTGGAGGGACGTCGCGCGATCATCACCGGTGGCGGCAGCGGTATCGGCCGCGCCAGCGCGCTGCGGCTTGCGCAGGAGGGCGCCAGTGTCATGGTCGTCGGCCGCCGCGAGGAGCCGCTGAAGGAAACGGCGGCGTTGGTGGCAGAAAATGGCGGGACGTGCCTGCATCATATCGCCGACGCTGGAGATGAAGCCGGAATCGCCGCTGCGATCGAGCGATGCGTGGCTGAACTTGGCGGGCTTGAGATCTTCTTTGCCAATGCGGGCAACACCGATTCCGTGAAACCGTTCCTGGAGCAGACGGCCGAGCAGTGGGAAGGTATGTTCCGGGACAATGTTGTCACTGCCTTTGTCGCGTGCAAGCTCGCGGGCGGATACATGGCCGGGCATGGCGGCGGCTCGATCATCCTCAATTCATCGACGGGTTCGCTGCGCGCACGAGGCGGCACCGAGGCCTATGGCGCGGCGAAGGCCGGCGTGAACCACCTGACCATGACCGCCGCTTGTGCCTTCGCCGGCAGGAAGGTGCGCGTCAACGCCATCCTGCCTGGGCTCACCGAGACGGGCCTGACCCAGCCGATGTTCGACTGGGCGCGCAAGTCGGGAAAGGAAGACCGCCTCGGCATGCTGACGCCGATGCAGCGCCCAGGTCATGTGGATGACATGGCGGGCGTGGTCGCGTTCCTCGCCTCGGACGATGCGGCGTATGTCGATGGCCAGCTCATCCCGGTCGATGGCGGCATCTCGGCGACCCATCCCGCCGGAAAGTTCGTCTACTGATGATGCGCTTCCATCACATGGGCGTCTTCGTCGCGGACATCGACGAGGCGCTGCGGCTGTGGATCGACGTGCTCGGCTTCACCTTGACCCACCGTGCCTTCATTCCGGACGGCCGCAAGGACCAGCCGGGCACGCGGATGCCGGCCGAGACACTGGACGATATCTTCGGCGTCGAGGGCGCGCGCTCCGAGATGGCATTGCTCACCTCAGCGGACGGGGCGATGATCGAGCTCCAGTGCCCGCTCGTGCCGAAGATCGAACGGACGCCGCCTGATAATCTCCGCTACCGCCATACCGGCATCCACGAGCTGGGCTTCCAGGTGGAGGATATCGACGGCTGGTTCGAAAGGATCCGCGCTGCCGGCTACCGGACCCAGACGGATTATGTCTGGCCGTGGGCCGTCACCGGCAAGTCGTTCCTGTTCTACGACCAGGACGGCAATCTCATTCAGTTCTGTGAGCAGAAAGGTATGCCGTCATGGCGACCATGAACCGCCGCTGGATCTATGCGCGTCCGCTCGAGGGACCGCTTTCCGTCTCGAACTTCGAACGGCGCGACGCGCCGGTGCCGCAGTTGCGCCAGGGGCAGGCACTGGTCCGCGTGCGGCTGGTGTCGATCGATCCGGCGAACCGCCTCTACTTCGCTCTGCAGGCCTATCGCCCGCAGCTCGCGCCGGGCGACGTCATGGCCGGTTTCGGCATCGGCGAGGTCGTCGATAGCACGGATCCGAGGTTCCGCGTGGGCGATCTCTGGCACGGCGATTTCGGCTGGCAGGACTATGCCGTCATCAATTCCTACGACCGGCACGAATATTGGCATCGCTGCAGCGAAGGGCACACAGAGCAGGATCTGCTCGGGGTTCTCGGCATCACCGGGATGACCGCATGGTTCGGGGTGGAAGAAGTGCTGCGCGCGCAGACAGGCGAGACGGCCGTGGTGGCGGGCGCGACGGGCGCCTGCGGATCGATCATCGCTCAACTGCTGAAGCTGAAGGGGTGTCGGGTGGTCGGCATCGGCGGTGGGCCGGAGAAATGCGCCTGGCTCACCGACGAGCTGGGTCTTGACGCCGCGGTCGACTATCTCGCGCCTGATATGGCCCAGGCGCTTCGGACAGCTTGCCCGTCCGGCGTTCAGGTCTATTCCGATGCGGTCGGCGGGGATGTCAGCCGCGCCACCTTGCCGCTGATGCGCCGGGGCGCCCGCTGGTATCATTTCGGCAACCTGTCCGCCTATGCGGACGCGCGCCCGGGCGTTCCCGCCGAACGGCACGATTCCTTCATGTCGACGGAACTGCGAGCACATTGCCACGCAGAGGCTCTCAAGCCCCGTTTCCTTCTGGTGTTCGATCACTACTGCCACCGGCTCGAGGCGGAGGCGCGGTTTGCGGAGCTCCTCCGCGATCGTCGGCTGGTGGCACCTTCGACGGAACTCGACGGATTCGATCAATTGCCGCGGGCGCTTGCCGGCGGCGGCGCGGGCAAGATCGGCAAGCTCAACGTTCGGATTTCGGAAGGCCAACGCGCACAGGCGTAGTGCGTTGCGTCGAGCGCGCTTGACGAAGATAAGTTTGATGTGGTTTTGTATCGTAATCTAGATTACAATATGCTTGATGGTCCGGAGAGGAAACGGACCTCGGCTGGCTTCAGGGAGGAGGCAGGCATGGCTGGACAGTTCGACTATGCGGCTCACGCGAAGGCGATGCGTGCGCAGGGCTGGTGGCAGGACAAGACGCTCGACAATCTTCTCGATGCGGCGGTCGCCTCCTATCCCGACAAGAAGGCCGTCGTCGCCTATCGTATGGACAAGGGCTTCGATGCCCCGAACAAGGTGATGATCTACCGGGAACTCAGCGATGCCGTGGCCAAGGCGGCGGGCTCGTTCCGCGCGCTCGGCATCAACAAGGGCGACGTCGTCGGCCTGATGGTCCCCAACTGGTGGGAGTTCGTCGTCTCGGCCTATGCGCTTGCGCGCGTTGGGGCCGTCGCCAATCCCCTCATGCACATTTTCCGCGAGCGCGAGCTTCGCTTCATGCTTGGCTTTGCCGACACCAAGGCGATCATCATTCCCAAGGCGTTCCGCGGTCATGATTTCGAGAAGATGCTCGACGGACTGAAGCCGGAACTGCCCAAGCTCGAGCACATCATCGTGGTCGACGGCGAAGGCGAGCGCTCCTTCGACAAGCTCATCATGAAGTCTGCCGCCGCGCCGGTTTCCTCCGCCGAGGGCACGCCTCCCGCGCCCGACGAGATGGCGGTGCTGATGTATACGTCCGGCACCACGGGCGAGCCGAAGGGCGTCATGCACTCTTTCAACACGCTCGTAGCTTGTGCCAAGGCGCTGGGCTCGCGCCTTGGCCACACCTCCGACGTGATTCACTTCGGCTCGACCCCGTTCGGTCATATGACGGGCTATGCAGCCGTGATGGTCCAGGCGCTCTACCATGGCAACACGGTCGTCTTCCCGGACGTATGGGAGCCCAAGGCCGGCGTCGAGATCATGGCACGCGAGGGCGCGACCCATATGGCCGCCGCAACGCCGTTCCTGGCCGATATCGTCCGTCTCGTCGGCGAAGGCGCGCCGAAGCCACCGTTGAGGACCTTCCTCTGTGCCGGCGCGCCGATCCCGCCGGTCATTATCGAGAATGCGCGCAAGCTGATGGGGCTCAACGTCTCGTCTTGCTGGGGCATGACCGAAAGCCTCGGCGGCTCGCTGACCGAGCCGGAGCGCGCGGCCGACAAGTCAGTATCCAGCGACGGCCGCCCCGTCGACGGCGTCGAGGTGTTGATCGCCGACGAGAATCTGCAGCCCATGCCGACCGGCAAGACCGGCCGGCTGTATTTCCGCGGCGCCCAGCAGTTCATCGGCTACTACCGGAAGCCGGGTCTCGACGGCCGCGGTTCCGAAGGCTGGTTCGACACCGGCGACCTCGCCTACGTAGATGCCGATGGCTACATCCGCATCGACGGCCGCACCAAGGACATCATCATCCGCGGTGGCGAGAACGTGCCGGTCGCGGAGATCGAATCGATCCTCTACCGTCACCCGAGCATCACCGATGCGGCGATCGTGGGCTATCCCGACAAGCGCATGGGCGAGCGCGGCTGCGCCTTCGTGGTCGTGAAGCAGGGCCAGTCCTTCTCGATGGACGAATTACGCGAGTGGATGGGCCAGAGCGGTGCCGCCAAGCAGTACTGGCCGGAGGCCGTCGAGGTGATTGAGGCGATGCCGCGCACCGCGACCGGCAAGATCCAGAAGTTTGTGCTCAAGGACAAGGCGACCAAGCACGCCATCGACTGACTTGGCCACCTCCCGTTCGTCTCGCATTCAAAGGCATCACCATGGATTTCGACCTCCCTCAAACCATCGTCGACAAGCTCGCCGAGCTCGACGCCTTCATTGAGGCCGAGATCAAGCCGCTGGAGAAGGAGAACATCAAGTTCTTCGACCATCGCCGCGAATATGCGCGCACCAATTGGGAAGAGGATGGCCGACCTTCCGACGAATGGCGCGCCCTAATCTCCCAGATGGAAGAACTCGCCGACCAGGCCGGACATCTTCGTTACTGTCTGCCCGAGAGCTGCGGCGGGCAAGGGGCCGGTAACCTCATGAATGCGGCCATCCGCGAACATCTGGCCGCCAAGGGGCTCGGTCTGCACAACGACCTGCAGGACGAGTCCTCGATCGTCGGCAACTTCCCCATCGTGCCGGCGATCGCACGCTACGGCACCGAGGAGCAGAAGGTCTATATCGACGGTATCATCACCGGCAAACGCCATCTGAGCTTTGCGCTGACCGAGCCCAACCACGGCTCCGACGCGACCTGGCTGGAGACACGCGCCGTGCGCGACGGCGACCACTGGATCATCAACGGGCGCAAGCGCTGGAATTCGCAGGTCGGCCGCGCCGAGGCCAATCTCGTCTTCGCCCGCACCAGCGGCAAGGACGGCGAGGCGAAGGGCATCACCGCCTTCATCGTGCCGACCAGCACGCCCGGCCATACGATCGTCATGAACCACTGGACCTTCAATATGCCCACCGACCATTCGGAGGTGGAGTTGAAGGATGTGCGCGTGCCGAATTCGGCCATCCTCCACAAGGAGGGCGAGGGTCTGAAGATCGCGATGATGTTCATCCACGAGAACCGCATCCGCCAGTCCGCGGCGAGTGCCGGCGCCGCGAGGTTCTGTATCGAGCAGGCTGTCAAATACGCCAGGGAGCGCGTCATCTTCGGCGAGCCGCTGGCCACGCGCCAGGCGATCCAGTTCCCCTTGGCGGAGTTGCATGCCGACTGTGAGATGATCCGCAACTACATCTTCCGCACAGCCTGGAAGATGGACCGGCAGGATCCGGCCCAGTTCTCCAACGAGGTCTCGATCTGCAACTACAAGGCCAACGATCTGGTGTGCCGCGCTGCCGACTTTGCGATGCAGGTTCATGGCGGGCTCGGCTATTCGCGCCACATGCCGTTCGAGCACATCTATCGCCACCATCGCCGCTACAGGATCACCGAGGGCTCCGAGGAGGTGCAGAAGCGCCGCATCGCGCACACGCTTTTCAAGTTCAGCGGACGCGAGCAGTGAACACTTCGCTTGCCGCGGCGCCTCAAACGCTCGACTTCGACGCCGAGGTGTTGCGGCGTTTCCTGACGGACTATCTCGGTCGCAAGATCGCCTCGCTGTCGATCCGCGCAACCGAGGGCGGCATGTCGAACCCGACCTATTTCGTCGCGGTCGACGGATGGCGGGCGGTGCTGCGCAAGCAGCCGCGGATGCAACTGGCCAAGTCGGCGCATGCGATCGATCGCGAGTTTCGCATCCTGAAGGCCTTGGCGGCGTCGGACGTTCCGGTGCCCGAAGCCTATCACTACCACACCGATCCGGACCTCCTTGGCACGCCCTTCTATCTGATGGAATGGCTGGAGGGCCGTGTCCACACTGCCTATGCCATGCCCGGACTGACGCCGCAGGAGCGCGCGCACGCCTATGCCTCGATGTGCGAGACGATGGCGAAGATTCATCGCCTGGACTTCCATGCCCTCGGGCTGGCCGACTACGGCCGGCCCGGCAACTATTTCGAGCGCCAGATCAGCCGCTGGTCGCAGCTCTGGCTGCAGTACCGCAAGGACGACGGCGACAATCCTGACCTCGACCGCATGATCGCCTGGCTGGAAAAGCGCATCCCCGGTAGCCAGTTGCTGTCGCTATGCCATGGCGATTTCCGCATCGGCAACATGATGTTCCATCCGACCGAGCAGCGCGTGATCGGCGTGCTCGACTGGGAACTGTCGACGCTCGGTCACCCGCTCGTCGACGTGGCGTTCAACACGCAGGCCTGGCACATGGCGCCAGACGAGAATGGCGGCATTGCCGGCGAGGATCTCGGCGCGCTCGGCATCCCAGCCGAGGAGGCTTACCTCCAGACCTACTACGGCCATGCGGGCAGCACCGAACGGCTGACGGATTTCCATCGCGTCTTTGCGATGTTCCGCGGTGCGGTCGGCAGCGCCGGTGTCGCCGTTCGCGGCGAACTGGGCAACAGCACTCTGCCGGATTCGGCGCGCGTCGGGCGTTTCCTTGCGCGGGCCTATGCCCGGCGCGGCATGCAGATCGCAGAAAGAAGTGGACTTTGATGGCAGACGGAGCAGTCATGACGCTGGACGAAGCCATAGCGGGACGCCGTTCGGTGCGGGCGTTCCTGCCGCGCGAGGTTCCCGAGGAGACGATCCGCGAGGTGTTCGAACTCGCACAGCGGTCGCCGTCGAACTGCAACGTTCAGCCCTGGATCTCGCACGTCGTATCCGGCGAGAGCCTGAAGGCGCTTGGCCGCAGGATGGTCGAGGCCGCGAGTTCCGGCGTGGCGCCGGACCCCGACTTCACCGCCGATCGCAAGTTTCTCGGCGTCTACCGCGAACGCCAGATCGACGCCGCCGTGCAGCTCTACGGCGCGATGGGCATAGAGCGCCACGACCGGCCGCGCCGTGACTGGGCCTATCGCCGCAATCTCCAGTTCTTCGACGCTCCGCACGCCGTCTTCGTCTTCATGTTCGGCGAATTCGAGGAGCGCGAGGCCGTCGATCTCGGCATATATGCGCAGACGTTGATGCTGGCGCTCACATCGCGGGGCATATCGAGCTGCGCGCAGGGCGCGCTCGGCCTTTACCCGTCGATCATCCGCGACCATCTCGGCCTCGATGAGACGCACCGGATTCTCTACGGCATCTCCTTCGGCTACGAGGACGCCTCCGCCCCCGCCAACACCACCCGTGTCGGCCGCGCGCCGTTGGGTGAGGCCGTCGTCTTCCATCGGTGAGGATTTTGCCATGCACAAGCCGCTGAAAGGCAAGGTCGCAATCGTGACGGGGGGAGCGCGCGGCCTCGGTCGCGCTTACGCGCTCCGGCTGGCGGGTCTCGGCGCCGATGTGGCCATCGCCGACCTCAACCTGGACGGCGCGCGCGACTGGAACGAACATCTCTCGGCGGATAGCGTGCCGGCCGAGATCGAGGCGATGGACCGCCGTTCGATCGGCGTCCAGGCGGATCTGTCGAAACCGCAGGACGTCGAGCGGGTCTTCGCCGAAACGATGCGGGCTTTCGGGCGCGTCGACATCCTCGTCAACAATGCCGGCGGCGCGATTGCACGCGACAGCGGCCCTCTGGCGACGCAGACGAGCCAGGCCGACTATGATCTCCTCATGGACGCCAACTTGCGCTCGACGCTGCTGTGCTGCCAGGCGGCCGCGCCGATCATGCAGGAGCAGCGGTCGGGCGTGATCGTCAACGTCACGTCCCAGACCGGCGTCTCCATCCTGCCGGGCGGGCTTCTGGCCGTATACGGCGCGGCCAAGGCGGCCGTCGCCATGCTCACCCGCAACCTCGCGTCCGAGCTCGGCCCGCACGGGATCAGGGTCAACGCCATCGCGCCGGGCATCATCATGACCGCCCGTGTCGCAGCCCAGGCCGCCGCCCGCGGCATCGGCACCAATTCACAGGCCGACAGCCTGCCGCTGCGCCGGCTCGGCACCGTCGAGGACTGCGCCGGCGTGCTGGAGTTCCTCGCCACCGACCTTTCGCAATATGTGACGGGTCAGGTCATCTGCGCCGACGGCGGCGCGGTCCTGGCGCCGAACTGATGGCCGCGCTTTCGGGCAAGGTTGCCATCGTCACCGGCGCGGCGCGCGGCCTCGGTCGCGCCTATGCGCTGAGGCTGGCGAAGCTCGGCGCCGACGTCGTCATCGCCGACGTCAACCTCAAGGGCGCGGCCCGCATCGGCGAGGAACTGACTGCCGAGAGCGTGATGGCGGAAGCAGAAGCCTTGGGCGTGCGCTCGATCGGCGTGGAGGGCGACCTGCGCGAGCCGGAGGCCGTGAAGCGCCTCGTCGCGGAGACGCTCGCCGCCTTCGGCCGGATCGACATCCTCGTCAACAATGCCGGCGTCGCGGTCGCGCGCGGCAGCGGCACGCTGGCGACGGAGACGACGCCGGAGGCGTTCGACTATCTCATCGACGTGAACCTGAAATCCGCGCAATTGTGCTGCGCGGCGGTGGCGCCGACGATGAAGGCACAGCGCAGCGGCGTCATCGTCAACATCTCGTCCCAGACCGGCATTTCGCTGCTGGAGGGCGGCAACCTCGCCGTCTACGGCGCGGCGAAGGCGGGTGTCGCCTATCTCACCCGCACTCTCGCGGCCGAGCTGGGCTCGTACGGAATCCGCGCCAACGCGATCGCGCCGGGCATCGTCGAGACCGAGCGCCTGAAGCGGCTGGACCCGTCCATGGGCGTGGGCACGCCCCAACAACTCGAAGCTATCGCGTTGAAACGCTTCGGCAGCACTGAAGACCTCGCCAACGTGCTGGAATTCCTGGCCACCGATCTTTCCGGCTACGTGACGGGACAGGTCATTTCGGTGTGCGGCGGAGCCGTCCTGCATCCGAGCTGACGGAATCGGCCGTCCTCTGAGACGCCATGGTAAATGTGGAGGGGATCATGGGAACGCGTGCGATAAGGCTTGTGATCGACGACGGGCTTGCACGGCTCACCATGTGCCAGCCGGAACGCGGCAATCCGATCGACGAGGCGTTCGCCGCCGAGTTCAGGCATGCCGCCGAGCGTTGCTACCGGAATCCGGATGTCAGGGCCGTGCTGCTCGACGCGGAGGGCAGGTATTTCAGCGTCGGGGGCGACCTGAAGCTTCTCGCGCGGGATCGCAATGCCCTGCCTCCGTCCGTCACGAGGATGCTGAAGGATCTCTGTTACGGCATCGAGCTCTTTGCCAAGGGCGACGCGCCGGTCGTCGCCAGCGTCCACGCGACGACGGCAGGCGGCACGGTCGGGCTGGTGTCCGGCTGCGACCTCGTCTACGCGGCGCCGGACGCGACCTTTGCCTCGGCATTCTCGACCATTGGCCTTTGCCCCGACAGTGGAGCCTCGTTCTTCCTGACGCGTCGTGTCGGAGCAAGACTCGCCAAGGAGTTCTTCCTGCTCGGCGAGGTCTGGGATGCCGAAACGGCCCGCGCCAACGGGCTGGTCAACCGCGTGGTTCCGGCCGCCGAACTGGCTTCGACCGCGGAGGCTGCGGCCAAGCGACTCGCAACCGGCCCGACCCTCGGTTATGGCGAGACGCGGCGGCTGATCGACGGCAGCATGCACAACAGCCTCGCGGAGCAACTCGCTGCCGAGGCCGCGGCGATCGGCCGCCTCATCACCACCGAAGACGCCTGGGACGGTATCACCGCCCTGGTCGAGAAGCGTCGGCCCCGCTTTGGCGGACGTTGAAGGCCGTTTCGCCCTGGGCGTTCGCTACCGGTGCAGGAGGTCGCGCGGCGAGATACCGTATTTGCGCCTGAACAATGTCGAGAAGTGCGCGGAACTGTTGAACCCGAGATCGTAGGCGACGGCGGTGATGGTTCGGCCGTCGCCTCGCGCCAGGCGGTCATAGGCAAGTTGCAGACGGCGGCTCCAGATCCATTCCGATGCGGTCATCTCGCTCCCTTCGAAAAGCATATGGAGATGGCGCAGCGAAACACCGTTGGCGACGGCGATGCGCTCAAGTGTCAGGTCGTGCTCGCCTATATGGGCTTCGATCCAATTCTGGACCGAGAGGAGCCGTGCCCTCCTGACGGAGCCGTCGGCCAAGGGGGCGTCGTTCGGGCCCGACTGCAGCGTCAGCGCCAGCATGTCCATCAGCCGGTCGCCAAGGCCGGAGCGGATCCCCTCTCCGAGTTTCGAGCCTTCCGTCGCGAGCGAGGCGCAGAATTCGGTCGCAATACGGCCGAGGCCCTGGGTGGTGTTGATAAGGGCCGAGACGGGAACCTTGTCCTTGTCAAAACGGCTGGCGAAGTCGTCGCGAGGAAGCTCGAGATAGAAGGAGCGGGCTTCGCCGTGGCACTGCAATTCGTAGAGTTCGCTGGCGCAGAAGATGGCACCTCGGGCGGCATTCGACCGCAGCGTCGAACCCCGCTGGATGACGCTGAAGTTGCCACTGTGGACCAGCTGGAGATAGTAGCAGTCCTTGTCGAGGCGGGCGATGTGCTGGCGATTTCGGCGAATGCGCTGCTCGGAGAGAAGAATGTCGGTCATGACGACCTCTCCGAACCGGGCCTCGCGTATGAAGCCACGGTAGTCCTCCGGCCTTGTCGCGGCCACGTCGACATTGACGTACACGTCGCAGATAGCATCACGCCACGCGGTGTAGCGCTGCGCCTGCGGCAGGCTCTGCGTGTCGAACATCAGGTCCAAGGGCCCCTCCACCCGTGAACGAAGCCCACTGGGCGATGACAGCTCCTCCCGAGCCGCGATAGTCCCAGCCAATCAAGCAAGCTTATCCCTCGCGAGAGACGGCGTCCAGCGGTCTGGCAGTGTCTGCGCTCTCAGAGAAAAGCTTTGCGCGGAGGTGAAAGAAGCCGTTTCGGAGCGTCGCTAGCTTTGCACCCGTCCGACGGATCCGATCGTCGGCGCCGTCTTTGGGAGGAGCGGATATGCAGGTGTTCGGTCGGCTGAGCCAGGAGCAGATCGTCTTCGGCCTGGCGCTGCTTCTCTGCGTCGGATTCGCCGTGACTCTGCCCGGCTTCCTGACCGCGAACAACGTGCTCAACCTAGTGCGCAGCGTTTCGATCCTCGGCATTCTGGGCGTGGCGATGGGCCTCGTGGTCATTGGCCGCGGCATCGACCTGTCTCTCGTCGCACTCATGGCGATCTCGGTCGCCTGGACACTGAGCATGATCGCGGGCGGGATGCCGCTGCCTCAGGCGATCGCGATCGGGCTCGCCTTCAGCCTCTTGATCGGCGCGTTGAATGGCTGGTTCGTCGCCTATGTCGAGATCCCCGCGATCTTCGCGACGCTCGCCATGGGCACGCTGGTCTACGGGTTCGGCCGCTATTTCCTGTTCGATCTCGACGTCGTCTACATGCCCCCGGCCGGCGGGCCGTTGCTGTGGCTCGGTCAGGGGACCGTGCTTGGCGTTCCGGTGCCCATCTACCTCTTCGCGGGCGTATGCCTGACGGGCCACGCGTTCCTGAGGTTTTCCAAGTCCGGCCGCTATCTTCGCGCGGTCGGCGACAACATGCTGGCCGCGCGCATCACTGGCGTGCCGACCCGGCCGACGGTCGTGATGCAATACGTGCTGTCCTCACTGATCGGCTATCTCGCCGGGATCATCACGGCGGCCTCCGTGGCCTCGATGAATACGCGCGTGGCAATCTCGACCTATGTCTACGACGTGATCCTGGTCGTGGTGCTCGGCGGCATCGGCCTGTCCGGCGGCAAGGGCGGCATCCGCAACGTCATCGTCGGTACGCTGCTGATCGGCGTGCTGCTCAACGGCATGACGATCATGGACATCCAATACACCGTCCAGAACGTGATCAAGGGCGCGATCCTGCTCACGGCCATCGTCATCGACACGATCCTGAACCCCCGCGACGAGCAGACCGCTCAGCAGGGCGACATCTAGAGCCAAGTCAACAATGGGAGGAAGACCATGCGACTGATCAAGACAGCAGCACTCGCCGCGGTGCTCGCGCTGTGCGGCGGGACCATTCATGCACAGGAGGGTATCGACGACCCGACCCGCGCGCCGTACTACGAGTCCTTCGTCGGCAAGAAGGTCGCCTACGTTCCCGTGGCGATGGGCTTCGACCTGACGGAAGGATGGGCAGCGGGCCTGAAGGAAGCGCTGGAACCGCTGGGCGTGACCTTCGACATCCGCGATCCGAACTGGTCTACGGATGCCGGCGCGCAGGCGATCACAACCCTGATCGCCGAGAAACCGGACGTCATCGTGGTGCATAATCCCGATGTTCAGTCCTACGCCCGCCTTCTGAAGAAGGCCGAAGAGGCCGGCATCTACGTGGTGCAGGTGAACATGCGTTCGAGCTACTCGACCGACGTGTTCGTCGGCGCGGACTATGTCGGCATGGGTCAGCAGATCGGCGAACGGCTGGTCGAGGTCTGTTCGCCGTCCAAGGGCGGTTCTGGCAAGGTGGCCATCACCCAGGGCGTGCTGACGGCGGCGGCCTCAATCTACCAGATGCAGGGCATCAACAACGTCCTGTCGAAGCATCCCGAGATCCAGCTCGTTTCCAACCAGGCGGCGGACTGGGACGCGACCAAGGCCAAGAACATCGCCGCGACCGTGATCCAGCAGCACCCGGATCTGTGCGCCATCACCGGATTCTGGGACGTGATGGACGTCGGCACAGCGGCGGCGATCAAGGAGTCCGGCAAGAATGTCTACCTGCTGACGCAGGGTGGCGGAAACCGGATGGTCTGCGACGGCCTCGCCAACGGCACCTATTCCGAATCGGTGGTGTACTTCGTGCCCGGTCAGGCGCGTGACATGGCGACCATGATCAAGCAGTTGCTGCAGCTGAAGCAGCCCGCCGGCACCACCAAGACGACGCTCTTCACGCCGCTCAACTTCCTGCGCAAGGACAACATGACGGCGGCGTCGTGCTGGGACATGCCCACCAAGGGCTGACGCATAGCGCGGGCGGCCACGGCCGCCCGCTTCCCTCCTGAACCAGGCAGACAAACATGGCAGTATCCGACCAGATCGTACGCTGGCGCTATCGCCTCGTGCCCGATCATCTCCTTGGCGAGATCCTGACGAAACGCTGGGTCGACAACGCGATCCCGGTCCTGATCCTGATCGTGGTGGCGGCCGTGTTCGGCTGGCTCATCCCCGACTTCTTCTCGGCGGCCGGCATATCGAGCCTGATGCGGCAATGGGGCGAGTTCACCCTGATCGCGCTCGCGCTGATGATCGTCATGGTGGCGGGCGGCATCGACCTCAGCGTCGGCTCGACCTTCGCGCTCGGCAACATCGTGGCGCTGACGCTGATCACGGTGGCGGGATGGCCGGTGCCGGCGGTGATCGGGGCGACACTCGCCTGCGGCGCGCTCGTCGGTCTCGTCAACGGCGTGCTGGTCGGTTACCTGCGGCTGCGCGCATTTCTCACGACGCTGGTGACGTTGATCATCGTGCGCGCCATCGTCGACATGATGCTGCTCAAATATTCCGTGGCGATCGCGGCCGGCTTCGTCGATTCCGACCTTTGGTACTATTTCGGCGAAGGCGACGTGCTCGGCGTGCCGTTCAGCGTCGCGACGGCACTGGTACTCGCGCTCGTGGCGCACCTGGTGCTGAGCCGCAGCCGGGTCGGCTGGCACGTTCTGGCCGTCGGCGGCTCGCGACGCTCCGCCCACAATGTCGGCATTCCCGTGCGGCGAGTCATCTGCCTGACCTATGTCGTGTCGGGCACCCTGGCTGCACTCTCCGGCGTGCTCTTCGCCTCGCGGCTTGGCGGCGCCGGCGCGGATACGGGGGTGGGGCTCGAGATCGCCGCGCTGACCGCGGCGGTGCTCGGCGGCAACAGCCTGGGCGGCGGCCGCGGATCGGCGGCGAAGGCGATCATCGGCGCAATCATCGTCATGATTATGGTCAACGGGTTGGTGCGCATCGGGGTGACTCGCGGCGGCAGCTCGCTGCTTCTGGGCATGGTGCTGCTCGCCGCCGTGGCGATCGACGTGCGCTGGCTGAAGAACCGGCACAAGTTCCTGTCGAAGGTCTACGTATCGCCGACCTATTCGGAACTGCCCGTGGCGCCCGCCACATCCGGCTCCTCTCCATATGCGCTGAACGACCGGCTGCGCCCGATCGAGGCGATCGGGCTCGGCCAGATCGACGGGCCGGAGGACGTCATCCTCGACGAGGACGACAACATCTATGTCGGCAACCGGACCGGCGACATCGTGCGTTTCCTGGCGCCGGACTACAGCCGCCAGGAGGTCTTCGCCCATGTCGGCGGACGGCCGCTCGGCATGGCGTTTGCGAAGGACGGGGCGTTGCTCGTCTGCATCGGCGGCATGGGACTCTACAGCATCGGCCGCGACCGCTCGATCCAGAAACTCACCGATGAGACCAACCGGTCCTGGTTCTCGGTGATCGACGATTCCCGTCTGCGGCTGGCCGACGATCTCGACATCGCGGCCGATGGCCGCGTGTTCTTCAGCGAGGCGACGGTGCGCTACGAGATGCACGAATGGCCCGTCGACTGCCTCGAGTCGCGCGGCAACGGGCGCATCATCTGCTACGATCCGAACACGGGGACGACGCGCACCGTCATCAAGAACCTCCTGTTCCCGAACGGCATCTGCATGATGCATGACGGGCAGTCGTTCCTGTTCGCCGAGACCTGGGCCTGCCGGGTCAGCCGCTATTGGTTCGACGGGCCGAAGAAGGGCACGGTCGAGGTGGTCATCGGCGATCTGCCCGGCTATCCGGACAACATCAACCGGGCTTCCGACGGCACCTACTGGCTGGCGCTGGTGGGTATCCGCACGCCCTCGCTCGACCTTGCGCTGAAGATGCCGGGCTTCCGGCGACGGATGGCGCGGCGCATCGCGCCGGACGAATGGCTCTATCCGAACATCAACACGGGCTGCGTGGTCCGTTTCGACGAGACGGGCCGCATCATCGAGACGCTGTGGGACTTCGGCGGCGAGAACCATCCGATGATCACCTCGATGCGCGAGCACAAGGGCCACCTCTACATCGGCGGCATCCTCAACAACCGCGTCGGACGGCTTAAGCTCGACGGTATGGATGCGACCTGGAGCGGCATCGACTCATATTGGGGGCGGACATGATCGGCTCGCTTTCGCGCGCATTCGACAACCTTTTCGGCCGCGGCGACGCCGCCGTCACCGTGCCGCCGCTGGACGGCGCGATGCGGCCCAACCGCGAGCTGGACGAAGCGGACTGGCGTTCGCCGCTGGCGGATGTGGACTGCCTGGCGGTGGTGAACGGCACCCTGGTCGCCTCGGCCGGCAACACCGTGCAGGCGTTGGGGCCGGAGGGGCGCTGGTCACCTCACGGGAAGCATGGCGGTGCCATCGCCTGCATCGCCGCGGTGGGACCGGACGCACTGGCGGTGGCGAAGGAGGATGGCGAGATCGCGATCGAGGGCGGTGCGCTCGACGGGCGGCGCTATCGCCCGGATGCGACGGTCCGCTGCATCACCGCGATGGCATTCGGCGACGGCGCGCTGTTCGTCGCCAACGGGTCTGCGACCAACACCGTCCGTGACTGGCAGAAAGACCTGCTCGAGCGAAACGCGTCGGGCAGCGTGTGGCGGATCGACCTTGCGACCGGCGAAAGCAGGCGGATCGCCAGCGAGCTGGCATGGCCGGCGGGGCTGGCTCTCGACGGCCGGTCGCTCATCGTTTCGGAGGCCTGGAAACATCGTCTGATGCGCATCAGCACGGAGGGTGGCGGGCACCCTGATCCGATCCAGATCGATCTTCCAGGATATCCCGGCCGGCTGTCGCCCGCGGTCGGCGGCTGGTGGCTGGCGATGTTCGCGCCGCGCAGCCAACTCGTCGAATTCGTGCTGCGCGAACCGGCCTATCGCAAGCGCATGATGGCTGAAGTACCGCTGGAATACTGGGTGGCGCCGAAACTCAAATCGGGGCGCAGCTACTACGAGCCCCTGCAGGGCGGGGGCGTGAAGCACCTCGGCCTGTTGAAGCCCTGGGCGCCGACCATGTCCTTCGGCATGTGCGTCGGGCTCGATTCGGCGTTCCGCCCGCGCCTGAGCCTGCAGAGCCGCGCGGATGGAAACACCCACGGTGTCACAAGCATCGTCGAGCATGAGGGCATGGTGTTCGCGGCAGCGCAGGGCGACGGCGTCGTGGTGCGCTTCCCGCCCCCTGCCCAACCCGGCGCTGCGGGAGGCGCGGCATGACACCGATCGTCGAGGTTCGGAACGCGACCAAGGAATATCGCGGCGTGCCGGCGGTGAAGGACGTGTCGTTCACGCTGCATCGCGGCGAGGTTCATGCGCTGCTCGGCGAGAACGGTGCCGGCAAGTCGACGCTGACGAAGATGATCGCGGGCGTGGTGGAGCCGACCGCCGGAGAGATCTGGATCGACGGAGCGAAGGCGGAACTGAATTCGCCTTCGGAGGCGCTCGGCCGGGGCATCGCGATGGTCTACCAGGAGACGAGCCTCGTGCCGTCGCTGACGGTGGCCCAGAATATCTATCTGACGGATGCGAAGCAGTTTCATCGCCTGCGCGGCATCTACATCGCCGGCCAGCAGTTCCTGCAATCGCTCAACTTCCATGTCGATCCGACGGCCATGGTCTCCGCGCTCGGGGCCGGGCAGAAGCAGATGGTCGAGATCGCTCGCGCGGTGCATCACAACGCGCAGGTGATCATCTTCGACGAGCCGACGGCGACGCTGACGCCCGAGGAGAAGCACCAGTTCTTCTCGCTGGTAGAGCGGCTCAAGCAGCGCGGTGTATCGATCATTTTCATCTCTCACGCGCTGGAGGAGGCGCTGGCGATCGCCGACCGGATTACCGTGATGCGCGATGGCGAGCATGTGGTCACCGATGCCGCCTCGGCCTTCGACCGCGAGAAGATCGTGCGCGCGATGGTCGGCCGCACGCTCAGCAACGAGCTCTACGGCTCGCAGGCAGGGCGCAGCGTCCGTGTCGCGGGCGACAAGGTGCTCAGCGTCCAGAACCTGTCGATGGGCAGCATGGTGCGCAACACGTCCTTCTCGGTCTTCGCGGGTCAGATCACCGGCGTGTTCGGGCTGATCGGATCGGGCCGGACGGAGACGGCGAAGGTGGTGGCCGGCGTTCTCAAGCGCGACCTTTTCCACGGCGGCCAGGTCAGGCTCGATGGTCGGCCGGTGCGATACCGCGTGCCCCGGCCGGCCGTGCGCGACGGCATCATCTACGTCACCGAGGATCGCAAGGTCGAAGGCTTCTTCGAGACGATGTCGATCGCCGAGAACATCCATCTCGGTGCGATTGCCGGGGGGCGGACCAAGTCCGCGACGGTCTCGATGGCCGAAATGCGCACGATCGCGCAGGAATGGATCACGGCGCTCAACGTCAAGGCGATCAATGCCGACGCCAAGGTGATCGAGCTGTCGGGCGGCAACCAGCAGAAGATCGTCGTGGCGAAGGCGCTGGTGCAGAAGCCGCGGCTGATCATCTTCGACGAGCCGACGCGCGGCGTTGACGTCGGCGCGATCGCCGAGATCCACCAGCTCATCAACCGGCTCGCCGACGACGGCATCGCGGTGATGGTGATCTCCTCCTACCTGCCGGAGGTTCTGCAGCTTTCGGACCGCATCCTCGTTTGTCGGCAGGGACGGATCGTCGAGGAGTTCGACGGCCACAAGGCCGACGAAGAGACGATCATGTATGTGGCGGTCCACTGATGCAGCAGCGGCCTCTCAAGACGACGCGGCCGGTTCTCGACGTGCGGACGATCGAGGACATCAAGGCGATCGAGGCGCGGCCCTACGACGAGCTGGTCACGGCACGGAGCCTTTACGATCTCTTGCTTGCGACGGCGCAGAATGTCGGCGACCGCAAGGCGCTGACAGTGCTGAACGCGCCCGACCCGGCCGATGTCGGCGTGACCCTGACGCACCGGGATCTGCTTCGAGATGTGACGCAGGCGGCCAATCTCTTCCGTGCGCTCGGTCTCGCACCCGGGCGCGGCGTGGCCGCGTTCCTCTCCCCGACATTGCCCGACCTGCCGGCGCTGCTGCTCGGCGCGCAGGTGGCGGGAGTCGCGAGTTCGATCAACTATCTGCTCAGCCGCGAGGCGATCGTCGACCTTCTGAATACGGAGGAGGCGACCATCCTCATCGTCCCGGCGCGCGATCTCGATGAGACGTGCTGGGCCAAGGCGAAGGACATTTTGGACGACGTGCCGACGCTGACAGACGTGCTGGTGATCGGGGCAAGCGGAGCGCTCCCGCCGCGCCACTGCGCGGTCGTCCAGGCACTGGCCAGACACCGCGCCGATGCGCTCGACTTCGCGCCGCCGCAAGATCGCGACACGGTCTGCGCGTTGTTCCACACCGGCGGCACGACTGGTCGCCCGAAGCTGGTTCAGCTTACCCACGGCAACCAGATTCACGCGGCCTTCGGCTTCGGACAGGTGTTCGGCTACGACGAGAACGACACGGTGTTCAATGGATTCCCGTTCTTCCACGTCGGCGGGACGATGACGGTCGGCCTATCGGTGCTCGCCGCGGGCGGGCATGTGGTGGTGCCGTCTCCCTATGGGATGCGCATGCCGCAGACCGTGGAGCGCTACTGGTCGCTGGTGGAAGCGTTCCGTGCGACCGTCATTGGCGGTGTGCCGACCTCGATCGCTGCGATCACCGACAGCTGGGTCGAGGGCTCCGACGTATCGAGCGTGCGGATGGCGGTGACCGGCGGCGCCGTCCTGCCTGCGGCGGTCGGCGCGCGCTTCGAGGCGACGACCGGCATCCGCCTCTACGAGACGTACGGCATGACGGAGACGTCGGCGGCGATCGCCTTCAATCCGGGGCGGGGGACGCCGGTTCCGGGCAATGTCGGCTTCCGTGCGCCCTATTCGCAGACGCGTGTCGTGCGGATCGGTCGCGAAGGCATCCCGTGCGGGCCGGAGGAAAGCGGGCTGGTACAGGTGAAAGGACGCCAGGTCTTTCCCGGCTATGTCGATCCCGCCCACAACGCCGGCACGCTGGCGGCCGACGGCTGGCTCACGACGGGCGATATCGGATACCTCACCGCGGACGAGAGGTTGGTGCTGACGGGGCGCGAGAAAGACCTGATCGTGCGCAGCGGCCACAACATCGATCCGGCCGCGATCGAGGATGCCGCCAACCGCTTTCCGGGTGTCCAGATCAGCGCCGCGGTTGGAATGCCGGACCAGTATGCTGGCGAAGTGCCGGCTCTGTTCGTGGTGCCGGCGCCGGGCGTGCTGATCGATTCCAAAGCATTGCGGGATTATCTGGAAGCGGCAGTCAACGAGCCTCCGGCGCGTCCGCGAAGCGTGCTGGTGATCGATGCGCTGCCAGTGACGGCCGTGGGCAAGATCTTCAAGCCGGCGCTGCGCGACTTGGCGATCCGGGAGAAGGTCAGGCTGGAGGCGGAGGCGGCGTGCGGGACGGCAACGGCGGTGACGGTTGAAGTCCGTCTCGACGAGCGGAAGCGGACGGTGGTGGATGTGGCGGTCGCCGGCGCGGACACGGCCGGACTGGCAGCGCTCGAAGCAGCGCTGAAGCCTCTGCCGCAGACTTACTCCATCCGGGCGGCGGAGCGATGACATGGAAGACAGCGCCGTAGACCTTGCCTACGAGGACGGCATCGCCGTCCTCACGCTCAACCGCCCAGACAGTCTCAATGCGATGTCGGGCCGGATGATGCGTTCACTCGAGAGGCGGCTTGACGAGATCGAACGGTTGTCAGGGCTGAGGGTGGTGATCATCACCGGCGCGGGCCGGGCCTTCTCGGCCGGCGGCGATCTCAAAGAGTTCGAGGAGGCGCTCAGCGCAGGCGGCACGAAGCTTGTCGACATCCTGCGCTATAATCAGGACATTCTGCAACGGGTCGAGGACATACCGGTTCCGGTGATCGCGGCCGCGAACGGCACGGCCATCGCCGGGGGGCTGGAACTGCTGCTCTGCTGCGACATGATCCTTGCCTGCGAAGGTGCCCTAATCGGCGACGGACATGTCCGTTACGGGATCGTGCCAGCCGGCGGCGCGACGGTGCGTCTCCGGGAACGGCTGTCGCCGTCCAGGGCTGCCCAACTGTTCTACTCCGCATCGACGATCAGTGCAGAGATCCTTGCGGCCTGGGGTCTGGTGAACGAAGTGGTGCCAAAGGATCGCCTGATGGATCGCGCCCGGGAGCTTGCCCTGGAGATTTGCCGGAACAGCCCCGGAGCAATCCGCGCAATCAAGAGTCTCGGTCGAACGCAGTCCGGCGATCGGACGCGGCAGGACCGGTTACGGATGGAGCTTGAGAAGTGGTCACATCACGTCTCGCATCCAGACCTCGCGGAGGGATTGCGTGCCTTTGGCGCAAGGAAGGCGCCAGTCTTTTGATTCTGCTGTGGCCTCATTCGTCCGCTCCATGTCGCGGCTGGCGAGTGTCTGCGGCGTCAAGTCGAATGGACGCGGCTCGCGTTAAGCGGAGCTCACCGTCAGCGTGACGTCTTCATGGGATCCGCGGTTATTCCATCCTCCGCAAAACAGCTCTCGCGGCTTTCAAGCAGGCCGAGTGTTGTCCAACGTTTCGGCACTTTCGACGTCGACGCCGGCGACCTCAAGCGCAGCGAGGACGCCGATCGTCGTGGAATCGAGCACGGGGATGCCGATCCTGCCTTCCATTTCCGCCGCCAGCGCGAAGCCCGGCAGATTGGTACTCCAGATCAGCACGGCATCCAGAGGGCCGTTCGCGGCCAGCTTTTCGGTCAGATAGGCGATCTGATCCTTCGAGACGCGGGACGCCTCGAAATTATCCGAGATTCCGAGATGGTGCGCCGCCGCGACATCGATACCTCTTCCGGCGAGATTACCGACCAGCCTTTGGCCCTCCTTGGGGTTTCCCTGGGCGATGAGCCCGATGCGTGTCAGCTTCCTGGACGTCAGCAGGTCCAGCGTGGCCAGCGCGGTCGTGGTGACGGGAATTCCGGTGCGGTGTTCCAAGAGATCGCAAAGCCGTCTGTCCGGCTCGAAACCGAGCAACGCACCCCGTGTCGCGTTCCAGCAGATCGCGTCGACACGCGCTTCCGCCAGCATCGCGGCGCCGGTCTCGAAGGAAGCAGTGTCGTAGCCGTCAGCCGGGTGCCCGTCATAGGGAACCCGTGCGAAGCAGGCGTCCATGCCGGGCACGCGTTCGAGGATCCTCCGTGTCGCACGCTCGACGATGCGGTTGGACGAGGGCACGATAAAGCCAATGGCGGGGCTGGCTGCGATCGTCGTTTCCCTGTTCATTGTTCGCGCATCACAAGCGTGCGCTCCGGCGACCAGGAGGCCGTCCACGTCTCGCCGGGCTGCGGATTGACGGCGCCGGTCGCTTCGATCGGCAGCGAGGCGGCGAACTCCATCCCAGAGGGCAAACCGATCCAGACGGACAGGGTCTGGCCCTTGAACACAGTCCTCAGCACAACACCGCAAACCGTGTTGGCCGTGCCGGTGCCAGCGGGATTGCCGGGTGCGAGCGTCACGCTTTCGGGCCGGATGGCCATGATCGCCCGGCTGCCCGACGCCATCGACGGTGCGACGGTGCTTTGGAAGGTGCGGTTGCTTTCGCCTTCGAGCTGCGTGCGATCGCCGCTCTGGCTGACGACGGTCGCCGGGAGAAAATTCGAAGTGCCGATGAAGCCGGCCACGAAAGGAGAGGACGGCCGCTCATAGACCGAGCGCGCCGACGCCGCCTGTTCGATACGCCCATCGCGCATCACCGCGATCTGGTCGGCAAGAACCAGGGCCTCCTCCTGGTCGTGGGTAACGAGGATGGTGGTCAGGCCGAGGTCGTTGCAGAGCTGGCGCAGCTCTATCTGCATTTCCTCGCGCAGCTTCCTGTCGAGCGCACCGAAGGGCTCGTCGAGCAAAAGCACGCGCGGACGGTAGACGATGGCACGCGCCATGGCGACGCGCTGCTGCTGGCCCCCGGAAAGCGCCGCGGGCATTCGGTCTTCGAAGCCGGCGAGCCTCACGAGGTGCAGCGCCTCCTTCGCCTTGTCGGCGATCTCCCGCTTTGGAATTCCGCGCATCTGCAAGCCGAAGGCGACATTCTCCAGGACCGTGAGATGAGGGAACAGCGCATAGTTCTGGAACAGCATGCCGAGATTGCGCCTGTGCACCGGCAGGCCGGTAATGGGCTTGCCGTCGATCGTGATGTCGCCGGATGTCGGCTCGACGAGGCCCGCGATCATCCGCAGCGTCGTGGTCTTGCCGCATCCGGACGGGCCGAGCAGAGCGAGAATCTCACCGCCGGAGGCGGTCAGATCGACGTCGCGGACGACGTGATTGTCGCCGTAGCTGCGGCACAGTCCTGTGAGCCGGACCTCGGCGCGGCGGGATTCTGGTGCGGATCGTGCGGACATGGCGCTTTCCCTGTTTGATGCGAAGCTGCCGGCCGGCGGCTGGCAGCCTTTCGGCGGAGCGATCAGACGGCGAAGATGCCGTTCAGCTTTTCGGTCCACCCGGAACGCTTCGCGTTGATGAATTCCCAGTCCGGCGTGAACAGGCCGCGGCGGTCCATCTCCTCGACGGGATAGGCGATGTATTTCAGCGTCTCTTCCGAGAACTCGATGCCGGAGACCGGCGGGGCGGTCAGCGCGTATTCGGAGAACGCCTTCTGTACCGCCGGTTCCAGCATCCGGTTCATGAAGGCGACGGCGAGGTCCTGGTTCGGCCCACCCTTGACGAGCACCTGGCAGTTGTTGCCGGCGAAGCTGCCTTCCTTGGGGAAACTCATCGTCACCGGCGCGCCCTTGGCGGTGTAGGGGTAGATGTATTTCGACAGTTCCAGCAGCCCGATGTCGGCCTGCCCCTGTGCGACCTCGTTCGCGGCCTGCGGCCCGTTGTCGAACAGGTTCATGATGTTGGGCTTCAGCTCGGCCACCTTGTCGAAGGCGTCGTCGATCTCGTATTGCGCCTCGGCCAGCGGCTTGCCGCTCTTTACCGCCGAGGCGACGATCAGGAAAAACACCGAGGGCGTGTTCTTGGGGCTGACCAGCTTCAGCTTGCCGGCATATTTCGGGTCCCACAGCTCGGCATAGCTTTCCGGCGGGGTCACGCTCGTGTTGTGGAACAGGCTCGCCACCGAGATGGCGAGCGCGGTGCCCCATCCGTCGAAGCCGAAGCGCGGATAGAGCTTTTCCAGCGCCGGCATGTCGGCCTTTGGCAATTCGGCGATCAACCCTTCCTGCTTGCAGATCGGTATCGCCACGTCATCGATGAACATCACCGAGAATTTCGGGTTGTCCTTCGTCGCGCGCATCTTGCCGACATTGGCGAGGGTGAAGCCCTCCTCGGCGACGACAGTGCAGTCGAAGTCGCTCTGGAAGGCGGGGATGATCTCTTTCTTGACGAACTCGCCCTGCGAACCGCCCCAGATGCCGACGTTGATTTCCTTTCCGGCAGCCCAGCCGTTTCGTACGAAGCCCATGGGTGCGGCGAGCGCGGCGGTGCCGAGCGCGAGCTTGCCGAACGTTCTTCTGTTCATTCGTGTCATTGAACTGCTCCTTTTCCTGGGGACATATTCGGGGAGGATGGACGGGACGCGGCCGGCTTCAGGTGGCGAGCCTCGCCAGGCTGATGCCGAAGACCTTCTCGATGACGAGCACGAGAAGAAGGGCGAAGAAGATCATCAGCGACGCGATCGCCGCGATCGACGGGTCGAAGGAGCGCTCGATCACGGTGAAGAGATAGAGCGGGATCGGGAAATTGTTGCCGTCGGCCAGCCACATCGAAATCGGGTAGTCGTCGAAGGAGACGATGAAGGAGAACACCGCGCCGGCAAGGATGCCGGGCCGCACCTGCGGCCAGATGACCCGCGTGGCCACCACATGCGGCGGCGCGCCGAGCACCGCGGCCGCGTCCTCGAGATTGCGGTTGATCAGCACGAAGCTCGCCGAGACCGCGCGGATGACATAAGGCAGGCAGACCACCGTGTGGCCGATGACGAGCTGCATGAACGTTGCCCGTGACCCCAGCATGGAGAAGAGCTGGAGCAGCGCCACGCCGATGACGATCAGCGGCACGATCAGCGGCGACAGGATCAGCCCCAGCACCGCCTCCTGTCCGGGAACGCGGTAGCGCGTCAGTCCCGCAGCGCAGGGCACGCCCAGGACGAGCGCGATGAGCGTGACCACGGCGGCGAGCCTGAGCGAGAACAGGAAACTGCTCCGCGCTTCGGGATTGGCCAGTACCTCGCCGTACCAATGCAGGGTAAAACCCTGCGGCGGGAAGACGATGAAGGGCGTGTCGGAGATCGACATCAGGATCGGGACGACCAGCGGCGCGATGACGAGCGCAAGGATGATCGCGACGACGATCTTGATGAAGGGGCCGAGTTCTTCGTTCATCGCGCGCCTGCCGTCCAGCGCGCGAAGCGCCGGTTTGCCAGTCTGAGGAAAACGAGGTTCATCGCCAGGACCATGGCGATGAGCAGCGTCGAGATCGCCGCACCGAACGGCCAGTCGTTGAGGGTCAGAATCTGCTGCTCGATCAGCGTGCCCAAGAGCGGCGAGAAGTTGCCGCCGAGGATCTGAGGCGTGACATAGGCGGCCGCGCTCAGCGAGAAGACGAGCGACACGCCGACCGCCAGTCCCGGCAGGCTGAGCGGGAATACGATGCGGAGGAAAACCGCCAGGCGCGGTGCGCCGGCGACGCGGGCTGCTTCCTCGACCGTGCGATCGATGCGACCGATGGCGGTGGCGAGCGGCATCACCATGAACGGCAGGTAGACGTGCACGCAGGCGATCAGCACCGCCCATTCGGTATAGAGCAGCATCGGCGGGTTCTCTATGCCGAAGAGCTTCAGCATCCAGGCGAGCGCGCCGGTCTTGTTGAGGATTGCCTGCCATCCGTAGGAGCGCACCACAACGTTGACCAACAGCGGTGCCAGGATCGTGATCGTCACCAGCCTGGCGAGCGAGGGGCCACCGCGCGCGATCGCGATTGCCAGCGGATAGGCGAGGATCGCGGCGATCAGACTGGTCATCACCGCGATGCGGATCGTGCGCAGGAGGATACGGAAATAGAGATCGGTCGAAAACAGCCGGAGATAGTTCTCCAGCGTGAAACCGTCGACCATCGCACCGTCGACGTTGCGCGATGAGACGCTGAGAGCCACCATCGAAAGCACTGGCCAAAGGAACCAGATCGCAAGGAAGAGCACCGTCGGCGCGACCAGCAGATAGCCGGCCAGGCGACTGCCGGTCAGCCGGTAGAGATGCCTCGCTAAATCCCCGGCGATCTCCCTCTCGTCCGTCGGCCGCGAGCCGGTGACGGAACGGCTGATGCCAGCGACCGGCTTCACGCTGTCCAGACCGTTCATCCGAGTTCCCCTTGTCCGAAATCCCAGATGCGATTGCGGACGATGGCCTTTTGACCTTGGAGGGAATGATCTGGGAAAAGTGCATTGCCGTCCAGCGCAGCTTGGGCAACAATGAATTCGAAATTTTAGAATGGAAACCCTGCATGCGCGGCTCGCTTGTTCCCGCCTCGTTGCGCTACGTCGATCAGGTTGCCCGCTCCGGCTCTATCCAGCGGGCGGCGAAGGAGCTCAACGTCGCGGCGTCGGCGATAGACCGGCAGATATTGCTGCTCGAACAGGATCTCGAGGTCGCCCTGTTCGAGCGGGTTCCGCGCGGTATGCGGCTCACCGCGGCCGGGGACGCGCTGGTCACCTTGGCCCGGCGCTGGCGCGCGGATGAGCGGCGCACGGCGACCGAGGTCCGGCAGTTGCAGGGCATCAGCCAGGGCCATGTCCGTGTTGTCGCCATGGACAGTCACGTCAACGGGTTCCTCCAGCAGTTCATCTCGCGGCTGGCGAGCGAACATCCGCGAATCTCGCTGGAAGTGGAAGTCGCCAGCCCGGACGATGCGTTGACGGAGCTTCTTTCCGGAAATGCCGACCTCGTCGCCGCGTTCAACCTATCGCCGCGACGCGATGTGCATATCCTCTGGGGAGCGGACCTGCCCTTCGGCTGCGTGACGGCGCCGGACCACCAGTTGTCGGGCGCAGGGACGATCAGTCTCCAGGAAGCCGTCGCCTATCCCATCGCCCTGCAAAGCAAGGCACTCCCGATCCGCCGCTATCTGGATGCCCGCTACGGTTGGCTCTTCTCCGACACCGGGAAGACGCTGGTCACCAACTCGCTGCAGCTCGTCAAGACACTCGCCAGAAGTGGCCGCTACATCGCCTTTACGTCGGAGCTTGATGCTGCACCCGAACTGGCCGAAGGATCGCTGGTGTTCCTGCCGGTGCGCGACAAGGGAGCGGAGCCTCAGACCGTCAGCGTCGCCATCGACGCCCGCAAACCGCTGTCGCGCATCGGCCGCATTGTTGCGGAGGTTCTCACCGATTGTATCCGGGACTGCCTGGACAAGGCGCGCTCTGCCGGACGCACGGTCGGACAGAGTGATGGGTAAACAGCGCCAAGATATTTGCCGGGCTTTGACCGAGGCTGGCAGCCATTCTCAGCCGCCGACCGCAACGGTCATCTCTCCGATCCCGTCGATCCTCGCATGCATGAGGTCGCCTGGCATGACCGGCGCCACGCCTTCCGGCGTGCCGGTCATGAACACGTCACCCGGATAGAGCGTGTAGGCCTTGGATGCGTAGGCGATCAGCTTCTGGACGTTCCAGATCAGAAGATTCGTGTTGGACTTCTGGCGCGTTTCCCCATTGACCTTGATCTCGAAGTCGAGATTGCCCGGATCGCCGATCTCGTCAGCGGTAACCATATGCGGGCCGAACACCGTGAATGTGTCCAGTGACTTGCGGAAGGAGCGATCCTCGGTGCCGCGAATCGTCATGTCCAGGCCGATCATGTAGCCGGCGACGTGAGAGAGTGCGTCCTCCTCGCGGATGCGGAACCCCTTTTTGCCGATGACGAAGGCGAGTTCGATCTCGTGGTCGATGCGCCGGTCCGGCCAGTCGGCGACTACGGTTTCTCCCGCGCCGATCATCGAACTCGGAGCCTTGAGGAAGACGCCGTAGTCGTCGATCGTCTTCACCTGCGTGCCGAAGTTGATCTGGGTGTCGGCGCGGGATTCGTCGAGGTGCAGCTTGTAGTTGACCGGCGCGGCGACGATCTTGCCCGGGTTGGCGACCGGCGAGAGCAGCTTTACCGCCGAGACCGGTCTGCCGGGCACCTTCTTCGCCAGCGCCTCCATGCGCGGCAGAAGCCGATCTGCATTGTTGAAGAAATGGTCGCCGCGCGGAAACGGCCATTTCAGCGGCGGCAGGTCGTCGAGGACCGGGGTGACATCGTGGACAAGCCCGTCGACGACGACGCCCAGACGATTGTCGTCATAGCGGCAGATACGCATGTTGAACTTTCCTCGGTGATCTGGCTGATTCAGGAGCGCTGTTCGCGCCACAAACCGAGCTTCTCTTGCGCCACGCGGTCGGAGAAGCAGAAGATGAAGCTGTCCTGCTGAGCCTTGAAGCTGCGCCAGGTCCAGCCCGGGGCGACAGCAATATCTTTCTCGGCCATGTCGAAGGTCTTGTCGCCGATGCGGGTCACAACCGCGCCCTCGCCGAGGGCCATGACGATGCCGTCGGTCGAGCGGATCGGCTTCGTTTCGAAGCCCTTGGGCACGAAAGTCATCCACGCGGCCATCGTGGGCATGGCCCACCCGCCATCGATGGGGTTGGAGTAGCGCAGCGTCACCGCCTCGTGCGAATCCGGACCGTCGCCGTTGGCGGCTGCCACCAGAGCCGCGCGCGTCCGCTCGTAGGGATAGTTGAAGATCGGCGTGGTCATGCCGTAGCGGCTGGTCGCGTTGAGCGGCAGCATGTTGGAGCCGAACCGCGCCAGCGCGTCTCCCTCTGGCCGCACGATGGACTGACGCTCGTCGTTGTAGTGCTCGTTGAATCCGGCCTCGAAGAACGCGACAAGCGGCAGGTCGAGACCGTCGAGCCAGGCGCAGGGCTCGGTGCCCTCGTTGCCATGATCGTGGAAAGCCCAGGACGGCGTGATGATGAAGTCGCCCCGCTTCATCGTCGTTCGCTCGCCGCCGACGGCCGTGAAGGCGCCTTCGCCCTCCAGCATGAACCTTAGCGCAGACGGCGTGTGGCGGTGGGCGGGCGCCGTCTCGCCCGGCATGATGAGCTGGATGCCGGCGTACATGGTCGAGGTCGCGCGCGACATGCCGGGAAGAGCGGGGTTCTCGAGCACCAGAACGCGCCGCTCGGCCTCCTGCGCCGTCAGCAGCTTGCCCGACTCCATCACGAGCGGCCGCACATCCGAGTAGCGCCAGCGGTGCGGTGCGGCCTTCGACTTGGGCTCGTCGGGCAGCAGCCCCTTCAGCTTTTCCCACAGGGGCGCGAGGTTCTGCGGCTCGAGCCGATCGTAGAAGGCCTTGCGCTGCTCGGGGCTCGATGAGGGGACGCTCATGTCTTGTCCTTTCACGTTCCGGAATTGCTACTCGGCGGCGATTTCGCGCGGGCGCTGCGTGGTCTTGCGGCCGATATAGTCGACGACGAGAGCGGCGGCGCAGATCACGAACCCGGCCACGTTGAGATAGGCCGCCCATGACGCCATCTCGAGCGGGATCATCAGCATGCCGCCACCGACGACGAAAGCGATGCGCATCGGGACCGACAGCCGCGCGAACGCATATCCGATCATGCCGGCGGAGACGAACGACACCCCGACGACCGCGGTCGAAATGGACACCGCCGTCTCGGTCCACGAGCTGCTCTGCAGCAGCAGGCTGGGCGAGAAGACGAACAGGAAGGGCACGATGTAGGCCGTCCAGGAGAAGCGCATCGCCGCCCAGCCGGTCTTGAACGGATCAGCCTTCGCCAGGTTTGCCGCGAAGAACGCGGCGATGGCCACCGGCGGTGTCACGAAGGACATCATTCCGAGGTAGATGATGAACATGTGTGCGGCCAAGGGCGGAATGCCAGTCTCTACCAGTGCCGGCACGATCAGGACCGCGAGAAGCACGTAGACACCGAGCGTCGGCATGCCCATGCCAAGCACGATGCAGAGCACGGCTGCGATGACCAGCAGGAGGTAGACGTTCCCCGCTCCGAGATCGACAAGATAGAGCGTCAGCGCGAAGCTCAGCCCGGTGAGCTGAAGGATGCCCATTATGAACCCGGCCGCGGCCGAGATCATGATGATGTCGGCGGAGGACACGCCGGTGCGCACGACGCAGTTCCACACCTCCCGGGGCGTCAGGCGATGCGTCCCGTAACCGAAGGCGAAGCCGATCACCATGACGGCCACGCAAGCGAAGATGGCGGCGTTTTCCGGCTCGCGATTCTGCCAGAATAAGGCGTAGATCAGCACCACGAACGGCAGCAGGAACAGCCACCCCTTCATGAGCACGCCGACGATGCGAGGAATTTCGCTGGCGGGAACGCGCAGGATGTTAGCCTTCGCGGCCTCCAGGTCCGCCTGGATGAAAAGGGCGAAGTAGTAGAGGACGGACGGCACGAGGGCGGCCACCGCCACCTCCGCGTAGCTGATCTGCAGGAAGTCGGCCATGAGGAACGCCACCGCTCCCATGACCGGCGGCATGAGTTGGCCGCCGTTCGAAGCGCTTGCCTCGATCGCGGCCGCATGTTCCGGCTTGAAGCCCGACTTCTTCATCATCGGGATGGTGACGACGCCGGTCGCCAGGATATTCGACACGACGATGCCGTTGATCGAGCCGAACAGGGACGACGCCAGGATCGATATCTTGGCAGCACCGCCGCGATAGCGGCCCATGATGACGAGCGACACATCGTTGAAGAAGCTGGCCCCGCCTGACGAGGACAGAAGCTGCCCGAAGAAAACGAACGGAATGACCACCGTCACGCCGATGAGGAGGACGAGGCCGAACAGACCGCTCGTATCGAGCGCGAGATAGACGACCATGCTGGTGGCCTCCACCTCGCGGGTCTGCAATGCGCCACCGACTCGGTGACCGATGAGCGCATAGAAGAAGAAGCACATGACGGTGATGACGAGAGGCCATCCCGAAACACGGCGCAGCGCCTCCATCACGAGGACGAAGAGCAGCCAGGAGACAATGAGGACGTCGGGAGGCGAGTTGAAGAACTCACCGAGCATGCGCGGATAGTTCCACGCCATGTAGGTGCCGATCCCCAGGGATATGGCGGCGAGACACCAGTCGTACCATGGCGCCGACGTCCTGATGCCCACCTCGGCGCGAAGCGGCCTGATCAGGAAAACGATCGACATGGCCAGTCCGAGGATCAGGGCGAGGAATTGCTCGGCGAGGAAATTCATGCCGACCTGGCGGTACAGGTCTGCCCCCCAGGCTATGCCCGCGAGGGCGATGATGGATCCAAGCACGGCGGTGGCGTAGCTCACGGGACCGTGCGACGGCGCCGTCAGTTCCACTTCGGTGTTTGCACTCATTGGCCGTGTCCCGGATCCATCTTGGGGGTTCGATCAGGCGAAAGTGGCGATCACTCGCCCTTCCAGATCCCGATTTCCTTGTAGTAGCGGATCGCGCCGGGGTGATATTTCACGTCGGGCTGGGGAACCGAGATGTTGTCCGGGTTCATGGCGTTGAACGAAGGATGGGCTGCCACAAGGGCGTCTTTGTTCTCGTGAAGCGCCTTCACGACCTTGTAGACCGTCTCCTCGTCCACATCGGAGCTTGCTGCGACGGTCATGGCGTACTGCATCAGGTTGGTCTCGCCGATGACGCCGTTGAGATGCGGAAGCGGCGCCTGGGGCGCCACGGTGTATTCCGGACGAACCGAGGCCATCGCGGCCTTCGCCTGGTCGGAGCCGTCGAGATTGAGGAAGCGGATCTTCACCGCGGCGTCTATCTCAGCCATCTTCGGAGCGCCGACGGCGAAAACCGTCGCGTCCAGACGCCCAGCCTTGAAGTCGTCGGCAGCGCGCAGGAGATTGGCGGTCGGCACGCCGTCCACGTCGTTCAGAGACAGCCCGGCTGTGGCGAGGATCGCATTCGAGAGCGCGATGCCCTGCGGGAAACCCTGCCAGCCGGTCGGGAAGCGTTTGCCCTTCAGGTCGGCGACGGTCTTGATGTCGGAGTCGTCGCGCACGAGAACTCCAACCTTGAACGGGAAAACCGTGGCCGCCAGCTCGAGCTTGTCGAGCGGCTTGCCTGCGTGTTCGTCCTTGCCGCGCACGGCGATACCGACCTCGTCGTTGGACATGAACGTGAAAGCCGCCTCGCCGGCCTGGACGGCGCCCATGCTCGCGGCCGGAGAGTTGAAGGTGATGACACGCATCTGGATGCCGGCCTTCTCCTGCACGACCTTTGCGATCGCCTGGGTCTGGACGTTGTTGATCGAGCCGGGTGGCAGGGTTGAGATGCTGACCGTCTGGGCTTGGACGGCTGTCGTCCAGAGGGAGGCGAGCGTGACGACGCCCGCCAGAGCGGCTTTCGAGAACAGTTTCATGGCTTTCCTCCTTTGGCCCGGCTTCTCCGGGCTAGTTTCGCCGGTGTCAGTTCTCCTCCCGACGCCGGTAATTCGTGCGTTCCGTCAGCCGCTGGCGGCTGTAATCCTGGGAAGCTGCAGCGTCTCTTCTGCCATCGCATGTTGAATGGCGGCAAAGCGGACGACCTGCGTGGCCACCGTCTCCAGTTGAAACTCGACCTCGCGGTTCGCCGGCATGCCGTTTTCGAACGGCTTGTTCTGGGAATTCAGCGCCGCGGCGAACGGAGTCGGCCAGCCGCGAAGCGCATGGACGATCGAGCGGACACCCACAAGCGTGGTACCGAGCGCCTGGGCTCCGAACGCGGTGACGATTACACCCACGCCGCGGCCGTCGAGATAGGGCCTACCGTCGGCACGCATGTCCTCGACATAGTCGAGTGCGTTCTTGATCACGCCGGAGAGCGCGCCGTGGTAGCTCGGAGTCGAGATGATCACGCCGTCGGCGCGCCGAAGCGACTGTACAAGCCGCCGCGCCGACGGGCTGCGATGATCGTCCGACGGGTCATACATCGGAAGGTCGAGCAGAGGCCCGGCGATCAGTTCAGTCGAAGCGCCGCGCCGCTCGGCCGCAGCGAGAGCGTAGCGCAGCGCCGTCTCAGACGACGAGCCGATCCGCGTCGTCCCGCCGATGCCGACGATATGGGGCCGGGAGCCGGCGAACCCGCGAGACGTGCTGAGGACTTTGGTTTGATCTGACATGTCCGCTGCCCCGCTATTCCGCTGCCTCGGCCATCGGCTCGGCCAACCGCTTACGCGCCGCGTCGAAGCCGGCGCGGATTCGTTCATGACGCGCTTCGAGCCAATGCTGGGTTTCGGGGTGGGTGAAGATGTAGAACTCGTCCCCCTCGATGGCGACCGCGACCCGTTCACCGATGTCCTCGGGCTTCGCGCTGTCCTTGATGAGGTCGCCCATGAAATGGTTCTCGGGTCGCACATATGCGCCGCCGAGGCGATCGGGACGGCTCCTTTCCGACAGGTGTATGCCTGTGTCGACGGCGGCCGGTGCAAGGACGGAGACACCGACGTTGGTGCCGGCGAGTTCGTTCTGCATCCCTTCGCTGAGGGCGACCACCGCATACTTCGTCATCGAGTAAGCGCCGGTCAGGAAGTTCGGATTGACCTGGAAGCCGCCGATCGATGCCGTGTTGACGACATGCGCCGGCTTGCCGGATGCCAGCATGCGCGGGACGACCACGTTCATGCCATGGATCACGCCGTAGACATTGACGCCGATCACCCAGTCCCAGTCGGCCTGGGAGATTTTGTGAAGGGGAACGCCGTGCATGGCGATCCCGGCATTGTTGCACAGGATCGAGATCGGCCCGAAAGTCGCCTCCACAATGTCGGTAGCCTCTTCAACCGACCCGCGGACGGAGACATCCGCCTGGACCGCCACGGCTCTCCCGCCCGCTGCCTCGACCAGTGCAACGGTGGCCTCGGCATCTGCCTGCCGAATGTCGCAGACGCCGACATCTACGCCGCGACGCGCGAGGGCGAGCGCGATGCCGCGCCCGATCCCTGATCCGGCCCCTGTCACCAATGCGGCCATTCCCGGCTCAATTTTCATCTCGCTCCCCTCCCGGGTCTCCTCGGCCGCGTTCTGATGATTGAACTATCGTATACAAAAATCTCGTGAGATCAACAGATTATGCGACAATATGCGCAATTGATGGGCTTTTCGTATACCAAACTGGTTGTCTTGCAGGTGCCCGCCCCCTATGCGATTGCTCTGAACCCGATTGGTAGGCACGGCCAGACTGATGGATAGCAAGACCCGCGGAAATTCTTCCCCGAGAGACCTCCCCGATGCGAACGGCGCGGTGGAGAGCGCGTATCGCTATATTCGCGCGGCGATTGTTTCGGGCGACCTTCGTTCGGGAGAAACCCTGCAGGAAGCAAAGCTTGCCGAACGCATCGGCGTCAGCCGCACCCCTGTGCGAGAAGCGCTGAGCCGCCTTGGAAACGAAGGCCTCGTGGTGCTCGAACGCTATCGACGCGGCCAGGTGGCCAGTTTCTCGATGTCCGACGTCGCCGAGGTATTCCGTCTGCGCGCCAAGCTGGAAGGCCATGGCGCCCGCCGCGCCGCGCTGAGGATCACCGCCGCGCAGATCGCTCATTTGGAAGCGGTCGAAGCCGAGATGGAACTCGTCTTTGCCGATCTCGGCTGGCACAAGCATCTTGCCCGCTTCGACGACCTGAACAACGAGTTTCACGCGACGATCGCGCGAGCAGCCGACAGCCCGCGGCTCGAGAAGATCCTGGCCTCGTCGCTTGAGCTTCCCGCATCGATTTTCAACCACTACAGCGAACCTGTCGAGGAGCGAACAAAGCGGACGCATCGGCAGCACAACGAGATCATCGCCGCCCTGAAGACGCGCAACCCTGACTGGGCGGAAGCGGCGATGAGCGGCCATCTGTTCTCGATCCTCAACGACCCGAAACCCGACCCGGAGAGCTGACACCGTCAGCCCCGGAGGCGTCACTCCGCCGCTTCCGTGACCTTGGCGGCCGTGCTTGCGCGCAGGTAAGGCATGACCTCTGTGGCATAGAGCTCCATGCTCTTGCGCGTCAGTTCGGCCGGCAGGGTTCCGAACTGAAGCAGCGACAGGAGGTGGCCGAAGCCGATCTGACCCTGATAGTCGGCGAGCTTCCGGCGGACGGTCTCGGGGCTGCCGCAGATGAACATGCCCTTCTCCATCACGGAGTCGATCGTCTGTTGACCGCCGATGGCCGACTTCGCCTGCATCACGCCAAGCATGGACTTGAGCGAGAGATAGCCGGGCGGCAGAAGCATCTCCTTCGGCATGCGAAGGAACTTGTTCAGGAAATTCTCGATGTGAGGCTTCGCCTCGCGACGGGCGATCTCGTCGGTTTCGCCGACATAGACGGGCACTGACCAGCCAAGCTGATCCTCGGTCGCCTCATAGCCGTGCGCCCGCGCCATCTCCTTGTACATCTGCATGTACTTGGCCAGCATCGAGACCGGCGTGAATGTCTGGAGATAGGTATAGCGGCGGTCGGGATGGGAGGCCCACTCGATGGTCTCGCTCGACCCTTGCGAAGGGATCCAGATCGGTGGGCGCGGTGTCTGATAGGGGCGCGGCCACAGATTGACGTATTCGAACTGGTAGTGCTTGCCTTCGAAGGCGAAGGGTCCGGTTTCCGTCCAGGCACGCAGGATCAGGTCGTGCGCCTCGTGGAAACGATCATGAGAATCCGCCGGATTGGAACTCCAGGCGTGGTATTCGGCGCCGATGCCGCGCACGAAGCCGGCAATGAAGCGGCCCTCGGTGATGTTGTCCACCATCGCGAACTCCTCCGCGACCGTGACCGGATTGTTGAGAAGCGGCAGCGCGCGGCCGAGGATCGCGATCTTCACCTTCTTGGTGCGCCGCGCGAGCGCGCCGGCCATCACACCGGGCTGAGGCATCAGCCCGTAGGCGTTCTGATGATGCTCGTTGACGCAGACGCCGTCGAAGCCGAGCTGGTCGGCATATTCGAGTTCGTCTAGGTAGCGGTTGTAGAGCTTCGCGCCCTTCTTCGGGTCGTAATAGCTGTTCGGAAGCGTGATCCAGGCGGAATTGTAGGTCTTGTCGTAGTCGAGATCGAGATCCGCGTACGGCATCAGATGCATCATGTAGAATTTCATCACGCGGCTCCCTGAATGAAGGTGACGACCCTGGATGTGAATTCCTGCGCCTTCTCGACGTGCGGCAGGTGCCCGCACTGGGGGATGATCTCGAGTTCGGAGTTCGGGATCAGGTCGCGATAGGCCGGTCCGTATCCGGCCGGGATGAGCTTGTCGTCGTCGCCCCAGACGATCAGCGTCGGCACGTCGACCCGGTGCAGCCACTTGCGCAGATGCGGATTGTAGAAGCGCGGCTGCCAGCCGAGCTTCGCCGTCATCAGCCGGTTCTTCAGCACGACCATCAGTTCCTCGTCGTTGGCCGGCTGGGGCATCGCGCTGGCGATTTCCTGATTGTGGAACAGGTTCTGGGACAGCTCTTCCGGCGACCACATGAACATGTCGCCCTTCCTGAGACCCTTCACATGGATGCCGGCGGGGGCCACCAGCGTCAGCGTCTTGATCTTCTCGCAGGAACGGGTGGCGAGTTCGGCGGCGATCCATCCGCCAATCGACGTGCCGACCAGGTGCACGCCGTCAAGCCCGAGATGATCGATCACGTCGAGATAGAAATAGGCGAGGTCGCCCACCGTATCGAGCCATTCCGGGGTCTCCGAGCCGCCGAACCCCGGATGCTCGGGGACGATGACGTCGTAGCGTTCGGACAGCATTTCCATGAACGGCAGCCAGCGGGCGGCGCCAGACGCACCGTGGAGGAAGAGCAGCGGCTCGCCCTTTCCCTTGCGCATCACGCGGATGCCGCACCCCGCCACCGTTTCGATTGATTCCGTATGCGCCATCGCGCCGACCTCCCTGTCATCACGCTCGCCGCTTGATCGGCTGTTGGGTCGATCTACACCGGAAAAATACAATTCAGTCAACAACCTCATACCAGACCAAAGCCAATACCATATTCAATATGTGTTTATGTATATGTTTTTGTTGTATTATTTTTATCAGTGCGATTTCGCTTGCCAACTGGCTGAAAATGAATTTGGCATACCAAACTGAGAATGGGAGGATTTCATATGAATGGTTCGCGGTTTTCCATGGTCGGCAAAGTCGCCATGGTCACGGGTGCAGCAAGCGGGCTCGGCCTGGCGATCTCAGAGGTGCTGGCGGAAGCCGGCGCGCATGTCGCGCTTGCCGACGTCGACCGGGAAGGTCTGGACCGCGCCGTCGGGCGGCTCTCGGCCGCCGGCGGTCGGGCCGAGGCCGTGCTGCTCGACGTGTCGGACCGGGAAGCGATCAGGCGAAGGACAGACGATCTCGTCGCCCGCCACGGCCGGCTGGACGCGATGGTGGCGAATGCCGGCGTGACGGCCGGCCCCGGCTATCTCGCGGAAGCCGGCCAGATCAACGCCGTGAACGACGACCAGTGGGACCGCGTCCTGCAGATCAACCTGACGGGAGTCTTCGCCACCATCCAGTCGGCGGCCAAACACATGAAGGTGCAGAGGAGTGGACGGATCATCGCCATTGCCTCCGTCGCCGGCCTGAGGTCGGACGTCATGTGCGGTTATGCTTATACAGCAACGAAATCGGCCGTCGTGAACCTTGTCCGCCAGTCGGCCATGGAACTCGCCGCCTACGATGTGATGGTCAACGGCATTGCTCCTGGCCCGTTCAGGACGAACATCGCAAGCGGTCGCATCCGTCAGCCCGAGGTAGCGGCCCAGTTCGCCGCCACGGTGCCGCTCGGGCGCATAGCCGATCCGGAGGAGATCAAGGGTCTCGCCCTCCTCCTCGCTTCGCCCGCATCAAGCTTCATGACCGGCGTGACGATCCCCGTCGACGGCGGCATCATGGCAAAGTGAGGCGATCATGGAAAATCTCGTCATTGATCCGGCCGCGGGCCGGCTGATCCAGACCGCCTTCATCACGAAGGACATCCACGCCTCCATGCGGGAGATGACCCGTACTTTGAGGGTCGGCCCGTGGTTCCTGCGCGAGCGCGGCGTTTTTCCCCGTCAGGTCTATCGCGGTCAGCCGGCGACCACCGCGCTTGCCATCGCCATGGGCTATGCGGGCGACATGCAGTTCGAGATCATCCAGCAGCTGGACGATTCTCCATCGGTCTACCGAGAAGTGGCCGAACGCAACGGATACGGCCTGCATCATTTCGGCGTGGCCGCCGAAGACTATGAGGCGTCGGTTGCCCACTACGCGAGAGCAGGGTTCACACTCGTCTATGAGGCCGAAGTCGTTCACGGTGCCCGTGTCGGCTATTTCGACACACACGGCGCGCCCCCTGCAATGATCGAGGTGATCGAATTCCGTCCCGCGACGCGCGCCATGTTCGATGGTTTTCGTGATGCCGCGCGCGGCTGGGATGGGCGGGATCCGGTTCGCATCAGAGCCCCGATCTAACTGTCTTGAAACCCATCGCAGCCGGTTGAACCGCGATTTGACCGGATCGTTGGCTCGAAGAAGTACGCCTTCCAAGAGTTGATTGCCGGATAAGCTTCGGCCATCAATCACCGGCTCTCTGCATCGTGCCGTCCGGGCCACGCCGGCCAGATCGAATCATTAACACACGTGATAGTGAGTATTGACTAGTCCGTGTCCTGCGGCCATTGATGCTGCCCTGTCGTCGGGAGGGCGACTGCCAGGGAGTGCGTCCCGGCTGAAGCCGGCCAGGGCGCAAGATGTTCGGAGGGAGGAAGACTCTGACAGGGCATTCGATGCGAATGGCGGTCGACGGGGCAATGCGCGGGAGGCCTGTTGCACATTTTACATGTGGCGACGCCCAAGGTGCAACGGTCGACGGACTGCGCGTCTACAAGGGCATTCCATATGCCATGCCCCCCGTCGGCCAGCGACGCTGGCGGCGCCCTGAACCTGTTGTGCCCTGGCACGGGGTTCGCGATGCGATCGTTTCCGGTCCTGCCTGCGTCCAGCCGTCCCGACGTTACGGCAGCATCTACGATCGTCCGATGGCAGCCACCAGCGAGGACTGCCTGTATCTCGACATCTGGGCGCCGGAAGGAGCGCGAAACCTGCCGGTATTGGTCTGGATCCACGGCGGCTCCTTCATCTGGGGTGCGGGAAGCGATGCGCTGTATGACGGCGCGGCTCTGGCGCGCCGAGGTGCGGTGGTCGTTTCGATCAACTACCGCCTGGGTGTCTTCGGTTACCTCGCGCATCCGGAACTGAGCGCCGAATCCCCCTACGGTGTCTCCGGCAACTACGGCCTGCTCGACCAGATCGCGGCGCTGGCATGGGTCAGGGACAACATCGCGGCCGTGGGCGGCGATCCGGCCAACGTGACGGTGGCGGGTGAATCCGCCGGAGCACTGAGCGTGCTTTACCTGCTGGCATCTCCGGCTGCACGCGGCCTGTTCGCCAAAGCAATCGCGCAAAGCGCCTACATGATTTCCATGCCCGCGCTCCGCGAGCGTTGCCACGGGCATGTGCCGGCCGAGGTGGCGGGCGAGCGGCTCGCCGAAAGCCTTGGAGCGCGGAATGTCAGCGCCTTGCGAGCGCTCGATGCGGAGGATCTCGCCGACGCCGCGCTGCGTGCAGGTTTCACGCCGCTTGGCACGATCGACGGACACCTCCTGCCGGCCCAACTGGTCGACGTCTTTGAGCGTGGAGACCAGGCGAGGGTGCCGCTGATCGCGGGCTTCAACGGCGGTGAAATACGCTCGTTGCCGTTCCTCATCCCGACGCTGCCACAGACCGGAAAGGAGTATGAGGACGAGATCCGTCGGCGATATGGCAGTCTCGCCGAGCGCTTCCTTGCACTCTACGGCTCCGGAAATCTTCGGGAGAGCGCCCTCGCGAGCATCCGCGACGCTCTTTACGGATGGACCTCATTAAAGCTCGCCGAAGCGCAGAAGGCTATAGGCGCTCCGGCCTTCGTCTATCTGTTCGGCCACAGCTATCCGGCAGCGAGCGAAGCGGGGCTGGATGCTTTTCACGGGTGCGAACTGCCCTATCTTTTCGGCACTGCAGACCGCACGCCACCGCTCTGGCCAGCCGTACCCGCGACAAAGGCCGAAGCCGCGCTCTCGCGCGCTATAGGTGACTACTGGATTTCCTTTGCCAACGCCGCCGCGCCGATATCGGAAGACTGGCCGGCCTGGCCGGATCACACGATTACCGGCGGGCATATGTATTTCGCCGGTACGCCGCGGGTCGAAGCTGACCTTATGCCCGGCATGTTCGCGCTGGCCGAAGAAGTCGTGCGCCAGCGGCGCAATGCCGGCGACGTGCCGTGGAACTGGAATGTCGGGGTGGCCGCGCCACTTCCGGATGCGGATGCCCGATGAGGTCGTGCGCTTGTCGAAAATGCCAACCTCCGCGACGGGCAAGGTGGACAAATTGCATCTTCGCTCGCAATACGGACGGGGCTGAGCGCGTGCGGGCAGTCCGGGCGATCGTGAGTCCGACGTCGGTCGCATCCGCGGCGATGGAGAGGGTATCCGCTTGAGTGACATGAGACCGGTTCGCCGCAAGGCCTCCACCAAGGCCGAACAACGTGCGGAGATGATCGAACAGATCCTCGACGCGGCCGAGCTCCTGTTCTCCCGGCACGGTCTGTATGGCGTCACACTGAAGGACGTCGCGAAGCACATCGGCGTCCATCACACTCTCATCAATTACTACTTCGACGACAAGAAGGCTCTGTTCGACCGGGTGTTCGCACGGCGCGCCGTTGTCACCAGCGAGCGGCGGATGGGCATGCTGGAGGAGTATGAGAGGGCGGCGGGCGACAATCCGACGGTGGAGGGCGCGCTGCGTGCCTTCCTCGATACGGATCTCGATCTCTACATCGAAGGCGGCGAGGGCTGGAAGAACTATGCCGCGCTTGCCTCCCAGGTCGCGAACACGCCCGAGTGGGGTGCTGCGATGATGGATGAGCATTTCGACCCGGTCGTGCTTCGGCTTATTCGCATCCTGAAGCGCGCGCTGCCCGGCTGCGCGGACGAGGACATCTTCTGGGGCTACCACTTCGTGACGGGCGCGCTGATGCTGACGCTGGCGCGCACGGGTCGCATTGACAAGCTCTCCGGCGGTCTCTGCCGATCGGAGGATTTCGCGGCCGTGAAGCAGCGCATGTCGACTTTCATGGCCGCTGGGTTCCTTGCGATCTGCCGGAGGGCTTCGCCGGCCTGATCGACTGCGTCGGCGAAACTCTTTGCGGAATATGATTAGCTATTCGGTGAGTGAATTAGATGACGAACATGAATTGGGAAGCTGCGCCTAACCTGAACGGACGGGTCGCAATCGTAACCGGAGCGGGCGGAGGGCTGGGTAGATCGCATGCGCTGATGCTGGCGCGGCTCGGCGCCAGGATCGTCGTTAACGACATGACGGAGGAGGCGGCCGGCAAGGTCGCCCGCGAGATCGCCGACGCCGGCGGACAAGCGATCCCCTTCGCAGCCTCGGTGACCGACGAGACGGGCATCGCCGAGATGGTGTCGCAGACGACCGCGGCTTTCGGCCGTGTCGACATCCTCGTCAACAATGCCGGCATCCTGCGCGACAAGAGCTTCGCCAAGATGACGATGGCAGAGTTCCGTGAGGTGGTGGATGTGCATCTCATGGGGTCGGCGATCTGCACGAAGGCCGTCTGGGACATCATGCGAGAGCAGCGTCACGGGCGGATCGTGATGACCACGTCGTCCTCCGGCCTGTTCGGAAATTTCGGTCAGGCGAATTACAGCGCGGCAAAGATGGCCCTAGTGGGCCTGATGCAGACGCTGGCGCTCGAGGGCGAGAAATACGGCATCAGGGTCAACTGCCTCGCGCCTACGGCGGCCACGGCCATGACGGGTGGCCTGCTGCCGAAGGAAGCGTTCGAACGCCTCTCGGTGGAACTGGTCAGCCCCGGACTGCTGGCGCTGGTCGCAGACGATGCGCCCACGCGCGCGATCCTCTGCGCCGGGGCAGGTCATTTCGCCCGTTCCAACGTGACGTTGACCCGGGGTGCCTGTATCGGCGCAGGCCCCGACGCGCCGCGCCGGGTCGTCGCAAACTGGGCTGCAATCAGCGATCGAACGGGCGAGGTCGTGCCTGACTACGGGTTCATGCAGATGGAACGCGAACTCGCAAGCCGGCCCGGCGATGCGGAAGAGAAGACGACCGGCGCCCAGACTTGAGACATAGCTCGAACGCCTTGAGGGGCCCCGGCAACGCGTCGTCGGTGCATGGCGACTTAGGGATGTGCCGCGGACACTGTCAATTCTGATGGGGCAGGACACCTATCGGCAACCACGGGAGCCTGAAAACGAAGAAATACTTGCTTCCAAAAAATTAATTATCTAGTGAGTGAATGGAGGAAAATGGACGCGGCGAGGTAGTCGGGGAGAGGCTGTCAGGAGCAGAGGCTCCGGGCGGTTCGGCCGAACGTCGCAAGGAGGCAAGGACGCCCAGACCAAGGAGTGCAGGGTGGTCCGGCGGTCTCCGGATTGGTTGGCGAGGAGGCCGGCTGACGGAAAGTGCCGAAGGGAGATCGAGGAGGAGACGCCGTCCCGCATAGGGATCCGGCGAGACGGCAGGCCGGATTGGCCGGCATATTCCAAGGGAGGAAAGACCATGAAAAGACTGATCGGATCGACAGTGCTCGCGCTGTCGCTGCTGGGTGCTACGGCGATCTCGGCGCTGGCGCAGGACACGCTCAAGATCGGCTATGTCGATCCGCTGTCGGGCGGCGGCGCGAGCATAGGCCAGATCGGCATGAACCAGCTCAACTTCATCGCCGATGAAATAAACGCCAAGGGTGGCGTCAACGGAAAGAAGGTCGAGATCGTCGGCTACGACAACCAGACCAATCCGCAGATCAGCCTGGTGCAGGTTCAGAAGGCGATTGACGAAGGGATCAAGGTCATCGTCCAGGGCAACGGCTCTTCGGTGGCAGTCGCCGTTTCGGACTTCATCACCAAATACAACGACCGCAATCCGGGTGCGAACATCGTTCACCTGAACTATGCGGCGATCGACCCCGTGCTGACCAACGAGAAGTGCAGCTACTGGCACTTCACCTGGGATGCGAGCGCGGCCATCAAGATGGAAGCGCTGACGAATTTCATCAAGGACAAAAAGGACGTCAAGAAGGTCTATCTGATCTCGCAGGACTACTCGTTCGGACACGCCGTCGCCGGCGCCGCCAAGAGCATGCTGCAGGCCAAGCGCCCCGACGTGGAGATCGTCGGCGACGAATTCCACCCGCTGGTCAAGATCACCGACTTCGCCCCGTATGTCGCCAAGATCAAGGCATCCGGCGCCGACACGGTCATCACCGGCAACTGGGGCCAGGATCTCGCGCTGCTGATCAAGGCCGCCGGCCAGGCCGGGCTCGACGTCGACTGGTACACCTTCTATGCCGGCGGCGCGGGCGGGCCCACCGCGATCAAGCAGGCGAACCTGGCCGATCGCGTCTTCCAGATCAACGAAGGCATCAACAACCAGGGCTATGGTCCGGCCGAAGAACGGGCCGGCGCGCTGATGAAGCGCTTCGCCAACGCTCCGGTCTATTATCCGCGCATGTTCAACATGATGGACATGGTCTTCCAGGCAATGACGGAGGCGAAGTCCGAGGATCCGGGCGACTTCGTGCCCAAGCTCGAGGGCATGAAGCACAACAGCTTCGCGGCCGGCGCCGAGGGGTTCCTTCGCGCGGACGACCATCAGTTCTTCCAGCCGCTCTACATTTCCACGCTCGGACCGCTCGACGCCGGGCAGAAGTTCGACGAGGAGCACACTGGCTGGGGCTGGAAGATGGCGGCAGAGATACCGACCGAGTCCACGCTGCTTCCCACGACCTGCGAGATGAAGCGTCCGTAGGTTTGACCGCGCTGGCGGCGCCGGAGTTCACCGGCGTCGCCGCTTTTTCACGCGCGAGGCGTCCGTCTCGCGCCGGCAAACCAGCGGACGGTCGGGCTCGTGGTCGAAATCATTCTCATCTCGGCGCTCAACGGCGTCCTCTACGGCATGCTGCTGTTCCTGATGGCAAGCGGCCTCACCGTCATCTTCTCGATGATGGGCGTGCTCAATCTCGCCCATGCCAGCTTCTACATGCTCGGTGCGTTCTTCGGCTTCGAGATCAGCCGCAGGCTCGGCTTCTGGCCGGCCCTTGTCGTGGCGCCGTTGATCGTCGGCGTCATCGGCATGGCCGTCGAACGCTACGGGCTGCGGCGCGTCCATCGACACGGTCACGTCGCCGAGCTTCTGTTCACGTTCGGGCTGACCTTCGTGATCAAGGAAGTGGTTGAGATGATCTGGGGGAAGCTGCCGGCCGACTACCGGGTGCCGCCCTCGCTCGATTTCTCGGCCTTCACGCTGTTCGCCAGCAACTATCCGGCATTCAAGCTGTTCGGCCTGCTGATCTCGGTGGCGATCTTCCTCTGCCTCCTGATGATAGTGCGCTACACCCGCGTCGGTCTGATCGTTCAGGCGGCGCTGAGCCACCCGGGAATGGTGGGAATGCTCGGGCACAATGTCGATCGCATCTTCATGCTTGTGTTCGGAGTTGGCGTCGGGCTGGCCGCAGTCGCCGGCGTCATCGCCGGGCCGATCCTCGTCACCCAGTCCAACATGGCCGGTCTGCTCGGCCCGATCCTGTTCGTCGTGGTGGTCGTTGGCGGGCTCGGCTCGCTGGGCGGGGCGCTGGCGGCCTCGCTGCTGATCGGGCTCGTCCAGACATTCGCCGTCGCGTTCAACATCTCTCTCGCCGACGTGTTCGGCACGACAGGCACGGCGGCGATCTTTGCTGACTGGCTGAGCGACATCTGGAGGGTCACGGTCGCGCAGGTCGCTCCGATCCTGCCCTATCTTCTCCTGGTGCTGATCCTGATCTTCAGGCCACGGGGCCTCATGGGGACGCGCGACACATGAGCGAAGAAATCACCCTCTCCCAAGGCGGAATGCGCGCCGGTCGAACCGGCTTGCCGATGCGCTACGCCGTCTGGATCGCACTGGCCGTCGCACTGCTGCTTCTGCCCTATCTGTTCAGTTCGCGGCTTGCGGTCTCAACGATGTGCCTGATGGGCACGATGATCATCTTCGCGCTGTCCTACAACATGCTGCTCGGCCAGACCGGCCTGCTGTCGTTCGGCCACGCGGTGTTCTTCGGCCTTGGCGGATATGTCACCGTGCACCTGCTTAACGTCGCCGGCGGCGGTGATTGGCCGATCCCGCTGCCGCTGTTCCCTGTCATCGGCGGACTGGGCGGACTGGTGTTCGGCGTAGTGTTCGGCGCCATCGTCACCAGACGTGCCGGCACAGCCTTTGCGATGATCACGCTCGGGATCGGCGAGCTGGTCGTGTCGAGCGCGCTCATCCTGCGCCGCTTCTTCGGCGGCGAGGAGGGTATCACCACCGACCGGACCGAAGTGATGAACCTGTTCGGCTTCAGCTTCGGACCACAGTTCCAAGTCTACTACCTGATCGCCGGCTGGTGCTTCGTGTCGATCGCAGCGATGTATGCCATCACCCGTACGCCGTTCGGTCGTATCTGCAACGCCGTGCGCGACAACCCGCAGCGCACCGCCTTCATCGGCTATGACACGCAGCGGGTGCGCTTCATCGCGTTCAGTCTGGCCGGCCTGTTCGCAGGTATCGCTGGCGGCCTGTCGGTGATCAATTTCGAGATCATCAACGCATCGCAGATGGGCGCGGTCGAATCCGGATCGGTCATCCTGATGACCTATATCGGCGGGATGGGAAATTTTGCCGGTCCCATCATCGGCGCGATCCTGATCACTTGGCTGCAACTGGCGCTCAGCGACGCCACGCAGATCTGGCCGCTGTATGTCGGCCTTCTGTTCATCGGCATGGTGATGTTCGTCCCGGGAGGCCTGGCCGGACTGTTGGCCCAGCAGCAGCCGCTGCTCGCCAACCGGACGCTCCATCGCGTCGTGCCGTACTATCTGCTTGCGCTGTTGCCGGGCGTTGTCGCCGTGATCGGGCTCAGCATCCTGGCGGAGACGAGCCACCAGTTCAGCATCCGCGCCTCCTACGGCCCTAACCTGACGCTCTACGGGATCCCGTTCGACGTCACCTCGCCGCTGCCTTGGCTCGTCGGGTTGGTGCTGACCGTCGGCGCAGGCTGGCTCTATCTGCGTGCAGCACGACTGGCCCGCGGCGCCTACGACGAGGCACTCGCCGAGGCGAGGGCACGATGAACGCCGCCACACCCGCACTCCAACTCTCCGGTTTGCGCAAAAGCTTCGGGCAGATGGACATCATCCGCGGTGTCGATCTTGCCGTGGTCGAAAGCGAGCGGCACGCAATCATCGGGCCCAACGGAGCAGGCAAGTCTACGCTGTTCCACCTCGTCAGCGGCCATCTGCAGCCAAGCGCCGGTTCGATCCGTCTGCGCGGCGAAGAAATTGCCAGCCTCGCGCCCCAGGTGATCAATCGCAGGGGCCTCTCGCGCAGCTTCCAGGTGACGAACATCTTTCCTCGCCTGAGCGTGTGGGAGAACGTGCGATGTGCCACCCTGTGGGCTCTGGGCTACCGCTATTCATTCTGGCGCGACGTCGACAAGCTCAAGGATGCGAACCGCCGCACGGAGGAGATACTCGCTGAGATCGATCTGCTCGACCGATGGCGCACCCCGGCCGGAGTGCTGACCTATGGCGAGCAACGTGCGCTGGAGATCGGGCTCACCATCGCCGGCAACGCAGACGTGCTGCTGCTGGACGAGCCGACGGCCGGGATGAGCCATGCCGAGACCGAGCGCGTGGTGAAACTGATCCGCAAGGTCAGCGAGAACCGCACCCTGCTGATGATCGAGCACGATATGCACGTCGTGTTCGACCTGGCCGACCGGATCTCCGTCCTTGTCTATGGCGAGGTCATCGCGTCGGACACGCCCGCCCGCATCAAGGCCAACGCTGCCGTGCAGCAGGCCTATCTCGGGACGGAGGCCGCCTGATGCTCAAGGTTCGCGGCCTCCATGCCTACTACGGCAAGAGCCATATCCTGCAGGGCGTCGACATCGACGTCGGCGAGAACGAGATCGTCAGCATCCTCGGTCGCAACGGTGTCGGTCGCTCCACGACGCTCAAGGCGATCATGGGCGACCCGGAGCCGCGGGGCGAGATCATCTTCGGAGGCAAGTCGATCGCCGGCCGCAAGCCGCATGAAATTGCGCATCTGGGCATCGGCTTCGTGCCCGAGGAGCGTGCGATCTTTCCGACGCTGACAGTCGAGCAGAACCTGCTCCTTGGCATCAAGTCTGGACAGAGGGGCGGGCGCTGGAGCCTCGATGAGACATGGCGGTTGTTTCCCCAGCTCAAGGACCGTGCGGATGCGCCCGGCGGCGCCCTTTCGGGCGGCGAGCAGCAGATGCTGACGATCTGCCGCACGCTGATGGGCGATCCGGACCTGATCATGGTCGACGAGCCGACCGAAGGATTGGCGCCGCAAATGGTCGAACGCATCGGCGAACTCCTTCAGGAGATCGCCCGGCGTGGCATCTCGATCCTCCTTGTGGAGCAGAGGTTGGTTATCGCAATGCGCATCTCGCACCGCGTTTACGTGATGGGTCACGGCAGGATCGTTTTCGAAGGAACACCTGCGGAGCTTTTGGCGGACGAAGCCATCCGGCGGGATTGGCTTGAAGTTTGACGCCGCTGGATCGATGAGGCGCGCGAGGGCAGCGCGCGCGGAAGGGGCGATGCCGGTTCTTCGGCACAGCATGGGCAGGAAGAACATGCTGAGGCGCGTGGTCGACGCCGCTGCTCCCGATCTCTTCCTATTTGCCCGAGATCCTCGACCTGTCGGATCGCATCCTGGTCGCCAGGAGCGACACGATCGTTGTGGAGTTCTCGCGCGCGGATGCGACAGCTGAGAAGATTCTGCACGCCGCAGTGCACTGACACCCCCGGTCGCGCTGCCAGCGGTGCGCGATGCTTTTCCCAAAAGAAAGCATGTTAACGAGATGGTTCTGTCCTGACGGCTCGCGCTTGAAGTCGGGCGGAGCCGGGTCATCTATAGGCTGTGTTTCAGCGTTTGCAGCTAACCCGATCGGGCCGGTCCCCGCCTTTCCAATTTGACAGACTGAAAATTACTTAATATGTTAAATCAGTGATGGCCCCAGCCGTCGCGAACGGGAGGATTCTACACATGAGAAGCGCTTTGGTGGCTGGCATTTTTGCCGCCGCGACGATGACGAGTGCCTTTGCCCAGGAAAAGGAGATACGGGTCTCGTTCTGGGTGCCGCCGACCCATATCCTGGTCAAGTCTTTCGAAGATTGGGGGAAGTCGCTGGCCGAAGCGTCCGGCGGCACGATCAAGGTCACGCTTTTCCCGGCCGAGCAGTTGGGCAAGGCCGTTGATCAATACGACATGGCACGTGACGGCATTGCAGAGATGACAATGGTCGCGCCGGCCTACAACAGCGGGCAGTTCCCCATTTTCCTGCTCGACGAGGTGCCGTTCCTCTTCAGCAACAGCACGAAGGGCGTGCGCGCGCTGCACGAATGGTATCTCGACTACGCCGATCTGGAGATGCCCGACGTCAAGCTCTGCGTCATGAGCATGCATCATCCGGCGACGCTGCATATGAAGTCGGAGCAGGTGAAGGTGCCTGCCGACATGAATGGAAAGAAACTCCGCGTGGCCGGTGCCACCTCTGTGGCCTATGTCACGGGGCAGGGGGCAACGACCGTACAGGCGGCCCTTCCGGAGGTGCGCGAGCTCGTCGAGCGCGGCGTGGTCGATGGCATCACCTTCCCTTGGGACCTGTCCGTCATCAACTCTAAGGACAGCCTCAAGTACCACGTCGATTTGCCGATTTATATCGGCACGCAGGGCTTTGTCCTCAACAAGCCGTTCTACGACGGGCTGACCGACGCGCAGAAGGCGGCAGTGGACTCGCACTGCACGCCGGAATGGTCGGAGAAGCTGTCCACGCCATGGGCTGAGCGCGAGCTCAAAGCCAAGGCGGATCTGATCGCCGATCCCGGTCATGTCGTCTACAAGCCGAACGAGGAAGAGACGAAGCAGTGGGTTGCGGCCGGTGACAGCATCCGCGAGAAGGCGGTGGCCGCGGTGTCACGCTACAAGCTCGACGGCAACAAGTTGCTCGACGAATTGAAGAAAAAGCTCGCCGAATACGGCGCCGGCTTCTGATCTTCCAGCGCGACGGGCATATGCCATGCTTTCACGTTTCCTCTCCGCCATCGACGTTGTGTCCGGCCTTCTTCTGGGGTGCGTCGTCGCGCTGACCTTTATCGAGGCATCTCTGCGCTACCTGTTCGGAGTGCAGGTTCCGGATGCCTACTCTCTTTCCGGCTACGCGCAGGGCGTAGCCATTTTCTGGGGCATTGCCAGCGCGACCTATGCGGGCAGGCACATCAATGTCGATATCCTTTGGGATGCGGCGAACGCGTTGAACCGGCTCCGCATCGACGTCTTCGCCGCGGTGGTCTCGGGCCTGTTTCTGGGAACCATGGCTTATATGCTCTCGCTGAAAGTTATTCGCAGCAGGGCAAGTTTCGAAGTCACAAACGAGCTTCAACTTTCGGTGTGGCTGTTCCTCGCGGCAGCGGCCGCCGGTGCCGTTTTCGCGTCGATCGTCGCCTTCGTGCGCGCTTATCGCCTGGTTCGCGGCACACTCACAGCCTGACGAGAGTTCTCATGAGCAACACGTTCATCGCCATCGGCGGCTTCGTCATCATGTTCGCCCTTATGGCACTGCGCGTGCCGATCGGCTTTTCGATGGGTATCGCCGGCGTGATCGGCTTCGCGGGCGTCAACGGCTTCTGGCCAGGCCTCAATCTCCTGATGAACTCCCCTTTCCGGACGGTCACCGACTACACGCTGTCGGTGATCCCCATGTTCGTGCTGATGGGCATCTTCGCGACGGCCGGCGGCATGAGCCGCGAGCTGTTCCGCGCCAACAAGGCCTGGTTCGGGCATCTCAGGGGCGGATCCATCATCTCGACCATTCTTGCCTGCGGTGGCTTCGCCGCCATCAACGGCTCATCGGTTGCCACCGCCGCGACGATGACGACCGTTGCGCTGCCGGAAATGCGCGAGCAGGGCTACGATCCGGGAATCTCGGCCGGCGCGATCGCCGCGGGCGGAACGCTGGGCATCATGATCCCGCCGTCTGTCGTCATGCTGCTCTACGGCATCCTGACGGACCAGAACGTCTCGAAGCTGTTCATGGCGGGCATCCTGCCGGGCTTTCTCGCCATCGTCATGTACATCGCCACCACGCGGATCGTGATCCACTTCCGGCCAGAGCTTTGCCCCGTGGGCGCGCGCAGTCCCTGGAGCGAACGTATCGACTCGCTGAAGGACATCTGGGCGACGCTTCTTCTCTTCGCTGTTGTCGTAGGTGCGATGTATGGCGGCTTCGTCACTGTCACGGAGGCGGCGAGTGTCGGTGCGGTCGGTGCGATGGTGATCGGCATCCTGCGCGGCCGGCTCGGGCCGAAGCGGATATTGCGATGTCTCGTGGAGGCGCTGCAGACCAGCGCATCGATCTTCGTGATCGCCATGGGCGCCTATCTGTTCGGCTATTTCCTCACCGTGACGCAGACGACCCAGAAGCTGACCGACTTCCTCGTGCACCTGCCGGTCGGCCCCTATGGCGTCCTTGCACTGATCCTGGTCGTCTATCTCATCATGGGTGCGCTCATGGACGAGCTGGCGATCATCCTGCTCACCGTGCCGATCATCTATCCGGTGATCGTGGCGCTTGGTTTTGACCCGATCTGGTTCGGGGTGATCATCGTGATGGTCGTCACGCTCGGGCTGATCCTGCCCCCGGTGGGCATGAACGTGTTCGTCATCAATTCGATCTCGAAAGACGTGTCGTTAGGCCAGATCTATCGCGGCGTGATGCCCTTCATCGCGTCGGACATCCTACGGCTCATCATCCTGGTCCTGTTCCCGTGGATCTCGCTGGTGATCCCGAATTCAATGAACTGAGAGAAGGACCAATGACCGACATAATCGCGGCGCCGGGGCCAGTGGGATTTCTCGGCCTCGGAGCCATGGGCAGCGGCATGGCTGCGACGCTTGCCCGCAATGGGTTCACAGTAAAGGCGTACGACCTCTCCGACGAGCGCAGGCGCGAGTTCGAGCAGGCGACCGGGCAGGCGGCAGCCACCTCGCCTACGGATGCGCTGAGCGATGTGGCGGCGGTCGTGTTGATGCTGCCCGACGGGCATTTCGTGCGCCGAGCGCTGCTCGGCGAAGGCGATGGGGCGCGGCCGATCGCGGTGTCGCGGCCGGATATGCTGGTAGTCGATTGCTCGTCGTGCGCTCCATCCCATACCCAATCGCTGGCGGTGGAACTGCGGGAGCTCGGCTTCGCGATGGTGGATTCGCCTGTCTCCGGCGGAGTTCCCGGAACGCGTGCCGGAACGCTGACGATGATGGCCGGCGGCACGGAGGATGCCGTGCGTCGCGCCGATGCGATCCTTCGCGGGATGGGCCGCACCGTCTTCCACACCGGCCCTTCGGGCTCCGGCCACGCAATGAAGACGCTGGTCAACTATATCGGCACGAGCCAGATGCTGCTCGACTTCGAGGCACTGCTGATCGGCCAGCGGTTCGGGCTGAAGCCCGAGACGATGGTCGAGATCCTCAACGTCTCCTATGCGAAGAATCTCTCGACCGAGATCGTGCTGGCGCAACAGATCCTGTCCCAGCGGTTTGCACACAATTTCAGCCTGGCGCTGGCGACGAAGGATGCACGGATCGCGGCCGAGACTGCGGAGGCCGTGGGCTTCGGAGAGACCACGCCGCGGCACTTTGCCCGTGTACTGGGGGATGCCCTGGAGACGATGGGCGATACCGATCTCACGCGTGTCTACCAGTATCTCGACAGCCTCTGGGGCCGTCAGTCCGCAAGCAGCCGACCGGAAGAGCAGCCATGAATATGCAGGTAACCTCCCTCGCCATAGACAAGGCCCGCGCTTGGATCGCGCGGCCCAAGAAGATGATGATCGACGGCCGCTGGGTCGAGGCGGAGAACGGCGGGAGCTTCGACACGCTCGATCCATCCGACGGTTCGGTGCTGTGCGCCGTTCCACGCGGTAAGGAAGCGGACATCGACCGCGCCGTTGCGGCCGCGCGCAAGGCTTTCGAAGGCCCATGGCGGAAGATCACCCCGGCGCAGCGCGCGGCGATGATGTGGCGTCTGGCCGAACTGATGGATCTGCACCGGGAGGAACTGGCGGTTCTCGAGACGCTCGACAACGGCAAGCCGTTGCGGGTCTCGCTCGGGATGGACGTGCCGTTCGCCGCGGAACGCCTACGCTACAACGCCGGCTGGGCGACGAAGATCAATGGCGAGACGCCGCCGATGTCGCTGCCGGGCGAGTGGCTCGGCTACACCGTGCGCGAGCCGGTGGGGGTGGTCGGGCACATCGTGGCGTGGAATGCACCGATCGCATCGGCCGTGGGCAAGTTGGCGCCTAGCTTGGCGGCGGGCTGCACCATGGTCCTGAAGCCGGCGGAACAGACGCCGCTCACGGCGCTGCGGCTTGGCGAGCTGATCGAGGAGGCGGGCTTTCCCGCCGGCGTCGTCAACATCGTGACCGGCTTCGGCGAAGACGCAGGCGCGGCGATCGCGGCCCATCGGGACGTCGACAAGATCTCGTTCACCGGCTCGACCGAGGTGGGCAAGATCATCGTGCGGGCGGCGGCAGACAACCTGAAGCGGCTGACGCTCGAGCTCGGCGGCAAGTCGCCGGTGATCGTCATGCCCGATGCCGATCTCGACAAGGCCATTCCCGGCGTCGCCAACGGCATCTTCTTCAACTCCGGGCAGGTCTGCACCGCCGGCTCGCGCCTCTTCGCCCACGCATCCGTCTTCGACGACCTCGTCAAGGGCGTCGCGGAACGGGCGAGGGCTCTCAAGGTGGGGGCGGGTCTCGACCCCGCGACCGAGATCGGCCCGCTGGTGTCGGATGTGCAGCAGGATCGCGTCGCCGGCTACATTCGTTCCGGCCTCTCGGACGGCGCGGAGGCGATCGTCGGCGGCAGCACCGTCGACCGCCCGGGCTATTTCGTCGAACCGACGATCCTGGGCGGCACGCGCCGTGACATGGCGGTGCGGCGCGAGGAAATCTTCGGGCCTGTGCTCTGCGCCGTTTCGTTCGACGACACGACCCTCGACGCGCTCGCCGCCGAGGCAAACGACACGAGCTACGGGCTCGCCGCCAACGTCTTCACCAGCAATCTCAGTGCCGCGCACAAGCTCGCTTCGCGTATCCGCGCGGGGACGGTCAAGATCAACGGCGGCGGCCTCGACCAGGGTCTTCCGGCTGGTGGTTTCAAACAGTCGGGCTGGGGGCGCGAATACGGCCGCGAGGGCGTCGAGATCTACACCGAGATCAAATCGGTGCTGGTGTCGCTCTAATGAGGGGGCGGGATGCTGCCGACGAGACGTTCGATTTCCTCATCGTCGGTGGCGGCACTGCGGGCTGCGTGCTCGCGAACCGGTTGTCGGAGAACCCGCAGAACTCTGTCTGCCTGCTTGAGTCGGGACCCGAAGACCGCCACCCCTATATTCATGTTCCCGTCGGCATGGTCGGTTTGATCAATCACCCGAAGCTCGGCTGGGGCTATGCCTCGACGCCGCAGCTCGGACTCGGCGGCCGGGAAATCCCGGTTCCGCGCGGGCGTATGCTCGGTGGCAGCGGCGGCCTCAACGGCATGGTCTACACGCGCGGTCACCGGCGCGACTACGACGACTGGCGCGCGGCGGGAAATGTCGGTTGGGGCTATGACGACGTTCTGCCCTACTTCCGCAGATCGGAGGACAATCTCGATCTCGACGGCCCCTTCCACGCCAAGGGCGGACCTTTCACGGTCGCGACCGCGAGGCGGCCCAATCCGCTCGCCGGCGCTTTTCTCGAGGCCGCGGCCGAACTCGGCTTTGCCCGCAACGACGACATCAACGGGGCCGAACAGGACGGTTTCGGCCTGCGCCAGGTGAACATCCTGCGCGGTGCGAGGGTCACCACTGCGACAGCCTTTCTGCGTCCGGCGCGACGGAGGCCCAATCTGCGGGTCGTGACGGGCGCCGACGTATCGCACGTTACAATCGAGGATGGCCGCGCGACCGGCGTTCAGGTGTGCGGCCGGGTCCGGAGAACAGTACGGGCCCGGCGCGAAGTCGTCCTGGCGGCGGGAGCCTTCGGGTCGCCGGCGATCCTGATGCGGTCGGGGATCGGCCCCGGCGAGGATCTCCTGCGCCTGGGGATACCGGTGGTGCGCCATCGGCCGGATGTCGGGCAGAACCTCGCGGATCATCCATCTTCGCAGGTCGTCTGGGAGGGATCGACCCGAGATTCTTACGGCATTTCGCTGGCCAAGCTTCCGCATCTCGCCGGCGAGGCGGCGCGCTATGTCCTGCGCCGCGAGGGAATGTTCGCGTCCAACATCTTCGAGGCCGCCGGCTATGTGAGGACCCTGCCGCATCTCGACCGGCCGGACGTGCAACTCGTTTTCTGCCCGGCCCTGCGCAAGCCGGGCGGCACGCTCGGCATCGGCCATGGCTTCTCGATCGGCGTGGTCGCGCTGCATCCGGTGTCGACCGGCTCGGTGCGGCTGTCCGGAGCGCGCATGGACGACAAGCCGCTGATCGACTTCGGTCTTTTCTCGGACAGTGCGGATGTCGCGACCATCGTCCGGGGGCTGCGCATCGCGAAACGCCTGGCGGCCAGCCGGGCGCTGGCGCGATACGGGCGGGCGGAGATCGTGCCCGGTCCGGAGTGGAGCGACGCCGATCTTGGCGACTTCGTGCGCCGCACCGCCGCGACAGCGTTCCATCCCGTCGGCACCTGCCGGATGGGCCCCGATCCGTCGTCCGTGGTCGATCCAGAGCTTCGCGTGCGCGGCGTGTCCGGCCTGAGCGTCGCGGATGCGTCGATCATGCCGTCCATCGTCGGCGGCAACACCAATGCGCCTGCCATCATGATCGCAGAAAAAGCGAGCGACCTGATCGCGGGCCGCATGTGAACAACCGAACAACAAGGAGGAGACTGAAATGAGACTGAAACTGTTCAGCCTGGCACTTGCCGCCACGGCCAGCCTGGTGACCGGGTCTGCGCTCGCGCAAGACAAGACGCTGAAGCTGTCGTTCTATCCGCCGGCGGTCCATCCGATGGTTGGGGCCCTGGAGGCATGGGGCAAGTCGCTGACGGAGGCGACCGGCGGCTCGGTCAAGGTCGAGATTTATACGTCCGAGCAGCTGGGCAAGGCAGTCGACCAGTACGACATGGCGCGCGACGGCATCGCCGACATAGCGATGGCACCTCCCGGCCTGACGCCCGGCCGGTTCCCGATCATTACGCTGACCGAGATACCTTTCACCTTCGAGGAAGTCGGCAAGGGCAGCGGAAATTTCCACCGCTGGTATCAGAAATATGCCGACAAGGAGATGGGCGACGTCAAGCTCTGCATGGTGATCCTGCACGACCCGGGCATCCTGCACATGGGCGGCAAGCAGCCGAAGGTTCCCGCGGACATGGCCGGCACCAAAATCCGCCCGGCCAATGGCACGATGGCGAACTATCTGTCGGGCATGGGCGCCAGCACCGTCCAGGCGGCAATGGGCGAGATCCGCGAGCTGGTCGAGCGTGGCGTGGTGGACGGCATCACCTTTCCGTGGAACTCGGTGTTCCTCACCAAGGCGGAATCGAAGCTGACCTATCACCTCGACGTCGGCATGTACACCGCTCCGAACGCCTTCGTGATGAACCAGAGCTTCTATGACGGGCTCTCCGACGACCAGAAGAAGGCCGTCGACGCGCATTGCACGCCGGAATGGTCGGCGAAGCTGGCGACGCCGTGGGCGGAATTCGAACGCGCCGGGCGCGAGAAGTTCGCCAATCTCGAAGGCCATACGCTCTACAAGCCGACCGACGAAGAGCTCGCGCTGTGGAAGAAGGCCGCAGAGCCGCAGGCCGCTCGCATCTTCGAGGGCATGAAGCGCCTGAGCCTCGACGGGCAGACGCTGCTCGACGAACTCAAGGCTGAAATGGCGAAGTGACGGCGCGAGCGGGCCGGCTTGGGCCGGCCCGCCTGGCCGCAGGAAGGGACCATGGACGATCGTATCTCTGCACTGGAAGCTCGTCTTGCCGAGGTCGAGCGCCGCCTTGCGCGGGGCGAGGACATCGAGGCGGTGAAACGCCTGCAGCGTGCCTACGGTTATTATCTCGACAAGGGCTTCTGGCAGGCCATCGCCGACCTGTTCGCGCCGGACGGTACCATCGAGATCGCCGCCCGTGGCGTCTACCGGCGTGAGCGGATCTATCCTTTCCTGCGTGACCTCATCGGCCGCAGGCGTGATGGCCTCGCGCCGGGACAGTTGATGAACCACATGCAGTTGCAAGGCATCGTCACGCTCTCGCAGGACGGCACCACCGCTCAGGGACGCTGGCGTGCCTTCATCCAGGTGGCGGAGCACGGCAAGAGCGCGATTTGGGCCGAGGGGCCTTACGAGTGCGCCTATCGCAAGGTTGACGGGGTCTGGATGATCGCTTCGCTCATCTGGTTTCCGACCTACTACACGCCGTTCGATCAGGGATGGGCCAAGGCGGGGCTGCCCAGCAGCGCGCTCGACCCGTCCTTTCCTCCGGATGCACCGCCGACCTATGACTACAGGACGTTCCCCGACCAGTTCGTCCCGCCTTTTCACTACCGTCATCCGGTGACGGACATGGCGGTCGAAGCGGGCTGACATGGAGGAGGAGTATATGCAGAACATCGCTGCGATCACGGGCGGGGCAGGCGGCATCGGCGAGGCCTGCGCGGTAAGACTGATCGAGATGGGGTGGACGGTCGTGTTGCTCGATCGGGACGCGGCGGCGGCCGCGACGGTCGCGGCCCGGCTCGGCTGCCTGTCGTACGCCATAGACGTCGGCAGCCGCGACAGCATCGAGGCGGCAGCCGACTTCGTCGACCGCGAGGTCGGGCCCTGTTCCGGTCTTATCGCCGCCGCCGCGATTTTCGAGAACCCGCACGCGCCCGAAGATCAGGACCCCGAAGCGTGGCGCGCGATCCTGCAGACCAATATCGACGGGACCTACTGGACCGCCACGGCATTCGGCCGGCGCATGGTCGAGCGCAAGCGCGGGTCCATCGTCACGTTGGGCTCGATGGTCGGGATGAACTCGTCGCCGCTCTTCGCCTACGGCACGAGCAAGGCGGCGATCGCCAGCTTCTCGGCCGGCCTGGCCGTTGCTTGGGGGCGCAGCGGCGTGCGGGTCAACTGCGTTTCGCCTGGCCCGACGCTCACGCCGGCGCTCGCCGCCAGCTATGCGCGCGGCGAGCGCGATCCGGTCGCACGGCTGCGCTTCACGGCGCTTGGCCGCCAGGTGCTGCCGGAGGAGGTCGCGAACGTGATCGCCTTCCTCATGTCGGACCAGGCAAGCGCCGTCACCGGTGTCGAACTGCCGGTCGACGGCGGCATCATGGCGGCCCAGCTCTGGTCGCTCTATGGCGGCGTGCCGGGCGCAGCGTGAGGATCGTCCGCGACGCGGACAGAGGCAGAGTCGGAGGAAGACGTTGAGATCGTTCATCAGCCAGGGCCTGAGCAGGGCCGCCCAGATCAATCCGAACGGGATAGCCACCATCTGCGAGGACCGGGCGTATAGCTGGTCGCAGGTGCTGGACCGTGTGAAGCGGCTGGCAGGGGCGCTGAAGGCCATGGGACTGGCCGAAGGGGAACGGGTCGCGATCCTGTCGATGAATTCCGACCGATACTTCCATCTCTATTACGCCATCTGGTGGGCCGGCGGCGTTGCGACGCCGATGAACATGCGTCTTGCGCCGGCGGAGATCGATTTCCGCCTGGAGGATTCGGGCGCCCGCATCATGTTTCTCGACCGTGAACACCTCGCCCTTTACGACCAGCTGGGGCCGGTGAAAGACGCGATCGAGCACGTCGTGGTCATGGATGACGACGGAACGTCCGGTTTTGCCTCGCTGGAGGGCATCCTGGCCGAGGCTGCGCCGGCGAAGGATGCCGGGCACAGCGGCGACGACCTCGCCATGATCATATACACAGGCGGCAGCACAGGCCGCGCAAAGGGCGTGATGCTCAGCCACGACAATCTGTGCGCCGACGCGATGAGCGCGCTGCAGACCATCGGTTATGACGAGGCAAGCGTCTATCTCCACGCCGGCCCCATGTCGCATCTGGCGGACGGCATGTCGACCTTCGGACTGACGCTGGCGGCCGGCACGCACGTCTTCCTGCCGCGCTTCACGGTCGAGTCTTGTCTCGAGATCATCCAGCGGCACAAGGTCACGCATATCTGTCTCGTCCCGACGATGGTCGAGATGCTGGTCGCGCGGGCCGAAAAGGGAGGGTTCGACGTCTCGTCGCTGGTGCAGATCCAGTTCGGCTCGTCGCCCATGCCGGAGGGCACGCTCAAGCGCGCGGTGGCATTGTGGCCCGACATCCTGTTCCTGCATGGCTACGGCATGACCGAGCTTTCGCCACTCATCACCATGCTGCCGATGCGGTGGCGCCGGCCCGACATTGGCGGTGAACGGCTCAAATCCTGCGGCAAGGCCGTTCCCAACCTGGAAATCAGGATTGTCGATCCCGACGGCAATGACCTGCCTCCCGGCCAGGTGGGCGAACTGATCTGCCGGGGTCCGACGGTTATGCTGGGCTACTGGAATATGCCCGAGGCAACCGCGAAGGCGATCCGGAACGGCTGGATGCATACGGAGGACGCGGCCTATATGGACGCCGAGGGCTTCGTCTACATCGTCGACCGTCTCAAGGACATGATCATCTCCGGCGGCGAGAACATCTATTCGACCGAGGTCGAGAACGTCATCTCGCGCTTTCCGGGCGTGTCCCAAGTCGCGGTGATCGGCGTGCCCCATCCCTTGTGGGGCGAAGCGGTTCATGCCGTCGTCGCGCTTGCACAGGATGCGCCCGCCTGCTCCGAGGCTGACATCATCGCGTTCTGCAAGAGCGAGATCGCGAGCTACAAGTGCCCCAAGACGGTTGTGATCCAGCGCGAATCCCTGCCGCTGACCAGCGCCGGCAAGATCGATAAGAAAGCGCTGCGCGCCGCACATGCGGGGTGAGCCGGAAATCCTCGCGGCAACAGCGCCGCGAGCGGGCTGCGTCTCGCCGTGAGACCTTAGCCTGCGCGGGCGCGGCGCGGGGCCGGGGAGGCGGCTTCCACGGCGTCGACGCTCGCCGGAGCATCATACAGCGCATCAACCAGCGCCCGGCGGTTGGCGAGCGTGGCGCGCTGGCCGATCGACCCCTTGTCGGTGACCTCTCCGGCCGCTGCAGAAGGCTCGTCGGGCAAGATGGCCACCCGGGCTATGTAAGTGGACGAGCCGGTCGATTGTTCGGCCAGCGTGTCCAGCACCGACTGGATGTGCGCACGGATCGCGGGGTGCCGCGCCAGCGAAGCGAGCGGCAGCGAGGCGTCGCCGGCCATGTCCGCGGCTTCCTGCGGCGACAGGAACACCAGTGCGCCGATCTCGTCCCTGTTCTCGCCGGTGACGACGATGTCGCGCACGACGAGTCCGCTCGCGCTCAGGAAACGGTCGCGCAACTGGCCGACATTGACCCAGGTGCCGCTGGTGAGCTTGAAATCCTCGGCGATGCGCCCCGAGAAGGCGAGGCCCCGCTCCGGCCGTTCGGGGTCGAGGAAGTCCACCGAATCGCCAAGGCAGAGATAGCCTTCCTCGTCGAACAGTTTCGCGGTGAGGTCCGGCTGGCGCCAGTATCCGGGCGTGACGTGAGGACCGGCCACCCGCACCTCGTATTTGTCGCCGAAGGGAACCAGCTTGGTGTCCACGCCCGGCATCGGCAGACCGGCCAGCCCGGGACGCTCGGAGGGCCAGTTGGCGATCAACGAGAAAGGCGAGGTCTCCGTGGCCCCATAGGCGCTCATCACCGGGACGCGTTTGCCGATCGAACGCTCCGACAGGGTGTCCATCTGTTCGAGCAGCGGCGGCGGCAAGGCTGCGCCGGAATAGAAGAACACGCCAACAGACGAGAAGAACCGCTTCGCCAGTTCGGGGTCGGCGGCGAGGCGCGGCATCAGTTCGGCGAACCCCTTGGGCACGCTGAAGCAGGCGGTCGGCGTCACGTCGCGAAGGTTGCGCACCGTCTCTGCCATGCCCTCGCGCGTCGGCTTGCCGTCGTCGATGTAGAGCGTGCCGCCCAGATAGAGCGTCATGCCGATGGTCTGGTTGCCTCCCGAGGTGTGATGCCAGGGCAGCCAGTCGACGAAGACGGGCGGCTGTTCGCCGAGGAACGGCATGGCCTGGATGAACATCTGCTGGTTCGCGCACCACATGCGGTGGGTCACGGCAACGGCCTTGGGCATGCCGGTCGAGCCGGAGGTGAACAGGAACTTCGCCAGATCGTCGGGACCGGGGCGAGGGCCCTGCGCATCGTCGTCCATCGAGCCGGAGAGCAGCGTGTCGAACCTGGTCGCTCCCTGCGGAAGTTCTTCCTTCACCACGACGATCTCGACATCGGCCGGCACGGCCTGGGCAAGGGCGTTCGCAAAGGGGGCGGCGTCCTGCACGAAGACGAGGCCGGGGGTGAGCAGGTTCACCACATGGCGCAGCTTGGCATAGTCGGTGGAGAGCAGCGAATAGGCCGGCGTGACGGAGGCATAGGGCACGCCTGCATGAAGTGCTGCGAAGGTGAGAAGGCCATGCTCGATGGAACTCCCCGACAGGATGACTATCGGCCGGTCGGGCCCGAGGCCGCGCCGGCGCAGCGCCCCGGCGATCGTGCGGACGAGGCGCGCCGCCTCGCCATAGGTGACGCGCCGCCAGTCGTCGCCGTCGACGCGCTGCGCGATCAGCACGCGTTTCGGATGCGCCGCCGCCGTCTCGAACAGACGGTCCGTGAGGCGGTCGGGATAATCGCGCAACGGGTCCGGCGAGCGCAGCATCAGGACGCCGTCGCCCCGGCGCTCGACGTCGACCGCCGGAGCGGGCACGTTGAGGGCGACATATTGTGGCTTCGGCATGATTTTCCTCCCGAACGGCCTGTGCGGGAGCAGGGCCGAGGCGCTGGACATTGTGTGTCAACGCAAGATAAGAAACAAGTTAATAAATTTTGGATGGTGGTCAAACGTGCAATCTGAGGCGATCGGGACAGTGCCGGAAACTCCTGCGATGACAGGGCTGGAATGGGCCTTCACGTTGGAGATCGATTTCGATCTCGGCCTCCTCCACGAGACGGTCGCGGGGGAAAAAGGCTTCCTGAGAGCGAGCGGTGGCAAGGTGTTCGGCCCGCGCCTCGACGGCATGGTGGCTGACCAGGCCGGCGACTGGCCGGTGCTGCGCCCCGATGGGATCGTGGAGAGCGACGCCCGCTACATGATCCGTGCGACCGATGGCGGGCAGATCTACATGCGCAGCCGCGGCTATCTTCGCGGTGATCTCGGTGCGTTCCGCGCCGGACTGCCGCCGGTCGGGCCGCTGTACTATCGCTGCACGCCGCAGTTCGACGCGTCCGTCGGCCCACACCAGTGGCTGGCGCGTTCCGTGTTCGTAGGCAGCGGCCAACTGAGCCGCGAGGGCGCGCGTATCGACGTCTTCGAAGTGCTCTAGGTCTGCCGCCGCAACCGTATCCCGCTCCCAGGATGGATCTGAACTGATGAAGGCCCCCGAACTCGAATTCGCCATGCAGGTGACGTTGCGGTTGAAGAGGCCGCGGCTGGAAGTGCCCGACCTGCCGGTCGGCGGCAGCCGGCTAGGCGTCGCGGTGGAGAGTGGTCACTTCGAAGGGCCGAACATACGCGGCGAGGTGATCCCCGGCGGCGGCGAATGGCCTCATGTGCGCACAGACGGCGTCTTCTGCTTCGATGCCCGCTATCACATGCGGGAGGAGGACGGGACGTTGATTTATCTGCAGAATCGCGGCTATCGTCACGCCTCTCCGGAGGTCATGGAGCGCCTCTACGCGCTGCGGCCCGGCGATCTCGTCGATCCTTCGGAATATTACTTCCGGTGCACCCCCACCTTCGAAACCGCGCCCGGCAAGCACGACTGGCTGTCGCGGCACGTCTTCATCGGCATGGGAGAGCGAATGGAGGAGGGCAACCGGATCACCTACTACAAGGTGCTCTGATCCTTGAAGGGGAGCGCGGCCAGGGCGGCCGCGCACCTCCCACGCGTCCTATTTGACAATATAGTAGTGGAACACGGAATACTCGGCATGGCGCTCGCCGCAGCCGACGATGACGTGGCGCGTCAGCCAGTCGTGCTTGCCGACCGGCGTATCGAACGTCGGCGACAGCCGCATGTAGTATTCGGAGAAGTCCACGGGTTCCAGCGCCTCCTGGCGGCGGGCAACCTCCGGCGGTGCATACCGGTAGCCATTGTTGCGCATGTAGATCATCGTGCCGTCGTCGGCTTCCAGCATGTAGTGCGCGTGGAACATCACCGTGTGATCCTCGCGATAGAGAGCCCAGTCGCCGCCGGAATTGGGAACCACGCGACCGGTGAGGCGAGGTCCGTCCACGATGCCGCCGGCGGCCGAGACGAAGCCGCGCACGCCGCCGCTGGGGATCTTGCCTATCTTCTTGCGAATGCCCAGCTCCAGCCTGATCCGGAATGCAAACTCCAGTCCAAGCTGAGGCGGGTTCATCGGCAAGGGATTCGATGTGATGTCCGACATCCGGCTCTGTCCTCTTTGGAAAAAATGCGGGAGGCGAACCCAATGTTGCGCCGCCCGCGAGATCGGGAGCGTCCGGTCCCGGCGAGCCGTGCGTCGGACAGGAAAATTGCTTAACTCATTTAGTTCTTTCGGTCCATAGGGCCACTATTCATTCCGTCCGCGTGACCGAGCTCGACGGATTGACTTACACACTTAACGCGTGAAATAAGCTCGCCGAGCCAGCCGCCCGGAGGAGAAGTCGTGCACGAGGCCTATATTTTCGACGCCGTCCGGACGCCAAGGGCCAAAGGCCGCCCGAACGGCGCGCTGCATACGCTTTCGCCGATCGACCTCGGCGCGACGGTGCTCAAGGAACTCGACAGCCGCACGGGCTTCGCGGCGGCCTCGCCCGACGACGTCATCTTCGGATGCGGGGACGGTGTCAACGACCAGGGCGCCAATCTGGCGCGCTCCTCGGTGCTTCATGCCGGAATGCCGGACAGTATTCCCGGCGTGACGGTCAGCCGCTTCTGCGCATCCGGGCTGGATGCCGTCAACGCGGCGGCCGCGCGCGTTATGGCCGGACAGGCAGATCTGATCGTGGCAGGCGGCATCGAGATGATGTCGATCATTCCGATTGCCGGGACGGGCGGCCCCAACGGCAGCGACGCGTTCTTCAACAATGAAGCGCATTTCACGCCGCTCGGCATGGCCGCCGACCTCCTGGGCACGTTGTGCGGTCACAGCCGCGAGCAGGCGGATGCTTATGCCGCTGAATCGCAAGCGCGCGCCGCGCGGGCCTGGCAGGAGGGCCGTTTCGACCGTTCGATCGTCGCCGTCAAGGATGTCAACGGGGCGCTGATGCTCGATCGCGACGAATACATGCGTCCGGGCACCAGCGCAGAGGATCTTGGCAAGCTGCCGGCAGCTTTCAAGGCCATGGGCGAGAAGGGCGGCTACGACGCTGTCGTTCGCCAGCGCTATCCCGAGGTGCTGAACGTCGCGCACATCCACACGGCCGGCAATTCCTCTGGCATCGTCGACGGCGCCGCCGCGATGCTGATCGGGACGCGCGAGGCGGGCGAGAAGCTTGGCCTGACGCCGCGCGCGGTGATCCGCACCTTCGCCACCACGGCGATGGACCCGTGCCTGATGCTCGCCTCACCTGCCGACGCCACGGAAAAAGCGCTTCAACGCGCCGGCAAGACGTTGGCTGACGTCGATCTGTTCGAGGTGAACGAGGCCTTCGCATCGGTGGTGCTGCATTTCATGGAGCGCACCGGCGTTTCGCACGATCGAGTCAACGTCAACGGCGGCGCCATCGCGCTTGGCCATCCGATCGGCGCGACGGGCGTCATGCTGACCAACACCATGATCGACGAACTCGAACGGACCGGCGCGCGCAGCGGCATCGTCACGCTGTGCGTCGGTCTCGGCATGGGCGTCGCCACCTACATCGAACGTTTCGGAGCCTGAGCGTGATCACGACCACCAAGCTGGAAGACGGGATCGTCCGGCTCGATATTTCGACGCCCGGCCCGGTCAACACACTGTCGCGCGACTTCAACCTCGAATTCGGCCGCGTCGTGGACGAATTGCTCGGCAATCCGGATGTCACGGGCATCGTCGTCACGTCGCCGAAGGACGATTTCGCCGTCGGCGGCAACCTCGATGAACTGCGCGCCGCGATGACGCCTGATGAGGTGGCCGCGATCGTCGACCCGTTCACGGCGGCGCTGAGACGGCTCGAGACCGGCGGAAAGCCGGTCGTCGCGGCGCTCAACGGCACCGCACTCGGCGGGGGTTACGAACTCGCGCTCGGCTGCCACCGCCGCATCGCGACCGATCGCAAGGATGCTCTGTTCGGACTGCCGGAAGCCGGTTTGGGGCTGATGCCCGGTGGCGGCGGCACGCAGAGACTGCCGCGCCTGATCGGGCTCGCGGCCGCGGCCGATCTGATCCTGCGCGGCAAGACGCTTGGCGTCGCCGAGGCGCATTCTGCCGGGCTTGTCGATGAGGTCGTCCCTGCTTCTGACCTGATCGCGGCCGCCGTCCGCTGGATCAAGGCCAACCCGAAGGCGGGACAGCCCTGGGACCAGAAGGGCTACCAGCTTCCGGGCGACGACCCGAACTCGCAGAAGGGCCGCATGTTCTTTGCCGGCGCCTGGGCCAAGGCGCGCCAGCGCTCCGCCGGCACCGACGCGGCGGCCTTTGCCATCCTCCATGCGTTGCATCACGGTCTGGAGCGTACAATCGATCCGGCAATTGCGATCGAAAGGCGCCAGTTCATCAAGCTCGCGGCGTCACCTGAGGCGAAGAATCGTATCCGGTCCGGTTTCTATGGTCCACGCGCGGCGCGACCCAATCCTCCCGCTGGCGCAGGTGACGCCATCAAGACGCTCGGCGTGGTCGGCGGCGGCATGATGGGCAACGGCATTGCCTTCTCGGCCGCGCGGGCCGGTCTCTCCTTGAGGCTCATCGACGTCTCGGAGGACAAGGCGCGCGAGAGCTTCGACCGCATCGCGGCGATCGCCGGCCGGCAGGTCGAGCGGGGCCGGATGTCGCCCGAGGCGCGCGAAGCGCTGTTGGCGCGGGTCGGAACCGGCGCGGATTACGCCGCCCTGAAAGACGCAGACTTCGTCGTCGAGGCGGTATTCGAGCGTCTTGATGTGAAGCACGATGTGCTCGGCAAGGTGGCGTCTGTGGTCAGGCCGGGGGTTACCGTCGCGAGCAACACGTCGACCATTCCGATGGCACGCCTGGCTCAGCCGCTGGCGGATCGCGGCCGGATCATCGGCATGCACTTCTTCGCACCTGTCGAGACGATGAAGCTGCTGGAGATCGTTCACGGAGCAGACACGTCGGCCAAGGCCAAGGGCGAGGCGCAGTTCATCGCCAGGCTGCTCGGCAAGACGCCGATCGTCGTCAACGATGGCCTTGGCTTCTATACCAGCCGCATCGTCTCGAGCCTTTCCAGCGAGGCGATGACACTGGTCGCGGAAGGGGTGGCACCGCAGATCATCGACAACGTCATGCTGGACACCGGCTTCGCCATCGGCCCAGCTACGCTCGCGGAGCTGACGAAGCTGCCGCTGCTGCGCGACATCATGGCCTCGATGAGCGGCGAGGGAACGCCTGTCTCGATGAAGGGATCCCGCGCGATCGAAGCGCTCGACAGGTTGATAGCTGCAGGGCGGGAGGGCAAGCTCGCCGGCAAGGGCATCTACGATTACACGCCCGATGGGCCGGTCCTCTGGGCGGGGCTGAAGGATCTGTTCCCGCCGACACGACTCGAGCCGAAGATCGTGCGCCGGAGATTGCTCAATACCCAATCGCTCGAGGCCGTACGCGCCCTGGAGGACGGCACCGTGACCGATCCGCTGACGGCGGACATGGCGGCTGTGACCGGGTGGGGCTACCCGATCCATCTCGGTGGGCCGTTCGCCTGCATCGACACGATCGGCGCGCTGACGTTCGTGGAACAGTGCCGGGACCTGGAGACACGCTTCGGCGAACGCTTCGCCGTGCCGGCCCTGCTTGACAGGATGGCGCGGGACGGCACCACCTTCCACAGCCTGTGATTGCCCAGAGAAAGAACGAGGAGACGACCATGAGAGCCGCACGCGTCGACCAGATGGGCCTTGAGAACCTTGCGGTGGTGGAATTGCCCGATCCCGCGCCCGGCCCCGGCGAGGTGCTGGTCGCGATGAAGGCGGCCTCGCTCAACTATCGCGACCTGCTTGCCGTCAAGGGCGGCTATGGCAGCATGCAGAAGCAGGAAAAGCTGATCCCGCTTTCGGACGGCGCCGGCGAGATCGTAGCCGTCGGCGAAAAGGTGCGCGGGTGGAAAGTCGGCGACCGCGTCATCTCCTGCTTCTTCCCGGACTGGCAAGCGGGACCTCTGCGCATGGAATGCGTCGGGACAGATCTCGGCGGCCGTTTCGACGGCGTCGCGGCGGAGAAGCGTGTGTTTCGCCAGGATGCACTGGTGAAGCTTCCCGACAATCTGAGCTATCTCGAGGGCGCCAGCCTGCCCTGCGCGGCGGCGACGGCCTGGAACGCCGTCATCGAGAAGGGTGGGGTAGGACCCGGGCACCGCGTGCTGACCCAGGGAACCGGCGGCGTGTCGCTGTTCGCTCTGCAGTTTGCCGTCATGGCCGGTGCGGAGGTCTATGCCACCTCGTCGAGCCCCGAGAAACTGGACCTGCTGAAGACGCTCGGCGCCCGGCATGTCTTCAACTACAAGGAAGACCAGGCGTGGGGAGCCTCGGTGCAGAAGGCGACGCGCGGCCTCGGCATCGACGTTGCCGTGGAGATCGGCGGGGCCGAAACACTGAAGCAGACCATGCGCGCCATGACGCTCGGCGGCACGATCGCGATGGTTGGCGTGGTCACCGGCGCCAAGGCCGAACTCAACGTGCCGATCGTCGCCATGCAGGAGACGCGCATCGAGGGCGTCACCGCGGGAAGCCGCGCCTCGTTGCAGCGCCTTGTGGACGCGATCTCGCGCAGTGGCGTCAAGCCGGTTATCGACCAGCGTGTCTTCACGCTGGAGACATTGCGTGAAGGCCTGGAATACCTCGCCTCGGGCAAGCATGTCGGCAAGGTGTGCGTGGAGATCGGATGAACCAGAAGTCGCCGGCCGGCCCTGTCTCCAACCCCGACCTCGACGCGATCCGCGCCTTCACGGCGGGCTCCCTACCGGCTGGCCGTATCGACACCTCGCCGCTGCTGGTGGCGCTCGGCGCCGAGCTCATCGGCTTCGACGCGGCGCGCAAGGAACTCCTTCTGCGCTATGCGCCGGAGGACCTGTTCCGGCAGGGCGCGGGTTTCATCCAGGGAGGCGCTGTGACGGCGATGCTGGATTTCGCTATGGCTTTCGCGGGGCTCGCCGCGGGAGAAGCGGGCACGACGATCACCACCGCGAACATGAATATCTCGTTCCTTGCGCCGGCCGCCGGCGCGACCTACGAGGCGCGCGGATGGATATCGAAGCAGGGACGGCGGGTGATGTTCGCGGGCGCGGAACTCTCGGCCGGCGACCGCCCGGTGGCCGCCGCTACATCGACCCTTCTGGTCATCTGACGGCAGACCGGAATATCAACCATTCGCGCCCGGCCGAGCGAGAGCGCTGCCCAGAACCTCTGACTGAGACCGCCGCCATTCTCCCGGCGGCTGACCCATGCGCTTGCGGAAGGCACGCGAGAAATAGGCCGCGTCGCGGATACCGATCTCGTAGGCAATATCCTCGACCGAGCGCACGGTGAACAGCAGCAGGCGCTTGGCCTCCAGCAGGCGCCGCTCAGCGATAAGTTCCTTCACCGGCACGCCAAAAGAAGCGAGGCTGGCTTTTGCCAGCAGGTGCGATGTCGTGCCCAGCGCGTCGACATAGGTCGCGATTGGCCAGTTGTCCCTGAAATGCGCATCGACGAGCTCGCGCAGCCGGTTTGCAAGGTGTCGCTGCGGCGGAACGGCTGGCGCGGGTACCGCGGCCGCAAGGACGGCGATCTGTCCCAGCGCGGCTGCGACAAGCGGCATCGTGACGGTCTCGGTGGGAGCGGCCGCATGTGCATACTCGTCCAGCACGAGGTGCATGGTCCGCGACAGGCGATCCCAAAGGGCCTGATCGGCGGCATCGCGTATCATCACCGGCGCCGACAACGGCAGCGAAACCATCCCGGCGATGGACGACAGCGCACCATCGGCGATGGAGATGACGATGGCGTCCGTCTCGTCCGCCGCGACGGTGAAGCCGTGAACCACGCCACTGGGCATGAAACTCACCGCCGGCGCGGAAAAATCCAAGACCTCGTCCTCGATAAGATAGCTGCCATGGCCCTTCGTCCAGAAGGTTATCTGGGCCAGGCGGTCGTGCAGATGCGGTTCGACGCGGCCGAAATGCAGGTCTCTTCGCGCCATGACGGTCTCCGCATGCACGAAGCCGAGCCCGAAAGGCCTTGGCGCCTCACCGTAGACGAAAAAGGTCGGAATAGTCCCTAACGTGTTCATTACAGGAAAAAGTACAACCGGTTAGGCTGTTTTGTCCATGGCTGGCCAGGTGGCGACCTCGTATTTTCATCCGGCTCGAACACATGTTCGCGGACGGCATCAGGGAGGAAAGAGATGCGATCGGAAGATTTCAGGGCGGATTCCACGCGTCCATTCACCGGCGCCGAATACATGGCGAGCCTGCGAGACGGGCGTGAAGTCTACATCAACGGCGAGCGCGTGGCCGATGTGACGGCGCATCCCGCCATGCGCAACTCGGTGCGCTCGCTGGCGCGCATGTATGATGCGCTGCACGACGAGAAGACCAAACCAATCCTGACCTCGCCCACCGACACGGGCTCGGGCGGCTATACGCACAAATATTTCCGCGTCGCCAAATCCTCCCAGGACCTTGTCGCGCAGCAGGCCGCCATCGCCGAGTGGGCGCGGATGTCCTACGGCTGGATGGGTCGAACGGCCGACTACAAGGCGGCGCTTATGAATACGCTCGGCGCCAATGCCGACTGGTACGGGCCGTTCAAGGACAACGCGCTCGCCTGGCACAAGCGCGCTCAGGAATCGGTGCTGTTCATGAACCATGCGATCGTCAATCCGCCGATCGATCGCCACAAGCCGGCCGAAGCGGTGAAGGACGTCTTCGTGCACATCACAAAGGAAACCGACGCGGGCATCTATGTCACGGGCGCGAAGGTGGTCGCGACGTCCTCCGCGCTGACGCACTACAACTTCCTCGCCCAGAGTTCGGCGACCGTGACGGAGGACCCGTCGCTTTCGGTGATGTTTATCGTTCCGATGAACGCTCCCGGCATCAAGATGTTCTGCCGGGTCTCCTACGAGGAGACTGCGAACACGGTCGGCCATCCGTTCGACTACCCGCTGTCGTCCCGCTTCGACGAGAACGATGCGATCCTCGTCCTCGACAACGTGTTCATCCCGTGGGAGGACGTGCTCGTCCTGCGCGACGCCGGCAAGATCCTGTCATTCCACCCGGCGTCGGGCTTCATGCACGGCTACTGCTTCCAGGGCTGCACGCGACTCGGTGTGAAGCTCGATTTCCTGGCAGGCCTGCTCGCCAAGGCGCTGCGGGCAACCGGCGGCGACGCGTTCCGCGGCAACCAGGCATTGCTTGGCGAGGTGATCGCCATAAGGCATCAGTTCTGGGCGTTTTCAAACGCGATGGCCTACAATCCGATCCCGTGGGCCGGCGGCGCCGTGCTGCCCAATCTCGAGGCCGCGCTCTGCTATCGCACCTTCATGTCGGAGGCCTATCCGAAGGTCATCGACATCGTGCGCAGGACCGTGGCGTCGGGCCTGATCTACCTGCCGTCCTCGGCCAAGGATTTCGCCAATCCCGAGATCGACAAGTATCTCGCCCGCTATGTGCGCGGCTCCGACAACATGGGTCATATCGAGCGCATCAAGATCATGAAGCTGCTGTGGGACGCGACCGGAACCGAGTTCGGCGGCCGCCATGCGCTTTACGAGCTCAACTATGCCGGCGCGCCCGAGGAGGTTCGCCTCCAGGTGCTCAAGGGCGCGGAGCGCGGCGGCCGCCTCAAGGAGATGGAGGCGTTGGTCGATCGCTGCATGGCCGACTATGACGAAAACGGCTGGACGGGAGACACCTGGCTGCCGCCGCTCGACCGGTCGTCCGGCGACAGCGCGCTCGCTGCCGAGTGAGCCCAGACCGATGGACGAGGTCGTCAACCGCACCGAGTTCCGCAACGCAATGGCGCGCGTCTGCGCGCCGGTGAACGTGATCACCACCAGCGGCCCGTCCGGTCGCGGCGGCTTCACGGCGACTGCGATGTGCAGCGTCACCGACGAGCCGCCGACGCTGCTGGTGTGCATGAACAGCCGATCTACTCAGGCGCAGCTGTTTCTCGAGAATCGCAGCTTCTGCGTCAACGTGCTGACGGGAGAGCACAAGGGGCTGGCCTCGTCCTTCGCGGGCGCGCAACCCGACATGGCGGCTCGCTATGCGTCCGCCGACTGGGTCGAACTTCCGTCCGGAAGTCCTGCGCTCGCCGATGCGATCGTCTCGTTCGACTGCCGGCTGGTCGATTCCCATCGAGTGGGCACGCACCACGTCTTCATCGGCGAGGTGACGCATATCCGTTCGCGCAAGGACGGTCACGCGCTGCTCTACTTCGACCGAAATTTCGTCCACGTGCCGAGCCAGACGGGAAGCTTCGGAGGCTGACATCGATTCCTGCCGCCGGCCTGCCGATTCTATATTTAACGTGTTATTATTATTGCTTCCGGGCGCCGCGGCGGCTACACAGGGCGCGCATGTCCGGAAGGTCGGGAGAACCCGCCGGCGTCGACGCTTTTGTTGGGAGGCAAGGCTGTCTTATTCTTTTCCCGAAGCCACCGCTGCATGGCGCCGTCCCCTTGGTGGTAGCGGATCATGAACGCTGGCGTCGTGCTCCAGCCCGGGGTCTCCGAAGCGGTCAGGCTTGACCCATGCGAACCACTCCTCGACATCCGCAACCTGACCGTGGAGTTCCGTTCGGCGCGCGGCTCGGTGCGCGCCATCGACGATTTGAGCCTCAAGGTGTCGGCCGGCGAATTCCTGGCGATCGTCGGCGAGTCGGGATCGGGCAAGTCGGTGACTGCGCTCTCCATCATGCGCCTGTTGCCGACACAGACGGCGCTCGTATCGAGCGGTAGCGTCAGATTCGACGGACGCGACCTGCTGCAGCTTTCGCCGGAAGAGATGCGACAGGTGCGCGGCAAGGACATCGGCATGGTGTTCCAGGAGCCGATGACGTCTCTCAATCCGATCCTAACGATCGGATTCCAGATCACCGAGAGCCTCAAGGTTCAATTCGGCCTTTCGGATGCGGAGGCCGACGCGCGCGCGATCGAATTGCTCGGCATGGTCGGCATTCCCGACGCGGAACGCCGGCTGAAGCAGTATCCGCACCAGTTCTCCGGTGGAATGCGGCAGCGGGTGATGATCGCGATCGCGCTGGCGTGCAATCCCAAGCTGATCATCGCCGACGAGCCGACCACGGCCCTCGACGTGACCGTCCAGGTGCAGATCCTCGACCTGATGCGTGACCTTGCCCGGCGGCTCAACGTGGCCCTGATCGTGATCACGCACAATCTCGCGGTCGTGGCGCGCTACGCCGACCGTATCGCGGTCATGTATGCCGGCCAGCTCGTCGAGGTCGGCGATGCGATGAACGTCTTCACCCGTTCGCGCCACGTCTATACGCAGGGACTGCTTCGGTCGGTTCCGAGGCTCGACGAACCGCGCCGCGCCAGGCTTGAATCGATCGAGGGACTGCCGCCAAACCTCGCACAGCTTCCGACCGGGTGTCGGTTCGCTCCGCGTTGCCCGTTGCGGGAGGAAGCATGCTCCGAGGCAGGGCAACTTACCACGACCGATGTCGGGACGCTTTCGGCCTGCCGCCGCCATGCGGAACTTGCGGCGGGCCGGATCGGCTGGCCATCGGAAGGAGGGCAGGGGCACGTCCGCGACGCGGCCGGGCGTGAGACGCTGATCTCGATCCGAAATCTCGCCAAGACCTTTCCGGTTGCCTCGGGCTTTGGCCGTGCGACCGCGTATGTTCGAGCGGTACAAAATTTCAGCATCGACATCCACAAGGGCGAGACGCTGGGCCTTGTCGGAGAATCCGGCTGCGGCAAGTCGACGGTCGGCCGGCTGCTGCTCCGTCTCGAGGAGCCCAGCGAGGGCACTGTCACCTTCGAGGGGAAAGACGTCCACGCCGCCAGCGGCCGCGAACTGACCGAGTTGCGCCGGAAGATCCAGGTGATCTTCCAGGATCCTTTCAGCTCTCTCAATCCGCGCATGACGGTGGGCGACATCATCCGCGAGCCGTTGCAAGTCTACCGTCTGGCGCCGGATCGGGCGGCGCGCGAGGCGCGCCTGTCGGAACTCCTGTCGCAGGTGGGGCTGCGTCCGGAGGTCGCCGAGCGTTATCCGCACCAATTGTCGGGCGGCCAACGGCAGCGCGTCGGCATTGCGCGCGCGCTCGCCCTCGAGCCCTCCTTCATTGTTTGCGACGAGGCGGTATCGGCGCTCGACGTGTCGATCCAGGGGCAGATCATCAACCTGCTTGAAGATCTCCAGCGCAGCCTTGGCCTGACCTATCTCTTCATCGCGCATGACCTCGCCGTCGTGCGTCACATCTCGACCCGCGTGGTGGTGATGTATCTGGGCCGCATCATGGAGATAGCGGACCGTGACGAACTCTATGCGCGGCCAGTCCACCCCTACACGGCGACGCTGATGGAGGTGGCGCCGACGCCCGATCCAGTGAAGGAGCGTGCGAAGGTCTTCAAGGCGGTGAAGGGCGATCTGCCCAGCCCTCTCAACGTGCCGGGCGGGTGCGTTTTCCATACTCGCTGTCCGAAGGCAGGACCTGAGTGCCGCCAGACGGTTCCGGACCTGCGCGAAATCCGGCCCGGGCATTTCGCAGCCTGCATCAAGGTGTAACGCTCATGCTCGCCTACATTTTCAAGCGTGTGCTGTTGGCCATCCCCACCCTGCTTGGGGTCGCGGTGCTGACCTTCTTTCTTCTTCGCGTGGTGCCCGGGGACATCGTGCGTGTGAAGCTGATGTCGGACGGCGGTGCGGTGTCGGAGGAGACCGTCCAGGCCGAGCGCCAGCGGCTTGGCCTCGACAAGCCGCTGGTCGTGCAGTTCGGCGACTGGATGACGGGGTTTGCGACCCTCGACTTCGGCAATTCGATGTGGACCGAGCGCCCGGTGACACAGGAGATCGGCATCCGCTTTGGCCCGACCTTCCAGATCGCGGTGATGGCGACCCTCCTGGCGCTGGTGATCGCCGTACCTCTCGGGACGATGTCGGCGCTGAAGCGAGGCACCGCCACGGACTATGTCATCCGCCTCGTGACGATGACCGGCCTCGCCTTGCCGGCCTTCTGGGTTGGCATGCTGCTGCTGCTCTTCCTGCTCAAAACGTTTCACTGGCTGCCGTCGATCCGATACGTGCCGATCTATGTCGATCCGTTCGCGAACTTGGCCCAACTGATCTGGCCTTCGCTTGTGGTCGGCGTGCGGTTCTCGGCGGTGCTTGCGCGCATGGTGCGCTCGTCGCTGCTGGATGTGCTGGGCGAGGACTACATCCGGACGGCGCGCGCGAAGGGCGTGCGCGAGCGCACGGTCGTGTGGGTCCATGCGCTGCGCAACGCCCTGTTGCCGGCGATCACCGTGGTCGGGCTTGAGTTCGCCTTTCTTATCGGCGGGCTGGTCGTCACCGAACAAGTTTTCAACATCAACGGGCTCGGCAAGCTGTTCATCGAGGCGGTGACGCGAAACGATTTCACGCTGATCCAGGGCATGGTGATGCTGTTCGCCACCATCTACATCGTCGTCAACCTCTTGGTCGACCTGCTCTATGCAGTGGTCGACCCGCGCATCCGCGTCAGGTAGGTGTCATGTCCGCTATCGTCGCTTCCCAGAGATCAGGATCAGGCCGGGCGCTGAAGGCGTTGCTGTCGTTCTGCAGTTCACAGCCCGTCGCGGCCGCGAGCCTGCTGCTGATCTTGCTCTTCCTGGGCGCGAGTATCTTCGCGCGGCAACTCGCTCCGTTCGATCCGCTCGACGTCGACTATGGCAGCATCCTGACGCCGCCGGATGCCGTCCATTGGTTCGGCACAGACGCCTTCGGCCGGGATATCTTGTCGCGACTGATCCATGGCGCGCGCTCTGCGCTGACCATCGGCATCATTTCCGCGGTGCTCGGTTGCTCGCTTGGAGCGATCATTGGGATCTTCTCCGCCTATTTCGGCGGTCGTTTCGACGCGATCCTGCAACGCGCGCTGGAACTGCTGCTCGCCTTTCCGCTGGTGGTGCTGGCGCTTGTGATCGTCGCCATCCTCGGCCGTCACCCGATTTACGGCGTCGACGTCACGCTTATTCTGGCGATCGCCATTCCGATGATTGCGCCGGTGTCGCGCGTTCTGCGGGCGGCCGCGCTTTCCGTCCGTAAGCAGCCCTTCGTCGACGCCGCGATCACGGCGGGATATTCGCACGGCCGCATCGTCTTCCGCCACATGATGCCCAATCTCGTCGCACCCTATCTGGTGATGCTGTCGTCCTATATCGCGCAGGCCATTCTTCTCGAATCGACGCTTTCGTTCCTCGGGCTGGGCATTGCCGAGCCGACGCCGAGCTGGGGCCTGATGCTGTCCGGCAACGCGGCCGACTTCTTCGAGACCGCGCCATGGCTCATCATCTTTCCTGGCGCGGCGATCAGCCTCGCGGTCATTGCGTTCAATCTCTTCGGCGACGGGTTGCGGGATTGGCTCGATCCACGGTTCCAGCAGTGACGCCTCGCACTTGATTCTAAAAATTAACGTGTTAATAAAGGTAGGTCATTCTGGCCTCGGGAGGAGTTAACATGACAATCTATAGCGGTCTTCGTGCCGCAGCCGCCGTCGCGGTGGTCTGCGGACTGACCTCTGGAACTGTGCTCGCGCAGGAACCGACGCCGGGCGGCGTCCTCAGGCTGGCTGGCGTCGGCGAGCCTGCTACCTTCGACTGCGGCGCGCTCACGTCGTCCACCCAGTTGCAGTACATCGCGCCGCATTACTCGACGCTGCTGTCCTTCCAGCCGGACACGTTCCCGAAAATCTCGCCCGGCCTCGCGAAGGAGTGGACGGTCTCGGACGACGGAATGCGCTACTCGTTCACGCTCAACAGCGGTGTGAAGTTCCATGACGGCACAGATCTCACCGCCGACGATATCAAGGCAACGTTCGAGCGGATCGCCAATCCACCGGAAGGTGTGGTGTCAATCCGCAAGGGGCGGTTTGGAGCGTTGAAATCGATCGAGGTGACTGCGCCCGACAAAATCGATTTCCTGCTGTCCGAGCCTTCCGCGGGCTTCCTTGCCACGCTTGCCGCGCCGTGGAACTGCATCTATTCGGCCAAGAAGCTGAAGGAAGACCCGTCCTATCCGGCGAAGACGATCATGGGCTCGGGTCCCTTCGTGTTCGAGGAATTCGTCCCCGGCGCCTCGTGGCGCGCGAAGAAGTTCGATGGCTATTTCGAGAAGGGTCTTCCCTATCTGGACGGGATCGATTTCGCGATCATGGGCAGCCCCGCCGTCGTCAATGCCATCGCCAGCAATCAGGTGGACGGCTACATGCGCCTGATCACCGCGCCCGACAAGAAGCGCATCGAGGACGCGCGCGGCGACACGGTGAAGTTCGACCTCACGCCGTCGACATCGGTCAACATGATCCAGGTGAACACCACCCGGAAGCCCCTGGACGATGTCCGAGTGCGCCAGGCGCTCAACCTCGCCATAGACAGGCGGGCGGGACTGAAGGCTTTGGCTGTCTACGCACAGGACGGCGAGAACGTGATCTTCCGCGAGGGGCATGCGGCAGCCCTGTCGGCTGCCGAGATCGAAAAGATCCCGGGCTATGGCACCGACATCGCCGCACAGCGCGAGGAGGCAAAGAAACTGCTGGCGGATGCCGGCGTCTCCGACTTGAAGCTCGCGCTCCTGGCACCCAACATCAAGGCGCCGTACGAGCCCATGGGCATCTTCCTGATCGATCAGTGGCGCCAGATCGGCGTCACGGTGACGCTCGACCAGCAGCCGGTGGCGAACCAGACGGCGCGGATGGCCTCCGGAGACTTCGACCTGTCGATGGATTTCTCCGCGCCGACCACGGACGACCTCACCGATGTGCTCGCGAAGTTCGTGCCCGGCGGCGACGGCAATTTCTCGGGCCTCAAGGACGACGAACTGGTGGCGTTGTTTCGCAAGCAGGACGAGACGCTGGACGAGAACGAGCGGCTGAAGATCGCGCGTCAGTTCCTCGATCGCTTCATTCAGCTTCAGTACGCGATCACCACATTCGGTACATATCGCGAGGTGGTGTTCGACAAGAAGGTGAACGGCTGGAAGGTCCCGCCGAGCTATGCGGTCGGGCTCGATCTGAAATCCGTGTGGCTGCAGAAGTAGCGAAGCGAGATCCGGACTGTGCGGTAGCCTGTGGCGGCCGCACGGTCCGGACGACGTAAGCCGGGATAAGCCTTTGGTTGTCTTGACTTTCCCAATTTGCAGATTAACAGGTTAACAATCGCCCTTCGCATTTCCTGGGTCATCGATGCCACATCTCACGATCGAATATTCGGACAATCTCGACGGCAAGGTTGAGATCGCCGGTCTTTGCCGGGCGCTCGACGAGCAGATCGCGGCGTTTCCGTTCTTCGAACGCGGCGGCATCCGTGTCCGGGCGATCGCCTGCAGGTCCTATGCCATCGCCGACATGCTGCCGGCCAATGCCTTCGTCGACATGCAGTTCCGGATCGGAGCGGGCCGCAGCGAGGCGGACAAGAAAGCCGCCGGCGATGCGTTGTTTGCGACCGCGACCCGGCTGCTTGGTCATCTTCTCGACGAGCCGCATTTCGCTCTGTCGCTCGAGGTTCGGGAGATCGATCCGGTCCTGAGCTGGAAGAAGAACTCGATCCATGCACGTTTGCGCCAGAAAGTAGTCCCGGAATGACCCTTCAAGACAATCTCAGGAAAGCGGAGGCCTGGCTCGCACGTTTCCGCGAGCAGGGCGTGCAAAATCATATCGGGGGCAATGCGGTTCCCGCCGTGGACGGCTCCACCTTCGAATCGATCAGTCCGGTTGACCTGAAACCGCTGGCGCAGGTCGCGCACGGCAAAGCTGCCGACATAGATCGCGCTGCGAAGGCTGCCAAAGCGGCGTTCCCTGCATGGGCGGCAATGGATGGGGATGCGCGCAAGAAGCTGCTCCATCGAGTTGCCGATGCGATCGTCGCGCGTGCGGAAGAGATCGCGTTCATCGAGTGCATGGACACCGGCCAGGCGCTGAAGTTCATGTCGAAGGCTGCGCTCCGCGGCGCCGAGAACTTCCGTTTCTTTGCCGACCGTGCGCCGGAGGCCAGGGATGGGCGGGCGCTGCGCGGTCCCGGCCAGTTCAATTTCACGACGCGTGTTCCGATCGGGCCGGTGGGCATCATCACGCCTTGGAATACGCCGTTCATGCTGTCGACCTGGAAGATCGCTCCGGCGCTGGCCGCCGGCTGCACGATCGTTCACAAGCCGGCCGAGTTCTCGCCGCTGACCGCAAGCCTGCTGCTCGAAATCGCCGAGGAGGCGGGGCTGCCGAAGGGGGTCTGGAACCTCGTCAACGGTCTCGGAGAGACCGCCGGCAAGGCACTGACAGAGCATCCGGATATCAAGGCGATCGGCTTTGTCGGCGAGAGCCGCACCGGTTCGATGATCATGGCGCAGGGTGCGCCTACCCTGAAGCGGGTGCATTTCGAACTCGGCGGCAAGAACCCCGTCATCGTCTTCGCCGACGCCGATCTCGAGCGTGCTGCGGATGCGGCCGTGTTCATGATCTACTCGCTCAACGGCGAACGCTGCACCTCGTCCTCGCGTCTGCTCGTCGAGGAGAGCATCTATGACAAGTTCGTCGAGATGGTTGCGGAGAAGGCCAAGCGGATTCCGATCGGCCATCCGCTCGACCCGAATACGGTGATCGGCCCGCTGGTGCATCCCGTGCATGAGAAGAAGGTCGTGTCCTACTTCGACATCGCCCGCGAGGAGGGAGCGACAATTGTCACCGGCGGCGAAAAGATCGTCGACGGCGAGTTCGGCAAGGGATGTTACGTTCGGCCGACCCTCTTCGCGAATGCGCGCAACGACATGCGTATCGCCCGCGAGGAGATCTTCGGACCGGTACTTACGGCGATACCGTTCAAGGACGAGGCCGAGGCGCTGGCACTCTCGAATGACGTGCAATACGGCCTCGCAGGCTATCTCTGGACGTCCGACCTGACGCGCGCCCTTCGTTTCACGGATGGGCTGGACGCCGGCATGATCTGGGTGAACTCCGAGAACGTGCGCCATCTCCCGACGCCGTTCGGCGGCGTCAAGAACTCGGGCATCGGCCGCGACGGCGGCGACTGGTCGTTCGATTTCTACATGGAAACCAAGAATATCGCCCTCGCGACAGGCCGCCACTCGATCACGAAGCTGGGCGGCTGACCGTATCGGCAAGAGCCGATACGCAGCTCTAGGAGAAGGGACGAACACATGCCGTTGCCAGCGTGCAATCTTTATCCGCCGTTCAACATCGTCAGGCTCAGCCATCTCGAACTGGGTGTGACCGATCTCGCCCGAAGCAAGGCGTTCTGGGCCGACACGATCGGCCTGCAGGTCACGCATGAGGACGGCGATCTGCTGACGCTCCGCGGCATGGAGGAACGCAACCATCACTGCGTCGTCCTGCGCCGGCAATCCGAGCCGTCGGCGAACTCGCTGTCGTTCAAGGTCTATGCCGAGGAGGATCTCGACAAGGCGCGCGACTGGTTCAAGGCGCGTGGCCAGAAGACCGAATGGGTCGAGCGTCCGTGGCAGGATCGCACCCTGCGCACCTACGACCCGCAGGGAATTCCGCTCGAGTTCTACGCAACGATGGAACGGCTGCCGCCGATCCATCAGAAATATGCGCTCTACAAGGGCGTGAAGCCTCTCAGGATCGACCACTTCAACTGCTTTTCCACCGACGTCGATGCGTCTGTGGCCTTCTACAACGACATCGGCTTCCGGGTGACTGAATACACCGAGGACGACGACACGAAGCGGCTGTGGGCGGCCTGGATGCACCGCAAGGGCGGCGTCCACGACATGGCGTTCACCAACGGCCGCGGCCCGCGCCTGCATCATGTCGCATTCTGGGTGCCGACGCCGCTGAACATCATCGATCTGCTCGATCTGATGTCGACCACCGGCTATCTCGCCAACATCGAGCGCGGCCCTGGGCGGCACGGCATCTCGAACGCGTTCTTCCTTTATGTCCGAGACCCGGACGGCCATCGCGTGGAGATTTACTGCTCGGACTATCTCACGGTGGACCCGGATCTGGAGCCGATCAAATGGGATCTGAAGGATCCGCAGCGCCAGACCCTCTGGGGCGCGCCGGCTCCGAAGAGCTGGTTCGAGGAGGGCTCGGCCTTCCAGAACGTGGCGGTCGGCGAACCGTCGCTGCGTGCGCAGCCGATCGTCGCGCCGTGACGGAAAGGGGTGAAATGACCCGCCCGAAGCTCGCCACCTTTCGTGCCGACGGGCGGGTCCGATATGGGCTCGTCAGGGATGACGGGGTCGTCGAGCTTTCTGCAAGGCATCCTGAATGGCCGACGCTGAGGGAGGTGATCGAGGCGGGTGCGCTGAATCTGATCGCGGAAGAAGGGGCGGGTGCGGCCGTCGATTTTCCGAATGGCGCGTTCACCTACGAGATACCTGTTCCGGCGCCAGAGAAGATCATCTGCGTCGGCGTCAATTATCCGGACCGTAACGAGGAGTACAAGGACGGCCAGGCGGCGCCTGCCAAGGCGTCGCTGTTCATTCGGTTTCCGCGATCCTTCGTGGGACACGGCCAGCCGATCGTGCGGCCTCCGGAGTCGGTGCAGCTCGACTATGAAGGCGAGGTCGTCATCGTCATCGGCAAGGGCGGTCGGCGCATCGCGGAGCCGGACGCGCTGGACCACATCGCGGCGCTCTCGCTCTGCAATGAGGGCACGCTGCGCGACTGGGTCCGCCATGCCAAGTTCAATGTCACGCAAGGCAAGAACTTCGACCGCTCCGGCTCGATCGGGCCGTGGCTCGTGCCATTCCAGGACGAAAGCCAGATCGCGGACATAGCGCTGACCACGCGCGTGAACGGCGAGGTGCGGCAGCACGACCGGACGGGACGAATGATCTTCTCTTTCCGTCACATCATTTCCTATATCTCGACCTTCACGACCCTGGTGCCGGGCGACGTCATCGTGACCGGCACTCCGACCGGTGCCGGTGCGCGTTTCGATCCGCCGATATGGCTGAAACCGGGCGACGTGGTCGAGGTCGAGGCGGACGGCATCGGCTTGTTGCGCAACACGGTCGTCGACGAGGCGACGGCATGATGTCCCCGGAAGCCGTCGCCGCCGCCGCCAACGCCCTGGACCAGGCCGAGAGGACGCGCGTCCAGATCGGGCTTCTGTCGTTGCAGCATCCGGGCATGGACATGGCCGACGCCTATGCGGTGCAGTCCGCCTGGGTGAAGCGCAAGCTGGGCGATGGACGGCGGATCATCGGACGCAAGATCGGCCTGACATCGAAGGCCATGCAGAGTGCGCTCAACATCGACATTCCCGATTCCGGTGTGCTCTTCGATGACATGTTGTTCGAGAACGGCGGAACCGTGCCGAAGGGCAGGTTCATCCAGCCGAGGATCGAGGCCGAGCTTGCTTTCGTCATGAAGGCGCCGCTCGCGGGGCCAGGCGTGACGCCTCAGGACGTGATCCGCGCCACCGACTACGTCCAGCCGGCGCTGGAGATCCTCGACACACGCATCCTGCGCGTGGATCCGGAGACCAGGAAGACGCGGACGGTGTTCGATACCATCGCCGACAACGCAGCCAATGCCGGGATCGTGCTTGGAGGCGAACGACGGCGGCCGGATGACATCGACCTGCGCTGGGCCGGCGCGATCGTCTATCGTGACGGGGAGGTCGAGGAGACCGGCCTCGGCGCCGGCGTTCTCGACGACCCGGCTCTGTCGATGGCGTGGCTCGCCAATCGCCTCGCGACCTATGGCGACCGGATCGAGGCGGGCGAGATCGTGCTGTCCGGTTCCTTCGTCCGTCCGATCGAGGCTCCCTCCGGTTGTCTTATCCGCGCGGACTACGGTCCCCTGGGCCAACTGACGCTATCTTTCGAGTGAGATTCACCATGTCCGCGCCCGAAAACAGGTTCAAGCGCGCCCTGGCGGATGGGCGCGCGCAGATCGGGCTCTGGCTTGGTCTGGCGAACGCCTATACGGCCGAACTCTGCGCCGGAGCCGGCTTCGACTGGCTGCTGATCGACGGCGAACATGCACCGAACAGCATTCCGACGATGCTCGCCCAGATCCAGGCCATCCAGAGAGAGTCGTCGAGCCAGGTGGTGGTGCGCGTGCCGATCGGCGAAACCTGGCTGATCAAGCAGGTACTGGACCTGGGGGCCCAGACGGTCCTCGTTCCCATGGTCGAGACGGTCGAGCAGGCTCGCGAGCTGGTGCGTGCGGTCCGCTATCCACCGAACGGTGTGCGCGGCGTCGGTGCGGCCCTCGCGCGCGCCTCTGCCTTCAACCGGATCGGCGACTATCTGCAGACGGCGGATCGAGAGGTCTGCCTTCTCGTTCAGGTCGAGAACCGGGCCGGGCTTGAGGCGCTGGACGCCATCGCGTCGGTGGACGGCGTCGACGGCGTGTTCGTCGGGCCAGCCGACCTAGCGGCCGACATGGGCTTTCTCGGCAGGCCGGGTGCACCGGAGGTGCAGGCCGCGGTGGAGGATGCGCTGCGTCGCATCCTGTTGCACGGCAAAGCCGCCGGCATCCTGACCTCGGACCGGGCGCTGGCGCGGCGTTATCTCGAGATTGGCGCGACCTTCGTCGCCGTCGGCAGCGACGTCGGCCTGCTCGTCGGGGCGACCAATACCCTTATCAAGCAGTTCCGCGACGGGGACGCCGCCGCGGCCCCGCGATCCGGCGGCTACTGACGGTCCGCTCCCACCGTCCGAACTTCATTTCAGGGCAGGTGGTCTGCTGGTAGCGGCGGCCTGCCGAGAATGATGTCCGCGGCCTTCTCACCGACCATGATCGCAGGCCCGTTGGTGTTGCCGCCAATCAGGGTCGGCATGATCGAGGCATCGGCGACGCGCAGGCCGGCTATGCCGTGCACTTTCAACTCGGCGTCCACCACCGCCTCCTTGCCCGGGCCCATCGTGCAGGTGCCGACCGGATGATAGGCGGTGTGTGATTTCTCACGCACATAGGCTGCCATGCCGTCGGCGCTCTCGACCTCGCGGCCGGGGTCGATTTCGGCGCCGCGATAAGGAGCGAATGGTTCCGTTTCGACGAGGCGGCGCGCGATGCGGAGGCCGCGGACGATCGTCTCGACATCGTCGGACTCAGCGAGGAAGTCGGGGTCGATGCCAGGCGCGCTCTTCGGATCGGCGCTTTGCAGGAAGACGCGACCGGTGCTCTTCGGGCGCAGCAGGACGCTCAGGATGCCGAAGCCGAACCCGCGCCCCATGCGGCCCTTCTTGTCCCTGATTGCGGGAACAAGGATGAGCTGGACATCCGGCCTCGCCAGGCCTGGCAGGCTGCGGATGAATGCACCTGAATGAAGTATATTGTTGGCGAGCAGGCCGCGACCGGTGAAAGGATAGGAGACAACGTTCCAGGCGAGCCAGGGCAGGCTCTTCCAGGACAGGCCGTATGGCACGGTGGTCGGGCTCGTATACTGCACAGCTGCCGCGATGTGATCCTGCAGATTGCGTCCGACGCCCGGCAGGTGGCGCTTTACGTCGATGCCCATCGCACGCAACTCATCGCCATCGCCGATGCCGGAGAGGAGCAGCAGGTGTGGCGAACCGATCGCTCCAGCGGACAGGATCACCTCGCGATCCGCCCCTACGACCCGAACCTCGTTGCCGATTTCGACCTCAACGCCGGTGGCGCGGCCATCCTCGACCACCACACGATGGGCCAGGGCTCCGGTCAGGATCTCGAGGTTCGGGCGGCGGCGGGCGGGTGCAAGATAGGCCGTGGACGTGGAACTGCGTCGGCCGCGCGCGATCGATGCCTGGCGACGGCCGAAGCCTTCGTGCGTTTCGCCGCAGAAGTCCTCGTTGCGGCGGTACTGCAGCGCCTCGCCTGCCTGGAAGAATATTTCCGACAACGGGTTGTACTGATCCAGGAAACCGACCTGAACCGGGCCCTCGGTGCCGTGGTAGACCGAGTCGCGGAAATCGCGATTGTTCTCCGACCGCCTGAAGTAGGGCAGCACCTCGCGGAACGACCATCCCGGGTTTCCGAGATTTGCCCAGTCGTCGTAGTCGCTCGGCTGGCCGCGCGTGTAGACCATTCCGTTGATCGAGCTCGACCCGCCGAGCGTCTTGCCGCGTGGAACGGCGATCTTGCGGTCGGCAGAGTGCTTCTGCGGCGTGGTCGTGAAGTTCCAGTTGAGCCGCGGATGGTTGATCAACCGCATCACGCCGAGCGGCACATGGATCAGCGGGCTCCGATCGGTCGGGCCCGCCTCGATAAGGCATACGGAGTTAGCGGGGTCCTCCGACAGCCGGTTCGCCAGGACGCAGCCTGCGGAGCCGGCGCCAACGATGACGTAGGTGAAGCGCTTTCCTGCGCTGTTCATGTCAATTTCCTCTCCCGGTCTTCCTCGGAAAGCGCCGGCTTAGTCCTGTCACGATCCACGACGGGGAAAGCGCGGCTCTTCCTTGGCGAAGAAGGCGCGCAGACCTTCGGTCACCTCGGCCGATCCGCCGAGCGCAACGGCGGCTGCCAAGGCATCCTCAAGTGCCTCGCGCTCCGGCATCTCCCATCCCCGACGCATGGTGGCCTTCAGCGTTGCGATGGCGTGGGGCGGTCCCTTGGCGAAGCGCCGGCCGAGCTTGAGCGTCTCGGCAAGCACGTCGGCCGGCGCGATCAACCGGTGGGCGAGGCCGATCTGCAACGCTTCCGCTGCCTTGACGGTGCGGCCGGTCAGCATCAGCTCCATTGCGCGGCTGTAGCCGATGCGGCGCGGGATCCTCACCGTACCGCCGATGCCGGGGAACACGCCCAGACGGATTTCCGGCAACGAGAAACTGGAGGTTTCCGACGCATAGACGATGTCGCAGCAGGCGCTGAGTTCGATCCCACCGCCGACAGCGACGCCGTTGATCGCGGCGAGGGTGGGAATGTCGAGCGAGGCGATCAGGTCGAAGGCGCGGTTTTCGGCACCAAGAAGTTCCGCCGGGCCACTGCCGGCATCATGCGCCCGCTTCAGTTCGCCAAGATCGGAGCCGGCGCAGAAGGCGCCGTCGCCCTTGCCCGTGAGCAAGATCGCTCCGACATCCGGCCCACGCGCCTCGACGAGCGAGGCGAGCTGTTGCGCCATGTCGAGGTCGATGCTGTTCGTGCCCCGATTGTCGAGAGTGAGAACCAGAACGCCTTCGTCGATCTCGTGATGAACGGTGCCCATGCTGTCTCCTTGCAGTGTCCCGTCGTCGACAGACCGCGCTCAGGTCAGCCGCATGACGAACGGATTGGGGACATCCGCATCGAAATTGATCCACACGCTCTTGGTCTTGAGATACTGGCGGATGGCGTTCACGCCGCTTTCGTAGCCAAGCCCGGAGTTCTTGTATCCACCGAACGGCGTCGTGTAGCTGGCGGCGCGATAGGTGTTGATCCAAACCGTTCCCGCCTCGATCGCATTGGCCATGGTGAACATGCGACGGATGTTCTGTGTCCACACACCGGCGGCCAGGCCATACATCGTGTCGTTCGCGATCGAGACTGCCTCCTCCTGGTCACGGAACTTGATGACCGAAAGGACAGGGCCGAACACCTCCTCCTGCGCAATCCGCATCCGGTTGTCGACATTGGTGAAGATCGTCGGCTGGACAAACCATTCCCCGACATCGGAGGCTCCGCCGCCGAGCACCAGTTCGGCGCCCTCGGACTTAGCGACGTCGATGTAGTCGAGGATCTTCTTGTACTGCGGCGGCGTCGTCACCGGGCCGACCTGCGTGTCCTCCAGCATCGGATTGCCGATGCGCGCCGTCTTTGCGTAGGCGAGCAGGCGCTCGACGAACTGGTCGTGGATGGTGTCGTGCAGCAGAAGGCGCGAGCCGGCGATGCAGGTCTGGCCGGACGCGGCGAAGATGCCCGACACCGCACCCTTCACGGCATCGTCCAGATTGGCATCGTCGAAGACGATGTTCGGCGACTTGCCGCCGAGTTCCAGCGTCACCGACTTGAAGCCGCGCGCCGCCGCTTCGTAGACGGTGCGCCCACCATATTCGCTGCCGGTGAAGGACACCTTGGCCGTCTTCGGATGACGGACCAGCGCGGCCCCGACATCCTGACCATAGCCGCAGACCACGTTGAAGACGCCGGGCGGGAAACCCACCTTCTCGACCAGCCGCGCAAGTTCCAGCGTCGAGGCGGACGTGAACTCGGACGGCTTCACGACCACCGCACAGCCGGCGGCCAGCGCCGTTGCGACCTTGTTGACGCCGAGCATCAGCGGCGAATTCCAGGGCGTGATCGCGACAGCGACGCCGATCGGCTCGTTGCGGGTGTAGTTGAAATAGCCCGCGCGCTCGACAGGCGGCACCGTGCCCTCGATCTTGTCCGCGAGGCCAGCATAGTAGTAGCAGAATTGCGGCAGGTAGCGGACCTGCAGTCCCATCTCCGCGATCAGCTTGCCGTTGTCGCGCGTCTCCACCTCGCCGAGGAATTTGGCGTGTTCGGCAATCGCGTCGCCGAGACGGCGGAGCAGGGCGCCGCGGGCGCTCGCCGACATGGTCGCCCACGGGCCGGTGCGCATCGCCGCATGAGCCGTCTCCACGGCGAGGGCCGCGTCCGCCTCGGTGCCGCGCGCGATCGTGGCCCACGGCTTTCCGGTGTAGGGGTCAATCGTTTCGAAGCGTTCGCCGGTCGACCCTTCGACCCAGCGTCCTCCGATGTACATCTGATAGTGCTGCACGCGGTTACCTCCCTCGGTCGGGGCGCCGTCGCTACGGCGAAAGCCTGGTCCCTGGATAAATGGCGGGTGAGCCCCCGCACCGCGCCGGTCAGACGGCTGTGCCGTCGGGAACCCAGGGGCAATCGGCGTCGCGCCAGTGATGAACGCGGCGCTCGGCGAAGAGAAAGCCGTCGCCATGCCGGACCAGCACGTCGAGCGAATGGCCAAGGCTCTCGATCACCTTGACGTGGTTTTCGGCGGTCCGCCATTTCGTGACCGTCCAGTAGGATCGCACCGAATAGCCGCCGCCTGCATCGGGTTCGATGCGCAGATTATCGATGTGGTGCTGCCTGCCACGGAACGCGGGCAGGTTGGTCAGCATGCGGAAGTAGCCGCCGATCTCCTCGCGACCATGATACACCGTGCCGGCGGTGTCCTCGAAGATCCCGTCGGGAAGGAAAAGAGCCAGCACGCCTTCGATATCGGCCATGTCGAGCTTCCAGACATAGTCGGTGATCAGGTTGCGAACGCGAAAATGGTCGCCGATGTCGATCAAGGTATGCCCTCCCGCTGCCCTCGCGACGAATTATTTAACAGGTTATTAGATTGGTCGCGTCCGGCTTGCAATAGACGTTGAGAGGTGTTTTTCGATTATACCTGGGTGTCGGGAATCCTGACGATCAGCCCATCCGTCGCGTCGGACAGGACGATCTGACAGGAAAGGCGGCTTCCGAGGCGGCGTTCGGCTGCGGTGAAGCCAAGCATGTCCTCTTCGTGATCGAGGGGCGGCGAAAGGCTGGCCAGGAACGCCTCGTCGACGTAGACGTGACAGGTGGCGCAGGCGCAGTTGCCGCCGCACTCGGCGACGATGCCGTCTATCCCGTTTGCAATGGCAAGTTGCATGACGGATTCGCCGGATTGCGCCTCGATGGCGTGCTCGTTGCCATGATGGTCCACGATCGTGATCTTCGGCATGGCTTTGCTCAGGCGTCCCATTTCACGGGAAGATTCAGGAGACCGCGGAAGACCCAGCCGCCAAGACGTGCCTCGCGGTCCGGATCGAGCCGCAGGTTGGGCAGGCGGCGCAGGATGTTGGGCACGGCGATGTCGCCAACCTGCTTTCGCGCCGCCCAGGTTCCGAGGCAGAAGTGGGGGCCGGAACCGAAGGCGAGATGCGGAGCGCGCTTGCGGTTGATGTCGAACAGATGACCGTCCTGAAACCGTGTCTCGTCATGGCAGGCCGACGCCACGACGAGGCCGATCTGGTCGTCCGGTTCCAGGATCGCGCCGCCGAGTTCGACCGTTCTGGCGACACGGCGCGGATACATGCCGATCGGCGCGACCCAGCGTACTGCCTCCTCGAACACGTCTTTCCAGCGGCCGTCGTCGGCAAGCACCTGGGTCAACTGGCCCGGATTACGGAGCAGGCCGTAAAGCGCCGTGCATGTGGCGTCGCGCGGCTCGTTCAGGCCGCCGCCCACGATCACCTTCACGTTCGCCCTGATCTGGTCGATCGTCAGCGGCTCGGCGGCGTTGGCCATGGCGGACACGACCGAGGGATCGGGATTTGCCTTCAACTGAGGGATGCGCTCGTCGAGGGCGGCGTCAATCGCCCGCGAGGCGGCCAGGCCCTTGGCCCAGATGTCGGGATCGTCGCCATAATTGCCCACAGCGTCCATCAGGCTCTGCGACCAGACGATAAGATCGCGCCAGTCGACATTCGTCAGTCCGAGGATCTCCATCAGACAACGCGAGGCCAGAGGTGCAGCGAATTCGGCGAAGAGGTCGGCTTCGCCCCGTTCGGCGAAGCCGTCGATCAACTCGCCCGCGATCCGCGTGAAGATAGGTTCCCAGTGATTCTTGACCGTGCCCGGCCGGAAGGTCGGCTCGAGCACGGTGCGCTCACGCTTGTGATCCTCGCCGTCCTTGCGCATCAGCGTGTGTCCCATGGCCTTGATCTGAAGCGATCTCAGGTCAAGCGCGGGGAAAGTGCCGGCGTCGCGTTCGATGGCGATGATGTCGTCGAAGCGGGTGACGAGATGTATCCGCGCCGCAGGCACCCATGCGACGGGCGCCTCCATGCGCAGACGCCGATAGGCGGGGTAGGGGTCAGCATAGAGATCGCCGAGGGTAATATCCTCGACGCTCGGGGCGGTCGACATCTGGCTTTCCTCCGCTACGGCGCGCCAGGCGCCGCGTTTTGGAGGAGGAACCATGGGCTTATCTGTCGAACAAGTGCATGGTATCGATCCGATCTATGGAAGAATTCGATGGAAATCTGGACCTGCGCGCATTGCGCGTACTGATCACCGTGCACAAGGCCGGATCGCTGACGGCGGCGGCGCATCGGTTGGGGCTCAACCAGTCCACGGTCAGCTACACGATCGGCCGGCTGCGTGAGACGTTTGGCGACGAGCTTTTCGTTCGCGCTGGGCGGGGCATCCTGCCGACGGAGCGATGTGAGGAGATCGTCACCGAGGCGGAACGCCTGCTTCGCGATTTCGCGCGCCTCGCCTCTCCGCAACATTTCGATCCGGCCACGACACGCGGACGATTGGTAATCTCCTGCAATTTCTACGAGCGGACGGTGATCCTGCCCCAGCTTATGCGGGCGCTGCGCGTCGAGGCGCCTGGCCTGCGCGTTTCGATCATCCAGTCGCACACGCAGGGTCACCGTCAGCTCCTCGCCGACGAATGCGACATTCTGATCTCGCCGCTGCTCGCGGACACGGCCGGTCTCTACACCCGTGTCCTGTTCACAGAGCGCTATGCATGTTTCGTCGACCGGAACAGCCGCGCCGCGCGGGAGGGCATCTCTCTGGAAGAATATGCGCGCGCGGAGCATGTGACGGTTAATTATGACGGAGGATGGAAACCGTTCTATCGCGAGACGCTGAAATCACTTAACATAGATATTATACCCAAGCTGGAGCTGCCGAGTTTCGGGATGGTCCACAGGTTGATTGAAGGAACCGATCTTGTGCTGACCGCTCCTTCCGCGCTCGCGCCGGCGATGGCCGAGAGTTGCGTGCGTATCGCCGCGCCGTTTGATCGCAGCTTCGACGTCCATCTGTTCTGGAGCGGTCGCGCGCACCAGACGCCGATCAACCGTTGGCTGCGTGGCCTGGTGGTCAGGGCGGCGAAGGCGGTTGCTGCGCGGCTCGACGGATGACGGGAGGGAATGACGTGGTCAAGGTGGGGCTCATCGTGCCGCCGCTCGACGGCATCGTCCCGCCCGATGCGGCGGCGATGTATCCGGATGTCGCGTTCGAGGTCGCCGGGCTCGGCGTGCGCGGGCTCACGGCCGAAGGCTATGGCGAGGCCGTCGGTCGCGTGGAGGCTACCGCGCGCGTGCTTGCCTCACGCGGCGTCTCGGCGATCCTCCTGTTCGGCACGTCATTGAGCTTCTTCAAGGGGCCGGCCTTCAATGGCGAACTGGAAGCGGCGATGCGCGAAGCGTCCGGGGTCCCCGCCATGACGCTGACCAGCGCCATGATCCAGGCTCTCGAGCGGCTGCGCGCTCGGCGCATCGCCGTGGCAACTGCCTATACCGGTGAGGTCGACGCAATGTTCCGCCGCTATTTCGAGGACTGCGGCTTCGAGATCGAGCGGATATCGGGCCTGGGCATCACCGCCTTGCCGGAGGTGGAGGCGGTGGCGCCGGAGGCGATCGCGGACCTCGCCCGCAAGGTCGCGGCCGACGCACCCGATGCGGAGGCGGTGGTGCTGTCCTGCGCCGGCATGCGCACCACTCCGGTCGCGGCCGCGCTCGAGCGCGAACTGGGAAAGCCGGTCATATCCAGCGCGATGGTCGGAAGCTGGGCAGCCGTCAGGCTGGCCGGATCGAGCGGGATTTCGCCCGGCATGGGGCGTCTCTACGAAACTGGCGCCTGACACGCCAAACCTTAGCGGAGGGTGAATTGACGATTGGAATCATCGGGTTGGGCGGCATGGGCGGCGGGATGGCCGCGCGGCTGCTCGGGCTTGGCAGGAGCGTCACCGGCTACGACATCAGTGCTGAACGGATGGCTGCCTTCACGGCGCTCGGCGGCGAGCCGGCCACGAGCGCCCGCGACGTGGCGGATCGCGCCAACCTGGCAATCGCCTGCCTGCCGTCCGAGGCGGCGAGCTTCGCTGCCGCCTTCGGCGCCGACGGTGCGGCGGGCGGATCGGCGCTGCGCACCTATGTCGAGATGTCGACCCTCGGCAAGGAGGCGATGGAGCACATCGCCGGGAAGCTCGAGGCAAGCGGCATCGGCTTCCTCGACGCGCCGATCAGCGGCGGTCCGAAGCGGGCGCACCAGGGAACGCTGACCGCCATCGTGGCGGGCGGACCTGAGACCCGCGCATCGGCGATGGAAACACTGAACCTGCTTGCCGAGCATGTCTTCGAGGTTGGAGATGTGCCCGGACAGGCCCAGGTCGTGAAGCTGGTCAACAACATGCTATCGATCACGGCTTTCGTCGCGAGCTGCGAAGCTGTCTCGATCGGCGTCAAAGCGGGCCTCGACGCGCGCACCATGATCGACGTGATCAATGCCAGCACCGGCCGCAACTCCGCGACCGTCGACAAGTTTCCAGCCGCGATCCTGCCGCGCACGTTCAAATATGGCGGTCCGCTCTCGATCGGCGTCAAGGACAGCCAGCTCTTCCTCAAGCTGGCACGCTCTACCCAGATGCCAGCTTTCGTCGGCTCGACAGTCGCCAATCTCTTCGCACTCGTGGCAGACCAGCTCGGACCGGAGGCCGACTACAGCAACACGATCAAGGTGTTCGAGGCCTGGGGCGGCGGGATTGTGGTGGGCGACGCCGAGTAAACGAAGTTTGGCTGCGCCGTTGCCTTGCCGGTAGATCAATAACAGGTTAAGTAGCTACCTTCGACGCGTGACCGTCTAGGGAGGAAGGTCCTTATGTTCGTGAAATTGAAGATGGCCGCGATAGCCGCGGCCCTGACGTTTTCATTCGGTCTGGGAGGGTGGCAGGCTGCGGCTGAAGAGCAGACGATCACGGTGGCGACACCGGGCGCGGCGCTGCATTTCTATCCTTTCTATGTCGCTGAGGCGGCGGGCCTGTTCAAGAAGGACGGCATCGCGATCCAATGGGTCGACGTGGGCGCCGGCTCGCGCCAGATCGCGGCGGTCGCCAGCCGTAGCGCGGATTTTGCCGTCGTCGGCATGCAGCCGTCGATCAGCGCCCGGGAGAACGGCGCCGATCTCGTGGCCGTCAGCGGTCTCTTCAATGCCTATCCGATCCAGCTCGTCCTTTCCAAGGCGGCCATGGAGAAGACCGGCATCACCGCCGGGATGGGGATCGACGACGTCGTGTCGCGCCTCAAGAACGTGACCATCGCCGTCACCGGCATCGGCAGCACCACCGACGTGCTGCTGCGCAGCTGGCTGGTCAAGCGCGGCGTCAAGCCGGACGAGGCGATCACGATCCAGCCGCTCGGCAATCCGGGCGCGATGTTCGCGGCCTTCGAACAGGGCGCGATCGACGGCGTCATGCTTGGCGCACCCTGGCCGGAGAAGGCCGAGGCCGACGGCGTGGGCACGATCATCGTCGATCCGCTCAAGGGCGGCATCCCCGAACTCGAAGGCGTTCCCTACACGGCGATCATCGCCGCCGGCTCGCTGGTCAAGGAGAAGCCCGAGGTCGTGGGATCGGTCGTCCATGCCCTGGCCGAGGCCATGAAGCTCACGGCGGCGGAGCCGGACAAGGTGGGCGAGATGCTGAAATCGTATTTCCCCGACACCGATGAGGCGATCTACAAGGCCTTCGAGCCGCGCTATCGCGGCAAGTCGTCCGCCACGCCCGTCATCTCGAAGGAGGAGTACCAGAAGCTTCTCGACTGGATCTCGATCACCTCCGACAAGCCGGTGACCGTGACCTTCGAGCAGTTCGTCGACAACCAGTTCGCCGACAAGGCGGCGGCCGAAGTGCTGAAATGACGGCGACGACCCCCACGCGCCGAGGCGGACGGAGGAGCGAGGAGCGAGAGCTCTGGCTTCAGAGGGCAGCGCTTGCCCTCGCGCTTCTTGCCGTATGGGAGGCGTGGGGCCGGCTCGTTTCCGATCGCTGGACCAGCCGTCCGAGCGCCATGCTGGTGCGGCTGGCCGAGTGGGCGTCAAACGACCTCGCCCGGCACATCGGCGTCACGTTCGCCGAGATCGGCGCCGGGCTCGCCATCGGGGTGCCGCTTGGCGTCGCCGTGGGCCTCGTCGTCGGCCGGTCGCCTCGTGCCGGTGCGGTGTTCCGGCCCTTCATCGTGCTGCTCAATTCGCTGCCGATCGTCGCGATGACGCCGCTGCTGATCATGTGGTTCGGCCTCGGTATGCAGCCGAAGATCGTGCTGGTCGCCTTCGTGTCCTTCCTGCTCCTGTTCTTCAACACGTTTTCAGGTGCGCGCGCGGTGGATGACGACCTGCTCGATTCCCTGACGCTGATGGGTGCGACGCGCTGGGAGCGCTTCAGGAAGGTCGTTCTGCCCGGCAGCACGAGCTGGATCATGGCGGCGCTCAAGAACGCGCTGCCCTATGCCTTCATCGCCGCGGTGATCGGGGAGATGATGCTTTCGCAGGCGGGGCTGGGGCACCTGATCACCCGTTCGGCGCAGCAGTTCGACATGACCGGCGTCTATACGGTCCTGCTTCTGATGATGGTGCTCGGCGCGCTGGTCAACGACCTCATGGCGCGTCTGGAGCGGCGGCTGATGCGTTGGCGCGTGCCGGCAGACAACAGGTGAACGGATGAATGCGATGACTGATACGCGCGGGCTTGTGCCCGCCGGACGCCAGCCGGCCGACAAGATCAGCCTCAGGGACGTGGTCGTGGAATTCGCTTCGCGCGACATGCGCGTGCGTGCCGTCGACGGCATCGACATCGAGGTGCCGTCGCAATCCTTCACGGCGCTCGTCGGGCCAAGCGGCTGCGGCAAGTCGACGGTGCTCAACATGGTCGCCGGCCTTCTTAAGCCGACCGAAGGCGTTGTCACCTATGACGGCAAGCCGGTGAATGGGCCGAACGTGCGGGTCGGCTACATGACCCAGAAGGACACGTTGTTGCCCTGGCGCACGGTCGAGGACAATGTCGGCATCGCCTTCGAGCTCGCCTGCCGCCGTCTTCCCAAGGCCGAACAGGTCGACCGTGTGCGCGAGATCATCGAGCTCGTCGGGCTCAAGGGCTTCGAACGTCACTACCCTTCGGAACTGTCCGGCGGCATGCGCAAGCGCGCCGCCTTTGCACGCATGCTGATCTACGAGCCGGAAACGTTGCTTCTCGACGAGCCTTTCGGAGCGCTCGACGCTCAGCTCCGGCTGATCATGCAACAGGAACTGCTGCGCCTCGTCGAGCGCCGGCGCATGACGGTCATCCTGGTCACGCATGACCTGGAGGAAGCGATCGCCATGGCAGACCGGGTGCTGGTGTTCACCTCGCGCCCTGGTCGGATCAGAGCGACGCGGACGATTCCGTTCGAGCGACCGCGCGATCCGGTGAACCTGCGCTTCAGGCCCGAATTCGGAAAGCTCTACGAGGATCTCTGGAACGAGCTCAAGGACGAGGTCGCGCTCGGGACGGAGACCGGCCTTGGCAAGTAGGGCTGTTTCCGGGACAGAGATGCGGCTGTCGACGATCGGCCAGCAGGCGGCCGTTCTAGCAATCGTGCTGGTTGCGTGGCACTTGGCGTCCGGCACCCTGATCCCCGCCTTCTACATCAGCGATCCCCTCAGCATCTCCAGGGTCATCGTCGACTGGTTCGCGAGCGGTTCGGTCTGGATCCACATCGGCTCGACGATGCTGACGCTCTTTCTCGGCTACGCGCTCGGCGCTTCGCTGGGGATCGTCTGCGGGCTGATTCTGGGCCTTTCGCCGCGCACCGAACGGCTTTTGTCGCCGTTCATCGCGGCGCTCTACGGCCTTCCCAAGGTGGCGCTGCTGCCGCTGCTTGTCATCCTCTTCGGCATCGGCCTCCTGTCGAAGGTCGTGCTGGTGGCCTCGGTCGTGTTTTTCCTCCTCCTCTACGCCACGCTCGGCGGCATGGCCGACGTGGACCGCGACACGATGGACGGGCTGAGGCTGATGGGGGCCACGGAAGGCGAGATCGTGCGCAAGGTGCGGCTGCCTGCCATCCTGCCCTGGATCTATACCGGATTCAGAACCTCCATAGGCTATGCGCTCACCACCACAGTGGTGTCGGAGGCGCTTTCCTCCAATCGGGGACTCGGCTTCCTGATCGAACATGCCGCAGTCCAGTTCAACGCTGCCGGCGTGTTTGCGGCCGTCGTCGTTCTCCTCGTCCTGAGTTCTGTCATCATGGTTCCCCTCGGCATGCTGGAGAACCGAATGAAGCCGACGAAGCTTTGAGGTCGCCATCGAACAATACAGGCGGCCGCTTTCCTAAGGGAGCGAGTATGCTAGCCTGCCGCATCCACGCAGGCATCGGTGCAGTGCAGATCGCCTGGTACTAAGAGCCGGGAGCTACGGGAACGTAAATGAACAAGAAAACCTGGGATCGACCGGCCAACGTCAAGTTGAGAAGCTTCTCCAAGTCGCTGCCGATGTCGCTGCTTCTGGCGCGCGAGGCGGTGATGCAGCGGTTCCGTACTTCGCTTCATCTCTTCAACATCACCGAGCAGCAGTGGCGTGTGCTGCGCGCTCTGAGTTCCATCAACGAGATCGAGGTCACGGCGCTGGCGAAGGTCACCTACCTTCTGACGCCTTCGCTGTCGCGTATCCTCAAGGACATCGAATCGCGCGGCTACATCATTCGCCGTCCCGCCCCGGACGACATGCGCCGCGCGCTGATCTCGATCAGTCCCCAGGGGCTCACCCTCATCGATGCGGTCGCACCGTATTCGGAAGGGATCTACGGGGAGATCTACAACGCCTTCGGCAAGGAGCGCATGGATTTGCTGCAGCAGCTCCTCAAGGAACTGACGGAGACGTTGAACGCGCTGCCTCCCATTACCTACACCGGCGCGGAACTCAGCCCGGAACTCGCTGCCATCGCATTCGGAAAGTCGCGCCGGCGCCAGCCGGTGCAGGAAATCGAGGAGTAGAATGTCCGACATCGACATCAGCATTGCCGGACCGGTTGCCCACATCACGCTCAACCGTCCGGAGACGCTGAACGCGCTCCGCCGCCAGACATTCGAGGAACTGACCGATGCGATCGCCACGCTGTCGGCGGACCGGAGCGTGCGCGCCATGGTGCTCACCGGTTCAGGTCGCGCCTTCTGCTCGGGCGCGGATCTCTCCGATCCGATGATGGGCTCCCACCTGCCGGTGGAGGAGCGCTCCGCCGCCTGCGCCGCGGTGCTCGATACGCTGATGAACCGCACGATTCGCGCAATCCGCAACGCGCCGTTCCCCACGGTTGCGGCGGTCAATGGCGTTGCGGCCGGCGGCGGCGCGGGCCTGGCGCTCGCGGCGGACATCGTCGTGGCGGGCAAGTCCGGGCGTTTCGTCCAGACTTTTACCCCGAAGCTCGCCCTGGTGCCCGATCTCGGCTCGACCTGGCATCTCGCGCGCCATCTCGGCCGCGCGCGCGCCCTGGGCCTGGTGCTCTCCGGCGAGGTGCTGGATGGCGAACGGGCCGCCGCGCTCGGTCTGATCTGGAAATGCGTCCCTGACGAGGAGCTTGCCGCCGAAGCCCGCCGTATTGCCGAACAACTGGCCGCCGGACCGAACACAGCACAGCTTGCAGCGCGCCGGCTTGTCGACGCGGCATTCGACAACGATTTCGATCAGCAACTCGATCTCGAACGCGATGCGCAGGCCAGCCTCGCAGCCACCGAGCATGTGCAGGAGGCGATGCTCGCCTTCAAGGAAAAGCGCGCGGCCCGCTTCCCCGACAGATAGTCGACGGCTCCGCCAGGCCGATCGGCTTCCGGAGCCTCGCTACGGCCCGTCCACCGTTACAGGGCGCCGCCGCCGTCGACCAGCACGACGCTGCCGGTCATGAAACCGTTCTGCATCAGGTGGACGATTTGCGCCGCGATCTCCTGCGGGCGGCCGATCCGCTTGAGGGGAAGGTTCGAAGCGGTGCGGTCGAACAGCGCCTGGCGCTCGTCCGCCGGCATGAAATCCCACCACGGCGTCTCGATCCGGCCCGGAGAAACGCAGTTGACCCTCACGGGCGCCATCTCGGTGGCCAGCGCTTTCGCCAGCGCGTCGATCGCGGCGTTGATGGCGCTGAGAATGGTAGCGCCGCCCGTCGGCCGCACCCCGATCATGCCGGAAACGAGCGTCAGGCTGCCGTCGCTGCGGATGCGCGCCGCATGGGCCACGTTCGCCGCGCCCCAGAACTTGCTGTCGAATGCCGCGCGCTCTTCATCAAGGCTGCGTTTGCGCAGCGGGCCGACAGCGAGTTCCGCGGCGGACACCACGACATGATGGAAAGGTTCGCGCTCGTCGAAGAAGCGTCGGACGGCATCGGCGTCGCGGATGTCCAGCGCCGCGACCTCCGCCCCGCCGAGCCGCGATGCCGCCGCGCGCAGCCTGGTTTCCGTCCTCGAAGCGATCGTCACCTTGGCGCCGAGCGCTTGAGCGGCCTCGGCGGTGGCGAGACCGATGCCCGACGAGCCGCCGAACACCGCGACCGTCTGTCCCGCGAGCGCCGCCGCGGTCATCGATCGTCTTCGCCGAGCGTCGAGCCGGCGATCAGCTCGCTGAACTTCGCGACCGCCGTGTGATCCTGGCCCGGTCCGAGATATTTCTGCGCGCCGGCCCAGACGTCACGGCAAAGGCCGGAGAAAGGGGCAGGGGTGGCGGTCGCATTGGCGACGCCGAGCGCAATGCCGAGATCCTTGACCATCAAGTCGAGGCCGAAGCCGGCGTCGAACTTGCGCGACAGCACGAACTGCTTGAACTTCTTCTGGGTCGAGTTGTTCATGCCGGTCGAGACGTTGAGCACGTCGACCATCAGTGCCGGGTCTAGTCCGAAGCGCTGGCCGATAAGCAGCGCCTCGATGCCGATCAGGAAGCCGCCCGCGCTGACAAGGTTGTTCAGCGCCTTCATCGCATGCGCGCTGCCGATCGGGCCTGTGCGGATGATCGAGCTTCCCATTGCCTTGAGCGCCGGCTCGGCGCGGTCGATCGCAGCAGCGTCGCCGCCGGCCATGATCGCCAGATCCCCGGTCTTGGCACGCGACACGCCGCCCGAGACGGGCGCATCGATCATGGCGACGCCCTTCGACGCGGCCGCCTCCGCGAGAGTGCGGGTCATCTCCGGGACACCGCTCGACATCTCGACGATCAGGCTACCCTTCGCCAAGCCGGCAAGCGCTCCGGATGGTCCTTCGAGCACCGCCGAGACGATCGCGCTCGACGGAAGCATGGTGATGAGGATGTCTGAGTTCGCCGCCAGTTCCGCCGGCGAGGCCGCCGCCGTCGCGCCGGTCGCCGCGGCTACGAGAGAGGTTCGCGCCGCATCGGCATCGTTGACGGAGAGCGCGAAGCCTGCGGCAGTGAGCCGCGCAGCCATGGGTTCGCCCATTGCGCCGAGGCCGATGAAACCGATGCGGGTGTTGCCAGTCATTGCGTGAGCTTTCGGAACGGTCAGTTGAACATCTGGCGAGGCAGCCAGAGCGACAGGTCGGGGAATGCGATCAGGATGGCCAGCACGGTGAACTCGATGAGGAGGAACGGCACGATGCCTCGATGGATGTCGTGCAGATTCACCTTGCCTTCGGAGGCGCCGACGACGGCGAATAGGTTCATCCCCACGGGTGGGCTGAGAACCGCGAGTTCCACCAGCTTGACCATGATGACGCCGAACCAGACGCCGTCGAAGCCGTGGGCAAGCACCAGCGGATAGACGAAGGGCAGGGTCATCACCTGCATCGCGAGAGCGTCCATGAACGTGCCGAGGATAATGAAGATGACGACCAGAAGCAGCATGAACATCATTGGCGACAGTTCGAACGACTTGAGTAGGTCGGTCGACGCGGTCACCGTGCCGGCCACCAGGAAGAAGCGAGAGTAGATGAGGCCGCCAATGATGACCATGAACAGGGCCGCCGTGATCGCCGCGGCCGCGCGCAGGTTGTCGGCAAGGCTTTCGCCCGTCACGCGACGACGGGCGAGTGAGATCACCAGTGCGCCGATCGCGCCCAGCGCTGCTGCGCCCGACGGCGTGGTGAAGCCGAGATAGATGCCGCCGATGACGACGCCCGCCAGAAGGAAGGTCGCCCACAGGTTCAGGAAGCTCTTGCCGATTTCCGCAGCCGAGGCTCTGGGTTGCGGGTCCGGAGCGATATGCGGCTTCGCGCGAACCATGACAGAGACGCCGACCATGTAGGCGACTGTCGTCAGGATGCCGGGAACGATGCCCGCAATCAAAAGCTCGGCGACGGATTCGCCAGTCAGCAGTCCGTAGATGATGAAGGCGATCGACGGCGGGATGAGCGCGGCGATCGTTCCGGCGGCGGCGATGGCGCCGGCGGCGAAGGCTTTGTCGTAGCCGAGCTTGATCATCTCACCCAGCGCGATGCGGGTGAACAGCGCGGCGTTGACCAGCGTCGAGCCCGAGATCGCCGCGAAGCCCGCGGAGGCCAGGATCGTCGCCTGATAGAGCGCGCCCTTGCGCGAGCGCAGCAGCAGATTGGAGAAGCCGAACAGTTCCTGGGTAATGCCTGAGGACGAAGCGATCGCGCCCATCAGCACGAACATCGGGATGACGATGAACGCGTAGTCGGAGGCCATGGAGAACGGCAGGTTCATCATGGTGTTCAGCGCAAATGCCGAGCCGCCGGTCATCCAGAGACCAGCCAGGCCGACGATACCCATGGCGATGCCCACCGGGGCACCGAGCAGCGCCAACACGAGCATGACAACAATGGCGAGGATGCCGAGTGTGAGCGGATCAAACATCGGGTTTCACTTCCCGGATCTGGACGCCCACGAAGATGGTGCGCACGAACTGACGGATGAATTCTGCGGCTGCGAGCCACGCTCCGAAGGCCGCGACGGCCTTGAACGGGGTCATCGGGAAAGCGAGTGCCCCGAGCGCCACCTCGCGATAGGTCCAGGCGGAGATCGCCAGGCGCGTGGTGAGCCAGGCCATCATCACCATGAAGATCACGCCGAGACCGAGCGAGAAGATCGTCGAGATGCGCAGCATGCGCGGGCCCATCTTCTGGGTCGACACGTCGATCATGATGTTGGCGCCGCGCGCCTGAGCCTCAGCAAGACCCAGAAAAACAATCACACCGAGAATTGCGCCGGATAGTTCGACCATGCCGGGGATCGGTTTCATGAGAATGTTGGTCGACACGACATCGGCCGCTCCCATGATACCGACGATCAGCAGCAGCGCCGAGGCGACGATAAAGCCGAGGAGCGACAGTCGACGCAGCATCGCGTCGATCCAAACGAAAAGGGATTTCATCCGAGACATCCGGTTAAGGAAAAGGCCGCGGCGACCGGAATCGCCACGGCCCGTTGAGAACGACTAGCGGTTGGCGCGGATGTAGTCGGCGAGTTCCTTCGCCTCGGCACCCTTGCCCATCTCGTCCATCTTTTTCGTCCAGGTGTCGAGCATATCCGGAACCTTTGCCTTGAGTGCGTCCGGATCTTCGAAGTGGACGATCTCCATACCGGTCGCGGCAAGTTTCTCGGCCGCCTTCGCCTCGTCGCCCGCGATCAGTTCGTTACCGAACTTCTCCGCATCCGCGGCGACGTCCTCGAACAGCTTGCGCACGTTCTCCGGCCAGCCCTCCCACTTGGTTTTGGAGATGAAGAGCGTGTGGGCGCTGATGACGCCGAAGGACAGGTCGGTACCGAATTTCGCGACCTGATCGACCTTGAAGGCGGTGGCCGACGAGTTGAACATGTAGGTGCAGTCCATGGCGCCGGACTGCATCGACTGAATCATGTCGACCGGCTGGACGTTGACCGGGATCGCGCCGACGGCTTCGAACATGATTGGAACGAACGAGCCATAGGAGCGGATTTTCTTGTTCTGCATCTCGGCCAGCGACTTGATCGGCTTCGTGCAATAGAAGCGGTAGTCGGGCAGGTAGCGGTAGAGCACCGGATGCAGGTTGGCGGCGTCCAGCTCCGCCTTGATCGTCGCATTGGTGGTGAAGATGTCGTGGGTGAGCTTGTTCAGCTTCGGCCCATCCGTATAGGTCAACGGTAGTGCGTTGGTCACCGCCGTAAAGGGCATGCGCGAGAACTGGTTGCCGGTGACGATCAGGCCGAGATCGACCGCGCCGGAGCCGACCAGGTCGACGATTTCCGATTCGCCGCCGAGCGTGTTGGCCCAGAAATGCTGGATCTTGATCTTGCCGCCGCTGCGCTTCTCGATCTCCGACGAGAAGTAGGTGTCGATCTTCGACGTGTTCACCACCTCCGGAATGTTGGATGAGTAGCGAAGCGTCATTTCAGGATAGTCTTGCGCGAAGACGGCACTTGCGCCGATTGCGCAGAATGCGACGGCGGGCGCCATCAGGCGTGAAAATTTCATCGGAGTCCTCCCACGGATCGAGCCGCGCGATGCGCAGCAATGATACTACCGTTGCGGCGGCTTGCCACAATGGCAGTCTGTCATACAACATGACGGTATGATAATTCAAGCGAGGATGCTGAGATGACGGAGGAGAGCGTGAAACCGACTTACGAGGTGTTGGCGTTGAGGTTTGCGCGGACTGCACCAGACCGCCCACGCGCCGAGAACTTCATGCCCGGCATGGATCTGCACGAGGGACCGATGCCGCTCGATTACTACGTCTGGGTGATTCGTGGGCACGGCCGACTCGTCGTCGTCGATACCGGCTTCGGCCAGGCGGCCGCGAACGAGCGTAGACGCGAACTTATCCACGAGCCCGCGGCGCTGCTGGCGCGGTCAGGGGTGGACAGTGCAGCCGTGGAACACGTCGTGCTGACCCACCTTCATTATGATCATGCCGGATCGTTGGATGCCTTCCCGGCCGCAACCTTCCATCTACAGGACGAGGAGATGCGCTACGCAACGGGGCGGCCCATGTGCCACGCCTGTCTGCGCGCGCCATTCAACCTGAGGGATGTTTTGGAGGCTGTGGGGCTTGTCCACACAGGGCGTGTCCGCTTCCACGACGGCGACGTCGAACTGTTCCCCGGCATCTCGCTGCATCGAGTTGGCGGGCACACCGGCGGGCTTCAGGTTGTGCGGGTGGCGACGGCGCGCGGTCCGCTGGTGCTCGCGTCCGATGCCTTCCATTTCACCGAAAATAGAAGGCGTCGAGCGCCGTTTCCGCTGGTCCACCATGTCGGCGAGATGCTCGACGGGTTCATCCGCTGCGAGGAACTGGCGGACGGGGATGAAAGCCTGCTCGTGGCCGGGCATGATCCCGAGGTCAGGGAGCGCTGGCCGGAACTCATTCCGGGCTTTCCGGACATCGTACGGCTCGACCTCGATCCCAAGTCAAGCTGACTGTAGTGTTGACATACTGTCATACAAACTGATATCCGCTCGACCGAAAGCTCCGGGAGGAAACATGCAGTTCGAGAAGTCGGTATCGGCGCGCGGCCATGAATTTCGGCTGCATGGCGCTTATGACGAGGCTTTTGCCAAGGTCGCGGAGGCGTTCGCGGAGAACTTTGCGGTCGAGGAAGAGATCGGCGCCGCCACGGCCGTGTATGTCGACGGCCGCAAGGTCGTCGATCTGTGGGGGGGCTATCGCGACGCCGACTATTCCAAGCCCTGGGAAGAAGACACGATCGTCTGCATGATGTCGGTCGCCAAGGGTATCGCCGGCATGGCGTTTAACATCCTGATCGACCGCGGCCTGGTCGATCCCGACAAGCCCGTTGCCCACTATTGGCCGGAATTCGCCCAGAACGGCAAGGAAGGTGTCCTTGTCCGTCATATTCTCGACCACACCGCCGGCTTGCCGGTGGTGCTCGATCCGATGTGGAAGGGCGCAGTGTTCGACTGCGACGCCATCGTCGGTGCCTTGGAGAAGCAGGCGCCGCTCTGGGAGCCAGGAACGGTTGCCGCTTACCACATCCACACCCAGGGCAACCTGCTGGGCGAGATCGTCCGGCGTGTGACCGGCAAGCGGTTTCCGCAGTTCATCAAGGATGAGGTGACCGGCCCGCTCGGTGCGGACTATCAGTATGGCAACCTCTCCGACGCGGACCTCGCGCGCTGCGCGACGCTGATGCCGACGGTCGAGGGCACACTGCTCGCCAAGCGCGATACCGATCCAGACGTGCTGGTCGCGAAGGGCTTCACCCAGTTTCCCGATGAGCCTCTTCCCGTGACGCTCAACTCTACTGCCTGGCGGCGCGCCGAGATCACCAGCGCCTCCGGCCACGGCAACCCGCGTGCCGTCTCGCGCATTTATGCGGCCTTCGCCCGCGGTGGCGAACTGGACGGCGTCAAATTGATGTCGACGGCGACGCGCGACGACATGCTGGTCGAGCAACATAATCAGACGGAGAAGATGCAGCAGCGCCCTTACCATCAGGCACGGGGAGTTCTCCTCAACACTCCGGTGTCGGTCTGGATGGGTCCGAACATGCGCTCGTTCGGTCATCATGGCTTCGGCGGCTCGATCGGCATGGGCGATCCCGACGCGAAGATCGGCTTCTCTTATGCATGCAACAAGATGCATGCGCGCGGCGACAACGGTCCTCGCGCGCGCCGCATCATCGAAGCGCTCTACGAGGCGATTTGACCATGGCCGCATCCTCCCAGGAACGCGTGGCGGCCATTACGGGCGGCGCAGGCGGCATTGGCGAGGCTTGCGTCGCCCGGATGCGGCGTGACGGCTGGCGTGTCGTCGTGCTCGACCGCAACATGGATCTCGCCCGCGAGGTCGCCGCCCGTCACGGCGCAGTCGCCCATGAAATCGACCTCGCCGATGCCGGCTCGATCGCCGATGCCGCGCGCTGGGTGGAGAAGGAGGTCGGCCCCTGCTCGGCGCTGGCCGCCGTCGCCGCCCACCTCGAGAATCCGCATATGCCGCAGGCGCAGGACTTCACCGAGTGGGAGGCGATCCTGCGCGTCAATCTGACTGGCACGTTCCGCACGCTCACCGCCTTTGGCGCCGGCATGCTGGAACGCGGCAACGGCTCCATCGTCACCGTCGGCTCGATCACCGCCTTCAATTCAAGCCCGCTGCAGGCCTACGGGCCTACCAAGGCCGCCATCATCAACATGACGCGCAACTTTGCGGTCGCATGGGGTCGCCAGGGCGTGCGCGTCAACTGCGTCTGCCCGGGTCCCACCCGCACGCCGGCGGTCGAGGCGAGCTACGCGCGCGGCGAGCGCAATCCGGACACCATGATCCGCCAGACGGCGCTCGGGCGGCTGGTGAAGCCCGAGCAGGTGGCGAACGCGATCGGCTTCCTTTTGTCCGACGATGCCGGCGCGATCACCGGGATCGAGCTTCCGGTCGACGCCGGCACGCTCGCAACCCAGCTTTGGGGTCTCTACGGCGGCGTGCCGGGCCCGGCACAATCCTGATCGGAAGGGGAGGAACAAGATGTCCGAGAATCTGAGCGGTCAGGTCATTCTGGTCACAGGCGCAGGGCGCGGTATCGGCGGCGCCACGGCGCGGCTTCTGGCGTCTCGCGGGGCCGCGGTCGGCGTGTTCGACATCGCCGCCGATCTCGCCAATGAGACCGCGGAGGCGATCAAGGCGTCCGGTGGCAAGGCCCTGGCCATCGTCGCCGACGCATCCGACCGCAAGGCAGTGTTCGACGCGGCCGCCTCGCTGGCCGCGACGTTCGGTCCGCTCACGGGCATCGTCAACGATGCGATCTTCATCCGCTACGGACCGGTCGAGGACGTGATGGAGGACGTGCTCGACCGGATGTTCGCAGTCGGCATCAAGGGCGCGTTCTGGGGCGTCCAGGCGCTGCTCGCCCATCGCGGCGACAAGCCGGTTTCGGTCGTCAACCTCGCTTCGCCGGTGGCCGATCTCGGCACGGCGAATACATCGTCCTACACGTCGGTGAAGGGCGCGATCGTGGCGCTTACCCGTCAGCTCGCGGTCGAGCTCGGCCCGAAGGGCGTGCGCGTCAACGCCGTCGCCCCCGGTGCGGTGCCTACACCCGGCGCGCGCGCGATCGTCGACGAGGCGGGCTACGCCAAGCGTCGGGCGCAAACGCCGCTCGGCCGCCTCGGCGAGGAGGACGAGATCGCCAAGGCGATCGCCTTCCTGCTCGGACCCGACGCCAGTTTCATCACCGGCGAAGTGCTGCATGCCGACGGCGGCATCACCGTCAAGTCGATGTAGGCCGAGATGCTTTCCGCGATCCCCGCGCGAACGGATGTATCAGGACGCCGCCGCGCCGATTGTCTTCAGCGCGGCCTTCGCCGCCGCCTCGACATGGGCCACGCACACCTGCCACGCCCGTTCCTCGTCCCTCTTCTCCAGGGCGTCGAGGAATTCCCGCAGTTCGCGAATGGATTGCTGGGCGCGTTCCGAACTCGAAAGGGACACGACCCGCAACTGCGAGACCCTCGTATGAATGCGACGCAGCATGTCGGCGGCAACGGGATTGCCGGCGCCCTCGAGCAGGATGTCGTAAAAGCGGGTCTTGGCGGCGATAAAGGCCTCGGACGAGAAATTGTCGTAGACCTCGGCGAGAAGGTCGACACTGTTCCGGAGGTCCGCAAGCTGTTCCTTGCTGGCATTGCGCGCGAACAGGCGGGCCGCGAGTCCTTCGAGCATCGCACGGACCTCGTAGATCGAGCGCGCCGTCTCCGCGCTGACGACGCTCACGCTCAGCCCCTTGTTCGGCTGCAGCGTGATCAGGCCGTCGGCCTGGAGTTCGCGCAGCGCCTCGCGCAGCGAGGTGCGCGACACGCCCATCATCTCGCACAGTTCACGCTCGATGAGGCGCGCACCGGCGGGGAACTTTCCTGTCGCGATCGCCAGGCGAAGCCGCTCGGCCACCTGCTCCCGCAGGCCGGGCAGGGTCTGGACCTTCATCGACATGCCGTCGGTCGCGATTGTCGTCAGTGCCATTCACGCGCTCCCTGGGGGCGGCCTCGAAACCGCTCTCTCGAACCGGCGGCGAATGTTCGCCGGAAATCCACTGCGAATCCGTATTTCGCCATACTGTAATTTTGTATGTCAAAGAACAAGAGGATCCCAATGACAACGCAGGACAAGACGGTCGGAGACCTGTTTACCGAGGGGCTTGCCCTGCGCCGGCAGGTTCTCGGCTCCGAATATGTCGATCGGTCGATCAATGCGTCGAACGATTTCATGATGGCCTTCCAGCACATCACGACCGAGTGGTGCTGGGGCTATGCCTGGGGTCGCGACACGCTCGATCTGAAAACGCGCAGCATGCTGAACCTCGCCATGCTCACGGCGCTCAATCGCGCCGCCGAGGTCAAACTCCATGTGCGCGGCGCCATCAACAACGGCGTGAGCGTGGAGGAGATCAAGGAAGTTCTCCTGCACGCCACCGTCTATTGCGGCATCCCTGCCGGCCTCGATGCCTTCAAGGCTGCGAACGAGGTTCTGACGGAAATGAAGGCTTACGACTGAACCGATCGCTATGCTGATCGATTGATGTGATCCGGACTGCCTGACGTTTTGGTTCGGGCCGAGCGGCCAGAACCAAAACGTCTAGCTTCCTCCTGGGCACACCGAGATCTTACGGGCCAGATCAGGCCAGGGGATCAGCCGAAGGCGTGGTAGAGCTTGGAGACGATTTTCCAGGAGCCTTCGGATTTCGCCAGGCTGAGTTCGTTGACGAAGGTGCGCGGCGGAAAGGCGTCGCGGACGCGTGCGTGGGCGGTGTCGGAGGTCGAGACGGTCAGGCTGATGATCTCGGCCACTTGCGGTTCGCCGCTTTCGACCGGCGGCTTGCGTCCGGCGCAGCGCTCCATATAGGGCGCGTAGTCGATGGTCTGCACCGCACCGTCAGCCACGGTGAACAGGCGGCAGGCGGGATGGAAGGCGCTTGAGAAGCGCGTCATGTCGCCGAAATAGAGGCCGTCGAAATAGTCCTTGAGGACGGCGCGGATCTGGTCTTCTTCGCTCATGGAAGCTCTCCCTTGAAGATTGTGATTTCGGTTCAGGCGAGCGCCTCGTCGGCGACCGACAGCGCATCGTCGAGCACGTCGAGGATCTGGTTCATCTCGGCATCCGAGACGATCAGCGGCGGCGCCAGGAACAGCGACGTCTCCTCGCCGCTGGTGCCGATCACCACGCCATTGTCGAAGGCCCGGCCGGAGACGCGCGAGGCGACCGGAACGGCTGTCGTATCGGCGCGCCAGTCCTTCCAGTGGGGGCCGTGCAGCTCGATCGTCCAGTGCATGCCGCGGCCGTCGACCCTGGCGACGCTCGGATGCTTCTCGGCGATCGCAACGAGGCGCGGCGCGATCATCGCCGCGAGTTCCGCGGCGCGCTCGATCAGCCGGTCGTGCTTGATGACGCGCAGATAGGCGCGCACGCCGGCCATCGCGATCGGATGGCCGCGGAAGGTGCTGTAGGCCTGCCAGGCCGCACCGTCGAGTTTCTCGACCATCTCCTTCGACAGTATCACGGCGCCGATCGGGGCGATGCCGCCGGCGAGCGACTTGCCCATCGTGACGATGTCGGGGCGGCTCTCGCCGCCCTGGAACGCGAACCAGCGGCCGCTGCGGCCGCCGCCGGTGATGACCTCGTCGGCGATCCACAGGGTCTGCGTGTTGCGTGCCGCGCCCGCCACCATGTCCTGCCAGCCGGCGTCGTGATAGATGCCGCCCTGGCTGTAGTCGATGATGACCGCCGCGGTCCCCGCCAGCTTCGCCTCGACCTCGGCCTGGCCTTCGGGTTCAAGGGCACGAACGCGTTCGCCCCACAGCGAGCCGGTCGGAGCCGCGATGATGCGCGTGTCGGCGGAGCGGGCAGGCAGGCTGACGCCGCCCGACATCTTCGACAGCCCGCCATGCCATTGCGGCTGCACGGTCACCTCGCGTGCGAGCCCCGTCAGGCCGTGATAGGCGCGCTCGCGGGTCGCGATCGCCGAGCGGCCGGTGACAGCCTGCGCGAGCGACAGGGCCAGATCGTTGATCTCGCTGCCGGACAGGCCGAAACGGACCGCGCCGACCCAATCCTTTTCCTCCGCGAAGGCGATGTCGATCAGGTCCTCGGCGGCCTTCTCGCGCTCGCGGAAGAACCAGCCCTCGCTCACCGCCGGATACTCGGCGGCGCGCCGGATCGTTTCGACCATTTCGGGATGCGCGTGGCCGAGCACGCCGGCGGAGTTCGAGCCGTCCAGCACCTTGCGCCCGTCGGCCAGTTCGAACCAGGCGCCCTTGCCGCCGACAACCTCGACAACCGTGTCGGAGCCCGCGTTGAGACCGGTGCTGAGAAGTCGTTTCATCCTGTTTCCCCTTGATGATTTCGGCTCTCGGCGTCCGAGAGCAGGCGTGCGGCGTCGTCCGCTGCGATGTCGATATGGAACGGAGCGCCGAAGCGGCGCGCGAGCGTTTCGGCGCGCGCCAGGAAGGCTTGCGTGCCCATCCCAGCGATGAAGCGCAGCGCACCGCCGGTCCGGCGCGGAAAACCCGCCTGCTCGACGGAGGCGACGTTGACGATCGCCGCCGGCAGGGCGCTCTCCTCGCCGAGGATGCGGAGCGCCTCGGCGGCTTGGGCGATGGTCAGATATTCCGCCTCGTCAGGTGTTTCTTCGTCCGGGCCGGTTGCCGTTGGCAGCCTCAGCCGCTCTTTCACGCAGTCCAGTCGCCGGCCGACCCGTGCAAGTGCGGCGCGCTCGTCGTCCGTCGCATGGCGAAGCCGGTTGCGGTCGTAGAAACCGAGGCCGACGAGCGCGCGGGCCTCGTTCGACGTGGCGCATTCGGCGAAGCAGCGGCTCTCGATGCGGCCAGCTTCGTCGAAGGGTACCTTGGCAATGGTGGCCAGCGCCGACAGTGCGCGGGGTGCGGCCTGCCCGCCGGGTGCGCCCGCGACGGGGCCGTCGTAGGACAGAGAGGGGACGATAGCGTAGCCGGCGCGGTCCCATGGGCGGCGCGGATCAGGCCGCTGTCCGAGCCAGTCAAGCCCGGCCTTCAGCAGGGCCGCGCCGTCGGCGGCCAGTCCGGTCAGGAGACCGTGGGCGAATGCCTCCTCTGGTGAGAGCATGGCCGCGCCCGCGATCAGCCGGCCCGCGCTTTCCAGCCCGACCAGATGCGGCAGCCTGACCATGCCGCCGGCGCCGGGAACGAGGCCGAACTCGACTTCCGGCAGCCCGAGCCTGGTGGAGCCGCCCGCGATGCAGAACCACGCATTGCAGGCAAGCGCCAGTTCCCAGCCGCCGCCGGCGGCCGTGCCCTCCAGCAGAGCGACGGAAGGACAGGGAAGTCTTTCCAGGCGCCGGAAGAGCGACTTGATCGCCTCGGAATCGGCCAGGCTGGCTTCGATGCCGCGCTGCGCGTAGCCAAGGACCTGGCCGATGTCGCCGCCGACGCCGAAGGACGGCTTGGCCGACCGGAACAGCAATCCGGCGGGCGCCAGGTCGGTCTCGAGCGCATGCATCAGCGCGTCGAACTCGGTCTTGAACAGGTCGGAGGTCTTGTTGGCGCGACCCGAAGGGTCGTCGAGCGTCACGAGGAGACAGTCATCCAGCCAGTGCGCCGAGAGATAGCGGCCCCACAGGGGAGAAACGACCGGCTCCGGGTCGTCCAACCTGCCAATTCGGGGCCATTCGGCACCAGCCACGCCGCATCTCCAGCATCGGAAAAGCCGTCAGGGGACGACAATTGCAGAGAACAGAATATTCTGTTTTTTGCAAGTTTTTTCCGTAATACAGAATACTGGAAACGGCGGTCAATGCGCCTGCAAACCGCGGCGCAACCGTTCCGCAGCATTGATGAGCTGCGTCTCCACATTGGCGGAACTGACGGTTCCAAAGCGCTCGGCCAGGCCGAAGATGGCCATCGCATAGGGCTCGTTGGTGCGCGGATCGAGAACGGCGCAGGCGTAGGAGAGGATGCCGGGATCGAATTCGTTGTCGCAGACGGCGATATGGCGCGCCCGTGCCAACGCGATGTCGGCGCGAATATCTTCCTCCGACGTCTTCGTGTTCGGCGTGTAGGCGTGGCGCTTCAGCTTCAGATACTGGCTGATGAACGCCTCGTCCTGTAGCGCCAGCAGGATCTTGCCGGACGCAGCTGCGTAAAGCGGCATGTCGCGGCCGGGCTGGGCATAGGCCTGACCCTTGGAATCGGGCAGCGCGGTGGCGAGCAGTTGCACATGCGTCCCGTCCAGGCGGGCGAGAAACGCCGTCTCGCCGAACTTGTCGGCGAGCTCGCGCAGCACCGGTTCGGCAAGGGTGGCGACATCTGCCCCGCCGGACAGCCGGGCCGCGACGCGCACCATCCTCTCGCCGACGACGAAGGTCTTGGCGCGGGTCTTGCGCACGACACCGAGGCCGGTGAGGGTGGCGAGCTGGCGATGCGCCGTTGTCATGACGAGGTCGGTCGCGGCGGCGATCTCGCTAAGTGTCATGCCTTCGGGCGCCCCGGCCAGAAGCTCGATGATCCGCAGGGCGCGGCCGAGCGGTGAATCTTCCTGATCCGACATGAACAGCCGACTCCTTTTCAGGATAGCGAGATCGCCGGGCATCCGGCGCATTTTCCGAATTTCGAACGGAAATAAACTTCCGGAAATCGGAAATCTCGCTGTCTGATTAGGAGTGGAGAAAAGAGAAGTCAATGTCCGCCGGCTTTCCCGCAAATGGAACGATCATTCCGGCCGGGACAGAAGAATGACGATGTGGTCGCCGCTGACGACCTCGGTTCCGTCCTCCTTGACCAGCACTCCGCGCTCCTCGGCGATGCCTTTTCCGGGCTTCGAGCTCGACCTTTTCGAGACAAGGGTGAGCCGCAGATGCACCTTGTCGCCGGGATAGAGCGGCGCGGAGAACTTGACATTGTTCCAGCCGAGCGAGGCGATGACGCTGCGCTCGAACACGCCGATTTCGGCCTTCAGCCCCTCGACCAGGGCAAGGCTGAAAAGCCCATGCGCAACGCGTCCGCGAAAGCCGGCCGCCTGCGCGAAGGCGTCGTCCATGTGGACGGGATGCCGTTCGCCGGTGAGCACTGCCCAGGTGTCGATGTCTTCGATCGTCACGAGCCTGGAAGGCGAGGTGAGGACGGTTCCGGGGACGAAGTCCTCCAGCCAGATCTGGCTCGTGCTGTCGATGTCGCTCACGCTCTTGCCTGCTCCTGTTCCTGAAGCTTGCGCCAGTCGATCTTGTTGCTGCCGGAACGCGGAAGCTGGTCGACGAAGGCGACGGCGCGCGGCACCTTGTAGGCGGCCATGACGCCGCGGGCGAAGCTGATGATGTCGTCCTCGCTGACCCGCCCGCGCGCCTGTGGCCGCAGGGTGACGAACGCCTTCACTGATTCACCGCGATAGGGATCGGAGACGGCGATGACGCAGCATTCCTGCACGTCCGGATGACGGTAGAGCAGCGCCTCGCATTCTGCCGGCCAGACCTTGTAGCCCGACACGTTGATCATGCGTTTCAGCCGGTCGACGATGAAATAGTAGCCCTCGTCGTCGCGGTAGGCCATGTCGCCGGTGCGCAGGTAGCGGCGTCCACCGATGGTGACGAAGGCATCGCGGTCGGCTTCAGGATGATTCCAGTAGCCGCGCATCAGCTGCGGACCGGCGATCAGCAACTCGCCGACCTCGCCATTCGGCAGTTCCTCGGTCGTCTCCGGCTTCACGATCAGCGAATAGGTGTCGAAGATCGGAATGCCGAGGCATTGCGGCTTGGGGCGCGCGGTCGGGTTGATATGGGTCGCCGACATCGTCTCGGACAGGCCATAACCCTCGCAGAAGCGCAGCCCATAGCGCCTCTCCAGTTGCTCGGCGAGCGCGGTCGGCATCGAGGAGCCGCCGCCGGTGAGCACTGTGAGCTTCTCGAAGGCGCGTTCATCGAACTGATCGCCGGCCATCACGTCGACGATCATGGTCGGCGCGGCAGACCAGAACGTGACCCCGTGTTCGATGAACAACGGCGCGACGAGATCGCGGTTCCATCGGGTGAGCAACAGCAGCGTCGCACCGGCATAGAGGCCGCCGCCCATCGACGCCTGCATGCCGGCGACGTGGAAGAGCGGCATGAAGGCGGTGAGAACGCTGTTGTGGTCGAAGCCGTACCATATCGCCTGCGCGACCGCGGTGAATTTCAGCGACCGGTGCGGCTGCATGCATCCCTTCGGATGTCCCGTCGTGCCCGACGTGTAGGGCATCACCGCGAGGTCGTCGTCGCTGGCCGTCATCGCTGAGGGCTGCTCTCCGGCGGCGATTGCATCGTCGAATCTGGTGAAGCGGTCCGCCGGTAGCTCCTCCGGTGCTCGCAGCATCACCTCGGGCAGTTGATACTTGCAGTCGGCGGGCGCCGCGTCCGCATAGCGCGCCACGATCACATGCTCGGGCAGGTTGGCCAGCGAGGCGAAGCGCTCGACGAGCTCGTCGCCGATGATGGCGACGGAAGCGCCGCTGTCGGCGATGTAGTGCTCGAGTTCGGCCGCCATGTTCATCGGATTGACCGGCACGACGACTGCATCCGCGCGCAGTACCGCCTGGAAGGCGGTGACGAACTGCGGGCAGTTCTGCATGTCGATCAGCACGCGGTCGCCCTTGCGCACACCGCAGCGGTTCTGGAGGTAGCCGGCAAGCGCTTCAGCATCGGCGAGCAGTTTGCCGTAGCTGGTGACGGCGCCGTAGTACAGCAGGGCAGGGTGCGATGGATCGCGCCGGGCGGCATTGAGCAGGTTATGAAACGCGTTCCCGGGCGCAACCGGGAGATGGAAGTCCAGGCCGGTCGGCCAGAACGGAGATGAGGGGCTTGCGTCGGTCATGCGGGGAAGCTCATCTGGACCTGTGCGGCGAAACCAGCAGACGCACGCCGCGCTCGAGCACGGCGACGGCCGCCTCGATGTGGTGCCAATCGGTATGCTCGTCCGGCGTGTGGCTGACGCCGCCGCGCGAAGGGACGAAGAGCATGGCGGCCGGAATGTGCGCGCCGAGGATGCCGGCATCGTGGTTTGCGCCCGAAAGCAGGCGGCGGCACGGTATGGCGAGCGCGCGGGCCTGTCCCTCCAGCAGGTCCATCAGGTGCGGCGCCATCGGGACCGGGGCCGCCTCGTAGACGACGCGGTGGCCGGCCTCGAAGCCGTGCCGTGCTCCCGCCTCGGTCGCGAGCGTGGCGGTGCGCTCGGCCAGGTGGGCAAGAAGCGCGGCCGACGCATCGCGGATTTCGAGGCCGATCTTCACCTCGCCCGGAATCACGTTGCCCTGATTGGGGCTCGTCTTGACGATGCCGATCGTGCCGCGCGCGGTGCCCTGACCTTCTTCTACGATCATGGTGCGGAAGCCGACGGCGAATTCCGCCGCCGCCGCGAACGCGTCATGGCGAAGCTCCATCGGCGTGGTGCCGGCGTGGCCGGCCGTGCCATTGAAGCGGATCGCCAGGCGTTTCTGCCCGGTGATCGCGGTGACGATGCCGACGCTCTCACCGCCCGCCTCCAGAATCGGTCCCTGCTCGATGTGCAGTTCGATATAGGCCGCGATCTCCGACAGGTCGCGTCTGGCGGCGAGTAGAGAGTCGACTGGGAAACCAGCATCCAGCATCGCGCTCCGCAGGCCGATGCCGTCGGCATCGCGCATCGTCGAAAGGGCGTCGTGCGGCAGATCGCCGGCCATCGCCCGACTGCCGGTGAGGGCACCGAAGCGGCCTTCCTCGTCGCGAAAGGCGATGATCTCGAGCGCGAGATCGTCCGGTCCCGGCGCGACCCGGCGCGCGATCTCCAGGCCGGCGAGCACGCCCAGCGCGCCGTCAAAAAGACCGCCGCGCGTCACCGTGTCGAGATGCGAGCCGATGGCGATGGCCGGCGCGCCGGGGCGGCCCTCGCGACGGGCGATCGAGTTGCCGAAGGCGTCCTGCCTGACCGACAGGCCCGCAGCCTCTGCGGTCGTCGCAAACCAGCGATGCGCTTCGCATTCGTGATCGCCGTAGGCCGGCCTCGTCCAGCCGCCCGCCGGATCCCGGCCGATCGCCGCGATGGCATCGAAGTCGGCGCGCAGGGCAGCGCTGACGTCGGCAGGCAGGGTGCTCATCAGGCCGCTGCTCCGCCGCCGGAAGCGATGTGCGGCCGGCGCGGAGCGCTGCGTTTCAGGAAACGCCCCTGACCCCGCGTGCCGAGGAACTTTCCGTCCTCGACCACGACCTTGCCGCGATAGACGGTCTGGCGCGCCCAGCCGGTGAGTTCCATGCCCTCGTAAGGATTGTAGCCGATGTCGCCGTAGTCGCTGTGCCTGCCCATCATGCGGCGGGTCTCGGGGTCGATGACGACCAGGTCGGCGTCATAGCCGGGCGCAATGCGGCCCTTGCGGTCGCCGAAGCCGAAAATGTCGGCGGGCCAGGTGGAGAAGAGTTCGGCGAAGCGCTGCAGCGAAAGCCGCCCCTGCGCGACGCCCAGCGTGTAGAGCACCGGTAGCCGCGCCTCGATGCCCGTGCAGCCGTTGGCGATCGTGGCGAAGGACCCGGCGCCCATCGCCTTGGCCGCGGCCGAATAGGACACCTCGTCCGAGGTCACGGCGGACAGCACGCCCGACTTGAGCGCGTCCCAGAGTGCGGCCTGATTGTCGAGCGAGCGCAGCGGCGGGCTCATGACGTATTCGTGCGGATTGTCGCGCTCCAGCGCGCTTTCGTCGAGCGCCAGATAGTGCGTGCATGTCTCGGCCGTCACCGGCAGGCCGCGCCGCCGCGCCGCCTCGACCAGCGGCAGGCCGCCCTTTGCCACCAGGTGCAGGATATGGACGCCGCAGCCAGTATCCTCGGAGAACAGGATGGCGCGCTGGATCGCCTCCACCTCGGTGATCGGCGGGCGCGTGAGGGCGTGCCAGCGCGGATGCGTGTGGCCGGCGGCGACCGCTTCGGCGCGCAGGCGCTCGATGATGCCCGCGTTCTCGGCGTGGAGCACGAGCATCAGGTCGTCTTTCGCCGCCTGCTGCATCAGCGCGTGGAGCTGGCCATCCTCCAGCTTCAGCCCGTCGTCCTCGTAGATCATGTAGACCTTGAGCGACGCGACGCCTTCCGCGCGCAACTGCGCCAGTTCGGCAAGGCTGTCCTTGTTCACGTCGGTGATGATCTGGTGCAGTCCGTAGTCGAGCGTCACGAACTCGTCGGCCTGCTTGCGGCGGTAGTGGAAGCCTTTCAGGATCGAGCCGCCGCGCCGCTGCAACGCGAAGTCGACGATCGCCGTGGTGCCGCCGCGCAGCGCGGCGATGCCGCCCGATTCGAAGTCGTAGACGCTGCGCTGGCCCATGAAGCCGACAAGCAGATGGACGTGGGGATCGACGCCGGCCGGCAACACGATCCTGCCGCCCGCATCGACGACACGCTCTCCGCGGCCGGTGCCTGGCTCCGCGATGCCCGCGATCATCTCGCCGGAGATGATCACATCGGCTTTCCGCGGTCCTTCGGGCAGGACCACCAGACCGTTCGCAATGACCAGATCGTTCATCGTGAAGCCTCCAGCGCCTGGGCGAGATCCGCGATCAGGTCTCGTGCGTCCTCTATTCCGACAGAGATGCGAACGAGGCCGGGCGTGATCCCCATTTCAAGCCGCCGCTGCGGCGGTACCGAATGATGCGAGGTGTTTCCCGGCTGGCTGATCAGGCTCTCGATGCCGCCGATGCTGGGTCCGATGCCGAACAGGCGCGTGCGGTCGACGACCTGCCGCGCCAGCCGCTCGTCTTCGACCTCGAAGGAGATCAGCCCGCCGAAGCCGGACATCTGGCGCCGCGCCAGCCGGTGGTCGGGATGCGAGGCGAGGCCGGGAAAATGGACTTTGCGGACCGCCTTGTGCCCTTCCAGGAAGTCGGCGATTTCCATTCCGCTGGCGTTGTGCCGCTGCATCCGCAACTCGTAGGTCGCCATGCCGCGCATCAGAAGCCAGGCGGCGTGAGGATCCATGATCGCTCCGCTCGCCTGCTGGGCGGAGCGGACCTTGCGCGTCAGATCCCGCGATCCAACCACCGCGCCGGCGAGCACGTCGCCATGGCCGTTCAGATATTTGGAGCCGGAATGGACGAGGAGATTCACGCCCAGGTCCAGCGGCTTCTGGTTCAGCGGCCCGCCCAGCGTGCCGTCGACGACGAGCATCGCCGACGATTGCGCGGCCAATTCTGCGAGGGCCGGGAGGTCGACAATGCGCACGAGCGGGTTCGTCGGCGTCTCGGCGTAGATGATCTTCGTCTTCCGGCCGATGCAGGCGGCGACATCCGCGGCATCGATCGACTTCGCCCAACGCACGTCGACGCCGCGCTGCGGCAGGATCTCGGTAAAATAGCGCAGCGTCCCGCCATAGATGTCGGGCAGGGCGACCAGTTCGTCGCCGGCCTTCAGGAACGGATCGAGCGCTCCGGCGACCGCGGCCATGCCGGAAGCGAAGAGCACGGCCGACTGCGCGCCTTCCAGCGCCGCCAGCCGCTGTTCGGCGGCGAGGACCGTCGGGTTACGGATGCGGCTGTAGACGTAGCCGCGCCGGCGCCCCTCGTTGATCTCTTCCAGCGTATCGCTGTCGGCGGCGACGAAGGTCACGCTCTGGTAGAGCGGCGGCACAGCGGCCCCCATATGCTCCTCCGGCGCATGGCCGGCATGCACCGCGAGCGTGCCGATATGATCGCCCGCCGCCGGTGTCACTTCGTGATCTCTCGCGAGATGATGATGCGCAGAATCTCCGACGTGCCGCCGCCGATTTCGGCGAGCTTGGAATCGCGGAAGTGGCGCTGCATGTCGTATTCCATCAGATAGCCCCAGCCGCCCATCATGCGCATGCCGTTGAGCGCGGCGCGGACATAGGTCTCCGACGAGTAGAGATTGGCCATTGCGCTCTCCTTGTTGTTCGGGATGCCCCGATCGACGAGGTTGGCGCTGCGGTAGAGCAGGAGGCGGGCGGCCTCGATCTCCATGTCCATGTCGGCGAGCTTGGCGCGGGTGAGCTGGAAGCTCGAGATCTTCTGCCCGAACTGCTCGCGCTCGTTGGTGTAGGCGACCGACTTGTCGAGCACGGTCTGCGCGGCGCCGACATTGACGGCCGAGAGGCAGCAGCGCTCGTAGTCGAGCGTCTTCAGCGCATTCATCCAGCCATTGTTCGCCGTGCCGATGATGGCGTCCTTCGGAAGGCGCACGTCCGACAGGAAGATCTCGTTCAGGTCCATCGGCTTGAGGCCAAGCTTCTTGAGCTTGCGGATCTCGACCCCCGGCGTCTTCGGGTCGAGCAGGAACATGGTGATGCCCTTGTGCTTGGGCGCCTCAGCGTCGGAGCGCGCCATCAGCAGGATGTAGTCGGCCTCCTGGGCGCAGGAGCAGAACATCTTCTGTCCGTTGATCACCCACTCGTCGCCCTCGAGCACGGCGCGTGTGCGCAGGCTGGCCGCGTCCGAACCCGAGTTCGGCTCCGACAGCGAGAAGGCGAAGCGGATTTCGCCCTTGGCAAGTTTCGGCAGCAGCTCGCGCTTCTGCGCCTCGGTGCCGAAATGGGTGATGGCGTCCGTCGCGATGACGATCGTCGTGTAGAAGATATTGGCTCCGGCCTCGAAGTGGCGGGCGAACTCTTCGAGGAAGACCGCGAGGTCGGTGCAGCTTCCGCCCATGCCGCCATAGGCTTCCGGAATCGGCAGGCCGAGCCAGCCTTCGGCGGCGAGCTTGTCGTAGAGCTCGAACGGAAACCGTTCCTCCTCGTCGCATGCCCTGACATATTCGATCGGGCATTCGCGCGTAAGGAACGACCGCAGGCTGTCCCGCATCAGCCTCTGCTGTTCGGAGAGTTCGAAATCCATCTGTTCAACGTCCTTTCCACTGCGGGGCGCGTTTCTCGGCAAAGGCCCGCGGCCCTTCGCCGAAGTCGTCGGAGGCCCGCATGCGATCGCGGGCGGGCAGGCCCGAATAGAGTTTTTGGAAAGCCTCGGCGTCGGAGAGCGTCTCGACCTCGCGCAGCACTTCGAGATAGGCAGCGATGGCGAGCGGCGCCGACGCGACGATGCCGGCCGCCATCTCGCGGGCTGTATCCATCAGGCTCTCGCGCGGTACGATCCGGTTGACGAAGCCGAGGCGCAGGCCCTCTTCGGCTGTGAGCCGGCGCCCGGTGAGCAGCAGTTCGGAGGCCACGTTGTGCGGCAGGCGGCGATGCGCCCGCCAGAGACCGCCGGCTTCCGGAATGAAGCCGCGCTGCAGCTCGGGCAGGCCGAATTCGACGTGCGGCGCGCAGACAACGAGGGTCGCGAAGAGCGAGAACTCGAAGCCGCCGCCGACGGCAAGGCCATTCACCGCGGCGATCACCGGCTTCGACATCTTCGTACGTTGCAGGCCCATGAACCCGTAAGGCCCGAAATCCTCGCCGGTCTCGCCGGCGGCGACGGCCTTCAGATCCCATCCGGCCGAGAACATACGGTCACCGGTGGCCGAGACGATCGCCACCCTCAGATCCGGATCGTCCTCCAGCAACTGGATGGCGGCCGTCAGGTCGTGGCTGAACTTCTGGTTCACCGCATGGGCGGGCGGATGGTCGAACAGGACCTCGAGGATCGCCCCGTTGCGCGTGACCTTGATGCGCTGGTCGGCACTCATGCGGCGAACTCCCGCAGCACGTCCTTCGAAATTATGTCGCGATGGATCTCCGAGGTGCCTTCCCAGATGCGCTCGACGCGTGCGTCGCGCCAGAAGCGCTCCAGCGGCATGTCCTTGGTGATGCCCATGCCGCCCATGATCTGGAGCGCATTGTCGGTGACGCGGCCGGCCATTTCCGAGCCGAACAGGTTGACCTGCGAAGCCTCGCGCTGGGTGATCGTGCCGGCGTCCATCTTGGCCGCGCCGTCGAGCACCATGAGGCGCGTGGCGTGGATCTCCATCGCCATGTCGGCGAGCTTGAAGGCGGTGCCCTGGAAACGGCCGATGGGCTGTCCGAACGCCGTCCGCGTATTTGCCCATTCCGCCGCGATCTTCATGGCGCGCTCGGCAAGCCCGATGCAGTTGGCCGCCAGCATGACGCGGCCCGAGAAGATCCAGCTCTTGGCGATGCCGAAGCCATTGCCTTCGCCGCCGAGGATGTTGCGCGCCGGCACGCGCACGTCGGTGAAGGAGATGATGCAGGACTTCATGCCGCGATTCGACACGACGTCGAGCGGGGTGACCTCGATGCCGGGCGTGTCCTTGTCGACGAGGAAGGCGGTAATGCGCTTGCTTTCACCCTTCGGGGTGCTGTCGATACCGGTCACGGCGAACAGAATGATGAAGTCCGCCCGCATCGCCATGGTGATGAACTGCTTGGTGCCGTTGATGACGAAGTCGTCTCCGTCGCGCACGGCACGCGTGGTGATGGCGCGGGCGTCCGATCCGGCGCCCGGCTCGGTGAGCGCGAAGCACTCCCAGCGCTCGCCGGTGATCACCGGCTTCAGATAGGTCTCGATCTGGTCGCCGACGCATGATTTCAGGATCGGCGCGGGGCGGTTGCAGATGACAGCGAGCGCCCGGCTGGTGCGGCCGAACTCGATCTCCGCCACGCAGCGCTGGCTGGCGTTGAGACCGCCGCCGCCATGCTCCTCCGGCATGTTGAGTGCGTAGTAGCCGGCGGTGATCGCCTTCTTCTGAATCTCGCGAAACAGGTCGTCCGGCACCGAATCGAGCTTCTCCACCAGTGCCTCATGCGGCTGGAGTTCGGCCTGGACGAACGCGCGGACGCCTTCCGCGATCATCGTCTGCTCGTCGCTCAGGAGTGGGGGCATGGCACTGAAATCCTTGTCGAATGCGGAGGCGTGCAGGGAGAGGCCGATCCGGAAGTTGTTTTATTATATGAACTATGATTTTGTATTTTGATGCGCCTGTCAAGCGGCCACGGGTCTGTTACCGTGGCTCACGAGCGCGAAAAACGACGAGGAACGGGAAAGGAAGAGAAGATGCCGTCCACGATCACGACCGGATACAAGGCGCTGTTGGAGCGTGCGAACGCAGAGGTCGAAGCGATCGACGCGGCTACGGCGATCACGCTTCTGGGCAATGAGGACTATGTGCTGGTGGACCTGCGCGACCCGCGGGAACTCAAGCGCGACGGCAAGATTCCCGGCGCGTTCCATTGCCCGCGCGGCATGCTCGAATTCTGGATCGATCCGGACAGCCCCTACGCCAAGGAGGTCTTCCAGCAGGACAAGACCTTCGTCTTCTACTGCGCCTCCGGCTGGCGCTCGGCGCTGTCGGCAAAGACCGCGCAGGACATGGGCCTTTCGCCGGTTCGTCACATCGCCGGCGGCATCAGCGCCTGGAAGGCGGCCGGCGGCCGAGTGGACATGCCGGAATGAGGTTCCGCCCGGGGGGCAGCGGCCGATCGCGGCCCGCCCCTCGCATTGCAATCGGTTCGCGGATCGGGAAAAGAATGGTTCGGGGCGAGTGATCGTGGCGGTTCTTCATCGACGCCGGGCGCGGCGCATCGCCATCGGGAGGAGGACGGGGATTGTCGACTACAGTTGAGAAGGCGCTGAAGGTACTGGAACTGCTGTCGACCTATGGAGAGCCGGTGAAACTGGTCGACCTGTCGCGTGCTCTGAACATGAACAAGAGCACGACCTACCGTCTGCTCGAGAAGATGTCGCAGCTTGGCTATGTGCGCCAGGAAAGCGACAGCAGCCGCTACATGCTGACGACGCGCATGTGGGCAATCGGCGTTCGCGCCTTCCGCAATTTCGACCTGCGCGCCTGGACCCGGCGGCATCTCGAGGAACTGGAGCGCGAGATCGAGGAGACGGCGGTGCTGGCCGTTCTGGAGGGCGTGGACGTCGTCATCATCGACAAGCGCGAATCGGCCCAGGCGGTGCAGACCATGTCTGTGCTCGGAAGCCGCACGCCGATCCATTGCTCGTCCCTCGGCAAGGCGCTCTTGATGGGCGATATGGAAAACCTGCTTCCCAAGCTGCCGCGCCTGCGCAAATTCACCGACAAGACGATCACGACCCTGCCGGCCCTGCGCAAGGAGATCGAAGCGGCGAGGGAGGCGGGCGTCGCGGAAGCCTATGACGAGTATGCGATCGGCGTCAGCGGCGTGTCCGCACCGATCCACGGCGTCGATGGCGCGCTGCTTGGGGTCATCGGCATCTCGCTGCCGACGAGCCGGGCCAAGCCGCCGCATCTCGACAAGATCCGCAAAGCGGTCCGCGATCACGCCGACCGGCTGAGCAAGGCGCTCGGCGGCATCGACTGACGCCGCGTCCGGCAGCGCGCATCGGGCGCTGCCGGAGGTCCCGCGTCGATTTCAGAAAGCTACCTGGTCCGCGCCCTTGAGACCCAGCATCTGCCTCGCCTCGGCAGGCGAGGCGATCTCCATCGACAGGTTTTCCATGACGGTGCGGATCATCCGCACCTGCTCGGCATTCGAGGTCGCGAGCTTGCCCTTGCCGGCATAGAGGCTGTCTTCCAGGCCGACGCGGACGTTGCCGCCCATCGTCGCGGCCATGGTCGCCATGTTCATCTGGTGCCTGCCGCCGGCCAGCACCGACCAGCGGTAGTCCTTGCCGAACAGCCGATCGGCCGTTTCCTTCATGAAATTGAGGTTTTCCGGCCCCGGTCCGATGCCGCCGAGCGTGCCCACGATGATCTGCACGAACATCGGCAGCTTGACGAAGCCGCGGTCGAGCATGTGGGCGAGGTTGTAGAGGTGGCCGACATCGTAGCACTCGAACTCGAAGCGGGTTCCTTTCTCGCCGAGACTGGACATGATGTATTCGATGTCGGCGAAGGTGTTGCGGAAGATCGCGCCGCGGCTGGCCTCGAGGTAGTCCTCCTCCCAGTCGTTCTTCCATTTGCCCTTGAACTTCTCCTTCATCATGTAGGTGCCGAAGTTCATCGATCCCATGTTGCAGGAGCACAGTTCGGGGGCTGCGGCCAACGGCGCACGCAGGCGGTCTTCGATCGACATGAAGGTCGAGCCGCCGGTCGTCATGTTCAGGACCGCGTCGGTCTGCGCGCTGATCGACTTCAGGATGTGCATCCAGATATCGAGCTCGGCCGTGGGCCGCTGCGTCTGCGGATCGCGGGCATGCAGATGGAGGATGGCCGCGCCGGCCTGCGCGGCCCCGACGGCCTGCTCGATGATCGCGTCGGGCGTCACCGGCAGGTAGGGCGACATGGTGGGCGTGTGGGTCGCGCCGGTGATGGCGCAGCTGATGATCTTCTTGTCGGCCATGATCGCTTACTCCGTATATTCCAGTCCGCCGCAGATGCTCATGCACTGCCCGGTGATCGGCCGTCCCGTCGGCCCGCAGAGATAGAGAACGAGGGCGGCGATCTCGTCGGACTCGACCATGGTCTTCATCGACACGGCCCTGAGCGCGAGTGCTTCCATTTCCTCGTAGGTGATACCTTTCGTGGCGGCGCGATCGGTGAAGACGCGGCGGATGCGGTCGCCGGCGACGACGCCGGGCGCGATCGAATTGACCCTGATCTGGTCGGGGCCGAGCTCGACCGAAAGGCAGCGGGCCATCGAGATCACCGCGGCCTTCGAGCTTGCATAGGGCGAACGCAGCGGAAAGGCGTATTTGCCGGCGACGGAGGCCATGCAGACCATGCTGCCGCCCCGGCCGGTCGCCTTGAGATGCGGGATCGTCGCGTGCGCGACATGGAACTGGCCGTGCACGTTGACGTCGAACGTCTTCTTCCACGCTTCGAAGTCGAGTTCGTGCAACGGTGCGGCAGGGCCGGCAATCCCGGCATTGTTGATGACGATGTCGATGCCGCCCATGTCGGCAGCCGCCTCAGCGACGAAGGCGTTGACCGACGCCGCGTCGGACACATCGCAAAGACGCGCCTTGATTCCCCGGTCGGTGATCTCGGGCCGCGCGAGTTGCTCCTCGGCGATGTCGCAGACCCAGACATTGGTTCCCGCATCGCGCAGCGCCGTCGCGATCGCCAGTCCGATGCCCGAGGCGCCTGCCGTGACGATGGCGCGCCGCGAACTCCAATAGTCAGATGAGCTCATCCTGCGAATGTCCTGTTGGTGTTGGGAAGTTGTTGCGATCAGCCGATCGTCGTGCGACCGCCGTCGAGCACCGGCGAATTGCGCTCCTTGGCCGACGCGCGAAAGCGGATCTCGGTGCCTGTCTGCCAAAACGAGAAAACAAGCGTCTCGCCGGGGAAGACGGGCCCCGAGAAGCGGGCGGCGAAGCGTTTCATCCGGCTCGGCTCCCCGTCGCAGAAGGTCTTGAGAACGGTCAGGCAGGCAACGCCGAAGGTCGCGGCGCCATGAAGAATCGGCGTCTCGAAGCCGGCCGCCTTGGCGAATGCCGGATCGATATGGAGTGGATTCCTGTCGCCGAGCAGCCGGAACAGGGCAGCCTGGTTGGCGGCGGTGCCGACCTCGACGACAGCATGCGGCTCGCCTTCAGGCATGGCGACGGCATCGGGCTGGCGGCCGCGGTCGCCGCCGAAGCCGCCGGCGCCGCGCACGAAGAGGCTGGAGAGACTGTTGGCCACCGGGCGGCCGCGCTGCGAAATCTCCATCAGCTGATGCACGATGCCGCCGCGGCCCTCGCCCTTGTCGCTCAGGCCCGCGATCCGGGTCCGTATCTCGGCCACGCCCGCCGCGTCGAAGCAGTCGAAGAATTCGATGTCGAGACTGCCGTGGACGACATGCTGCAGGTCAATGCCTCCGGCACCGAGCCAGGAATCATCATAGCCCGCGACCTGCACAAAGCTCGGTATGACCTTGAGATCGCGCTCATAGACGAAGCCGAGGTCGGTGGCGCCCGCTCCTACCGCCAGCGCATAGAGCATCGGCTCGCGATCCTCGTAGGAATAGCGGCGAACCGGCAGATCCAGATTGAGCAGTCGGTGGGGATCGAGGGGCATTTTCACTGTTTCCAAGCGATGCAACTACCGCGGCAGCATGCCTCGGGAATGCACATATTGCAATCTCGCTTCATTATTTGAAACGAAAATTCACAAAATGAACTCCTAAAGTGCTCGGCCGCCTTGACTCTCGAAGGTGTCGAGTGAAATCTGAGGTCAAATAATGAAACGATCTCTGCCGGCGTTCCCGCGTTGGGATGCGGCAGGTCGGGGAACAGGACATTGCGGCAAGCACATTGCCTAGGCGCCGTTCGAACGCCGTCTCCGTCCAGCGGAGCCGGGGCGATGAATCACGCTCGGCTTCCCCGTCACAACTTCTTCCGCCGGTCCGCTGCAGGCAGTGCCGTCCGGCGTTCAAATCATCCGGTTGACACGGTCACCGGAAAACTGGATATTCGAAAAAAAGGAAAAAAGTTTCGAAAAATGGAAGTCGGTTCGGAGATGCGTATGTACGGCTGGAGACTTGGGATCGACATCGGCGGCACCTTCACCGATGTCATCGCGGTCTCTCCCGACGGTGCGGCTCCGCGCTCGGCCAAGGTCCCGAGCCGGCCGCAGGAACCCGTCCGCGCCATCGTCGACGCGATCTCTGCCGTCGAACTGAAGTGGGACGAGATCGCCGAGATCGTGCACGGCACCACGATCGTCACGAACGACATCGTCGAGCACCGCTTCCGTCCCTGCGCGCTCATCGCGACCGCCGGCTTTTCCGACACGATCGAGATCGCCCGCGGCGCGCGGCGTCATCTCTATCGCATGGACCTGCTGCCGCGCCCCCATCCGCTGGTGCCGGCCGAACTCCGCTTCGAGGTCGAGGAGCGGCTGAACGCGCAAGGTGAAGTCACGACGGCTCTCACCGATGCCGAGATCGAGCGCGTCGTCGGCGAGGTTGCCGCATCCGGGGTCGACACGGTAGCGGTCTGCCTCCTCCATTCGTTCCGCAATCCCGTCCACGAGATGCGTCTCGGCGCGGCACTTCGGGCCGCCCTGCCGCATGTTAGCCTGTCGCATGAGGTGAGTCCGGAATTCCGTGAGTTCGAGCGGATGAACACGACCATCCTGAACGCGATGATGATCTCCAAGATCAAGCATCATCTCTCGCTGATCGATGAGCGCAAGCCCCGGCACAGCCGGCTGCACCTGATGCACTCGGCAAGCGGCATGGCGTCGCCCGCGCTCATCGCGGAGCGTCCGCTTATGCTTGCCATGTCGGGTCCTGCCGCAGGCGTGGCCGCAAGTTCGCAGGCGGCCCAGAGGCTGGGCATCGACCATGCGATCACCTTCGACATGGGCGGAACCACCACCGATGTCTGCCTGATCGTCAACGGGCGCGCGGAGATTGCCGCGAACCGGGAACTGGGCGAGCAGCGCATCCGCATGCCGATGGTGGCGGTCGATTCCATCGGCGCGGGCGGCGGTTCCATCGCCAGGCTCGTCAGCGGAGCGCTCGTCGTCGGACCCGAGAGCGCGGGAGCGGAGCCGGGACCTGCCTGCTACGGCAAGGGCGGCGACCTGCCCACGGTGTCCGATGCGGATCTCATTCTTGGCTATCTCAACCCATCGCGCACGCTTGGCGGATCGGTCGTGCTCGACCGGGCCGCAGCGGACGGCGCGGTCAGGCCGCTGGCCGAGGCGATGGGCGTGTCCGTGCGCCAGGCGGCAACCGGCATCGCCAAGGTCGTACATTCCAACATGGCGCGGGCGCTGCGCCGCGCCACCGTGGAGCGTGGCCGCGACATCCGCGAGTTCGGCCTCGTCGCCTTCGGCGGCGCCGGTCCGATGCACGTGGCCGAAGTCGCCCGCCTGTGCGGCATCTCGCATGTCACGATTCCGGCCTTTTCGTCCGGCTTCTCCGCGCTTGGATGTGTCGAGGCGACGATGAGCTATTCGCGGCAGACCACGATTGGCATGAAGTCGACGGCGTGGGACGCTTGCACACTGCACAAGGCGGTCGCCGCGGAAACCGACGCCTTGTCGACGGCGGTGATCGAAGCCGGTCACGAGAAGGAAAGTCTCGACGTCTCCATCACGGCCGGAATCCGCTACAGTGGCCAGAGCTACGAGACGCCGATCCGCGATCCGGCCCTCGACGACCGCGACCGATTGAACCGTCAGTTCGAGCAGGCACACGAGGCGCTTTACGGCTATTCCACCGGCGAGCCTTGGGAGCTTGCCTCGCTTCGAATCGAAGTCTCCGCGCCCCGGAAGGACGCGCGCGAAGCGCTTGTCATTGAGAACGAAGAGGTTGAAGCGACACCGGAACTCGGCTCCCGCCAGGTGACGTTCGAGAGCGGGGCAACCTTCGACGTCCCCGTACGCCATCGCCGGCGTCTTCCGATCGGCGTCACGATCGAGGGGCCGCTTGTCATTGAGGACGAGTGGTCCACCGTCGTTGTGCCGCCGGGCGACCGGGTGACTGCCGACAGGGCAGGTAACCTCACCATGGAGGTGGTCCTGTGAGCATCGAACCCGTTTCCCTTGAAGTCATTCGCAACGCGCTCACGGCGATTGCCGAGGAGATGTCGATGGTGGTCATGCGCGCGGCGCGGTCGCCGTTGCTGCGCGAGGCCGGCGATCATTCCTCCGCCCTGACGGACGCTGAGGGCTTTCTCGTCGCCCAGGGCGCAGACGTGCCGGTCCATCTCGGCGTGCTCTCCTTCACCGTGCGCGAGTTCCTCAAGCGTGTGCCGGCGGACCGGCTGGAGCCGGGAGATGTCTGGATCGTCAACCTGCCCGAGATCGGTGGCAACCATCTGCCGGATGTGAAACTGATCCGCCCGATCTTCAGGGACGGAGAGATCTATGCCTTCGCGGTGTCGCTTGCCCATTGGGCGGATGTCGGCGGCGCGATGCCAGGCAGCTACTTCGCGGCGGCGCGCGACGCCTGGCAGGAAGGGTTGCGGCTGCCGCCGACCCGCCTGGTTGTCGCGGACCGGTTCGATGCCGAAAAGCTCGACCTGATCCTGGCCAATGTGCGCGGTCCGGAAGAGCGCAAGGGCGACATCCTCGCCCAGGTCGCGGCGACCACCGTTGCCGGACGGCGACTGGACGAACTCGCGGCAAAGCACAGCGTCGCCTGGATGAAGGAGGCGATGCAGGCCATTCACGCGCGCGCCGAACGCCAGATGGCGGAAGCGATCAGGGCCATTCCGAACGGCGTCTATAGCGGCGAGGACTGGATGGACGACGACGGCCATGGCGGCGCGCCGGTTCCGATCCGGGTCACGGTGACGATCCAGGACGAAACGGCCACGTTCGACTTCAGCGAGTCAGCCGACGCAGTGCCGGGCCCGATCAACACGACCAAGTTCATCGCGGGCGCGGCCGTCTTCTACGTGATGAAGGCTCTCTACGGTCCCGATATCCAGCCCTCGGGCGGTTGCTACCGCCCGCTTACCGTTGTGACGCGTTCAGGCTCGATCGTGGACGCGGCCTATGATCGCCCGGTGGTTGGAGGCAATCACGAGACCTGCCAGCGCCTGGCGGACGCGATCTTCCGCGCCTTCGAGCCGATCGCCGCCCGGGAACTGAGCGGCGGCGGGCCGACGACGGCCGGGCTGCTGATCTTCGGCACGCGGACCGACGCCGGCTGGTCGACTTTCTACGAGGTGCATCCGGGGGGCGAGGGTGCCCGCTTCGACCGCGACGGAATGGCCTCGACACGCGTCCATCTGGCCAATGTGATGAACACGCCGGCCGAGGTGATCGAAAGTGAGTATCCGATCACCGTCGAGTTTCAGCGCCTGCGCGCCGGATCGGGCGGCAATGGCCGGCACAAGGGCGGCGAGGGCATCGCGCGCGGCTATCGCATGCGCGGTGACGAAACGGCATTGACCACCATGTTCGAACGCGCAGTCGTGCCGCCATACGGCATCGACGGCGGCGAACCTGGGGCGACATTCCGCGCGACGCTGCACCGCGAACACGGTGAGACGATCCAGTTGCGCGGCAAGCAGAACATTCAGATCGCGAGGGGCGATCTGGTTGTCGTCGAATCTTCCGGAGGGGGTGGGCATGGCCACCCTTCCGGAGAGGGTCGATGAGAGAAACCACGATAAACGTAACCGCAATGGGAAGGCGAATATCATGCATAGGCGCGATTTTCTGAGAAGTGGACTTGCATTCGGCGGCGCCGCGGCCGTCGGGCTTACATTCCATCCGCGCCTGCTCAGGGCACAGGGGCAGGCCGGCGTTATCCGCGTGATCGCCGAAGGGTCGCCTAACACGCTCGATCCGGCAGGCACCGGCTACAACATTCCGTCCGTCAACATCACATGGAACGTCTACGACCGCCTCGTCACTTTCGGTCAGGCGCCGCTCACCGGGCCTGGCCAGGAAGGCGCCTTCATCTACGACTACGACAACATCGTGCCGCAGGCGGCCGAGAGCTACGAAATCGTCGAAGACGGCAAGGTGATCCGCTTCAAGCTGCGCGCGGGAGCGACGTTCCACGACGGCAGCCCGGTCACCGCTGAAGACGTCAAATGGTCGCTCGACCGCGCCGTCAACGTGACCACGGCCAAGAACCAGATGGGCACGGGCTCGATGACCGACCCGGCACAGTTCGTCGTCGTAGACGACAGCACGATCGAGGTGCACGTCGAGCGCGCCGATCGCTTCACACTGCCCAACCTGGCGCTGCTGTTCCCGGCGATCTTCAATGCAAAGGTGGCCAAGGAGCACGCGACCGCGGAGGACCCGTGGGCGACGGAGTGGCTGAAGACCAACGTCGCCGGCGGCGGCCCCTACAAGCTCGGCAACTACCAAGCCGGCCAGCAGTTCGTGCTCGAGCCGTTCGCGGACTGGAAGAACGGCGACACCACCCCGACCGCGCGCATCCTGTATCAGATCGTCCCGCAGGCGGCGAGCCGGCGCATCGCTGCGGAGCGCGGCGAAGCTGACCTCGTGCGCGACCTTCCGGGCCGCGACATTGCCGATCTGCTCAGCGCGGGCAAGGTCAAGGTTCTCGGCATCTCTAATCCCGCGACCGTCACCTACATCGCCATGAACAACAACATCGCGCCTTTCAACAATATGAATGTGCGTCAGGCGGTGGCGTGGAGCGTGCCCTATCAGGACATGCTGGACGTGGTTCTGTACAAGCGGGGCACGCCGATGTTCGGAGGCCCGGCCGAGGTGACGTCGACCCAATGGCCTTCGCCGCTGCCCTATACGCAGGATCTCGACAAGGCAAAGAGCCTGTTGGCCGAGGCCGGCTTCCCGGACGGGTTCGAATCCACGTTCTCCATCGACGCGGACGACACGACCGTGGCCGAGCCTGTCGCGACCCTGATGCAGGAAGCCCTCGGCAAGATCGGCGTTAAAGTGCGCATCGACAAGATTCCGGCCGGTCAGATGGGCACGCTGCTGACCGAGAAGAAGCTGCCGCTGTTCATCGCCAATGCCGGCGCCTGGCTGCGCAGTCCCGACTACTTCTTCCGCATCTTCTACCAGGGCGAGACCCGCTGGAACTTCGGCAGCTACGCCAATCCGGAGATGATCGACATCGTCGCCAAGGCGCGGTGGGAGACCGATCCGAAGAAATACGACGAACTCGTGATGCGGATGATCGAACTGGCGCGGACGGAAGTTCCGGTCATCCCGCTGTGGTCGGCATTCCAGGATACGGTGATGAGCGAGGCGGTCGGCGGATACACTTACATGTTCCACCGCTCGCTCGAGCTTCGCCATCTGACGAAAGCCTGATAGTCACCTTGTGCCCTTCCGCCATTTCCCGCCCGCGAGCTTGCTGCTCGCGGGCGGGTCGCGGGACGGTGTCTGAAAGCACGAGAAGGCCACATCGACTATGAACGGCTCCCTGGCCCATGCCATCCTGGCGCGGATTTGGACGGCGCTGCCGGTGTTGTTCGGCGTGCTGATCGTGACGTTCGTCCTGATCCGCGCGCTGCCCGGCGATCCCGCTATCCACTATGCGACGAGCCCGACAGCGGGACCCGCCGAGATCGAGGCGATCCGCCGCGAGATGGGCCTCGACCGCTCCGTGTTCGAACAGTTCGCCATCTATCTGCGCGAGATCGCGACCGGCAATTTCGGCAATTCGATGCAGACCGGGCGCTCCGTGATCTCCGATTTCGCGGTGCGGCTGCCTGCGACGCTGGAGCTTGCCGTGGTGGCTTTCGTCATCTCCATCGTGGTGTCGCTGCCGCTGGGCATCGCCGCAGCATTGTGGCGGAACACCTGGTTCGACCAGCTTTGCCGCGTCATGTCGTCCTTCGCCGCCGCCATGCCGGTCTTCTTCTTCGGCCTCCTGCTCATCTATTTCTTCTATTTCCGCTGGGGTTTCGCCGCGGAGCCGATCGGACGGTGGCCCAGTTCGATCATTCCGCCCGACCCGATCACCGGCTTCGCCACAGTCGACGCCCTGCTCCTCGGGGACTGGGAGTTGTTCCGCATGGCCTTCGGCAAGCTGCTGATGCCGGCCGCGTCGATGGCAATCTTCGCCGTGGCGCCGTTGCTGCGGATGATGCGCGGCTCGATGATCGATTCGCTGGAAAGCGATTATGTGCTCGCCGCTAAGGCGTTCGGCATCTCGCGGACGCGTGTCGTTCTCAGCTACGCGCTGCCGAACGCCATGCTGCCTGTGCTCGCCACCACCGGCATGGTGCTGTCGACGATGCTCGGCGCCAATGTGATGATCGAGAAGCTGTTCGCCTGGCCAGGTATCGGCGCCTATGCCGTCAACTCGCTGATCGCGCTTGACTATGCCCCCGTGCAGGCCTTCGTCCTGATCGTGGCCTCGCTCTTCGTCGTAATGACGCTGACGATCGACATCGTCTCGGCGATCATCGATCCGCGCTACAAGCTGCGGGGCTGACCGATGCTTTCCATCGCCGACATCCGTTTCATCCTGCGGCGCAACCTTGCCGGCGCGGTGGCGGCCGTCCTCATCGTCGTCCTGATGATCGTGGCGATCATCGGTCCCTATATCGCACCCTATGATCCGCTTTCGACCAATCTCCGAGAGGTCCTGCAGCCGCCGTCCGCGACGTTCTGGTTCGGCACCGACCACCTTGGCCGCGACATCTTCAGCCGGGTCATCGTGGCGGCGAGGCTCGATTTCGCCATCGCGATCGTCGCCGTCAGTCTCTCGGCGGTCGTCGGCTCCGCGATTGGCGCGCTGTCGGGCTATGTGGGGGGCTGGCTCGACCGCATCCTCGGACGGGTCGTCGACGTGATGATGGCGTTTCCGCTCTTCGTCGCCGCCATGGCGCTGGTTGCCGTGCTCGGCAATTCGGTGGAGAGCATCGTGCTGGCGACGGCGATCATCAACCTGCCGTTCTACTTCCGCCTGATGCGCGCCGAGATCAGCGCCAGGCGGGAAACGGGCTATGTGGAAGCTGCGATTATCAACGGCAACAGCACGACCCAGGTGATCTTCGGCTTCCTGGTGCCGAACTCTCTGCCTCCTGTGATCGTGCAGATCTCGCTCAACCTCGGCTGGGCGATCCTGAATACGGCGGGACTGGCCTTCATCGGCCTCGGCGTCGCGCCGCCCACGCCGGAATGGGGCATCATGATCCAGGAGGGCGCCTCGATGATGGTCTCCGGTCAATGGTGGGTGGTCGTCTTCCCGGGGCTCGCGCTTGCGATGTCGGTGTTCTGCTTCTCCCTGCTGGGAGACGCCATCCGCGACGTCATGGACCCGAGGCGGCGAAGCTGATGGCGAGACTGCTCGAAATCGACAACCTTGCCCTTGGCTTCGAAGGAAGCGGTGGGCTCGTGCCGGCATTGCGCGGCATCTCCTTCGGCCTCGAACGCGGCGAGTGCCTGGCGCTTGTGGGCGAATCCGGCTCCGGCAAATCGGTGACGGGCATGACGATCATGCGCCTGCTCGGCTCCAATGCGCGGATTTCCTCCGGCAGCATCAGGCTTGACGGCGTGAACCTGCTGGATCTTTCCGAAGCGGAGATGCGCACCATACGGGGCCGGCGGATGGCGATGGTGTTCCAGAACGCCAAGGCCAGTCTCAACCCGATCCGCCGCGTCGGCGACACGCTGGTCGACATCGTGCGCGCGCATGATCGCACCGGCATCAGCCGGCAGGATGCCCTGCGCAAGGTCATCGGTATCATGGCCCAGATCGGCATTCCGATGCCGGAGCATCGCGTGCGCAATTACCCGTCCGAACTGTCGGGGGGCATGTGCCAGCGCATCGGCATCGCGGCGGCGCTGGCCTGCGAGCCGGAACTCATCATCGCGGACGAGCCCACGTCCGCGCTCGACGTGACGACGCAGCAGCTCGTCATGGACATGCTGATCAGTGCCTGCCGGGAGCGCGGCGTCGCGGTGATCTTCATCACGCACGATCTGGCGCTCGCCAGCGAATATTGCGACCGCGGCATCGTCATGAACGGCGGCCGCATCCTGGAGGAGGGCAACGCGGTCCAGATCTTCACCGCCCCCACCCATCCCTACACGCGGGCGCTGCTCGACGCCTTGCCCTATGGCAAGACGAGCGCCGACGAGCTCAGGCCGATGACGGGCAACCACTCCGACCAGCCGGAAGGCATGAAGACATGACGAGCGGAGCTTCCGAGCAGCCGGGCAACCCGATCCTGCGCGTTCTGGCCGCGACGAAATACTACATGGTCGGCGGCAACCGGATGTATGCGGTCGATGACGTCTCCTTCGACGTGCGTCCCTCGGAGATACTCGGCCTTGTCGGCGAATCCGGCAGCGGCAAGACGACGCTGTCGCGCATCGTCGCCAGGCTGATAGACCAGGACGATGGTCGGGTCATTTTCGACGGAGCCGACATCACCGGAATGAGCGGTGCCAAGTTCGGGACATCACCGAAGAGGCGGCTTCTCCAGATGGTCTTCCAGGACCCGCTGGCAAGCCTCAATCCGCGCTTCCGCGCCTTCGACGCGATCGCCAATCCTGTCCAGCGGCTCGGCACACCGGAGGAAAGACGCGACGTGCGCGATCTGGTCATCGAAGCCGCGTCGCATGCGGGCCTGCCCGAGCGCCTGCTGCACAGCTATCCGCATCAGCTCTCGGGAGGCCAGCGCGCGCGCGTGGACATCGCGCGGGCGATCGTTCTGAAGCCGAAGCTCGTTCTCCTCGACGAACCGACCTCCGCGCTCGACGCCTCGCTTCAGGCACATGTCATCCAGACCATCCTCAGGCTCCGCTCGGAACTCGGGGTGGCGTTTATCTTCGTCAGCCATGACCTCAATCTCGTCAGGCTGATCAGCGACCGGCTACTGGTCATGCATCGCGGCAAGGTGGTCGAGCAGGGCCAGGCTCAAGAAGTCTTCGAGAATCCAAGCGCGGACTATACCAAGCAGCTGATCTCGGCCATTCCCGTTCTCGGCAGAAGGCGAGTTGCCGGCAAGCCGGCAGCTTAACAGGGGCGACCGTCAGTATCGCCCCGCGTGCAACCGCTGCAGATCAGCCCGGTTCGACGCTTCCGTCCGGCCGGATGATCGCCTTGGCGCCGGCCTTGGCGACAGACAAGTCGTGAGAAGCCGACAGCCTCCTTGCCGATGAACCCTGAAGTTCTGTTCAGGATGGGGACAGGGCTGACAGTGCTGCCTTGAGGGACGTCGTGGTGCCTTGGCGAAGGTCCAGGTCAGCCTCGATGTGATCGATGTGGCGCAGGACGAGCGCCTGCACTGAAGCGGCATCCCGGCGCTCCAGCGCAGCGACGATTCCGCCATGCTCGTCATGGCCGCAGCTCGAAGCGCCCGATCGCCCATAGAGCGCGATCACCAGGGAGGAGCGTGCGATCAGCTCCTCCATGAAACGGTGCATGATCTGGTTGCCCGCCGCGGCGGCGAGAAGCAAGTGGAACTCGCCCGATGCCTTGATCTCGGCGCGCCTAGCGTTCGGGCCGCGCAGATCCATATGCCGGCGCTCGTCGGTGAGATGTGCGCGCAGTCGGGCAAGGTCGCGCGGCGTTGCCCGGGCGCAGGCCTCCGACGCAATGCCGGGCTCGACCAGCCGCCGGGCGGCGAAGACCTGCCGCGCCTCTTCCGGGTCCGGATTGGCGACGAAGGCACCACGGTTGCGCTCGATCCGCACCAGCCCCTCGAACGAGAGCATCTGCAGCGCCGAGCGCGCCATCGTGCGGCTGACGTTGAACAGCGAGCCGACCTCGACCTCGGTCAATTTAGTACCGGGCGCCAGCCGCCGGTCGACGATCGCGTCGCGCAGGTGATCGCGGATCGCCTGCGTGCGGTCTTCGGCCGCTTGTGGGCTGTCGGGTTCCTGGGTTGCGACGAGGGACATGGAGGTCATCAAGATATCTGTCCCCTTCTAGCGGAATCCGCGTCCAAGGGAAGATGGGCGCCGCAACAATCTGATTATGAGATCGCATACAATATTTGCATATGATTGCTTACAATCGCCTATGTTTTGTGCACTGCAAAAGTTTGCGCCAGGCGTGAGATACGGCCGGCAGGGCGTCAACGACATGGAATCAACCGCTTAGCGCCGCGAAGCCAATTGGCACGTCTTCTGCATCGCACTTCCCGAACGGGAGATGCTCATGAGCAAGGCCGCCGCGATCGACATTGCATCCGTGTCCAAGGTCTACGGCGCCACGACCGCCGTCCACGCGATCAGCCTCAAGGTTCCGGCCGGCAGCTACTGCTGCCTTCTCGGCCCCTCGGGATGCGGCAAGTCGACGACGCTGAGGATGATCGCCGGCCATGAGAGCATCTCGTCCGGCGATATCCGCCTCGGCAACACGGTCGTCACCGACCTGCCACCCGCCAGGCGCGGCACGGCCATGATGTTCCAGTCCTATGCGCTGTTTCCGCACATCGACGTCACCGACAACGTCGCCTTCAGCCTGAAGATGAAGGGCGTCGCCAAGGACGAACGCCGCGCCAAGGCGCTGGAGATGCTGAAGCTGGTCCAGATGGACCCCTATGCGACGCGGCGCCCCGCGCAGCTCTCCGGCGGCCAACAGCAGCGCGTGGCGCTCGCCCGCGCCCTTATCACTGACCCGGAAGCGTTGCTCCTCGACGAGCCGCTGTCGGCGCTCGATCCCTTCCTGAAGATCCGGATGCGCGCGGAGCTGAAGCGGCTGCAGACGACGCTAGGGATCACTTTCGTTCACGTCACCCACAGCCAGGAAGAGGCGATGGCGCTGGCTGATCTGATTGTGGTGATGAACGACGGCCGCATCGAGCAGGCCGCCCATCCGCGCGAGGTGTTCGAGCGCCCCGCCACCGCCTTCGTCGCCCGCTTCATGGGCGACCACAACGTGATCTCCGGCCGGGTGACCGCAGCGACCGAGAGCGGCGTGACAGTCGCGGTGCCAAGTGGCGGCGAGTTCACCGCGACCGGCGGCGTGCGAGAAGTCGGCGAGAGCATCGACATCGCGGTGCGCACCGACAAGGTGCGCATCGGCGCGTCGGACGCACCGGGCCTCGGCTTCACCGGCATCGTGGACAACATCGAATATCGCGGCGCCTCGGTGAAGCTCACCGTCAGCGGCGCCGGTGTGCAGGACTTCACCGCGATCGTCAGCGACGCGGCCTTCTTCGCAGCGCCCGTCAAGGTCGGCGACGCGGCGTCCCTCGCCTGGGGCCCCGAGGACTCGATCGTGCTTGGCCGCCTCGATTCCTGACGACAGAAACCGACAACACAGGGGAACTGGACATGACACAGACGACGAAAAAGCCAGCCGGCATTTCCCGCCGATCGCTGCTCAAGACCGGCGGCGCTGCCCTCGGCCTCGCGGCCGGCTCGGGCGCGATCACCGGATTCCCGACCATCTGGGCGCAGAACCCGATCACGCTGCGCCAGTTCGGCACCGGCGTGTCGAACCTCAACGCCATCGCCGACAAGTGCAAGGAAGACCTCGGCATCACGCTGGAGATGACGGCGACAGATTCCGACGCCGCCGCACAGCGCGCCGTGACGCAGCCCGACAGCTACGACATCGCCGACATCGAATACTGGATCCTGAAAAAGGTGTTCCCAGCCGGCGTCATCCAGCCGATGGATACGAAGAAGCTGACCTACTACGACCAGATCGTGCCGCTGTTCAAGACCGGCAAGCTGACGCCCGACAGCGTCATCGCGCAGGGCACCGCGCCGCACACGGTCGGCTTCGTCGAGAAGCCCGGCGACAAGACCTTCGCCGCCGCTGAGACGCAGTATTTCACGATGGTGCCCACCATCTACAACGCCGACACGCTGGGTATCCGCCCCGACCTCGTCGGCCGCGAGATCACCACCTGGGCCGACATCATGGACCCGGCCTTCAAGGGCAAGACATCGATCCTGAATATCCCCTCGATCGGCATCATGGACGCGGCCATGATCATGGAGGCGATGGGCAATATCAAATATGCCGACAAGGGCAACATGACCAAGGAGGAGATCGACAAGACGATCGACTTCCTGATCAAAGCCAAGCAGGACGGCCAATTCCGCGCCTTCTGGAAGTCGTTCGACGAGAGCGTCAACCTGATGGCCTCGGGCGAGGTCGTCATCCAGTCGATGTGGTCGCCGGCCGTCGCCGCCGTCCGCTCGAAAGGCATCGCCTGCAAATACCAGCCGCTGAAGGAAGGCTACCGCTCATGGGGCGGCGGCCTCGGACTTGCCTCGCATCTCGAAGGCGCCAAGCTCGACGCTGCCTACGAATACATCAACTGGTACACGTCCGGCTGGGTCGGCGGCTACCTCAACCGCCAAGGCTACTACTCCGCGGCCATGGAGACGGCCAAGAAGTTCATGTCCGACGACGAGTGGGGCTACTGGATCGAGGGCAAGCCGGCGCAGGGCGAGATCAAGGATCCGACCGGCAAGGTCATGGAAAAGCCGGGCGCGGTGCGTGACGGCGGCTCCTTCGAGGAGCGCATGGGCCGCGTCGCCTGTTGGAACTCGGTGATGGACGAGGACCGCTACATGGTCCGCCGCTGGAACGAGTTCATCGCGGCCTGACGAATGATTGGCCTTCCCCCGGCCTGGCCGAGGGAAGGCGTCTTTCTCGACGCTCCAGATCAACCGAGGCCCGACGATGACCGCAGCCATTGACGACACAATCGCCGCGCCAGCCGCCGTCGCGACGACCCGCTCGCGTGCCTCGGTGTTCGCCCGCTTTTCCGCCTACCTGCAGGCCGCGCCGCTGGCTCTCATCCTCGGCGCGTTTCTGCTTTTGCCGATCCTGATGATCGCGGTCGTTTCCTTCTGGGATTACGACTTCGCCGCGATGTATCCCGATTTCATCACCCTCAACTATGCCGAGACGCTCGGCTCGTGGGTGACATGGAAGACCTATCTCAACACGCTGAAATACGCGGCCATCGTCTGGGCGCTGACCATCTTCATCGGCTTCTGGGTCGCCTACTATCTCGCCTTCCATATTCGCACGACGACCATGCAGATGGTGCTGTTCCTCGTCTGCACCGTGCCGTTCCTTACCTCCAACATCATCCGGATGATCTCGTGGATCCCGGTGCTCGGCCGCAACGGCCTGGTCAATTCCGCCCTCGTCGGCTCCGGCATCATACCGGCGCCCATCGAGTGGTTGCTCTATTCGGACTTCGCCGTCGTGCTCGCCATGGTCCACCTCTACACGCTGTTCATGGTGACGCCGATCTTCAACACGCTGATGCGCATCGACCGGTCGCTGGTCGAGGCCGCGCGCGACGCCGGTGCCACCAGCTGGCAGATCCTCACCAACGTCATCATCCCGCTCGCCAAGCCCGGCATGGCGATCGGCACGATCTTCGTCGTCACACTGGTGATGGCCGACTTCTCGACCGTGCAGGTCATGTCGGGTGGCCAGAGCGCCTCGGTCGCACTGATGATGAAGAACCAGATGTCGCTCTTGCAGTATCCGGCCGCGGCCGCCAATGCGGTGGTGCTGCTGGTCCTCGTCCTCCTGATGGTCGCGGGCATCCTGCGCATCGTCGACATCCGCAAGGAACTCTGAGCGATGTCGCACGAGAAGCGCACCCTCGAATTCTACGTCCTGTCAGCCTTCTTCGTGTTGTTCGTGCTGTTCCTCTATGGCCCGCTGTCGGCGATCCTGATCCTTTCCTTTCAGGGGCCGAACGGCGGCCTGACCTTCCCGCTCAACGGCGTGTCGCTGCACTGGTTTGCCAACCTGTTCGAGCGCCAGGCGGTAGGCGATTTCGGAGGCAGCTTCCGCCGCTCCTTCATGCTGGGGCTGATGGTGATGATCGTCACCGTGGTCGTGTCGCTGCTCGCCGGCCTCGCCTTCCGCCGCAAGTTCGTCGGCGCCACCGCGCTGTTCTACCTGTCGGTCGCGAGCCTGGTGGTTCCCTCGATCATCATCTCGCTCGGCATCGGCGTCCTGTTCCAGCAGGTCGGACTGCGCCCCTCCTGGTACGGCTCGGCCTTCGGCGCACATCTCACCTGGACCTTGCCCTTCGGCGTGCTGATCATGTTCGCGGTGTTCAACCGCTTCTCACCCTCTTACGAGGAGGCCGCGCGCGACCTCGGCGCGACCTCGTGGCAGACCTTCGCCCACGTGCTGCTGCCGATGATCGCGCCGAGCCTGATCGGCGTCGGCCTGTTCGGCTTCACGCTCTCCTACGACGAGTTCGCCCGCACGTTGATGACGGCCGGCACGTTCAACACACTGCCGCTCGAGATCTATGGCATGACCACCAACGTCACGACGCCGGTGCTCTACGCGCTTGGTACCGTGACTACGCTCTTCTCCTTCCTGGTGATTGCGGCTACGCTCGGTATCATCGTCTGGCTCGGGCGACGGCGGACTCGCGGCTGATCCCTTCATGCGCATTCTCGTCGTCAATCCGAACACGACCGCCTCGATGACCGAGACGATAGAGGCGGCCGCGACATCGGCCGCGGCCAGGGGAACCATGATCGAGGCGACGACATCAGGCATGGGACCGGTATCGATCGAGGGCTATTACGACGAGGTCTTCGCGATGCCGGGCCTGCTCGCCGAGATCCGGCGCGGCGAGGCGGGTGGCGCGCAGGCGGCGGTCATCGCCTGCTTCGACGACACGGGGCTGGACGCCGCGCGCTCGATGGCCTCTATCCCGGTCATCGGTATCTGCGAGGCCGCACTGACGCTGGCCTCCTTCGTCGCGGCCCGCTTCACCGTGGTGACCACCAGCGAGCGCTCGCGCGTGCCGGTGGAGGAGCTGGTCCGCCGCTACGGCTTCGCCTCCCGCGCGAAGGTGCGCGTCGCGGGCGTGCCGGTGCTGGCGCTGGAGGATCCGAATTCCGACGCGGTCGCGAAGCTCAAGATGGAGATTGCCCGCGCGCTGGACGATGATCGCGCCGAGGCGATCGTGCTCGGTTGCGCCGGCATGGCCGACCTCGCGGCGGCCCTGCAGCGCGAGTTCGGCCTGCCGGTCATCGATGGAGTCGGCGCCGCGGTGAAGCAAGCCGAGGCGCTGATCGCGCTCGGGCTGACGACCGGCAAGCGCGGCGCCTATGCTTCGCCGCTGCCAAAGCCCTTCATCGGCATGCTCGCCGAATTCGCTCCGCCGGCCGCCTGATGGCAGGCGCTCCCGAAATCAGACCCCTGTCGCCGGTCGAGGTGGAGACGCTCGTCGGCTGGGCGGCGGCCGAAGGCTGGAACCCGGGTCTTGGCGATGCCGCCGCGTTCCGCGTCGCCGACCCCGACGGCCTCCTCGGCGCGTTCGTTGGTGGCGAGATGGTCGCCGGCATCGCGGCGATCGCCTATGGCGACGATTTCGGTTTCATCGGCCTCTACATCTGCCGGTCCGACCAGCGCGGAAAAGGCTACGGCAAGGCCGTTTGGGACGCGGGCATGGCGCGACTTTCGGGCCGCACGATCGGTCTCGACGGCGTGCCGGCTCAGCAGGCGAACTATCGGAGCATGGGCTTCGAGCCGGCCTACCGCACGCTGCGCTTCAGCGGTCGGGTAGCTGGGTCCGACGCACCCGGCATTCGCCCGGTGACGCCCGATCTGTCCGCCGCGATACATGAGTTCGACCGCATGTGTTTCCCGGCCGAACGGGACGATTTCCTGGCCGCCTGGCTGGGCCCGCCACGGATTTCACTGGCATCCGTCGCCAACGGGATCGTCCAGGGCTTCGGCGTCGCCCGCGCCTGCGGCGAAGGACACAAGATCGGTCCCCTGTTCGCGCGCGACGAGAAGACCGCCGCCGCATTGCTCGCCTCACTCGCCACGACGTGTGGGAGCGAGGTCCATATCGATGTTCCCGAGGCGCGGTCGGTATTCATAGATGGCCTGGTCGCCCTCGGTTTCACCTCCGGCTTCGAAACCGCGCGGATGTACCGTGGGGACCCTCCGGCCTACCGGGACAATCTGGTGTTCGGCGTGACGTGCCTTGAACTTGGATAGGATGTCAGACGCCCGCATCTTCTGGACGTGTTGATTTCGGGCAAGGGTGAGCCGGCACGCAGAGCGTGCCGCCGCAAACCGTCGAGAATGATCGCCGCGATCGACATGCGAAAGTGACGTCAGTCCGTCCGAATGGCGCCTGTGCCGAGCAGGCGAGAATGACGGGCAGCGCCATGTAAAAGTCGGCGGAAGACAGGAAATCCGCCGTCCGGAAGAGGCTGCGGTTGAACGATCATCCGCCTTGATCGTGCGCCGGCGGCAGTGGGGCCGCCGCCGGACACGTTCGGCTCACTCCTTGACATAGGCGCCAGGTTGACGCCCGCTCTTCGGAGCTTTGGCGTCCTTCGAGCGCTCGGCTATGGCGGGGCCGAGGCCAGATGTCTTCTGAGGCGCGGGACTGGGCGTCGCAGGTTTTGCGGCCTTTCTGTCGCTCTTCTGCGGTTGCCCCGTTCCGTCAGCGGGAGGCCGACCGTCGACAGCCTCCCGTGAGAACTCGTCATGGGCATCCGCGTCCTGCCTCGCCGGCGGCCTGTGCGATCGATCTCCTGTCGCAATCATGACACCCTCCTATTCGGCAGCCATCAGAGCTTTCTTGTTGGCGGCATTCTCCGCGAAGTCGGTGAGGTTGCCGTCTGTTGCCTTCTCCTCCTTCAGCGTGTCCTCGAACAGCTTGGCTGCCTCGGGCTTGCCGAGCATCTCCGCCCACCTGCGCAGCGTTCCATAGCGGGTGATCTCGTAGTGCTCGACAGCCTGCGCAGCGGAGACCAGACCTGCGTCCAGGGCGGGTGTACCCTTGAACTCTTCGAGGATCTCCTCCCCTTCCTCGATGATGCCGTCGATCGCAGGACATGTCTTGCCCTGGGCGCGCTTGCCGAATATCTCGAACACCTGCTGGAGGCGCTCGACCTGTCCTTCCGTCTCGTCGCGATGTTTCTCGAATGCCGCCTTCAGCTTGTCGGACTGCGCCCCGCGCGCCATCTTCGGCAGCGCCTTCAGGATCTTGCGTTCGGCGTAGTAGATGTCCTTCAACGTATCGAGGAACAGATCCTCAAGCGTCTTTTCCTTTGCCATTTGAAAGCCTCCTCTCAGATCACACCCTTGTGATCGACCGGATTCGAACAGCGGGCTTGAATGAAAGTTCCATCGCCCTGGACATTTCTTCTGCAAAGAGGAGCATTACGGGCGAAGGATGCGGAACCGCACGCACTGCCCGGCATTATCCTGCGTCGACAGGGGAGAGTTTCGCGTGGCACGACCCAGAGCGCAGTGGAAGGGCTATCTCAAGCTCGACGAGATCACCTGCCAGGTCGCGCTGTTTTCGGGAGCCTCGACCGGCGAACGCACGCGCTTTCACACTGTCAACAAGGACACCGGCAATCGGGTAAGGCGCGAATTCGTCGACGAGAAGACGGGTAGGGCGGTGGAGCGAGAAGACCAGGTCAAGGGCTATGAGACCGACCGCGGCGACTTCATCATTCTCGAGCAGGAGGAGATCGACGCCGCGATCCCCGAGGGGGACAAGACCATCCGCATCGAAGCCTTCATCCCATGTCGCGACGTCGATACCGTCTACTTCGACAAGCCGTATTACCTGGCCCCCGTCGACAAGGTCGCGGAGGAGGCGTTCGACCTGATACGGGAGGGAATGAAGAAAAAGAAGGTCGCAGCCCTCGGGGAAGCCGTCCTGTTTCGGCGTGTCCGCAAGCTGATGATCCGCCCTTTCGGCGATGGCATCGTCGCCAACACGCTGAACTTCGACTACGAGGTGCGCTCCGCCACAGAGGCGTTCGGCGACATCCCCGCGATCAAGATCAGGAAGGACATGCTCGATCTCGCCGGCCACATCATCGGTACGATGGCGGGTGAGTTCGATCCGTCCGGCTTCGATGACCGCTACGACGCCGCACTCGCGGAACTTGTCCGCGCCAAGATCGAAGGTCGGCCTATCAAGGCGCCGAAGAAGCCGAAGGCCGGTAAGGTCGTCGACCTTATGGAGGCGCTTCGAGAAAGCGCGAAGGTCGTGGCCAAGCAACCGCGGAAGCCGCCTGCCAAACGTTCGGGCACGGGCAAGAAGGCAGCGTGAGGGCGAGCCATGGCGCGCAATGCATTCTGGAGGGGCTATCTCAAGCTGTCGCTGGTGAACTGTCCCGTCACGATGACGCCTGCAACGTCGGAGAGCGAGAAGATCCGCTTCCATACGATCAACCGCAAGAGCGGTCGGCGCGTGCGCAGCCAGTATGTCGACTCCGACACCGGAGAGGTCGTCCGCCACGAGGTGAAGGGATACGAGACGGAAGAGGGGAAGTTCGTAACCTTCGAGGACGAGGAGCTCGAGGCAGTGGCGCTCGATAGCGTGCGCACCATTGATATCGACAGCTTCGTGCCGGCCGATTCCATCTCCTGGATCTGGTACGACAGCCCCTACTACGTCATGCCGTCAGACAAGGTCGGAGAGGAGGCCTTTGCGGTCATCCGCGAGGCGATGAGAGAAAAGGATGTCGTTGGCATCTCCCGCCTGGTTCTGAACCGGCGCGAAAGGGCTGTCCTGCTCGAACCGCGCGGCAACGGCATCATCCTGTGGACGCTGCGCTATGGCGACGAGGTGCGGGATCCCGGCGAATTCTTCAAGGACATCGACCCGGCCCGGGCGGATTCGAAGCTGGTGAACATGGTAGGCGAGCTGATCGAGGAGCGCTCTAAGCCTTGGAATCCAAAAATGGTCGAGGACCCCGTCCAGGAGAAACTGCGGGACATCATTGCGGCGAAGAACCGTAAGGGGAAGGGCGCGGCGAAAGCCAAGGCCGACGCTGAGCCGGAAGGCGCGTCCAACGTGGTCAGTCTGATGGATGCCTTGAAGAAGAGCCTCGAAAAGAACCCTTCCTCGGCGAGGAAGGGTTCTTCCCGTAAGTCTTAGGGGCAGGTTAGCGACGAAAGCTCCGTTTCGTGCCGGACCGTTACTGCGCCGGCTGAGGGGGCTGGTCGGGCGCTCGGTTCACCGTCCCGCCCGGCGTGGCCGACTGCATATCCCCGCCGGTTCCGGTGTCCGGCGTCGGATCGGTCTCGACCCGCGGTGCCGGATCATTTTGCTTTACGGACGACGTCGAGGTGTCGTCGTTGCTGCATCCCGCAATGGCGGCGGCAATGACGACAAGGGCGATGGAAATGCGCATCGTAACCTTCCTTTACAGCTCTAGCTGCTCTGATCGTCCAGTTCCGGCGCGGGACGCTTATCGGTGTCGTGCGAAGGCCGGTCGAGCGGGAATGTCGCGTCGCCGTCCTCGTTTCCGGACAGGACGCGTGGGTTCGCACTGGCGACGCCGTCGTTGCTTCCGCCCGCATGTCGATGCTCGAACTGACCCTCGGCGTCCTTTTCGGGGGTCATATCGCGGAAATCCGATTTGTCGGTCTCACTGCGGTGCCGGTCCACCTTTTCGGTGAGACCCATCCCAAGCGGCGGCTTGCGGTTCTCCGCCGCATCTTGCGAGAATTCGTCGCTCGGATCGGGACCGGTTCTCGCCTCGAGCTTGCGAGCGCCGTGTTCGTAGGCGGTGATCTCAGGCATGGCTCATCCTCCTTGGAAAGGAAGAACCTGGGGCGTCGGAGATGGTTCCAGTCTGATCATTTCGGAGATTGGCAGCGCAAAGCCAGCGGGAGTGAAACCCTGGCTTCCAAAAGGACGCCGGGTTTTCCTGTTCGGAATGATCGGGCGTCACACGGCGCCGATCTTTACCGCCCTGGCGATCCGATCCAGTTTTTCGTCGAGGACCGAGCGTGACGTGGAGAAGTTCAAACGGACGAAACGTTCGTAGTGAGGGCCGAAGTTGCGACCGTCGCCACCGGCGACCTTTGCTTCCAAAAGAAGTCGTTCATAGGGGACGGCGTTCATCCGGACATCGCTGAAATCCGCCCAGGCGAGATAGGTCGCTTCCGGCGTGTACATTCTTACCGTCGGGAGTTCTTCCGCCAGCCGCGACAGCATGTGGTCCCGGTTGGCTTCCAGCACCTTGATCAGCGCCTGGCACCAGGCTTCGGATTCCTCCCACGCTGCGAGCGTCGCGAAGGTGCCCGGAGATGCCGGGGTGCCAAGAAGCATCGGCGGGATACGGGTGTGGAAGCGGCGTAGCAGTTCGTCTGACCCGAAGTGCATGACCGCCGTCCGCAACCCTGGAATGTTGAAGCTCTTGGTGGCGGAATAGAGCGTGATCGTGCGATCCGCGGCTTCAGGGAACATGCGCGCGAAAGGGATGTGCCTGCGGCCGTCGAGCAGCAGGTCGGCGTGGATCTCGTCGGCCATGATGATCATGTCCAGTTCCATCGCGCGTTCGACGATGGGGGCCAGTTCCTCGCGCGGAAACACCCGCCCGGTCGGGTTCTGCGGCAGGCAGAGCAACAGCACCCGGGTCTTTTCGTCGACGACGTCGCGGAACTGTTCTGAGTCGATTTCGTAACGCTCGCCTGTGTCGCGCATCGGATTGCAGACCGTCTGGCGGCCCGATTGAGCGATGATCCCGAGAAAGGCCGGGTAGGACGGCACCTGGAGGGCCACACCGTCTCCCGGCTCGGAGAAGGCGAGGACGGAAGACATAACCGCCTGGATGAGGTCGTTGACGACGACCACGCGAGCAGGATCGGCCCCGTCCCATCCGAACTTGTCCAGCATGCGCCGGCAGAACGATTCGGCAAGCAGGGCGCCGGGGCTTCCCGGCCCGCGCGTCGAATAGCCGTATTTCTGCTGCGAGACGACCCGCTCCATCGCAGCCTGAATCGCCGGCGCCACCGCAAAATCCATCTCGGCGGGGTTGGAGGGCAGGACGGGAGCATCGAAGCTCGACCATTTGGCACTTTGCCGGGCGCGCAGGAAGTCGGGGTCGAGGTCTTGTATGATGCTCATGGATGCACTCGGCATTGGCGGGGCCGTGACGGGCACGGCCCCTGTTCATATCACGCGGCAATATAGGCGGAAGCGAACGTGCCCTCAAAGCCGGATGCCGTATCGGCCATGCCGTGGGACCGGGTCGTATGAATGGTTTCCCAGACGGGCATGACGAGGTTGATCGTCGGTATGTCGTGCATCACCAAATCCTGGATCTTCATCCACATCTCGATGCGCTTCTCGGGGCTGGCTTCGACGGCGGCTCCTTCGAGCAGCGCGTCCACTTCCGGATTGGCGTAGTGCGTCGCGTTGGAATAGGGCACGCCCTTGATGAAGTTCTTCGACCAGTACGTCCGCTGGACCCCGACCTGCGGGTCGAAGAGCGGGCTCAGCGAGGCGAGCTGCATCTCGAAGTCTCGGTCGGTGTAGACCCGCTTGGCGATCGAACCGAGATCCTGCCCTCGCGCCGTCACCTCGATGCCGATGCGGCTCAGCGTGGCACGCATGTATTCGGCGAGCCGCCTCGTCGTATCTTCCGAAGGATAATCCAGCGTCACGGCAAAACGCTTGCCGTCGGCGCCGCGGGGGAAGCCGGCCTCGTCGAGGAGCGCATTGGCCTTATCGAGATCCACCGGATACGGGCTCGGCTTCGAATTGTGGAAGGCTTTCAGGCCGGGAACCACTGGCGAATGCGAAGGAACGGCTTTGCCAAAGAACACGATCTTGCAGATCGCGTCCCGGTTGATCGTGTGTGCAATGGCCTGACGGACCCGGATGTCTTTGAACTTCTCGACGTCGAGGTTGAATTCGAGGCAGACATTGTTCGGCGGCGAATACTGATAGCCATTGGCCTCGAAGGCCAGCGTCGTGATGTCTTCAAGACGCTCGACATCGTTGAGCGCAACGGGGGTGCGGAAGCCGGCGTCCAGCTCTCCGGTCTCGAAGCCGACCGAACGGGCGGCCTGATCGGGGATGAAGCGGGCGACGATGCCATCGAGATAGGGCTTGCCCGCATCCCAGTAGTTCGGATTGCGCTCGTAGACGACGTGGCTGCCGCGGACCCACTCCTTGAACACGAACGGCCCGGTGCCGATGGGCGCTATGTTGGCGGGGTTGGTGGCGGGATCGGACCCGTCATAGATATGCTTCGGCACGATCGGCGATTCCGCGGCCGAAAGCGCGGTCAGGAGGAACAGCGTAGGCTTTGCGAGCTTCAGCACGACGGTGTGGTCGTCGGGCGCCTCCATGCTCTCGACATGAGCGAAGGTCGTCCGCCCGCGCGGATGCGACTTCTTGAGGGTGCCGAGCGAGAAAATCACGTCTGCGGCGGTGAAGTCTGCACCGTCATGCCATTTGACTCCCTGGCGCAGCTTGAACGTGTAGGTCAGCGTGTCGTCCGAGACCGTCCATTCCGTGGCGAGCTGCGGTTGCGGCTTCATTTCCAGGTCGAACTGCAGCAGTCCCTCGGTGACCTTACCGCTCAGCGGCAGGCTCGAAGGGCTACTCAGCGACACCAGCATCGGCGGTTCCCAGCCCGGCAGGATGGTCATTACGCCTCCCTTCGCGGGAACTGAAGCCGCGGCTGCATTCTGCGTGAAGGAGAAGCCGACCTGGCTCATGGCTGCGGCGCCCGCGAGCCCCTTGAGGATGAGACGGCGACTTATTTCGGTGTTCATCTTAGACATGACGTGTTCCTGAGCGTTTGAGGGAGGAGGCAGGATCGTGGCTGCTGAGAGAAATGAATGACGAGCAGAAAGAACTCGGAAAAACGGCCGCGGTTATTGATTTTATTGGCTTGACGGCAGGGAAGATGATCATCATTAGAAAATGAACGATATCAGGGATTCGAAACGCTTGAGTGTGACTGCAGAGATCAGGGCAAAGCCGGCGGCGAAGCGCCGCGCTTCTGGCGCGGGAGACGAGACGAAGCCGGGGAAGCGCGAGGAGAACAAGCAGCGCAAGCTGGCCAGGATTGCAAAGGCCGCGAAACAGGTCCTTTCCAAGAAGGGCTTCGAGGCTGCCACGATGCAGGAGATCGCCAAGCTTGCCGGCGTGGCCACGGGGACGCTGTTTCTCTACGCCGACAACAAGCGGGACATGGCCTATCTTGCGTCGGCGGACGATTTCGGGCGCGCCCTCGAGGAGGCCGGGTCGGTTCCAATGGACGCGACCTTCATCGACCAGATCGTAGGGTGCTGGCGACCGTATTTCGTCATGCACAATGCCAATCCCGAGATGGCGAAGATCATCCTGTCCGAATTCCTCTTCTTCGCCGGAAAGCAGGCCCGGCGGCACGGCGAAGGCGTTGCCGGAATGAAGGCCGAGGCCCTGCGCCGGGCGCTTTGGTGCCAGCAGCGCGGCGAACTCGTGGGCACCGTGCCAGCCGCCGAGATCGCCGACCTGTCCTATTATCTGTTCCAGGGCGTCGTCAGGCGCTGGGTGCAGACCGGAGCGATCGACGTCAACGAAGGGCTGGCCATGTTCCACCGAGCGCTTTCGCTGGGCCTCTCCGGGCTGAAGGTGCAGCCCGCCCGTTAGGGACATCAGGCGGGCCGCCGTGCTCATTCTGCGGCTTCCATCGCCGGGGCGGGATCGAAGCCGTAAAGCTTCTCGGCCGCCTCGGGCGAGATGAGTCCGAGCTCCAGGTCGCGAAGGATTGCGGCCCGATCGCGGTCGAGCGGATTGCCGTGCCCGCCGGCGCCGGGCGAGTTGATGTAGAGTCTCGTGCCCGCAGGAATGCTGTAGGTGCCTTTTCCCGCAAGCTTTTCGCCGCTGGAAAGGTGGATGGTCCCGATGGCGCCATCCGCCCCGCCGTCGACGCCGCGTGGAGCGAACCGGGTGCGTTCATAGGAGGCGAAGTAGGTGAAGGGTTCGGGCAGAGAGTTGGCGAGGATCATCTCCTGCCCGAGCCCGCCACGAAACTTGCCGGCGCCGCCGCTGTCCTGCCGGTATTGCTTGCGCCACATGACGAGCGTGGACATCGATTCGAATATCTCGACCGGCCCGCCGCGCACGCCGCTCGGATAGCCGGTGGCCGAAAGGCCGTCGCGGAACGGCAGCGCGCCCATACCCCCGGTGGTCACCACGCCGACGCGGAAAGTGTCACCGTAGACCGGCGGACTCCTGCGTGGCCCCGTTCCGTTGACGTGCCACAGGCAGCCTGCGCCTTCCGCCGGAACCCTGTCGGGCACTGCCTGGCGCAGGGCGCCAAACACCAGATCCGGCAGGCTGATGCCCACGATATGGCGCGACACCACGGCCGCGGGCTTCAGTGCGTGCATGATCGTGCCCTCGGGCGAGGACACGGTGATCGGCGCCAGCGAACCGGCATTGTTGGGAATGCCCTTGGAGACGATGCAGCCGATGCCGAAGGACGTGTAGGCCAGCGTGTAGCAGATCGGCACGTTGATGTTCTGCCTCACCATGGGCGACGAGCCGGTGAAATCGACATTGATGCCATCGTGCGAGATGGTGAGCGCGGCCTTGAGGCGGATCGGCTCGTCATAGCCGTCGAGCCACATTTCCGAATGCCACGTGCCGAAGGGAAGGGCCCGGATATTGGCGAGCACCGCTTCACGCGAGGTCTCGACTATATGCTCCGCGAGTTCCGAAAGATCATCGATGCCGAACTCGTCCATCATCATGTTGAGGCCGGCATAGCCGACATCGTTGCAGGCGATCATGGCGTAGACATCGCCTTCCGTATCCACCGGCATGCGCGTGTTGGTGCGGATTATCGCCATCAGCGTCTCGTTGACCTTGCCGGCCTCCACGAGCTTCAGGATGGGAATGATCAGGCCTTCCATGTAGAGATCGGTGGACGAGGTCGGCCCAAGCACGCCGCCGATATCCATGAGGTGGCAGTTGCAGGCAAACAGGCCGACGATTCCGCCATCGCGGAAGACAGGCGTGGTGATGCAGAAATCATTGGTATGGCCGGTGCCGAGCCAGGGATCGTTGGTGATGTAGACGTCACCGTCCTGCATGGTTTCGGCGGGATGCGCCTCGAGCACATGACCCACATTGAGCGCCATCGTGTTGATGTGGCCGGGCGTGCCGGTCACGGCCTGGGCCAGCATCCGGCCCTTGATGTCGAACACGCCAGCCGCGAGATCCCCCGACTCGCGGACGATTGTCGAGAAGGCGGTGCGCTGCAGGGTCTGGGCCTGTTCCTCGACGACGGCGATCAGGCGGTTCCACATCACCTGCTTGTCTATGAGTGAGAGTGGCGTTCGGCTCATGCGTTAAGCTCCAGGAAGAAAACGGATTGCTCGGCTCACGCCGCCTGCTGCAGAACGGCACGCGCCTTGCGCTGCATCACGATCGCGCCGGAAGCGTCGATCCAGGCGTCGAAAGCATCGCTGACGAAGGTCGAGGTTTCGGCTTCATTGACGATGGCCGGACCGGCAAACCGCTGGCCGGGGCGCAGGGCCGATCGCCTGTAGAGTGGAATGTCGATACTGACGCCGTTGCGGCCGTCGAAGAAGCGGCGCTTCTCGACCGTCTCAGGCGCATCGGTGAGTTCGATCGGCTCGATCGCCTCAGGTAGAGTAGGTTCTGTGGATATGGACACCGACCACGCCATGACCTCGATCGCAGCCTTGGGGATGATGCGCTTGAACATCACCCGATACGCATCCTCGAACTGTTCTCGGAAGGCCGCGGCATAACCGGGCTCGAGCGTCCCGCCTGGGATGACCACCGGAATTTCATGACCCTGGCCGAGATAGCGCATGTAGGCGATCCGCCTCTCGACCAACGGGGCGCCGCGTGCAGCCGTTTCCACCCAGGAGTGGATTTCCGCGGCCATGGCCTCCAGCAGCTTGTTCGCCGCAGCAGCATCAAACGTATCGAGACGCTGATAACCGGACCGCACGACCTCGTAAGAAATGGGAGCGGCAAGAAAGCCAACAGCTGAGCCGACGCCCGCATTCTGCGGAACGATCACGCGATCGGCGCCGATCTTATCGGCAACGCGGGCGACGTGCAGCGGAGCGGCGCCGCCAAAGGCGATGACCGTATGCTGGCTCGCGACCGCGCCGCGCTCCACCGCGTGAACGCGCGCCGCGCTGGCCATGTTCTCGCACACCATCTCATAAACCGCGTAGGCGGACATTTCCGCGTCGAGCGAGAGCGCCTCGCCCACAGTGCTTGCGAAGGCAGCGTGGGATTTTTCGGGATCCAGCAGGATCGAACCGCCAGCGAACGCCTTTGGATCGATCAGCCCAAGCATGAGATCGGCGTCGGTGACGGTGGCTTCCTTGCCGCCGCGTCCGTAGCAGGCTGGTCCGGGAACAGACGAGGCGCTCTCCGGCCCCACCGTGACACGCTTGAGCTGGTCGATGCCGGCGATCGAGCCGCCGCCGGCGCCGATCTCGACCATTTCGATAACGGGGATACGCAGGGGCAACCCACTGCCCTTCAGGAAGCGGGCGGCGCGATCCACCTCGAAGCTGCGCACGGTTTCGGACTGGAAGTCGTGAATCAGGCTGACCTTGGCGGTCGTGCCGCCCATGTCGAAGGCAAGAACCTTCTTCTCACCCAATGTCGCGGCTATCTGTGCGGCGAAGATCGAGCCACCCGCCGGGCCCGACTCGACCAGACGGACCGGAAAGCGGCGTGCTGATTCCACCGAGGAGAGACCACCGCCGGAGGTCATGAGGCAGAGAAAGCCGGTGAAACCTCTCTCGCGGAGCGATACTTCGAGCCTCTTTAGATAGCCGCTCATCAGCGGCTGGACATAGGCGTTGGCGATCGTCGTGGAGGTGCGCTCATATTCGCGGATTTCCGGCGAAACCTCGTGGCTGAGCGAGACGGTCACACCGGGCAGGTGCTCGGAGAGCAGGGCTGCCACGCGCAGTTCATGCGCCGGGTTTGCGTAGGCATGCAGAAAGCACACGGCGACGCTGAGGACGCCCCCAGTCTTCAACTGTTGGACGACGGCGAGAACGTCAGTCTCGTCGAGCGCCAAGAGAACGTTGCCCCGTGCATCCATCCGCTCGCGGACGGTGAAGCGCAGCGGACGCTCCACCAGCGGCTTCGGCCGCACCAAAGCGAGTTCGTATTGATCGTACCGGCTTTCGGTGCCGATTTCGACCACGTCGCGAAAGCCATCGGTGGCGATCAGGGCGGTTTTCGCGCCGCGGCGTTCGATGATGGCGTTTGTTGCGAGTGTCGTTCCGTGGACGAACGTTGTGACGTCGCCGATGGATTTCCCTGCAATCTCCAGGATTTCCGCGATTCCGGCCAGAACGCCTTCTTCCGGGCGTGCGGGAGTCGTGAGGACCTTTGATGTCCAACGCGTACCGGCCTGTTCCAACACCATGTCGGTGAATGTGCCGCCCACATCGGCGGACAATCTCAGTTCCGGTTGGCCAGTCATGTCGACTCCTCGGTATCACCCTGGAGACCGGCTAACCGGCCTTGTAGATAGAATTATGAATATCTTCATTTATTGCAACAGAAAAGAGATCGTTTTGTAGCCAAATATGCCGATTGCCCAAGGATTGCCCATGATGCCAAAATATGCGCTCTGATGCGGCCTATTTGATGTGCAGATTCCCATTTTGCAGGGAGTGGTGGGGCAAATTACCCTTATGGCGAGGATGATCGTCAAAATGCGTTGACACATAGATGAACTCATTCAATTATGAGTCAACGCGGAGTGCTCGCATGCCCAAGACCGTCGACTATTATTTCTCGATCAGTTCGCCCTGGGCCTATATCGGCCTCGACCGTTTCAGGGCCCTCGCCGCCGAGCACGGCCTCAGGATCGAGCCGTATTTGATCACCATCATCGAGGCGAACGGTGCCATCCCGTCGAAGAGCCGCCCGGAGCCGCGCAGGGCTTACTGGAAAAGGGATCTGGCGCGCTGGGCGCGCTATCTCGACAAGACCGTCCTCATCGACGGGCGCGGCAACGAGGGGCGTCCGACGACGGACTGGGTGCCCGCATCCTTCATGATCATTGCCGCGCAGCTCGACGGGCTGGACTGGATCGAGCTCGTCTCAGCCATGCAGGAGCGCTGGTGGGGGCATGTCGACGACATCGGGCTGCCCGAAGTGCGCGGGCGCATCGCCGACGATGCAGGCTTCGACGGTGCCGCGCTGCTGGCGCGCGAGCAGGACGCTGACGTCCAGGCCAAATGGCAGGGGAATCTCGCCCGCGCCAAGGCGAACGGCATCTTCGGCAGCCCGACCTATGTCTACGAGGGCGAGCCCTACTGGGGACAGGATAGCCTGCCCTTCCTGAAGATGCACCTGACCGGCGAGATGACGCCTCTTCCGCTAAGGGCCGCAGAGTGAACGACATGCTGGCGTGCCGCTGCCGGCCCGCCTTCATCCTTTGAGCCGGAGGCAGCCGATATGGCCAATGCCCGCATCGCCAAGATCTTTGGGAAGACCGCGTTGCAGGCGCTGCCGACGATCTTCGGCATCGTTGTCCTGAACTTCCTGCTGCTCAAGATGCTGCCCGGCGACGTCGCCGACACGATCGCAATGGAGTCCGGCTCGGCCACCGAGGAATCGATGGCGGCGATCCGCGAGCGCCTCGGCCTCAACCTCGGCCTGTTCGAGCAGATCGTGAATTATCTGAACAACCTTGCCCATTTCGACCTCGGCAAGTCCGCCCGCCTCGGCGTGCCGGTGACCGATCTGATCGTCGGCCGGCTGCCGGACACGCTGCTGCTCGTGCTGAGCGCGCTCGGCTTCGCGCTGTTGATCGGCATCGTGCTGGGCTGGGTCATGTCGGCATTCGCCGGGAAGTGGCCGGATCGGGTCATTTCCGTGGTGCTGATGCTCATCTATGCCATCCCCGGATTCTGGCTCGGTCTCATGGCGATCGTCCTGTTTTCCGTGACGATGAACTGGCTGCCGAGCAACGGCAATGCCAGTATCGGGGCGGGACTGACGGGGTGGGATGCACTCGTCGATCGCCTGCGGCACCTGATCATGCCGGCACTGTCGCTGTCGCTCTTCTACGCCGCTGTCTATGCCCGGCTCACCCGCGCCACCATGCTCGAAGTGCAACAGCAGGATTTCATGCGGACGGCGGCGGCCAAGGGGCTGCATCCCGTGGTGCTGCAGTTCCGACATGCACTGCGCAATGCACTCATCCCAGTGACGACGGTGGCCGGCATGCATCTCGGCAACATGCTCGGCGGCGCGATGGTTGTCGAAACCGTCTTCGGCTGGCCAGGCATGGGACGGCTGGCGCTCGACAGCGTCGTGAACCGTGACTTCTCGGTGCTGCTCGGCATTCTGCTTCTGTCGTCTATCCTCGTGATCATCGCCAATGTGGTGGTGGACATTCTGCAGTCCTGGCTCGATCCCCGTATCGAGCTTCGTTAGGCGGAGCATCCGGTCATGAACACGCAGGCGTTCATCGATACTGCCGCGGCAACGTCCCTCACACCTGCCGAGGTTCTTGCGCCGAAGAAACAGGGATCGCGCGCCTGGCGCGCCGTGCGCCATAACATTCCTTTCCTGGTGGGGGCTGCGATACTGATAGCCATCGTCGTATTGGCTTTGCTGGCCGACATCCTCTATCCCGCCGACCCGCGCGACATGGTGACGATGCCGCTGATCTGGCCATTCCAGGATGCCGAGTATCCGCTTGGCAGCGGCTCGCTGGGCACCGACATCGCGAGCGGCCTCGTGCACGGGGCGCGGGCGTCGCTGCTGGTGGGCGCCTCCGCCGCGCTGGTGGGCTTGATCATCGGGGTGCTCGTCGGGGCGATCGGCGGATATTTCGGCGGCGTGCTCGACGATGTGCTGGTCCGCGTCACCGAACTGTTCCAGACCGTCCCGACATTTCTCCTCGTGATCGTGCTGGTGGCGATCGCCGGCCCTTCGCTGCCGATGATCGCATTTGCCATCGGCATAGCGACATGGCCGACAGTGGCCCGTCTCGTGCGCGCGCAGTTCCGCGCCTTGCGCAACTCGGACTTCGTCATGGCCGCGCGCAGCCTCGGCTACAGCACGACACGCATCATCTTCGGCGAAATCCTGCCGAACGCGCTGCCCCCTGTGGTGGTCACCACCTCGGTGCTGGCTGCGAACGCCATCCTGACCGAGGCCGGCCTGTCCTTCCTCGGCATGGGCGACCCGGATCTGGTGTCTTGGGGCTCGATGATCGCCGATGGCCGCTCCCTCCTGCGGGTGGAGTGGTACGTGACGGCGCTGCCCGGCGCCGCCATCACCCTGACCGTTCTCTCGCTGAACCTCGTTGGCGACGGTCTCAACGACATCCTCAACCCCCGCTCGGTGAGCAACCGATGAAACCCATTCCGGTTCTCGAAGTCCTCGACCTCGCCATCGGCTTCCCGTCCGGACCGGCCGTCCACGGGGTGTCCTTTGAAATCCACAAGGGCGAGATGATGGCGCTGGTCGGCGAATCCGGCTGCGGAAAGTCCATGACCGCCTTCGCCATCATGCGCCTGCTGCCGCCCGCCGCCCGGATCCTGAACGGTCAGGTCATCTTCGAAGGGGTCGATCTTGCGACGGTGTCGCCGTTCGATCTGCGCCGTATCCGCGGAAACGGCGTTTCGCTCATCCTCCAGGAGCCCATGACCTCCCTCAACCCGGTGCTGACCGTCGGAGCGCAGGTGGCGGAGGTCATCCGGCGCCACCAGAAGCTGTCTTCGCGGGCCACGCGCGCCCGCGTGGTCGAGCTCTTCGAGCTGGTCGGCATTCCCGATCCGCACAAGCGCTACGACCAGTATCCGCACAATTTCTCCGGCGGCATGCGACAGCGGGTGATGATCGCGATGGCCGTGGCCTGCAATCCTACCCTGCTGATCGCGGACGAGCCGACCACGGCGCTCGATGTCACGATCCAGGCTCAGGTCATGGACCTCCTCGACCGGCTGCGCCGCGAGCTATCGATGGCCGTTCTGCTGATCACCCACGATCTCGGCGTGGTCGCTCAATGGGCCGATCGCGTCGCCGTCATGTATGCCGGCCGGGTGGTCGAGACCGCTCCGGTCAAGCGCTTCTTCGACGCGCCCCAGCATCCATACTCGATGGGCCTGCTCAATTCGTCGGTCAGCAATGGCGAGGGCGCCTGGCACTACACGAACCACCGCCTGACGGAGATCAAGGGGTCCGTGAACTCGGCCGCCTATGCCAAGGGCTGCTCCTTTGCGCCGCGCTGCAGCCGCGTTCTGCCGGCGTGCCACGCCATGCAGCCCGAACTCTCCGCGCTGGAGGAAGGCTGGCTGGCCAGTTGCCGGCGCGCCCAGCGGCAGGAGGAGCAAGCGCATGACTTTGCTTAGCGTCGAGAACCTCGAAGTCACCTACGCGCAAAAGGGGCGCAGTTTCCGCGCGCTCGACGGCGTGAGCTTCTCGCTCGAAAAGGGCGAGACGGTCGGGCTTGTCGGGGAGTCGGGTTGCGGAAAGTCGACGCTCGGCAAATCGATCCTGCGGCTGATCGAAACATCGGCCGGCGCCATCCGGGTCGAAGGCGACGACATCACCAAGCTCGGCCACAACGCGATGATGAGCAAGCGCCGGCGCATGCAGATGGTGTTTCAGGATCCGTTCGGCTCGCTCAATCCGCGACAGACCGTCGGCAAGCTGCTCGACATCCCGTTGCGCACCCACGGCGTTTCCGACAAGGCGGAACGCCGCAGGCGCATAAGCTCCATCATCGACAAGGTCGGTCTGCCGCAGGCGGCGCTGTCTCGGTTTCCGCACGAGTTCTCCGGCGGCCAGCGCCAGCGCATCGGCATCGCCCGCGCCCTTATCCTTCAGCCGGACCTGCTGATCTGTGACGAGCCCGTGTCGGCACTGGACGTGTCGATCCAGAGCCAGATCCTCAATCTCCTCGTCGATCTGAAGATGGAACTGGGGCTGTCCTACCTCTTCATCAGCCACGACCTCTCCGTCGTGCGCTATTTCGCCGATCGGGTCATCGTCATGTATCTCGGCAGGATCGTCGAGGTCGCCGATCGCGAGGCACTCTGGCGCAGGCCCGCGCATCCCTATACCCGCGCCCTCCTGGCGGCTGTCCCCGTGCCGCGACCGGGCAGCCGCAAACAGGCGGAGACCATCGCCGGCGAACTGCCGAGCGGCGCCGCCGCAACGGGGTGCCGGTTCTACAACCGCTGCCCCGCGGCGCAGGCGCGCTGCGCGACCGAAGACCCCGCCCTGCGGACGCTTTCCGCCAATCATCAGGCTGCCTGCCACTTCGCCTGACAAGGAAATCCACTCGGTGCCTGAACCTGTCGAACTCCACTTCTGGCCGACGCCCAACGGCATGAAGATCTCCATTCTGTTCGAAGAGCTGGGTTGGACCGCGGTGGCGCGCGCAAGGCCGTGGGCGCTGCCTACCGGCGCCATATGAGCTGAGCCGGAAAATGTCAGGCACCATCACCAACCCCGCGGCAACGCGCAACATGGCCGTGCTCTTTGCCGCCCAGACGCTCGGTGCGGCGAGCCCGCCCGTCATCGTGTCGCTCGGCGGCCTCGTCGGGCAGGCCTATGCGCCGTCGCCCTCGCTCGTCACGGTGCCGGTCTCGGCCTACACGATCGGCGTCGCCGCCGGGACGATCCCGCTCGCCATGCTGCTGAACCGTCTCGGGCGGCGGCCGACCTACATGATCGGATCGCTCGTCGGCATGTCGGCCGGGCTGATCGCGGCGGCCGGTATCTGGGCCGGGCAGTTTCTCGTCTTCTGCCTCGGCACGTTCATCGCCGGCCTCTATGCCGCGGCTGTGCAAAGCTATCGCTTCGCCGCCATGGACGGTACACCGCCGGAGAAGCGCGCCAATGCGCTGCAGTGGGTGCTGATTGGCGGCCTCTGCGCCGCCGTGCTGGGCCCGCAACTGACGATCCTCTTCCGCGACGCCCTTCCCGGAGTGCCTTACGCGGGTGCCTTCATCGCGCAGGGCGTGATGGCGCTGTTCGCCTTTCCCGTGCTGTCGGCATTGCGGCTGCCGCCGGTGCAGCGGCTTGACGGCTCGACCGGCCGTCCGCTCGGCGAGATCGCCCGCCTGCCACGATTCCGCATCGCGCTCGCTACCTCGATCGCTTCCTACTCGATGATGAACTTCATGATGACGGCCGGGCCGGTGGCGATGGTGATCTGCGGCTTCTCACCGTCAGAGGCGGCACTCGGCATCCAGTGGCACGTGCTCGGCATGTTCGCGCCTAGCTTCGTAACGGGCAGGCTCATCAAAACGTTCGGAGAACGACCGGTGATGATCCTGGGACTGATGATCATGGCAGCAGGCGCCTGTAGCGGGCTCTCCGGCATCGATCTCTACAACTTCTGGATCGCGCTGTGTCTTCTCGGCGTGGGATGGAACTTTGCCTTCTTCGGCGCGACCACCATGCTGGCAAGCTGCCACGCTCCCGAGGAGGGGCCGAAGGTCCAGGCGCTCCACGACTTCTCCATGTTCGGTGTGGTGGCGGTGGGATCGGTGTCGTCGGGAGCCCTGCTGTCGGCGGCCGGATGGTCCGCCGTCAATCTCGTCGTCCTTCCCGTGGTCACGCTGGCCACGCTCGTCATCCTCATTGGCCGCCGCTTCGACGCCAAGAATTCACTGCCCACCTGAGAAAGCATGCCCATGATCACCGTTCACGGCCGCCCGAATTCCTCCAACGTCGCCAAGGTGATGTGGACCCTTGCCGAACTCGATGTCGAGCATCGGCGTCTCGATGTCGGCGGTCCGTTCGGTGGCAACAAGGATGCGGCCTACCTCGGCATGAACCCCAACGGCCTCATCCCTTTGTTGGTCGACGGACCGGCACGGATATGGGAATCCAATGCCATTGTCCGTTATCTCGGCGCGACCTACGGAGCCGGCGCGTTCTGGCCCGTCGATGCGGCTGCGCGGTCGTCGTCGGACCGCTGGATGGACTGGGGAACGATCTATCTCTATCCGAAGGTGATCGCGCTCATGACGGCGAAGGCGCCCGAGGCGCTTGACAAGGCGATCGCCGACGTAGCCGCTCCCTGCGCCATCCTCGACGGTGCGCTGGCCGACAGCCGCTTTATCGCAGGCGATGAGCTCAGCATCGGCGACATCCCCGTCGCCGTTCATCTGGGCCGCCTGTTCCGGCTTGCCGCCGGACATCTGCCCTATCCGAACCTCGAGCGCTATTTCCAGGAATTGAACGCGCGGCACGCTTATCGGACGCACTGCCTGGAGGCGCTGGCCTGACGTCACAGCCGTTGGACGGTCGCTGAGACACGACCAAACGTTTTTTTTCGTGAATCGGCTAGAGCCAAACGCGAGCAACTCTAGAAAATCCCGGTCATTCTATGCGGATGCCGGGGCGTCAGCGTGGTTGCTCGCCCTAGCTTTTCTGCCAGAACGTCTCGTGCTGTTTGGCGGCCTCGTCAGCGAGCAGCGGGCCGATCACCTCGATGTCGCGCTGCCCCGCCTCGAATACCGTTCGGCAGGGCAGGTCGAGCGTTGGGTTCTCGTCGTGATTGCCGGTGATCTGCTTGAGCCGGCTTTCGTCGAGGCCGTAGACGACCCTGCCGACGCCGGCCCAATAGACGGCTCCGGAGCACATGGCGCAGGGTTCGGCGGATGTGTACATGGTGCATTCCGCGAGGAACTGCGGGCGGTAGGCCTGTGATGCGCGCGTCATTAGCACGCGTTCGGCGTGGCCGGTCATGTCCTGCAGCGGCTGGAAGGCGTTCTCCTGTTCCATCAGCACCTCGCCATCCGGTGACACGAGAATGGCGCCGAACGGGTGATTGCCCGCCATCTGCGCGCGCTCTGCCACCTCAAACGTCTTGCGCAGGAAATACTCGTGCTCGGAGAGCGTACGGTCGTCCTTCATTGCTTGCGTACCCTTATGTGCATCGCAGCAGGGTGCGAAATCGGAAAATGAATGACAAGCGACAATTCGCGGCGCTACCGTTCGAGAAGATGCAACGCTCCGTGGGTGCCGGAAACCATGCAACTGCTGTCTTCCTCCGCAATCCTGCTGGACGCCGTGGCGCGGGCGGGTTCGTTCCGCCGCGCAGCGGAAGCGCTCAACATGTCCGCCTCGGCGATCAACCGGCAGATCCTCAACATGGAAGCCGAGATCGGCCTACCCCTGCTCGAGCGTCTTCCCCGAGGAGTGCGTCCGACCCCTGTCGGAGAGCGGCTGCTTGCCGACATCAGGCGGTGGCGGCGCGAGCAGGCGCTGGCCGAAGGGCAATTGCGCGAACTCACCGGACAGAGGCGCGGAGCGGTGTCGATCGGAGCTACCGAGTGCTTCAGCACAGCCGTGCTGCCGGATGTCGTAAGGTCTCTCTGGCAGTATCACTCTGGGCTGGAGGTATCGACCCAGTTTGCCTCGACCGAAGAGCTTGTGCGCAAACTCGTCGCCAAGGAGCTCGATCTGGCGCTGATCTTCAATCCTCCGGCGCGCTTCGCCGCCGACATCGTTTTCCGGCTCAAGTTGCGTCCTGGCCTCGTGATGGCGACGAACCATCCCCTGGCCGGTTCTCGTAATCTGAGGCTGGCCAACTGCCTGCGCTACGGCTTCGTGCTTCCGGACAGTTCGGTGCGCATCCACGAATTCATCGAGAGCGCCTTTAGCGAAGCGCATATCGAGGTCGTGTCGCCCCTCAAATCCAATTCGATCGCGATGATGAAATCGATGCTCTCCAACACCGAGATGATGGCGATCCTGTCGATCTTCGACGTGCATACCGAACTCGCGCAGGGCAGCCTCGTCTTCCTCAAGATCGAGGACAGCAAGCTCGAGAAGGAGGAACTGGTCATCGCGGTGCCGTCGAACCGCCGTCCATCGCCGGCCACACAGGCCGCCATTGCGCTCCTGCGCGCCGCACTCACCGACATAGCGTCGACGCATTCGACAACGGACAACGTCAGCTAGCGTTGCGTTCTATCGCACGCTTGAAACGTCAAATTGTTCTTGTGCACCTGCGAAAAAGCTGGAAGCTCCTGCGTAGAACCAGGGAAGAACCAGGGCTTCAGCACACGTGTCGATGGATTTCAAATCGCTGCCAAAGGCAGAAATCCATGTGCATCTCGAGGGCTGCTTCTCCACCGAGACGATCGTGGAGCTCGCGCGCGAGAACGGCACGCCTCTGCCCCGCCCGGAGAACCGGTTGCTGGAATTCCAAGGCCTGGCGGACTTTCTCGAATTCCTCGATTTCATCTGCGGCCTGTCGCGCACCAAGGATCAGCTCGCCAAGTCGGCTTACGCCTTTTCCCGGCGGATGGCGGATTCCGGCGTCGGCTACGCCGATGTCATCGTCAATCCCACGCACTGGTCGGGCTGGCGGGGCAATCTGTCCGGACTGGTGGAAGGGCTCGACGAGGGGTTCCGCGCCGCCGAGGCGGATGGGTTGCCGCCGGCCGGTCTGTGCATATCGCTTCTGCGGCAACAGTCCTCTGCCGAAGCCGTGGAACTGGTCGAGGAACTGCTTCGCCTGAGGCATCCGCGGGTCGTCGCGCTTTCCGTCGACGGCAACGAGGCCGCGTCCGGCCGCACGGGCGAGAAGTTCGCTGAGGCGTTTCAGCTCGCCGGGCGCGGTGGTCTCAAGCGCACCGCGCATGCCGGCGAATCCAGCGGCCCGGAAGGGGTTCGCGACGCGATCTTCCTGCTCGGCGCGGACCGCATCGACCACGGCGTTCGCGCGATCGAGGATCGCGAGCTTGTCGACATCCTGGCCGAGCGCCAAATCGCACTCGGCATCTGCCCGAGTTCCAACCTCGTGCTCGGTCTTTACAAGACGCTGGGCGAGCATCCGATCGACCTTCTGCGGCGCGCCGGTGTGCCGGTCTCGGTCAATACCGACGATCCCGCTTTGCTGCGCACCAATCTCGCCGCGGAATATGCCCGCGCGGCCGACGCCTTCGCATGGGACAAGGAGGCGTGCAGGGCGGTCGCGGAAACCTCAATCCGCGCGTCCTTTGCTCACGACGGGCTGAAAGCCTCCCTTCTTGAGGCTCTCGCGACATGGTGAGGCGCCTCGCACTGGCAGTCGCCGCTCTCGCATTCGCCGGTGCGCCCGCCGGGGCGGCCGGCACCGATCTGTTGCAGTGGGCGAGGGGCCTTCCGGAACGTTTTGCGCTGTCCGGCTCCAAGGTGGAGCCGACCTATGTGGCGGCGATCGACATCAGCCGCGACGGCGATGTGGTGTCCATCATCGGAGGCGCGCCAGCCTGGGCGGAGCGTTCACGCGAGGCGGTCGCCATCGATGCCGGCGGCGCGATGCGGCATGTCGTCTGCCCCAACGGGATGACCTGCGACAGCCCGCCGACGCCCGCCGGCTTTCTGTCGACGGCCGCGCTGATCTCGAAAAGCCGGACCGGCGCGCTGCACGTTTTCATCGAGGCTGAGCCCTACGGCCGCTTCTCGGTCCTGTGCGTGCCGGCGGAAATGCTCGGGATTTCTCGGCCGATCCTCGACCCATGCTTCGAGATCACGACGGGGGCGGCGATCGCTCAGAAGAACAGGTTCAGCAACCGCTTCGACGGCCCCAGCCTCGATCCGGTGACCCTCACATTCGCTATCGACACCGCAACCAAGTCTCCGAAGGAGCAGGCCCCATGAAAACACTGCGTCAGATCAGTCTTGCCGCCACCGTCGCATTCGCCAGCCTTTCCGCCGGCGCCGCATTTGCCGATCCCCTCAAGGTCGCTCTTCTCGTGCCCGGCCACGCCAATGACGGCTCGTTCAACCAGGTCGCCCGCGAGGCTGCAGAGAAGCTCGCCAAGGATGGCGAGATCACGTTCGAGATCCGCGAGGCGATGGCCGATCCGTCGAAGTCAGAGCCCGTCATCCGCCAGTATGCGTCGCAGGGCTTTGACCTCGTCATCGGTCATGGCATCGAGCTCTCCGACCCGATCCTGAAAATCGCGCCCGACTTTCCCAAGGTGCATTTCGCCGCATCCGGCGGGCCGGATCTCGCAGAGCGCCTGATCGCCAATGTCGATGGCTGGACCTACGACTTCGGACAGCAGGGCTATCTTGGCGGCTTCATCGCCGGCAAGCTTGCCGGCGTCACCACGTTCGGCATGGTCGGCGGCCCGGATCTTCCCTTCGTCAAGGCTTCCCACAACGGCTTCAAGGCGGGTTTGAAGGAAGGCAACGCATCGGCCACGTTCATTGAAACCTATACCGGCTCCTTCGACGATGCCCAGAAGGCCGCCGAAGTGACCCGGGGCATGATCGCGCAGGGTGCCGGAGTCGTCTGGACCTCGGGGGACGGCATCGGCAACGGCGTCGCCGCCGCGGCGGGCCAGGAAGGCGCGTTGACGATCGGCGTTACGGGCGAGGCCGGCGGCTTTGCCGAGAAAGTCAACATCGCATCCGTCGTGCTCGACATGTACCCGACCTACAAGGCCTATGTCGACGACATCAAGGCCGGCACGTTCGGCAAGAAGTTCTTCGTGTCCGGTATCGCCAACAAGGGCCTCGTGATGACCGAAGTCCGCGAGGTTGGCGAGAGCCTGCCGTCCGATCTGAAGAGCCAGGTCGAGGCACTGATCGCCGATCTCGAAAGCGGCAAGAAGACGCTGCCCAATTTCTTCGAGTAAGAGCGCGGCGACGTGTCGGATACGCTCGTCAGCCTCAAGGGCGTGGACAAGCGCTTCGGGTCGGTCGCGGCTCTTTCGGGAGCTGCGATCGACCTGGAGCGCGGGCGCATCCGCGCGATCGTCGGCGAGAACGGGGCAGGAAAATCCACGCTCGCGAAGATCATCGCCGGCATTCTCCCGCGCGATGCCGGCGAATTCGTCGTGGAGGGGGCGGCGGTTGGACCATGGTCGAGACGCCAGGCGATCGCGGCCGGAATAGGCTTCGTGCCGCAGGCGCTTTCCTTCGTGGCGACGCTGTCGATCGTCGACAACCATCTTCTGGCCGGGCGCGGGCTGAAGCTCGACCGCGGTAGCGCGCTTTCGCAGCTCCAGAAGGTGGCTGCGGACATGGACGTCTCGCTCGATATGACCTCTCCGGTGGAACGCCTTAGCCTGGCAGGCCGCCAGCTCGGCGAAATCGTCTCGGCGGTCGCCGCCGGGGCGCGCATTCTGCTGCTTGACGAGCCGACCTCGGCGCTGGGACCGGTCGAGATCGAACGTCTCATCAGGACAATTCGCCGTCTGGCGTCTGGCGGCACCTCGGTGGCGCTGGTCACTCATCGCATTGCCGAGGTCATGGAGGGTGCCGACGACATCACCGTGCTGCGCGGCGGCAAGGTGATCCTGGACGGCGCGACCGCAGGGCTCGACGCAAATGAAGTGGCGCGACTTATGGTGGGCGACCGCGATCGGGGCAGGGCGACGCGTGCGGCGACGACCAGCGACTGGCAGCGCCTGAAGGTCTCCGGCTTGAGGCTCCAGGACGAGGACCAGCTGATCCTCGACGACATCTCGCTGGCGGTGCGGCAGGGCGAAATCCTGGCGGTCGCGGGCGTGGCAGGTGTCAGCCAGCCCGCGCTGGCCGAGGCGCTGGCGGGGCTGCGGATAGTGGACGGCGGACACGTCGACGTCGACGGGGTGGACGTGACTGGCGATCCGGCCCGCTCGACGCGCCTGGGCCTCGCCTTCATCCCCGAGAATCGAGCCGATGGGATCGTCTCAGATCTAACGATCTCCGAGAATGCCAGCCTCTTCGAGATGAGAGGCAAGACGTTCCGGCGGTTCCTGGGCACGCGCGACCGATCGGCGGAGCATGACCACGGCAGGCGCATCATCGCGGATTTCGATGTTCGGCCGCCTGATCCGGAGGCGATCTCCGGAGGACTTTCCGGCGGCAATCAGCAGAAGCTGCTCGTCGGCCGCGAACTCGCCCGTGCGCCCGGTGTCATCGTCGCCCACGGCCCAACGCAAGGGCTCGATCTTGCCGCGGCCGCCACCATCCGTGCCGCGCTGGCGAAGGCTGCAGCCGACGGAGCAGCGGTCGTGGTCATCTCGGCGGACCTCGACGAGCTGCTGGAGCTTGGACATCGCATGATCGTCCTCACCAACGGCCGTGTCGTGGCGGAGTTCGATCTTGCCCGACCCGTCGACATGACCCTGCTCGGACAGGCGATGACGGGTCTGAATACAATGGAGACAGCCCAATGAGCGACGAACCGCTCACCTATCCCGCGACCGGCGCCACCTGGGCGCCATCCGTCGCCGAGCTGATGCGCATGCGCTTCGTCGCGGCGGGCAAGGAAAAGCCGGATCTGATCCTGCGCGGCGGCAAGGTGCTGGCGCTGCATATCGGCGAGATTCTCGAGCGCGACGTCGTCATCAGCGGACGCCATATCGCGGCGATCACGCCGGTCGGGCATTTCGACTGCGACAACGTCATTGACGCGACCGGCTACTTCGTCGCTCCGACATTCATCGATGTGCACCTGCATATCGAATACACCAAGCTCGTGCCTGGCGAACTTGCGCGCCTGTCCGTGCCGAAGGGCACGACGACCGTGCTCGCCGACGCCAACTGCATAGCCAACGTGCTGGGCGAAGATGGGCTCGATTTCATGGGCACGACGACCACTCCGCTACGCATACTGCGCCAGGTGTCGCATAAGGTGCCGCAGGCTCCCGAGCTGGAACTCGGCGGCGCGCATCTGACCACGCAGCAGATCGCCGCGCGCGTGCAGCGTCCGGACGCCGCCACGCTTGGCGAATCCAACCCCTTCAATCTGGACGAGTCCTCCGCCCGCAAGCAGGTTGCGGCGATCGCGGCGGGCAAGCGCATCACCGGCCACACCGCTTTGCTCGAGAACGAGCCGCTGTGGAGCTATCTCGCCGGCGGCATTTCGGACGACCACAACGCCCACAAGACGAGGGACGTCGTCGAACGGCTGCGGCTTGGAGCCATGCTGACCGTCATGGCCGGAAGCATGAACGACAACACGCCCGAGGTCTTCGCCGATATCCCCGCGCTGAAGGACGGGCTCGGCCACATCGCCTTTTGTGCCGACGACAAGCTGGTGGAGGATCTCGACCGCCAGGGCCATATCGACCACCAGGTGCGCAAGGCGATCGAGTGCGGCGTCGAGCCGCTCAAGGCCTGGCGCATGGCGACGCTCAACGCTGCCTCGTACTATCGGATCGACCATCTGGTCGGCTCGGTGACGCCCAACAAGATCGCCGATCTGCAACTGGTCGAGGATCTTTCCGAAGCGCGGCCGCATCTCGTGCTGGTCGACGGCAAGGTTGTCGCCCGCGACGGCGTGGCGCTTTTTGCCAACACCGACGAAGTCCCGGCGTTCACGCGCAACACGATGCATCTTCACCCCGACATCGACGAGGCCTTCTTCTCGGTGAAAGCGGAAGGCGACACCGCCTGGGTGCAGGCGATGGAGATGTACGACGGCTACTTCAAGCGCGCCTTCCACACCGAACTCGAGGTTCGTGACGGGTTGGTTGCCTGCGACACCGAGAGGGATGTGCTCAAGGTCGCCATCGTCGACCGCCATCACGCAACGCTCAATGTCGGCATAGGCTTCGTCAAGGGCTTCGGCTTGAAGCGCGGCGCGATCGCAGCAACCACCAATTGCGAGAACCAGAACCTGGTGATCGTCGGGACGTCGGACGCGGACATCGCCTTCGCGACCCGAGCCATCGAGGCACTCGGCGGCGGATATGTCACGGTTGCCGACGGCGAGGTGCTGTCGACCGTTCCTCTGCCGGTCGCGGGCTGCATGAGCGACCAGCCATGGGAGACGGTGCGCGACCAGTCGCTCGCCTGCGATGCGGCCACCCGCACAATCGGTTGTACGATGCATGCGCCCTTCCTGATCATGTCCTTCATCGGGTTGGTGGGTGTGCCGGATCTCGGCCTCACCGAGCGCGGGCTTGTCGAAACCAAGACGCAAAGCTTCACGGACCTCGTGCTCGGCATGAAAGGCGGCCTCGTCTGCTGTCGATGCCCCAGCCACGCCCACGATATTCACAAGGCGATGGATCCCGCTCGTTTCGAGGCCGTCGCCGTCTGATGCTGGATGACAGAATGACAGAGACTGCGCTTTCTCCTCTCCTCGGCTCGGCCTTTCCACCGTTTGCGCTGCCGGCGGAGGTCGCGCCGCTGATGCTGGACCTGCAGAAGGCGATCGACAGCGAGATCGCACCGCGGGCCGTCGAAAACGATGCGACGGGGCGCTACCCGACGGAGTCGATCGCAGCCATCAAGCGAAGCGGATTCTTGCGCGCGATCCTGCCGACATCGCTGGGCGGGCTTGGAATCTCACACCGCGTGTCGATGGAGGCGCAACTGCGGCTCGCGATCGCGGACAGTTCGGTCGCGCAGATCTACAAGGTTCATGACGAGATCGTGCGCGAGATCCTGACCTATTGCCCGCAGGACCTCAAGCCGCGTCTGGCACGCGCGATCGTCGAGGACAGGGCTATCATCGGCCTTGCGGTTGCCGAGTCCGGCCGCACGGTCGATGCACCGATGACCACAACGGCGCTTGCCCGTCCCGATGGCGGCTTCGTCATCAACGGCCGCAAGATCTACACGACCGCAGCCGCCGAAGCCGACTACATCGCTACCTGGGCCTTCAATCCTGAGGCGCCCGGCGTGTCCGAGAATGCGCTGGCAGGCATGCAGCTCAATCTCATCCCGCCGACAGCCAAGGGCGTCACCGTGCATCGCGACTGGGATCCGATCGGGCAGCGGGCGACGGATTCAGGAACGATCACCTTCGACCAAGTGCAGACCGATCCGATGTGGAATGCGACGATCCCGGGACAATTTTCGCCGCCGCATGCATCGTTGCGCTATCAAGTCGGCTTCTGCGCCATCTTGATCGGCACGGCGATCGGCGCGTTGCGCCAGGCGGCCGATTTCGTTCCGTCGAAGAGCCGCCCATGGCCGTCGGCCAAGGTGGCGAATGCCGCCGACGACCCGCTGACGCAGAGGTCGACCGGCGAGCTCGTGGCGGATCTCGTTGCCGCCTATACGCTGATGCTGAGCGCGGCCGATCTGCTGGACGCCTATGAGCGCGGCGAGATCGATCGCACAGGGCTCGCCATCCCGGTCTATGCCGCCAAGGTCGCCGCCCACAAGGCGTCGCTCGCGGCAGCCTCGGAAATCTACACGCTGATGGGCACCCGATCGGTCGCGCGGTCCAATGGCTTCGATCGCTACTGGCGCAACATCCGCGTTCTCACCCTTCACGATCCGGTCAACTGGAAGCAGGCCGAGATCGGTCGCCATGTCCTCATGGGCTGGCAGCCGGAACCGGGCCTCTATCAGTGACAGAGCGCATGACGAAAGCATTGGCGACCGCGCTTGCGCGGGTCCTGATCGGCGCGGCCGTGTTGGTGGCCGTCATTGCAGCGTTGGTGTCGCTGGCCGGCGCCAATCCTCTGGTCGCGCTGCGGGCGCTTGTCCATGGTGCATTCGGTGAACGTTACCTTGTGGCCGAAACGCTCGTCACCGCCGTGCCGCTGGCGATCGTCGGGCTCGGCGTCATGCCGGCGCTTCGAGCCGGCGTGTTCACCATCGGAAGCCAGGGGCAACTGATTGCGGGCGCAGCGCTTTCGACGGCGTTCATCTTTTCCGTGCCGGCCGAGGAGCCGCTCGTTCTGCTGACGGTCGGCTTTGTCGGCGGTGTGCTGGGCGGCATGCTCTATGCTCTGCTGCCTGGCTTGCTGCGTGCCTATGTTCAGGTCAACGAGATCCTCTCCACGCTGCTGCTGAACTACATAGCGGGCTTCGCGCTGCTCTGGCTTCTCAAGGGACCGCTCGCCGCAGGCGCGCAGACTGCCACACCGCGCAGCGCCCCCTTGCCGGAGACTTCGCTGGTGCCGAGCCTGCTCGAGGGTACGCGTCTTCATTGGGGGGCGGCCTTCGTGATCCTGCTCGCCGTCGGGCTGATGATGTGGACGCGCACGCGGTCCGGGCTCCTCTACCGGGTTTTCGCCAGCAATGAAGGGCTGGCCGCGCGGCTGGGCCTGTCGCAGCCTCGGGCGGTGGTGACGAGCTTCCTTTTCGCCGGGGCGACCGCCGGTCTCGCCGGCTGGCTGCAGGTCGCCGGCGTCGCCCACACGCTCTACCCCAGCGTCGACGGTGGGCTCGGCTTCGCAGGCATCCTTGTCGCCGTGCTGGGCGGACTGACACCGCTCGGCATCGTTATCGCCTCCCTGTTGTTTGCGGCTCTCACCACCGGTGCCCAGGGAATGCAGATGGGAACGTCCGTGCCGGCTGCGATCGCGATCGTCGCGCAGGGGCTGGTGTTGCTGATCGTCGCGATCGGCCTGCAGCGAAAACGGACGGCGTGACCTCATGACCTGGACCGATATCGTTTTCTGGCAGATCGTGCTTGGAGGCATGCTGAGGCTCGCCGCGCCGATCTTCCTGGCCGCACTTGGCGAGATGATCACCGAGCGGGCTGGGACGCTCAATCTCGGCATCGACGGGATCATGACCGCCGGCGCTTTCGCAGCCGTCGTTTTCGCACACATGGCCGGGTGGCCGGCGGGACTTCTCGGCGCAGCCGTCGTGGGCGGCTGCTATGGGGCGATCCTTGCCGTCTCCGTCATCCGGCTCGGGGCCAACCAGATCATCATCGGCATCGCCATCTCGCTCATCGGCGCGGGGTTGACTTCCTATCTCTTCCAGCTCTGGCAGCCTTCGGGCCAGATGGCGATCTTCGTGCCGCTGACGCCAACATGGAAGGTGCCCTTCCTGAGCGATATCCCGTTCATCGGTCCCATACTGTTCCGGCAGAACCTGATGACCTACGCGGCGTTCGCCGCAATGGTCGTGAGCATTCTGGTGCTGGCGAGGACCCGCATCGGTATTATCCTGAAGGCGGTGGGCGACGATCCGGCAGGGGCGGAGATGCGAGGCGTCAACACGGCGCTGGTGCGCTATGTGGCACTGATACTGGGCGGCGCGCTGATGGGGCTCGCGGGCGCCGCGATCACGCTCGGTGTGCTCGGCGCCTTCAATGACGGGCTCACCAACGGCCGCGGCTATGTCGCGCTCGCCGTCGTCATCATCGGTCGCTGGTCGGTGCCCGGAGCCTTCGCGGGAGCGCTCCTCTTCTCCTTCTTCGAGAGCCTCGGCCTTCGTGCGCAAGGCGGGATGAGCTTTATCCCGACGGAGCTCTTCTCGATCCTCCCCTACGCCATGACGCTTCTGGCTCTTGCACTGACGGCACGCGCCAGGATCGCGCCGCGCGCGCTGTGACAAGTCAACTGAAGGCCGGACACTACTCCGGCACGACCGCGGTCGCCTGGATCTCGATCTTCGCACGGTCCTCGACCAGCGCGACGACCTGCATGGCGGCCATGGCGGGGAAATGGCGGCCGATGACATCACGATAGGCTTGGCCGATCGCGCGCAGGTTGTCGACATACTCCTTCTTGTCGGTGAAATACCAGGTCATCGAAGTGATATGATGCGGCTCGGCGCCGCCCGCCCTTAGGACGTCGACGATGTTCAGCAGGGTCTGACGCACCTGTGCCACGAAGTCGTCGGTTTCGAATTCGCAACGCGCGTTCCAGCCGATCTGGCCACCGATGAAAAGGGTGCGGCCCCGGGCTTCAATGCCGTTTGCGTATCCCAGCGGCTGCTTCCAACCCTCGGGTTGCAGAACACGATGCATGTTGCTCGGCGTCTCGGCCTTGCGGGGAGGGACGGTCATACGCGGTCCTTTTCTGCGGGGGAGCGCGGCGATGCCGCTTTCATCAGCTCACGACCAATGATGAGCTTTTGCACCTCCGTGGCGCCTTCGTAGATGCGCAACGCGCGAATCTCGCGGTAGAGGCGTTCCGTGATTTCGCCCACGCGCACGCCGCGTCCGCCGAACATCTGCAGCGCCTGGTCGATGACCCATTGCGCGTTTTCCGTCGCCGTCATCTTGGCCATAGCCGCTTCGCGGGTGATCGGCAGCTTCTGGATATCGCGTCGCCAGGCCGTGCGCACCGTGAGCAGCGAGGCCGCGTCGATCGCCGTCGCCATTTCGCCAAGGGTGCTCTGTGCAGTGGGCAGGTCCGCCAGCGTTGCCCCGAACATCCTGCGCGATCTGGCATGTGCCACGGCCTCGTCGAGGGCGCGCCGGGCGAAGCCGATTGCCGCCGCCGCGACCGAGGGACGAAAGATGTCGAGCGTGCGCATGGCGATCTTGAAGCCTTCGCCGGGCAGTCCGAGAAGCTGCGAAACAGGGATGCGGCAATTGTCGAAGCGGATCCGGGCGAGCGGATGCGGCGCGATGGTCTCGATGCGCTCGGCAATCTCGAAGCCGGGCGTGTCGGCAAAGACGACGAAAGCCGAGATGCCACGCGTACCGGGAGCCTCGCCGGTGCGGGCGAAGACGGTGTAGACGTCGGCGATGCCGCCGTTGGAGATGAAGATCTTTTCGCCGTCGAGCACATAATGGTCGCCGTCTCGGCGGGCGTTGCTGCTCATCGCCGCCACGTCTGAACCGGCTTCGGGTTCGGTCAGCGCGAAGGCGGAGATCAGTTCGCCCCTGGCGATTTTCGGCAGGATCGCCCGCTTGAGTTCCTCGGAGGCCGACAGGCTGATGGCACCGGTGCCGAGCCCCTGCATGGCGAAGGCAAAGTCTGCAAGGCCGTCGTGGAATGCCAGCGTCTCGCGGATGAGGCACAGCGAGCGGCTGTCGATCGCCTCGGACGCGCCACCGAAGGCGGCCGGCACGCAATGGCGCAGGAAGCCGGCGTCGCCCAACCTTCTGACCAGGCTCCTGCAGGCACCGTCTGCGTCGGCATGGTCGATCTCGCCCAGCCCACCCCTGGCGACAAAGGCGTCCAGTTCGCCGGCCAGTATGCGATGGTCGTCAGCGAAAAAGGGCCAATCCAGATGATCGCGAGCTGGGGTGCGGACCGGTGCGGAAGAGGACGCCATGATCTAGCGTCCCTCGAAAACGGGCTTGGTCTTGGCGGCGAAAGCCTCGAAGGCGCGGCGGAAGTCGCCGGTAGCCATGCAGATCGCCTGTGCCTGCGCTTCCGACTCGATGAGTTGGTCGATGCCCATGGCCCATTCCTGGTCCAGCATCTTCTTCGTCATCGCGTGGGCGAACCACGGACCGTCGGCGAGGTTGCGCGCAAATGCCTGTGCTGCGCCGAGGAGGGCGGGGCGGTCGTGCAGCGCGTTGTAGAAGCCCCAGGCATGGCCCTCGGCGGCGGTCATTGTGCGGCCGGTGAACAAGAGTTCTGCCGCGCGGCCCTGGCCGATGATGCGCGGAAGGATGCCGCAGGCGCCCATGTCGGCGCCGGCGAGGCCGACACGCGTGAACAGAAAGGCTGTCTTTGCCTCCGGCGTGGCAATGCGATGGTCCGCGGCCATGGCGAGAATGGCGCCCGCGCCGGCGCAGATTCCGTCGACGGCAGCGATGATCGGTTGCGGACAGGCGCGCATCTGGCGCACGAGGTCACCGGTCATGCGCGTGAAGTCGAGCAGGTCCGGCATCGACATCCTGGTCAGCGGCTCGATGATGTCGAAGACATCGCCGCCCGAGGAGAAATTGTTCTCCGCGCCGGTCAGCACCACCACCCGCACATCGTCGGCGCGGCCAAGCGCCCGGAACAGGTCGGTCAGCTCCTCGTAGCTCTCGAACGTGAGCGGGTTCTTTTTTTCGGGTCGGTTGAGCGTGATGGTGGCGACGCGGCCATCATTGTCGGTTTCGAGCAGGAAGTGCTTCGGCCGGTGGTTGCGAAAGGGTCGCTTCTTGTCTTGCATCGGATTGGTCATTGTCATCCTCCCAGAACTTCGCCGCCGGCAACCGCAATCGCCTGTCCGGTGATCGCGGTCGCGTTTTCCGACGTCAGCCAGAGCACCGCGTCGGCGACTTCCTGCGGCGTGACCAGCCGCCCCTGCGGGTTGGCGCGGGTGAGGCTCGTTCGGGCCTCAGCCGCCGAGCGGCCCGTCGCGCCGATGATGGTCTCGACCGCGTTGTCCAGCAGCGGCGTATCGGTAAAGCCGGGGCATACCGCGTTGACGGTGACGTCGCTGCGGGCCAGTTCCAGCGCCAGCGCGCGCGTCAGCCCGACGACGCCATGCTTGGCCGCGCAATAGGCCGAGACATAAGGATAGCCAGTGAGGCCCGCCGTGCTCGCCACGTTGACAATGCGCCCGCCGCCGGCGCGCCTCACGGAAGCGATCGCTGCGTGGGTAACCAGGTAGACGCCGGTAAGGTTGATCGAGATCACCCGGCTCCACATTGCGGGATCCGTCTTGTCGAAGGGCGCGGAAGGCGCTTCGCCTGCGCAGTTGACCAGCACGGCGATATCGCCGAGGCGGTCTACAGCTCTGGCGACACCGCCCTCGACGAGAGACGCGTCGGTGACGTCAAAGCCGTCGAGGACCAAGGCCTCGCCGCCGGCTGCGGCGATCTCTGACTGCACGGCTCTGAGCGGCGCCTCGCGTCGGCCGGCTAGGCTGACGCGGTGGCCCCTGGCGGCCAGCGCGATCGCGATGGCCTTGCCGATGCCGCTGCCGGCGCCGGTCACCAAAGCATGGCGCGCTGTCATGGTTTGCTCACTATGGCGGGAGCTGCGGCACGTGCCAGATTGTTCACATATTGCGCGCGCGCCGAATGGTACTGCTTCGGCCAAGGCTGCTCGGCATATCCGATCCTGGCTGCTTCGTGCATGACGAAGAACGGATCTGCGAGATGCGGGCGGGCAACGGCACAGAGATCCGCCCGTCCGGCGGCAATGATCGAATTGGCATGGTCCGCCTCCGAAATGGCGCCGACAGCGATCGTGGGCACCTGAATCTCGTTGCGGATCTTGTCCGAAAAGGGCGTCTGGAACAGGCGCCCGTAGACCGGCTGCTCTTCCTTCACCACCTGGCCGGAGGAGCAATCGATCATATCGGCACCGGCGTCCTTGAACATCTGCGCGAAGATGGCCGCGTCTTCCGGCGTGTTGCCGCCTTCGTACCAGTCATGGGCAGACAAGCGCACGGACATCGGCCGGTCCTGCGGCCAGACAGCGCGAACGGCGCGGAACACTTCCAGCGGAAACCGGGCGCGGTTCTCGTGGCTGCCGCCATATTCGTCGTCGCGCAGATTGGTGAGCGGCGAAAGGAAGCTGGACAGAAGATAGCCATGCGCCGCGTGTAGTTCGAGCATGTCAAAGCCGATGTCGCGCGCGCGTTCCGTCGCGGCGATGAAATCGGCCAGCACCCGGTCCATGTCGTCGCGCGTCATGGCGCGCGGAACGACGGACGTCTTCAGATAGGGCAGTGCGGATGCGGAGATCAGTGGCCAGCCGCCATGCTCCAATGGCTGGTCGATGCCTTCCCAGGCGACCTTGGTGGCGCCCTTACGGCCGGCATGGCCGAGCTGAAGGCCGATCTTGGCCGGCGTCTGTGTATGGATGAAATCCACCAGACGCCTGAAGGCGGCAGACTGGGCATCGTTCCAAAGACCCAGGCAGCCGGGTGTGATCCGGGCGTCGGGCGACACGCAGGTCATTTCGGGAAAGACGAGTGCCGCGCCGCCCATGGCCCGGGAGCCGAGATGAACCAGGTGAAAATCATCGGGCACGCCGTCCGTCGCCGAATACATCGCCATCGGCGAGACGACGATGCGGTTCTTCAACGTCAGGCCCCTGATCCGGAACGGTGTGAACATCGGCGACGGTACGGCGTCGTTCGGGGCCGGGTCTACCCCGGCACGTGCCGCGAACCAGCGCTCGTATCCTTCGAGCCAGTTCCTGTCGCGGAGGCGCAGGTTTTCATGGCTGATGCGCTGGGAACGCGTCAGCATGGAATACATGAACTGTTCTGGCTCGAGCGTGTCGGCGTAGCGTGTGCCAACGACCTCGAACCACTCCATCGCGTTCCGCGCCGCGTTCTGGATGCGCGCGACGTCGACGCGCCGGATCTCTTCATAGGCCGCCAGCACGGCCGGAATACTGGCCTTGTCGTGGCCGATGAGATCAAACTGCCGCGTCAGCTCGATCGCGTCGTCGATGGCGAGCTTGGTGCCGGAACCGATCGCGAAATGGGCGGTATGGGCGCTGTCGCCCATCAGGACGACGTGACTGTTGCCGTTGAAGTGGCTCCACTTCTCGCAGATCAGGCGCCCGAAGTTCAGCCAGGCCGAGCCGCGCAGATGCTGCGCATTCGTCATCAGGCGGTGGCCGTCGAGCGTTTCGGCGAACAGGTTCTCGCAGAATGCGACGGACTGGTCCTGATCCATCTTGTCGATGCCGTGCGCCTTGAACACCTCGTCGGTGGTCTCGACGATGAACGTCGAGGTCGTGTCGTCGAAGCGGTAGATGTGAGCCTGGAACCAGCCGTGCTCGGTGCGGCGGAAATCGAAGGTGAAGGCGTCGAAGCGCTTGTCCGTGCCGAGCCAGATATAGCGGTTCGGCCGCATCAGCATGTCCGGCTTGAAGACATCGGCATACTTTGCCCGGATGCGCGAATTGACACCGTCGGACGAAATGACGAGGTCGGCATCCGCGAATTCCTCGTCGCCTTGCACGTCGCGTTCGAAGACCAGTTCGACACCGAGCTCGATGCAGCGTTCCTGCAGGATGTTCAGCATCTTCTTGCGGCCAATGCCGACAAAGCCATGGCCGGTGGTGCGGATCCTGCGCCCCTTGAACACCAGCTCGATGTCGTCCCAATGGTTGAAGGCGATTTCGATGGCCTGCGCCGTCTGCGGATCCCATTGCCGCATCGACTGCATGGTCGCGTCGGAAAACACGACGCCCCACCCGAAGGTATCGAAGGGACGGTTGCGCTCGACCACGGTGACCTGGTGTGCAGGGTGCTGCTTCTTCATCAGCAGTGCGAAATAGAGCCCGGCCGGTCCGCCGCCGATGCAAACAATGCGCATGCCGTCCTCCGCCGCTTCATCACCGGACCGAAGCCCAGCCTGGTCATATACCGGACCATGGATCAGGCCGAAAAAAACTTCAAGCTTAAAATAATTGGCGATCGGCTCGCGATGCCTGGGCGCTCGAACGATTGGCAGGATCGACTACGGCTGACAGGCCGGGATGCGGCTCAGCTCCGCCCCAGCGCCGTGACGACGGAGCTCTTGAGCTTGCCGAGTTTGTCGAACAGCGTTTCGCCGTCCCGTGCGGCCAGATCGCCAAAAAGTTCGGCGATCCAATCGCCGTGCGCGGCCGCCATCTTCTTGAACTCGGCACGGCCGAAGGGCGTCAGGGCGATGATCTGGACGCGTCTGTCGCTCGGCGAAACGGTGCGGCTGACATGGCCGCTCTCGGCAAGCCGCTCGACCAGAGCTGTCATGTTGCCGGGCGATACCATCATGCGTTTGGAAAGTTCGCCGAGCACCATGCCGGCCTTGGCGCGTTCGAGCTGCGCCATGAGATCAAAACGCGGCAGCGTACAGTCGAACTGCTCGCGCAGGCGACGTCGGATCTCTGTCTCTACCAGTGTCGAGCAGGTCAGCAGCCTGAGCCACAGGCGCAGTTCCTGACCATGGTCGGCGGGCGCCTCCAGCACCTTTGTTTCGCCGTCCACCCAGTCAGGCGAGATTGTCTTGATCGTGCTGTCCCGGCTCACGATGAATGTTCACTCCTGCCAAGATCGGCTGCGACGCGCGTCGAGCCTTGTAATGCCGACCAGCGATCATGAACAGGCTCGCCGGCCTCGGCCCTCAGACTTCGGCGGCAAGGCGGAAACGCTGGATCTTGCCGGTCTGCGTCTTCGGAAGAGAATCGGTGAATTTGATGGAACGCGGATATTTGTAGGGCGCGATCGTCGCCTTGACATGATCCTGCAGCCGCTTGATCGTACGCTCGTCACGTTCCACGCCTTCGGCCGGCACGACATGCGCTTCCACGATCTGGCCGCGTTCCGGGTCGGGCACGCCGATGACCGCGCATTCGGCGACATCCGGGTGCGACAGCAGCGCCGCCTCGACTTCCGGTCCGGCGATGTTGTAGCCGGCGCTGACGATCATGTCGTCCGACCGCGCGGCGAAATGGAAGAAGCCGTCCTCGTCCTGAAAGAAGCTGTCGCCGGTGAGATTCCAGCCGTTGCGCACGTAGTCGCGCTGGCGTTCGTCCGCCATGTAGCGGCAACCGGTTGGCCCTCGCACCGCCAGCCGTCCGACCGTGCCCCGCGGCGCTTCATTCATGTTCTCGTCCACGATGATCGCCTCGTAGCCGCCGACCGGCTTGCCGGTGCATGCCGGCTTGCAGTCGTCGAGACGGTTGGAAATGAAGATGTGCAGCATTTCCGTGGCGCCGATCCCGTCGAGGATCGGCTTGCCCGTCTTGCGGGTCCACTCCTCGAAGACCGGCCCGGGCAAGGTTTCGCCGGCCGACACGGCGATGCGCAGCGATGACAGATCGGCTCCGCCGTCCATCGCCTTCAGCATCGCCTTGTAGGCCGTTGGCGCAGTGAAGGAGATGGTGGCGCGGTAGTTCTCGATGATCGAGATCATGTTCGGCGGCGTCGCCTGCTCGAGCAACGTCGCCGCCGCCCCGAAGCGAAGCGGGAAGATCGCGAGGCCGCCCAGGCCGAAGGTGAAGGCGAGCGGCGGCGAGCCGACGAAGATGTCCTCGGGTGTGACCTCGAGCACTTCCTTCGCATAGGCGTCTGCGATGATGAGTAGGTCGCGGTGGAAATGCATCGTGGCCTTGGGTATTCCCGTCGTGCCGGAGGTGAAGCCGAGGAGCGCGACATCATCGCGCCCTGTGTCCACGGGATCGAACCTTACCGGCTTGTCGAGAGCCGCTCGGTCGAGTTCCGCATCGTGGTTGGCCGTGCCATCGAACCCGACCACCCGTTTCAGGAAGGTACTGTCCTTCGCGCAGGCGAGCATCTCGTCCATCAGACGGGTGTCGCACAGCGCCAGGGAGATTTCGGCCTTGTCGACGATCTGGGCCAATTCTCCTGCGCGGAGCAGGGGCATGGTGTTGACCACCACCGCGCCGGCCTTGGTAGCCGCGAGCCAGCAGGCGACCATCGCCGGATTGTTGGCCGAACGTATCAGCACCCGGTTGCCGGGTTTCACGCCGTAGTCCTCCACCAGCGTATGCGCGATGCGGCTGGTCCAGTCGGAAAGCTCCTTGTAGGTGCGACGCCGCCCGTTGCCGATCAGCGCCGTCCGGTCGCCGAAACCCTTTTCGACCATCCGGTCGGTCAACTCGACCGCGGCGTTCATCTGTTCGGGATAGTCGAAGCCATCGAGCAGGAAATCCGGCCATTGGTCCTGGGGCGGGAGATTGTCCCGAGCGAACGTGTCTATGTGTGCAGATTGCCCGAGCATTTGTTCTCCATGAGCCCACGGCCGCGCGAACCGGCAGCGTCGGTTGATGCGTGGCCGTTCTACCTCGATCGAGGTTCGGCTCTTTCGCACGCGTTGTGTCCGCGCCAGTTGTTCCACTCACCACGAAGGCTCTCATGGGGCCGAATTTATTTCAAGCATAAAGTTTTTTTGAGAGCTCTGTTGACGTGGCCGGGGATGTCCGGCCATTGCTATTGCACGTTGCCGAAAGGGAGGGGGCCTTGCTCGAATACCGTATCCAGGATTGGGACAACGCCTACGCCAACTCGGCCAATATTGCCGGAAGCGAGCGGTGGCCCGCAGCGTGGTTCGAGGCTGCGCAATCGTTCCGCGACCGCCTTGCCGCACAGGGGCGCTCTAGATTGGACATCGCCTATGGCAGTGGTGCCCGGCATCGCCTAGATCTCTTCCTGCCGGAAGGTCGGCCGACGGGGCTCGTGGTGTTCGTTCACGGGGGCTACTGGATGGCGTTCGACCAGCGCGCCTGGTCGCATCTCGCCGCCGGATCGGTGGACGCCGGCTATGCCGTGGCCATGCCGACCTATACGCTGTGCCCGGAGGCACGAATTACCGATATCGTGGGCGAGGTAGCGTCGGCCATCGGCAAGGCGGCGGAATTGGTCGAGGGACCGATCGCGCTGACTGGCCATTCGGCCGGAGGGCATCTCGCCGGCCGCATGATTTCATCACCGTCGCCTCTTGCGGACGCGGTTCGCGTCCGCATTCGCAACGTCGTTTCCATTTCGGGCCTGCACGATCTGCGCCCGCTCATGAGAACAGGGATGAACGCGAAGCTGCGGATCGACGATGCGGAAGCACTAGCCGAAAGTCCGGCGCTGCTGCGGCCCATGGCCGATGCGCGGATCACCTGCTGGGTCGGCGGCGGGGAGCGCCAGGAATTTCTTCGCCAATCTGCCCTGCTTGCCAACATCTGGACCGGACTGGGCGCGACGACTGCGGAAGTAGTCGAGCCGGATCGTCATCACTTCAGCATCGTCGACGGGCTGGCGAGCGCCGATCACCCGCTGACGAAGACGCTTTTGAGCTGAGGCGACGATCCACGAATGAAAGCAAAGGACCGAAATCACAAAAACTGACGACCGTTTTCGGGAACTGGTGTTTTGCCATCCCAAATGGCGTCGACATAGAGTAGTGCAAGCCAGAACTGGATGCACCGGACGGTCGTCCTTGCCATCCTGCAAATACTGAGAGGGAAGTTATGGGAGCCAGTATGAAGAAGTTTCTGATCGCGTCCGCGGCATGCCTCGCGCTTTCGGCCGCTGCCAGCGCCGAAGATGTGAAGGTGGGTATCGAAATGGGCTTCACCGGTCCGATCGAAAGCCTCACGCCGCCGATGGCCCAGGCCGCTGAGCTGGCTATGAAGGAAGTCAGCGATTCCGGACTGTTCCTGGGCGGCGCCAAGGTGGTTCCGGTCCGCGGCGACGAGACCTGCATCGATGCAGGCGCCGCGACCGCGGCCGCCGAACGGCTCGTGACGTCCGACAAGGTGGCCGGCATCATTGGCCCGACCTGCTCGGGCGCGACGAGCGCGGTCCTGACCAATGTCGCCATCCCGAACGGCATGGTTCTCATCTCGCCTTCGGCCACGTCGCCGGGCCTGTCCACCATCGACAGCAAGGGACTGTTCTTCCGCACGGCCCCGTCGGATGCCCGCGAAGGAGAGATCCTCGCCCAGATCATGATCGAACGGGGCGTGAAGTCCGCGGCGATCAGCTATACCAACAACGACTATGGCAAGGGCATCGCCGCCTCGATCCAGTCGGCATTCGAAAAGCTCGGCGGCAAGATCACGCTGAGCGCCCCGCATGAGGACGGTAAGAGCGACTACTCGGCGGAAGTCGGCGCCCTGGCTTCGGCTGGCGGTGATGCCATCGTCGTGGCCGGCTATGCAGACCAGGGCGGAGCTGGCGTCGTTCAGACGGTTCTCGACACGGGCGCGTTCTCGAAGTTCGTGTTTCCGAACGGCATGTGGGGCGAAAGCCTGATCAAGAAGTTCGGCTCACAGATCGATGGCGCGTTTGGCGACCTGCCGGGGTCCGACAGCCCCGGTGCGGCGAAGCTTCTGGAAATGACGAAGGCCGCGGGCATCAACGGCACGGCCACCTTCGTCCCCGAGACCTATGACGCGGCGGCGATCATGCTGCTTGCGATGCAGGCCGCGAATTCGGCAAAGCCGGCGGACTACAAAGGCAAGATCATGGACGTCGTGAATGCTCCGGGCGAGAAGATCTTCCCGGGCGATCTCGCCAAGGCGCTGGAAATCCTCAAGGCTGGCGGCGATGTCGATTATGTCGGCGCGTCCAACGTGGAATTTATCGGCAAGGGCGAAAGCGCCGGATCCTACCGCGAGGTGGAGATCGAGGGCGGCGCGATGAAGACGGTGAAGTTTCACTGACGTATCGAGTTCGACCCGTCGCTAGGTGGGCGACGGGTCGCGCCGGAACAGTCTTGAGCTGATGATTGTCTGTCACGACATCCATAAGCATTTCGGCGGTTTCCACGCTGTGGACGGCGTCTCCCTGACGATTCCCGCCGGCGCGATCACCGGACTGATCGGGCCGAACGGCGCGGGCAAGTCGACCCTTTTCAATGTCATCGCAGGTGTCCACAGGCCAACTTCCGGCACGGTGACGATGGCGGGCGAAGACATTACCGGTCTGCCGCCGCACCAACTCTTCGCAAGGGGCCTGCTCAGGACATTCCAGATCGCTCATGAATTTTCTTCGATGAGCGTGCTGGAAAACCTGATGATGGTGCCGGGCGGACAGAGCGGCGAGACGCTCTGGAACACATGGGTGCACCGTCGCAGGATCCAACACGAGGAGGAACGCCTCCGCGCCAAGGCTCAAGACGTTCTGGAATTCCTCGGCCTTGCCGATGTGCGCGAGGAGCGGGCCGGCAACCTGTCGGGTGGGCAGAAGAAGCTGCTCGAACTCGGACGCACCATGATGGTGGATGCGCGGATCGTCTTTCTCGACGAAGTCGGCGCTGGCGTGAATCGCACGCTGCTCAGGACGATCGGCGACGCGATCGTGCGGCTGAACAAGGAACGCGGCTACACATTCTGCGTCATCGAGCACGACATGGATTTCATCGCGAGGCTGTGCGACAGCGTCATCGTGATGGCGCAGGGAAAGGTGCTGGCCCAGGGTGCGCCAGCCGACATCGTGCGCGACGAGCGGGTGATCGAGGCCTATCTCGGCACCGGCCTCAAGAACAAGGTTCTTGGCAAGGGCGCCGGCGAGGCCATGATCGGGGTGGCGGCACCGTGACGTCCACAGGCGCGCCTCCTTTCCTGATCGGCGAAGCCATGGTCGGAGGCTATGGTGGCGCAGACATCCTCAACGGTTGCACGATCGCCGTCGAGAAGGGCGAGATCGCCGTCATCGTCGGTCCCAACGGCGCGGGCAAGTCGACGGCGATGAAGGCCATGTTCGGTATGCTGGATCTGCGGACCGGAGGGGTGCGGCTGGGGGGCGAAGATATCACCCGGCTACGCCCGCAGGAGCGCGTCGCCAAGGGCATGGCCTTTGTGCCGCAGACTGAAAACGTGTTCCCGTCCATGACGGTGGAAGAAAATCTCGAAATGGGCGCCTTCCTGCGCCGGGACGATTTCGGCCCGACGATGGAGCAGGTCTATTCGCTGTTTCCGGTATTGAGGGACAAGAGGCGACAGCCGGCTGGCGAGCTTTCCGGCGGACAGCGCCAGCAGGTCGCGGTCGGCCGCGCATTGATGACGGAACCCTCCGTCCTGCTGCTCGACGAGCCGACGGCAGGCGTCAGCCCGATCGTCATGGACGAACTCTTCGACCGTATCATCGACGTCGCCCGCACCGGCGTCACGGTACTGATGGTGGAGCAGAACGCCCGGCAGGCGCTCGAGATCGCCGATCGCGGATACGTGCTGGTGCAGGGGGCGAACCGCTTCACCGGAAGCGGCAAGGAATTGCTGGCCGATCCCGAGGTGCGCAGCACCTTCCTGGGAGGGTGACGGCATGGACGTGCTCAACGCGCTCGTCGTATTTGCGAATTTCGTGCTCCTCCCGGCGATGACCTACGGCTCGCAGCTCGCGCTCGGCGCGCTGGGCGCCACGCTCGTCTACGGCATCCTGCGCTTCTCCAATTTTGGCCATGGCGACACGATGTCCTTCGGCACCATGGCGACGATCCTGGCAATGTGGGGAATCCAGGCCGCCGGCATAAGCATCGCACCGTTGCCGACTGCCTTGCTCGCGCTTCCGGCCGGCATGATCGCCACGATAGCCGTCGTGCTCCTGACGGACCGGCTGGTCTACCGACCCTATCGGACCCGGAAGGTTCCTTCGATCACGCTGGTCATGGCGTCGCTGGGCGTCATGTTCGTCATGGGCGGTCTGGTGCGCATCCTCATCGGCGTCGAAGACAGGCAGTTCGCCGATGGCGAGCGCTTCATCTTCAACGCGGCGCAATTCCGCCAGTGGACCGGACTGACAGAGACGATGGCCCTGCGCACGGCGCAGGCCATCACGCTGGTCACGACGATCGTCGTCGTCAGCTGGCTCCACTGGTTCCTGAAGCGCACCCGCACCGGCAAATCGATGCGGGCCTTCTCCGACAACGAAAACCTGGCGCTGCTTTCAGGCATCAATCCGGAGCGTGTGGTGACCATCGTCTGGGTGCTGTCGGCTGCACTCGCCACGCTCGCGGGCGTCCTCTACGGCCTCGACAAGTCGTTCCGGCCGATCACCTACTTCCAGCTCCTCCTTCCGGTTTTCGCCGCGGCCGTGGTGGGCGGTCTTGGAAATCCGATCGGCGCGGTGGCGGGCGGCTTCGTGGTCGCCTTTTCGGAGATCCTGGTCACCTACAGCTTCAAGAAACTGGCCAGCTACCTGCTTCCGACCGAATGGCAACCCGACGGCCTGCTGCAGCTCCTCTCAACCGACTACAAGGTGGCGGTGAGCTTTATCGTTCTCATCCTCGTCCTCCTGTTCAGGCCGACCGGCATTTTCCGAGGCAAGTCGGCATGAGCGTGACGGGTCGCAACACGCTGCTGTTCCTCGCGGTGGGCGCATTGATCGTCATCACCGGCCTCACGCAGAGCTGGAACGCGGCGCTTACCATCGTCAATATGGGCCTGATTTCGGCGGTCATGGCGCTCGGCGTCAATATTCAGTGGGGCTATGCCGGGCTCTACAATGTCGGAACCATGGGTTTTGTGGCGCTTGGCGGCCTTGCGGCCGTCCTGGTGGCGCTAGATCCGGTTCCCGGCGCCTGGCAGGCCGGCGGCTTCAGGATCGCCGCGGCTCTTCTGTTCGGCGCGGCCGTCATCGCAGCCGGGGCGCTGTTCTACAGACGAATGCCGAAGAAAGGCGGCTGGCGGCTTCCTTTGCTCGCCATCGCTCTCGGGATCGGCTTCTTCGTCTATCGGTGGATTCTCGATCCTGCGGTCACCGCCGTCGAGGCGATCAATCCGGCCCTCCAGGGTAATATCGGCGGCCTTGGCCTTCCGGTTCTTTTGTCCTGGCCGGTCGGTGCTCTTCTTGCCGCCGGCGCGGGCTGGCTGATCGGCAAGACGGCGCTCGGGCTGCGCTCGGATTATCTGGCGATCGCCACGCTCGGCATTGCCGAAATCGTCATCGCAGTGATGAAGAACGAAGACTGGCTGGACCGCGGCGTCAAGAACATCGTCGACATTCCGCGGCCGGTGCCCTTCGAGGTCGATCTCCAGGCAAGCCAGAGCTTCCTGGCTTTTGCCTCGAGCATCGGGGCGGACCCGGTTGCCGCTTCGGCGATGGTGGTGAAGCTGCTCTATGCGGCGATGTTCCTGGCGGTGCTGCTGGTGCTGATCTGGCTGTCAGAGGCGGCATTGCATTCGCCCTGGGGGCGCATGATGCGGGCGATCCGCGACAACGAGGTTGCGGCAGCCGCGATGGGCAAGGACGTCACCCGCCGGCACTTGCAGATATTCGTTCTCGGCTGCGCCGTTCTGGGTATCTCGGGCGCTATGCTCGCCACCCTGGAAGGCCAGTTGACGCCCGGCGCATTCCAGCCCCTGCGCTATACGTTCCTGATCTGGGTCATGGTCGTTGTCGGTGGCTCGGGCAGCAATCTGGGTGCGGTGCTGGGCGGTTTCCTGATCTGGTATCTGTGGGTACAGGTCGAGCCATGGGGCAACAGCCTGATGGCTCTGGCCACGTCCGGCATGACCGATGGACCGGTGAAGCAGCACCTGATCGAAAGCGCCGCGCACATGCGGCTGGTGGTGATGGGCGTGATCCTGATCGTGATGCTGCGATTCAGGCCGCAGGGCCTGATACCCGGAAAGTGAGATCTCGCTTTCCGGGTATAAGCGGCGCTCGCTAGGCTCGTGTCGAGGCGGTCACCTCGATCTCGACCTTGGCGCCTGGTGCGGGCAACTGGCAGATCAGCAGCGTGTTCGTCGGGCGTATGTCTCGGAAGAGCTCGCCCAATACCGGTGCGACGTCCTTTAGATAGCTCGCATCGGTAACATACACGCGACACGCCACGGCATTCTTCAGGCTGGCTCCGGCCTTGGCCAGCGCCGAGCCGATCGACGCCAGCGCATTGCGCGTCTGGTCTGACACGCTTTCCGGCATCGCGCCGGTTGCCGGGTCCTGTCCCATCGTGCCCGAGACATAGATTGTCGGACCGTCGATCACCGCCTTGGCGTAGCCGGCGAAGTCTTCCGACGGCGCTCCGGAAAAGATGCGGTTCTTCAAGTGATAGGCTCCTCATGTTGCATGAGGGAGGACAGTAGCGGAGGCCGACGGACAGGGAACGCCGCCTGCTTGCGCGATCGGGCGGACCTTTTATGCGACCGGCAGAACGCGCCGGATTTCCTCTGCCGCGCCGACCGTGGACAGGATCGTCGTGATGGCCGCGCGGTCGCCCTCGGCGAGTCTGGTTCCGGTTTCCCCGAAGAAGGCGGCGAGGTTTTCGGCCATCGCCTGTGGCGAGCCTGCGCCTGGCGTGCCGCACAGCGATTCAGCAAGCCGTGTCAGCATCAGCAATTCCCCGTGCTCGCAGTCGATCTCGGCGGCGAGCACGGTCTTGTAGAGCGACGGTTCCATCCGATCGTCGAGGCGTTTCGCCTCTTCCTTCAGCCAGCGTCGGGCAGCGCGCATCGGCAACACCGCTGACGTGTGCCATGTTCGAGCTGCCTGCGTGAGCGGCGTCATCCGGTCGCCAAGCGGCTGCGCGTCGATGGAGCCGCGCCAAAGGCAGAACAGCATCATCGTCACGTCGATCCCGTGCCGTTCCTGCAATTCGAGACAGGCCGGCGCGACCTCCGGCCGGCTATAGAGGCCGACCACGAAGTCCCACGCCGGGTGAGCGGGAAAGACGCTCATGCGCCGCGACCAGGCTCGGTATGGCTTTCGATGCTTACCATCAGGCCAGCCATTCGCGCAGGTCTATCGCATCCTCGCCGGGAATGGTTTTGCGCGCGAATTCCGCCTCGCGTCCGAACGGCATGGTCGCGTCGATGCAAAGCCGCCCCCAATGGTCCTTGTGCGGGTCACGGTAGAAACCCGGGATGTCATTGAGAATCATGGCGCGAGTATCCGCCCTTCCGCGCGTCATATAAGCCCACATGACGTCATCAAGATCGTAGATATCCACGTCTTCGTCGACCACGATCACGACCTTGTTGTAGTCGAGATAGGAGCCGAGCGCCGCGAGGATCGCGTGTTTGCCCTGGCCCTCGTAGGTCTTACGAATCTTGATGATGGAGATCATCACGTTCGGCCGGCAGCAGACGTCGATCACGCCCGGCACCTGTGCCGCCACGTGACGATAGACACGCGCCGCCGTGACGGCCTCGAGAGGCCGAAGGTCTTCCGGCGAGCCGCAGACGAGCGCGTGGAAGATCGCATCGGGCCTGTAGCTTACGTGGCTGATCTCGAAGACGTGGTTGTCGCCTACGCCAACATAGTTGCCCATGAATTCGCCGAACGGACCTTCGGGGCGTTTGACGTTGGGCAGAAAGTGGCCTTCCACGACGATATCGACCGAGGCCGGAACCTCGAGATCGATCGTCTTGCAGCGCCGCATCGGGATCTTTCCGCCGCTGACCTGTGCAGCCATCACCAGTTCCGACGCGTCGTAGGGGAGAGAGGCACAGGCGGCGAGGAAGATTTCCGGAGGACAGGACAGAAGCAGTGCGGCGGGCAGCGCCTCTCCGCGCGATTCTGCCTTGGCCTGATAGCGAGCCAGGTCGTGGGTGGAGCCGAGCCTCACCCTCAATTCAGCGTCCGACACATACATGGAGCGGTGGAACGACAGATTGGGCACGCCGCTGTCCGGCTCGCGCGCCAGGAAGATCGCCGAGGTGAAATAAGGTCCGGCATCGCGCTCGTGATAGGTGACGGCGGGGAGGTCCGAGAGCGTTCCGCTCACGAATTCGGATTCTATGGAGATGGGAGCCTGCTCCAGCACGTCGGCGTCGCGGCCGGCGATGCAGGCATCCGTCAGTTCGATCCACCTTTGGCAGAATGTCTTGTCGCCGGCTCCGATCAGGCGGCGGAGGCGCTCATGGCTGCCGTAGAGGTTGGAGACGACCGGAAAACTCGTGCCCTCGACCTTTTCGAACAGGACGGCCTGGTCGCCCGCCTTCTGGACTGCCTTGGTGACGGCGGCAAGCTGATGGCGCGGATCGACGGGTCTGCGTACCACCGAGAGTTCGCCCCGCTGGGCAAGGGTATCGACAAATGGCCGCATGATCGTCTCCGGTTCGAGCCTGCCAGTTAACCGTTTTGCCGCGGCGGGCAACAGTCCGCGCTTTTGTCGCGCCAGCCCAAACTTTTTGGAATTCGGCACAACGCGAATTGTGCCTCTTTGCAGGAATGGAACGCTCGGCCATCCTCCGGCCAACTGAAGAGGACCAACGATGACCCGCATGCTTGAGATTCGCAATCCGCGCACCGGCGCGAACGACTATGCGATTACTCCGCTTTCCCGTGAGGAACTGATGGCGCGCTGCATGGAGCTTCGCGCTGCCCAGCCGGCATGGCTGGCGCTGGGCATCGACGGGCGGGTCAAGGCGATGCTGGAGCTGTGCGACGCGGTAGACAGGCACTACGATGCCATCCTCCAGGCCCTTTGCGCGGACACCGGCCGCTACGAATGGTCGGTCAATGAAATAGAGGGACTGAAGGGCATCACGCGCATGCGTTGCGCCACGGCGGCCGAAGCGCTGGCCGAGGCGAGCGGCAACTCGTCCGACCCGACACTGCGCTTCCAGCAACAGCATGTGCCCTACGAACTTGTGGGTATCATCTCGCCGTGGAACTACCCGCTCATCCTGTGCATGATCGATGCCATCACGGCCCTGCTTGCCGGCTCCGCGGTGGCGATCAAGCCGTCGGAGGTGACGCCGCGGTTCATCAAGCCCTTCCGTGCGGCCATCGCGGAGGTGGAACATCTGCGCGACGTGCTCGACGTGTTCGAAGGTGACGGCGAGACAGGCGCGATGATCGTCGATGCCACGGACACGCTTGTCTTCACCGGATCTGTGCGCACCGGCCGCAAGGTCCAGGAACGAGCGGCGTCGCAGTTCAAGCCCGTCTTCCTCGAACTGGGCGGCAGCGATCCGGCCGTGGTGCTGGACAGCGCGGAGCCGGATTTCGCCGCCGAGATTCTGGTGCGAGGAGCGGTAGAGAATTCGGGCCAGCTCTGCTGCGCGATAGAACGCGTCTATGTGCAGCGGGGCGTCTACGACGCGGTGTGCGAACGTGTCGTCGCCCGCATGAAGGCGCTTGCCATGAACATCGAGGACATCCGCAATGGCGAGCTCGGCCCGATCATCTTCGCACGCCAGGCGGATATCCTGCGCGGCCAGCTTGACGACGCAATCGCCAAAGGGGCCAAGGTGTTGACCGGCGGCAATATCGTCGAGCACGGTGGCGGGCTCTGGTGCGAGCCGACTGTCCTGACAAACGTGACGCAGGACATGGCCGTGATGCACGACGAGACCTTCGGCCCGATCGTGCCGATCATGGCCTTCGACACCGAGGAGGAAGCGGTAAGGCTGGCCAATGACACGGAGTTCGGCCTGTCGGCGGCGGTGATCGGCGACGAGGCAAAGGCGATCGAACTCGGCAGCCGCATCAATGCGGGTGGCATGTGGATCAACGATTTCGATACCATGGGTGGGGTCGGCGCCCTGGCAGAGAAGAACGCGTTTGGCTATTCCGGCCTCGGCGGCAGCCGCTATGGCTATGGCGGCTTCCGACGTTTCCTGCGCAAGAAGGCAATCGTGATACGCTCGGCCGCAGCTTGATCGGAAGGGGTCGGCATGACTGATTTTGACGAGACGCGCGCAGCGTTCCATCTGCCGGAGGGTGTCGTCTATCTGGACGGCAACTCGCTCGGGCCGCTTCCGCTTGCTGCTCGCGAGAGGCTGTCAGCCATGTTGATGCAGGAGTGGGGCGAACAGCTCATCCGCGGTTGGAACACCGCCGGCTGGTATGTGCAGCCGCGCAAGGTCGGCGACCGAGTTGCAAAACTGATCGGCGCCGCGCCAGGAACCGTGGTGATGGGAGATACACTGTCCATCAAGGTCTACCAGGCGCTTTCCGCTGCGCTGGAGCTCAACCCCGATCGTCGCGTGGTGCTCTCTGACGATGGCAATTTCCCATCCGACCTCTACATCGCCCAAGGTCTCCTGACCTCGCTTGGACGCGGCTACGAATTGAAGGTGGTCAGCCCCGAAGAGGTGGAGAAGAACATAGACGAGACGGTCGCGGCGACGATGATCACCGAAGTCGATTATCGTACCGGCCGCCGGCACGACATGAAGGCCATCACCGCCAAGGCGCATCGGGCTGGCGTGCTCGCGATCTGGGACCTGGCGCATTCCGCTGGCGCGGTCGATGTCGACCTTACGGCGTCGGACGTCGATTTTGCCGTCGGCTGCACCTACAAATATCTGAACGGCGGTCCCGGCGCGCCGGCGTTCATCTATGTCGCGCCGCGCCACGCCGACCACGCGCGTCCCAGCCTTTCAGGCTGGATGGGGCACGAAGCACCCTTTGCCTTCGATCTTGACTACCGCCCGGCGCCGGGCATCGAGAGGATGCGCGTAGGCACGCCTCCCGTCATTGCGCTCACGGTGCTGGAGGCCGCTCTGGATGTCTGGGAGGGCGTCGAGATGCGCGATGTGAGGGCGAAGTCCATCGAACTGAGCGAACGCTTCATCGCCGGCGTGGAGACGGCCTGTCCCGGACTCGAACTCGGCAGTCCGCGCGACCCGGCAGGGCGCGGCAGCCAGGTCTCGTTCAGACATCCGCATGCCTATGCCGTCATGCAGGCGCTGATCGCGCGGGGCGTCATCGGCGATTTCCGGGCGCCGGATTCCATGCGTTTTGGCTTTACGCCGCTTTATCTCGGCGCCGCCGATATCGATCGGGCAATTGGAGTGCTCGCCGACGTGCTGGACAAGCGGCTGTGGGACAGACCCGAATACCATCGCAAGGCCTCCGTGACATGACGAAACAGTATGATCCCTCGGCCGAGGGCGCGGAGATGTCCTTCGCCCGCAAGATGTCCTACGGTGATTATCTGCATCTCGACAGGATTCTCGGCGCGCAGGAACCCTTGTCCGATGCGCATGACGAACTCCTGTTCATTATCCAGCACCAGACCTCGGAGCTGTGGATGATGCTCGCCATCCATGAAATGAGATCGGCCGCGAAGGCGGTGCGCGAAGACCGCCTGCAGCCGGCCTTTAAGATGCTGACAAGGGTGGCGCGCATCTTCGACCAGCTGAATTCCGCGTGGGACGTGCTCAGGACCATGACGCCGTCGGAATACAACATGATGCGGCCCTCACTCGGCCAGTCCTCGGGGTTCCAGTCCTGGCAGTATCGCGCCATCGAGTACCTTGCGGGAAACCGCAATCTGGCGATGCTGAAACCTCACGAGCACAGGCCCGAGGTCTCCGCGCAACTGGAAGTCATCCTGTCAGAGAATTCCATCTATGACGAAGCGATCGCGCTTCTGAAGCGCAACGGCTTCGATGTGGGCGACGAACCGCGTGCGGACATCAGGCAGGCGAGAACAAACAATCCGAAGGTTCAGGAAGCTTGGCGGCAGGTCTACGGCGATCCGCAGCGCTACTGGCCGCTCTACGAACTGGCCGAGAAGCTCGTAGATTTCGAGGACTATTTTCGCCGCTGGCGCTTCAATCACGTGACGACAGTGGAGCGCATCATCGGTTTCAAGCGCGGCACCGGCGGCACCGGCGGCGTCTCCTATCTGCGACGGATGCTCGATGTCGAGCTCTTTCCCGAGCTCTGGCACGTCAGGACCGATCTGTGAGCGAAGGCACTTCCGTGCGGGCAGGGCGCATCGTCGTCGGAATCTCGGGCGCCTCTGGCGTTATCTATGGCGTGCGGATGCTGGAAGCGTTGCGTGATGCCGGAATCGAGACGCATCTGGTCATGTCGCGCTCGGCCGAAATCACGCTCGCGCACGAGACGGACTACAAGGTGGCCGAGGTGCGGGCGCTTGCGGGCCGTTGGTATCAGCAGACCGACATCGGTGCCGGAATATCCTCCGGCTCCTTCCGAACCATGGGCATGGTCGTCGCGCCATGTTCGGTTCGTTCCATGTCGGAGATTTCCACCGGCGTGACCTCGGGTCTCCTGACACGCGCCGCCGACGTGACGCTGAAAGAGCGCCGGCCGCTCGTGCTCATGGTGCGGGAGACACCGCTCCACCTCGGCCATCTGAGGACCATGGTGCAACTTGCCGAAATGGGCGCCATCATCGCGCCGCCGCTGCCCGCTTTCTACGCCCGGCCGGATAGCCTCGCCGAGATGATCGATCACTCGATAGGTCGGGTGCTCGATATCTTCGGCGTCGAAAACGGCCTGACGCGCCGATGGAAAGACTCTGTCTGAGCCGATCTTGTCCGGAAGACCGGCCACTCTTGTCCGCGATGCAAAGCAAGCCCAAACGGTGATACGTTGGCCTGGCCGTGAGAACGGGCTGGAGAAGACGATGGACCGCGAGGCTGTGGCAGGCAGAGGAGGGTTGTTCCGCGCCTATTTCGGGGGACAGGAGGGAACGGTCGCGGCGGCCTTCCGGAATCTTGCCTCCTCCGCGGAAGTGTCCCAGCAGGTCGATACGCATCTCGGCCTGCGCTATTCGTGTTTCGATTTGCCGCCGAGCGACGGCAAGGGATCCTGGCGGTTTCTTTTGCCGGCTGACGGCATATTCGTTGTCCTTACAGATTGCGAATACTATGCGGTCCGCCAGGAACATGTCGTGGCCGAGGGGCTGCTCGAGTTTCATCTTTTGCTCGAGGGGCCGGTAGAACTGTCGCTGCCCCAGGAGCGGGACGCGACTGCAACGTCCAACGTCTCGCTGATCGTCTGCCAGCAGGCTACGGGCATGGCCTACGATGTCGTCTGCCAGCCCGGCAGGTACAGGATGGCGAGCTTTTATGTCCGCCCCGCTCTGCTCAGGGACAGTTTCGGCATGGACGTTGGCCAGAGCATGGTCAGACAATTGCTGTCACCGGGCGAAGAGACCGTCGCCATGACAGAACAGAAGATCGATCCAGAGTTCCTGCGCCGGTTGCGGAATCTGTTCGAGATCAGGTTCACTGCCCGGCGGGATCTGCCGCTTGCCGCCGCTCGGGTCATCGAACTTCTCGTCCTTGCGGTCGAAGCCCTGCATCGGGTGGGCAGTGCCGAGGAACAGTCGATCGTTTTCACTGCGCGCGAACTCACGATGTTCGACCAGGCGCGACAGATTCTGGCAAACGACTTTTCGGAATCACTCACCATTCCAAGGCTCGCCAGACGACTGGGCACGAACGCGACCAAGCTGAAGAGCGGCTTTCGCCTGCTCTATGGGACTACGATCTTCGCCTATCGAAATCGTCATCGGATGGATCGTGCGATGGAGCTTCTGGCGAAGGACGAAACATCGATCGCGGTCGTGGCGTATGCGGTCGGTTTTCGTCATCAGGCGAGCTTCACCTCGGCTTTCCGTGCACATTTCGGCATGACGCCTAAACAGGCGCGCCACCGGTTGGCGTCAAGCGACGCATCCTGATGTAGTCCGGGCGCTGGCGACGCTTGGCAGAGGGCTCCTATCGTCCGAAAACCGACGACCCCGATCCCATGCGTACGTCTGGATCCGGTATCGGGATCGCATCGATCAGTGTCTTTGTGAATTCGTGCCGCGGTGCGCGCCAGACGTCGACGGCGCGGCCTTCCTCGACGATCTTTCCCTTGTACATCATGGCCACGCGGTCGGCGAAGTTCTCCACCAGCATCAGGTCGTGCGTGATGAAGAGATAGCTCATGCCGAGATCGCGCTGCAGCTCCCATAGCAGATTGACAATCTGGGCCTGCACGGAGACGTCGAGGGCGGAGACGGGTTCATCGCAGATCAGCACCGCGGGCCGAAGCGACAGGGCTCGCGCAATGCTGATGCGCTGCCGCTGGCCGCCGGAAAACTCGTGCGGGAAGCGCCTGCCCCAGTCGGGGCGCAGGCCGACACGTTCCATCAGTTCCTGAACCTGGCGGCGCCGTTCCGCCGCCGTGCCGATGCGATGCACGTCGAGCGGCTCCCGGATCAGATCTTCCACACGCTTTCGCGAATTGAGCGAGGCGAAGGGATCCTGAAACACGCACTGCATGCGCGGTCGGTGCCGCCGCGCCTCGCGCCGCGACAAGCCGACCAAATTCTCGTCGTCGAGAAGGACCTCGCCCGAAGTGGGCCGCTGCAAGCCGAGGATGCAGCGGGCCAAGGTGGTCTTGCCGCATCCGGATTCACCGACCAGGGCGAGCGTCTCACCGACGTTAAGATCAAGGCTCACGCCCTGCACGGCATGCACATGCCCGCGCGTCGTTTCGAAACTGCAATGGAGATCGCGCACGGAAAGGAGCGGGGTCATCACGGATGCTCCCGGATGGACAGATGGCAGGCGACGCTGTCGGCAAAAGACGGATCTTGCCGGCTGCAAAGATCGACGGCGACCGAACAGCGCGGGCGGAAACGGCAACCATCGAGCATGTCGGTAGCCGAGGGCACGACACCTGGAATCTCGGTCAACGGCGGCTCGCCAGGACGTCGCCGTCCGGGGCGCGGCGTGGCGGCAAGCAGCCCGCGCGTATATGGATGGCGCGGCCGGGCGAACAGCTCGCGCGTCGCGGCTTCCTCGACCTTGCTTCCGGCATACATCACGGCGACCCGGTCGGCCATCTGCGCCACCAGACCCAGATTGTGCGTGATCAGCAGGATTGCGATGCCCATCTCTTCCTGAAGATCGCGCAGAAGGCGCATGATCTGCGCCTGCACGGTGACGTCGAGCGCCGTCGTCGGCTCGTCGGCGATCAGCAGGTCGGGACGGCAGGCAAGCGCCATCGCGATGACCACGCGCTGCCGTTGCCCGCCCGACAGTCGGTGCGGATATTCGTGCACGATGCGGGCGGGGTCCGGCAGTTGCACCTGCGTCAGCAATTCCACGACGCGCGCCATGGCTTCGGCCTTGCTCACCGTCTCGTGTTCGTGGATCACTTCAGCGACCTGGTCGCCGATGGAGTAGACAGGATTGAGGGCCGCCATCGGCTCCTGGAAGACCATGCCGATGCGCCTGCCGCGGATCTTGCGCATTGCGTCGTTGTCGGTGACCGGAAGGTCGGTGCCGTCGAACTGAATTGTTCCGGCATGCTTCTCGAGTCCGTCGGGAAGAAGGCCCATGACCGAAAGCGAGGTGAGCGACTTGCCGCATCCGCTTTCGCCAACCACGGCCAGCGTCTCGCCACGACCGACGGACAGCGACACGCCGCGCAGGAGCTGCGCCCGCGGATTTGCGCGGATGCGGACCTGCAGGTCGTTGATGCTCAGCAATGGCGTGGCCATCATCCCTTCCTCTGCCGCAGGCGCGGGTTCAGAGCGTCATTGAGCCCTTCTCCAACCAGATTGAGTGCGAGCGCGGTAAGCAGCAGCGCCAGGCCCGGGATGGCGATGATGTACCATGCGTCGCGGAGCTGGCCGCGCCCCATGCCGATCATCGTGCCCCAGGTCAGGACGTTTGGATCGCCGAAACCGAGGAAGGAGAGCGCTGATTCCATCAGGATCGAGGTCGCGACGAGGATGGTCGACATGACGATGATGACAGGCATCACGTTGGGCAGGATCTGGGCGAAGATGATGCGCATGTCGCTCATGCCGGCAACGATGCAGCCATGCACAAAGGCGCGTTCGCGCATGATCATGAATTCGCCCCTGACCAGACGCGCGACGGCCGGCCAGGACACGGCGGCCAAAGACACGATGATCACCGTCACCGAAGGCCCGAGCACGGCCACGACCGCGATGGCGAGCATGAACTGCGGGATCGTCTGGAACAGCTCGGTCACGCGCATGAGCACGTCGTCGGTCCAGCCGCCGTAATAGCCGGCGAAGGCGCCGACCAGTATGCCCATCACCGCCGCCACGAAGGCTGAAGAGAAGCCGACCAGCAGGGACACGCGCGCGCCGTAGAAGAGGCCTGCGGCCATGTCGCGCCCGAGGCTGTCCGTGCCGAGCGGCGTCTCGGCATATTCTCCGGGCCAGGTCAGCGGTGCGCCGACCATGTCGTAGGGGTCGCCCGGAAAGATCAGATGGGCCGTCAGAGCCATAGCAAGGACCGCGCCCAGCAACAGCACACCCAGGGCGGTCGTCCAGTTGTGCAGAACGAGTTGAAGATAACGCATCAACGCAGTTCCATCGTTGGATTTATGACCGGATAGAGAAGGTCCACGATCAGGTTTGCCAGAACGACGAAGATCGAGCTGAGCACCAGGATCGACAGCAGCAGGTTGAGGTCCCGCTGGAACATTGCGTCGAACATCAGCCGGCCGATGCCAGGCCATGAGAACACCGTCTCGGTCAGGACGGCGCCGCCCAGAAAGCCGCCGATATTGGTTCCCACCACGGTGACCAGCGGCAGCACGGCGTTGCGCAAGGCGTGGCGATACGCAATCCGCCGCTCCGAGATGCCCTTGGCACGAGCCACCCTGATGTAGTCGAGGTTCAGCACATCGAGCATCCCTGCGCGAACCAGCCGGGTGTAGATCGCCAGGTAGAAGAAAGCCTGCGTCAGTGCCGGCAGTAAGAGATGCCAAGCCACGTCGAGTGCGCCGACGATGCCGGAGCCTTCGGCAGTAATGTCGTGCATGCCGCCGGTGGGAGTCCAGCCGAGCCAGACGGAAAATACCAGGATCATCATCAGGCCGATCCAGAATGGCGGCGTGGCATAGAACAGGAGGGCTCCAAGTGAAATCAGCCTGTCCGGCAGCCGGTTGAAGTGCCGCGCCGCGGTTACGCCGAAGAGGATGCCCAGCACGAGGGCGAGGACGATGCTGGTGGCCATCAGCAGCAGCGTCGCCGGCAGCCTGTCCCAGATCAGCGTCGAGACATTCTCGCCATAGCGAAAGGAATAGCCGAGGTCGAACGTGGCGATCCGCATCAGGAAGGCGGCGAGTTGCTCCCACAATGGGCGGTCGAGACCGAACTCCCGCCTGAGATTGGCCAGGTACTCGGCGTCCGCGGTGCCGGCTTCTCCGGCCAGGGCGTCGGCCGCGTCTCCGGGCGCCAGCTGAAGCAGGAGGAAATTGATGATCGCGATGCCGAGGATAGTCAGCGTCGCCTGCAGAATTCTCTTGCCGATGAAGCGAAGTGGCAGTTTTCGTTGCCTTGCTGACATGTCGTTTCTGTCCGTCAGTGCTTTGGGTGCGAGGTTTCAGCCTCGTGCCAGACCTCCTCCAGCCAGGTGAGTATGTCGAAGACCGGTATGCCGAGCGCCTGCGACAGCGCGGCGCGGTAGGGGGGTAGGTTCGTGCACTCGAGGACCATGGCGCGCAGCCCGGGATTTTCGGCGAGCAGCCGACGTCCGGCCTCCAACACATCGGCCTCTGCGCGGGCTGAATTCAAGGGCACGTCCGGCCTGTTCGCACGCAGCACCGGGTAAAGCTCAGCACCTTGCTCCAGCCCGATCAGAGGAATGTCGGCCGGCGCATTGGCGGCCGCGAGATGGCGCGGGCCGATGCTTCTGCTGTCCATTGCCATCACGCCGACCGAGCCGAACTCGGCGATGCGCCGCGGCAGTTGCAGCAAAGCGGACGTTGTTAGCGGGACGGGGCAATCCCTTGCCAGCCATTGCTGGTGCACCGCGAGAGCGCCGCAGGATGTAGTGACAATCCCGGCTCCCCGGGCGATGAGGCCGTCGCGGGCCTCGGCGAACGAAGCCGAAAGCGCACCGTCCCAAGTGTCCTCATCCAAAACGCGGGCCACAGTCGCATCCTCGACAACCTCATACACGACGCGGGACCCGAAAGTGTGCGGGTTCCCGATGTCGCCGGGAGGGCGCGGGAATGCCGTGCGGAGCATTATCACTCCGACGATGGGCAGTTGTTCGATCACCCCAGCGTCAGCGTCGCATAACGGCTGCGGACACCTTCCGGTCCGGTGACGAAGTCGCCCACATTGGCGCTGGCGACCGTCACGTAGACCGGCCTCGCCAGAGGAAGGATCGGGAGATCCGTCATGGCGATCTGCTGGAACCGTTTGAACAGGTCCGCGCGCTTGGCCGCATCCGGCTCGACCGCTGCCTTGGACAGCACGTCGTTCATCTCAGGGTTGCTGTAGCTCGACGCGTTGACGAAGGGCGTGCCCTGCTTGATCGCGGCGGAATGGTAGAACCGCTGCAAACCGATCGAGGGGTCCGCAGTCACTGACGCCGGGAACATCGAGAGGTCGAAATCGTATTCGCCATAGACCTTCCGGATGAAGGATGGCACATCCGCCGCCTGCAGCTCCAGTTCGATACCTACCTTGCGCAGCTGCTGGCGCAGGAACTGTCCAGCCCGCTCATAGGTGTCGCCGGTCGTCGGGTACACCAGGCGGAGCTTGAAGCGGGTTCCATCCGCGTCTTTTGCGTAGCCCGCACCATCGAGCAGTTCCTCCGCCTTGGCGGTGTCGAACGGATAAGGCGGCACATCGGCGCTGTAGAAATGCGGCAACGTCTGCGGAATCGGTCCGGACAGCGGCTCGGCGAGGCCATACCAGACGATCCTCATCATGGCGTCGCGGTCGATGGCGTGCATCATCGCCTTGCGAACGTCGAGCTTGGCGAGGTGCTCGTTGCGCAGGTTGGTTTCCAGCACGTCGAGGCTGTTGTTCATTTCGGTGCCGCGCGTCTCGACCTTGAACGCCGGATTGTCCTGGAAACGCTTGACTTCGTTGAGGGGGATCGGACCATCGCCGCCTAGGTTCAATTCGCCCGCCTCGAAAGCGGCGACGCGGGCGCTCGGGTCGGAGTAGATCCGCACCACCAGCTTGTCGAGGAGCGGCTTGCCGGCGTCCCAGTAGTCGGGGTTCTTTTCCAGGACGATATGGCTGCCGCGCTGCCATTCGACGAACTTGAACGGGCCTGTGCCGATTGGCGCATTGTTCGCGGGGTTCTTCAGAATATCGGTGCCTTCGTAGACATGTTTCGGCACCATCGGCGACTCCCATCCGGCCAGCGCATATAGCAGGGCAGGGGTCGCCTGGCTGAGCTTGATGATGGCGGTCAGCGGGTCCGGCGTCTCTACGGCGGTCACCTTGGCGAAGGTGCCGCGGCCGCGCGGATGGTGCTGCTTGAGGATTTCCATGATTGAATAGGCCACGTCGGCCGAACTGAATGGCTTGCCGTCATGCCATTTGACTCCGTCGCGCAGCTTGAAGGTCATGGACAGGCCGTCCGGCGCCACGTCCCACGAGGTCGCCAGCTCCGGCTGCGGCTTGAGGTCGAAATCGTAGCTGATCAGACCCTCGGTCATCTTGCCTGAGATGACCGCTACCGGAGAGGCAGTGTTGAAGGCGCTCAACATGGCGTTCGGCTCGGGATTGATGGTCATGACCAGGCTGCCGCCCGCGGCAGACGCGGCGAGTGGCATGAGGCTTCCGGCCAGCAGGGCCGCTGAGCCAGCCAGCAGGTAGCGGCGATTTATCGTCATGGCGGTCGTGCTAACGTCACTCATCTCGCGCTCCAATCCAGTCGGGCAAACGTTTCATGCGTGGCTTTCGCTGGGTCGCAGTATCGATAGCCGGCTCGATCTCGCTAGGGCCGAGGCTTTCTCTTATGGGTCTCGTTTTTTCGAAATCCGCCCATTCCAGACAATGGCAGTGTGGCACCGTGTTGCGGCTCAACTCCGGCTTGCTGCATTGATCGGAGATGAAAGGATGCCGCTATGACTGGACTTGCCGACATCACGGGAGCGCAGCTCTTCGCGCAGACGCTCAAGGCATGGGATTGCGGCCCGGTCTTTCACGTTCCCGGCGAGGGGATATTGGAGACGCTCGATGCCGCCGACGGTGCGGGCATTCAGCTGATCTCCTGCCGCCACGAGGGCGGGATGGCCTATATGGCGCAGGCTGCGGGGCAGTTGCGCAACCGGCCAGGCATCTGTCTTGCCGGACGAGCGCCCGGCGCGCTGAATACCTCGCTGGCCTTGCACACCGCCTTCACCGACGCTGCACCCATGATCCTGATCGTGGGCCAGCCTCCCTTGAGGCAGGCGGGTCGCGAGGCATTTCTCGACAATGACTTTTCAATCGCATTCGCTCCCTCTGCGAAATGGATCGGAACCTGCACCGAGGCCAGACGTCTCCCCGAGCTCCTGTCGCGTGCATGGGCGATCGCTATGACGGGACAGCGCGGGCCTGTCGTCCTTGCTGTCACGGAGGATGTCTGGAGCCAGACGACCACCGCGCCGGTACTGCTGCCGCCGTTCGTCCCTCGGGCAGAGGTATCGACCGCGCAGGCCGAAGCTGTCGCCTCCATGCTCGCGGCTTCGGAGAACCCGATCCTGATCGTCGGCGGTACAGGATGGTCGCAGAATGGGGTCGCGGCGCTTTCGGCGTTCTCCATGAGTGTCGGAATCCCCGTTGTGACCTCCTATCGGCGACGGGACCTGATGCCGGCGGACCATCCCTATTTCGTGGGCGAACTGGGCATCGGGGCCGATCCCGCCATTCTGGAGGCGGTTGCTCGCGCGGACGTCGTCGTGGTGGCCGGAATGCGCCTGGGCGAGATCAACACGTTCGGTGCCGGCATCTTTGAAGGCTTTCGGCTGCTGGACGCGCCTCAGCCGACGCAGAAGCTGATCCACGTCCATCCCGACGCAGGTGAACTCAACCGCGTCTATCGGCCGACCATGCCAGTCTGCGCCGTTGCCGAAACCCTGTTCGAGCCTCTGATGCGCGCGCTTGGCTCTCATGAGATGCCGAACTGGACGTCCTGGAGTGGGCCGCAGCGCGCCATGCGCGAAACGTTTACGACCGGGCAGCCGGGCAAAGGTCCGCTGGATATGCATGAGATCTGTCGAACTCTGCGGGCGGCGTTGCCACCGGATGCCGTTCTGACCGTGGGCGCCGGCGCCTATGCGCATTGGCCACAGCGATATTTCCCGCACGCTCTTTACGGCACCCAGCTCGGCCCCAAGAGCGGGGCCATGGGCTACGGGCTGCCTGCGGCCATCGGTGTTCAGGCCGCCTTTCCGGGCCGGCGCGTGGTCGCTATGGCAGGCGATGGTTGCTTCCTGATGCATGGCGAGGAACTCGCCACGGCGGTACTTTACCAACTGCCGGTGACGACGATTGTCGTCAACAACAGCCGCTACGGAGCCATCGCGGCCAGCCAGTCGAGACAGTTCGGCCGCACGGTTGGAACGGACCTGCCGGCGATCGATTTCGCCGCCTATGCGCGCTCCTTCGGCGCGTTGGGAATCCGGGTCGAGCAGACGGAGCAGTTTCCCGCCGCGCTGGTGGCAGCCCTGGATCGGAACGGCCCGGCGCTGATCGAACTCGTGACTGGACCGGAGGCGTTGCGGCCGTGAGCGCAAGGACCATAGTCGTCATCGGGGCGGGCATTTCAGGGCTCGTCGCCGCACGCAGACTGGTGCAGGCGGGGCATTCCGTGCGTGTGCTGGAAGCGGCGGAAGCCGTGGGGGGACGTGTGGGCGACCGGGAGGTTCGCGGTATCCGCTTCAATGCCGGCGCTCGTCTCCTTTACGCCTTCAGCCGCCCGTTCAATGCGCTGCTTAAGGAAATCGGTCTTGCATCGGCTCTGATCCCGGTGCGCGGTCTCTCGGCCGAATGCCGCGATGTCGACGGCAAATGGACCGTGGAGCTGATGCCCGGCGTCAAGAGCCTCTTCACGCCCGGGCTTTCGGTCATGGAGCGGCTCCGCTTCCTGCCGTTCGGGTTGAAGATGCTGGCCGCAAGCAATCGGACCGATCCGGACGACGCGGCCTCTGCCCTGGCTGCCGATGGAGTCACGCTGGCCGACCATATCCGCGATGCGCTCGGGCCCCGCGTGCTCGAGCGGATGATCGAGCCCGTGTTCCGCGGCACCCGCAGCTGGAACGCCGAGGACATTTCGGCCGCGTTCTTCGCGTCGGTCACGCCGCATCTCGTCGGACGCGACACGGTTCATGTGCTGGCCGGAGGGATGGGCAAGCTACCGGAAGCTCTAGCTGCAGGGGTGGATTTTGCGCTCGGCACACGGGTCGTTTCGGTCGAGACGCGCGAGAGCGGTCCTTGCCTTATCCATGCCGAGCGGCAAGGAGAGGCGGTGACGTACGAGGCCGACCTCGTCGTCTGCGCGACCGAAGGCTCGCTCGCCGCGGCGCTCTTTCCGGGTCTTTCCGCCGAGGACCGCAGCTTCTTTTCCGGCGTGCGTTACAATGCGCTGGGCATCGTCCACTACCGGCTCAATCGCCAGCTTGCTCCGGCGATGAGTTTCTTCACGCGCGCCGCTTCCGGTCCGGTCGCCACATGGCAGCAGGTTCCAGGCAACGAGGCGATGGGACAGGTTCCCCAGCTCTATGCGCAGCTGTCGCCGGAGGCGGTCGAGCAGGCATTGGAGCACGGCATGACCGACAGGTTGGACGAACTCGTCGGAGAAAGGGTGCGCTCGCTTTATCCGACGCTGGATCGTGACTGCGTCGACATCCACAACCAGTGGATCGCGCGAAAGCTGCCGGTCTTCTATCCCGGCTATGCCCGCGCCGTCGCCGATTTCCGGAACCGTCAGTCGGTGGCGCGGCGCAGGGTCTATTTCTGCGGCGACTACCTTGCGCAGTCACTGATAACGGGGGCTGCGGCAAGCGGCGAGCGCGCGGCATCGGACATTGCCCGCCATTGGAAATAGAGCCTTAACTGCGAGGGCGCGTCAGCGCACAGGAGTTGGAGCGCGCCGTGCAAGGGACTTGCATGTCTTATGGTAATGAGCGGCGCCTCGGCTCTGTCAGCCCAAGCTGTTGTGATGGCGCATTCGTCAATCGCCGAGAACCAAGTGCCAGGGATTCGGGAAAATCTCGGTCCAAAGGGGCCTGCATGCTGCCTCGCCGACGCCGGGCATTTTTCTGAAGTCGGAGAATTCGAGTGTTGAAAGCTGCAGGTGGAGATGGGGCAGCCACCAGCCGTTCTCTTCGAAATCGCCCATCCGCGCGAGTTCTGCATCTTCCGTTACGTTGTCGCCGGGCGACCAGCGGCGGGCGGAGTCGTGCGACAGATGTCCCCACAGCGCGAAAAACGCCACACTGGGCCCGATTTCGTGGCGCGTGACGAGAAAGCCGCCATAGTCGAGGCGTTCGTCGATGATGCCCGCCTGCACGACCGTGCCCGGCATCGGCATGTAGAGCGGTGTCAGGGCGGGGGCAAAGAGGTCGTATCCCAGGTGGTGGTCGCGGCGCGTGCCTGGCACCAGCACCGACAGGTAGTTGTCGGTGGAGTAGACCGTGCGATGCTCCATCCATGTGCCGATGGCGAGCGTCGCGCCGGCCTTTGCCATGGTGGCGTCGTAAAGGCGCTGCGAGGTTTCGCGATCCTGTCGCGCCGAGGCGAAAGCGATCTCCGACTGCGCGCCGCCGAGCGATACGACGAGCCGGCTCCATTCGCGCGCGTCGGGCGACAGCACCTTGCTCCAGCGGGCAGGGTTGGCGGCGATCCATGCTGCGATCGCCGCCGAATGCGGACTGGCGGGAAGAGCCGCGCCTGATCGCAGAACAGCCGTCAGCATTTCCGGCGCGATCGTGGCGAGCCGATCCGCCAGCGGCGTGCCGACCGACAGGCCATCGAGGAGCGCCAGCGCTTCACGATCGGACCATGTCTCCAGTTGCCGCGACAGCGCGAGGCCGATGTCGGGAATGGAGACGTTCGGGTCGGCGACCAGCGCTCTCAGCGTTTTGGTGCTCATATCGGTCAATCCTCGGTGTCGTGGTAAAGCGGCAGCGCTACCCATGCGGCTGGAAGGCGCATCGCGCCCTCCAGCACACGGCGGCGCGAGCCGCCGCCGTGTCTCGCGTCCCTCGTGCTGCCTGGCAGCCGTTGCCATCGCTTCCGGGGGGTCGGGATGCCCCGGCGGTTACTTCGCAAGCACCGCCGGATCGATCGTCACTTGCGCGTTACGCCCCAGAAGCGGTGCGTCCCCGCCGGCCAGCCCTTGTAGCCTTCGATGTCGGCGCCAAGTGCTGTGACGACCGTAAGGTTGAACAGGCCCAATATCGGCACATCCTTGCCCATCAAGGCGTTGAGTTCCGAGAAGATGGGCTTACGAGCTTCGGGATCGCTGAGAACGCTGACCTTGGCGAGCAAGGCTTCGGCCTCCTTCGATTCCCACATGCGGGTCGGCTCCTCGTCCTTGCTGCCGATCATCGATTGGAACGACAGCAGCGGATCGAGACGTGCCGAATAGGCGAACACGGCGAGCTCATAGTCACCGCGACGATAGTAATCGAGCTGGGTCGCCCAGTCGCGCACGTCGAGCGTGGTATTGATACCGGCCTGGCCCAGCATCGCCTGGATGATGGTGGCGACCTGGACACGGTTCTGGCGGTTCGCGACGAGGATGCTGATCGGGCGGCCGTCGTAGCCGGCTTCCGCGAGCAAGGCTTTGGCCTTCGCGAGATCGGGCTGCGGCCAGGCGGCGGCCGAATTGTCGTAGTAGTAGGTGCCGTCGGCCAGAAGCGAAGGGTTCGGATGGAAGAGATCGCCGCCCAATGCGGCTGTCAGCTGCGGCAGGTCGAGCGCATGGGCGATCGCCTGACGAATGCGGACATCCTCGATCTTGCGGGTCTGCAGCTGAAGCACCATCGTGGCGGGCGTCGGGGTTATGTCGACGGTGAGCCCACGCGCTTTGAGGCTGTCCACGAGGCTTGGCTCGACCTCATCGATAACGTCGATCTCGCCGGCTTGAATACCGTTGCTGCGGGTGCTCGCATCGGGAACTGTCATGAAACGCAGTGTCTCGATGCTTGACGTCTTGTTGCCGGCATAGCCGTCGCGTTCTCCCGGAAGGGCTGCATAGTTCGCGAAGCGGGTCAGGTCGAGATAGCGACCCTGTTCCTGCCCGGCGAAGACGTAGGGACCGGTGCCGACCGGCTTCTGGAATTTGCCGGCGGCGTCCAGCGACGATGGCGCGATAATCCATGGCGTGCACTGGACGGTGGCCATGGTGATGAGGAAGTTAGGCGCGGCGCTTGAGAACGTGACACGCACGGAATGCTCCCCGGTCGCCTCGACGCTCTCGATCGCGGGGCCGATGCTGCCGTCATATCGGCCGCGGCATTGGAAGTTGGATGCCGGATCGAGATAGCGCTCGAAATTCCAGCTCACGATTTTGCCGGTTAGCGGCGTTCCATCATGAAAGGCAACACCCTCGCGAAGCTTGAAATCGTACGCCTTGCCATCTTCGCTGACGGTCCAGCTTTCCGCCAGCATCGGCTTGACGGAGAGGTCGTCTCCAAACGCCACCAACCCTTCCACGACATGGGCGAGGACCATGTCGGAGTTGCCGTCGCGGTTGACGCCGGGCTCGATGCTGGCGACGTCGGAATGAAGCGCTATGCGCAAGGGCTTTTCCTGCGCATGCGAAGCCGCCGCGGTGAGTGACATCGCGGCCAGCGTGGCCGCTATCAGTTTCAGGTGCATTGCTGTTACTCCCATTCAGGTTGAGATTGCGGTCCCACGGCTCTTCTCAGAGAGCCTTCGAGACCATTTCGGTGAAGAATTGTTCTGCCGGCCCGACCATCTCGAACGGCGAATGGGCTACACCCGGCACAACATCTCGGCGCACGCGGATGCCATAGGCTTCGAAGGACTTCGCCAGGGCCTCGATGCGATCGAGGCGGTTGGCGCCCTGAAGGTCGGCGCCGTCCATCCACAACGGGCTCTCGCGCGGGATGGTGATCTCCCACGTCGCATTGTCCTCGCTGCCGATGACCGTCTGCACGTCGACAGCGCGCATCGCCGCGATATCGGGCCGGATGCCGAAGCGCGCTTCGAGATCGCGCACGCCCACCCACCAGTCGTAGTCCGGGTTGAGCAGTGTCACGATGCCCGGCGCCCCGATGGACACCGCGCGGAGATGCTGTGGATGGAGCATGAAGAAGCGCTGTGCGAACTGCCCGCCGCCGGAATAGCCGTACATCAGGAAGCCGCCTTGGCGCACACGGTATTTGGCGCGCACCTCCTCGACCATTGAAAGAAGGATGAGGTCGAAGCGCATGCCGTGGAACTCGATACGCTTGTAGTTGGTCAGGTCGCCTGGAACGACCAGCCCGACCGGAAACAGCGGCGCGAGGATGATGCAGCGATGCGCCTCGGCGAAGGCAGCAAAGCGGTCGCGGTACTGCGTCGCCGTGCGGCCCGTTCCATGGACGATGACGGCAAGATCGTATTCGTCGCTTGCCGTCTCATCGTAATCCTGTGGCACGTACATGCAGTAGCTGCACCGTTGATCCATCTGGCTGGCGAAGTAGGGCGTCGCACCGAAATCATAGAAGCTGAGGCGAATTCCGTGGCCCTCGCGGCGTGTCCTGGGAGTGGAGATCGCACTCATCTGGGCTTCCTCAGTTGGCGGGGCCGGCTTCGGATTCGTTACGCCAGCGCAGGCGCAACCCGCCGTTCCCAGTGGGATCGAGCACGGGAATGGCGCTCAGAAGGCGCCGCGTGTAGGCATGGCTCGGATGGTCGAGCACCTCGTCGCGGGCGCCTTCCTCAACGATCTCTCCCTGATGCATGACGATGACGCGGTCGGCGATCTGTTCGACGACGGCGAGGTCATGCGTGATGAAGAGGCAGGCGAAGCCAAGTCGTGACTGGAGCTGCGCAAGCAGCGCCAGAATTTGCGCTCTCACCGTTACATCCAGTGCTGACACTGCCTCGTCGGCAATGATGAAGGAGGGGCGTCGGATCAGGGCGCGCGCAATCGCGATACGTTGCCTCTGGCCTCCCGACAATTCATGCGGGAAACGATCGGCGAGGCCGATGTCCAGCGAGACCTGCTCGAGCACTTCGGCAAGTCGGGCGCGGTATTGCGAGCGCGGCACGTCCGGAACCGCGTGCAGCCCTTCGGTGATCAGCGCTCCGACCTTCATCCGCGGATCAAGCGAGGAGAACGGGTCCTGGAAAACCATCTGGCATTCGCGCCGGAAGGACGTCATGTCGTGCCGCGGCGGCTGGCCGTTGAACAGCACCGTTCCGCTGAACTCCCTGTTGAGCCCAGCAACGACGCGGGCCACCGTAGTCTTGCCCGAACCGGAACCGCCGACCACCGCCAGCACCTCTCCGGGACGGATATCGAAACTGACACCTTTCACCGCGGCCTTGCGGCCGCTGCGCCCGAAAATGCCCGTCCGCGTTGAGAAATTCACGCGCAGATCGCGCACGGAAATGACGGGATCGGCGACGGCGATGTCGCGCGCCGCGCCGCGAACCGGGAGCGAGGCGAGAAGTTTGCGGGTGTAAGGATGTTTCGGCGCTGCCAGCAGATCGACCGTCGCGCCCTGCTCGACGATGTTGCCCTTTTCCATCACCACGACGCGGCTGCAGTAGCGTGCGACCATCGGCAGGTCGTGGCTGATGAGCATAATGGCCGTTCCGCTCTCGCGGGCCAGCGCGGCAAGCAGGTCCATAACCTCGCGCTGTGTTACGGCATCCAGCGCCGTCGTCGGCTCGTCGGCGATAAGCAGCGCCGGCTTCAGCAGCATGACCGATGCGATCATGATGCGCTGGCGCATGCCGCCGGAGAACTGGTGCGGAAATGCCGTCAGCGCAGATGCGCCGTCGGTGATTCCGACCCGTTCGAGCATTGCCAGGATCTTTTCCCTGCGCTCGGCCTTTGTGCCGCCCCCATGGAGCTCGAGCCCCTCATCCATCTGGCGGCCGATGGTCAGCGTGGGGTTGAGCGAGGTCATCGGCTCCTGGAAAACCATGCCGATCTGCCCGCCGCGAAGACGGCGCATCTTTTCGGGCGGCAGGGTGGAGAGGGTCTGGCCGCGAAAGCGGATTTCGCCACCATGCATGACGATGGTCGGCGGACAGAGCCCCAGTACGGCGCGTCCGAGCATGGTCTTGCCCGAGCCGCTTTCGCCGACGATGCCGATCACTTCCCCCGGCGCGATACCGAAGCTCGCGTCCTTGACCGCGATGACGGACCTGTTGGGCGTCCCGAGGGTCAGCCCCTCGATCTCAAGAAGCGGCATCGTCATCCCCGCCTCCTCATGCGTGGATCGAGCCTGTCACGCAGGGCATCGCCGAGAAGGTTGATGCCCAGAAGGGCGAGCGAGATGGCAAGGCCTGGGAAGATGCCGAGCCAGACGGCTTGCTCCAGATAGGAGCGGCTGCCCGCCAGCATGTTGCCCCATGTCGGCGCGGGCGGCGCGACACCCAGCCCGAGGAAGCTTAGTGAGCTCTCCGCCAGAAGTACCCAGCCGCACATCGAGGTCGCCAGCACTGTAATCGGTGCAAGGCAATTCGGCAGGATGTGGCGGCGCATCGTGAACAGGAACGAATTGCCCATGATCTGCGAGGCCTCTACAAACTCGCGTTCGCGCAGGCTCAGAACGGTACCGCGCACGACGCGGACGACGGACGACATGTAGACGAGCGCCAAGGCGAGGATGATGCCGTTCTTGTTCGCCCCCAGCACGGCCAGAAGGCCGAGCGCGAACAGAATGCCTGGAAAGGCAAGCAGCGCGTCGTTGGCTGCCATGATCAGTCGGTCAGTCCAACCGCGCGCGAAACCTGAAAGCGCGCCGATGGTGGTCCCGGCTGCGACTGCAAGACACACCGTCGTCAGGCTGATCTGCACGCTGGTCGACGCGCCGCTCATCAGCCGGCTGGCGACATCGCGGCCGAACTCGTCGGTGCCCATCCAGTGCGCTCCGCTCGGAGCGGCGAGCCGGGCGGTGAAGTCCATCACCAGCGGATCGTAGGGTGTCCAGACCAGGCCGAGCACGGCGACGATGAAGACTGCACCTGCAAGCGCGCCACCGACAAGCAGGTTGAGAGGGGGAAGCTTCATTGGGCCGTGACCCTCGGATCGAAAAGCGGATACATCAGATCGATCAGTAGATTCACCAGCACGTAGATGCCGGCGATGAACAGCAGACAGCCCTGGATGACCGGATAGTCACGCGCGAAGATCGCCTCCACCAGCAACCGCCCGAGGCCCGGAATGGTGAAGACGGTCTCGATCACCGCGACACCGGCCAGGAGGTTGCCCATGATCAGGCCGAGCAGCGTCCAGGTGGGACCGAACGATGCGCGGAAGGCGTGACGCCACATCACGGTGGATTCCGGCAGGCCTTTGGAGCGGGCGTGGGTGATGTAGTCGAGGTTCAAGACCTCCAGCGTGGAGGCGCGGGCCATGCGCAGGATGACGCCGGTTTCATGCAGGAACAGCGTGACGATCGGCAGGACCAGGTAGAGTGCGCCGGCGCGAAAATCCTCGGCAAGCGTGACGTAGCCGACGATCGGCAGCCAGCCGAGATGCAGCCCGAAAAAAAGCAGCAGCAGCATGCCCAGCCAGAACGTCGGCACCGACATCAGCAGCGTGGCGCAGCTTACCAGCATCAGATCGGACAGTTTGTTCTGTCGCCATGCGGCGAACATGCCGAGCGGCACCGCGACGAAGGTGGCGATGACCACTGCGACGATCACGATCTGGGCGCTGATCTGGAAACGGGAGAGGATGGTATCGAGAACGGGCCGCCCGTTGACGATCGAATTGCCGAAATCTCCCTGAAGGATGTTGCCCGCCCACAGGAGGAACTGCTCCGGCAGGCTGCGGTCCAGTCCCATGCGCTGACGCAGTGCCTCAAGCGCGCGGACATCCGCCGCATCGCCGAGCATCAGAGTCGCAGGGTCGCCGGGGATCAGCCGGACGAGAACGAAAACGGCGACACTCACCAGGGTCAACGTTGGCAACGCCATGAAGAACCGCCGGAGGATGAAGCCGCCCATCGTCAGGCTTCCAGCGAGAGGGACGTGGCCCGCGGCGCGCAACCCTCGGGCAGCACAGCCGTGTCGTCGAGGGGATAGCTCAGGAAGTCCCGGTTCAGGGCGGGCATGGGAGCCACTTCCATGACGCCTGCGCCCGCATCGATGATCACCATGGCGACCGTGCTCGAAATACCGTTCGTCTCGCTCTTGCGCGGCGGCCGGCAAACCGAATAGGGCGCCAGGAAATCGTCGAACAATGCGGCCTTCATGTCGGCACCCGTCAATTTCCGCCCGCGTTCATCCATCAGCTTACGGACGCGCCAGTCGCGGTAGAAGCTCTCCGGAACCCAAGCTCGACCGGTGTCGCGCAGCTTGGAAAGCGCGACCGGGCTGACCCAGTGATTGGCATGAACGAGCAGGCCATCCTCGGGATAGAGCGGGAACGCCTCGTCCGGCGCGCACTCGAAATCGATACCGAAACCGGCCGAAGTCGAGACCATGATATTGTTGGAACAGGACTTGGGCGTCGTCGCTACGGCCTTCATGGCGAGGGCGAAGTGCTCCTGCTCGAGAACCTTGCGGCGGACGAGGCTGAGCGGAAGGCCGAGCTGAGCGTAGTCGCGGTCGCATTCGAGATAGTTGGCCGTGATCGCTACGCCGGCGGCGTTGAAACCGCTGCGCGCAAGACCGCCAGCTTCTACGAACGTGACGAAGTCCGGTCCATCGTCACGACGCACGCGCAGGACGACGCCGGTCTCGGCGCATTCGGGCCGCCAATCCCAGTTCTGGCCATGGATCAGCCGTCCTGTTGCGCTGCGCTCCGGCATGACAAGCGCACAGGTGCACCCGTCGTCTGGATCGCCCTCGGTCGGCTCTGGCTTGCCCAGTTCGGCCCTTGCAAGCGCGATGACCTCGGTGCGTGCATTGATCATGACGATGTCGGCCAGAGACACGTCCGCCCCTTCGGCGATACCTTCCATCTCTTCCAGATAGGCCGCGTCGAACTCGGCGATCTTCTGCGAATATTCCCGAATGAGACTTTCGCGACGCTCGAGGGGCAGGCCGAGCGCTTCCAGCGTGCCCCCGTACAGCTGTGCGCTGAGGCGGATCCGACCGGTCAGCAGAAGGCCGTATTGTCGACCCCGCTCGTGCGGCGCTCCGGTCAGGGTCGCAAAGGGAAAGGGCTGGACGTGCATTCTGTCTCCACGCCGTCGTAGGCTTGTAAGAATGTTCTTTATATATACATAAGACATTCAATCAAGCGAATTTTGGGGGTTCTACGTATTTTGAATTCCCAAGTTCTCACTCCGAAGGGGGCCTCGCCGTCGCCGACGACGTATTTTCGATGGACGAAGAACAGAACCGCGCAGTAATTTGCGTGGAGAAAAACATGGACCTTGCATGGGCACCGCCATCACAGCAAACGGACAAACCTCAGGCCTGAGCAGCCTCCAGGCCGAGATCGCCCGCAAGATCATCATGATGATCGACGCGGGCCGCTGGGAGACCGGCGACAAGCTTTCCGATTCTGTGCTGGCCAGGGAACTCGGCGTGTCGCGCACGCCCGTACGGCAGGTTCTTCAGTCCTTGGAACTGCGGGGGCTGGTTCGTGGGGCGGAGAATCGGGGCTTTGTCCTTGCCCGAGCGCTTGGTCCGGATGACGACCTGAAGGAAGTCATACCGGCCTCCGACCTTGAGACGCTCTACGATGCGATGATGTCCGCGCGTGCAAGTGGCGAGATCGGCGAGGAAGTCTCTGAGACCGAACTGGTCGAACGTTTCTCTGCGACGCGGGGAGCCGTGCGGCGAACGCTGATGCGCCTGTCTGCCGAAGGACTGGTGGACCGCCGCCGCGGGCATGGATGGCAGTTCGCCGAATGTCTCGTCACCGACCGCGCCGTCGACGAAAGCTACGAGTTTCGCCTGATCGTCGAATGCGGCGCATTGCTTGTTCCGAGCTACAGCCCCGACGCCGCACAACTGGCGTCGCTGAAGCGTGAGCAGACAGACATCGCGGGCCGAGCCATACGCGACATCGAGCGCGCCGACTGGTTCAGCGCTAACGCGAACTTCCACGAAACCATCGTCTCCTGGTCAGGAAACCGCTTTCTGGTGCAGGCCGTGCGACGGCAGAACAGCCTGCGGCGCATGACGGAGTTCAGCGACTTCTCGCATCTGAGCGAAAGGCGCCTGCGCGAGGCCTGCGCCGACCACCTCGCCATCATCGAGGAAATCGAGCGGGGCGACTTCAATTTCGCCTCGGCTTTGCTCGGGCGGCACATCCGCCGGGCATCACGCGACGACGTGGACTGAACGCTCCGGCCACTCCATGATCGTTTCGACGATGTGATCCACCAAGGCGCGTCCCTCGACCGCGACCGCGACGCGGCAGTTGGCGTTTGCCTGGCCTCTGATGTTCTCCAGTCTTGCCTTGGTGAGGTTGCGGAAATCGCAGACTGTCATTCCGCGAGTGAGACCGTGGCTTGTTTCGATCTCGACGGGGCATTCGCGGTAGGTGATGAGGTCCGGCAGGATGAAAGGCACCAGCGCGCATGGATCATGCATCGATGCGGTGCTGAGCCCGTGGATTTTCTGCAGGCTTTCGCGAAAGAAGCGGAACAGTCCGCCGAAGGTCCTGGCGACTGCGCCTCCGTTCTCTAGCTTCTCGATGTCCTGTAGGTCTATTCCCACCTGGCGCGTGACGTTGAGGCCGACCATCCACATCGGCACGCCGGCGCGGTAGACAATGTCGGCCGCCTCGGGATCGCTCCAGATGTTGAACTCCGCGACAGGCGTCGTATTGCCGATCTGAGTGGTGCCGCCCATGACGCTGATGCCGCGGAGCCAGTGCTTCAGCCGCGGTTCCTTGCGAAGCGCTAGGGCGACATTGGTAAAAGGCCCGATCGGGCAGAGCACCAGCTCCTCCCGGTGCCTGCTGGCCATCTCGATGATGAAGTCGACGGCGTGGATGTCCTCCGCCTCTCCTTCGGGCGGCGGCAGTTCGGCCCCGTCGATGCCCGTTTTTCCGTGCACGTCGCCGCCATGAGAAAACACGTGGTTGAGAGGCTGCTCGCACCCGCGCGCCACCGGCACGTCCAAGCCTAGCAGTGCTTTCAGTGACAGGGCGTTGTTGGTCGTTTTTTCGACCGACTGGTTCCCGTAAACCGTCGATATGCCGACGAGCTCCAGATGCCGCGCCGCGTAGAGAATGGCGGTCGCGTCATCGTGACCGGGATCGCAGTCGATCAGTACCTTGCTCATCATGTCTTCCTGAAGTCGGGTCTAGGAATTGCGGGGTCGGGTCGATGCGCGTTCGACGAGGAATGGCTCGATCGTGAGGCGCACCGGCTGGCGCACCGAATCGCCGGCCAGCGCGAGGGCGATGTCCACCGTGCGGGTGGTCATGTCCTCCAGGTTCTGGTCCACCGAGGTCAGGTTGTAGACCGGCCGGGAGGCCAGCGCCGAATTGTCGTAGCCGACGATCATCGGCATGCCGTCCATCCCCACTGTCGGACGCGCGGCATCCATCAGCGCGAACGCAAGCGTGTCGTTCGCGCAAAACACGGCGTCGGGTTTTGCACGCAATATTTCGTGCGCCTTCTCCCGGGCCGCGTCATAGGCGTAGGGGCTTGCCACCGTTATGTCGACGGTTCGCCCATGCTCCCGCAGCCGCTGCGAAAATCCCTGTTCGCGCTCGCGACTGATCGTCGTGTTGTCTTCGCCGCCAAAGAAGGCGAAGCGTTCGCCCCCCCGCGAAACGAGATGATCCGCAACCATCGCGCCCGCCGCAAAACTGTCGCCGCCGATCGCGCTGACCGGCTCGCTGCCGTCGTGACGGTTCATGAGGACGAGCGGCTTGGAGCCGGCAAGACAGGCGTTGATGATATGCTGCGTGAACGGTGCCGCCAGAGCGATCACGGCGTCGACCTGATAGCTCATCAAGCGCTCGATCGCCTTTTCGGCGCCCTCGGCGGTATTGCCCGCGAAGACCAACGGTGCGAGCCGCTTGGCCCCCATTTTCTCGATCAGAAGCTGCAGCGCATGGGCATGATAGGGATTGTTGAGGTCGGTGACGACGACGCCCACAATGCCGGTGCTCTGGTTCTTGAGGCTGCGGGCAATCAGATTCGGCTGATACCCAAGCTCGGCTGCAGCGGCCAGAACGCGTTCGCGCGTTGTATTCGAAATTCGTGGATCTCCGGCAAGAGCGCGCGACACGGTCGAGCGCGAAATCTGGGCGAGCTCGGCCACCTCGAACGACCGAACCTTCCTGCCATCTCTCTCCAAACCCGTACCTCCAGGCCATCCTCAATCACTTTGGAATTGATGGAGCCGAACTTAGGTCTTGACTAGCCGCGATAGTTACTATGCACTATTCACACGTGTGCACAACCCAAAAGGGGCGGCACCGATGGGAACGAAACGGAAATCTTACAATGGGGTTTGCTATGAATATCGGAAGACGCCAGTTCATGGCGGGGGTGGCCAGCACGGCGCTGCTCGGTTCGATGGGGCGCGCTTCGGCGCAGTCGACGACGCTTTCTGTTCCGTGGATGGGATGGCCGGAAGAACAGGTCACGCCCTTGATGGCGGCCTTCGAGAAGGAGACCGGTATCAAGATCGCCGCCGAGCGGCTTCCGATCGCCGAGCTTTTCAAGACGCTGGAAGTCAGGCTTCAGGCGCGCAACGAGCTTCCCGACGTCTATCTGGTCGACGGCCCGCTGACCGCGTCCTACGCGGCTCGGGGACATCTTCTCGATCTCGGCGAGATGCTGGCGGGCGATCTCGATCGCTTCGTTCCGACGACCCTCGTTCAGGGCAGCTACGCCGACAAGCTTTATGCGATGCCGCTCGGCACGTCGTCGCAGATCATGTTCTACAACAAGAGGCTCTTCGCGGAGGCCGGATTGCCTGAGCCGTCCGCGGATCCGGAGAAGCGCATGACCTGGGAAGAGCTTCTGCCGATCGCCCAGAAGCTCACCAAGCCGGAAGCTGGGCAGTTCGGTTTCTCCTTCGAGAACTGCAACCCCTACCAGCTGCTCTGCGTGCCGCAGAGCTGGGGGGCCGAGGTCATCGGGCCGGACCGGTTGACTGCGGACGGATACGTCAATGGCGATGCGATGGTCGACGCCATGACCTGGTATCAGGAGCTTTACCAGACCCACAAGGTCGGCCCCGCCGGAGCCTTCCAGACCGGTGTTACCCAGGAGATGTTCGGCTCGGGCAAGCTGGCGATGATTATCGGCGGCACCTGGAACCTGGTCGGGTTCAAGAAATTCGAGAATCTCGATTTCGGCGTCGCGCCGCATCCCTACTTCGCCAAGGGCAAGCCGGTCACGCCGACGGGCAGCTGGCACGTGGGCATCAATCCGCGCACCGCGCATATGGAGCAGGCGCAGGCTTTCGTGCGCTGGCTGTCCACCCGTGACGCCATGAACCTGTGGTTCGACCTGCGCCAGTATCCGCCGGCGCTCAAGCAGATCTGGGAAGAGCGCGCTGGTTCCAACTTCGTCGACCCCGCCTGGGAAATCGTCCGCTACGAGCTTGCGAACACCGCGACACCGCGCCCGGCAACGCCTGGTTATCGCGAATACGAGGACTTCCTGAAGTCGGCGATGCAGGACATCAACACCGGAGCCGATGTTCGCGAGGCGCTGAACCGTGCGGCGCAGAACATCGATCGCGAGATGCGAAAATACCGCTGACCGATCATCCGTTCAGGTCATATTTCCTGAGTGGCTGTTCCGGGCGGCGGATAGCGGCCTAGCTTGCCGCGCCACGACAGGTTCCATATCGAGGCGCGGCATGATTGGCGGTTTCACGTCGGGCTTTGGTGGCCGGGCGGGATACGACAGTTTCTCCGCCCTGTTCTCGTTGCGAGTGAGCGCGCATGATTTCGTCCCGTTGGACGCCCTACCTTTTTCTTGCTCCGGCTCTCGCCGGATTGCTGATCTTCCGCCTGACGCCGATCGGGGTGGCCCTCGGTGGCAGCCTCACCGGCGTGTCGCTGATGGGAGACCTGCGCTATGTGGGGCTGGAAAACTTCGAGTATCTGCTCACGGATCCGGAATTCTGGTCGTCGCTGCGGATCACGCTGCTGTTCAACATCATCATCAATCCGCTCCAGTTGGCGGTCGCCTTTGCGCTGGCTCTCCTGGTGTTCCGGCCTCTCCCCGGCTTGTGGCTCTACAGGACGCTGCTCGTGCTGCCGATGGCGGTCTCGACAGGCATCAGCGCCGTTCTGTTCGGCCTCTTCCTCGACGGCAATCTGGGGCCGATGAACGGCTTCCTGGAGTGGATTGGCATCGGTGCGCAGCCATTCCACAGAAGCCAGGAGCAGGCGCTCTACACCTTGATCGGCATCGCCACATGGAAGGGAGCCGGTTACTGGATGCTCTTCCTTCTGGCGGGGCTGTACTCCATCCCGTCCACAGTGCATGAGGCCGCGACGATCGACGGCGCGTCCGGTTGGCAGCGCTTTCGCTATGTGACGCTGCCGCTGATGCGCAAGCCGATGGCCTTCGTGCTCGTCGCCGACACAGCGATCAACTTCCTGTTCTTCGCTCCGGTCTACATCCTGACTTCCGGCGGGCCGAGCGGCTCGACCTCTGTGCTGATGTTCCAGGCCTATCGCGCGGCGTTCACCTTCTCCGACATCGGCCGGTCCCTCGCGATATCGACCATCCTCCTTGGCATCATACTGCTGATCGTCGTGCTCGAATTCCGGTTGATGCGCTCGCCTCAGGAGCGGACCTGATGGAGAACCAGTTCCAAAGCCCCCGTGCGGTCATGCTCCGCTACGGGCTGCTGTCGATACTCGCCTTCATCGTCGTGTTCCCGTTATTGTGGCTCGCCTTGGCCTCGTTGCGTCCGCAGAACGAGATCTTCCAACCGGTCTCGGAGTTCGGCTGGAGCACGTTCATTCCGTCGCGCTTCACGCTCGACAATTACCGTGCGCTCCTCAACGGCGACTTTCCGCTCGCCGTGAAGAACTCGACCTTCGTGGCGCTGACCACCGTGCTTTTCGGCGTCGTGGTCAACGCCCTTGCCGGCTTCGCGTTCGCGGTGTTCGATTTTCGCGGCAAGAACCTGTTGTTCCTGCTGGTGATCGTGTCCTTCATGATGCCGTTCGAGGCGATCGTCCTGCCTCTCTATGTGATGATCCGGGCCTTTGGATGGGCGAACACCTACCAGGCGCTGATCGTGCCGGAGATCGCCAACGGCATGGTCATCTTCCTGTTCCGGCAGTTCTTTGCCTCGATCCCGCGCGACTTCTACGAGGCGGCGAGAGTGGACGGGGCGTCGTGGCTCTATATCTTCACCCGCATCGCCATGCCGCTCTCCTGGCCAACGATCGCGACGTCGAGCCTGATGCTGTTCCTCTCGCAGTGGGACTCGTTCTTCTGGCCGGTGGTTGCGGCCAGCAACTCCGAATATGCTGTCGTGCAGGTCGCGATCGCTCGCAACATCAACTTCGAGCAGAATGATTGGGGCGGACTATTCGCCTCCACCAACCTCGCCATCCTGCTCGGAACCATACCCTTCCTGCTGATCCAGCGGTTCTACGTGCGCACGTTGATTTCCGGCGGAATCAAGTGACCTCCCGAAAGTTGTAGGGATCAATCCATGTCCTCCATGAAGATCGAGAACCTCCGCAAGACGTTCGGCCAGGCCGAGATCCTGCGTGGGATCAGCCTTGACGTGCGTGACGGCGAATTCGTCGCCTTGGTGGGTCCTTCCGGTTGCGGCAAGTCGACATTGCTGAGGCTGATCGCAGGGCTCGAAGCGTCGACCTCCGGCAGGATCGTCATCGGCGATCGCGACGTGACACGCCTCCAGCCGAAGGAGCGCGACGTGGCGATGGTGTTCCAGAACTACGCGCTTTATCCGCACCTCACGGTCCGCGCCAATATGGGCTTCTCGCTGAAGCTGCGTGGGGAGCGGAAGGAATTCATCGACCGCAAGGTCGATGAGGCCGCGGCTGTCCTCGGGCTGGAAGATCTGCTCGACCGCTATCCCGGCCAGCTCTCGGGCGGCCAGCGGCAACGCGTCGCAACCGGCCGCGCCATCGTGCGCGATCCGAAGCTATTTCTCTTCGACGAGCCGCTGTCGAACCTGGACGCGAAACTACGCGTGCAGATGCGCACCGAAATCAAGGCGCTGCATCAGCGTCTCGGCAGCACGATGATCTACGTCACGCACGACCAGATCGAGGCGATGACGCTCGCGGATCGCATCGTCGTCATGCAGGCCGGGAAAATAGAGCAGGAGGGTGCGCCGCTCGATCTCTATGACCGACCCGCCAACGCCTTCGTCGGTGGCTTCCTCGGATCGCCCGCCATGAACTTCATCAAGGGAACGGTGCGCGAAGGGGCGGTGGTGAGCGCGGACGGCACCAGGCTCCCGCTTGCAGCAGGCATCGGCGCGCAGGAAGGCCGCGAAGTGCTGTGGGGCGCGCGCCCTGAATCGATCCTGCCGCGGGACGGTGGGTTTGAAGGTGTCGTGGAGGTGGTGGAACCGACCGGTCCCGACACGCAGCTTCTCGTGCGCGTCGCAGGGCAGCCGCTGGTCGTGCTGTTGCGAACGCGCACCAGGGTGAGCCCCGGCGACAGGATCAACCTGGGAATATCGGAAGCCGACATCCACCTGTTCGACGCCGGTGAAGGACGCCGGATCGTTCCCTGAGAGGCGGCGATCGGGAACGAGCGACCGAAATCGCGGTCGGCTGCGGAAGCTCGGCCTATGCTTACGATCCGTGGCGTCGCGTCAGCGGCACACGCCCGTTGGCGATAGCAGAGATCAGCCTTTCGATCAGTTCCGACCGGGCGGCGAGCGTGTCCGTCTCAAGATGTTCGCCGAGGGTGTGAGGACCCTTGCCGGCGACGCCTATCCCGTCCAGGGTCGGGATGCCGAGGGCGCCCGTGAAATTGCCGTCGCTGCCGCCGCCCGACACGCGCCCGGTCAGCGTCAGCCCAAGGTCGGACGCGATGTCCTGAGCCGCTGAAAACAGCCGCATCGTACCCTCGCCGGGCAGGAACAGAGGGCGGACCGGTCCGGGCTGGACGTCGAGTCGCACGCCCGGCGAAGGACTTTGCAGCTCGGACATGATCCTGCGGACATAAGCGAGGTTCTCTTCCGTGTCGGCGACGGCGAGCACTTCCGCCGAGCAGGATAGCGGCACGACATTGACGAATTCGCCGCCTTGGATGATGCCGACATTGAAGGAGACGAGACGTTTCATGTCAGTCAGGCCTTCGATCTGCTCGACCAGCCTTGCCATCGCCCGGATGGCGCTGTGGCCGAAGGCATTGTCGGCGCCGGCATGGGCGGGGGCTCCATGCGTCGTGAGCCTGAAGCGCGCGAAGGCAAAACGCCCGATCACCGCATGACCTTCACGGGATGGCTCCGGAACGAGGACGCAGTCATGCGCCCTTGCTTCCGCTTCGATCAGCTCACGGCTGTAGGGGCTGCCGATTTCCTCGTCCGTGTTCAGCAGGACCGTGATCGGAACGGCAGGCATGGTGCCTGCCTGCCGCATCCGGCGCAGGGCATCGAGCGCCAGGTAGTTTCCGCCTTTCATGTCCATGACTCCTGGGCCGTAAAGGCGATTGCCGTCGATGTGCACGGGCATGGGACCGTCGATGCTGCCGACAGGATGGACGGTGTCGAGGTGGCCCACGATGAGAATCCGTGGCCGATCGTTGCCGGAGACACGTGCGTTGAAGCGTGCGATCAGCGGGCGGGCGCAGCCGGGGCCGAGATCCGGGCGGCTGCACTCCGCGCCAATGGCTGCATAATCGTCTCCAACCAGGCTAACGAGGCGCTCCACATGTTCGGGACGATTCGACGGGCTTTCCAGCAGCGCCCAGCACCGAATGCCTTCGACAAGGCGTCGAGTAATGTCGTCGCTCACATCATGCTCCGTCGTCTCAACTTCAAAGCGGCCCGCCGTGTTTTCGTCTTTCACCCCGCCGATGCAGCAGCACGAAGCCTACGAAGGCAGCACAGGCGGTGGCGGCGAAAAAGGCGAGGCCGTGGCGTGATGTCTCCATGGCGAGGCCGGCCGCGAGCGGGCCAATCAGGGCGCCGAGGCCCCACATCAAGCCCATCGCGGCATAGATGCCGATCAGCTCCGTTCCCTTGAAGCGACTGCCGACCAGGGTGAGCATGATCGTGTAGATACCGACGAACGCACCGCCCCAGACGAACAGCAGGGCATAGGTCACGAGCGGGCTCTTCAGAGCTAGGGGCCAAACCAGCGCGCCGAGTGCTGCCACGGTCGCAAGGGCGAGGACGAGCTTTGTCCGATCCATCTTGTCGCCCAGCCAGCCGATCGGTAGCTGCAGCAGTATCGCACCGATCATCATGCACGACATCAGTCGGCTCGCATCGCCTTCCGGCCAGCCGAGGTTGATGGCGTAGATGGCGAGAAAGGACAGGCCCGCCGTCTCTATCGCGGCATTCAGCACGGTCGCGGCGATCGCGACGGGCGCGAGGCGCATGAAGCGCACCGGATTGCCGCCGGCCGGGCCGTCGAATGCGGGCGCCGTCACTTTCGGCAGGGCGATGAAGGTCGCTGCCACCAGGGTGATCGCAGCGCCCACCAGATAGGGCGCGTAGCCGGAAAAGCCGACCGCGGTCAGGATCAGTGGCCCGAGCGCGAAGCCGATCGAGAGCGCCGCCGTATAGGCCGCCATCGTCCGCGCGCGGGTCTCCTCGGTGCTCAGGCTGTTGGTCCAGGCTTCGGACAGGACGAAAAGGATCTCCGAGGCCATGCCCAGCGCGAGGCGAAGCACGAACCATAGCCAGATCACGGGGGTCGCCGGAAACGCGGCGAGCACGGCAGCCGCGGCGACCAGCGCGAGGATCGCCAGACGCCGTATGCCGAATAAGGCCACGATCCGCGGCAGGATCATCGCCGTCACCAACACGCCGACTGCGTGCATGGCGGCGTTGGCGCCGATCAGCGTTTCGCTCAGACCGCGCGCGGATAGGTCGAGCGCGATCAGCGCGGCACTCAGGCTGTAGGTCAGGCCGAACATCGCGGCCATGGCGATTACCGCCGCGCGGGAGAAGAGATTCGAGGCGTGCGTCTCGGGTGCCGGGAGGGTGCTCACGCGGTGTGCGCCTTACTGTTCGAGGCTTGAGGTGGGCGGATGCGGCGAAGGAAGCGCAACAGGCGCTGCCCCCATGGCAACTCGCGCCGCTCGACAATCCGCGCCATGGTGCGCGCATAGTCGAGCACCATGCCTGGCGTCCAGGTCATGGAGGCGGCCCGGTGGCGGATCATCGTGGCGATCCAGAGGTCCGGATTGATCAGCAGGCCGGCGATGCGCAGCCACGGATTGCGGCTTCCCAGCGCGCCTTCCAGCGCCGCGTCGAGCGCCGCGGCGACGACGACCGAGCAGTTCCGGTTGGTCAGGTTGTAGGTGCTGTCCTGCCGGTAGCCGATCCAGAAAGCCCGCAGCCGGCGCGGATTGAAGTTGCGGAACTCCACATGGGCATCGGCCGGGCACCACCAGTCCTGCTCGTATGCGTAGGAGGGCAGGAACCGGCCCGGCAGGTCGTTGTCGGCGGTGCCGCGCAGCGACTGGATGAAGTCGCGGCCGGAGCGCTCGACCTCGTTGGCCGGGTAGTGGCTGATATAGACGTCCGGCAGCATCTCCAGCGCCGAATGGCCGGTGGAGATCACCCCGTTACCGTCCACCGCCGCGATATAGCGGTCGACCAGAAGCCGTCGTTCCGGCTCGTAAGCCGAACCGACCGGCGTCCAGACATGGACCACCATCGGGTTTTCGACCGTCACGACCTCGCCTGTGTCGATCAGCACCGGCGCATTGTCGTACCAGCCGCGTCCGCCGAATATGGGCAGCAGCAGGATCGCCGCCTCGCTCTCCAGCGTTCGGAACATCAGCGACACGCGCACCAGAAGCCAGCCCGTCAGCGCCATCAGCAGGCTGATGCAGAAGGGAATGTCGCGGTTGTCGGGCAGCGGCCAGTCGGTGAGTATGAGGACGGCCACCAGCAGCTCGGCGATGCCGATCGCGACGGTCATTCGCCAGCCGGAAAAGCGCACCAGATTGGCGGTGGTGATGCGCCCCGCTCCGTCGAGAGCGAATGTGAGGCTGAACAGCACAACGAGCGCGATGTCCGTCCTGAACGGGAATCCCAGGATCAGCCCGCCAAGCACAATGAGCCCAGCAGCTTTCGCCAGGGTAAGGTTGCGCAGCCGACTTTCCGCGCCGCCGCCCAGCACCCCCAGGAGGGCGAGCACGCCGTTGACGACGAACACCCCGCCCATCGTCTCCTGCGTGACCGCGGTCACACCATCCACGGCGTCGATGGCGAGCAATGCCGCCAGCGCCATGATGAGGCCGCCGAGAATGGCGAGCACATACCAGCGCGCGCGAAACGCCTCGGGGCCGACAAGCAGGAAGGCCAGTTTGAGCATCGCTCCGTTTGACGACTCCGCGGGCGCATCGTGGATTGCCGCCGCGCGAGAATGCGCATGACTCACTGCCTGCCCTTGGCCGGAAAGTACAACAGCAATTCCATGCCGGTAAACCCCGTCACGCTTGCCGGTCACAACCCTAGGCGCGACCTCCGACCGGGCCTATGTCTTCTGCAGCGCGAGGTTGCTTTCGGCCAACTGCTCCTTGAGTAGGTCGCCCCTGCTCGATCGTGGCTTCGTACTGCGGTTTGAGGTCGTCGATTTGGCGGGGAACCGTTCGATCTCCGCCCGCGCCTCGATCAGCTCATCAACCGTCGTGCGACCGGTCTCCGTGGCGGCGGACGAGGGAGTAGCTGCCGTGCTTGATGGTTCGTTCACCATGAAACGTGATAATCGTTTGCCCGACGTGCAAGCTAGGTGCCGATGGGATTGCTGGCGTCGACTCCATCGGCAGGCTTTTCATGTCGTTGTGTCACCGGGCAGCGAGATATGGCCGATCGCGGAACGGACCTGGTGCTGGCGGACCACAAGAGACTTCGGAGTTTAACAGAATGGCATGCCGTGACAGCGGCTTCGAGGGAGAGACGGAGACGCTCAGCCTGGCCGTCCGGATCGACGAAGTCGGGCGGGCGATCGCCTGGCTGGAAGAGCTTTCCGAGCGCGACGGCTGGCCGGAGCGCACCCGTTTCGCCCTTCAGCTCAGCCTGGAAGAGGCGCTGACGAACGTGATCATGCACGGTTTCACCGAGGAGACGTCCTCGGCGCCGGTCCTTTCAGTCGACTGCTCCAGGCAGCCGGACATGATCCGGCTGCATGTCACAGACAACGGAGCGCCGTTCGATCCGACGTCGCTCGAAGAAAAACCATTGCCTTTGTCCATCGAGAGCGCGGTCATTGGCGGGCACGGCATCCGTCTCATGCGGCGCATGCTGGACGAGTTTTCGTATCGCCGGATCGATGGCCTCAACCGCCTGTCGCTCGGCCGCCGTCTCGACCGCGAAGACCAGTCTCCGCCGGCATAGGTGAAGGACATCGTCATGAACATCAGCAAGGAAGAGTTTCCGGACCATATCCTCGTGCAGGTGGTCGGCCGGCTCGACACGGTCCATGCCAAGAGCTTCGAGACCTACGTTTCAGAGACGATCCGGGACTCGGCGACCGCCATCGTCATCGACATGTCCGGCGTGGACTATGTCGCGAGTTCCGGGTTGCGCTCGCTGCTGATAGCGGCCAAGCAGGTCAAGGCGGTCGGACGCGACCTGTCGCTGTCCGGTCTCCAGCCGAGCGTCCGGGAGGTTTTCGATATATCGGGGTTCTCGACGATCTTCAGGATCGCGTGACGGCGGCCCGGTCGATCGACCGGCGATCCCAAACGTCGGCCGGTCTGATCGTCGCAATGCGGGCCTGACCGACTTGCAACCTCACTGCCCTCAGATCAATGTGCAGATCGTCTTGGTCTCGAGATAGTTCTCCAGGCCTGGCGCGCCGTTTTCGTAGCCCCAGCCGGATTGCTTGTGCCCGCCCTTGGGCAGCTCCGGCGAGAAGTAGGAATGGCAGTTGATCCACACCGTACCGGCGCGGATGCGGGCGGCCGTGCGGTGCGCGGCGGACAGATCACGGGTCCAGACGCTGGACGCCAGGCCGTAGGGAGAATCGTTGGCATAGGCCAGCGCCTCGTCAACATCGTCGAAGGGCGTGACGGCGACCACCGGCCCGAAGATCTCCTCGCGCATCATGCGCATATTCGGACTTACGCCCGTCACCACCGTCGGCGCGTAGAAGGCATGATCGCGGACGCCGCCCGCGACGACTTCGGCGCCCGCTTCCTGCCCTTCCGCGACGTAGGCCGCGACCCGCTCCGCCTGCCGGTCGCTGATCAGCGGGCCGAGGTCCGTCTCAGCGTCGAGGCCATGGCCGAGGCGCAGCTTTGCGGCTTCGGCTGCCAGTCCTTCGGTGAGCTCGTCGCAGATCGAGCGGTGCGCATAGACACGGGAGCCGGCAACGCAGACCTGGCCTGCATTGGCGAAGATGCCGCGTGCGACACCGGGTACGGCAAGGTCCATCTCGGCGTCCGGCAGGACGATCGCCGGAGACTTGCCGCCGAGTTCCAGCGTCAGCTTCTTCAGGTTTCCGGTGGCCGCGGTGACGATGAGCTTGCCCACCTCGGTCGAGCCGGTGAATGCGACCTTGTCGACGTCGCCGTGTGCGGCAAGCGAGGCTCCCACCGTCTCGCCGAGCCCGGTGACGATGTTGACGACGCCCGCCGGCAGCCCGGCCTCGATCAGCAGTTCGCCGAGCCGCAGCGCGGTCAGCGATGTCTCCTCCGCGGGCTTCAGGACCACCGTGCAACCGGCGGCAAGCGCCGGGGCGAGCTTCATGGCGGCCATCAGCAGCGGCGAGTTCCACGGCGTGATCGCCGCGACGACGCCGATCGGCTCGCGCGTCGTGTAGGCGAAGACCTTGCGCCCGGCGGGCTGGTGCGCGATCGAGGTGGGGATCGTCGTGCCGAGAATTTTGGTGGCGAAACCGGCGAAATAGCGGAACTGCTCGGCGGAGGCCGGAATTTCGCCGAAGCGGGCGGTCTTCAGCGACTTGCCCTGATCCAGCACCTCCAGCTCGGACAGCTCGTCGGCATGACGGTCGATCAGCTCGGCCACGCGCCACAAGAGTTTGCCGCGCGCCGACGGAGTCATGCCGCGCCAGGCATCGCTCTCGAAAGCCTTTCTTGCCGCGGCCACAGCATCGTCGACGTCCGAAGCGGTGCCGCTTGCGAGCTGCGCCAGCAGGTCGCCGGTTGCGGGATCATACGTGTCCAGCAGGCCTGCGTCGGAGGCGTCGCGCCACTCGCCGGCGATCAGATGCTGCTTCCGCGGCCTCGACAGGAAGGCGTGCGCTTCTGCTCCGGGCTCGGGCTTGCGGACGAGGATCGTCATGGCCTGTCTCCGGTAGGGTTGCGCATCCTGCGCAGTGCCTCGGCGGCCGCGAGAGCGCCGCGAATGATCGAATGATAGCCGGTGCAGCGGCAGATGTTGCCTTCGAGCGCTGCGCGGATCTCGGCCTCGCCGGCCTGCGGGTCCGCACGCAACAGGGCGGTGAGGGTCATCGAAAAGCCCGGAGCGCAATAGCCGCACTGGAAGGCGTTCTCCGACGCAAGCTCGGCATGGACCGTGCGGGCTTCGGGCAACGCGTCGAGGCCCTCGGGCGTGACGACGTCGCGGCCCTCGAGTTGCCAGAGCATGAGCAGGCAGGAATTGGCCGGCTGGTCGTCGAGCAACACCATGCAACTGCCGCATCGGCCGATGCCGCAGGCCTTCTTGGCGGCGGTCAGGCCGAGATCGTCGCGCAGCAGGTCGATCAGCCGCCTGTCCGCGGGAGCCGAGACCTGCCGTGCTTCGCCGTTGAGCCGGAAAGCAACGGTCATGCCGCAGCTCCGACGACATCCAGCAGCCGCTCCGGATTGAACGGGGTCGTCTCGGGCCAGAAGCCGGTCGCGTCGGTCACGGCATTGGCGATCGCCGGCGTCACCGCGCCGATGCCGAGTTCGCCGGCGCCGCGCGGGCCGAATGGGTCGCCCTCATCGAGGTCCTCGAGCGCGAAGCTGGCGAGCGTTTGGGGCACATCGGCTATGCCGGGCAGCATGTACGTGTCGAGATTGGTGGTGAGGAAGCGACCGTCCTGCATCAGCGCGTCCTCGCTCAGCGTAAAGCCGAGGCCCTGCACGCCGCCGCCCTCGATCTGGCCGAGATAGGCGGCGAGGTCGAGCATCGGCCCGGCGGCCGTATGCTGGTGCAGGTCGAGCACGCGCACCTGCCCGGTGATGCGGCTCACCGCCACGCGCGCCAGCGTCGCGCCGAAGGCGAAGATCAGCCGGGCATTTCCGTCGACGTAATCCGACTTTGGGAACTCGAAGGTGTTCTCGACGGAGGGCAGAGAACCTTCGGGCATCGACCGCGCGATCTCCACGAAGGTGAGAAGAATCTCGCCGCTGTTCGAACCTCGCTCGGCCACGCCGCCCGGCACGATCGCAAGCGCCTCGGCGTCGCGGCCGAGCAGCCTGCCGGCGGCTTTGCAGATAGCAGCGCCAAAGGCGGGCGCGGTGCTCTCGGCCACCCTCCATGCGACATAGGTGCCGCGGCTCGCGGTCGTCGAACCGGAGTCCGGGGCGCGGCCGGTGTCGCCGGTAACGGGACGGACGTCCTCTCGCCCGCAGCCGAGTGCCTTTGCGACCGCGCTCCTGACTGAGGTCAGCAGTCCCTGGCCCATCTCGTCCAGCCCGTAGAGCGCTTCGATGGCGCCATCGGGCGCCAGCCTCAGTGCGCCGCCACCGGGATCGGGCGGCAGCGTGCCCAGCCCGTTGCCCTGGTAGTTCATGGCCATCCCGGTGCCGATCAGCTCGGTGCCGTCGTCCGACAGCCCGCGCGGCTGCCGCCATATCCGGTCTGCTTCGGCTGTCTGCAACATTTCGAGCAATCGTTCGGAAGGCGCGACTTGCTGGCCAAGATAGCCGCGTGAGCCGGGCCGGCGCATATTGCGCCTGCGGATCTCGAAACGGTCGAGGCCACACATGCCCGCGAGCCGGTCCATCTGGCACTCGATCGCGTAGCTCATCTGGTTTGCGCCGAAGCCGCGAAACGCGCCGCAGACGCCATTGTTGGTGTAGGCGAGCCGCCCCTCGGTCTGCACGTTCGGCACCAGATAGGGGCCGCAGGCGTGTTCCAGCGCCGTCTCCATCACGCCGGGACCGAGCGATGCATAAGCGCCCGCGTCGGCCAGCAGGTCCACTTCCTGCGCGACCAGCAGGCCGTCCCGGTCGCAGGCAGTGCGCATGCGAATGCGCATCGGGTTGCGCTTGGTGCCAGCCAGAACCGACTCGGCGCGGTCGAGCTGGATGCGCACCGGCCGGCCGGTCTTCAGCGCCAGAAGGGCGAGCGCCGGTTGCACCGTCAACTCGTCCTTGCCGCCGAAGGCGCCGCCCGTTGGGCTGGTTATAACCCTGATCCTCTCCTCTGGCATTCCGAGAATACGGGAGAGCTGCATTCGGTCGCGGCTGCCGTGCTGGCCCCCGGCGCAGACCGTCAGCGTTCCGTCCTCTTCCACCCTCGCGAAGCCGCCTTCGGTTTCCATGAAGCCATGCATCTGGCGTGGCGTCACATAGGTCGCCTCCACGACGTGGGCCGCGCATCGAATGGCCTCGGCGGTGTACCCGCGCCTGAACTCCAGCCGCCTTTGCAGATTGCCGGTCGAATGGATCGGCTCCGCACCGGCAAGCAGCGCGGACTGGGGATCGCAGACGGCTGGCAAGAGCTCGTAGCGGACGTCGATGAGGTCGAGTGCCCGCGCTGCGGTCTCCGCGTCCTTGGCCGCGACGGCGGCGACCGCGTCGCCTGCGTAGCGCACCTTATCGAAGCAGAACGCCGGCTGGTCCTGCACTACGATCCCGAACTCGTTCGATCCCGCGATATCGCTATGTGTGACAACCGCGGCGACGCCTGGCAGCGCCTCAGCCCTGGAGATGTCGATCGATAGGATGCGCGCGTGGGGAACGCCGGCTCGCAGGATGCGCGCCACCAGCATGCCCGGCTCGCGCCGGTCGGTCAGGTATTCGAGACGCCCGGCGATCTTGGGCGGCCCGTCCGGCCGAACGTGCCAGCGCGCACCTGCCGACTCGCGCGTAAGACGGATTTCGCCGGCGAGCGGTTCGGGCTGCGTTGCGACTGCCGCCGATTTCACCCGCCCGCGGTGGGGGAGGGCGCCACCCAGGCCATGGACGAGTGCGTTTGCGGCCACGCGCCTGCGGTAGCGGGCCGAGCGGAACGCGTCGTCCGGTGCGACGATTTCCTGTACGATGGCGTCGTGGAGCCCGCTCCAATCGACACCGGCAAGCTCCGAACCCGTCAGTCTCGCCTCCGCTTGATGAAGTCGCGTCGGCTCCACCAAGCCGCTGCCGACCGCGAGCCGCGCGGATGCAATCCTACCGCCCGCGCAGAAGAGGCTTGCTGCAACACTGATCACGCCGGGAGTGAAGGCGGCGCGCAGGCCGATCTTGCGGTGCGTCCATGGGCTTCCGCTTGCGGGCAGGGGAACCACGATTGCCGTGATGATTTGGGGCTCGTGCGCCTGTCCCGACAGCCAGTCCGTGAGAGGAAGCGTCATTTCACCGGAGCCATCCGATACGATAACCTCTGCGCCGAGAGCCAGGAGCGCAGGCAGGAGGCAGCCGGCGCGGCCGGCGACATTGCCGCCGATGGTCGCGAGAGTGCGTACGCTCGGGCCGGCCGTCGAGCGAATGGCGGCGTGAAGCAGCGGCAGCGCCGATAAGATGGAGGCATCCCGCTCCAGCGCGCCGAGCGTGGCCAGCGCGCCGATGCGGACTTTGCCCGCGGCCATCGATACGTCGCCGAGGCCGGCGATCCGGTCGAGTGCGACCAGCATGTGCGGCTGCGCGGCGCCCTTTGCCCAGTCGAGCTGCAGTGCGGTGCCGCTGGCGACGAGGCGCGCGCCGGGCTCGGTCGCCAGCTCCAGCGCCTCCGCGATCGTCGCGGGCCGCAATACGCGCATCCCGTGCGGCGCAGTGGTCATGCCGCTCCCATCGTCGTGCCGAAGCGGATGCCCTTTTCCTTCAGCCAGCGCCTGTAGGCGATCGAGGAGGAATCGGCCCGCGTGGGGATTTCCGCGCGCGGCTCGAGCGGCAGAAGCAGCGGGCGCTGGTTTTCCACGATGATGCGGTCCTGCAGGAAGATCACCTGCTCGAAATTCAGCAGCGCGGTGTGCGTGGAGGTCTTGTCGACCAGATACATCACCGGCTGCGCCCGGCAGAGGCCTTCCTCCATCGGCTGGATGAAGAGCGCGATGGCGTCGAGCCTGTCGGGCGCAGTCGGGCAGACCCGGTAGAGCATGACCACGAAGGGACTCGGAACCCGGTAGGTCAGGTGGACGAAGTCGCCACTCGACTCGGTAGCGGCGATACGCGGCTGGAAGAAGGTGCAGTTGGTCGCCCACACCTCGTCCACGTCTCGGCGGATCTCGCTCAGGTACTGCGGCACTTCGGTGTGCGGCTCGGAGCCGAGAATGTCTGTGTGGACGAAGGGGAAATGCGCCATGTCGAGGAAATTCTCGACCACGCGCAGGCCCGATGCCCGCATCTTCACCCAGCCGCAGGGTACGAAGCGGCGGTCCGTCTCCAGAGCTTCCGAAATGTCGAGTATGTCCCGGTTGGGATGACCGAGAGTCGTCCAGACACAGCCATAGCGCTCCTGCGCGGGTAATGCCGGACCGCGCGCGCCGTCGTCCAGGATCTCGCGCACGACCGGCCTACCTTCGCCGTCGCGCCGGAGTTCGATGTCCTGGCCGAGCAGCCGCGTCGTCAGAGGCATGGTGGTCAGATCGGTGGAGGTCTCGACCGCGTACCAATCATCCAGCGCGGCCCTGTCCGTCGTCTTCATGATCGGGGTCTCCCTGTCACGTCTTCGTCCATTGCATCGTGCCTTCGGCATTCTGCGCGAGCCATGCGGCCCGGCGGGCGAAGAGGCCGGGCGCGACACGATGGATTTCGGCGATGATGTCCTTCAGGTCGGCGGTCTTCAACTGGCCGTCCTCGACCAGGATGTTCCCGTCCACCATGGTCAGCGTCACGTCGCCCCCGCGCACCGCGTGGACGAGGTTGTGGTGCAGGTTGAAATACGGCCCGTCGGCGAAGAACGGCGTCATGCGCGGCGTGTCGGCGCGCACGGCGATGATGTCGGCGCGCTTGCCCGGCTCGATCGATCCGATCTCGTGATCGAGGCCGATCGCCCTCGCGCCGGTGATCGTCGCCATCCTCAGCACGTCCCAGCTGTCCATCGCGGCGGCGTCGAGGTCCTTCAGCTTGCCGACAAGCGAGGCGACCTTCATCTCCTCGAACATGTCGAAATTGTTGTTCTCCTTCTCGCCGTCGGTCCCGATGCCGACGGGCACGCCTGCCGCCAGCATTTCGCCGACGCGCGCGATGCCGCTGGCGAGCTTCATGTTCGAGACGGGATTGTGCGCGACCGAGACGGGATATTTCGCGATCAGCTCGATCTCGGCGGAATCAAGCCAGACGCCGTGGGCGATCATGGTGCGCGGGGTCTCGAAGAAGCCCAGTTCCTTCAGCGCGAACATCGGGCGCCTACCATAGCGTTTCTGGAACTCGGCCAGCTCGATTTCGGCCTCGCTGCAATGGGTGTGGAAGCCGGTGCCGTGCTTTTTAGACAGCTCGATGGCACGCCGCTGGCCGGCCTCGTCGGCGTAGAACAGGTGCTCCAGCCCGACCCAGACATTAACCCTGCCGTCCGCCTTGCGATGCCAGGCTTCGATCAGCGCCTCGTTCATGTCGAGCGTGTCGAAGTAATCGTAGTCCGGATGCTCCCCGACATAGGGGACAGCGACCAGCCGGTTGCCGACAGCCTCCGCCGCTCGGGCGCTGCCGTCCATGAAACGCCACATGTCGACGACCGTCGTCGTGCCGCCCAGAACGGACTCGGCATAGCAAAGCCACGAGGCCGCCTCCGCCTCATGCGGCTCCAGCATGCGGTGCATCGGGTTGATGTGCAGCGTCAGCCAGTCCCACACAGGCAGATGCTCGGCCGTGCCGCGCAGGAAGCCCGAATGGGCGTGCGCGTTGACCAGCCCCGGCATCAATACGGCATTGGCGAGCCTCTTGACCGGTGTCCCCGGATTCGCGGCACCTAGCTCCGCCAGCGTGCCGACCGCGGCGATACGTCCGCCGTCTATCAAGACCGCTCCGTCCGCCAGCGTCGTGTTTGCCGCATCCATGGTCAGGAGAGCGTCGGCGGCGAGGATAAGTGCGCCATTCGTCATCGGCCGTTCTCTTGCGTGTAGATGCGTGTTGGAAACGCAAGTGTCATACCAACCCCATCGCGAAATCCGCCGCGCGCTCGCCGATCATTGTCGTGGGCGCGTGGGTGTTACATGAGGGGATGATGGGCATGACCGAGGCGTCCGCGACCATCAGTCCTTCCAAGCCATGCACCTTCAGCCGGCTGTCGACGACGGCTTCTTCGTCCTCGCCCATGCGGCAGGTGCCGCTGAGGTGGAAGAAGGTCGAGCAGGCGTCGCGCAGGAAAGCCACGGTCTCGCTGCGGGTCAGCCGGCGGTCGGGCGCAGCGAAGCCGCCGAAGAGATCGGCATTGGCATCCGCCGCCGCCATCTCGATCGTCATCTCGACCGCTGTGACCATCGCATCGACGTCTTCCGGCTCTGCAAGGAAGTTGGGCTGGATCTCCAGCGAGCCGCCGGGCTTGGCCTCCAGAAGCCTGAGATAGCCGACACTTTTCGAGCGCATGAGGCCGGCGCCGAAGGAGAATACATCGCCCGACGTGTCGTAGCGTGCACGTATGGCCGGTTCCGCGCTGTTGCCCTGCACGGGAAACGCATGGATGTCGGCCTGTGGCAGGCCGGCGCGCGATTTCCAGTTCACCATCGAGCCGCCGCCATTGCCGGTCACGGGTCCGAGCGGGTGTTTCGCCCGGAAGACGCAGGCCTGCGCCAGCGGATGGTCCTGCAGGTTCCGGCCGACGCCCGGCAGCGCATGCGTGACGGCTATATCCAGCCGCGCCAGCTCGGCGGGATCGCCGATGCCGGAGAGCATCAGCAGGCGCGGCGTGTCGATCGCGCCGAGTGCGAGGATGATCTTCTGGTGCGCCCGGGTTTCGCGGACGGCTCCGTCGACGAGATGACGCACCGCGACGCTGCGGCCGTTGTCGAGCACCAGCCCGACGGCCAGCGAGATGGTCAGCACGGTGAGGTTCGGCCGGTCGAAGATCGGCTGGAGATAGCCGCGCGCGGAACTCCAGCGCCTGCCGCCGGATATATTGAAGTTGGCGCGCGCAGCACCTTCGTTGTTGGGGCCGTTGGGATCGTCGATCACTGGGATGCCGAGCGAGGCGGCGCCGTCGATCAGCGCCTGGGCGACCGGATGGGTGTCGGGCGCACGTTCGATGCGCAGTGGGCCACCCGCACCGCGCCATTCGCTCGCCCCGTCTTCCCAATCTTCGCAGCGGCGGAAATAGGGCAGGCAGTCGGTAAAGCTCCACCCCTTGGCGCCGGCCTTTTCCCAAGCGTCGTAGTCGAGCGGATGGCCGCGATACCACATCATCGCATTGGTTGAGGTGGAGCCGCCTAGCACCTTGCCGCGCGGGATGCCGATGGTGCGGCCATTGACGCGGGGCGTCGGCGCATAGTCGTAGCCCCAGTCATAGGCGCTGCGTCCGAGTGGAACCCATTTTGCCGGGTCGTCGATCTCATCGACGCCGATCCCCGGCGGGCCTGCCTCGATCAGCAGCACGTCCGCGCCGGCGTCGACCAGCCGCCGGGTCACCGCACAGCCGCCCGAGCCGGAACCGATCACGACATAGTCGTAGCCGCCTTTCAGGGCGCGGACGGGGAGGGTGGGGGCTTCGGAGGACATCAAACCGTCAATTGTGCTCGCTCGGCCCCATGATGACGATCCCTTCCGTCGCCTCGACATGGCGCACGAAGATGTATTTGTCCTCGCGGCCGTCCGAGTGCTTGCGCTTGATGTCGGGCTGGACGGTGCCCGCCACCTTGGCAACGACGACATAGGGAACGTCTGCCTTGAGGCCAGCATCGCAATGGGCTTCAAATTCTTCCAGCGTGCGCGCGATGTAGGCGTTCTCGACGCCCGCGCCGCGCGCGATCGCGGCGATGTCGACGCGCCCGAAGGCGGTGTGCGTCGGCGGACCGCCGATCGACTGGTAGCATTCGTTGTCCCAGACGACGACGAAGAGATTCTTCGGCTGCTCGTTACCGAGCGTGGCGAGGATGCCGAGGTTGAACATCATGCCGCCATCGGTATCCAGCGAGACGATGCGGCGGTGCGGCAGGCCGGCGGCGAGGCCGAAGGCCTGCGGCGTCACGCAGCCGAGCTGCTGCTGGAACAGGCTGGCCTCTCGCATATGCGGGGCGGCATTGTACCATTCGTCCACCGACGCGCCGAGCGACAGGATCACCAGTTCGTCCTTGAGACGCGCGGCGAGGAGTTTCATGCAGTCGTAGCGTTTCATCGAACGACGCTCCCGCCGAGTGCGATGGCCGAGTGGTAGTAGGCGTTGTAGGACCAGTTGTAGGCGTCGACGATCGACTGCTCGATCTGGTCTTCCTCGCGCACGACGCGATAGGGGATGCGCAGCGCGTTCAGAACCGGCTCCATCGTGATGCCGTGCGGGATCGCCCACCAGTTGTTCTCGCCGAGTTCGCCGCGATAGCTCATCAGCATGACCACCGGGATGCCGGCGCCCAGCCCCATGCGTGCCAGCGGTTCGACCGAAGCGCGCAGGCCGGAGTTCTCCATCACCAGCGCCGCACGCTTGCCGGACAGGAACACGCCGCCGCAGATCGCCGCGCCTTCGCCTTCATTGGTAACGCGGATGGTGCGGATGTCGGGGTCGGCGTCGAGCGCCGGGTAGAGTTCCTTGAACAGCGAATCCGGCAGGTAGCAGACGATGCTGACCCCCGCTTTCTTCAAGCCCCTGATGACCGCTTCGACGGCGCTCTGCTTCATGTGACGTCTCCGTGAGACAGCAATTTCGCAAACCGAAGTTGTTCCGGATAGTGCATCATTTTGCGCCATGACGGTGCGCTAAAAGCAACAACTAGTCGCCGAGATCCTCGATGGCTCGGGCGAGCAGGGTGGCGAAGGCGGATGCCGCCTCGGACATCTCGCGCTCGGTACGCGTCAGCAGCATCAGTCGGCGCGGCGGCAGCTTGGCGTCGTTGATCGGCAGGAAGATCAGGCTGCCTTCGGCGAGTTCGTTTTCCACCCCGATGCGCGTCTGCAACGCGACGCCGAGGTTCATGCGCGCGAGCTCGACCATCAGGGCGATCGAGTTGGTCCGCGAACGGCGCGTCAGGTCGATGATCGAGCGGTTGATCGCATCGTCCACGGAGAGGCCGAGCGCCAGGCTCGCATCCGACAGGATCACCTGTTCGCCGGAGAGGTCGAACAGTTTCAGGTTCTTGCGGCCGGCGAAACGGCTTTCGGGAGAGGCGATCACGCCGAGCGGCAGGGCGGTGGCGGCGATCCGCCGCACGTTGCGCGGCACGCGCACGTCGAACGCCAATGCGATGTCGCATTCGCCTTCCGCCACCGCGTCGCACGCCTGCTGCGAGCCGGCAACGCGGATGTCGACCGTGATCAGCGGATGGCGCGCCCAGAATGTTTTCAGCGCCTCGGTCATCAGGCCGCGCGCGGCACTCTCCACCACGGTCACCGACACCGCGCCGCGGTTCAGCCCTCGCAGGTCGTTGATCTCCGACCAGGCGCGCGTCAGCTCCGTGTTGCTCTGCCGCGCATGGTAGAGCAACAGCTCGCCAGCGCTGGTGAGCTTGAGGCGCTGGCGCACGCGCTCGAAGAGCGGCGTTCCGATCTCGTCCTCAAGACCCTTGATGACCCGGCTGATCGAGGACGGCGCAACGTTCAGCACCTGTGCCGTCTGGCGCACCGAGCCCAATCGTGCCACGAGCTGGAAGTAGTGGATGCGCGGCGAGACGAGGCCCGAGCGAAAGAGGTCCACTAGAGCATAGTCCCGAAAGGTAGGCGCCGGCTTCCCAAGACGGCCATGTCCTATGCGTCCTCGAACAACGGCGCGATCTCCATCTGTGGCACCAGAACCAGCCCCTTGTCAGTGATGCGGATTTCCGGGATCACCGACAGCGGAATCAGGTTGAAGCCCATATACGGGATCGAGCAGCCGGCGGCCTCCCATTCCTTCTTCAGCAGCTTCATCTCCTCGGCCACTTCCGTTACGCGCTTGTCGGAGAGAAGTCCGGCGATCGGCAGTTCGACCATGGCAGTCACCTTGCCGTCGACGACCACGCAGACCCCGCCCTGCGTGTCCTGGATCGCGCGCAGCGCGACCTGCATGTCGGCCTCGTTGACGCCGGCGATGATGATGTTGTGGCTGTCGTGGCCGACCGATGAAGCGACTGCGCCGCGCTTGAGCGCGAAGTTGCTGAGCAGCCCGTGCGCGACGTTGCCGTCCGACTTACCGTGCCGCTCCACCACCGTCACGAAGCAGAGACCATGGCGGTCGAAATGGCTCTGCCAGTCGTTGGCGGGGTCGAGCCGGATCTTCTCGTGGCCGAGGGTGATGCCCGGCAGTTCGGTCCGGATCGCGTTGACGGTCACGGGCTGCGTCGGCAGCTCGGGCGTCAGCTTCAATTCCTTGGGAAGCTTGACCGTGTGGTAGGCCGCCTCGGGGTAGCGATAGCGTGTCGACAGTTCGCGATCGAGCAGCAGCGTGATCTTTCCGCCCTCAACCACCAATTCGCCGCCATACCAGGTGTTGACCGGCTTCATGGCGTCGTCGAGCAGTACGAGATCGGCGCGGCGGCCGCCGCCCAGCCCGCCGATCTCACCTTCCGCGCCGAACCGGGTCGCGCCGTGCAGGGAGCCCATGCTCCAGGCCTTTTCCGGACTCATGCCTGCCTTGATTGCCTCGCGCACCACCCAGTCGAGGCCGAACAGGAGCAGGTCGTCGGCATCGCGGTCGTCGGTGCAGACGGCGATGCGCTTGTGCGATGCGCCGAGCTCGGTGATCGTCCTGATCGCCTGCGGCAGGCTGTGCCACGGTGTCGTTGGCGGTCCGCCGCGCAGGAAGAGCCAGATGCCGGCCTCCAGCATGTCGTCGGCGATCTCGCGGTCGATCGCCTCGTGCGTGTCCGTCACGCCGGATGCGGCATAGGCAGAGACAAATTCGCGGCCATAGACATGGCCGGAGACGGGCCGTCCGCGCTGCAGTGCGGCGGCGAGGATCGCGTGGCTGCGCTCGTCGCCCATGGCGACCTGCACGAAGTCCATCTTCTCGCCCAGCGCCACCGCTTCCGGCCATTTGTCGAACAGCGCGCCGATTTTGTCGGGTGTGAGGTCGCCACCGGCCGTCTCAAGCTGCGGAGACGTTGCGGGGACCGTGCTCGGCACGGTGAGGAAGATCGACAGCGGCGCCTCGCGTGCGTCTTCAAGCATCGCCTCGACCCCGGCGACATCCATGACGTTGCCGATCTCGTGGCTGTCGCAGAAGATCGTCGTGGTGCCGTTCAGGAGTGCCGCTTCCGCATAGGCGCAGGCGGTGACCATGCTCGATTCGATATGGATGTGCGGGTCCACAAGGCCGGGAGCGATGATACCGCCCTTGGCATCGTAGCGCTTCGCCGAGCCCTTGTGGCTGCCCGCCGGCTTGACGGCCGCGATGCGGCCGCCGGCGATCCAGACCTCGCGGTCGATCAGGATGCGTTCGGAATAGGTCGAGAGCACGCGCGCCCCGCCGATCACCAGATCAGGCTCGGCCGAGCCCATGGCCACCGCCGCGAGCCGGCGTGTCATGGCCGATAGAGGCTGTACGGAAAAGCGCGTCAGTGAACCCATTTTGAACTCCATGGCCGGCAGAGAACGTCAAGCGGCATACGAATCGCTGGTCAATGATAGTCTGGAATTCCCGGCATCGTCAGGAAGCCCGGCAGGGTGCGGAAGCGGCGCGCCCAACGCCGCAGCGCGGGATATTCGTCGTGGTCTACGCCGAAATCACGGCTCAGCGCGAAGGCCGGAAAGAGTACGATGTCGGCAAGAGTAGGACCGCCCGTCGCGAACCAGTCCGCGCCTGCGAAGCCGCGTGCCGTCATGTGATCATCCATGACGCGCAAGGCCTTGCGCGCTCCGGCGCGAAGGGCGGCCTCGTCGCCCGGTGCGTCGAGCAAAGCATGCGCTCTCGCTGCGACAGCGACGGAGAGTTCGCCAGCGGAGAAGGTGAGCCACTGCATGACGCGGGCGAAATCCGCACCCCCGGCGGGCAGCCATGTCCGCGCCTCGTCCCGTGAAGCGGCGAGGTGCGCGAGGATGGCTTCCGCGCCGAACAAGGTGAGATCGCCGTCTTCGAGGATGGGCAGGCTTCCGGCCGGGTTCATGGCGAGGAAGCGCGGCGTCAGATGCTCCTTTCCGGGGAAGGCGTTGACGACGACCGTCTTGTAGTCGAGCCCGAGCATGGAGAGTGCGACCCGGACCTTGTAACAATTCTCGTCGAGGTCGTAGTTGTAGAGCGTGAGACCGGACATCAGACGGCCTCCGCGCGGGCGGCGGGAATCAGCGCCGGTCTGTGTTCCAGCGCGTAGCGGACATCGGTCGTCCAGCCGAGGAAATGCGCCTGTCCCGCGCCGGCATAGACCGACGCCGGCCCTTCGATCACGATGTGCAGCGCGGCGCGGCCGTCGGCGACGCGCTGGAGCCCGACGAGCAGTCGGTCGTCGCCGGCCGAGATGCGCCACAGGCTCCCGCCGGCGGGAGATATGGTCGAGTTGCCTTCGCCCGTAAAAGGCGAGGGGAGGTTTGCGCGCACCGCCTCGAGAAGCTGATCCGCATCACTGTCGACGTAGAGGCTGCGTAACGGCACGGTTTCTCCAGCAACTGCCGGAGGCGGAGAGCGCGTGGCCTCAGGCTCCGCGCTCGTCCAGATCATGCCGAGGGCCTCGAATGTGAAGAAGACCGGCACGGTGATCGTCGCCGGCACTTCGAGGGCCGGATGGGCGGGGATGTAGCGGCAGCGACCGCCGGTGTCGTACTGCCAGCCGTGATAGAGGCAGGCGATGTGGTCGCCGCGCACGAAGCCAAAGGACAGCTTCATGCCGCGATGCGGGCAGCGGTCCTCCCAGACATGCGCGACGCCGCTGTTGTCGCGCCACACCACATATTCCTTTCCGGAGATATGGGTCCCCGCCGAGCTTCCCGGCTCGATGGACGAGGAAAGCGCTACTGGGTGCCAGCCTTCAAAGGTCATCGGTGCCCATTCTCCATTCTGCCTGTGTGAACAATTGCGCGGTTGCAATCGAGGACGATGCAGTCCAGCGGACCGAGACTGCACGCCATCTCGAACGCGTCGATGAGATCCGGCTGCCCCGAAACCTCGACGGCCACTCGGCCGGGATCCGCGCTGGTGATCGAGACGTCCAGATCGAGGCGCGCCGCGCGCCGGTCGACGAAGTCCAGAAAGCTCGGCGGCACAAACCTACCAGTGAAGGAGATCCGCACCGTCTCCGTCACAGCCATCGCTGCGTCCTTCGCTCAATCATGTCGTGCCCGGTTTGTGACTTTTTGCATAATTATTGTGCAACTTGATTTCTTGTCTAATTAGGCATCAAATTTCGACTTGTGCAAGCCTGTTTTCCCTGACATGTGTTGCGTATGGAAGGACAGGTGGCGGGATAAACGTTCAGAATATCGAACAACTCTCGCTCGGGGCAAAAGGGTGCCATGTCGCTAGAGGGTTTCATTCGCCGCATACCAAAGGCCGAACTGCACCTGCATCTGGAAGGTGCCGTGTCTGCCTCGACCTTCGCCGAACTCGCGGCGCAGAATGGGGTGGCGCTGCCCGACGGCAAGCCCACCGAAGACCTCTACAGCTACGGGAACCTGCTCGATTTCCTGAAGGTTTACGATCTCGTCTGCGCGTCGGTCCGCAGCGCCGACGACTTCTCGCGCATCACGTTCGAGGCGCTGGAGCGCTGCGCGCTGGGCGGTGCGCGCTATGTCGAGCTGTTCTTCAGCCCGCATGCCCATCTGGCACACGGCGTGACCTACTCGACCATGCTCGAAGGCATTCTCGACGGCTTCCGCCGCGCCAGGGAGCGGTACGGTCTCGTCGCCAAGCTCATTCCGGCCCATGCCAAGCCGCTCGGCGCGGAGGGCGGCGAGCGCTTCCTCGACATGGTGCTCGCCGAACGTCCGGCGGAGATCATCGGCATCGGCTTCGACTATGACGAGCGGCCCAATCCGCCCGGCATGTTCTCGGGCATCGTCGAGCGCGCCAAGGCGGCGGGGCTCAACGTCACCAACCATGCGGGGGAGGATGGCCCGGCGGATTATGTCCGCGATACGGTCGATCTACTCGGTCTGCGGCGGGTCGACCACGGATACCACGTCGTCGACGATCCGGCCCTGATGGAGCGCTGTCGCGAACTCGACGTCGTGTTCACCTGCTGCCCCAGCACCACGCTCGTCACTACAGTCTGGCGCGACCTTGCATCGCCCGACCACGCTATCCGGCGGATGATGGACGCGGGGCTCAACGTCACGATCCACACGGACGATCCGCCGATGTTCGGCACGACGCTCGATCGCGAATATGCGCTGATCGCCAAGAATTTCGGCCTGTCGCCGGCCCGGCTGAAGGAGGTCGCGCTCGCCGGCCTCGCGGCCTCCTGGCTCGATCCCGAGACCAAGCGGACGTGGATGTCCGAATGGTCAGCCGAAATCGACGGGCTCATTGCAAGCGAACTCACCTCCCAAGCCTGACACGACAAGACGTAAAGGAACCAACATGCTCAAGCTATCGCATCTGACACGTCGCGGCTTCCTCAACATCGGCGCCGCCGCGGGCGCTTCGCTGATCCTTCCCAAGACCGGCCTGATCACCCCGGCCCGCGCCCAGGAGCCGCTGCCGGCGGTGGCCGAGGAGAACGCCGTCATCGCCTTCGGCCACACCGGCCCCGTCACCGACGAGGGTTGGACCTGGAGCCACGACCAGGGCATGAAGGCGGTCCAGGAGGCGTTCCCGAAGCTGAAGACGCTCTTCGTCGAGAGCATTCCCTATTCAGCCGACGCGACCCGCACCTTCCGCCAGTTCGTGTCCGAGGGCGCCAACATGGTGTTCGCGACCTCCAACTACGGCGATTTCCTCTATGACGTGGCGAACCGCTCGCCGGATGTCGCCTTCTACGAGTGCGACGGCCGCAATCCGCTTTCCAATCTCGGCACCTACTACCTCCAGCACTGGTATCCGACCTATGTGACCGGCGTCGCCGCCGGCCTGATGAGCAAAAGCGGCAAGCTTGGCTACGTGGCTTCCTTCCCGGTGCCGTCCGTCTACTCGGGAACCAACGCGTTCCTGATGGGCGCCCGCTCGGTGAATCCGAACGCCACGATGCAGGCGATCGTCATCAACTCCTGGTTCGACCCGCAGGCCGCGACCCAGGCCGGCACCGCGCTGCTCGACAATGGCTGCGACCTGCTGTTCGGCATCATGGACGAGGCCGGCTACCTGCAGGTTGCCGAACAGCGCGGCGCCAAGGCGGTGATGTGGAACACCGATATCCGCCGCTATGGACCGAAGGCCTACGTCTCCTCGATCGTCATCGACTTCAAGAAATACTATGTCGATCAGGTGCGGATGCGCCTCGAAGGCAAATGGACGCCGAGTGAGACGCTGCTTGCTATGGGCGCCGGCGTCGACCGCGACGCCTGGGGCGAGACGGTCCCTCCGGAGGTTGCCAAGCAGGCCGATGCCGTGCGCGACAAGATCCTCGGCGGCTGGAGCCCGTTCGAAGGCGAGATCAAGGATGCCAAGGGCAACGTCAAGGTGGCAGCCGGCCACCGCATGACCGAGGAGGAACTTTACAACTGGGATTGGTCGATCGAAGGCGTCAGCGGCCTCTGATCCCGACAGTCCGGATGTCCATGAACGCAATGCCCGAAGCAGATGTGCGTGCCGAGCTGGAGCCCGGCACGCCTCCGATCGTGCTCCTGAAAGGCATCGCCAAATACTTCCCCGGCGTCGTCGCAAACCAGGACGTCGACCTAGACGTGATGCCGGGGGAGATCCATGCCCTCCTGGGCGAGAACGGTGCCGGCAAGTCCACGCTGATGAACATCCTCACCGGCATCTATCAGCCAGATGCCGGCGAGATCATTATCGACGGCTACGCCAGGACCTTCGCATCGCCGATGGACGCCATCGCCGCGGGCATCGGCATGGTCCACCAGCACTTCAAGCTGGTGAAGGCCTTCACCGTCGCCGAGAACATCCATCTCGGCTGGGAGAAGACACCGCGCCGGATCACCAGCCAGGAGCTAGAACGACGCACGGCAGAGCTTGGTCGTGCGCTCAATCTGGAGGTGCGGCCAGGGGCGCATGTCGGCGATCTCTCCACCGGAGAACAGCAGCGGGTGGAGATTCTGCGCGTGCTCGCTCGCAATGCCCGCGTGCTGATCCTCGATGAGCCGACGGCGGTGCTGACGCCGGCAGAGGCCGGCGAGCTGTTCAAGGCGCTGAAGGAGTTCGTGGCGCGCGGCAATGCGGTCGTCTTCATCAGCCATAAGCTCGACGAGGTTCTGGAGATTTCCGATCGCATCACGGTGCTGCGCGGCGGCCGCAAGGTCACCACGGAAAGAACTGCCGACTGCGACGAGAAGATGCTCGCCAAGCTGATGGTGGGGCGCGAGATCGTGCTCAGCGACCTGCGCGGCCGCGCGCCCGGCGCAGCTCCGGTCTCTTCGGAGCCGGTGCTCAGCCTGCGCGACGTCACGGCCTTCGACGGGCTCGGCAACCGCGTGCTCGGCAATGTCTCGCTCGACGTTCATGCCGGAGAAATCCTTGGCATCGCAGGCGTCGCCGGCAACGGGCAGAAGGAGCTTTGCCAGGTGCTGACCGGCATGCGCCAGCTCGCTTCAGGACAGGTGCTGGTCGGAGGCGAAGATTTTTCCGCAGCGGGTGCCGGGGACTTCGCCGCCTTCGGCGTCGGCCACATTCCCGAGGATCGGCTGCACAGCGGCCTCGCTCCGGCGCTCAGCGTTACCGACAATGCCGTCATCCGCGAATACGGCAAGCCGCCGGTCTCCACCGGTGGTTTCTATCGGCCCGGTGCTGCCACCGCGCTGGCGCAATCGATCGCCGACGCCGCCTCCGTTCAGGTGCCGGACTTTTCGATGCCGGTGCGAAACCTCTCGGGCGGCAACCAGCAACGTCTGGTGGCGCGCAGGGAAATGCGCATCGCCTCAAAGATCCTGATCGCCGCCTATCCGAGCCGGGGCCTCGATGTCGGGGCGATCAACACCATGATGCGCTACTTCGTCGAACTGCGTGACGCCGGTGTCGGGGTGCTTCTTGTCTCGGAGGAACTGGAGGAGCTTCTCAATCTCTCCGACCGCATCGCCGTCATGTTCCACGGCGAGGTCATGGGCGTCGTTAGGACGGCCGAGACCAACATAGAGGCGATCGGCCTCATGATGGGCGGGCAACGCCTCGCCGCAGACATGGCAGGAGCCTGAGCGTGTCGTTCCGTATCCAGCGCGTTCCCTCCGCCCAGCCCGCCGCGGCGCTTGCCGCGCGCGCGATCGCCATCGTCCTGGCGCTTGTCGTGGCCGGCCTCGTGCTCGCCGCAGCGGGCGCGAACCCCATTGGTCTCGCCACGCAGGTGGTGCGGTCGACCTTCGGCAACAGCTTCGGGCTCGAGGATGTCGGCCTGCTCGTCACGCCGCTGATCCTGACTGGCCTCTCCGTCGCCGTGGCGCTGAAGATCGGCGCCTGGAACATCGGCGCGGAGGGGCAGTTCTATGCCGGCGCCTTTGCCGCGACCGGCGTCGCGCTATTCGTCCCGGGACCGACGATTTTGCTCCTGCCGCTGATGTTCGTCGCCGGCGCGCTGGGGGGCCTGATCTGGATCCTCGTCCCGACGCTTGCGCGCGCCTATGCCGATGTCAGCGAGCTGATCACCACGCTGCTCCTCAACTTCGTCGCGACGCTCCTCGTCTACTGGGTCGCGACCGGTCCCTGGCTCGATCCGAGCGGCCGGGCTCTCGCGACGACGGCCAAGCTGCCGCACGAGGTGCCGGAGTTGTGGGGCATCGTGCATTGGGGCTTTCCGATCGCGATTCTGCTGACCTTCGTCGTAGCGGCCACGCTCAACTACTCGCGCTGGGGCTATGAGGTCCGCATCGCCGGCTCCAATCCAAGTGCTGCGAAATATGCCGGCATGCCGTTTCGACGCCATCTCATCACGGTCATGCTCCTGTCGGGCGCGATCGCCGGCGTCGCCGGGATGCTGGAGGTGGCGGGAACGGTCCACCGCCTGCAGGGCGGCATCTCCAACAATTTCGGCTATCTCGGCATCATGGTCGCGGTGCTGGCGCGCGGCTCGGCGCTCGGCGTGCTGGCCGGCGCCGCGCTGATGGGCGTGATCCTGAATTCCGGCATCATCCTGCAGACCCAGGGCGTCAACGTCTCGACCGTCCTGGCGATCACCGGCCTGATCCTGTTCTTCACCGCGATCGGCGACGAGGCGGCGCATTATCGCATCACCCGCGCGGAGCCGGCGAATGGCTGATCGAGCAGACGGAGTTTTGCGATGGACCTGATCGCCGGCCTGATCCAGACCTCCATCCTCGCCGGCGGCGTGCTGGCGCTTGCCGCCCTCGGCGAGGTGCTCGCCGAGCGCGTCGGCGTCGTCAATCTCGGCGTCGAGGGCCTGATGGCCGTCGGCGCGATCACCGGCATCGCAACCGTGGTCGCCGTGCCGAGCCCGATGCTGGGCTTCTTCCTCGCGCTGCTCGTCGGCCTCCTCGCCGGCATGGTCTTCGCCGCAGCCACGGTCTACATCCGGGCCAACCAGGTGCTGTGCGGACTGGCGCTGACGCTGATGGGCACCGGCCTCGCCGCCACGATCGGCAAGGCCTATTCCGGTATGCCAGCGCCCGCCACTTTCACGCCGATCCCGATCCCGCTGCTCAGCGACATCCCGCTCCTCGGCCGCGCGCTGTTCACGCAGAACATCCTTGTCTACCTGATCTACATCATCCTGCCGGTGGCGCTGCACTACCTCATGTTCCGCACCCGCCATGGGCTCGACATGCGTGCTGTGGGCGAGAACCCGGCCGCGGCTGACGCAGCTGGCATACCGGTGCAGCGGATGCGTTTCTGGTATGTCTCCGCCGGTGCGGCGCTCGCGGCTGGAGCTGGAGCCTATCTCACGCTCGCCTTCGTGCCCTCCTGGTCGGAGGGCGTTGTGGCCGGCCGCGGCTGGATCGCGGTGGCGCTCGTCATCTTCGCTGGCTACCGGCCGCTCAACGCGGTGCTCGCCGCGCTTCTCTTCGGCCTCATCACCTCCCTCGGTTTCGTTGGCCAGGCGCGCAACTGGCCGATCGCGGCCCCCGTGCTCTCCATGCTGCCCTATCTCGGCACCATCGCGCTCATCATCGTGCCGGTCCTCGCCTGGCAGAAGGTGCGGCGGATGATGGCGGCGCCTGCGGCACTCGGCGAACCCTATTTCCGCGACGTACGCTGAGGCGATCGGCATGGCGACACTTCTGGTCAGGAACATCGATCTCCTTGCGACGTTCGATGACGGGCGCCGCGAGATCGCCGACGGCGCGATGCTGCTGCGCGACAATGCCATCGAAGCGGTCGGCACGACGGCGGAGCTCGCGGCGAGCGGGGCGGACGAGGTGCTCGACCTCTCCGGCCATATCGTCATGCCGGGCATGGTGAACACGCATCACCACATGTACCAGAACCTGACCCGCGTCATGGTGCAGGACGACGAATTGCTTGTCTGGTTGAAGACGCTCTACCCGATCTGGGCTCGGCTGGACGACGACGCGATCCGGGTCTCGGCGCGCGTCGCGATGGCCGAGCTGATCCACTCCGGCTGCACGACCAGCTCGGACCATCTCTATATCCTGCCAAACAACTGCACGCTGGACGCGACCATCATGGCTGCGCGCGAGCTCGGCCTGCGATTCCACGCCGCGCGCGGGGCGATGTCCCGCGGCGAGAGCCAGGGCGGCCTGCCGCCGGACAGTTGCGTCGAGAACGAAGATGCCATCCTCAAGGACGCCGAGCGCTTGATCGGAGCCTACCACGACAATTCCCGCCACTCGATGAGCCGGATCATCCTGGCGCCATGTTCGCCCTTCTCCGTGACGCCCGACCTGATGCGCAACGCAGCAGCGCTTGCCCGGCGGCATCCCGGCGTGAACCTGCATTCCCATCTCGCCGAGGAACTGTTCGAGGAGAAGTACTGCCACGAAATCTATGGCATGCGGCCGGTCGAGTTCGCCGAGTCCGTGGGCTGGCTTGGCAATGACGTCTGGTTTGCGCACTCGATCTTCATGACCAGCGCCGAGATCGACCGCTTCGCCGAGACGGGCACGGGCGTGGCGCATTGTCCGTCGGCCAACATGCGCTGCGGCCAAGGGATCGCCAAGGTCCGCGAGATGCTCGACAAGGGCGTGAAGGTGGGGCTCGGCGTCGACGGCTCGGCCTCCAACGACACGTCGAACATGTTCATGGAGGCACGGCTGGCACTGATGCTCCAGCGCGTCGCGCCGCACCACTACCTTTCCGAGAAGCCCGGCGGCCGCGGCGGCTTCGGCGGCACACCGAGCGCATTGTCGGCCCGAGAGGCGCTTGAGATGGCGACGCGCGGTGGCGCGGCCCTGCTCGGACGCGACGACATCGGCCATCTGGCGCCCGGCATGAGCGCGGATTTTATCGCGGTGAAGCGCGACCAGATCGGCCTCTCCGGTACACAGCGCGATCCGTTGGCCGCGCTGGTGCTTTGCGGCCCGTTCAAGGTGGACTATTCCTACATCAACGGCCGCGAGATCATCGGCAAGGGCCTGTTCCGCGCCTTCGACGTGGAAGCCGCGCTCGCCGAGCACGCCGCGACCATGGACCGCGTCTACGAGCAATGAGGAGCGACGTCATGACGATGAAGCCTGCGGAAAAGGCAGCCCTCGACCAGTGGTACTGTATCGATGCGCTGGATGACGTTCCGGTCGGCGAAAGCTCCAACCGGCTTCTCGGCTACGATCTGAAGGTGACCCGCACCGCGGACGGGGCGATCTCCGTTTCCCGGACCGACACGGGCGCCGTCGTGCGAGCGAAGACGGGTTACGGCTATCTCTGGGCGAGCCTCGGCGAGCCGGCCAGCGACATTCCGTCGATCCCGGAAGCGCATGAGCCCGATCGGCGGCTCGTCGTCTGCGGTGCCATTTCGGTCAAGGCCTCCGGTCCGCGCGTCGTGGAGAATTTCCTCGACATGGCGCACTTCCCCTTCGTCCACACGGATATTTTGGGCGCGGAACCGCATACCGAGGTGCGGCACTACAAGACCGAGATCCGCCGCGACGTCGACGAGGTCTGGGCCACGAATTGCGAGTTCTTCCAGCCGCAGGCCGCGCTGTCGGCAACCGGGGGAATCATGACCCAATACATGTACAGGGTCACCAATCCCTTCGCGGTAATGCTCTACAAGACATGCCCGAACTCGGCCAACCGCTGGGACGTGATCTGTCTCTTTGTCCAGCCGCTCGACCCCGGCCGCTGCCGCGCGCATCCGGTCATGTTCCTCATCGATGAGGTTTCGACCGTCAGCGAGCTCGTCGCTTTCCAGCAGGTCATCTTCCTGCAGGACCGCATCATCCTGGAGAACCAGCGGCCGGTGCTCCTGCCGCTCGAGCCACGCGCCGAAATCCCGACCCGCGCCGATGCCTCCTCCGTGGCCTACCGTCGTTGGCTGAAGGAGAAGGGCATTGTTTATGGCACGACGGCGCAGGCGGCATGACCGTCGAAGGGCCTGACATCGCCATCGTCAACGCTGTCGTCCTGCCGATGGGCGGGGCGGCAAAGATCGCGCGTGGTACCGTAACCATCAAGGGCAATGCGATTCGGGAGGTCGGCGCGGCGGATGCGGTCGGGACCGACGGGGCGAAGAAGATCATCGACGCGAACGGCCGCGTCGTGATGCCGGGCTTCGTCAACAGCCACACGCACATTGCCTCCAACATGCTGCTGCGCGGCCTGCTGGAAGACGTGCAGCTTTTCGAATGGCTGTCGACGATGTGGCGCCTGAAGCGCAATTTCGACCCGGACACGCTCTACTGGGCAAGTCTCGCCGGGCTCGCGGAAATGGCCAAGGCGGGTATCACTACCTTCAACGAGCATTTCGATGCCTATGCGGTCGAGCCTGAGATCGAGGCGCTTCATCGTATCCCGCTGCGCGCCACGCTCGGCTACGGTTTCGCCGACCGGGGCATCTACGCCTCGATCACGGACTGGTCGTGGAAGACGCTGGAGACGTTTGGCGACCTCGTAAAGAAGCATCATCGCTCCGGCGGAGATCGGGTTCATCTCGCGCTCTCGCCGCACGCGCCCTATTCATGTGGCGCGGAGATGTTCCGGCTGGTACGCGAGGTAGCCGACGCGGAGAAGGTTGCAATCCATACCCACCTCGCCGAAGGGCCGCAGGAAGTTGCCTACGTCGCCGACACCTACGGCACGACGCCGGTCAAATGGGTCCATTCCCTCGGCTTCCTAGGCGCCGACGTCACTGCCGCCCACTGCACGCAGCTCACCGATGACGACATCGCCATCATGGCCGAGACGGGCACGCGCATCGGACACTGCCCGTGCTGCAATGCCAAGCTCAATTCGGGCACGGCGCGCCTGCGCGACCTGCGCGCCGCGGGTGTCCCGGTCGGCCTCGCGACCGACGGGCCTGCCAGCCACAACGCGCTCGACATGTTCCAGGAGATGAAGTTCGCCGGCATGATCCACAAGGACAAGACGAACGACGTCGAGTTCCTGAAGACGAACGACCTGCTGGAGATGGCGACCGCCGGATCGGCGATTGCCATGAACCGTCCCGAGACCGGCATCCTTGCGCCCGGCATGAAGGCCGACATCATCATCGTCGATCTCGACCGCCTGCACTGCCTGCCCGTCTATGACGAGGCAGCGGCGCTGGTCTACTCGGCGCGCGCCGACGACGTGGTCACCACCATCGCCGACGGCCGGATCGTCATGGAGGACCGTGTGCTTGCGGGCATCGACGAGGCGGAGATCCGGGCCAAATTCCGCGAGAAGGCGCTCGCGCTGCGCGATCGCAGCCTGTAGACATGCAAGGGCTCGACCTTCGCGGACGCACCCTGCTGGCCTCCGGCTTTCATGCGCCCGAACGCGGCAATATCGACGCGTTGCACGAGGTCCTGATCGCCATCGGCGAAGACGGGGTGATCCGGACGGTCACACGGGCAGGCGAGGAAGACTATGAGCGGGCTCTGGCCACGGCCCGGGAGACCGGAGTGCTGTCGACCTTGCCCGATGGCATGGTGCTGCTTCCGGGCTTCGTCGACCTCCATGTACACGCGCCGCAATATCCGCAGCTCGGCCGCGCGCTCGATGTCCCGCTCGAAGTCTGGCTGCACAAATACACATTCCCGCTGGAGGCGCGCTACGCCGATGCCGCCTTTGCCCGGCGCGTCTATCGGCGGCTTGTGGCCGACCTGCTCGCAACCGGCACGACGACGGCGCTCTACTTCGCGACCGTCCATGTCGAGGCGACGCGCATCCTGGCGGACATCTGTCTGGAAGAGGGGCAACGTGCGCTGGTCGGCAAGGTGGCGATGGACGATCCACAGTCTTGCCCGGACTACTACCGCGACGCATCCCCCGAGGCTGCAATCGCCGGCACATGGGAGGTGATCGATCATATCCGATCGCATCCGGCCAATCGCGAAGGCAGGGTGCGCCCGGTGGTGACGCCGCGCTTCATTCCCTCCTGCACCGACGCGACGTTGCAAGGCCTTGGCGAGCTCGCGCGCGACTGTGGCTGCCATGTGCAGACCCATTGCTCCGAGAGCGACTGGGCGCACGGCTATGTGCTTGCCCGGCACGGCATGACCGATGCGGCGAGCCTCGACCGTTTCGGCCTGCTCCGCGCGGGAAGCGTGCTGGCGCACAGCAATTTCCTCACCGCCGACGATATGGACCTGCTCGCCGCGCGGCAGGCCGCGGTGGCGCATTGCCCGGTCTCCAATGCCTATTTCGCCGGCGCGGTCTTCCCGCTGCGTGCCGCGCTGGAAAAGGGTGTGCGGGTGGGCCTCGGCACCGACATCTCCGGCGGGCCGATCAGCTCGATTCTCGACGCGATGGGCGCCGCCGTGATGGTGTCGCGCATGCTGGAAAGTGGTGTCGATCCGGCGCTGCCGCCGCGCCAGCGTTCAGCCATGGCCGATGCGCGCATCGATTTTCGCGAGGCGTTCCATCTCGCAACCGCGGGCGGCGGCGATGCGCTCAACCTGCCGGTCGGCCGTTTCGCCCCCGGCTGCCATTTCGACGCGCTTGCCATCGACCCTGCCGCGGAAGATGGCACGATCCGGCTCTGGGACGTCGATGCCGACGACGAAATGCTGCTGGAGACGATCCTCTACACCGCCTCGAAGCCAAATATCGCCGGCGTCTGGGTTGGCGGCGCCGAGGTCGCATGACGCATTCTGCGATCGGCCGCCGTCAGATCGTCCAGGCCGCGCCCGCTTTTGCCCGCTCGCAAAAGGCCTTGGCACTTTCGCGCGCCTGATCGGCCACGAGCTGGATGATCTTCTGGTGAGTCGATGACTGATAGGTCGCGACGATCGGCATCGGCGGGAACCATTTCGACACGTTCATCGGTACGAGCAGCCCCGTGTTGAGTTCGCGGTCGATCGTCACTGTCGGTAGCGCCGCCACGCCGAACCCATCGATCACAAGGTTGATGATGGCGAAGAGCGAGTTGGAGCTGGTCATCTTCGAGGCCAGCACCCGCTCGTCCTGGAAGTAGGGCGCAATCTGGCGATAGGGCGGGGTGTCGCGCGGAAAGGTGATGATCGGCATGCGGGCAAGCTCGTCGACGCTGTAGGTCGCATGTTCGTCGACCAGCTTCGGCGCGCCGGCCCAGATCATCTGCCATACACAGGCGACGAAGCTTCGGAAGCCGTCGCCGATCGCCGGGTCGAGGCAGAAGATCAGGTCGAACTTGCCCTTGCCCATGTCGTGCACCAGGTCCTTGGTGCCGTCGACCGTCAGCTCGATGCGCAGGTTGGGCGCGATGTCGCGCAGGGTCTCGATCAGGTGCGGCATCCAGGTCGAGGCGACCGAGTCGATCGCGCCGATGCGCACATTGGCCATCGCGCCGACATAGCCCGCTTTCAGCTCGGTCTCGAGATCCTGCAGGCTCTCGACCACCCGCTGGAAGACCTCCAGCACGCGCTCGCCCTCCGGCGTGAGACGAAACTCGCGGTCGCTGCGGTGGACGAGCTTGCAGCCATACTCGGATTCGAGCTGCGAGAGGCGTGAGGAGATCGCCGGCTGCGTCGTGTTGAGCTCCTGCGCGGTGCGGCCGAAATGCCGGTTCCGGGCAAGCACGAGAAACGTCACCATGTCGAGCGTTCGCATGATCGACGCTCTAGCAGCAACTCTCTTCCGGCGCAGTACCTTGCCGGTCATGCGGCACCGTGGCGTTAGCTTGGGATCACCCGGACCCTGTGTGGTGCGATGGCGAGCGCGACGCGCTGGCCCGGCTCGAAGAGCGTGTCGTTGGAGGCGAGCACCCGCACCGGCTGGCCGGCCAGTGACAGCACGTAGCGGCTGCGCGCGCCGAGATAGACACGCGTGCGCACCTCAGCCGCGAGACCGTCTCCTTGCGCCAGGCGAATGTCCTCCTGCCGCAGGGCGAGGCGAACGCTGCCGTGGGCCGTTTCGTCCTTCGCCAGCGGCAGCCGCTGGCCGTCGGTGAGCACGGCGACCGGACCCGCGCCCGTCGCCTCGATCGTCGCCGGCAGGATGTTTGCCGAGCCGAGGAAGTTGGATGCAAACTCTGTCGCCGGCTTGGCATAGATCGCGGCGGGCGCGCCTTGCTGTTCGACGCGGCCGGCATTGAGCAGCACGATGCGGTCGGAAAGGCTCAGTGCCTCCTCTTGGTCGTGGGTGACGAAAATCGTGGTCAGCCCCAGCCGCTTGTGGATCTCTATCAGCTCGACCTGCATGTCCTCGCGCAGCCGCGCATCGAGGTTGGACAGCGGCTCGTCGAGCAGCAGCACCTTGGGATTGGAGACGATGGCGCGCGCCAGCGCCACACGCTGCTGCTGGCCGCCGGAGAGCTGGCGCGGCTTGCGGTCGGCCAGATGGCCGAGTTGGACGGTCTCCAGCGCCTTCCTCACCCGCTCGTGCTGCTCGTCGCGCGCGCCGATGCGGCGCATCCGCAGGGGGAAGCGGACGTTCTCGGAGACCGAGAGATGCGGGAGCAGCGCATAGGACTGGAACATCATCGCGATGTCGCGGTCCTCCGGCGGCAGGTTGGTCACGTCCTGCCCGTCAATGTGGACGCTGCCGGCGGTCGCGCTCTCCAGACCGGCGACGATACGCAGCAAGGTGGTCTTGCCGCAGCCGGAGGCGCCGAGCAGGCTGATGAATTCGCCCGGCTCGATGTCGAGCGTGATGCCGTGCAGCACGGCCACCTTGCCGAAGGATTTCCGGATCGTGTCGAGTTTCACCGCGGGCAAGGGTCAGGTCTCCGCGAAATTCTTGATGCCGAGCAGGCGGTCGATACAGAAGATCAAAACGATGGTGATCGCGATCATGATCGTCGAAACGGCCGCGACCGAGGGGTCCGGGCTGAATTCCAGCTGGCCGTAGATCTGGACGGGAAGGGTCGTGAGTCCCGGCTTGCGCAGGAACAGCGACAGCACCGCCTCGTCGAATGAGACGTTGAAGGCGAAGAAGGCACCGGCCGCCAGACCCGGCGCGCATTGCGGCACCACCACCAGCCAAAGGCGCTGCAACCGCCGTGCGCCCATGGTGCGCGCTGCCTCTTCGAGGAACGGGTCGGATTCTGACAGGACGGCCAGCGTGGTGCGCACGACGTAAGGGATGGCGACGATCGTATGGCCGATCCAGAGCGTCAGGAACGTCACTGGGCCGAAGACGGAGCTCCACAGCATCAGCATGCCGATGGCGTAGATGATGGTCGGCAACACCAGCGGCGATAGGAAGAGCGCCGACAGGGCCTGCGAGCCCGGCAGTTGGTCCCGATGGATGGCGATCGCGGCGGCACCGCCAATCAACGTAGCGCTCACAGTGACCAGCAGCGCGATCTGCAGACTCGTCCAGCCGGCTGACAGGTATTCCGACGAGGACAGCACCTTCCGATACCATTCGAGCGACAGACCGTCGGGCGGGAACTGCACGAACTGGCTGGCATTCAGCGATGCGCCGGCGACCACCACGAGCGGTGCCAGAAGCAGCAACGCGGTGAGCACCACGAAGATGACCGCGACAACGCGCAACCAGGTGGGTACGGCCCTAACCATGGGCGCGTCCTGTGACCTTGATGTAGGGGACCAGCACCAGAAGAACGCCGACGAACAGGATGACCGCTTGCGCCGCCGCGAACGGCCAGTCCAGCGTCTGCGTGACCGAACCGTAGATCGACGCCGCGAGCACCTCGATGCGCGAGCCGCCGAGCAGGCTGGGCGTCACGAAGGAACTCGCGGACAGGGTGAAGGCGAGCAGCGAGCCGGCGACGATGCCCGGCAGCGACAGCGGAAGGATCACCGTCCGCAGCGTCTGGAGGAACGAGCAGCCCATCGTGCGCGCCGCCTCTTCCAGCCGCGGGTCGATTCGGGTGATCACGCCGAGGATCGACAAAGCCATGAATGGTAGCAGCACCTGCACCATGCCGATGACGATTGCCGTTTCGGTCTGCATCAGCGCGAAGTTGCGTTTCACGAGGCCGAGATCGCGCAACAATTCGGGGATCAGTCCGGAGCGCGAGAGCAGGACCATCCAGCCGAAGGTGCGCACGACGACGCTGGTCATCAGCGGCAGGATGACGATGACGATCAGCCAAAGCCTGAGCCGCGGCCCGACGCGCGCCATGATGTAGGCGAGGGGGAAGCCGATGATGGCGCAGATCAGCGTGATGATCAGCGAGAGGCGCACGGTGCGCCACAGGATGCCGAGATAGTAGGGATCGCCCAGGAAGCGGGCGAAGTGCTGCAGCGTCGGGCCGTCCGGCCCGGAGATGCTGAGTGCGAGCATCTGGAAGATCGGCAGGAAGAACGCCAACGCCAGAAGCAGGAGCCCGGGCAGGATGAGCAGCAGGTTTTCAGTACGGTCGCTCACCCGTCCGGACTCCTTCTCGATTGCTTACTGCGCGATGGTCTTCTTCCAGGCTTCGACCCAGGCCGCGCGATTCGCCTCGATCGCCTTGGGATCAAACCGGATCAGACCCTTGACGCTGTCTGCGCCATAGGCAACGTCCGCCGCCACTTCAGCGGCCAGCTCGACCTTGGCGTTGGTGGGCGTGTAGCGCAATGCCTCGGCGAAGCATGCCTGTGCGGCCGGCGAGATCGAGATGTCGATGAACTTCAGCGCCAGGTCGGTATTCGGCCGGTTCGCCACCAGGTTAGTGGTGATGTAGCTGGCAGGCGTGCCTTCGGTGCCTTGCACGAACTTGGCCGGAAGGCCGGCCTTGCGCAGCGTGAAGGCATAGTCCGATGCATAGGGCGCGACCCAGGCGTCGTTCTGCGCGAATTCCTGCTGGATCTCCGGCGACTTCGACACGACGACCGCGCCGCCGTCGATCAGCTTCTTCACCGCGTCCAGACCGGGCTGGATGTTGGTCAGGTCGCCCCCTTCCACCTGATTGAGCATCAGGAAGCCCAGCATGCCATAGCCGTTCGAGATGTCGGTCAGCACGAGGTGCTCGCCGATGGCCGGATCGAGCAGGTCTTTCCAGCTCGACGGCGCCTTCGGCGACTTCTCGGAATTGTAGACCAGGCCGATCGCCGCGATCGAATAGGCTGGGCCTTCGCCGCCGGCGAGATTGGCCTTGGCGAAGTCGTAGAGGTCGGCGGCGTTGGTCAGCTTCGCCGCATCGATCGGGGCGAGCAGGCCTTCCGCCGCGCCGACGATCTCCTGTCCGCCGGAGAAGTTAATGACGTCGAACTGCGGCGCTTCCTTCTGGGCGCGCAACTGGGCGAAGGCGTCGGCCGAGTAAGCGGTGACGATCTGGACCTTCGCGCCGGTCTCCTGCTCGAACGGGCCGATGACGCACTTCTTGTGCGCTTCCTCATAGGCGCCGCCAAAGGAGTTGATGGTCAGCGTCTTGTCCTGGGCGAGCGCCGCACCGGTGGTGAGAGCGATAGCCGACACGCCGAGAATGGTGGTCTTGAATGCTGATGTCATGAAGTTCCCCTTTCTTGCTTCTATCGTATCTAGGAAAGACGGCCGATTTCGACGACCTTGGCGCCCTCGGTGCGGATCAGGCGGCACTGCGCCGCGATGCCTTCGAGATTTTCGGTCATGCGGCCGAAATAGGTGCAGGAAATCCAGCCCGTCGGGCCGAAGGTGCGCCCGCCGGCGGCGTAGAACAGACCGATCTCCCAGAACTCGGTCGGATCGATCTTGAAGAAGTTCTTGGGCTGGTAGAACCACAGCAACTCGCCCGGATCCGGCAGGACCGTCTGGTTCTCCGGCGGCAGCCTGGTCGGGTCGAAATTCCGGTTCTCTTCCGGCAGGCCCATCATGATCTCCGGACCGGAGAACATGGCGTGCGTGGCGGGCCAGCGGATCGGCTTTTCCAGCGCGCCCCAAAGCGCCTTGCAAGTCTCGGGAGCGTTGTCCCAATAAAGAGTTATGATGCCCGTGACGTCGCTGTCCACGAATTTGAGATAGAGTTTCCGATCCGGCATTGGTCTTCCCATGCATTGAAGATGCCATATTTCCAGGCACTGCCAGCGAATTGTCCAATTCCAAATCGGAATTCGATCGATCAAGTATTTTTATCGACATGGCCGCGAACGGTGAATGCGCGCGATCTGGCGCCACGTTCGTTGGCCGCAACGTGTGGCTACGGCGCCAGCGAGGCGGTTTCCGCGCGCCGATATGAACCTTAGATCGGTGTCGACGAGTTCAGACTGCTTTCGCCAGGTCGGACGGCGCACCGACGAGGGTGTCGCCAATGAGATCGAGAACGCCCTCGGCGTCGATGTCGATGCAGGCGAGTTGGCTCGGCTTGCCGTCCCATGCGTTCGGCGGAAAGCGCCGTCCGTCCGGCTTCTGGATCGTCTGACCGTCCGCTATACCCGAGGCGACGACGCGGATCGGACCGCTGCGCATCGTGAAGAGACCGGGCGCGACGAGATAGGCGCAGGCGCAGCTGTCGTGGACCGCCATGCCGTCTTCGAGGAAGCGCGAATAGAAGTCGAAGTAGTGCTGCGAGATGCTCGACAGGAATTCCACGCGCTCGCCGCCGCGTCGCGCAAGTTCGGCCAGGTGCGAGCGCGTCATCACCGTCCTCATCGTCACGTCGAGACCGATGGCCGCCAGTTTCCACGGCGCAGTCATCACCATGTCGGCCGCCTCGGGGTCGCCCATGATGTTGGCTTCGGCGACGGGGCTGACATTGCCGGGAACTGCGAATGCGCCGCCCATCAGCACGACCTGCCTGACCTTGCTCGCGATGTCGGGCGCCTCGGCGATCGCCAGCGCCAGGTTGGTCATCCGGCCGACAGCGACGATGCTGACATTGCCGGGGTCGGCCCGCACGGCGTCGATGATGAAGCGATGCGCCGGGCGCGGATCGGGCTGCGCCGCGATGCGGTCGGGCAGGGGGAAATTGCCGAGCGCGTTGTCGCCGTGAACGATACGCGGCGGGGTGCCCCGGGTCCGTGCCGGGTCGATCGGCGCGGCCGCGCCTCGCGCCACCGGCGCGGCGATGCCCCACGCTTCCTTTAGGTAGAGCGCATTGCGGGTGGTTTCTTCGATCGTGCCGTTGCCAAAGACGGTGGTGATGCCGACCAGTTCGACGTCGGGATGATGGTGCAGGAACAGCAGCGCCATCGCATCATCGATGCCGGGATCGGTATCGAAGATCACCTTGTGCATATGCATGCTCCGTCTCGCGTCCATCTTCCCTAACGTGGGCGGTTCACCGTTCAAGCGCCATCCGTTGGTCCAGACTCCTTCGCATTGAGGTTTCTGTGTCTATCAGAATTTTCTAGAAGAAAAATTTATTGCCAGAAAAACGATATCTGATTAACATTTGGTGCTGCAACGAGATTGCATAAAGATTAGGCAGGACGCCCGTTTTCCTCGATCCGCAAAGGTATCCCGACATGCTGTCCTTCAAGATGCGAGGCTTCGCCACGATGGTGCTGGCCTCCGTGATCACAACCCCGCTCGCAGCGCAGGAGCCCCGCACGCTCGTCGTGTCGGAATGGGGCTATGGCGCGGAGAAGCTTCAGGAGTTCCTCTACAAGCCGTTCGAAAAGCAGTTCAACGCCAAGGTCGTCATCGAGAGCGGTAACAATCCCGATCGTCTCAACAAGCTGAAGATCCGCGGCGGCGTGGACGTCATCTGGCTGACGGACGCCTTCTCGCAGCAGGGCATCGATTCAGGCGCCTTCGCCGAGATCGACCCGGCACTGCTGCCGAACCTCGCCGACCTCTACGACATCGCCAAGGCGCCGCAGGGCGAGAAGTTCGGCCCCGGCTACACGGTCGGACGCTACGGCATTATCTATGACAGCGCGAAGGTCAGCGCCCCGATCACCTCGTGGAAGGATCTGTGGCGCGAGGAGTTCAAGGGCAAGGTGGCGATGCCCGGCTTCAACACCACGTCGGGCCCGATGACCGTCATCGTCGCCGGTGACCGGGTCGGCGTCGACGCCTTCGCGAATCCGGACGCCGCCTTCGCCAGTCTCGCCGAACTCAAGCCGAACATCGTCAAGACCTACAATTCCGGTTCGGAACTGGTGAACCTGTTCTCGACCGGCGAGGTGATCGTCGGTGCACTGCAGGACTTCGCCGTGCCTGCAATCCAGGCCGCGATCCCGACCGCAAAGTGGGCGCCGCTGGATGAGGGCAACTTTGTCATCTTCAACACAATGAACATCGCCGCGAAGTCCGAGAACAAGGACCTGGCACATGCCTTCATCAACTTCCGCCTCGACCCGAAGGTGCAGAAGGATCTCGCCATCGCGGTCGGTGACGGCGTGGTGAACAAGAAGGTCGAGCTGACGCCTGAAGAGGCAAAATCCGCCGCCTACGGCGCCGAAGCTATCGCTTCGTTGCGCAAGCCCGACTACCGTAAGCTGCTCGACGCCAAGGAAGATTGGTCGAAGCGCTGGAACCTGATCTTCGGTCAGTGAGCTGAAGGGCAGCCGGCCGTGTTCTCTCCGATCCTCCGCCGCCAGTTCGCACGGCTGGCCCCGCTGCTCCTGGTCCTGCCGGGCACGCTGGCGGTCGTGCTGCTGCTGGTGGCTCCGATCGGCGACACGTTCTCCGAGACGATCGGCCCGGAGGGCAGCCGGCTCGCCAATTACGTCGCGTTCTTCTCCAGTGAATACAATCTGCTGGTGCTGAACCGCACCCTCGGCGTCGCCGCCATGACGACGCTGATCTCGCTGACGCTCGGCTTCTTCGCAGCGACGGCGATTTCGCGCAGCCGCGGCGCCTTGCGCCAGGTGCTCATGATCGCCTCGGTGTTTCCTCTCCTTACCGGGGCGATCGTCCGCTCCTTCGCCTGGATGGTCATCCTCGGCCGCAACGGCATGGTCAACGAGGCGCTGCTGATGTCAGGACTGATAGACGAGCCGGTGCCGCTGCTCTTCTCCCGCATCTCGATGGTGATCGGCCTCGTCTACCTGTTCACGCCGCTGGCGATCCTGTCGCTTGTGGGCGTGCTCGACGCCATCGACGAGAGCGTGCTCGAGGCCTCGTCCTCGCTCGGCGCGAGTCCGCTCAAGGTGTTCTTCCAGGTCACGCTGCCGCTCGCGATCCCCGGCCTCATCGTCGGCGGAGTGCTGGTGTTCACCGGCAGCCTCGCGGCTTTCGCCACCGCCCGGCTGCTCGGCGGCGAGGCGCAGATGATCCTGCCCACGCTGCTGCACGAAAAGGCGATGGTCTCGTTCGACTGGACGAGCGCCAGCACCATCGCCGTGATCATGGTCACCATGACGCTGGTCATCATCCTCGTCGCGAACCGCGTCGCGCGGCGCCTCAATCCGGCGATGGGCTGACAGGCATGCGCAAGCCCCTCCATCCTTTCGTGGGCATCATCGCGGCAGGCGTGTTCCTGTTTCTGCTCGCGCCGCTGGTTATCATCTTCGGTGCCGCCTTCAGCGATACGACCTATCTCACCTTTCCGCCGCAGGGCCTGTCGTTCCGCTGGTTCGACAATGTGCTCGGTAAGGAGAGCTTCCTGGCCGCCTTCCAGACCAGCCTGATCGTCGCGACGCTCGGCACCACCTTCGCGCTGCTGCTCGGCGTGCCGGTCGCCTATGCGCTGGCGCGCTACCGGTCCGGCCTGCCGTCCTGGTATGGCTCGATCTTCTTCCTGCCGGTGCTGGTGCCGGAAATCGTGTTCGGCTTCGCGCTTTTGAAAACCGTGATCGTCGCGCTCGAGCTGCCTGTGATGGCGGCGCTGCTGATCGGCCACACGATCCTCGCGACCCCCTATGCGGTGCGCGTCGTCGGTGCGAGCCTCGCTACGTTCGACTTCAGCGCCGACGAGGCAGCAGTCAGCCTCGGCTGCTCGCCGCTGAAGAGCTTCTTCGTCGTCATCCTGCCCAACATCGCTTCGGGCATCGTGGCGGCCTTCATCCTCGCCTTCATCACGTCGCTCAACGACGTTTCGATTTCCCTGTTCCTGACAGGCCCCGGCATCAGCACGCTGCCGATCGAGCTGTTCACCTATGTCGAGCAGTATTTCGATCCGTCCGTCGCCGCGGTGTCCGTGTTGCTGATGCTGTTGACCGTCGTCGTGATGGTGGTCGTCGAGCGCAGCCTCGGCCTGTCCGCGGTCATGAGGTAGGTCATGAGCAGCGTTCCGCTCTCCCTCTCGGGTATCTCCGCCCATCACGGTCCGACCAAGGTCCTGGACGATCTCAACATCGAGGTCGGAGCCGGCGAACTCGTATCGCTGCTCGGCGCGTCCGGCTGCGGGAAGACCACGACGCTGCGCGTGGTCGCCGGCTTCATGACGCCGAGCGAGGGCAAAGTGCGGCTTGGCGGGCGTGACCTAACCCACCTGCCGATCCACAAGCGAGACATTGGCCTCGTTTTCCAGAATTATGCGCTGTTGCCGCACCTCTCGGTGCTGGACAACGTCATGTTCGGCTTGAAGCAGCGCGGCATGGCCTCAGACCTGCGCAGCAGCAAGGCGATCGAGATGATCGAGATCGTCGGGTTGACCCGCTTCGTCGACCGCCTGCCGGCCGCGCTGTCCGGCGGGCAGAAGCAGCGCGTGGCGCTGGCGCGCGCGCTGGTCATCGATCCGCCGCTGATGATGTTCGATGAGCCGCTGTCGAATCTCGACGCCAAGTTGCGGATCGACATGCGGGTTCAGATCCGCCGGCTGCAGCAGGCCGGCGAGCGCACCGCGCTCTACGTCACCCACGACCAGGAGGAGGCGTTCTCGATCTCCGACCGCGTTGCAATCATGAATGCCGGCCGCATCGTCCAGCTCGACGCGCCGGAAGTGCTCTACAAGCGGCCCGCCAACGCCTTTGTCGCCCGCTTCGTCGGTTTCGAGAACATCCTGCCGATCGAGGTTGTCGCCCGCGACGGGGGCGAGGTGACGGTGCGGCTGTCGGACGGCACCGCGATCGCCATGTCGGAGAAGGAGTTCGGTCCGATCCCCGACAAGGCGCTGCTCGCGGCGCGGCCCGAGGGCCTATTGCTTGGCGGCACGCCAGGCCGGGGGATCCCGGTGACGCTCGGGCTCCGGACCTATCTCGGCCGCGCCTATCAGTATCATTGCGCCGGTGGGACGGGTACGCTCATCGCGCATGGAGACGCCGAGGCGCCTCAGTCGCCCGGCCAGGTTGCACATCTGTCGATCAATCCCGCGCAGAGCGCGATCCTGCCGTTCGAGACGCTTGCAAGAACCGAAGAGGATATCTGAGATGACCCACCGCAATGTCATCGTCGGCTGCGCGCAGATGGGGCCGATCGCCAAGGCGGACACCCGGGCGCAGGTGGTGAAACGCCAGATCGAACTGCTGCGCGAGGCGAAGGGCAGGGGCGTTGAGTTCGTCGTCTTCCCCGAACTCGCCTTCACGACCTTCTTCCCCCGCTGGCTGATCGAAGACCAAGCCGAGATCGATTCCTATTTCGAGACCGAAATGCCGGGACCCGAGACGCGGCCGCTCTTCGAGGCAGCGGCCGAACTCGGCATCGGCTTCTACATCGGCTATGCCGAACTGGTGGTCGAGGATAGCCGCCGGCGGCGTTTCAACACCTCGATCATCGTCGACAGGACAGGCGCGATCGTCGGAAAATACCGTAAGATTCACTTGCCCGGCCATGCCGAGCCGGTGCCGGGGCGCGATGCGCAGCATCTCGAAAAGCGCTACTTCGAACCCGGCAATCTCGGTTTCCCGGTCTGGCGCACGCTGGGCGGCATCGCGGGCATGTGCATCTGCAACGACCGCCGCTGGCCCGAGACCTACCGCGTGATGGCGCTGCAGGGCGCCGAGATCGTCTTCGTCGGTTACAACACGCCTGACGACCATACCGGTGTGTTCGATTTCGACCAGTTGACCGGCTTCCACCACCAGCTTTCGCTCCAGGCGGGCGCCTACCAGAACGCCACCTGGGTCGCAGCCGCCGCTAAGGCCGGCAACGAGGAAGGGTCGAACATGATCGGCCTGTCGATGATCGTCGCTCCATCGGGTCAGATCGCCACCATGGCGACGACCACCGGCGACGAGCTGATCTCGGCGCGCTGCGACCTTGAGATGGGGGCGCTCTACAAGCGCACGATCTTCGACTTTGCGCGCCATCGGGAGCCGGCCCATTATGGCCTGATCGTCGAACGCAAGGGTCCGATTCTGCCGGAATGAGGGGCGAAGGAATGACGAAGAACAGCGCCGCCATCGAGGAGATCAAGCCCCCCGCCGAGCGGCCGGCCGAGAACCCGGTCGGACAGATGCTGGCCAAGCTGCGTTTCGAGAACAAGTGGACGCTGGCGGACGTATCGAAGCGCACGGGCGTGTCCGTCTCGGCCCTGTCGAAGATCGAGAACAACGTGTCGTCGCCGGCCTACAGCGTGCTGGTAAGGCTTGCCGAGGGGCTGGGCATCGACTTCGTCGACTTCCTCGGCACGCCGAGCGAGCGCTTCGCCACCGCTGCGCGCGTCGTGACGCGACGCAGCGAAGGCCGGCGCTACGCCACCGACATGGGCGTTTACGAGGCGCTGGCGACGGACCTCGCGGCCAAGTCGCTGGAGCCCATGATTATCGAGATACCGTTCCGCGCCGCCGGGGCTGCGCCAGTGCGCTCGAAGCATCGCGGCGAGGAGTTTGTCTATGTGCTGGAGGGCGAGGTGGTATTCCAGATGGAACCCTATTCGCCGCTCAGGCTGTCGCAGGGCGATTCGATCTATTTCGACGGCTCGTCCTCGCACGGCTTCTCGTCGACCAGCGAGCGCCCGGCGCGAATCCTGTCGGTCTGCCTCGTCGGCCGGGGCGACGTCGGTCAGGACCGCATGGGCGGGAGCCCGGCCAAATGACCTCGCCTGCCGAAGACATCGCGCTCGACGCGAAGACCGAGATTGCAATCCGTCAAGACCTGACGCTCGTGGCGCTCGGCAAGCGTCCGGCCGACGTGGCGCTCAGGGTCGGCCGCCTGCTCGACGTCTCCACCCGCACCTGGCGCGAGGATCAGGAGATCGTCATCAAGGGCCGGCGCATCGCCTATGTCGGCAATGCCGGCTCCTATCCCGGCGAGGTCAGCCGGCGCGTGCATGAGCCCGATCTTGCCGCTGTGCCTGGGCTGGGCGAGGTGCACAAGCACATCGAAAGTTCGCATCTCACGCCCGAATGGGAGGCTGCGCTGGTGCTGCCGCGCGGCAACACCTGGACCTGCGAGGCGAGCCATGAATTCTCCAACGTCAATGGCGGCAAGACCCTCGAATTCTGGCTCAAGGCCCGCGCAGCCGGCTCGCCGCTGAAAATCTTCCCGCTGCCGGGATCGGCCGTGCCGCCCACCGGCTACGAGCACGGCGGCGGCTGGCTTGGCTATGACGAGCAGCGCGAGTTCATGCGCGAGAGCCTGATGGTGGCCGGCCTCGACGAGGTGATGGACTGGCCGGCCGTCTGGAATCCCCAAAACCCGTCCTACGACCGGCTCTGGGGCATGATCCGCGCTACCTTTGAACAACGCGGTGTGGTTGAGGGACATGCGGCGGGTATCCGCGACATTCCCACCATCAATGCGTTTGCCGCCGCCGGCCTCGCCTCCGACCACGAGGCGTGGACGGTCGAGGAGTTCTGGGACAAGCTGTCACGCGGCCTGTTCATGGAACTGCGCCCGCATAGCCTGCCGGAAGTGATCGCCGGGCTGTTGGAGAAGGGCCTTGCTGACTGGTCGCAGATCGCGCTGACAACCGACGACCGCTCGGCCTCCGATACGCTGAAGCTTGGCGCGACCGACCATAATGTCCGGCTGGCGATCAAGGCCGGGCTGGCGCCGGAGATCGCGATCCAGTGCGTGACGATCAACCCGGCGCGCCACATGCGGCTGACGCCCTGGGTCGGCTCGATCGCGCCGGGCCGCTATGCCGACATCGTGCTCCTGTCCGACGTTGCCGAATTCGAGATCGCCAAAGTGTGGGCGGATGGTGCGCAGGTCTCGGAGGGCAAAACCTATCTGCCCGCCGTGCCGCGGATCGACTGGCCGGAATGGGCGACGAAGACGATCAACATCGGCCGTCGGCTCGAAGCGTCCGACTTCGCCATTGCCGCCGAGCCCGGCCGCGCAACGATGCAGGCGGCCGTGCTGCGGCCCTTCCACTGGACCGACGACTTCCTGACCTTCGACCTGCCGGTGAAGGACGGCCTGGTGCAGCGCGACGAGAGCCGCAACATCACCAAGTTCTCGATCGTCGACCGCTTCTCCGGCACGGGCGCTGTGTCGAAAATGTTCTGGCTCGGCTGCGGTCCATGCACGCCCGACACCGCGCTCGCCTGCTCGATGGCGCATGACAAGCACAACATCTGGTGTGTCGGCTCTTCGGATGAGGCAATGGCGACGGCGGTCAACGCGCTCGCCGAAAACGACGGCGGCTGGGCGCTGGTGCGTGGCGGCGAGGTGGTCGCGCGCGTGCGCTATGAGGTCGCCGGCCTGATGTCGTGCCGGCCGGCCGAGGCGCTGCACGAGGAGATGCAGCATCTCTACGCCGAGGGCGCCAAGGTGGACTGGATGTACGAGCCGACCTTTCAGCCGCGCTGGTTTCCCGGCTTCCCCGAACGCCTCGCCTTCGCGACGCTTACCTGTGCGCCGTGGCGCTGGGTGCTCGTCGCGCCGAGCGACTATGCGCCGGAAGGCCTGGTCAACGTCCAGACCGGCCAGACCCATCCGGTGGTCTTCTGAGAAAACATGCCCATGTCCTCCATCTCCAAGCCCGGGCGTCCGCTCGACCTGTCGCGCCGTTTCCCCGGCTTTGACGCCTGCCCAACGCCGCAGGTGGTGGTCGACGCCGAAACGCTCGCCGGCAACATCGCGCGGATGGCGCAGATCACGCATGGCAAGGCGGCGCTGCATCCGCATGTGAAAACGCATAAGAGCCTCGCCATCGCCGCGATGCAGCGCGAAGCGGGCGCGGCCGGGTTCACCACGGCGCGCGCCAACGAGGCGGAGATGATCCTGCGCGCCGGCCTGGGGCCGGTGACGCTCGCTTATCCGATGATCGAGCCGGCGGAGGCTCTGCGCCTGCTCAAAGGCGCGGGCGAAGGAGAGTTGCGCTTTATCGCCGACAGCCCGCAGGGTGTGTCGGCGCTCGCCCGCGCTACCGCCGATGCCGGCCGGCAGACGAAGGTCTTCGTCAAGGTCGACGTTGGCCTGCACCGCTGCGGCGTCGATCCGCATGGCGAGGCGGCGCATGCGCTGGCGCGGCAGATCGACGATGCCTCGCATCTCGTCTTTGCCGGTCTTTTGTCCCATGCGGGCCATGCCTATGGCGCGGGCGATCCGGACGGCATCCGCGCGATAGCGCGGCAGGAACTCGACCTGATGGCGAAGCTGCGCGACAGCCTTCGGCGAGCCGGAATCGAAGTGCCGATCATTTCCGTCGGCAGCACGCCGACGCTGATCGCCAATGCCGGCTTCGACGGCGTGGACGAGGTGCGACCCGGAAACTACGCGTTCCTGGACCTTACCGCCGTCCGACTTGGCATCGCCACGCGCGACGACGTTGCGCTCGGCATCGCAGCCCGTATCGTCTCGGCGAACGGCACATACGCCATCGCCGGTGCCGGCTCCAAGACGCTTTCGTCCGATCTCGGCGCGCATGGCACCTCGGGCACCTCCAGCTATGGCGAGGCCTGGGCCGGGGGCGAGGAAACGCCGTTCACGGTTGAAAAGCTGTCGGAAGAGCACGCCTTTCTGCGGCTCGCTGGCCGCAGCCTGCCGATTGGTACGCCGGTGCTCATCCTGCCCAACCATTCCTGTCCGGTGGCCAATCTCTCCGGCGGGCTGCTGCTGCTCGCGCGCTACGAACCTCCGCGCCCGCTCTCGATCGACGCGCGCTCGAACAGCGTTGGCCAGGCGTAGTGAGGCCGGATTGAATCGGCAGATGATTTTCTTAACCGGTCGTCTATAAATACTGCCACTCGACCTTCGGTCGGGATTCCCGCGACCGAGCTCGGACCGATTCTGGGGTGGCTATGGCGGCAGGAACGGACATCAGGCCATCGCGTCGCGCCGTGATCGGCGGGGCGGCGGCCCTTGTTGTCACCCGGCCTGCCTTCGCGCAGCAAACCGGTTTCCTGAGCGATCTTTCCCACCCGCAAGGCCAGCGCCTGCTGCGAGTCGCCATGCCCCGCTTCGGATCTCCACCCTTCTTCGAGAAGGCTGGCGACTCCGACGCCGGTATCGACGTCGATATGGCCCGTGCCGTGGCACATGCGCTCGACCTCGAACTGGTCTTCGATCGCTCCGCCACGACGTTTGACGAGGCGGTCGAGCAGATCGCGCGCGGCGACGCGGACCTGGCCGTCTGCAAGCTGAGCCGCACCGTGCGGCGAGGCCGCCTCATCCTCTATTCCCGGCCGTATGCCGTGCTGAACCACGGCCTGATCACCAACCGCGTCCGCTTCGCGAGGCTTGCCGCCGGCCATCTGGCCGACGACGTGGTGCGTGATTTCCGCGGCGACCTTGGCGTGATCGCCCACTCCTCCTTTGCCGAATTCGCGGCGACGAGCTTCCCGAACGCCAGGGTCCGCGAATATGCCGACTGGTCGGCGATGGTCGACGCCGTGCGTCGCGAAGAGATCGACATGGCCTACCGCGACGATTTCGAGATCAAGAAGCTCATGGTCGACGACCCCTCGCTGACGGTCGTCGCGCGTTCGATCACGCTGACCGACCGCACCGACACGCTGGCGATCGGCGTTCGGCCGGACATGGCGCATCTCGCCTCCTTCGCCGACCTTTTCCTCGACCTCACGCGGGGCGACGAGATGATGAAGACCGACACCATCATCGCGCGCTATCGCGCCGCGCGGGGCGCCTGACGATGCCGGCCTCGGAAGCCGCTGGGCGTCGCTTCGATATGTTGACGCTGGTCAAGCGCATCCTGCGCTCGCCCTTCACCACGCTGGCGCTGATCGGCCTCGGCATCCTGTGCGGCATGTACGCGCCGGATGTGGCCCATGCGCTGAGCCCGATCGCCAACGCCTATCTCAACCTTCTCAAGATGGTGGTGCTGCCGTTCCTCATCTCGGCGGTGATCTTTTCGATCACCTCGATGGTCCAGGATCCACAGTCCGTGCGCTACCTGCCGCGCATCGCGCTGGCGGTGCTCGTCGTCTCAGTGCTGGGCGTGGCGCTGAGCGGAACGCTGTCGCTGATCCTGCAGCCGGGAGAAATCTCCGATCCGCAGTCGCGCATCGAACTCGGCCGGTTCATCAATTCGCAAGGTGCGGTCTCGACGGACCTGCAGCTTCCCCTGACGCCACCGGCCAATGTGGAAGAGACGGTAGGCCCGGTGTCCATCATCCTTGGCCTGGTGCCGAGCAACGTGTTCGGCTCGCTCGCCAAGGGCGATGCGATCCAGGTCCTGCTGTTCTGTCTGCTGTTCGGCCTCGCCGTCGGCCAAGTGCCGCAGCAGTCGTCGATGAGCCTGGCGAGGGTGCTCGACGCGGTCTACCGCGCCTGCATCATCCTCACCAACTGGTTCATCTGGGCGCTTCCCTTCGCGACGTTCATCCTGATCGCCGAGCAGACGGCGACGATGGGGCCGGACCCGCTGACACTGATGGGCGGGTTCCTGCTGGTGATGGGGCTGTCCACCCTCGCGGTAATGCTTGTCGCGTTCGGCATTGTCGCCATGCGTTCGAGGCAAGGCTATTGGACGACGGTCAAGGCCTTCCAGCCGCTGCTCATGGTGGTCATCACGACACGGTCCTCGGTCGCAGCGCTTCCCTGGGTCATCAACCTGCTGGTGGAGCGGCTCAGGTTCAACCAAGTCGTTGTCGAGCTTCTCGCGCCACTAAACGTGGCGCTGCTGCGGACGGGCGCGATCTTCCTCTATGTCAGCGGCGTGATCTTCATCGCCCAGCTCTACGGGCGCACGCTTTCACTCGGCGATCTAATTCTGATCGGTGTGTCATCGTCGCTGCTCGCGCTCACGACCACCGGCATGGCCGGCCTCGTGATCCTGTCGCAGATGTCGATCCTGTGCGGCTACCTGAAGCTGCCTTTCGAGGCCGCCTTCGTGTTGTTCGTCGCGGTCGACGCCGTGTCCGACACATTCATGACGCTCTCCAGTGTCTGCACGGTCACGGCGACCACCGCGGCGATCGCGCCGCACACAAGGGAAGTGCCGGACGCGCATGCCGGAGAGGCGGCGATGGAGGAGCCGGCAGGCGTGGAGCAGCCGGCGTGACGGAGCGGCTCGAGTTCCGGCTGGGCATCATCGGCGGGCTCGGCCCGCTTGCCTCGGCCGACTTCTACCGCAAGCTCACCGAACTCACGCCGGCCCGTGTCGACACCGACCACCTGCCGCTGGTGCTGTTCAGCATCCCACAGCTTCCCGATCGCACCGAGGCGATCCTCAGCGGATCGGACGCGGTGCTGAAGCAGCTGCTCGTCGCGGTGCGCATGCTGGATTCGCTGGGCGTGGAAAGCATCGCCATGCCGTGCAACACGGCGCATCACTGGTTCGAACGCCTCGCCTCGGAAACCTCGGCCGATCTGGTTCACATCGTCGACAGTGTGGTCGAGGAGATGGGACACAGCTTCGCCGGGCGGCGCGTCGCGGTGCTTGCGACCCCCGGCACGCTGTCGTCCGGCTTCTACCAGGACAGGCTGCTCGCCGCCGGATATGAGGTTGGCGTGCCCTCCGCCGCCGATTTCCAGCAGGACGTCAATCGCGCGATTGCCGACGTCAAGGCAGGCGACCTCGCCAGCGCGGGCGTCGCGCTCGGGAATGCGCTGGCCGCTTGCCGCCAAGCTGGCATCGAGGCCGCCATCCTCGCCTGCACCGAGCTCTCCGTCTTGTCGCGGGAGGTCGATGGCGCAGGGCTGGCGATCTTCGACAGCAATTCGGCGCTCGCCATGGCCTGCCTTCGCCGACTGGGCTATGTCGCGGCCGATGTCCGGCCGGCGGTGCGCAGACGCGCCGGATGAGCGAACGGTTCATCGTGCTGCGCGAGATCACCCTTCCGCGATAGGTCTTGCGTCGGATATCCGTGGGACTACCTTGGGTGAAGGAGATGCCACGATGACTGAACCGACCGACGAGACCAAGCTCACCCGAACCAAGCGCAAATGGGCGGCCGAAGGGAAGTTCCTGACGGGAAAGGTCGTCCGCGGCGAGCATGAGCGCCTGCCGCCAGGCCAGCATCTCGTGCGCGACTGGCCGATCCTCGACCTCGGCATGACGCCGCAAGTGTCGGAGCAATCGTTTCGGCTCGACGTCACCGGTGCGGTCGAACACCCGGTGAGTTGGAATTTTTTGCAGTTCAAGGCGCAGCCGCAGACGAGCTTCGTCACCGACATCCATTGCGTGACCACCTGGTCGCGCTACGACAACCGCTGGGACGGCGTGTCGACCCGAGACCTGCTTGACATTGTCATGCCGCGCCCGGAGGCGCGCTTCGTCGAGCTGTATTCCAGCGACGGCTACACAACCAACCTGACGATCGAGGACTTCGCAGCCGAAGAGGCGATTGTTGCACACAGTTGGGAAGGCAAGCCGCTGACGCGCGACCATGGCGGGCCAGTGCGACTGGTCGTGCCGCATCTCTATTTCTGGAAGAGCGCGAAATGGATCAACCGCATCCATTTCCTCGACCGCAACAAGCCCGGCTTCTGGGAACGAAATGGCTATCACGACCGCGGCGACCCCTGGAACGAGGAACGCTATTCGTGACGCCGGACGAATGGTACCGCCTGTCGGATGCGGGCCACGGCGTTACCCGCATCACCGAGCCTTATGTCGATCCCTATTACAGCGCCAACCTCTATTTCGTGCGCGGCCGCGACCGTGACCTCCTGGTCGACGCAGGCATGGGCATCCTGCCGCTCACGCCCGTGCTGCCGCTGACCCAGAGCAAGCCGGTCCTCGCGCTCGCCACGCATATCCATGTCGACCACGTCGGCGCTCTGCACGAGTTTGCTGATCGCGCTGGCCTTGCCGCCGAAGCCGCGCTCTACGAGACGATGCCCGATGAGGCGACATATGCCGAGGAGTATCGCGAGCGCGAGGCGCCCGTGACGCGGATGCCCGTGCCAGGATGGAAGATCACCGACTATCGCCTCCAGCCGGCGCCCTTGACGCTGCCGCTGCAGGAAGGCGACCGGGTCGACCTTGGCGACCGCTCGTTCGCCGTGCTCGAACTGCCTGGCCATTCGCCCTGCATCGCGCTGTTCGACGAGGCCAACGGCGTGCTGTTCGCGGGCGACGCGATCTATGACGACCTGCTTCTCGACGACATGCCCTGCAGCGACAAGGTTGCCTACCGCGCAACGATGCGCCGGCTGATCGAGGAGGTCGATGCGAAGGTGGTCTTTGGCGGCCACGGCGAACCGTTCGATGGTGCGCGGATGCGCGAGATCGCGCGGAATTATCTGGAAAACGGCAGCGGCGTCTGAGCCAAACAATTCCGCTTTACATCCTTCCCGGCCAAGGGATTTATCCTTGCTTTCAGCGCGAGGAGCATTCCCATGACTTTCCAAACCTGGCTCGCCTTCGCCGCCGCTTCGGCGGTGCTGCTGGTTATTCCCGGCCCAACCATTCTGCTCGTCGTTTCCTATGCGCTCGGGCAAGGCTGGCGCACGGCGCTGCCGATGGCCGTCGGCGTGGCGCTCGGTGATTTCACTGCCATGACCCTGTCGATGCTTGGCATCGGCGCGCTGCTGATGGCCTCGGCGACGCTGTTCACCGTGCTCAAGTGGATCGGTGCCGCTTATCTCATCTGGCTGGGGATCAAGCTTTTCCGCGCCGGGGGGACGCTCGGCGCGGAGCCGCGGCGCGATGCGGCCAGCGCCGTAAAGATGTTGGCGCATGCCTGGCTGGTGACGGCGCTCAATCCGAAGAGCATCACCTTCTTCGTCGCCTTCCTGCCCCAGTTCCTCGACCGCCACGCCGACTTCTGGACCCAGATGGTGATCTTCGAGGCGACGTTCCTCGTGCTCGCTTTCTGCAACGCCTTCGGCTACGCGCTGATCGCCGCGCGCGCCCGCAGCGTCTTCGCCAGCGAACGCGCCATCCGCATCTTCAACCGCACCGGCGGCTCGCTGCTCGTCGGCGCCGGTGTCGCGACGGTGGCGATACGGCAGGGGCAATAGATTCCCCGCGACACTTTCGCCGCGTCGATCCCGTTTCTCGACCGGCGCGGGTGGTGGGTCTATGGTTGCCGCGGGCAATCGGCGAAGAGACCATGCGCGACAGACTGGGCAACATCGTCACCGGCGCGAACGCGGCGTCGCTCGAACATTACGAGCGGGGCCTGCGCCAGCTTCAGACCTTCACCGGCGATCCGGTGGCCTCCGCCAATGCGGCGATCGCGGAATCGCCCGGCTTCGTCATGGCCCAGATGCTGAAGGCATGGCTCTACGGCCTGTCGACCGACAAGGCGGCGATGGACGTCGCGCGGCAAATCCACGCGATAGTCAAGAACCTGCCGATGACCGCGCGCGAGGCCGGCCATGTCGCCGCGCTCGGCCGCCTCGTCGGCGGCGAATGGAACGGCGCGGGCGAGACGCTTGCGGCGGTCACGCGCGACTTCCCGCGTGACGCGCTGGCGCTCCAGGCCGGGCACCAGATCGACTTCTTCACCGGCAACGCGCCGATGCTGCGCGACCGGATCGCTGGCGCGCTGCCGCACTGGGATCATGCGATGCCGGGCTATCACGCCTTGCTTGCTGCCCATGCCTTCGGTCTCGAAGAGACGGGCGACTACACCGCCGCAGAGGCTGCGGGCCGAAGAGCGGTCGAGCTTGAGCCGCACGACGGATGGGGCCAGCACGCGGTGGCGCATGTCATGGAGATGCAGTGCCGCCAGGCCGACGGCATCGGCTGGATGAAGACGGCCTTCGCCAACGGGGCGGACGACAGCTTCATGAAGGTGCACAACTGGTGGCACCTCGCGCTGTTCCATTACGATCTCGGCCAGCACGACGAGATATTCTCGCTCTATGACGGGCCTATCTATGGCGACCACTCGACGCTGGCGCTGAATATGGTCGATGCGGCAGCACTTCTGTGGCGGCTACATCTCGGCGGCGTGGAGGCTGGCGAGCGTTGGCAGGTGCTGGCGGACAACTGGACGCCGCTCGCCGGTGACGGCAACTATGCCTTCAACGACATGCATGCGATGATGGCCTTTGCCGCCGCCGGCCGCGCGGATGCCGCAAAGGCCCTGCTCACCGCGCAGGAGGCGGCGGCCGAGGCGGGCGGCGACAATGCCGGCTTCACCCGCGACATTGGCCTGCCGGCTACGCGCGGCATCCTCGCCTTCGAGGATGGCGACTACCGCACTGCGGTCGAACTGCTCGGTCCGATTCGCGCAATCGCCCATCGCTTCGGCGGCAGCCACGCCCAGCGCGACGTGATCGACCTGACGCTGATCGAGGCCGCCATCCGCTCGGGAGATGCGGCGAGGGCACAGAGGCTGACGGAAGAACGGATGATCGCACGGCCACACAGCCCGCTGTCGACGATCTTCCGCGATAGGGCGGTGGCAATCAGCCCCGGCCTTTGATCACCTTGAGCAGGTTCTCGCTCGGCTTGCCCTTGCTCATCGAGTCCCAGTCGGCGCGTGTCAGCCGGCCGGACGCCACGCCGTTGAAGACTCGTCGGCAGTAAACGCTCGGAACCATTGCCGGCGAGACTCCCATTATCCCGGCAACTCGCTCGCGCGTCTTTCGGGGCTGCCTGCCGATCATCTCAGTGCATTCGGAATGTGCCGCTCGTCCGATATCAGGGTTTCGAACTGCCTTCTGAATGCGGGCATAGCCTTCGTCGCTGATGGTGCAGGCACTGACGGCCAAGCCCAGCGCGAGCAATGTCGTAATTCTTCTCAAAATGGAGCCCCCCAACCTGGCAGCCAGTCTAGGTTGAAGGATCGCGGCCTGTAAACAGCCTCGAATGCTGGTCCGACCAGAATTAATCCGGGATGCGAAAAAAATCGGTTCAAATTCGCGTCGCTTCTGGTATGGGAGAGTCGACGCGATCGCGTCTGGCCGGAACCCAAGAGACGTGCACGAGCACGCGCGACCGGCCGGGAGGAAGCGGAACATGTATCTCGGTCTCGATCTCGGAACGTCCGGCGTCAAGGCGCTGCTGATCGACGGCGACCAGCGCGTCGTCGCCTCGGCCAATGGGCATCTCGACGTCTCGCGGCCGCATCCTGGGTGGTCCGAGCAGGAGCCGGCCGAATGGGTGCGGGCAACCGAGGAAGCCCTTCACGCGCTGAAGGCCAGCCATTCCAGGGAGATCGCGGCGGTCAAAGGCATCGGTCTCTCCGGCCAGATGCACGGTGCGACGCTGCTCGGCGCCGGCGACGAGGTGCTGCGCCCCTGCATCCTGTGGAACGATACGCGCAGCTTCAGGGAAGCGGCCGCGCTCGATGCTGATCCAAGATTCCGGCAGATTTCCGGGAACATCGTCTTCCCCGGCTTCACCGCGCCGAAGCTCGCGTGGGTGAAGGCGAACGAGCCGAAGATCTTAGCGCAGGTGCGCAAGGTGCTGCTGCCGAAGGACTATCTCAGGCTTTGGCTGACCGGTGAGCATATTTCAGAAATGTCGGATTCGGCCGGCACGTCCTGGCTCGACACAGGCGGCCGCCGCTGGTCGCCGGAACTGCTCGCAGCGACGGATCTGGGCGAGGAACACATGCCGTCGCTGGTCGAGGGCACCGCGCCGGGTGGCATCCTGCGCGGCTCTGTCGCGGCGCGCTGGGGCATGGGCGGCAATGTCGTCGTTGCCGGTGGGGCAGGGGACAACGCGGCCTCGGCGATCGGCATGGGCACAGTCGCGGAAGGCCGCGCCTTTGTCTCGCTCGGGACATCGGGCGTGCTGTTCGCTGCCAACGCCTCCTACCTGCCGAACCCCGAAAGCGCGGTCCACACCTTCTGCCACGCCCTTCCGGACACCTGGCATCAGATGGGCGTCATCCTGTCGGCAACGGATTCGCTCAACTGGCTCTGCGAAATCACCGGCCGCGACGCGGAAGAACTCACCGCCGAACTTGGCGATGTGCCAAAGGGTCCTGGCAAGGTCGCGTTCCTCCCCTATCTCTCGGGCGAGCGTACCCCGCACAACGACGCCGCGATCCGCGGCGCCTTCGCCGGCCTGGGCCACGAAAGCGGGCGGGCGGCCTTGACGCAGGCGGTGCTTGAAGGCGTCGCCTTCGCACTGCGCGACAATCTGGAGGCGCTGCGGGCGGCCGGCACCGAACTCACCCGCGTGACCGCGATCGGTGGCGGCTCGCGTTCGCGCTACTGGCTCGGGATCATCGCCAATGCGCTCGGTCTCCCGGTCGACATCCCGGCCGATGGCGATTTCGGCGCGGCGTTTGGCGCTGCCCGCCTCGGCCTGATAGCTGCCACCTCCGCCGACCCGCTCGCCGTCTGTACACCGCCGGCGACCTCCGCCACCATCGAACCCGACGCCCGCCTCACTCCGTCCTATGAGGACGCGTGGACGCGCTGGCGCGGTCTTTATCCTGCCATCAAGGGAGCAACGACGTGAGCACGGGATTTTTCGGCGACATCAAGCCGGTCAAGTATGAGGGGCCGGACTCCACCAATCCGCTCGCCTACCGGTTCTACAATCCCGACGAGGTGGTCGCCGGCAAGCGGATGGAGGACCATCTGCGCTTCTCCGTCGCCTACTGGCATTCCTTCGCCTGGCCGGGCGGCGATCCGTTCGGCGGCCAGACATTCGAGCGCCCGTGGTTCGGCGAAACGATGGAAGGCGCCAGGCTCAAGGCCGACGTCGCCTTCGAGATGTTCACGCTGCTGGGCGTGCCCTATTACTGCTTCCACGACGCCGACATCCGGCCCGAGGGCAAGACCTTCTCGGAAAGTCTCGGCCGCTTTGAGGAGATCGTCGACCTCCTCGGCGCCAAGCAGAAGGAGACCGGAGTCAAGCTTCTGTGGGGCACTGCGAACCTGTTCTCCAACCGTCGCTACATGGCGGGTGCCGCGACCAATCCTGACCCGGACGTCTTCGCCTATGCGGCGGCAACCGTGAAGGCCTGCCTCGACGCGACCAAGAAGCTCAAGGGCGAGAACTATGTGCTCTGGGGTGGCCGCGAAGGCTATGAGACGCTGCTCAATACCGACATGAAGCGCGAACGCGAGCAGGCCGGCCGATTCCTGTCGATGGTCGTCGACTACAAGCATCGCATCGGCTTCAAGGGCACGATCCTGATCGAACCGAAGCCGCAGGAGCCGACGAAGCACCAGTACGACTACGACGTTGCGACCGTCTACGGCTTCCTCAAGGATTTCGGCCTCGAGAAGGAGGTCAAGGTCAACATCGAGCAGGGGCATGCGATTCTGGCCGGCCACACGTTCGAGCACGAGCTGGCGACGGCGGCCGCGCTGGGCATCTTCGGTTCGATCGACATGAACCGCAACGACTACCAGTCCGGCTGGGACACCGACCAGTTTCCCAACAACGTGCCGGAGATGGCGCTCGCCTTCTACGAGGTGCTGAAGGCCGGCGGCTTCAAGACCGGCGGCACGAACTTCGACGCCAAGCTGCGTCGCCAGTCGCTGGACCCGCAGGACCTGCTCATCGCTCACATTGGCGGCATGGATTGCTGCGCGCGCGGCCTGAAGGCGGCGGCGAAGATGATCGAGGACAAGGCGCTCTCCGGCCCGCTGGAGGAGCGCTACGCCGGCTGGAAGTCGGCCGAAGGCAAGGCCATCCTCGCCGGCAAGCGCACGCTGGAGGACTTGTCGGAACGCGTGGTCAAGAAGAAGATCGAGCCGCAGCCGAAGTCGGGACGACAGGAATGGCTGGAGAACGTGGTCAATCGCTACGTGTGAGGCTAGGCCTTAGCTCGCTGTGACAACCAGCACGCCAAGAAGGCCGACAGCACTCACGACGAACCATCCATCCGCTCGCTCAAGCCGTGGCGCGGCGGTGATCGTGCGGGGGCCGCCGTCGAGGCCGCGCACCTCCATCGCGATCGCCGCGCGGCTGGCGCGGCGGATGGCGTAGGCGAGCAGCGGCACGACGAGGGACGCAGTTTCGAACGGGCCGGGGATGCGGCGCGGCGGGCGGCCGCTGCGCATGGCGCGCGCGAGGCGGATCTGCTGCGCTTGCGCCGCGAGGTCGGGCACAAGGTACAGTGCGGAGAACAGCGCGTAGCCGATGCGCGGTGACAGCCGCCAGTTCGCCATCAGCGCCTTGATGAAGCCGCCCGGATCGGTGGTCAGCGCGAACAGCGCCGACACCATGCCGCAGGCCACCGCGCGCAGGAACAGCACGATCCCGGCCGAGAACGCCGCCGAGCCGAACGGCGACTCGCCCGCCATGCGCAGGGCGAAGTCGCTTTCTTCTCTGAACAGAACGCTGGTAGTGAGGAAGCCGAAGCCGAACAAGGCGAACGGGACCATCAGCGCCGCCACGACGAGCGGCGACTTCCGCTCCAGCACGATCAGCGCCGTAGCCGAGATCAGGATCGTAGCGGCCTGGAAACGCGCGTCGAAGACCAGGATCGAGGCGATCACCCAGGCGAGGCAGACAAGGAGCTTGGGCAGCGGATGGAGCCGGCTCAGCATGGCGCATGCTCCTCCAGCCAACGCAGGGTCGGCATCGCCGCGGGCTCCTCCAGCCCAGCCTGCCGGAGCAGGGCGGCATCGCTGGCGAGCTCGATCATCGGCCGGTCGGCGAGGATGCCGCCGTCGCCGACAAGCACCGCACGCGTGCAGGTCTTCAGCGCGAAATCCATGTCGTGGGTGACGACGGCCAGCGCCCGCCCGCCCTGCGCCAACGATTGCAGCCGGCGAGACAGAGCCTCGACGCCTGCTGCATCAAGGCCGGCGGTGGGCTCGTCCAGCACCAGCAGCGGCCAGCGGTCCGCCGCCACCAGAGCGAGCAAGGCAAGCCGGCGCTTCTGGCCCTGTGACAACTCGAAAGGATGGCGCCGCTCGAGGCCGGCGAGGCCCCAGTCTGCGAGCAGCTGATCCGCTTGCGCGAACCGCTTCTCCTTCGCGACCGTCCGGCCGAGCGCGTCCGCGATCTCCTCTTGCACCGAGCCGGCCATCAGCTGGCTTTCCGGGTTCTGGAAGGCCATGCCGCCGGGCGGGCCGTCGCGGCGGCCGGCGCACAGCCGAAGCAGGCCGGCCAGCGTCGCGCCGAGCGTCGACTTGCCTGCGCCGTTGCGGCCGAGAATGGCGATGCTCTCGCCGCCTCTCACCTCCAGCATAATGCCCCGCAACACGATCGGGCCGAACAGCGGCGCGCAGGCTGCGTCTGTCAGACGCACGAGCGGTTCGTTGCCCATTACCGGGGCAGGGGAGATGCATCGGCCCGCAACGAAGGATCGAATGGCGCTGGCCGCCGCGATCCGCTGGGTCTTGCCCAATGCATCGACGGCGCGCAGGGCCTCATCGATCGACAGCGGTGGCGGGTCGAGCGCAATGCCGGCGCGCACGAGCTCTTCATCCAGTCCCGACGCCGCCGGCCGCCAGATGCCGCGGGCGGCGAGGTCCGCGCCATGGGTGCGGAACAGCCCGCGCGGCGCGTCCTCAGCGAACAACCGTCCGGCGGCGTCGAGCACCGCCACCCGGTCGATGTCGCCGATCAGGCCGTCGAGCCGGTGGTCGACGACCAGCACGCCGCGGTCGTCGCGCGGTTCGAGCAGCAGCGCCCGCAGTCGCGCGGCGGCCTCCGGGGCGAGGTGGGCGGTCGGCTCGTCGGCGATGAACAGCGGCGCATCCTGCGCCAGTGCCGCGGCCAGCGCGACGAGTTGCCGTTCGCCGCCCGACAGCGTGGCCGTGCGGCGGTCGCGCCACGCGGCGGGGATGCCGGTGCGCTGCATCGCGTCCTCGACCCGCCGGCCGATCTCGTCTTCCGGCAGGCGGCGGTTCTCCAGCGCGAAGGCGATTTCGTCGGCGACGCTCATGCCGCAGAGCGTCTGCTCGGCGTCCTGATGCAGCCAGGCGATCGTGTCCGACCATTCGGCCGGCGAGCGCGAGGTTGCGTCGCGGCCCGCGAGTTTGACGCTGCCGGCCACCGTCGCCGGGACGGCGTTCGGCACGAGGCCGTTGACGGTGGCGAGCAGCGTCGACTTGCCCGCGCCGGAGGGGCCGAGCAGAAGCAACCTCTCGCCGCGCCGTAGCGACAGCGTGATCGGACCGACCGCGTCGCGCTCCTGATAGGGATATCGGACGGCCAGGTCGCGCCACGCGACGAGATCGTCAGGCATGTCCGGACCGGCGGTCGCGGTCGATCGCAAGGCCGGAGAGCACGCCGGTCTTGTAGAGCGCCTCGGTGATGAGGTGGCCGGCCAGGCCGCCGAGCAGCGCGCCGCTGAGGCAGCGCAGCACGAACATGGCCACCAGCAGGCCGGGGGCGAGTGCGCCGTAGTCGAAGCGGATCCAGGTGTAGATGAAGGAGAAGATCGCCGCGCCGACGCCGGCCGCTATCAGCACCGGCAGGCGGTAATTCTTCCAGTGCGTCGCGGCGAACACGGCCTCCGCGCCTGCGCCCTGGACGAGGCCGGTGACGAGCAGCAGCAGGCCGGCCGGACTGCCGAGCAGAACCTGCACGAGTGCTGCCAGCAATTCCGACAGAAGTGCTGCGCCCGGCCTGCGGATGATCGCGGCGGCGATGATCGAGACGATGAACCAGAAGCCCATCACCACGTCCATCGTCACCGGGCCGAAGATCGCCTGTGCGATCAGCCACACCTGCACCCAGGCGAGGTAGAGCACGCCGAATACCGCGCCGAGCACGGCGACGATCAGGATTTCACGCAAGGTCCAGCCGTACTGGTTCATCTCGATATCTCCGGATGTGGGGAAAGGTGCCGGCGCAGGCCGCCGGCGGGAAAGGCCGTCAGATCCTGGACGGGCTGTTGGCCGAGACCGTCAGGTCCATGGCCACATGTCCTTCCGGCGCGCCGAAGCGCAGGAAGGCTTCGCCCAACGTGGCGAAGAGGGGGCCGGCGTCGCCCCTGAGCTTGGTGCAGAAGTTCTTCGAACTATCGAAGACACCCGACGTCTTGAGGAAGTCGATGCAGCCATAGATCTCGTCCATGTGCTGGACGGCGCCGAGCGGATAGAGCGAGAACTGCGCGGCGACGGTCTGTCCCGTCAGTTCCGCGGCGGCGACTACGTTGCGTGCCTGCGCGATCCGTTCTGGCAGGTCGCCTCGGGCGCCGGTGCCGGGCAGCGGCGTGCAGATCGGATCGTCCGGCTCGCCGGGGCAGCCGCGCGAGACGGTGGCGTGGAGGACGCAGTGCGTGCCAGTCCGCGCGGCTGCGACGAAGAGGTCGCGCATGGCGGGGAAGAGCTGCTCCGGCGGCCCGACGATCAGGGTCGAGACGTCGTCGGTCTCGATGCGGAAGTCGGGTCGGTAGGGATCGAGCGCATGAAGCGCGCCGAGGATGATGCCGACGAAGTCGTCGGACATGGGGTACAGGGAAATCTGCGCGCCTGAGAACATCTCGCCTCGCTCCGCTGGCATTAACCAGATCAGCTTGAGGGTCCACGGACATGTCGCCCGCATCTCAGCCCCGGCATTACGGAGCACCCCTGTCGAATGGACGCCGGATAACATCGCGGACGGACGCAGCGCAAGCCGCGAAATGAGATTTTGTCAGGCGGTCGACAGCCACCTTGACCCACTCGCGCGAACTACCATACAAGTTTGCGCGAATGGAGGAGAGCGATGCGGCAGACTTGGCGGTGGTTCGGACCGAAGGACAAGGTGTCCGTCGAGGATGCGCGCCAGGCCGGCGTCGAGGGCATCGTCACGGCGCTGCATCACGTGCCGACCGGCGAGGTGTGGCGCGCCGAGGAGATCGAGCAGCGGCAGCGCGAGGTGGCCTTCCTGCCCGACGGGTCGATGAGCGGCCTCAAATGGGAAGTGGTCGAGAGCCTGCCGGTGTCGGAGGCGATCAAGACCCAGACGGGTCACTTCAAGGCGCATGTCGAGCATTACAAGGCGAGCCTCGCCAACCTCGCGCGCGCCGGCATCGAGGTGGTCTGCTACAACTTCATGCCGGTGCTGGACTGGACCCGCACCGATCTCGCTTGGCGCGTCGGTCATGGCGGGAGGGCGATGCGGTTCGACCTCGCAGATTTCGCCGCCTTCGACATCCATATCCTGAAGCGCAGGGGCGCGGCGGAGAGTTTTCCCACGCACGTCGTGGAAGAGGCGGCGCGGCGCTTCGCCGGTATGAGCGAAGCGCGGAAGAAGGAGCTCGCCGCGAACGTCACGGCCGGCCTGCCCGGCGCGGTGGAAAGCTGGTCGCTGCCGGAACTGTCGGCGCATCTCGCCACCTATGACGGCGTCTCGCCGGAGCGGCTGAGGCAGAATCTGATCGACTTCCTTGCCGAGGTCGCGCCTGTGGCGCAGGAGCTCGGGGTGAGGCTCTGCTGCCATCCCGACGATCCGCCGTTCCCGCTGCTCGGGCTGCCGCGCATCATGTCGACCGAGGCGGATTATCGTGCGGTGCTGGATGGGGTGGATGTTCCGGCGAACGGCGCGACGCTCTGCACCGGCTCGCTCGGTGCGCGGCCGGACAACGACCTGCTGGCGATGGCGCGGGCGCTGGCGGACCGGATCCACTTCGTCCACCTGCGCAATGTGAGGCGCGACACGGAGGAGGTGCCGTGTTCCTTCTTCGAGGACGAGCATTTGGGGGGGCAGACCGACATGGTGGCGGTGGTTGCCGAACTGCTGGCGGAGGAGAAGCGGCGGCGCGCGGCGGGCAGGGCGGATGCGGTCATCCCGATGCGGCCCGACCACGGCCAGGATATCCTCGACGACCTGACGCGCGGCGCCCAGCCCGGTTATCCGGCGATCGGCCGGCTGAAGGGACTGGCGGAGCTGCGCGGCGTGATGGCGGCGCTGGGGCATCCGGCGGTGGGGAGAGGGTGATGGTTGTGAGTTCGGCGCGAGCGACCCGCCTCTCCGCTTCGTCCATTCTTTCCCCCTCCACACATGCTCCCGCCTACGACCGCGCTGCCCGAAAATCCGGCATCGTGCATCTCGGCACGGGGGCGTTTCACAAGGCGCATCAGGCGGTCTATACCGACGACGCGCTGGCGGCGGGTGGGGACTGGATGATCACCGGCGTCTCGCTGCGCTCGCCCGACGTCGCCGACGCGCTCAATCCGCAGGACGGGCTCTATACGCTGGTGGTGCGGGGGGGCGAGGGCGTGTCGGCGCGGGTGGTGGGCTCCATCGCAAAGGTGCTGGTCGCGCCGCGCGAGCCGCAGGCGGTGATGGCGGCGCTGACGGCGCCGGAGACGAAGATCGTCAGCCTGACGATCACCGAGAAGGGCTACGGTCTCGACCCGAAGACCGGCGGGCTCGACCGCGCGCATGCCTCGGTCGCGCCGGACCTTGCCGACCCGCGCCGGCCGGCGGGCGCGGTCGGCCTGATCGTCGAGGCGCTGCGGCTGCGGCGGGCGCGCGGCGTCGCGCCGTTCACGGCGCTGTGCTGCGACAACCTTCCCCACAACGGCAAGGTGCTGAAGAGGCTGGTCAGCGAGTTCGCGGCGGCGGTCGATGCCGAGCTTGGCGAATGGATCGCGGCCAATGTGACCTTTCCCTCGACGATGGTCGACCGCATCACGCCGGCCAGCACCGAGGCGACCTTCGCGGAGGGGGAGAGGCTGACGGGCTTCGAGGACCGGGCGGCGGTGGAGACCGAGCCGTTCACGCAATGGGTGATCGAGGACGATTTCGTCGCCGGCCGGCCGGCCTGGGAAGCGGGCGGGGCGATCTTCGCGACGGACGTGGCGCCTTATGAGAAGATGAAGCTCCGGATGCTCAACGGCGCGCATTCCATGCTCGCCTATTCGGGCTACATCGCCGGGCATCAATATGTCCGCGACGTGATGCGGGATGCGGCTCTGGCCCGGCTCGTGGCGCGGCAGATGGAGGCGGCGGCGCGGACGCTCGATGCGGTGCCGGGTGTCGATCTCGAAGCCTACAAGGCCGACCTTTTGTCGCGATTCGCCAACCCGGCCATCGCCCATCAGACGTACCAGATCGCCATGGACGGGACGCAAAAATTGCCCCAGCGGCTGATCGAACCGGCAATCGCCACACTGCGTGCCGGCGGATCGCTGGATGCCTATGCCTTCGCTGTGGCCACTTGGATGCGGTATTGTCTGGGCATGGACGAGACGGGCCAGAGATATGCGCTGCGCGACCCGCGCGAGGCGGAAATCGCCGCCCTTCTGGGCGGACTGGACGACGATTCCGCCTCGATCGTCGACCGCCTGCTCGCACTGCCCGGCCTGTTTCCGCATGAACTTGCCACCGCCCCGGAGTGGCGGCGCGCGGTGCAGTCGCGGCTGGAGACGATGCTGGCCGACGGCATGCGCAGGGCGATCGAGAGCGAGGCCAGAGAGTAAGCGCGGAACAGCCGTTTTTGGACGCAGAAGGGCGTTGCCGCGGAAGGGATTGCGGGCGCGAAGAAATCGGATTGTCTTCATCGTCCTGGTCGCGGTTATGACGTGTCGCAGAAGTGGACCCGAAGAAATGCCGCGCCGCGCCGCTGGGCGGACCCGCCGTCGGCCGGGTTCGATCGACCTCCATGGTTCCCGCTGTCAGCCTCGGGCGGATTCATCCAGCGACGGAGTTGCGCGATGGCAAGAACGGCGAGGGCAAGGGCCCGAAGGGAGCTTGCCAGCGCCATCGCATCGTCGGGCTCGAAGCCGTAGTCGATTTCCGGCACGGCAGGCGTCCAGTGCTCGCCCGCCAGCTCCCACGCTGAATCGGTGACGAAGTCCCTGACAATGCCGTCGGCCCGCTGAAGGGCCCACAGCGCCGTGCAGCGGGCGTGGTGCGACGCGCCGGCCGCGCGTTCGGCGAGATGGGCGAGCGAGAGCAGCATCATGGCGATGCCGTCGATAATGTCCCATTTCTTCCTGCCCCGCGCAGTCCAACCCATCGCGGCCTCCTTTCGCGCGGTCATGATGGCGGATGCCGGAAGGGGCGTGGATAAAGAATCTGCAAATCGCGAGCGGATCTCGGGATTGATGGCCTTTTCGGGAGAAATCCGTCCACGCCTGTCGTTCTCCGACAGGGGGGGTGAGGGTTCATAACGAAAGTGCGCGCCACGGGCTAAGCGGGCGCCCAGTCACCGCTTTCGTTTCGGCATATCACCTGATCGATTTGACCGCTCCCCGCACCTTCAATCGTCACGGTGGCAGGAACTGATCGGCAGACCTGTTCGCCTGTACTGGCGGCAATTTCAGCGTCGTTGGCAGGTTGTGTAGTGGGCTTTGGAGGATCCGCCGTGACCGTTGGCTTATTGCCCGGAAGCACACGCGAGGGCGCCGGCCTTGGAGAAACCTCAATATAGCGGCGACGCCCATCATTTCCGATATAGCTCATGCTTTTCACAGAACCGGTCGCGGCAGCGTCGAGTTGCGCTTCACGAATGCGCTGACGATCCTGCGCGTCTATTGACGCCATCACGGCGCAAAGTACGCCCCCCGCTCCGGCACCAATCGCCGCACCGGCCGCGACTCGTCTGTTGCCGCCAGCAGCGGCGCCAATTACTCCGCCAATCAGAGCGCCCGCGCCTATAGCGAGTATGCATTTGGATACGATGCTGTCGACCTGCCAGCTGCCCGATCCTCCACCACTTGTGGTGGTGCAGCCGGCGGCCAAAGACATCGCGCAGGCGATGGCCGTAGAGCGGTACGCAAATCGGTTTGGCAGAAAATGCAAAGAGTAAGAAACGCGGGCAGTGGTCATACTGGCTACCCCTTCTAGAACGTCTGCTGTGGCGTCCGAACTACACTGATACGAATATCATCTTGTTCTCCTTTGCCAAGATCAATCCGTGCCTGTGGGTCCCAAATCTTTATATCGGCGTTCTCGCCATTAATAGACATTTCGAAGAACCTAAGCCCCGACCAAGCGAAAGCGGGTGAAAACTCCGGCTTTCCATCCTGATCCGGATTCCATGCTTGCCCCAACATTCTCCCATCGCCGCGGATTTCGCATCTCGCAGATTCCGTGCAAATGGCTTTTCCGGTAATGGGCGTGGCTTTGGATTGGCCGGTGGTTACTTCGATCCAAGAATTCACCAGATTGCCATCAGCATCTGTGGCTATGCGAATTTGGACTGGTGCCGAGATATCTCCCAACTGCACAGTTCCACCGAATACCTGAACCTCGGTCGGTGCATTGGAGAGCGAAGGCAGTCCATCGCTTCGCCATCCCGCCAGCGTGCCGCGTATCGGGAGGAGGAAGGCTTCCGCGAATGCCTGCAGGCGAGAGTTTGATGAACTGTCAGCTCCAACGACGTAGACCTCGGCCCGTCTCAGATCTAGCCCCGACCGTGCACCCGCCGCAAAACCGGCCGCGCGCGCCTCCTGGTCGTTAACCCAGTTCACCTCGCGTGAGACGGCGAAGGGAGTTACGAGAATGAGACGCGGTATGCCGCCTGAGGCGTCCATCAGTCGTGGCGACGATTGCAGCGATCGGAGGACGGCATCGGGAAGCGCATCCGTAGGCTGTGCTTCGCGGATGGCTGCCGCTACCGCTGACGCGAGCGCGGCTTCGTATTCGCCGCGAGCATTCTCAATCCTCTTGGACGTGCCGCCGGTTACAAACGTAGTCAGAGTCGAGTCGTTGGCGGTCAAGTCTGCGATCTGCGCTTGGGTCCAACTGGCTGCGCAGCCAAGAAAGATCGGGGCTATCTGACTGCCATCGGCCTTTGCCACGTAGACGCTTACTCGCTCGCGCAGCACGGCATTGCCGGTCGGTTGTGACTGAAGTGCATCAACGGCTTGCAGAATGGTTCTTGTGAGCCGAGGGTTTGACGTGGCGGCACTTTCGCCGTGCGCAATCATAGCTTCGTCCAAGAGGATTATCGTTTGCCGGAGCGGGGCCGGACCGGCAAAGATGTCTGAGTTCTGGCACGGTGCTTCATAACGAACCGTGTCGGCCGCCGACGAGGACTGGGTTGCATTGCCAATGGCTCCGGCAGCGAAGGCCATGCAAAGTAGAGCGCGCATGCGGCTAAGCATATGGGAGCCTCAGTCTAGTGCTTTCATATTGAGAAATGTCTAATGCGACCCGCATGTCTCTCGTTTGCGCGCCGATGTCATCCACATAAAACGTGACAGCGCCGGTTCTTTTTCTTATGCGGTCGAGGAGTTGGCTTCGGTACGTTTCCAGCAGGGCCAACACTTGGCTGTCATATTTCTTAAGTGTTTCAAACTGACCCCTGACGGCAACCAGTTCGGGATGGTCGCGTAACTCATTCGCGGACCGCTTCTCGATGTTTGCGAGTTCCACCTGTTCCTTCGACAAATGGCGCCCGATTCTGGCCTGCAGATCCTTACGAAACAGCGCGGCCAGACGCGCCTTGAGGTCGTTCACCTTTTTTTCTTTGCGTCCGAAATCAGGCACTCGGCTATGCGCAAAATACGCAGCAACGCTGCCCAGGGTCCAGATCAGAAAGTTACCCCCGACGGTGAAGCCGAAAGCCATGTAGTCCGTAAAGTCCAGTATCTCGCCGAGCGCCAATTTGCGCTCAACCTCCTCCTGAAAAAGGAGCGAGCGGCCGGTGAAGATGATCCCAAAGACAACTGCAAAGAGGAACCAACCGAAGCTGAACAGGCGCCAGTTTTCATAACGTGTCTTATTCGGAACTTGTGGGCCGAAGCGCTCGGTCCACTGTTTCAATGACATTCCGAAGATATGGCTGGACACCGCGATAGCGCCAGCAACAATCACAACCGAGGCCATGGCCATCGCGGGCGTCATGAACCTGAATTTGGCGAAGGATTGGAAGTTTAGCGGAATTTCCGGAATCGCAAGGAGTAACAGCAGTGCAACATACTTGACCATTGTCCATTCGTTTGCGTCGTCGCCGCCGTTCGCCTTTCGCATGGCGTCGTAATCCCGCTGCGCCTCTTCCAAATCGGCCGAAACCTGCTGCACCTGCGGGTTGTTGAAGAATTGTGTGCGTTCGGACTTGATGCTCTGAACCGTCTCAGACTTGATGCGATCACGTTCAGCTTCAAGCAGAAAGCCTCGCAGACCGCGCCCCGGCGTAATTGCGTTGAATACGCCCTTGATTTCCTCCAATGCGGCGCCGCGAACTGTTGCGACGTAGGTACGATACCAATTCTGCATTTTTGGCGTGAGATACGGAGGGTACTGAACGTCCGCGTCATGTGGGGCTGTTAGCGACAGAGCCTGTTGTCCCGATTCGACGTCCAATTGTTCGAACAGGTCCTGGGCAAGAGGGCCTTTGCCTGAAAAATCAAGGTGTTGATACTCGATCAAGCTCACAATTCCGGTCTCCCGACAGTTACTTTCTTTTCCTTCAAGTCAATTACGACCGGCGCATTCCGCTCGATTTGAACTACCTGCTTTGTCGGTATGCCAGAGGTAGTCTGGCGCTCAGTAGCCAACGGCACTGTCGTTTTATCGGTCTCGATAGTCGCCTGGTCGCGATCGAGAAGTATTTCTTGCTTACTCTTTCGGTCGTTCAAAATCGGCACCGCGGTGAGAGGAGGCATCAAGTCTATCTTCTCTCGACATTTGGCGCGTTCAGCGGCCGGCGCGCCTATACATACTTTTTCGGATTGATCCGTCATCCACCGCGCAACAGCCTCTGGCCTGGAAGCAAGCAGGAACTCCACTCGTCTATTTGCAGCCATACCTGCCTCTGTCGTATTCGGCTCCAGCGGAACGGCCTCTCCAAAGCCAATCCGCCAGATCATTGCCGTGCCTGCACCTTCCGAAAAAAGGGCTCGTGCGACAGAGTCCGCACGATCCACAGACAGTGCGTAATTATGGGCGTCCGTACCTCTGCTGTCGGCGTGCCCCGCAATAAAGAGCGCAACGTCCGGAACGTCGCGTTTAAGATTTTCGGCGACGAGTTGAATGACGGCCATCGCTTCTGGGCGAAGATCATGTCTGTCGGTGTCAAAAAAAACCCGTTGAGGCATAACAACGCGTAGCACCGGCATGTCGATGCCAAATTGAGGTGGAAGATCAGCGGCGCGAACCCAATCTTCGTAGAAGCGTGGACTGCCGTAGGCACGCTCGGCAGCCAATCGCTGAAACCGCTTGACCCGATCCTTATGCTCAAGACGGACCGTTTGCCGCCAGTCATAGACAGTGGTGCCGGATTTTTTCTCCTGGCTGGTGGTCGGGGCAGAAAGAAACAACAAAAGTGCAGCCGTTGCACATAGAAAGTACAACAACGTTCCATTTAGCCGATAAACAAAACCCCGGCTGCGCCGCACCCCAGACCCCAACAGCCCATCCCAAGTCTCAATACAGCACGACAGAACAAGGATGGCTAGCATCTAATTACGGGATTACTGTCCGGGTTCCGCTGCGCGGCCCCGGAAAGACGGCATACGTGCTTCTCCCGCACGAGGAGAAGGACAGGGGCTACTGCACGACGAAATAGGCCTCGATCCGGTCTGCCGCCTGACGCAGCGTCGGCAGCATGTCGCGGCGCATCTCCTCGACGGTATGACGGGCCGCCTGGGTTGAGACGTTGATCGCCGCGACGGTGCGGCCGGTGCGGTCGCGGATCGGGATGGCGATGGAGCGCAGGCCGAGTTCGAGTTCCTCGTCGACGAGCGCGTAGCCTTCGGCGCGGGCTGTCCGGATGGCGGCGGCGAGGCGGTCGGGGCCGGTGATCGACTTCGGGGTGAGGGGGGAGGGGGCGGAGCGTGCGGCGAAGGCGTCGATCTCCGTGTCCGGCAGCCCCGCGGCGAGCACGCGCCCCATGGAAGTGCACCATGCAGGCAGGCGGGTGCCGACATGCAGGGCGACCGAGAGGATGCGGGTCGAGCCGACGCGGGCGACATAGACCACGTCGAGGTCGGATAGCACGGCGGCCGAGCAGGATTCGTTGAGCCGTCCGGACACCTCGCGCATATAGGGCTCTGCAAAGGTCCAGAGCGACGCGCCGCCGATCCAGCTACGGGCCACCGACAGCAGGCGGGGCGACAGGCGGAACGCACGGCCGTCCTGCAGCGCATAGCCGGAAGCGACCAGCGTCAGCAGGAAGCGCCGCGCGCCGGCGCGGGTGAGCCCCGCCGCCTCGGCCATTTCCGTGAGCGTCATGCCGTCCGGATGGGCGGCGAGGATCTCCATCACGCCCAGGCCCTTTTCGAGCGAACCGACATGGTCGCGGTCTTGGGTCGCCGTCATCGGGTATCTCCGCCGGCCGCCGTTTCAGCGGGCGCCCACGGACTCCCCGGTCGGTGGAACCTGAACATGGTGCGAGAACCGGCAGAGGCGGGACAGCCTTCTGCGCCGTCATCCTCGGGCTTGTCCCGAGGATCTGCCTGCCGACCAGATCTGGGAATATGGCCGGGGTCGCGATGGACTGGCCTAGGATCGCAGATCCTCGGGACAAGCCCGAGGATGACGGCGAGGGGAGAGAGCGGTCGTCGGCAAACGCCTCTCGGCCTGTGCGACGGGGAGAGGAGGCTCCGGGTGCTTCCGGGATTTGACTCAATGAAGATCATGTCATAAGAAGTATCGCATACCAAACAAAAGTTCGCAATACGAACTTTCTTGGAAGATCGGTGCACTACTGATGAGTCTGGAGCGAGGATGAGCAGGGTCTATTCCAGCATCGAGGATGCGCTCGACTGCATCCAGGACGGCATGTCGGTGATGATCGGCGGGTTCGGCGGCGCGGGGGCGCCGATCGAGCTGATCCACGCGCTGGTGGACCGCTACAGGCGGACGGGTTCCCCCGGCGGCCTGACGGTGATCAACAACAATGCCGGCAACGGCGCCGTCGGCATCGCGGCGATGATCTATGCCGGCATGGTCGCAAAGATGGTCTGCTCGTTTCCCCGCTCGTCCGACCCGAAGGCGTTCACCGATGCCTATCTCGCCGGCAAGATCGGGCTGGAGCTGGTGCCGCAGGGGACGCTGGCCGAACGCATCCGCGCCGGTGGCGCGGGCATTCCGGCCTTCTACACGCCGACGAGCTACGGCACGCAAATCGCCGAGGGCAAGCCGCAGGCCGAGTTCGACGGACGGATGTATGTGCAGGAGCGCTGGCTGAAGGCCGACGTCGCCCTCCTCAAGGCGGAACTCGCCGACACCAAGGGCAACCTCACCTACAGCAAGGCCGCCCGCAATTTCTCGCCGCTGATGGCGATGGCGGCGAAGACGACGATCGTGCAAGCGAGCCGTGTGATCGAGCCGGGTGGCATCGATCCCGAGCATGTCGTGACGCCGGGAATCTTCGTCAACAGGATCGTCGAGGTGGCTCACCCCGCCCAGGAAGAGGCCCTGCTGCGCGCGGGAGCAAAGGCATGAAGAAGCTCTCCAACGCCCAGATCGCCTGGCGCGCGGCGCAGGACCTGCCGGACGGCGCCTATGTCAATCTCGGCATCGGTTTCCCCGAGATGATCGCCAAGTTCAAGCCCGAGGGCCGCGAGGTGGTCTACCACACGGAGAACGGCATTCTCGACTTCGGCGAGGCGCCGCCGGCTGGCGAGGAGGACTGGGACCTGATCAATGCCGGCAAGAAGGCGGTGACGCTCAATCCGGGCGCATCCTTCTTTCACCATGCGGATTCCTTCGCGATGGTGCGCGGCGGCCATCTCGACGTTGCCGTGCTCGGCGCCTACGAAGTGGCCGAGAACGGCGACCTCGCCAACTGGAGCACGGGCCCCGGCTCGGTGCCCGCCGTCGGCGGCGCGATGGATCTCGTCCACGGCGCCAAGCAGGTGTGGGTGGTCACCGACCATGTCACCAAGGACGGCAAGCCGAAGCTGCTCAAGCAGTGCCGCCTGCCGCTGACGGGCGTCGGCTGCGTGACGACCGTCTTCACCAGCCTCGCCGTCATCGACATCGTGGGCGGCCAGTTTCACCTTCGTGAAAAGCTGCCGGGCATGAGCCTCGACGAGCTGCAGGCCTTGACCGGGGCGACGCTGGTGGCCGATGGCACTGTTAAAGACCTGAACGTTCCGGAGCTGTGAGACCATGACCGAAGCCTATATCTGCGACTACATCCGCACGCCGATCGGCCGGTTTGGCGGGTCGCTGTCGTCGGTTCGTGCGGACGATCTGGCGGCGGTGCCGCTGAAGGCGCTGGTGGAGCGCAATCCGGGCGTGGACTGGGGCGCGGTGGACGATGCGATCTACGGCTGCGCCAACCAGGCGGGCGAGGACAACCGCAACGTCGCGCGCATGGCGGTGCTGCTCGCCGGCCTGCCGAAGGAGATCCCCGGCTCGACGGTCAACCGGCTGTGCGGCTCGGGCATGGATGCGGTCGGCATCGCCGCGCGTGCGATCAAGGCCGGCGAGGCCGAGCTGATGATCGCGGGCGGCGTCGAGAGCATGTCGCGCGCGCCCTTCGTCATGCCGAAGGCGACCGAAGCCTTCTCGCGCAATGCCGAGATCTACGACACCACGATCGGCTGGCGCTTCGTCAACCCGCTGATGAAGAAGCAGTATGGCGTCGATTCGATGCCGGAGACCGGCGAGAACGTTGCCGAGGAGTTCGGCGTGACGCGGCAGGCGCAGGATGCGTTCGCGGTGCGCAGCCAGGACAAGGCGGTGGCGGCGCAGAATTCGGGCCGGCTCGACAAGGAGATCGTGTCCGTCACGATCCCGCAGCGCAAGGGCGATCCGGTGATCGTGTCGAAGGACGAGCATCCGCGCGCGGGCACGACGATCGAGGCGCTGGCGAAGCTCGGCACGCCGTTCAAGAAGGAAGGCGGCACGGTGACGGCGGGCAATGCGTCCGGCGTCAACGACGGCGCCGCGGCGCTGATCATCGCCTCGGCCGAGGCGGCGAGGAAATACGGCCTGACGCCGATCGCGCGCATTCTCGGCGTGGCGACGGCGGGCGTGGCGCCGCGCATCATGGGCATCGGGCCGGCACCGGCGACGCAGAAGCTGTGCGCGCGGCTGGGGCTCAAGCCCACGGACTTCGACGTGATCGAACTGAACGAAGCCTTTGCCTCCCAAGGCATCGCCGTGCTGCGCGAACTCGGCATCGCCGAGGACGCGCAGCACGTCAACCCGAACGGCGGCGCGATCGCGCTCGGCCACCCGCTCGGCATGTCCGGCGCGCGCATCGCCGGCACGGCGGCGCTGGAACTGCGCGAACGCGGCGGCAAGCTGGCTCTCGCCACCATGTGCATCGGCGTCGGACAGGGCATCGCGATTGCGATTGAAAGGGTGTGAGTTAGGGCGACTACGCGGCTGGCGGCTGGCAAGGGCGGGCGGATGAAGTTCGACGTGCTTTACAGCTCCCGCACGAAATACCGCACCGACCGCTCCCCGCCATAGATCGCGGCGGTACCCACCTCGCGGAAGCCCATCGCGGCATGAAAGGCGTCCGAGCCCGGGTTGGGCGGGTCGGAGTTGACCTCGCAGGTCACGAGCGTGTGGCCGGCAGCGCGGGCCTTGGCGAACAGCGTCTCGTAGAAGGCGCGGGCGAGGCCGCGGCCGCGGGCGTGGCTCGCAACGGCGACGCGGTCGACATAGGCGAAGCGCGGGTAGCGGGCCTTGAACCAGAGGAAGTTCTCGGAACCGTAGTCGGCGTCCTGGTCGAAGGCGAGCAGGAAGGCGTCGGCTTTGCCCGCACGAAGGGCGAGGAAGGCCTCGCCGACGAGGTGCCTGAGCTTCGGCAGCTCCAGCCAGGAGAGTTCCCGCGCATGCTCGTTGTTGAGTGCGAGGATGGCGGGCAGCGCCTCCTCGCCGATGGGCGTGAGGTCAGCCATTCGCCAGGATCTCGTCGCGGCGCTGGCGCCATTCGCCCGAGGTCTGCGGCTTGACGAAGACGCCGGTGATCTCCGGCACCGCCTCGCGCAGTCTTGCCTCGATGCGTTCGACACAGGCCTCGATCTCGGGCGTGGTCAGCGTGTCCTCGAAATCGGCGCTGAGGCCGATGACGATCTGGCGCGGGCCGAGATGGACGGTGAGCACGCCGTTGGCCTTGTGGATGGCGGGATCGGCCTGGACGATCTCCAGCACGCGCGCCTGGATTTCGGGCGAGGCGGGCTCGCCCATGAGGAGGCCCTTGGTCTCGCGGGCGAGGAAGATCGCCGTGCCAGCGAGCACCAGCGAAATGCCGATGGAGGCCGCGCCGTCGAGCTCCGGCATGCGCAGCAGATGCGCGCCGGCGACGCCGGCGAGCGCGATGACCAGGCCGAGCAAGGCCGCCGAGTCCTCGAACAGGACGGTGAAGACGCTGGGGTCCTTCGATTTGCGGACGGCTTCGATGTAACCGAGATTGCCCTTGGTCTTGCGGAATTCGCGCAGCGCCACATACCAGGACGATCCCTCGAAGACGATCGACAGGCCGAGGACGATGAAATTGACCAGCGGGTTCTTGATCTCCTCGGGATGCATGATGTGGATCACGCCCTCGTAGAAGGAGACGCCCGCGCCGAGCGCGAAGACCAGCAGCGCAACGACGAAGCTCCAGAAATAGATCTCGCGGCCGTGACCGAACGGGTGGCTGCTGTCCGGCGGGCGCTCGGCCCGGTGCATGCCGTAGAGCAGCAGGCCGCCATTGCCGGTGTCGACCAGCGAGTGGACGCCTTCCGACAGCATGGCGGAGCTGCCGGTGAACCAGGCCGCGACGAATTTTGTCGCCGCGATCAGAAGGTTGCCGGCGAGCGCGGCGTAGATGACTGTCTTCGATCCGCCCTGGCTCGCCATGACGCCTCCGTTTCCGCCGGCCGGCCGATCAGTAGGGGGACGGCAGGCTCTTGTCGGCCTTGCAGCGCTTCAGCGGCAGCGTCTTGCCGGAATAGACGCGCAGAACCTTCTCGTTCGCGGTGTCGACGTCGACGCTGATGCAGGCGCAGCCATAGCCGTAACTGCCGTTCGCCGCGACGTATTCCTTCTCGTCGAATTCCGGCAGGTTCATCATCACCTCGTCGGGCGCTTCTGTCCCCTGCGTGGCGAGGATCCAGGTCGCGTCCTTGTCGGTCAGCCACCAGTTGCCCGGCGTCGGGTTGACGAGCCAGCCGCAGCGGTTCTCCGCCGCTCCGGCGGGGATGATCGCCAGAGCGAGGAAGGCGGCGGCCAGGGGCAGTTTCATGCGAGCGAGTCCTCGTTCCAATGTCCGAGGCCAAGCATTTGCACGGCGGCGACGATCCGCGCAAAGCTTTTTCGCGCCCGCCCGACCGTGTGCCGCGCGCGCAGATAGCCGTGGACCAATCCCTTCTCCTCGATCGAGACCGCCCTGCCGCCGGCAGCGCGAATCGCGTCGCGATAGGCGGGGCCGTCGGAGGAGAGCGGATCGCATTCGGCGGTGATACAGACGGTGGGCGGCAGGCCGGAGAAGTCCGTGTCGCGCAGCGGGGCGAAGCCGGCATCCTTCGACACGTCGGCGCCGCCGGTGCGGATCTTCTGGTAGAAGGCCATGTCGCGGATCGACAGCAGCGGCGCGTCGGCGTGGGTGACGTAGGAGCCCTTCCGGTGGTCGCCGCCGAGGCCGGGATAGATCAGCACCTGGCCGGCCGGCGCATGTGGGTGGCGCCGGTAGCGGCCGGCGACGGCAGCGGCGATGTTGCCGCCGGCGGAATCGCCCGCGAGCACGATGGCGCGCCCGGCATAGGTCTTTGCCGCCCATTCGAAGGCGGCATAGCCGTCCTCGTGACAGGCCGGGTAGAGATGTTCGGGCGAGAGGCGATAGTCGACCGAAACGACCTCGAAGCCGGTGCGCTGGCAGATCTCGGCGCAGACGTCGTCATGGCTTTCCAGACCGCCCAGCATGAAGCCGCCGCCGTGGAAATAGAGCACCATCGCCGCCGTGTCGGGCTGCGCGGCGCGGTAGATGCGGATGGGGATGTCGTGAGTCGGGGTGGGGATCGCGGTCGTCTCGGTGGCCAGCCCGTCCGGATAGCCGGCATGGAACTCGCGGCACATCCGGTCGTAGATCTCGCGCTGCTCGACGATCGTGTAGTCGATCGTGTCCGGCGGGTAGAAGGAGTTGGTTCGCTCGACGAAGGCCCAGGTCTCGGCGTCGAGCAGGTCGGTGTAGTCTATCATCACTTGCCCTTCCACACCGGATCGCGCTTCTCGGCGAAGGCCTTGAAGCCCTCCATGTTGTCCTCCGAGGCGTAGAGCGTGTCGACGGTGCGGAACTTGCGCTTGGTGATCCAGTTCATCGCCTCCTGGAAGCTCATCGACTCCGCTTCGCGGGCGACCTCCTTGATGGCGGAGAAGACGAGCGGCGGGCCGGAGGCGAGCAGGCGGGCGACCTCCCAGACGCGGGCCTCCAGCCGGTCGGCCGGCAGCACCTCGTTGACGAGGCCCCAGCGGTGCGCCTCCGCCGCGTCCATCCAGCGGCCGGTGAGCAGCAGGTCCATTGCGACGTGGTAGGGAATGCGTTTCGGCAGCTTGATGGTGGCGGCGTCGGCAAGCGTGCCGGCGCGGATCTCGGGCAGCGCGAAGGAGGAGTGCTCGGAGGCGTAGATCAGGTCGCAGGACAGCGCCAGCTCGAAACCGCCGCCGACCGCCATGCCGTTGATGCAGGCGATCACCGGCTTGTTCATGTCGATCAGCTCCTGCAGCCCGCCGAAGCCGCCGACGCCGTAGTCGCCGTCGACCGCGTCGCCATCGGCGGCCGCCTTCAGGTCCCAGCCGGCGGAGAAGAACTTGTCGCCGGCCGTCTTGACGATCGCGACGCGCAGGTCCGGATCGTCACGGAACGCCTTGAACGTGTCGCCCATCATGCGCGACGTGGCGAGGTCGATGGCATTGGCCTTCGGCCGGTCGAGGGTAACCTCCAGCACGGGGCCGTTACTGCGCAATTTGATAACGGACATGAACTCCTCCGGCACGATGCTCGTCGTCAGCTGGGGGCAACCGGCGGGGCCGACCGACGATGGTGGGATATTTCAGGCAACGTACCGGCGGGCAATACCTCAAGTGGCAGTTCCGATGCGACCGCGCCGAAAGTCGGAGATCGGGGCGAGCACCATCAGCGCGTCCGCCGCCCAGGCGTCACGTTCGCATATAATGAGCGGATTGACGTCGAGTTCCACCAGCTCGTCGACATTTGTCAGCGCGAAAGCGGCAATCGCGGCGATAGCGTCGATCGCGGCGGCAAGATCGGCCTTCGGCCGGCCGCGATAGCCATCGAGCAGCGGGAACAGCCTGAGGGAACGGAGCGCCGCCTCGATCTCGTCGCGGCTCGACGGCAGGAGCAGGGTGCGCGAGTCTTGCAGCAGCTCGACCAGCACGCCGCCGCTGCCGACCGTCATCACCGGACCGAACAGCGGGTCGCGGGTGACGCCGACGATCAGTTCGGCGACCGCGCCGGTGACCATGCGCTCGACATAGAGGCCCGTGCCGAGGCCGGCCATGGCGGTGGCGGCGGTGCGCACGGCTTCAGCGTCGCGCAGGTTCAGCTTCACCGCGCCGGCTTCGGACTTGTGCGCCACACCCAGCGCCTTCACGGCGACGGGATAGCCGAGCGTTTCGGCGGCGGCGACGGCCTCGTCGGGGGTCGCGGCGCGCATGCCGGCAGGGACGGGCAGGCCGGCGGCGGCGAGGAGGGATTTGGCGGCGGCTTCGTCGGGCGTGGTGGCTGCGATACGCCCCTCTGCCCTGCCGGGCATCTCCCCCTCAAGGGGGGAGATCGGCAGTTCCGCCAACGGCCGTCTTCTATCTGCGTTTGCACCAGGGGCAGACCTCTCCGGATGCGCAATCTCCCCCCTTGAGGGGGAGATGCCCGGCAGGGCAGAGGGGGGTCCGACCTGACCGATCGCTTCCGTCGCCGGCTTCCTCCACGCCTCTCCGACGAAGACCGCCGCCTCCGCCGCGTCAAACGCCTCGGCGATGCCGAGGATGGGCACGATGCCGCGCCGCAGCAGTTCCTCGGCGTGGGCTTCGGGGATGTTCTCGCCCATCGAGGCGACGATCGCGCCCCTGGCGCTGTTCGCCTTCAGCGCCGTCTCGAAGGCGTTGACCGTCGGCCACCAGTCGGCGTCCGAACAGCGGTCGGTCCGCGGGAAGTCGAGCACCAGCATGTTGAGGTCGAAGCCGCCGGACACCATTGCCGAGAAGGCCGCGGTCATCGCCGGTTCGTTGTTCCAGATATAGGTGTTGTAGTCGAGCGGATTGGCGACGGCGACCAGCGGCCCCAACGCTTCGGCCAAGCGCGCCTTGTGCTCTGGCAACAATGCGGGGAAGCGGACGCGGCGGCCCTCGGCGCTGTCGGCCATGACCGAGGCCTCGCCACCCGAGCAGCTCATCGAGGACAGCGTGTTGCCGGCCAGCGGGCCGACGGCGTGGAACAGCTTCAAGGTTTCGAGGAAAGAAGGGATCGTGTCGACGCGTGGGATGCCGAGGCGGCGCAGGAATGCGTCCGAGGCTGCGTCGGAGCCGGCGAGGGAGGCGGTGTGCGAGACTGTGGCGGCGCGGGCCTGTTCCGAGCGGCCGACCTTCATCGCCACGATCGGCTTCTTCAACTCGCGTGCCCGGGCGGCGAGGCGCTCGAAGCCGCCCACCGAGTCGAAGCCCTCGATGTGCAGGCCGAGGCAGGAAACGCGATCGTCTTTGATCAGGCCGAGCGCCATTTCCGAGAGGCCGGTCTGCGCCTGGTTACCTGCGGTCATCAGATAGGCGACCGGCAGGCCGCGCGTCTGCATGGTGAGGTTGCAGGCGATGTTGGAGGATTGGGTGATGATCGCCGCACCCTTTTCGCCCGGCGCGAGCCGGCGGCCGCCATGCTGGTCGGGCCACAGAAGCGCGCCGTCGGCATAGTTGATCAGGCCGTAACAGTTCGGCCCGATCACCGGCATGTCGCCGGCCGCCTCGACCAGCTCGCGTTGCAGGCGCTCGCCATCGGCGTCGTAGTCGCCGGTCTCGCGGAAGCCGGCCGCGAAGCAGACCGCGCCGCCTGCGCTCTTGGCGCGCAACTGGCGGATGACGTCGATGGTGAGGCTGCGGTTGACGCCGATGAAGACGGCGTCCGGCGCGCCGGGCAGATCGGCGATGGTCCTGTAGGCTCTGACGCCCTCGACCGTGTCCTTGGTCGGGTGGACGACCCAGAGCTCACCCGGGAACTGCATCTTCAGCGTCTGCCTGACGACATTGGTGCCGAAGCCTCCACCGCCGACGACGCAGATGGATTTGGGGCGCAGCAGGCGTTCGAGGCGGGTCATGAGGCGATCGCGGCGTCCGGGCCGGGGACTCGGCTGGAGACGAGTTTCTCAATCTCGACGGCATAGTCGGCTGCCGCCGTGAGGCCCTTGGGGCTGAGGGCGTAGATGCCGGTCGAGACGCGCTCGAACCAGCCATAGTGGTTGTCGGCCATGAGCCGCCGCGCATGCGCGATGCGGGTCTGCCGCGCGATCTCCGACGCCTTGGTCGGGCCCTGCTCGGTCAGCATCCGCAGGCACAGGAGCGCTTCCTGGCGGTAGGCGGTGATGAGCGTGCGGCGGGTCGATCCGCCGCTGTTGGGGTCGCCGACGAGCTTCGCGAACTCGCGCAGCAGGCGGGTCTTGCGTGGCTTGGACTGTCGCGGCTTGTAGGGTGCAGGGTCGCAGTGGAGTTCGACGAAGCCATCGGGCAGGCGCACCGTGATGAGGCCGAGGCCGAGACGGCGGCAGAGCGCGGTGTTGTCGGCAATCGCAGTCATCGAGGCACGACCTGTCCCGCGCGGCACGGCGATATAGACCGCATCGGTGATCGTCTGCCGCGCGATGGCCTGATGGAACAGCGACAGCGAGAACCCGACCTTCAGCTCGACGATGACCGGCTCGTCGCCGTCGCGCACCGCGACGACATCGACGGCGCCGATCTCGCCCTTGACCGTGTAGCCTTGCCCTTCGAGCATGCGCTTGACGGGGAGATAGAGGTCGGTCTCGCGGATTCGGGTCATGGGGCAAGGTCTAGTCCTTCTCCCCTTGCGGGAGAAGGTGGCTCGGCGCGCGGCGTCTCGCGGGTGAGTTGGATGGGCGCCGTGGAGCTGCAGCGCCGCCCGGCCGGGGGCCCGCTGCTTCGCAGATCCCCGGCATTCGCGGCCTTTCATCGTGCCACCGGCACGATGAATTTGCTGCGCAAACCGGCCGCTCATCCCCCCACCGCCCGCAGCAGCGCACGGCTGATGATGTGCCGCTGGATCTCGCTGGTGCCTTCCCAGATCCGCTCGACGCGGGCGTCGCGCCAGATGCGTTCCAGCGGCAGGTCGTCCATCAGACCCATGCCGCCGTGGATCTGGATCGCCTCGTCGGCGATGAAGGCGAGAACCTCGGTGGCCTTCAGCTTGGCCATCGCCATGTCCTCGTCGGTGACGGTGCCGGCGTCGTATTTCCAGCCGGCCTCGCGGGTCAGCAGTTCCGCCGCCTTCAGCTCCATCGCCATGTCGGCGAGCTTGAAGGAGACGCCCTGGAACTTGCCGATCTGCTGGCCGAACTGCTCGCGCTGCGCGGCATATTCGATGGCATGCTGCAGGGCGCGTTCGGCGCGGCCGAGACAGGTGGAGGCGACCTGAAGGCGGGTGGCACCGAGCCAGGAATTCGCCACCTCGAAGCCGCGATGCACCTCGCCGAGGATCTGCTCCTTGGGCAGGCGGCAGTCGTCGAATTCGAGGATCGCGTTGGTGTAGCCGCGGTGCGAGACGTTGCGGTAGCCGTCGCGGACGGTGAAGCCGGGCGTGCCCTTGTCGACGAAGAAGGCAGTGATCTTCTTGCGCTTGCCGCGCGGCGAGTCTTCCTCGCCCGAGGCCATGAAGACGATGGCGAAGCCGGCGATGTCGGCGTGGCTGATGAAATGTTTCGTTCCGTTGAGCACCCAGTCGTCGCCGTCCTGGCGCGCGGTCGCCTTCATGCCGCGCAGGTCGGAGCCGGCGCCGGGTTCGGTCATCGCCAGGCAGTCCCAGGTCTCGCCGCGGATGCAAGGATAGAGATACTTCTCCTTCTGCGCGTCGGTGCCGGCCAGCAGGATGTTCGACGGGCGTGCGACGCAGGTCCAGTGCAGCGCGTAATTGGCGCGGCCGAGTTCCTTCTCGTAGAGCAGCCAGGACAGCGTATCGAGCCCCGCGCCGCCGACCTCGGCCGGCATGTTGGCGGCGTAGAGGCCGGCGGCCATCGCCTTTTTCTGCAGCTCGCGGATCAGGTCGAGCTCGAGTTTGCCGGTACGCTCCACCTCCGCCTCGTGCGGGTAGAGCTCGGTCTCGACGAAGGAGCGGGTGGTGTCGACGATCAGCTTCTGTTCGTCGGTGAGGCCGAAGTTCATGGATGTGGCTCCGTTTCGAGGGGATGCAATTGCGCCCCCTCCACCGCCTTCGGCGGTCCCCCTCCCCCGCTTCGCAGGGGAGGATAAGACGCCGCCAATCCTCCCCCGTTCACGGGAGAGGGGGACCACGCGAAGCGTGGTGGAGGGGGCGAAAGAGCGGTCATTTCTTCGCCTTTGCCACCTTCTTCGGCTTCATCGCCTTCGCCTTCTCTGCCGCTTTCGAGACCTTCGCCTTGGCCGCCGCGCCGAGCTGCTTCACATAGGACTTGTGCAGTTCGCCGGCGCCCCAGCCTTTGCCCTTGTTCTCCTTCGACAGCGCTTCCATGATCGCGACCAGGTTGTCGTCGCGGATCTTTTCGAGTTCGCGGATCGACCATTGGCCGGACTGTTCGTCGGACTGGCCGGCGATCAGGTCGACCAGCTCGTCGTTGAACTCCGGCACGTCCATCAGCTTGGTCCAGGGCCAGGAGAGGCAGGGGCCGAACTGGGCCATGAAATGGCGCATGCCGGCCTCGCCGCCGGCGACGCGATAGATCTGGAACATGCCCATCTGCGCCCAGCGCAGGCCGAAGCCGTAGCGCATGATGTCGTCCAGTTCCTCGACGGTGCAGATGCCGTCCTTGATCAGCCACAGCGCCTCGCGCCACATGGCCTCCAGCAGGCGGTCGCCGACGAAGGCCTCGATCTCCTTACGGATGACGACCGGCTTCATGCCGATCCCGGCATAGTAGTCGCGGGCGAGTTCGATCGCCTCCGGCCATGTCTGCTCGCCGCCGACGATCTCGACGATCGGCAGGAGGTAGACCGGGTTGAACGGATGGCCGACCACTAGCCGCTCCGGATGCTTCTTCATCGCCACCTGCATGTCGGTCGGCTTGATGCCGGAGGTGGAGGAGCCGACCAGCGCGGAGGAGGGCGCATGCGCATCGATCTCGGCCAGGACCCTGTGCTTGAGGTCGAGCCGCTCCGGCACGCTCTCCTGGATGAAGTCGGCGTCTGCGACAGCCTCGGCGATGGTTTTCGCGTAGGTGATTTTGCCTTCCTTCGGCAGGCCGGCGGTGGCCATGCGCCTGTAGGCGCGGCGCGCGCCCTTCATCACCTCGTCGACCTTGCGTTTGGCCTCGGGGTCCGGATCGAAGACCGCGACGTCGATGCCGTTGAGCACGAGGCGGGCGACCCAACCTGCGCCGATGACGCCGCCGCCGATGCAGGCTGCTTTGGTGATGGTCATGTGGAAATCTCCCTAGCGAGGGAGCAATCCGTCAGACCCCCCTCTGTCCTGCCGGACATCTCCCCCTCAAGGGGGGAGATTGGACGACCGGTATGGTTTCGCCAATCTTTGGAAGCCTGGAGCCAAAGTTTACGCTGCCAATCTCCCCCCTTGTGGGGGAGATGTCCGGCAGGACAGAGGGGGGCGCGAAGGATCACGACGTTCGCCGCTCCCGGATCTCTACGCCGCCTTCGCCGAAGCCGGCGCGCGCTTGGTCAGGTTGAGCTTCTTGCGCACTTCCTCCGGCCCGATCACCCGCGCGCCCATGTTCTCGATCACCGTCACCGCCTTTTCGACCAGCTGTGCGTTGGTGGCGAGCACGCCCTTGTCGAGCCAGAGATTGTCCTCCAGCCCGACGCGGACATTGCCGCCGGCGAGAACGGCCGCCGCCGCATAGGCCATCTGGTTGCGGCCGAGGGAGAAGGCGGAGAATGTCCAGGTCTTGGGCACGTTGTTGACCATCGCCATGAAGGTGTTCAGGTCGTCCGGCGCGCCCCACGGCACGCCCATGCAGAGCTGCACCAGCGCGTCGGGCTTGAGCACGCCTTCCTCGACAAGCTGTTTCGCGAACCAGAGATGGCCGGTGTCGAAGGCCTCGATCTCGGGCTTCACGCCCATCGCCGTCATCATGCCGCCCATGGCGCGCAGCATGCCGGGCGTGTTGGTCATGACGTAGTCGGCCTCGGCGAAGTTCATCGTGCCGCAGTCGAGCGTGCAGATCTCGGGCAGGCACTGGCGGACATGCTCGACACGGTCGGTGGCGCCGCCCATGTCGGTGCCGGCCTCCTTCAGCGGCAGCGGCTTCTCGACGCTGCCGAACACCATGTCGCCGCCCATGCCGGCGGTGAGGTTCAGCACCACGTCGACATTGGCGTCGCGGATGCGCTCGGTGACCTCGCGGTAGAGATGCACGTCGCGGCGCGGCTTGCCGGTCTCGGGATCGCGGACATGGCAGTGGACGATCGCGGCGCCCGCCTTGGCGGCGGCAATGGCCGAGTCGGCGATCTGCTTCGGCGAGCGGGGAACATGCGGCGAGCGGTCCTGCGTGCCGCCCGAGCCAGTGACGGCGCAGGTGATGAAGACCTCGCGGTTCATTTCGAGCGGCATGGACAGTTCTCCTCCGTGACGTTCCGTCCAAACTTCGGACGAACCCCTGTCTTCGACTGCACGCAGCTTCTCCCGCCTTGCGCCTTGGCGCTTCACGATTTACGAATTCTGTATGCCGAAAAGCGAAAGGCCATCTGTCTTCGCGGTCGATCCTGCACCGCTGACATTGACCATGCTGGTGTTCTCCGGCTGCTCGATCATGTGCGTGGCCTCGGCGGTCGATCCGCTGCGCGCGGCGAACCGGATCGCGGGCCGGACGGTGTTCGACTGGACGCTTGTCTCCGCCGATGGAGAAGCGCCGGTCACCACCGCCGGCCTGCCGGTCGCGGTGTCGGGCCGCTTCGATCCGCAGGCCAAGGTGGACGTGCTCATGGCCATCGGCGGGTTCGGCACGCGGCACGAGACGTCTGCCGCGCTGGTCTCTGGATTTCGGCGCGCCGGGCGGGTTGCGCGGGCCGTCGGGGGGATCGAGGCGGGCGGCTGGCTGCTTGGCCATGCCGGGCTGCTGGAGGGTAGGGCGGCGACCACCCACTGGGAGGATTTCGAGGACTTCGCGGCGCGCTTTCCGGACACCGACGTGCGGCCGGACCGCTATGTGATCGACGGGCCGGTGTTCACCACCGGCGGCGCTTCGCCGACCTTCGACCTGATGCTGCATCTGGTCCGCTCCCGGCTCGGCATGGCGGTGGCGCTCGATGTCGCATCGGTGTTCATCTACGACCAGGCGCGGGCGGCGACCGATGCGCAGCCGCTCGTCTCGCTCGGCCGGCTCGACGGCTACGACCCGCGGCTGGCGCAGGCGATCCGGCTGATGGAGAGCCATGTCGACCGGCCGCTCACCGTCGCTGCGATCGCGCGGCGCGTCGGCCTGTCGGCGCGGGCGCTCGAACTGATGTTCTCGCGCTCGATCGGCGAGACGCCGGGCGCCTATTATCTGAGGCTGCGCCTGAACGCCGCGCGGCGGCTGGTGCTCGATACGGCCGAGCCGATGGCCGACATCGCGGCGCGGACGGGATTCTCGTCCGCCTCGGCCTTCAGCCGCGCGTTCAAGGCCGGCTTCGGCAAGGCGCCGGCGCTGATGAGACGCGGGTAGGAAACCATGATACTGACTTGGTCAGTGTCCCAGGAGACGCGCCATGACCAAGACAGCTCGTCTTTTTCTCAACAACGGCGATCAGTGCGTCGACTTGCCCGACGAATTTCGGTTCAACGCAGAGCACGTTTTCCTCAGGCGAGATCCAGTATCGGGCGGGATCATCTTGTCGACTGAGGACAGGGAGGGTGTTGAGCCTCCCACTGCGCCTTCATCGCCGCAGGACTAAGACTGGACGGCGGCGTGACCGCCGCCCAGTCTTGCGAGGTCAGGCCGCTACGGCCGAGAGGTCGGCTGCCGGGTAGTCGGTGTAGCCTGCCGCGCCGCCGCCGTAGAAGGTCGCGCGCTGCGGCTCGTTGAGCGGAGCCCTGGCCTTGAACCGGGCGACGAGGTCCGGATTGGCGATGTAGAGCCGGCCGAATGCCACCATGTCGGCGCGGCCGCTGGCGACGGCTTCTTCGGCGAGCTCGCGGTCGTAGCCGTTGTTGACCATCCAGACGCCCGTTCCGCCGGCAGCGCGATAGGCGGTCTTCAGGGCTGCCCAGTCGAACGGCTTTTCGCCTTGGCTGAAGTCACGCGCACCGCCGGTGGCGCCCTCGATGACGTGGACGTAGGCGAGGCCGCGCGAGGCGAGGCCGCGCACGACGTGCTCGAAGAGCGGCTGCGGGTCGGGATCGGCAGCATCGTTCGCAGGCGTCACGGGCGAGATGCGGATCGCTGTCTTGGCACCGCCGATCTCGGCGACGATCGCGTCCACGACCTCGAACAACAGGCGGGCACGGTTCTCGATCGAGCCGCCATAGTCGTCGGTGCGCTGGTTGGTGCCGGAGCGCAGGAACTGGTCGATGAGGTAGCCGTTGGCGCCGTGGATCTCGATGCCGTCGAAGCCGGCCTCCTTCACCGCTGCGCGGGCGGCTCGACGGTAGTCGTCGACGATGCCGGAAAGCTCCGCACGGTCGAGCGCGCGCGGCTCGGAGGTCGGCGCGAACTCGCCTTTGCCGTCGGCGTGGAGGATGTAGGTCTTGGTCTTCGCGGTGATCGCCGAGGGCGCGACCGGCTGGCCGCCGTTCGGCTGGAGGGACGAGTGCGAGACGCGGCCGACATGCCAGATTTGGGTGAAGATGTGCCCGCCGGCGGCGTGGACAGCATCGGTGACCTTCTTCCAGCCGGCAAGCTGCTCGGGCCCGTAGAGGCCGGGAACGTCGGCGTAGCCCTGGCCCTGCTGGGTGATCGCGGTGCCTTCGCTGATCAGCAGGCCGGCTGTCGCGCGCTGCGTATAGTAGGTGACCGCGAGCGGGCCGGGCACGGCCTTCGGCGAGCGGTTGCGCGTCAGCGGCGCCATTGCGAGTCGGTTCGGCAGCGTAAGGTCGCCGAGCTTGATCGGATCGTAGAGGGTGGGCATGGGCAGTCCTTTTTGCAGGGAGGTCAGAGGTCGGTGAGGGAGGCGCGAAAGGCGTCGATCGCCTCTTCGTCGCGGCTGTAGAACACCCATTGCCCCACCTTGCGCTGCTTCAGCAGGCCGGCGGAGACGAGGGTGGAGAGGTGGGTCGAGACGGTGGACTGCGACAGGCCGCAGCGCTCGAACTGGCTGGCGCAGACGCCCATCGAGAGCGGATGCGCCTGGCCGGCGAAGTGCTTCTCCGGCTCTCTGAGCCAGGAGAGCATGTCGCGCCTCGCCGGATGCGCCAGTGCTTTCAATATCGTGTCGCGGTCCATGATCTGTCCGAAATCGGAGATGGACGATATGTATATCGAATATTCTCGATATACCAGTGCCGGATTGCTTCCTGATCCGAACGCTGCGGAAATCCGTTCCGTTTCGAACCCGGTCGGGAGGACGTCATTTCAGGGGCCATCCGGGGTTGCCGTGCACGACGTTCGACAGCAGTGTGGCGGCCGCCTCTTGCGGATTCGCCCTCATGCTGATTGCCCACCTGTCCGACCCGCACCTGCGTCCGCGCGGCGTGCTGTATCAGGGCGTGGTCGATTCCAACGCGATGTTTAAGGCAGCGATCCACCATCTCAACGGACTGCGGCCCGAGCCGGACCTCGTGATCCTCAGTGGCGACCTCGTCGACACCGGATCGCGCGACGAGTATGCCCATGCGCTCGACCTGCTGGCGACGATCGGCAAACCGCTGCTGGCCATCCCCGGCAATCACGACGAGCGGGAGGCGTTTCGCGCGGCCTTTCTCGACAGGCCGTGGATGGTTCGTTCAGGCCCGCTCCACGTTGTCGCCGACGGGTTCGGACCGGTGCGGATCATCGGCTTCGACGTGACCGTGCCCGGCGCGCATCATGGCGAGGTCGACGAGGCGGCTGCGGCATGGCTTGTCGACACGCTGGAGGCCGATCCGGAGCGGCCGACGATTATCATGATGCACCAGCCGCCGCTGGAGACAGGCGTCCCGTATCTGGACGCGTATCGCTGCTTCAACGCGGCGCGGCTGGAGACGATCGTGCGCCGGTTTCCGGCCGTAGAGCGCGTGTTGTGCGGCCATGTCCACCGCATGATGCAGGTGCGCTTCGGCGGCACGCTCTTGATGACGGCGCCCAGCACGACGACGAGCATCGCCCTGCGGCCATGGCCCGACGCAGAGCCGGCCTCGTTCGTCGAGCCGCCCGCGATGCTGCTGCACCACTGGCGGCCGGATGCGGGCCTCGTCTCGCATGTGGTGCCGATTGGGACCTTTCCCGGGCCCTACGATTTCGCCTGAGCCTCACCAGATCCCGTCGACGAACTCGGCCTCTTCGGCGCCCGGCCAGGGCGGCATAGTTATCGCGACGGCGGTCAACGGCGCATCGCCGTCGGTGCGGAACTGGAAGCTTGTGCCGAGCGGGATGGTCAGCGACAGGCCGGGCGCGAGATCGGCGATCTCGTGCATGCGGCCGCTGCGTCGCCACATCTGGCCGCGGCCGGAGAGAATGAACCAGATCTCCTCGACCGTGCGATGCCTGACTGCCTTGGAGACGGCCCCGGGCGGCAAGGTGAAATGCGCCATCGTTCCGCCCGCCAGCCGGGCGAGCTCGCGAACCTGCGAACCATCCGGAGCGAGATGGTTTGCCTCTTCCGGCAGCATGACATCGGTAAAGGTCGCCTGCGCCATGCCGTTGTCCTCTCGTCTCAGAAGAAGGGCTTCGCCTTCATCGTCGCCGGGATCTTCACCCCCAGCCGCTTGAGGATGGAAGGCGCGAGCGCGAGCTGGTCGAGCAGCGCATCCGGCTTCGGGCCCTTGGCCGGGCCGAAATAATAGAAGGCCGTGTCCTGCTGCAGGTCCTCGTGACCGCCATGCGTGCCGCGATCGGTCTGGCCGTGGTCGGCGGTGACGATCACCTCGTAGCCGTTCTTCAGCCAGCGCGGCAGGAAGGCGGCCAGCATGCCGTCCATGTGCAGGCAGGCATTGTCCATCTCGACGCAGTCGTGGCCGAAGCGATGGCCCATCGAGTCAAGCGTGCAGGTGTGCAGGATGCCGTAGTCGATGCCGAAACGCTCCGTGAGCATGGTCAGCGTCGCGAAGAGGTCGACGTCCGAGGGCGTCATCTGGTTGTCGCGGCCATAGCCGGTCATCGTGTGGAAGCGGCCGTGGGTGATCGGGCTGTCCGGTTCGTCATATTCGAGGTCGCGGACGAAATCGAACGGATAGCGATTGAAGAACTCGGACCAGTAGGAATGGGTGACGGCGCCCGTCTTGCCGCCGGCCTTCGAGATCTCCGAGAAGAGGTCGGGCTGGGAGACGCGGAAGCGGGCCTCGTTCGACAGGATGCCATGCTCCTGCGGCGGCACGCCGGTGTGGATCGAGGCGTAGCAGGGGCCGGAGATCGACGGCAGCGTGCTGCGCAGCTTCCAGACGCGGGCGTCGCCGTTCTTCACCCAGCCTTCGAGATTGCCGAAATAGCGGCGGAAGTTCCGCTCCGGCACGCCGTCGATGATGATGAGGAGGAGCTTGGAGGAGAGGGGCATGCGTCTTCTCAATCGTCTCTAAGTCGTTCGGCCAGGTTCATTCGCTGATGAAGCACGCGCATTATTTCGATGCTTCCGGATGCATGTGTTCGGTAAAATACGAAATGAGATTCAACCGGCAGGCGCAGATATCCCTGCTTGAACTCATCAGCGTTGCGGCCGCTTGCTTTGCCTGACGCGATGCGACGGAAAGCACTCTCGACCAGTGTCACATACCGGTCCGCTTGTCGGACACTCCAGTTCTCCGCCGTATAGAACCATATTTTGCGAAGGTCGGCCCGCGCGGCGGGAGAAACCGTGAAGCGGTTCATTTCGCGTGTTCGAGATGCATCTCTGCCAGGAATTCCTGCAAGTCGAAGGGCTGCGGTTCGCCGCTTTCCTCGCCCTCGATCAATGCCGCTCGAACCGCCTCCACATATGCCTGCCGCTTTTCCAGCAGCTTCAATCCTGCCGCGACGACTTCACTGGCTGACGCAAAATTGCCACCATCGATCTGCTGTTCGATGAACTCGGCGGAGTGGTCATCCAGCGACAGGGTCGTGTGCTTGTTCATGGCCTGCAACCTACCAGAATTCGCCCGAACCGCCAACGTGTCTCCGGCTCAGTTCCCTGCGCTCTCCATCCGCCGGCCTTTGATCGCCTTCTCCAGCCAGCCGAGTTCCATCTCGGGAACCGAGGAGAGCAGCAGGTCGGTGTAGGCGTCGAAGGGGGGCGTGAGCACCTTGCTCTTCGGCCCGTAGCGCACGACTTCGCCGCGATACATCACGGCTATGGAATCGGCGATCGACTTCACGGTTGCGAGGTCGTGGGTGATGAACAGATAGGCGACGTCCTCTTCCTTCTGCAGGTCGAGGAGCAGTTCCAGAATGCCGTGCGCCACCAGAGGGTCGAGCGCGGAGGTGACCTCGTCGCAGATGATCAGCTTCGGCTTGGCGGCGAGCGCGCGGGCGATGCACACGCGCTGCTTCTGGCCGCCCGAGAGCTCGGCCGGATAGCGGTCGACGAAGCCTTTGCCCATCTCGATCTTGTCGAGCAGTTCGGCGACCCGCTTGTCGCGCTCGCGGCCTCGGACGCCGAAGTAGAATTCGAGCGGGCGGCCGATGATCGTGCCGACGGTCTGGCGCGGGTTCATCGCCACGTCCGCCATCTGGTAGATCATCTGCAGTTCGCGCAGGTCATCCCGCGTCCGATCCTTGAGCGCCTTCGACAGCGGCCGACCGGCGAAGGTTACGGTGCCCTCCTCCGGCGGCAGAAGGCCGGTAATGGCGCGGGCGAGCGTCGACTTGCCGGAGCCGGATTCGCCGACGACGGCCAGCGTCTGGCCGGGGAAGATGTCGACACTGACATTCTTCAGCACCTTGGCCATACCGCCGGAATAGGCGGCCGTGACGTTCTTGACCGAGAGGATCGGCGTGGTGCCCGGCGCCTTCTCCTTGTGCTCGATGTGGTGCACCGAAACGAGGGCGTTGGTGTATTCCTGCCGCGGCTCCTTGATGATCTGCCGCGTGCCGCCCCATTCGACCAGCTTGCCGTGGCGCAGCACCATGATCTCGTCTGACACCTGTGCCACCACAGCGAGGTCGTGCGTGATGTAGAGGGCCGCGACGCCAGTGTCGCGGATCGCGTCCTTGATCGCGGCGAGCACGTCGATCTGGGTGGTTACGTCGAGCGCGGTCGTGGGTTCGTCGAAGACGATCAGGTCGGGCTCAGAGCAGAGCGCCATCGCCGTCATGACGCGCTGGAGCTGGCCGCCCGAGACCTGGTGCGGATAGCGGTCGCCGATCGTGTCGGGGTTCGGCAGGCTGAGCTTGCGGAAGAGCTGCTTCGCCCGCTTCTCGGCCTCGGCGCGGGTGGCGGAACCGTGCAGGATCGCGGCCTCGACCACCTGATCCATCAGGCGGTGCGCAGGATTGAAGGCGGCGGCGGCCGACTGCGCGACGTAGCAGACCTCGCTGCCACGCAGCTTGCGCACGCCGTCCTTGCCAGCCTTAAGAATGTCGCGGCCGTTGAGCACGACCTCGCCGCCGGTGATCTTCACGCTGCCGCGGCCATAAGCCATCGAGGAGAGCCCGATGGTCGACTTGCCGGCGCCGGATTCGCCGATGAGGCCGAGCACCTTGCCCTTCGCCAGCGTCAGCGAGACGCCGTCGACGATGGTCACCATGCGCGGCGCCTCGCCGGGCGGGAAGACCTTGGCCTCGATTTTCAGGTTGCGGACGTCGAGGAGCAGATCCTCCGGCTTCGGCCGGGGAGGAGTGTCGACGTGATGCGTGGGGGAAGCCATCAGCCGCGTCCTCCCTTCAGGCTCGACGTGCGGTTCAGCACCCAGTCGGCGACGAGGTTGACCGAGATCGCGAGCAGCGCGATCGCGCCTGCCGGGATCAGCGCCGCCGGAATGCCGAAGACGATGCCTTCCTTGTTCTCCTTGACCATGCCGCCCCAGTCGGCGGCCGGCGGCTGGACACCGAGGCCGAGGAAGGACAGGGCCGAGAGGAACAGGACGGCGTAGATGAAGCGCAGGCCGAGCTCGGAGACGAGCGGCGACAGCGCGTTGGGCAGGATCTCGCGGAAGATGATCCAGCCCGTGCCCTCGCCGCGCAGCTTCGCCGCCTCGACGAAATCCATGACGTTGATGTCGGCAGCCACCGCGCGCGAGAGACGGTAGACGCGGGTGGAGTCGAGCAGGCCCATCACCAGGATCAGGACCGGGATCGTCGTCGGCAGCACCGACAGGACGACGAGGCCGAAGATCAGCGTCGGGATCGACATCATCAGGTCGACGAAGCGCGACATGATGGTTTCGAACCAGCCGCCGATGACCGCCGCGGCGAAGCCGAGCACGGAGCCGAGCGTGAAGGACAGGGCCGTGGCTGCGACGGAGATGAAGATCGTCACCTGCGCGCCATAGATCATTCGCGACAAGAGATCGCGGCCGAGATTGTCGGTGCCGAGCAAGTGGGTCGCCGACATCGGCTCCCATACGCCGCCGACGATCTGGCCGTTGCCGAAGGGGGCGATCAGCGGCGCGAAGATCGCGACGAGAAGGAACAGCGACGTGACGACGAGGCCGATGGCAGAGCCTGGGGTGATGGTCTTCAGCACGGGCTCACCTCGGGTGCCGCAGGCGTGGATTGGCGAGGATCGAGGCGACGTCCGCCACGATGTTCAGGCTGATGTAGACCGCCGCGAAGATCAGCCCGACCGCCTGCACCACCGGCACGTCGCGCTTGGCGACATGGTCGACGAGGTACTGGCCCATGCCCGGATAGACGAAGATCACCTCGACCACGACGACGCCGACCACGAGATAAGCGAGGTTGAGCATCACGACGTTGACGATCGGCGCGATCGCGTTGGGGAAGGCGTGCCTGCGGATGATCTCGAATGGCGACACGCCTTTCAGCTCCGCCGTCTCGATATAGGCCGACTGCATGACGTTGAGGATCGCCGCGCGGGTCATGCGCATCATATGCGCCAGCACGACGAGCAGCAGCGCCGTTCCGGGCAGCACGATCGCCTGCAGCTTCTGCAGGAAAGGCATGCCGTCATAGACGGTCGAGATCGACGGGAACCATTGCAGCTTCACGGCGAAGAAGAAGATGAGGAGATAGCCGACGAAGAACTCCGGCACGGAGGTCGATGCCAATGCGAAGCCGGAGATCGCCTTGTCGACCGGTCCGTTGCGATACATGACGGCGAGCATGCCGAGCACGATCGCCAGAGGAATGGCAACCACCGCGGTCCAGAAGGCGAGGAACAACGTGTTCCAGAGGCGGGGCCCGAGCGTCGTGGCAATGTCCTGGCGCGTGGTGAGCGCCGTGCCGAGATCGCCGGTGAGCACACCGCCGACCCAGCGGAAGTAGCGCACGATCGCAGGATCGTTGAGGCCGAGCTCCTGGCGCAGGTTGGCAAGCGCTTGAGGCGTGGCCGACTGGCCGAGGATCGAGGACGCGACGTCGCCCGGCAGGATCTGCGTGCCCGCGAAGATCAGCGCGGACACCGCGAACAGGAGGATGACGCCCAGCGCAACGCGCTGGGCAATCAGCTTGAGGATGGGCGACATCGGACCGGCCGCCGCGAGGTCAGGCCGCGACCCAGCACTCGGCGAGCGCGTAGCCGTCCATCATCTCGCCGGCCGGATGCTTTTCGTAGCCGCCGACCTTGCCCGACGAGGCGTCGATGAACTCGTTGAAGAAGGGAATGGCCAGCCCGCCTTCGTCGCGCATCATGATCGCCATGTCGCGGTAGATCGCCTTGCGCTTCTCCTGATCGAGCTCGGCACGGGCGGTGAACAGCATCTTGTCGAAGTCCGGACGCTTCCAGCGCGTGTCATTCCAGTCGGCGGTCGAGACGTAGCCGGTGGAATACATCTGATCCTGCGTCGGGCGGCCGCCCCAGTAGGAGAGCGAGAAGGGCTGCTTGTTCCAGACTTCGGACCAGTAGCCGTCACCGGGCTCGCGCTTGATCTCGATGGTGATGCCGGCGGCCGCGCAGGACTGCTGATAGAGCTGGGCCGCGTCGACCGCGCCCGGGAAGGCGACGTCGGAAGTGCGCAGCAGGATCGAGCCCGAGTGACCGGACTTCTTGTAGGCGGCAGCCGCCGCTTCCGGATCATATTTGCGCTGCTCGATACCCTCCGGGAACAGCGGATAGGCGGCGTTGATCGGGAAGTCGTTGCCGACCGAGCCGTAGCCGAACAGGATCTTGTCCAGCATCTCCTCGCGGTTCATGGCGAGCTTCAGTGCCATGCGCAGGTCGACGTTGTCGAAGGGAGCGGTGTCGCAGAACATGTTGAAGGGATAGAAGCCGCGGCCCGCGACGTTCTGGATCACGACGCCCGGGACGCGCTTCACCAGTTCGACGATCTTCGGCTCGACGCGGTTGATCATGTGCACCTGGCCGCCCTGCAGGGCCGCGGTGCGCGCGGTCGCGTCATTGATGACGATGATCTCGATCTGGTCGGCATGACCCATCGCGTCGCCGCCCCAGTAGTTGGCGAAACGTTCCCCGCCCTGGCGAACGCCGGGCTCGTTGACCGTGACCTTGTATGGTCCGGCGGAGATGCCCTCGGTCGGATTGTCCTTGCCGCCGTTCGGCTGGATGATCAGGTGGTAGTCGGCCATCAGGTAGGGGAAGTCGGCGTCGGCTTCCTTGAGGGTGACGACGACCTCGTCGCCGTTCGCCTTGATGCCGGCGATGTTGCCGAGGACGCCCAGCGCGCCGGACTTGGAGTTGGCGTCGGAATGGCGCTCGATGGTCGCGGCGACGTCTTCCGGGGACACCGTCTTGCCGTTGTGGAACTCGACGCCCTTGCGGATCTTCATCGTCCAGGTCTTGGCGTCGGGGGAGGCGCCGACCTCCTCGCAGAGACGATTTTCGACCGAGCCATCGCGCTTCAGGCGGAAGAGATACTCGCCCCAGCACTTGCCGAAGGAGAAGGGAACCTGGCTGAGGAAGGAAGCCGGGTCGAGGCTGTTGGTCGCCTCGCCGCCCTGCAGGCCGGCCTTGAGGATACCGCCCTTGACCGCACCTTGAGCGCGCGCGGCGCTGCCGAGGAGGGTGTTGGCGAAGGTTGCGGTGACGCCGAGCGCGGCGGCGCGGCCAAGAAAGTCGCGGCGGCTCAGCTTCCCGACCACGACGTAACGGCTCAGGAATTCCAGTTCATTGGACATGGTATTCTCCTCACTCGAAGTGTGTTGCCCCTGGGCCAATTAGACGGCCTCATTGTGACAGGGATATTGGCGCTGAAAGCACGCAACCGGCAAGGCCGTATGCGACATTCCGTGGCGTAAATGAATGTGGGCAAACAAATGCCCTCGGTGAGGGCATTTGTCAGAGATGGCGCCTCGGAATCGACGCCGTGAAGTCCCGTCCGAACACCGTCGCCTGGCCTTCCCACGCGTCCAGCCGGGCGGTGAGATGGAAGTGCTCCGGGTCGGACCTCATAGCGGATCGCGCCTCGGTGCGGACCGACCAGTCGCCGCGGCGGAGAGTCTGCTCCCACCAGATCTCCGCGCGGGCCGAGAGCGGATCGTCCGGCCTGATCGTCCAGCGCTCGGACATGCGCGAGCCGCTGACGAGACCGTGGTCGAGGTCGCGCACCTCGCCGAAGTCGTTGGCGACGACGACCGTCACCAGCCCGGTCTCCAGGTCGCGCTCGATGCGGCGTTCGGAGGACGGCGGGCGAAGCTCCTCGACCTGCCATGCCGGCGCGGCCTCCGGCGCCTCGAAGCGCCATTCGTCGCCTGGGGCCGGGGGACGGACCGGAAGCGACAGCGTACCGGCGGTCAGCTCGATCGTCGCCGCTTGCGGCGACGGCCAGATGGCGGGCCAATAGGCGGTCGATATCGCGATGCGCAGGCGATGGCCTGCCGGGACTCGATAGGCGCACTGGTCGAGGACGACCGTCGCATCGGCCGATGTTCCCGGCCTCAGCGGTTCGGGGGATTCGTGCGAGGCGCGATGCGTGAGGTTGAGCAGGCCGTAAGAGATCAGTTCCGACGCGCCGTCGGGATGCACGTCGCAGAGGCGGACGCAGAGGTTCGCCTGCGGTCGATCCGGCGTGAAGGCGAGTTCGATGGACGGGGTGCCGACGATGTCGAGGGCCTCCTCCAAAAATTCGCCGTCGAAACAGACGGAAAGCGCATCGTCCGGCCGCTGGTCGCCCGGCAGCTCCGGGCCGAAATTGAAGGGGAAATATTCGCCGGTGGCGAGGCCGCAATCCTGCGGCGAGGCGACAAGACGCAAGAACGGGGAGGGCGTTTCGGCAAGCCCCCAGGCTGTGAGGTGCAGTGCGCGCATCGAGATGTCGGGCGAGGGCCATTGGCCTTCCGCGATCCAGCGCCCGGGACGTTCGGGATGCCAGTAGGCCGGGCGCACGCTGTCCATCAGCCACAGCCGCATGGCCGGATCGTCTTCCACGCCGGTGTCGAGATCCTTCAACCAGCGGTCCCACCAGCGCAGCGCCTCCTGCAGGAAGCCGATCGCCGGCAAGGGCGCGGCGAAATGCGGGTATTTGTGGATCCACGGTCCGACGATGCCCTTCGCCGGCGCCGACAGGTTCGTCACCAGATGCGAGATCGTGTTGCGATAGCCATCGTGCCAGCCGCCGATCGACAGCACCGCCGCGTCGATCACCCCATAGTCCTCGCAGACAGAGCCATGCTTCCAGTAGGCATCGCGCGTCTGGTGCGACAGCCAGGTCTCGGCGAGAAAGGGCGTGTTGTCCAGCCGCTCCAGCCACATTTCGCGCCACCGCTCGCCGACAAGGGCGGGGTCCGGCGGGCGCGAGGAATAGGACAGCATGTTGGCCGCCCAGCCGAGGTTTTCGTTCAGCAGGCAGCCGCCCTTGTAGTGGATGTCGTCGGCGTAGCGGTCGACGGTCGAGCAGAGCGTGATGATGGCCTTGAGCGCAGGCGGCCTCAGCGCCGCGACCTGCAGCGAATTGAAGCCGCCCCAGGAGATGCCCATCATGCCGACCCTGCCGTTGCACCAGGGTTGGGAGGCGGCCCAGGCGATGACGTCGCAGGCGTCCCGCAGCTCCTGCGGCGCGTATTCGTCCTCCATCAATCCGTCGGAGTCGCCGTTGCCGCGCATGTCGACACGGATGCAGGCGTAGCCATGGCCGGCGAAATACGGGTGGGTGAGCTCATCCCGCGCGGTCGTGCCGTCGCGCTTGCGGTAGGGCAGATGCTCAAGGATCGCAGGAACCGGGTTCTCCGCGGCATCTTCCGGCATCCAGATGCGTGCCGAGAGCCGGCACCCGTCGGGCATGACGATGCCGACGTCGGGATGCTCGACCACCCGGCGCGGGAAGGAGGTGACGGTCTTCATGACCGCATCCGACTATGCGGCGCGCGGCGAGGCAAGGCCTGAATGCGACACGGCCCGACTGGCGCGCTGAAAGGGGTGGTCGTCCGCTTCCCTTGTTATTGTGCAGTGCAGCAACGATATTGCTGCGACTGCGTTGCAGAGATTGCGTCCATCCCGGACGTCACAGAAGGGACGCCTCCATTGCGAAAAATCTCCGAAACGATCGCGCGGCTCACCGCGCTGCAGGCGCGGCTTGCGCCTCAGGCCGCTACCTCGGGCGTCTCAGACCGTCTCCATGCTCTTGCGCATTTCGGCACCAATCCGGGTGCGTTGGCAGCCAAATTCCACGTCCCCGACGGTATAGACAAAGGCGCTCCGCTCGTCGTCGTGCTGCACGGCTGCACACAGACCGCGGCCGGCTACGACCATCATTCCGGCTGGTCGCAACTCGCGGACGAAGCGGGCTTCGCACTCCTGTTTCCCGAGCAGCAACGCGCCAACAATCCGAATCTCTGCTTCAACTGGTTCCTTCCGGGTGATGCCAGGCGCGGTTCGGGCGAGGCACTTTCGATCCGGGAGATGATCGAGACGATGGTCGCGACACACGGTCTCGATCGGAATCGCATCTTCATAACCGGGCTCTCGGCGGGCGGCGCGATGGCCTCGGCGATGCTTGCCAGCTATCCGGAGGTCTTCGCGGGTGGCGCGATCATCGCCGGGCTTCCCTATGGCAGCGCGACCACGATACCGGAAGCCTTCGACCGAATGCGCGGCCATGGTGGTCCCTCCGAGGAGAACCTGCAACGGCTCGTCCAGAATGCCTCCACGCATGAAGGTCCGTGGCCGAGAATCTCGATATGGCACGGTTCGGCCGATCCAACCGTGGCCCCTTCGAACGCTGAAGCCCTGGTGACCCAGTGGCGCGGTGTCCATGCGCTTGAAAAGCGCCCGACGCGCTCCGAAGCATCTGGGCGTCATACCCGACATGTCTGGCACGACGCCGACGGGCTGGCGGCCATCGAGGTCAACATCATTGCGGGCATGGCCCATGGAACGCCCCTCGGAGGCGATGGCCTCGGCACTCCAGGACCGTTCATGCTCGATGTCGGCATCTCCTCGACGCGGGAGATCGCCCGCGTCTGGGGCATCGCGGATGCCGACGAGCGCGAACCCGCGCCATTGAGGCCTGATGCATCCGCCAAAGGAGAGCGACCGTCATTGAGCCTGCCCGCTGCAGAAAAGGTGAAGGTCGATGCTACAACCCGGCAACCTCGTTCCTCCCCGGGTTCGGCCGCCAACGCGCCTGGCGTAAGGACGATCATTGAAGATGCGTTGAAGGCCGCGGGATTGATGCGATAGGAGCGGCGCCCGCTGCCTGGGCCGTTTCAGGCAGAGGAGCGAGGTGGGTGCGGTCGCGGTTGCCGCCTAGTTCAACGGGATGTCGTTGTCCTGCTTCTGAGCCTGATAGGTCGCCGACAGGCTGTCGTAGGTCGCGGCCAGCGCGTCGGCGCGGGCGGAGAGGCGGGTGCGGTCGGGTTCGGGCAGGGCGGCGATCATCCGGCGCAGCGACCGGCCGGTCCAGAAGGCGTTGGTGGCGTTGTAGCCGCCGGGATCGAGGGTGAAGACCTCCTTCAGGATCTTCAAATCGTGCGGGATGGCGAAGGCGTCGCGCGAATCCTCGTGGCTGAAGAAGTAGTAGAAATTGTCGAAGCCGGTCCAGGTGATGGCGGAAAGGCAGAGCGAGCAGGGCTCGTGCGTTGCGAGGAAGATGCAGTCCTTTGTCTCGGGACGCTCGGCCTTCGGCAGTTCGTAGAAGCGCTTCAGCGCATGGACCTCGCCATGCCAGAGCGGGTTTTCCAGTTCGTTGTTGGTTTCGGCGATCACCACGGAGAGGTCGTCCTTGCGCAGGATCGCGGCGCCGAACAGCTTGTTGCCCGCCGCGACTCCTGCGGCGGTCTTCGGGACGATGTCGTGTCCCATTACGTCGAGCAGGCGTTCGATCAGGGCTGTGTCGGTCATGCGAGGCCCTCCGGCAAGGTGATTGTCCAGGGTTCGGCGAAATGGTGCTCTTCGAGGTTCTTTTCCGCGCCCGCGCGGTCGACCACGAGGAAGTCCTGCGGCTCGCCAATGGGCGTCAGCACCGCGTGCCAGAGGTTGCGCGGATAGTTCACGCCCTGGCCGGGAGCGGTGACGAAGGCGCGCGGCTCGCCGGGGATGCCATTGTTGTCATTGGCTACGACGACGAGGAAGGGACGCGGCGACAGTGGCATGAAGGCCTGGCTGCCGAACGGATGGCGCTCCATCAGCGTGAGCCTGAGCGGGAAGGCGTAGGGCGTGGCGCGGAAGATGGAGAGGATGACGCGCGCATTGGTGCCTGCTGCTTCAGCGGTGGCGACGTCGTGGTAGCGCTCGCACTTGCCGGCATTGATCGGATAGTGGTTCGGCCAGTCCGTATCGAGCACGTCGCCGAAGGGAGCGAAGGCCCCGCGGGTCAGGGGGCGGGCGGTGAGGGTGCGGGTCACGGGCAAGGAACTGCGCCCCCTCCACCACGCTTCGCGTGGTCCCCCTCCCCCGTAAACGGGGGAGGATTAACGTTGAGGCCGGCCGCGACCCTGGATCCTCCCCTGCGAAGCGGGGGAGGGGAACCGCCGAAGGCGGTGGAGGGGGCGCCAGCCGCTTTTTCCATCGTCATCGCCGCCACAGCTTCGGATGCCGGTTGACATCCTTGTAGAGCAGGTAGCGGAATTTGCCCGGCCCGCCGGCGTAGCAGGCCTGCGGGCAGAAGGCGCGCAGCCACATGAAGTCGCCGGCTTCCACCTCCACCCAGTCCTGGTTGAGCTTGTAGACCGCCTTGCCCTCCAGCACGTAGAGCCCGTGCTCCATGACGTGGGTTTCCATGAAGGGGATGATCGCGCCGGGCTCGAAGGTGACGATGTTGACGTGCATGTCGTGGCGCAGGTCCTCGGGATCGACGAAACGGGTCGTCGCCCATTTGCCGGCGGTGCCGGGCATGGAGAGCGGCACCACGTCCTGGTCGTTGGAGAACTGGAGCAGCGGCATGTCGATGCCGTCCACCTTCTCGTAGATCTTGCGGATCCAGTGGAATTTCGCCGGCACGGTGCCGGTGTTGCGCAGCGTCCAGCCGCTGCCGGGGGGCAGGAAGGCCCAGCCGCCCTTGAGCATGCGGTGCGCGACGCCGTCGACGGTGACCGTCAGCTCGCCGTCCATCAGGAAGATGACGCCCTCGGCCTCCGCATCCGGTTCCGGGCGGTCGCTGCCGCCGCCCGGCGAGACGTCCATCACATATTGCGTGAAGGTCTCCGAGAAGCCGGAGAGCGGCCGTGCGATGATCCAGGCGATGGTGCGCTGCCAGTGCGGCAGGTAGGAGGTGACGATCTCGCGCATCACGCCGCGCGGGATGAAGGCATAGGCCTCGGTGAAGACCGCGCGGCCGGTGAGCAGGTCAGTCTGCGGCGGATGGCCTCCGGGCGGGGCGACATATTGGGGTCCGGCCATCTCTGTTGTCCTTCCTAGGCCGGGAGCAGGTCGCGCAGCCGGTACCAGGCGATGCGCTCCACCTGCCGGCAGGCTGCTGCGAATTCCTCGTCGCGATCGTTCGCCAGACGCGCGCCGAAGGCTTCCAGGATCGAGGCCTTGGTGTTGTCGCGCACCGCGATGATGAACGGGAAGCCGAATTTCGCGACATAGTCGGCGTTGAGCTGCGTGAAGGTCTCGCGCTCGGCGTCGGTCAGCGCGTCGAGGCCGGCAGAGGCCTGTTCCGAGGTCGATTCCGCCGTCAGCCGCCTTGCGGCGGCGAGCTTGCCGGCGAGGTCCGGATGCGCCTTCAGCACGCCCAGCCGCTCGTCCTCGCTCGCCGAGCGGAAGGCGCGGCAGAGCGCGTTGTGCAGGCCGCCAGCCGAATCGTGCGCCGGGCCGAGTTCCAGCTCGAAGGCGCGCTCGGCGACCCAGGGCGAATGCTCGAAGATCGAGCCGAAGCGGGCGACGAAGTCCGCGCGGTTCATGCGCGAGGGGCGAAGCGCTGCCGGCCGGTAGGGGTGGTGTTCGCGCCAGTGGCGGGCGATGTCGGTGCGCCGCGCGATCCAGACCCGGTCGTGGGACTGGACATAGTCGATGAAGCGCTTCAGCGCCGCCGCGCGGCCCGGACGCCCGACGAGGCGGCAATGCAGACCGATGTTCATCATCGACGGCCGGCCGGCGCGGCCTTCGGCGTAATGCGTGTCGAAGGCGTCCTTGAGGTAGGTGAAGAACTGCTGACCTTCGGCATAGCCAGCCTGGATGGCGAAGCGCATGTCGTTGGCGTCGAGCGTGTAGGGCAGGATCAGCTGGGGCGGGATCGCGTTGCCGTGGCCGTCATGGTCGAGCCAGTAGGGCAGGTCGTCGTCCATCGTGTCCGAGACGTAGTCGAAGCCGCCCTCGGCGGCGGCGAGCCGCACGGTGTTGACCGAGGTGCGGCCGGTGTACCAGCCGCGCGGACGCTCGCCGGTCACCTCGGCATGCAGGCGGATCGCCTCTTCCATATGCGCGCGCTCGACCTCCTCGGGCGTATCGCGGTAGTCGATCCATTTAAGCCCGTGCGAGGCGATCTCCCAGCCGGCGGCCTGCATCGCCGCGACCTGGTCGGGCGAGCGCGCAAGCGCGGTGGCGACGCCGTAGATCGTCAGCGGGATACCGGCCGCTGTGAACATGCGATGCAGCCGCCAGAAGCCGGCGCGGGCGCCGTATTCGTAGATCGATTCCATGTTCCAGTGGCGCTGGCCCGGCCAGGGCTGGGCGCCGGTGATCTCGGACAGGAACGCCTCCGAAGCGGCGTCGCCATGCAGGATCGAGTTCTCGCCGCCTTCCTCGTAGTTCAGCACGAACTGGACGCAGACATGGGCGCCGCCCGGCCATTTTGGATCGGGCGGATTGGCCCCGTAGCCGCGCATGTCGCGCACATAGCGTCCTGGTTCGGTCATCGGTGTCCTGCCGGGAGGTCAACTGCTCCCATTCAACACTATCAAAGGGGATCAATGCGATACCCCTCGAAAATTTTGAAAGTCTTTGTGTAGCCACGCGCCGCGCCAGGGCTTATCCATTCCCTTAAAATGCCGCACAATCCGCAGGCACGGCGAATGCCGTGCCTGGACAAGAGGCAGGAACGAATGGCGCAAGGCAGCGGCGGAAAGCTGACAACCCACGTGCTGGACACCGCGACGGGCAAGCCGGCGGCCGGCCTGGAGATCTGGCTCTACCGGGTCAGCGGCAATTCGCACAAGAAGATCAAGGCGGTGAAAACCAACGCCGACGGACGCTGCGACGAGCCGCTGTTGGCCGGCAAGGATTTTAAGACCGGGCAGTACGAGCTGGTGTTCTTCGCCGGGGACTATCTGCGGGCGCAGGGAACCGACCTGCCCGACCCACTGTTCCTCGACCAGGTGCCGATCCGCTTCGGCATGGCGGACGACGCGCACTATCACGTGCCGCTTCTCATCTCGCCCTATGGCTATTCGACCTACAGGGGGAGCTGACCGCAATGACAGCCATCCGCTCCACGATCCGCTTTCTCCTGAACGACGAGACGGTCGAGATCGCAGACCTCAGGCCGGACGAAACCCTGCTCGACTGGCTGCGGTTGCGCCGGTCGCTGCGCGGCACGAAGGAAGGCTGTGCGGAGGGCGACTGCGGCGCCTGCACTGTGCTGGTGGGGCGGCTGGCCGGCGACGGGCTGGTCTACGAGAGCGTCAATGCCTGCATCCGGTTTCTCGCCAGCCTCGACGGCTGCCATGTGGTCACGGTGGAACATCTCAAGGGCCAGAACGGCCGGCTGCATCCGGTGCAGCAGGCGATGGTCGACTTTCACGGCTCGCAGTGCGGCTTCTGCACGCCGGGCTTCGTGATGTCGCTCTACGGCTTGTGGATGCGCGAGCCGTGGCCGTCGGAGGCGGCAATCGAGAAGGCGCTGCAGGGCAATCTCTGCCGCTGCACCGGCTACGACGCGATCGTCAAAGCCGCCAAGGCGATCTCGGAATATGGCGTCGCGGCCGACAGCGAACTCGCCGCTGAACGTGGCCGCATCAGCGACGCGCTGTGGGAGATGCGCGACGGCTCGCGGGTCGAGATCGGGTCGGGCAAGGACCGGCTGGTCATTCCCGTCTCGGCGGATGATCTGGCCGAGGTTCTCGACGCGGAGCCGGGCGCGCGCATCGTCGCCGGCTCGACAGATGTCGGCCTGTGGGTGACCAAGTTCATGCGCGATATCGCGCCGGTCGTCTTCGTCGGCCATCTCGACGACCTGAAGGGCATCGAGGAGACGGACGGCATGCTGACGATCGGCGCCGGCGTCACCTACACCGAGGCGCGCGAGACGCTTGCGGCGCGCATCCCGGCCTTGGGTCCGCTGATCGACCGGATCGGCGGCGAGCAGGTGCGCAACATGGGCACAATCGGCGGCAACATCGCCAACGGTTCGCCCATCGGCGACACGCCGCCACCGCTGATCGCGCTGGGGGCCTCGATCACGCTGCGCAAGGGCGGTGCCCGGCGGACGATCCCACTCGAAACCTTCTTCGTCGCCTATGGCAAGCAGGACCGGCAGGCGGGCGAGTTCGTCGAGGCGGTGCACGTGCCGCTGCCGAAGGCGGGCGCGCATTTCGGCGTGCACAAGGTCACCAAGCGCCGCGACGAGGACATCACCGCGACGCTCGGCGCGTTCCATGTCGAGGTCGAGGGCGGTCGCGTGGCCTCGGCGCGCATCGCCTATGGCGGCATGGCGGCGACGCCGAAGCGGGCGAGCGCGGTCGAGGCGGCGCTTGTCGGCCAGGAATGGTCGGTCGCGACCGTCGAGGCGGCGATGGCGGAGTATGCAAAAGACTTCACGCCGCTGTCAGACATGCGCGCTTCGGCAGAGTACCGCATGACCGTGGCGAAGAACCTGCTGTTGCGCTTCTATTTCGAGACGACCGGCACGAAGAAGCCGATCACCGTCACGCGGGAGCGCGCGGCATGACGCACCACGCCCCCAACCTTCGCGCCGAAAAAATCTCCGGCGGCGTCGCGACCGATCGGCGGCACGATTCCGCGCACAAGCATGTCACCGGTACGGCGGTTTACATCGACGACATGCCGGAGCCCGCCGGCCTGCTGCACGGCTGCCTGGGCCTGTCCACGGCGACACATGCCAAGGTTCTGTCGATGGATCTCGATGCCGTGCGCACCGCGCCGGGTGTGAAGCTGGTGCTGACCGGCAAGGACATGCCGGCCTCCAACGACATCAGTCCGACCGGCCGGCACGACGAGCCGGTGCTCGCCGACGGGCTGGTGCAGTTCTATGGCCAGCCGATCTTCGCCGTGATCGCCGAGACGCGCGAGCAGGCGCGGCGCGCCTGCCGGCTGGCGAAGGTGGAATATGAGGAGCTGCCCTTCTTCACCGATGTCGGCGAGACGGACCGCAGGAACGGCAAGATGGTGACGCCGCCGCTGAAGCTGGAGCGCGGCGACGCGGAGGGCGCGATCGCCTCCGCCCCGCGCCGGCTCAGCGGCCAGATGCGCTGCGGCGGGCAGGATCATTTCTATCTCGAGGGCCAGATCGCGCTTGCCGTGCCGGGCGAGGACCAGGACGTGACCGTCTATTCCTCGACGCAGCATCCAAGCGAAGTGCAGCATATGGTGGCGCATGTGCTGGGCGTGCCCTCGCACGCGGTCACCATCGAGATCCGCCGCATGGGCGGCGGCTTCGGCGGCAAGGAGACTCAAGGCAACCAGTTCGCGGCGATCGCGGCCGTGGCTGCGAAGAAGCTCCATCGCGCGGTAAAGATCCGCCCGGACCGCGACGACGACATGACCGCGACCGGCAAGCGGCATGACTTCCTGATCGACTACGAGGTGGGCTTCGACGACGAGGGACGCATCCTCGGCGCGGATTTCCACTACGCGGCGCGCTGCGGCTTCTCCTCCGACCTGTCGGGGCCGGTGACCGACCGCGCGCTGTTCCATTGCGACAACGCCTATTTCTACCCGGCGGTGAAGGCGACTTCGGCGCCGCTCTACACCAACACGGTCTCGAACACGGCGTTCCGAGGCTTCGGCGGGCCGCAGGGCATGGTGGGCGCGGAGCGCATCATCGACGAGGTGGCGTTCGCGCTGGGCAAGGACCCGCTCGAGATCCGCAAGGTCAATTTCTACGGCGTGGGCGAGCGCGACGTGACGCCCTACCATCAGACGGTCGAGGACAACATCCTCGAGCGGATCGTCGGCGAGTTGGAGGCGAGTTCGGACTATGAGCGGCGGCGGCGCGAGATCGCGGCGTTCAACACCAACAGCCCGATCGTCAAGCGCGGCATCGCGCTGACGCCGGTGAAGTTCGGCATCTCGTTCACCGCGACCTTCTACAACCAGGCCGGCGCGCTGGTGCATGTCTATACCGACGGATCGGTGCACCTGAACCATGGCGGCACCGAGATGGGGCAGGGGCTTTACGTCAAGGTGGCGCAGGTGGTGGCCGAGGAGTTCCAGATCGACATCGAACAGGTGAAGATCACGGCGACGACGACCGGCAAGGTGCCGAACACCTCGGCGACGGCCGCTTCGTCCGGCACGGACCTCAACGGCATGGCGGCGCAGAACGCGGCGCGGCAGATCAAGGACCGGCTGATCGACTTCGCAGCCGAAAAGCACGGCGTGCCCAAGGAGCAGGTCGTATTCCTGCCCAACCGCGTGCGGGTCGGCAACCAGGAAATCGCCTTCGCCGACCTGATCCGGCAGGCCTATATGGCGCGCGTGCAGCTTTCGGCGGCGGGCTTCTACAAGACGCCGAAGATCCACTGGGATCGCGACAAGGGGCAGGGACGGCCGTTCTACTACTTCTCCTATGGCGCTTCCTGCTCCGAAGTGTCGATCGACACGCTGACGGGTGAGTATGTCGTCGAGCGCACCGACATCCTGCACGAGACCGGCAAGTCGCTGAACCGGGCGATCGACCTCGGCCAGATCGAGGGCGGCTTCATCCAGGGCATGGGATGGCTGACCACCGAGGAACTGGTGTGGGACGAAAAGGGCCGGCTCAGGACGCATGCGCCCTCGACCTACAAGATCCCGCTCGCCTCCGACCGGCCGAAGATCTTCAACGTGACGCTGGCCGACTGGCCGGAGAACGTCGAGCCGACGGTGCACAAGTCGAAGGCCGTGGGCGAGCCGCCGTTCATGCTCGCGATGTCGGTGCTGCACGCGCTGTCCGACGCGGTCGCCAGCGTCGCCGACCATCGCATCTGCCCCCGCCTCGACGCACCCGCCACGCCGGAGCGCGTGCTGATGGCGGTGGAGCGGGTGCGGCGCGAGGCGGGAACGCAAGGTTGAATGTTGGCTACATTGTAGCTACATTCGTCCGGTAGGCAGCGAAGGAGAGCGGACAGATGTCCTCGGACAGCGTGGTCAGGGCGCGCATCGACAGCCGCACCAAGGAAAAGGCGATGGTCGCATTGGACGCGATGGGCCTGTCGGTGTCGGATGCCATCCGGCTGCTGATGATCCGGATCGCCCAAGAGCAGAGGCTGCCATTCGACGTGAAGGTGGCCAAGCCTGCGACCGCGAAGGCGGTCAAGGAACTCGAAGGGGGAAAAGGCCAGCGCTATGCCGACGTGGACGACCTCATGAAGGATCTCGGGATCTGATTGATGCTTACCCCGGTCACGTCGAGCCGATTCAAGCGTGACGTGAAGAAGATGGAGAAGCGCGGCAAGGACATGCGGAAGCTGCGCGATGTGCTGACATTGCTGATCGAGGAGCGCCCCGTTCCGGAAACCTTGCGCGATCATCCGTTGCGCGGCGATTGGGCCGGGTTTCGCGACCTTCATATCGAGCCGGACTGGTTGCTTCTCTACCGGGTCGCCGGGGACGAACTCCAACTGGCGCGGACGGGAACGCATGCAGATTTGTTCAAGGAGTAGTTTACAGCAACGGAGCGCATCGTCATGACCGCCTCCCGCGCCAATCTTGCCCGTTTCCTCGACGCGCATCCGCAGGTCGTGCTGGTGGAGGTGGTCGAGGCGCTGGGTTCGACCCCGCGCGAGAAGGGCGCGTGGATGCTGGTTTCGCCGGGCGCGATGTTCGAGACCATCGGCGGCGGCCAGCTCGAATTCATGGCGATCGACCGCGCGCGCGAGATGCTGGCCGGCGGTGGCGCCGCCCCTCATCCGCCCTTCGGGCACCTTCTCCCCGCAAGCGGGGAGAAGGGAGAGCGTCTCTCGATCCCCCTCGGGCCAGAGATCGGACAGTGCTGTGGCGGGCGGGTTGAGCTGTCGGTCCGCGTCGCGGACGACAGGATTCGCGCGGAGCTGTTGCGGCAGGCGGAAGCCGAAGAGGCGAAGCTGCCGCGGATTCTGATCTTCGGCGGCGGACATGTCGGCCATGCGCTGGCCGCAGCCTTCGCGCTGCTGCCGGTGAAGGTGATCGTGGTCGACGTGCGTGTTGAGGCGCTGGACGGGATGCCGCCGGCCGTCGACACGCTCTTGACGCCGATGCCGGAAGAGGCGGTGCGCGATGCGCCGCCCGGCAGCGCCTTCGTGGTGCTGACGCACGACCACGCGCTTGATTTCCTGATCGTCGCGGAGGCGCTGAAGCGCGACGACGCGGCCTATGTCGGCATGATCGGCTCGAAGACCAAGCGCGCCACCTTCCGGAGCTGGTATCTGAAGGAGGCCGGCGGCGACGAGGCGGCTTTATCGTGCCTCGTCTCCCCGATCGGCGGCGAAGGCGTGCGCGACAAGCGGCCGGCGGTGATCGCCGCGTTGGCGGCAGCCGAGATCATGACCGCGCTGAGCCGGAACCGAGCGGCATAGCCTCACCGAGAGCGGGACTGCCCGTCGGGGTGTCGCGAATGTGGCGGAACCTTGTCAGCGCACGATTGTTACTCCTCCGCAATCAACTGGAGGGCCCAACATGCACGGCATCATCTATCTGGTCGGCCTCGTGGTCGTGATCCTGTTCATCCTGTCCGCTCTCGGCCTGCGCTGAACTCGGGAACAGGAGACAAGACAATGTCCATCAGCGAAGCCCCCGCCACCGTCGTGGTCTCGGAAACCGGACCTACGGACGGCACATCCTACGTCGACTGGCCGGCGATCTTTGCCGGCGTCGTGCTCGCCAGCGCGCTGTCGCTGGTCCTTCTCACCTTCGGATCGGCCATCGGCCTGTCCATGACCTCGGCGCGGGAAGGCCAGTCGGCCTCGCTGTTCTGGATCGCCATCGTCGGCGGCCTCTGGATCCTGTGGGTTCAGGTCATCGCCTCCTTCGCCGGCGGTTATCTCACCGGTCGCATGCGCCGTCGTATCGGCGACGCCAGCGAATATGAATCGGACGTACGTGACGGCTCAAACGGCCTCGTCACCTGGGCGCTCGGCACCTTGGTGGCAGGCGCGATCGCCTATTCCGGGCTGATGGGCGCAGCCAATGTCGCCGGGCAGACGGCAGGTGCGGTGGCGTCGGCGGCGGGCAATGCGGCTGCGGCGGTCGCCGATCCGTCCGACCTGCTCATCGATCGCACCCTGCGCGGCCGTCCGGATGCCGCACCGCTGTCCGATGCGGACCGGGCTGCGGTCGGCCGCATTCTCGTCTCGGCCGCCACCGGCGACACGATCGACCCTGCCGACCGCGACTATCTCGCCTCTGTGGTCGCCGCGCGGGCCGGCATTTCGCCCGAGGAAGCCGGCCAGCGGATCGACCAGGCCGTGGCGCAGGCGAGGGAAATCGAGGCCCAGGCCCGTGAGACGGCCGAGCAGGCGAGGAGGGCGTCTCTCGTGGCGGCCTTCCTGGCGGCGGCCTCGTTGCTGGTTGGTGCGGCCGTGTCCTACGGCGCGGCGACGATGGGCGGCAACCATCGCGACAAGCAGACCGTGGTGGAGGGGTGGTATCGTCCCTGGTGATGAGCGGGCAGAAAGACGTCCCGGAGGCCGCCGCGAGGCGGCCTTCTGCTTGCAGACGGTTCCGTCATCCTCGGCCTTGTGCCGAGGATCTGCCGGCCGTGGCGATCTTTGCGACAGGCCGCTCCGGCCAGCGGCAATAGATTCTCGGGACAAGCCCGAGAATGACGCGAGCATGGAGAGGCGCGCCGCAGGCTTGCCCTTGTTTCAGCTGCCTTTGAGAATCTCGCGGATCAGGCGCTGGCAGCGCTCGGCCATGAAGTCGAGCAGCAGCCTGATCTTCTGGTCCTGGAAATTGCGGTGCGGATAGACTGCTGCGAGCTGCACCGGCGGCGGGGCGTTGTCCGGCAGGATGACCTTCAGCCGCCAGTCGCGCAGGAACGGCTCGACCTCGAAGCGCGGCTTGTTGACGATGCCGTGGCCGGCGAGCGCCCAGCCGGTGAGCACGTCGCCGTCGTCGGAATCGTAGGGGCCGCGCACGTCGAACTTGCGGTAGCCGGACGCCGTCTTCAGTGTCCAGAAATGCTCGCGGATGCCCGGATAGCGCAGCATCAGGCAGTCGTGGCCGGCATCGACCAGTTCTTCGGGCGTCCCGGGCTCGCCGCGCTCCTCCAGATAGGAAGGAGCCGCGACCAGGACGCGTTCGCACTCCATGATGCCGCGCATCTTCAGGCTCGAATCCTCCAGCGTGCCGAGCTTGAAGGCGACGTCGATGCCTTCCTTCATGATGTCGACGTCGTGGTCGGAGAGCCGCAGTCGAACCTCGATCTCGGGATAGCGGCGGCGGAATTCCGGGATGCCCGAGGCGATGAGCCTGCGGCCGAGGCCGAGCGGGGCGGTAACACGGATCGTGCCGCGCGGCCGGCCCGACAGGGCGCTGACGGCGGCCTCTGCCTCGGTGACGGCCTCGAGCACCCGCCTCGCGCCTTCGTAGAACACGCGGCCGTGCTCGGTGGGGGTCAACTGGCGGGTGGTGCGGTTGAACAGCCGCACGCCGAGATACTTTTCCAGTTCCTTGATGCGGTTCGACGCCACCGCGGGCGAGATGCGCATGTCGCGGCCGGCCGCGGACAGATTCTCCAGCTCCACGACGCGGACGAAGACGGCGATGTTGTCGAGATAGGCCATGAATTGCCTCGCTTTGCATCTTTCCTAGGCAATCGTCGGGTCATTATCCAGATTTTTTTGAAAGTCATCGGGCGTGCCGGCCCTTTCCCTTCGCAACGCAGCATTTACAGTGAACCGGCTGACGAACAGGGGCGGATCGATGCAGGACCTTGCGCTTTTCTGGGACTGGCTCTCCTTCGCCGTGCGCTGGCTGCACGTCGTCACGGCCATCGCCTGGATCGGCTCTTCCTTCTATTTCATCGCGCTGGACCTGGGTCTGCGCCAGCGCCCCGGCCTGCCGGCAGGCGCGCATGGCGAGGAGTGGCAGGTGCACGGCGGCGGCTTCTACCACATCCAGAAATACCTGGTCACGCCGGCCGAGATGCCAGAGCACCTGACCTGGTTCAAGTGGGAGAGCTACGCGACATGGCTGTCGGGCTTCGCCATGCTCTGCGTCGTCTACTATGCGGGCGCCGATCTCTTCCTGATCGACCGCAACGTGCTCGACGTATCGCCGACGGTGGCGATCCTGATCTCGCTCGCCTCGCTGGCGCTGGCCTGGCTGTTCTACGACCAGCTCTGCAAGTCGCCGCTGGGCAACAACGACACGGCGCTGATGCTGGTGCTCTACGTGTTCCTGGTGGCGATGGCGTGGGGCTACACGCAGCTCTTCACCGGCCGGGCCGCCTTCCTGCATCTCGGTGCGATCACCGCCACGGTGATGTCGGCCAATGTCGCGCTGGTGATCATCCCCAACCAGAAGATCGTGGTGGCCGACCTGATCGCGGGCCGCAAGCCCGACCCGAAATACGGCAAGATCGCCAAGACCCGGTCGCTGCACAACAACTACCTGACGCTGCCCGTCATCTTCCTGATGCTCTCCAACCATTACCCGCTCGCCTTCGCGACCGAGTTCAACTGGGTCATCGCCTCGATCATCTTCATCATCGGCGTGCTGATCCGGCACTATTTCAACACCGTGCATGCGCGGAAGGGCAATCCGCACTGGACCTGGGGCGCGACCGTCGTCCTGTTCATCATCATCATGTGGCTGTCGACCGTGCCGGCGGTGCTGACGGGCGAGAAAAAGGTGTCGAGTGCGGCCGAGACCTTCATCGCCTCGGCGCATTTTCCTGCGGTGAAGGACACCGTCATCAGCCGCTGCTCGATGTGCCACACGGCCGAGCCGGCCTGGGACGGCCTCTACCGCGCGCCGAAGGGCGTGATCCTGGACAACGATGCCGACATCGCCGAGCACGCGCGCGAGATCTATCTCCAGGCCGGCCGCAGCCACGCCATGCCGCCGGGCAACGTGACCGAGGTCACGCCCGAGGAACGCGCACTGCTCACGGCGTGGTTCGAGGGGGCGGGGAAGTGACCTCCCTCCTCATCCGCGGCCGCACGCTCTCCTTCCTCCGCGCGCCGGAGGCGGCGGACGACCATGCAGCTTACGCCTATGACGAGGATGGCGCGGTGCTGGTGCGCGAGGGGAAGATCGTCGCGAGCGGCGATTACAATGCGGTGAGGGCGCAGGCTGGGCCGGACACCGGGGCCGTCGACCACCGGCCTCACCTGATCCTGCCCGGCTTCATCGACGGCCATGTGCACGTGCCGCAGATGCAGATCATCGCCTCCTATGGCGCGGAACTGCTGGACTGGCTGAACACCTATACGTTTCCCGAGGAATCGAAGTTTGCCGACGCGCAGCATGCCCGGCGCATCGCGCGGCTGTTCCTCGACGAGATGGTGCGGCAGGGCACGACGACGGTCGCGGCCTACTGCTCGGTGCACAAGGCAAGCGCGGAAGCGTTCTTCGAGGAGAGCCATTCGCGCAACATGCTCAACATCGCCGGCAAGGTGATGATGGACCGGCACGCGCCCGACGCCGTGCTCGACACGCCGCAGTCGGGCTATGACGACACCAAGGCGCTGATCGCCGAATGGCACGGCAAGGGGCGTCAGCTCTACGCGATCACGCCGCGCTTCGCGATCACCTCGACGCCCGAACAGATGGAGATGGCGCAGGCGCTGGCGCGCGAGCATCCGGACTGCCACATTCAGACGCATCTTTCGGAGAACCATGCCGAGATCCGCTGGACGGAGGAACTCTACCCGGAGGCGCAGGACTATACCGACGTCTATGCCCGCTATGGGCTGCTGGGCTCGAAGACGCTGCTTGGGCACTGTATCCATCTGTCGGAGCGCGAGGCGGATGCGATGTCGGAGGCCGGGTCGGTCGCGGTGTTCTGCCCGACCTCGAACCTCTTCCTCGGCTCGGGCCTGTTCGATTACCAGCGCTACCGGCGGCGCGCGAAGCCGCTGAGGATCGCGACGGCGACCGATGTCGGCGGCGGCACCAACTATTCGATGCTGCGCACCATGGACGAGGCCTACAAGGTGATCGCGCTCAACGGCGAGAAGCTCGAGCCGCTGAGGAGCTTCTGGCAGCTGACGCGCGGCAATGCGGAATCGCTGTCGATCGCCGACCGCGCCGGCACGCTGGAGGCCGGTTCCGATGCCGACCTCGTCGTGCTCGACGCCCGCGCAACGCCCGGCATGGCGCTGCGCATGGAGACGGTGAAGACGCTGTCGGAGGAACTGTTCCTGCTGCAGACGCTCGGCGACGACCGCGCCGTGAAGCAGGTCTATATCGCAGGGCGGGCGGCGAAGGACGTTTGACTTCCCCGGCCGCGACGATAGGGTCGCCGCCCGGAGGAGCCCATGCCCGCAGCCGACGACATCGCAAAGATCATCGAGCAGGAGAAAGCGCTGGTGTTCGGCGCTTTCGACGAGGCTGCGGCGTTCGAGTTGGGCAGTGCGCTGCGGGCGAGGGCGCTTGCGGAGAACCTGCCGATTAACATCGACATCCGTCTCTGGGACCGGCCGCTGTTCTATGCCGCGATGCCGGTTTCACGGGCCTCGAACCAGGATTGGGCGCGGCGCAAGATCAATGCCGTGCGCCACTTCCTGAAGCCGAGCTATCGGCTGTTTCTCGAGCAGGGCGGAAAGGATCAGGTCATCGCCGCGCATCACGGCCTGCCTGCGACGGACTACATCTTCGCCGGCGGGGCTTTCCCGATTCGCGTGCGCAATGCAGGCGTGATCGGCGCCGTGGCGATCTCCGGACTGCCGTCGCGAGAAGATCACAACACGGTCGTGGCCGTTCTCGCGGACCTGCTCGGCGCTGACGGCGCTTCCCTCGCGCTCGGGCCGGAGTGAGGCGTGCCGCGTCTCGCCGCCAATCTCTCGACGCTGTTCACCGACACGCCGTTCCTCGACCGGTTCGAGCGGGCGGCGAAGGCCGGGTTCACGGCCGTCGAGTTCCAGTTTGCCTATGTCTTCGAGCCGGCTGAGATCGCGGCGCGGCTCTCCGGCACCGGGCTGACGCTGGTGCTGTTCAACATGCCGGCGGGCGACTGGGAGCACGGCGACCGGGGGCTCGCGGTGCGACCCGCCCGGCGCGAGGAGTTCCGCACGGGCGTCGGCCAGGCGATCGATCTTGCGCTCGAGCTCGGCTGCACGCGGCTGCATATGCTGGCCGGCGTCGTGTCGCCGGGTGACGACGAGGAGACGTTGCGCGCCACCTATGTCGACAATCTGCGCTACGCGGCCCAGTTTTGTGCGACGGCCGGCATCCAGGTGCTGATCGAGCCGATCAGCCGCGAATCCGTGCCGGGTTATTTTCTGACCGGGCTCGACATGGCGGCCGATCTGATCGACGAGGCGGGTGAGGACAACGTCTTTCTCCAGTATGACCTCTACCACCGCCGCTTCGTCGGCGAGGATCTTGTTTCGCCCTATCTGAAACACGCGGATCGCATCCGCCACGTGCAGGTGGCCGGCTGGCCGGGCCGCCATGAGCCGGATATCGGCGTGCTGGACTGGCAGGCGGCTTTCGCCGCGCTGGACGGGGCGAACTATGCTGGCTTTGTCGGCTGCGAATACTGGCCGGCGGGCAAGACCGAGGACGGGCTGGGCTGGGCGCGGCCGTGGCTTGGGGGATCCGAATGAGCGCGTTCGACGCCAGGCACCTGTTCACCGCCATGTTCGAGGCGGCGGTGGCGGCGGCCGATCCGGAACGGATCATGCGCGACGTTCTGCCGGCGCAGCCGAAGGGGCGGACGGTGGTGATCGGCGCCGGCAAGGGCTCTGCCCAGATGGCGCGCGCCTTCGAGCGCGCCTGGGACGGACCGCTCTCCGGGCTGGTCGTCACGCGCTATGGCTATGCCGCGCCCTGCGAGCGGATCGAGGTCATCGAGGCGGCGCACCCGGTGCCGGATGCCGCGGGACTTGTGGGCGCACGGCGGCTGTTTGAGACGGTAAAGGACCTGACAGAGGATGACCTCGTCGTGGCGCTGATCTCTGGCGGCGGCTCGGCGCTGCTGCCCTGTCCAGCCGGAGACCTGACGCTGGACGATGAGATCGCGGTCAACCGCGCATTGCTCGCTTCCGGCGCGCCGATCTCGGCGATGAACACGGTGCGCAAGCACGTCTCGGCGATCAAGGGCGGCCGGCTCGCCGCTGCGGCCTTTCCGGCGAAGGTCGTGTCGCTGATCGTGTCCGACATCCCCGGCGACCAGCCTTCGCTGGTCTCGTCCGGCCCGACCGTGCCGGACGCCTCGACTCGCGCGGATGCGCTGGAGATCGTGGCGGCATATCGCATGGACCTGCCCGGCGCGGTGATGCGGCACCTCAACTCGCCGGCGGCGGATGCGCCGCTGCCGGACGATCCGCGCTTTGCACGCAACGAGGTGCGCGTGATCGCGTCCGCCGCGAAGTCGCTGGAGGCGGCGGCCGAGGTCGCGCGCCGGGCCGGGCTGGAGGCCGTCATCCTCTCCGACGCGATCGAGGGCGAGGCGCGCGAGGTGGCGAAGGTGCACGCGGCGATCGCGCGCGAAGTGGCTGCGAAGGAGCGGCCCTTCCGCAAGCCGGTGGCGATCCTGTCCGGCGGCGAGACGACGGTGACGCTGCGCGGAACGGGCGGGCGCGGCGGCCGCAACGGCGAGTTCCTGCTGTCTCTGGCCATCGGTATCGAGGGCGTCGACAGTGTCCATGCCTTCGCGGCCGACACGGACGGCATTGATGGATCGGAACAGAACGCCGGTGCCTTCGCGGATTCGACCAGTGTCGCGCGGCTGCGGGCAAAAGGCCTGGACGCCAAGGCGCTGCTCAACGCCAACGACAGCTGGGGCGCCTTCGCCGCGCTCGGCGACCTGTTCCAGCCGGGGCCGACGGGGACGAATGTGAACGACCTGAGAGCCGTTCTCGTCAGGTAGTTCCGGCCGCCGGGTTTTTCTCCGCCTTTCTGGACATGATGACCGCAAGCGGATTCGGCTTTGGTTTGCCCGTGCGCATCAGCGTATTGGTGTCGTGGTGATCGAACGGGTTGGGCTGGCCGCCGACGCGCAGAACAGAATGCTGCGCATAGCTCCAGCGGTCTTCGCCATGGATCGTGACGACGATCCTGTAGCTGTCGGTCCGGAAGTTGGCCTCCAGAAAATCCGTCGAGCACACCCCATAATTGGTCTGGCCGCGCTTGGCCGCCACGGCGAACGTCGTGTCGTCCGGTTTTGCATGGCCGGAGGCGAGAACCACCTGGCCGCGCGGGATCGCGATCGTCTGCATGACGAGGCCGGTCGCCGGCTCCCAAAGCCAGTAGCCCACCTGATCGTGGAAGGTGATGTCTTCGTCGGCGGTGTTGATGTGGATGTGATAGCGCAGGCCGTAGAACAACTGCGGCCCGTTGGTCTGCGGATCGATCGGGTCCATGCGAACATGCTCGATATAGACATCGCGTTCGGGACCATCGGCCTTGGGATTGAGGTCGACGCCCTTCGTCGCTTTCCAGCTGCCAGCCAAGGGCCGCAACGGGCCGAGATTGGCGAGCGTATCCGGGTCGAAATCCGGTTCGGTGAATATGTCCTGATGGAGCCGCATGCGACCATTTCCCTCGCGTAGACGGCAAGGTGCGCGCCGAGACGGCAGAGAGTCAACGCCCGCGAGCATCCATCGACCGCGTGTCGTCCATGAGCGTTCTCACACGCTTGAGATCGTCGAGAAACCGCTCGCGCTCTGCTGCCTTGGCGTCGTCCGGCAGGCGCAGCAGGTAGGAGGGGTGGACGGTCAGGAACACCTTCAGGCCGTCCTCCCGCGTCACCGTCTGGCCCCGCATCCTGGTGATCGGCACTGCCTTGCCGAGCAGGGATTGCGCCGCGGTCGCGCCGAGCGCCACGACGAGATCCGGCCTGATCAGCTTCAGCTCACGGTCGATCCACCAGCGGCAGGCCTGCACCTCGCCGGCGTTCGGCCTGGAATGGATACGGCGCTTGCCGCGCGGCTCGAACTTGAAGTGCTTCACCGCATTGGTGACATAGGTCGTCGCGCGGTCGATGCCGGCCTCCTCGATGATCGCATCGAACAGCCGGCCGGCCGGGCCGACGAAGGGTTTTCCGGCGATATCCTCCTGGTCGCCCGGCTGCTCGCCGACGAAGACGACTCTGGCATCGTACGGGCCTTCGCCGAACACGGTCTGCGTGGCGTCGCGCCATAGCGGGCAGCGGCGGCAGCCGGCGGCGGCCTTCCTCAACTCGGCGATCGACGTCGCATCCGCCCCGTCCGTCTGCGTCTCCGCGGGTCGGTTGCGCCAGTGTTTTGCCTGGACCGTCTCATGATGGGGGGCGGGCATGGTCGGCATCCTCTCGATCATGTCGCGGGCGGACTTCTCCGCGCCGGCGATCAGGTCAGGAATGAGCGAGGCCTCCGGAAGGTTGCGCCAGTATTTCTTCGGCATCTCGGCCGTCATCGCCTTCACCTTCAGCCGGGCCGGGTTGAAGATCGAGCGGAAATAGGTGCGCCACAGCTCTTCCGCGGCATCCTCGGCGGGCGCGTCGGCCCTGGAGGCGCCGGGGCCGATCGCCAGGCGTTCGCCGTCCCAGTCGGCCGTGGCATGGGGCGTGAGGATCGTCCAGCGCATGCCGGTGAACCGGCGCATGAAGAACGGCGCATTGCGCTCGACGATGAAATGCGCCGGCTCGAACCAGGCGACGAAGCGCTCGCCGGTCTCGTCGGCGATGCGCCGGAAGCGGACGAAGGCGCGCATCTTGTGGATGTCGCGGCGGACGGATTTGTCCATTTCCTCGAGCTTTCGCACGTCGGGATCGGTGGCGACGTCGAGCAGATGCGGCTCACGCTGCAGCCGACAGAGAATACGGTAGAGGAAGCCGAAGCGGGCCGGGTCGGAATGGCAGATCACGGCCTCGGCGAGGTCGACGAAGCGGCGCGGGACGCGGAGTTCGGCGCCCGGCGGGATTGCCGGCAGCGGCGTTGAATCCGGCGGTGCGGCGAACAGGTCGCCCGTCTCCTCGCCCTCCACCGCCCATGCAATATCCGCCGGGTCGACGTCATTCAGCGCGAGCGCTCGCGCCGCCTCGCGCCAGCCGGAAAAATCGGTTTGGGAAGCGAGCAGGATTGCATGGTGCGCGGCGAGCGGGCGCTTCTCGACCATTCCCATCAGAACAGTTCCAACTGCCTGGCCTTCGGCGCCACCGTCTCGCGCAGGCGTTCTGAGTCGATCGTTCCGCCGGGCGACCAGCCTTCGGCGACGATGAACGGCCGGACCGCGGCGATCGACTGGCAGACGCGCCCGACGTCCTCCAGCCGCAGCCGGCGATGGACACGCGAGGCGAGGATGCGCTTGACCGCCTTGGTGCCGAGGCCGGGCACCCGCAGCAGCAGTTCCCGCGGCGCGCGGTTGACGTCGACCGGGAAGATCGCGCGGTGGTCCAGGGCCCAGGCAAGCTTCGGATCGATGGCGAGGTCGAGCATGCCGTCGGGCCGGCCGGCGAGGATCTCGCGCTCCTCGAAGCCGTAGAAGCGCATCATCCAGTCGGCCTGGTAGAGGCGGTGCTCGCGCATCAGCGGCGGCTTCATCGACGGCAGCGCGGCGGAGGAATCTGGAATCGGGCTGAAGGCGGAGTAATAGACCCGGCGGAGACGGTAGGAGCCGTAGAGCCGGGCGCTGGTCTTCAGGATCGTCGCGTCCGGCGTCGGATCGGCGCCGACGATCATCTGCGTCGACTGCCCGCCGGGCGCGAAGCGCGGCCTTTTCTTCGTCCGCAATGTCGGTTCGGCCGCCGCGTCCAGCTTCTCGCGCAGGCCGGCCATCGAGCGGCGGATGGTCTGCGGTCGCTTCTCCGGCGCCAGGCGCTGCACGCCCTCGTCGGTGGGAAGCTCGACATTGATCGACAATCGGTCGGCATAGAGTCCCGCCTGCTCGATGAGCTCCTGCGAGGCTTCCGGAATGGTTTTCAGGTGGATGTAGCCGGCGAAGGCGTGGTCGAGCCTCAGCCGGCGGCCGACCTCGACCATCTCGGCCATGGTCTCGTCCGGCGAGCGGATGACCCCGGAGGAGAGGAACAGGCCCTCGATGTAGTTGCGGCGATAGAAGTCGAGCGTGAGGGTCACGACGTCGTCGATAGAGAAGCGGGAGCGGCGCACGTTCGAGGACGAACGGTTGATGCAGTAGGCACAGTCGTAGATGCAGAAGTTGGTGAGCAGGATCTTGAGCAGCGAGATACACCGGCCGTCCGGCGCATAGGCGTGGCAGATGCCTGTGGCCTCGGTGGAACCGATGCCGCCCGATTTCAGCGAGTCGCGCCTGTCCGCGCCCGACGAAGCGCAGGAGGCGTCGTATTTGGCGGCATCGGCGAGGATGGCGAGTTTTTCGCGGATCGTGGGCGCTGGCATGTGTTCATGATATGTTCCAACAGGCGCCTTCGCTATTCACAATTTTAATACGCGTCGATTTTTTCTCACACCTCGTGCAGATAGAGGTGGTAGTCCAGCTCGCTGACCGTGCGGGCGACGCGGAGATATTCGGCTTCCTTGATGGCCGTGAAGGTGCGGTGCATGTCCTTGCCCAGCGCGTCCTTCAGGAAGGCCGACGCCTTCGCCCGCATGATCGCCTCGCGCCAGTCGGCCGGCATGTCGTGCGCGCGGCCGGCGGCGTGCTCGTAGCCGTTGCCTTCTATCTCGGGACCCGGATCGAGCTTTTCCTCGAGGCCTTTCACGATGCCCGCCAGCACGGTAGCGGCGACGAGATAGGGGTTGGCGTCGACGCCGGAGGGACGGTGCTCGATGCGGCGGTTCCTGGCGTCGCCGGCCGGCACGCGCAGCGCGACGGAGCGGTTGTTGACGCCCCAGGTCGGCGCCACCGGCGCGTAGGACTGCGCCACGAAGCGGCGCCAGGAATTGGCGTGGGGGGCGAAGACCAGCATCGATTCCGCCATGGTCGCGGCCAGCCCGCCCAGCGCATGCAGAAGGCGCGGCGACCACTTTTCGCCATCGGCCTCGGTAAAGACGTTCTGTCCCGCTTCGTCGCGCATGGAGACGTGCAGGTGCATGCCGGAGCCGGCATAGTCGGCGATGGGCTTGGCCATGAAGCAGGCGGTGACGCCGTGGCGGCGGGCGGCGGCGCGCACGATGCGCTTCAGCATCACCAGATCGTCGGCCGCCTGCATGATGTCGGTGCGGTAGTTGAGCGTCAGCTCATACTGGCCGGGCGCATATTCGGAGATGACGGTCTCGGCCGGGATTCTCTGCGCCTTCGCCGAGGCATAGATGTCGGAGAACAGCGGCTCCATGCCATGCAGGTGATCGACCGAATAGACTTCGGTCTTGGGCGAGCGGCGGCCGTCGAGCACGGCGGAAGCGGGGCGGACGCGGCCGTCCGCGTCGCGGTCGTTGGCGAGCAGGAAGAATTCGAGCTCGAAGGCGCCGGCGGGCTTCAGCCCCATCGCATTCAGCCGCGCCACCTGGGCCGCGAGCGCATGGCGCGGATCGGAGGTCATCGGCGTTCCGTCGAGCAGGTGCATCGACATCAGTACCTGCGCGCGGGCGGGCGAGGTGCCGTGGAGCGGCTTCAGCGTGCCGGGGATCGGCCAGGCGCGCAGGTCCTCGTCGCCTGAATCCCAGATCAGGCCGGTCTCGTGCACGTCCTCGCCGGTGATATCGAGGCCCAGCACCGAGATCGGCATGTGCCGGCCGCCCCGGTAGAGCGACATCAGCTCGTGCCGGCGAACGATCTTACCGCGGCCGACGCCGTTGGAATCGGTCAGCACGATGTCGACGGCTTCGATCTCGGGATGGGCATCGAGGAAAGCCTGGGCTTCGGCGGGCGTGGAGCCGGTGGGGGAGGTCATGGACGGGCTGCCTCCAAGGATTGTCCTGTCTGCGAAGTTCGACCCCCCTCTGGCCTGCCGGCCATCTCCCCCTCAAGGGGGGAGATTGGCAGCTCCGGCGTCTGCGCCCTTCCTGCAGCGTTGGCGATTGGCGAAATCCGACGCGACAGCCAATCTCCCCCCTTGAGGGGGAGATGGCCGGCAGGCCAGAGGGGGGTGTTCGTTGTCTCGGCCGTCCGCAATTCCCTCACCCCGCCAGCTCCCCGCAAATCTCGCCGAACGCATCCACCAGCCGGTCGACCTGCTTCTTCTTCGTTGCCGGCGAGACCAGCATCATGTTGTGGAACGGTGCGATGAGGCAGCCGCGGTTAACGAGGCCGACATGGATCGCGGCTTCCAGCGAAGGCGCATGCGCGGCTTCCGCCTCGGCGCCGTTCCTGAGGGGGCCGGGGGCGCAGATGAACTCGACGCGCGCGCCGACGCGGGCGACATGCCAGGGCAGCTTCGTGCGCGCGATCGCATCCGACAGGCCGTCTGCAAGACGCGCGGCGAGCTTTTCCATGTGGCGGTAGTTCTTCGCGGTCATCACGTCCGTCAGCGTCGCTTTCATGCAGGCGAACTGCAGCGGATTGGCCGACAGCGTCGTGCCGATGCCGGAATAGCCCCAGGGCTTTTTCCGCGTGTAGTCGCTGTAGCGCTCGGCGACGCCAGCCGAGAGGCCCCAGACGCTTGCCGGCACGCCGCCGGCGATCGGCTTGCCGAGCACGAAGATGTCCGGATCGAGGCCGTGGACGCGGGTGTAGCCGCCGAGGCCGCTGGAGATGGTGTGCGTCTCGTCGATGATGAGCAGCGTGCCGGTCTCGCGGGTGATGCGGCGCAGTTCGGCGTGGTAGCCAGGATCGGGCAGGACCATGCAGGAATTGGTCAGCACCGGCTCGGCGATGACGCAGGCGACGTCGCCGGGAGCAAGCGCGGCTTCGAGGGCTGCGACATCGTTGAATTCGATGACCTTCGTGTCCTCGGTCAGGTCGCGGAACTGGCCGGAGAGGCCCGGCTTGTTGACCGGCTTGCCGTCCTTCAGCCTGACGAAGGTTTCCTCGACCGCACCGTGGTAACAGCCGTTGAAGACGAGGATCTTCGCCCGCCCGGTGACGGCGCGGGCCACCCGCAGCGCGAAGCGGTTGGCGTCGGAGGCGGTGGTGGCGATCTGCCATTGCGGCAGGCCGAACATCGTCGTCAGCAGGTGGCCGAGTTCCAACACGTCCTCGGAGGGAAGCATATAGGTGAGGCCACGCCGCGCCTGCCAGCGGATGGCGCGGGCGACCGGCGGCGGCGAATGGCCGAACATGGAGCCGGTGTCGCCAAGGCAGAAATCGTCGAGCTCTATGCCGTCCACGTCCGTGATCGTCGCGCCCGAGGCCTTCTCTACGACCATGGGAAAAGGCATCGGCCAGTCGAGCATCCAGTGCATCGGCACGCCGTCGAGGAAGCCGGCCACACCGTCGGCGAAACGCTTCTTCGACTTGGGGCGTGCCTTGGCATAGACGCGCGCCTCGCGTTCTCGAAACGCGTCGATCTGCTGCGCGGATGGTTGGGATGCTGAAGGCTGCAATGTCATCGGTTTGAAAACGGCAAAGAGGATTTCTGGATATCACCCTTCCTCGGGCGGAGGAACCTCCCCGGCGCGCAATGCGGATTCGAAATCCTGCCCGCCGTGGAAGATACCTTCGATCAGAACGAGATCGCCGTCGACGAGAATGCGATGGTCGCCCTACGTTCGAAACCGACGGTGCGAAGTCCGGGAAGCACTTCGTCGCGACCGGTTCCACGTTGCGGAAACAGCATCAGCTTCTGGCAGGCCGACACGATCCGGCCGACGTAACCGTCGGCGATGCGCTCGCTCGCCTTGTCGCAGAGATGATCATGCAGGGCTTCGAGGTGACGGATCGCACGAGGCGTGAAGACGACACGCAAGATCAGCCGTTAGCGGCTCTGCGCGTGCGGCGATCCTTCAGATGCGCAAGGACATCCTCGGCATCCGTGGCCTTGCCCGGATCGGCGAGATACTCGGCATGACCGGCCACCACCTCCTCGCGCAGCCACCTGTCCAATGCCTTGTCCCGATCGATCAGGGTCTGGACGCCGGCCTTCAGCATCTCCTCGGCCGATGCGTATTCGCCGGCTTCGACCTTGACGCGCCTGGCCTCCGCCAGTTCGGCAGGCAGGGTGACCTTGATGCTGACGTTCGCGTTCATGACGGTGCTCCCGACGTGATGCTACCACGAAAGAGAGCAAACGCCACGGTGGCGGATACGTTGGCTTGTCCATGTGACATGCGGCCGAAACGCGGCGCGACGAAAGAGAGGCCCAGCGGCCCGGGACGTGCCCCGGGGAACTCTGGAGAAGCCGATGCGCCGGATCACGATCGCCCTGATGTCCCTCCTCCCGTTGACATCGGGCGCGGTCGCATCCGGCGGGTTCGGGTGCGATGCCAAGGACGGCAAGGTCGAGTTCCTGTTCGAGAGCGGCATGACGCGCGGGATGGGGTCGCCGGTGTTCAATTTTCGCGGCTCTGTCGATATCAAATCGAAGGATGTAGCCGCCGATCTGCGGCAGATGGAGTTCGATGGCGCGCATCTGGCGCAGTACTGGTCGGAGGACGGTCAGCTCAACCTGGTGATCTACCGCGAGAGAGAGGGCGACAAGCCGCACGGCTATGTCCAGGTCGTCATCCGGACAAAGGGCGACGAGGAAGGCCTGCGAGGGCGCTACGAACTGACCGTATTCGACGGCGTCAACGATGCAACGCCCGAAGGCAAGACCTATACGGCGAGCGGCAAGGTCGAATGCATGGTGGAATAGCGCTCAGGCCGTGATGTCGACCACGCCGCAGTCTCCGTCTTCGGAGCCGAAGGCGAGGCGGATGCCCTTCGTATCCCAGGCCATCGAGGTGACGGCGCTCTTGCCGCCGCGTCTCAGCACCACTTCCTTCAGGTCGGCGATGCGGCCGGCGAGGATCATGCCGTCGGCATAGCCGATGGCGACGATCTCGTCGCCGGGGTGGCAGGCGACGGCCGTCACCATCATGTTGCCGCGCGTGCCGAGCTCCACCGGCGCCTTGCCCATCGGCCCGTCCTTCGCGGAGAAGGGCCAGACGATCGCGGCGGGCGCGCCGGAGCTGGCGAGCCACTTGCCCTTCACGCTCCACGACCAGCTCTTCACCTTGGCGGGATAGCCGGTCATGCGCATGTGGCGGCCGTCGGCGAGCTTCCAGCCGTGCAGGGCGTTTTCCTGCATGGTGGTGACGAGGAAATTGCCGTCGGGCGAGAAGGTGATGCCGGTGTGGGCGCCAGCCCATTCGAGCTCGGCCGGCTTGCCGTCGGTGGCGGGGAAATGCAGCGTCGCGCCGTTGTAGCGGGCGACCGCGATGCGCATGCCCTTGGGCGAGAAGGCGATGCCTTCCACCGAGCGCGGATGATCGAAGGATTTCGTTTTCCCGTCGGCGAAGCGGACGAAGGCCGTGCGGCCCGTGGCATAGGCGACCGCGCCTTGCGGGCCGGTCGCGACCGACGTGATCCATTTGCGCGGCACTTCGGCCAGCGTCTCGGTCGATCCGTCGGAACGGGTCAGCACGACCTTGCCGTCCTCGCCGCCGGTCACCAGCGCCTTGCCGTCCCACGTCAGGGCGGCGCACAGCAGTCCGTCATGCGCCTGGACCGACTTCGCCCCATGGTCGAGGCGATGGATCGTCCCGTCGGCCAGCGCGAAATGCGGGATGTCGTCGAGGAAGACGGCGGCAATGCAGTGGCCGGAGAGATCGAAAGGCGCGACTGTGGGCATGTCTGTTCAGCGTTCCTCGGGAAGCGTGCGGGCGTCCTTGCGCAGAACGACCGCCTTTTCAACCGGAATCCGTGTTTCGGGATGGTAGGTGTAGGTGATCCACCGATCCCAGTTGCGGATCAGCCATTTGGCGCTGAGGCCGGCGCCGCCGGAATGGGTGCTATCCTTCGGGAGAACGCAGAACACCAGCCCCGCCTTGTAGCCCGAAGCGGTGATCAGGCCGAGCCCTGCCTCTCCGTCGCGCGGGTCGAACACAAGAAGGTCGACCGGCCCGGAGCCCGGGCCGAGATCATAGCTGTGCGGCAGACGCAGGATATCGCCCGCATAGAGCCGCGCGTCCTCCAGTTCGGTCAGCAGCGGCACGTCAGGCCGCCTGGCAGGCCTCGAAGGTGCGCTTCAGGCGGTCGGCGTCGAGGTTGCGGCCGATGAAGACCAGCCGGCTCTCGTGCCTCTCGCCGTCCTTCCAAGGGCGCTGGTGGTCGCCCTCGATGATCATGTGAACGCCCTGCACGACGTAGCGGTCCGGGTCGTCCTTCAGGGCGATGATGCCCTTGAGGCGCAGGATGTTCGGGCCTTCCGCCTGGGTGATCTTCTCGATCCAGGGGAAGAACTTCTTCGGATCCATCTCGCCGCCGCGCAGCGAGATCGAGTTCACCGTCACGTCGTGGATGTCGGACGGGCCATGGTCGTGATGGTGGTCGTGGTCGTGGTCGTGGTGGTCATGATCGTCGGCGTCGAGAAAATGCGGGTCGTTCTCGACCGCGCGCTTCAGGTCGAAGGCGCCGCGGTCGAGCACGGCGGACAGTTCAACTGCCGAACGGCTGGTCTTGTGGATGCGGGCGGTCGGGTTGATGACGCGGATCAGGTCTTCCACCTTCGCCAGTTCCTCCGGCGTGACGAGGTCGGTCTTGTTGAGCACGATCACGTCGGCGAAGGCGATCTGGTCCTCGGCCTCCTTCGAATCCTTCAGCCGCAGCGGCAGGTGCTTGGCGTCGACCAGCGCCACGACCGCGTCGAGCTTGGTCTTGGAACGGACGTCGTCGTCCATGAAGAAGGTCTGGGCGACGGGAACGGGATCGGCGAGACCGGTGGTCTCGACCAGGATCGCGTCGAAGCGGCCCGGACGGCGCATCAGGCCCTCGACGGTGCGGATCAGGTCGCCGCGCACCGTGCAACAGATGCAGCCATTGTTCATCTCGTAGATCTCCTCGTCCGATTCGACGATGAGGTCGTTGTCGATGCCGATCTCGCCGAACTCGTTGACGATGACGGCGTAGCGCCTGCCGTGATTCTCGGAGAGGATGCGGTTGAGGAGGGTGGTCTTGCCTGCCCCGAGATAGCCGGTGAGCACGGTCACGGGAATCTGGGCACTGGTCTGGGCGTCTGCCATGGGTCTGCTCGCAGGAAGGTGAAGGGTCGAAATCCATATAGGATGCCGCAACGCCGATTGCACCTCCCCGGCGTCCTTGAGGCGTGTGTGCCGCCGGTCCGCCAGCCGGCTGTCATTCCGCTGCAATATTGCTCTGCCAGATGTTCCCGCGCACCGGCCGTGTTGCCGGCAAAGAAACGGCTTGCGCATTCCCGGCGCGTCGCGACAATCCGCGGCAGCAACGGGTCCAGGAGCGGGGGGACGACATGGCGAAAGCTGCCAAGGGCGCCACGATGGCCAGACTCCAGTCCACCGCGCGGCTCGCCCGCACGGTGCTCGCCTCGCGGCTGCTCGCGCACGGCTTCTATGCCGGGCAGGACCAGATCATGATGGCGCTGAGCATCGAGAGCGGCCAGACGCCGGGACAGCTGGCGGCGCGGCTCGGCGTGCGCCCGCCCACCATTACCAAGACGATCAACCGCCTGCAGACGCAAGGCTTCCTCGAGAAGCGCGCCTCCGATTCGGACGCCCGACAGGCGCATATCTTCCTCACCGAGCGCGGGGCGGACGCGATCAGGGCGATCGAGAAGTCCGTCCGCAAGACCGAGAAACAGGCGATGCGCGGCCTCGACAAGAAGGACGTGAAGGCCTTCGCCAAGATGCTGAGCCGGATCGAGGCGAACCTGTCGCAGAGCCTCGGCGCCGTGGCGGACGACGACGAGCCGGACGAAGAGGAATAGCAGGCGCGGCTTTTTTGCACTTGCGATCCGCCGGCGCATCAAGGATGAAGAGCCGTTCAATCTAACATTTTACGGCCTCATCCCTTGGCGAGTGATTCCCCACGTAGCGAACAGGCGACGCCCATCGCGGCGATCCTGTTGATCCTCGCTTCGGGCATCCTGTTCTCGTTCCTAGACGCCGGCGCGAAATGGCTCGTTCTGTCGGGCATGTCGGCATCGTTCGTGGTCTGGGTGCGGTTCGCCGTCCATGTCGTTCTGGTGCTGATCCTCTTCCAGGGATGGCGCAACCGCGAGATGTACCGGGTGAGGAGCCTGCCGCTGCAGGTCCTGCGCGGCGTGTTCCTCTTCGGCTCCACCATCTTCAACTTCCTGGCGCTGCTGACGCTTCCGCTCGCCGATGCGATGGCGATCTACTTCCTGGCCCCTATGGTGATCACCGCGCTGGCGGGACCGCTGCTCGGCGAATGGGCGGGCTGGCGGCGATGGGTGGCGATCGGCGTCGGCTTCGTCGGCATGGTGGTGGTGATCCGTCCGGGCTTCGGCACGTTCGGGCTCGGCCACACCTATGCGCTGCTGTCGATGCTCTCCTATTCCCTCTACGTGCTGATGACGCGGCGGATGGCGGCGACGGAGACGTCGGCGAGCCTGATCTTCTACTCGGCGCTCGCGCCCGTGGTGTTCATGTCGCCTGCCCTTCCGCTCGCCGGATCGGTGCCGCCCGACCTGCTGCACTGGGCCGTCCTGATCTCGCTCGGCTTCTTCGGCGGGCTCGGGCACTGGCTGATCATTCACGCCTACAAGCGGGCACAGGTCTCCGGCCTCGCGCCCTATCCCTATGCGCAGATCATCTGGGCAACGCTCTGGGGCTACCTCCTGTTCGGCGACATTCCCGACCGCTACACGGTCGTCGGCGCCGCCATCATTGTCGCGAGCGGCCTCTATATCGTGCACCGGGAGCGCAAGCTCAGGCTCGCCAGCGTCACCGAGCCGAACTCGGAATCGAGCGACCTGGCAAAAAAGCTTTGATCGCTACGCTCCTCTGACATAGTTTCTTTAAACTGTTTAACTCACCGGCAGTGGAGGGGGGGCTGGCGCAGAAAATCAAGCTTTCGACCATAGCGGATGCGCTTGGAGTATCGACCGCCACGGTGTCGCTGGCGTTGCGCGACAGCCCGCTGGTCGCGGACGCGACGCGTGACCGGATCAAGGATTATGCCCGCGCGATCGGCTACATCTACAACCGCCGCGCCGCGAGCCTGAGGACGTCGCGGTCGGGCATTGTCGGCGTGGTCGTGCACGACATCATGAACCCGTTCTTCGCCGAGATCCTGCGCTCGATCGAAAGCGAGCTCGACCGCAGCGGCCAGACCTTCATCCTCTCCAACCATTACGACCAGCTCGAGAAGCAGCGCACCTTCATCGACACGCTGCTGCAGCTCGGCGCCGACGGGGTGATCATGTCGCCCGCGATCGGCACGCCGCGCGAGGACATCGAGATGATGGAGGAGAACGGGCTGCCGGTCGTGCTGATCGCGCGCCAGGTCGAGGGAGCGCTGGTGCCGGTGTTCCGTGGCGACGACGCCTACGGCATCGGCCTCGCCACCAACCACCTGATCTCGCTCGGCCACCGCCGCATCGCGATGATCGGCGGCACAGACCAGACCTCGACAGGCCGCGACCGCTACCGCGGCTACGTGCTGGCGATGGAGAAGGCCGGGCTGGAGGTGAAGCCGGACTGGCGCGTTCCCGGACCGCGCACCAAGCAGGGCGGGTTCGAGGCGACCGGGCAGTTCCTGGCGCTCAAGGACAAGCCGACCGCCGCGGTGTGCTGGAACGACCTCGTCGCGATCGGTCTGATGAACGGCATCGCGCGCGCCGGGCTGGTGCCGGGCGTCGACATTTCGGTCACGGGCTATGACGACCTGGAGGAGGCGGCCATCGCCACGCCTGCGTTGACAACGGTATGGAACGGCCAGAGGGAAGTCGGCCGCCGCGCGGCGCGCGCGCTTCTCGACCGGCTCGGCGGTAACCACGAACCGGTTACCCCGGACCTCATCCGGCCGGAACTGCATGTCAGGCAATCGACAGGCCGGCCGTCGCAACGGTGACGCAGGAGGCGCGATCCTTGGACGAGGCGATGACGGCCGCTGGGCGATTGCCGTGGCGGACCCCGGGCCCTATTCCTTGCACGACCACGGAGATCGTTAATTGGCCCCGACGCAGAAAATCCCGGTGCTCGTTCCCGGCCGGCTTCACCCGCACGCGGTGGAACGGATCGGCAAGGAGTTCGAACTCGTGGCGCTGTCCGCCGCCGACCCTAAGCTGGTCACGCCGCAGATCGCCGGCACGGTGCGCGGCATGTCGTCGATGACGACGGTCAGCGCCGCCTTCATCGACGCGCTGCCGAACCTGGAGATCATCGCAAACTTCGGCGTCGGCTACGATGCGGTCGACGCCCGGCATGCCGGATCCGCCGGGGTGATGGTGACCAATACGCCGGACGTTCTGACCGAGGAGGTTGCGGACACGGCGATCGGCCTGCTGCTCAATGCGGTCCGCGAACTGCCGAAGGCCGAGGCCTGGCTGAGGGCTGGCCGCTGGGCGTCGGAAGGCAATTATCCGTTGACGCGCGGCACGCTGCGCGGTCGCCGCGTCGGCATCTTCGGCATGGGCCGGATCGGGCTCGCGATCGCCCGCCGCATTGAGGCATTCGGGCTGCCGGTCAGCTATCACAACCGGCGCGCCGTCGAGGGCGTCGCCTATGCATGGTATCCGACCCTGGTCGAACTCGCTGGCGCGGTTGACACGCTGATCTCGGTCGCGCCGGGTGGTCCTTCGACCGAGAAGGCGGTGGACCGCACGGTGCTGGAAGCGCTGGGGCCGAAGGGGGTGTTCGTCAATATCGGGCGCGGCTCGACGGTGGACGAGGACGCGCTGGCGCAGGCGCTCGCCGATGGCACGATCCTCGCGGCGGGGCTGGACGTGTTCCGCAACGAGCCGAACGTGCCGGACGCGCTGCTGGAGTGTGCCAATGCCAGCCTGCTGCCGCATGTCGGCTCGGCGTCGGTCCACACGCGCACGGCAATGGCGGACCTGGCGGTCGACAACCTCGTCTCGTGGTTCACCGAGGGGAGGCCGCTGACGCCGGTGTCGGAAACGGCTTCCGTCGTTCCGGGGGCGCGAAAGCCGCGCTAGGCCGCGCTCTATTCCGCCGCGACGCGCAGTCCCGACCGCGCCGCCCTGTGGGCGCGGGCCGCATCGCCGAAGGCCCGGAAGATCCTCGCCGAGGCATCGTCGGACTTCACCCAGTATTCCGGGTGCCATTGCACGCCGACCGCGAAGGCGGTCGCGCCCACCACGGAAACCGCCTCGACCGTGCCGTCATCCGCGACCGCCTCGACCTGAAGACGCTCGCCGAGACGATCCACCGCCTGCCGGTGGACAGAGTTCACCGGCACTTCGCCTGCGCCGAAGATGCCGGCGAGGCAGGTGCCGGGCTTGATCGAGACGCGCTGGCGGATGGCGAAGCGCTCGTCCTGGTCGTCGCTGACCGGCGCGCGATGGTCCATGCGGCCCTCGATGTCCTGGACTTCGGTATGCAGCGTGCCGCCGAGCGCGACGTTCAGTTCCTGGATGCCGCGGCAGATCGCGAGCAGCGGCACGCCGCGCTCGATCGCCCTGCGGATGAGCGGCAGCGTGGTCGCGTCGCGGTCGTGGTCGTAGGGGCCATTGGCCTCGCTCGGATCGCCGCCGTAGAGGCCGGGATAGACGTTCGATTTCGACCCGGTGATCATCACCCCGTCGACGCGGTCGAGCAACTCGTCGAGATCGAGCCGGTCGCCGAAGGACGGAACGAGGACGGGGAAGACGCCCGCACCGGCAACCGCCGCTTCGAGATACTGCTTCGGGGCAGCGTGCCAAGTGTAGTTTTCGAACTGGCGAACATCGGTCGATACGGCGACGAGGGGCTGTGTCATGGGCATGCGTTCCGCATTTGCAGTGTCATGTTCAAGGCCGCTTCCTACACCTGTCCGCGGCCGAAATCCACGGGATGCGTCCGGCGCCCGCCGGGCCGGACGGCATCCGGGCGATATTAAACCATAGTCTAAGGTAGAAATACGGTAATCGTGTCGTAAGGCTCTGAAATCCTAGACAGAAGCGCGGCGGCGTGTATGTATCGCCCGCCTAGGTGGAGGTCGCGTGGGCATTTTCCTGCAACGCGAATAGATTCGACTGGAAGTCCCGAGAGGAGAAATCATGGATCGCAGGTCATTCATCAAGAAGGCGGGTTTTGCCGGCACCAGTGCCGTCGCCGCCACGGCGCTCGCCGCGCCCGCCATTGCCCAGAGCGCGCCGAAGGTCACCTGGCGCATGACGTCGTCGTTCCCGAAGTCGCTCGACACCATCTATGGCGGCGCCGAGGTTCTGTCGAAGATGCTGTCGGAAGCGACCGACGGCAATTTCCAGATCCAGGTCTTCGCCGCGGGCGAGATCGTCCCCGGCCTGCAGGCCGCCGACGCGACCACGGCCGGCACGGTTGAGGCCTGCCACACCGTCTCTTACTACTACTGGGGCAAGAACCCGACCTGGGCGCTGGGTGCAGCGGTTCCCTTCGCGCTCAATGCGCGCGGCATGAACGCCTGGCACTATCACGGCGGCGGCATCGACCTGTTCAACGAGTTCCTCGGCACGCAGGGCCTCTACGGCCTGCCGGGCGGCAATACCGGCGTGCAGATGGGCGGCTGGTTCCGTAAGGAAATCAACACGGTCGCCGACCTGCAGGGCCTGAAGATGCGCATCGGCGGCTTCGCCGGCAAGGTTGTCGAGAAGCTCGGCGTCGTGCCGCAGCAGATCGCCGGCGGCGACATCTATCCGGCGCTGGAGAAGGGCACGATCGACGCGGCCGAGTGGGTCGGACCTTATGACGACGAAAAGCTCGGCTTCTACAAGGTGGCGCCGTACTACTACTATCCGGGCTGGTGGGAAGGTGGTCCGACCGTCCACTTCCTGTTCAACAAGGCGAAGTACGAAGAGCTGCCGAAGAACTACCAGGCGCTGCTGCGCACCGCGGCCCAGGCCGCCGACGCCGACATGCTGCAGAAATACGACTACAAGAACCCGACCGCGATCAAGAACCTGGTGGCCAGCGGCGCGCAGCTGCGTCCGTTCAGCCAGGAGATCCTGTCGGCCTGCTTCGACAAGTCGAACGAGGTCTATGCCGAGATGACGTCGACGATTCCCGAGTTCAAGAAGATCTGGGATTCGATCACCGCCTTCCGCGGCTCGTACTACCTCAACGCGCAGGTGGCGGAATACAACTACGACACTTTCATGATGATCCAGCAGCGCGCTGGCAAAATCTGACCTGAGCGCATTGTCCGACTGGCCCCGGAGCGGCGACGCTCCGGGGTCTTTCGTTTTCGGAGCGATGTGGCGCGTCGGGTATTTTCACCCGTCTTTACTTGATTGGTCCAGCGTGCATTGATTGGGCCAGCGGTCGGGCAGGGCGACCATAATCCCTATTACAGAATGTCCTGCCGGAGCCGTTGGATCCACATCTGGGAGGATATTCAATGGATCGTCGTGCATTCATCACCAAGGCCGGCCTGGCCGGCGCAGGCGCCGCAGCGGCGTCGACGCTCGCCGCGCCTGCCATCGCGCAGAGCTCTCCGAAGATCGCCTGGCGCTGTACGTCGTCGTTCCCGAAGGCGCTCGACACGATCTACGGCGCGGCCGAGACGATGGCCAAATATGTCAACGAGGCCTCTGACGGCAATTTCCAGATCCAGGTCTTCGCCGCGGCAGAGATCGTACCCGGCCTCCAGGCGGCGGATGCGACCTCGGCCGGTACTGTCGAGATGTGCCATACGGCCTCGTATTACTTCTGGGGCAAGGATCCGACCTACGCGCTCGCGACCGCGGTCCCGTTCTCGCTCAATGCGCGCCAGATGAACGGCTGGATCTACCATGCCGGCGGCGAGGCGCTGCTCAACGAGTTCTACGCCACGCAGGGCCTCTACGGACTCGCCTGCGGCAATACCGGCGCCCAGATGGGCGGCTGGTATCGCAAGGAGATCAACACGCTTGCCGACCTCAAGGGTCTGAAGATGCGCATCGGCGGCTTCGCCGGCAAGATCATGGAGAAGCTCGGCGTCGTGCCGCAGCAGATCGCCGGCGGCGACATCTATCCGGCGCTGGAGAAGGGCACGATCGACGCCGCCGAGTGGGTCGGACCTTATGACGACGAAAAGCTCGGCTTCTACAAGGTGGCGAAATACTACAACTATCCGGGCTTCTGGGAGGGGGGGCCGACGCTGCATGCGCTGATCAACCTCGCCAAGTGGAACGAGCTGCCCAAGCACTACCAGTCGCTGCTGCGCGCGGCCTGCGAGGCGGCGAACTGCGACATGATGGCGAACTACGACGCCAAGAACCCGGCTGCCCTTCGCCGCCTGGTCGCGGGCGGGGCGGTGCTCAAGCCGTTCAGCCAGGAGATTCTCTCCGCCGCGTTCGATGCTTCGGCGGCGACCTATGCCGAGATCGGCGCTTCGAATGCGATGTTCAAGAAGATATTCGACAACCAGTCCGAGTTCCGCAAGGACGCCTATCTCTGGGCGCAGATCTCGGAATACACCTACGACACGTTCATGATGATCCAGCAGCGGGCCGGCAAGCTCGGCTGATCCGGACTGCAGGGATCCGAAAAGAAAACCCCGGGGCGGCGACGCCCCGGGGTCTTTTCTTTCCAGCCTTGAGCTGCCGGCGCTACTGCGCCGGTGCGGGTTGCACCGGAGCCGGAGCAGGCGTGCCGAAGCTTGGCGGTTGAGTCAGGTCGTTCGACGGCGCAGGCTGCGTGGGCTGTGCAGGGGCGCCGAAACTCGGCGGGCTGCTCAGGCCGTTGCCTGACGGCTGCGCGGGCTGCGAGCCCCCACCAAGCGGCGGCAGGCCGAGGCCTCCCGGCGCGCCGAGACCGCCGCCCTGGCCGCCGAAACCGGGCACCTCGATCTTGATCGTGTTCGGATCGACCACGGGGCCGCTGCCCTTGTAGTGCATGACCATGCCGGGGAAGGTGATAACGAGAGCCACCATGATCACCTGGATGCAGACGAACGGCACCGCCCCCCAGTAGATCTGCCCGGTCGTCACCGGCGCGGTCTGCCGGCCAGTGACCTTGTCAATATAGGGCGCGCGCGCCGCCACCGAGCGAAGGTAGAACAGCGCGAAGCCGAAGGGCGGATGCATGAAGCTCGTCTGCATGTTGACGCCGAGCAGGACGCCGAACCAGATCAGGTCGATGCCGAGCGCCGTCGCAGCCGGCGCCAGCAGCGGCACGATGATGAAGGCGAGCTCGAAGAAGTCGAGGAAGAACGCCAGCAGGAACACCAGGATGTTCACCGCGATCAGGAACCCGACTTCGCCGCCCGGCAACGACGTGAGCAGATGCTCCACCCAGATATGGCCGTTGACGCCGTAGAAGGTGAGCGAGAAGACGCGCGCACCGATCAGAATGAACATGACGAAGGCCGACAGGCGCGTCGTCGAGGCGAGCGCCTGCTTGATCACGTCGAGGGTCAGGCGGCCCTTGGCGGCGGCCATGATCAGCGCGCCGACCGCGCCCATGGCGCCGCCTTCCGTCGGCGTCGCGATGCCGAGGAAGATGGTGCCGAGGACGAGGAAGATCAGCGCCAGTGGCGGGATCAGGACGATGATGACCTGCTGGGCGAGCCTCGACATCATGCCGAGCTTCATCGACCGGTCGGCGATGGCGACGACATAGATGACAATGGTGCCCACGGCGGCGCCAAGGATATCGGCATTGTCGCCGTGGGTGGGGGAAAGCCACACATGGGCGCCATAGGCGATGCCGCCGGCGACGAGGAGCGCGATGATCAGCGAAGTGACGCCCGAACCGAGCGTGCGAGCCTCCAAAGGCAGCGCCGGCATCGACTTGGGCCGGATGATCGACATCAACAGGATGTAGGACATGTAGATGCCGGTCAGGATCAGGCCGGGAATCAACGCGCCCTTGTACATGTCGCCGACCGAGCGGCCGAGCTGGTCGGCCAGGACGATGAGCACCAGCGAGGGCGGAATGATCTGCGCCAGCGTGCCGGACGCCGCGATGACACCCGAGGCGACCCGGCGGTCATATCCGTACCGCAGCATGATCGGCAGCGAGATCAGCCCCATCGCGATAACCGACGCCGCCACGACGCCGGTCGTCGCCGCGAGCAGCGCACCGACGAAGATGACTGCGTAAGCGAGGCCACCGCGGATCGGGCCGAAGAGCTGGCCGATCGTGTCGAGCAGGTCCTCCGCCATGCCGGACCGTTCAAGCACGATGCCCATGAAGGTGAAGAACGGGATCGCAAGCAGCGTCTCGTTGGCCATCACGCCGCCGTAGAAGCGCTCGGGCAAGGCATAGAGCAGCGGCCACGACAGGTTGATCGAGCCGTTCGACAGCGGCGCGAGCTCGACGCCGATGAAGAAGAACAGCAGGCCGTTCGCGGCGAGCGCGAAGGCGACGGGGTAGCCGATGAGAAGGAAGATGATCAGCGAGAAGAACATGATCGGCGCCATGTTCTGGGCGATGAACTCCATCATTGCTTGAGCTCCTCGGCCAGCGCCTTGGCTTCGAGCTCGGCGGCCTCATGCGCCGAGATGAAGGGGTTGGGGTCCTCCATCTCGCCTCTCATGATGGCGATCTTCTTGATGATCTCCGAGATGCCCTGCAGCCCAAGCAGGCTGAAGCCGATCAGCAGCAGCAGCTTCGCCGGCCAGATGATCAGGCCGCCGGCATTCGTGGAGACCTCGCCGGAGCGGAAGGACAGGAGGAAGTAGGGGACGAAGTAGTAGATCATCAAAAGCACGAAGGGCATCAGGAAGAAGACGTGCCCGAGCAGGTCGATCCAGTGCTGCACCCGGCGCGAGAAGGCGCCGTAGACGATGTCGATACGGATGTGCTCGTTCTGCTTCAGCGTGTAAGCAGCCGCGAGCAGGAATGCAGCGCCGTAGAGATACCATTGCATCTCCAGCCAGGCGTTCGAAGACGTGTTGAGCGTCTTGCGGATAATCGCATTGATTGCGCTGATCAGGACTGCGGCGAGAATCGCCCACGATATCCATTTGCCGATGAATTCGTTGAGTCCGTCGATCAGGCGCGAGAGAGCCAGAAGCCCCGCCATCAATCTTCCTCCCATGTCACGCGTCGTGTCGCTTTGCGATCTCCGCCGCTGTCTCCTAGTGCCGAAAATACGCACACGAAACAAGCGCCGATTCGCATCGTCGCATTGTCGGAGCGGTGCCTAACACTTTTGTGCACTGCGAAACAGCATGGTGAAACTACGAGTCCGCCACGACTTTGGTCGCATATCGTTGCGGAATTCAGACGTTCCGGTCGCGCGCGAGATCGACCGAGCGGAGCACCAGCAGGAGGATGAGCGCGGAGAAGATGCCGGCGTCGCGCCACTCGCCGGCGAAGTAGCCGGTCCACAGCGATTCCGCGATGCCTACGCCGGCCGCTCCGAGTGCCGCGGCGAGCGGCGAGCCGCCGAGGCCGAGGGCGGCGACGAACAGCACCTTCAGACCGAAGACGAGGCCTGTGTCGAAGCTGATATTGCCGAAATGGATCGCCGCCAGCACGCCGGCCATCGCCGCGAGCATGCCGCTCGTCACGACCGTGGCGCGGAATGTCCGTCGCGCGTCGACGCCGCACATGGCGGCGGCCAGTGGGTCGTCGCAGATCGCGCGCCAGTCGCGGCCGAAGCGCGACCGGACGAGCCAGATCGCTGCGATCGCGATTGAGAGAATCACGATCGCGATGTCGACGAGCTGTATCGCGGTCAGCGTCGCCAGGAACGTGCCGTCGCGCCAGAACACCACGGTCCGGGCAAAGATCGGGGGCAGCCAGAGATCGCGGCTGTCCATCGCCAGGCGTCCAAGCTCCATGAGGACGATCGCGACGCCGAGCGTGGCGGCGACGATCGTGTTCGGATTGCCGGCACGCAAAGGTTCGAGCACCGCGCGGGAGATCAGGTGGGAGGCGAGGCCGGCAAAGGCGAAGGCGAGGACCACGCCGAACCCCAGCGCGGCGGGAAGCGTCAGCCACAGCACGTTCCAGCCGAACACGGTGGCGAGGATGCCGACTTGCCCGCCAAAGGCGAAGATCGCGCCATGCGCCAGATTCGCGCGCCGGAGCACGCCGTAGGTCATCGCATAGCCGAAGGCGAGCAGGGCGTAGATCGCGCCGATGTGCACGCCGTTCAGGATCTGCTGCAGGAAATAGGCCATCGGCGTCGGCGCGGGACCCATGGCGACGGGAGGTCTTGTGTCGCCGCAAGGAACGTTTCCTCACAAACTAACTTGCAAGATGCATTTTACAAGTTAGATTTTCGACATGGAGACGATCTGGACGCCACACCGGTTCTCGGGCGAAGTGCTTGCGCTCGACGTGGCGAACACGGTGGTGCTGCGGGACGATCCGCACCGGACGTTCGACCGGTTCGAGCAGCCCGACGAGATCGTGCGTTTCGCCAGGGCGGCGACGGCCTTCCGCGCCGACGAGATCGGCGGCAACACGCTGGCGGTTTCCGATCCGACAGCCGCGAAGCCGCGGATCGTTGCGCTGCGCGAGGCGACGGATGCGCTGTTCAGGGACGCGTCGGCGAGCGGCGGCGTCCGGTCCGAGCGTCTGGCCGCGCTGCTCGACCATTGCGCGCGCGCGCTCGCCGCGGTGCCGGTGATGCTTGCGGCCGATCATGCCGGGCCGAAAGAAGGGCAGGGGACGATCGAGCTCGAGGCCGCCGTCGCGGTCTCGGCGCTGTCGCTGCTTGCTCCCGACATGCGGCGGCGCATCCGCATCTGCGGCAATTGCGGCTGGCTCTTCCTGGACAGAAGCCGCAACGGAAGCCGTGTCTGGTGCGACATGACCGTGTGCGGAAACCGGCAGAAGGCCCGGCGGCACTACCGCCGCCGGCGGGACCACGAGGGAAGGTAGGTCGATGCGTAGATCTTTAGCCCTTGCGGTCGCCGTCGCGCTGCTGGCGCTCGGGGCATGCCGCGACGAGAGCCGGCCCGGCAAGCTGTTCGCGATTTCGGGCAAGCTTTTCGTCTTCAACTATCGGGTCGCCACCGCAACTTATCTGGTGACGCTCAAGCCGCTGGGGCCGGTCGAGGACGGGCAGACCGCCGTTGCCAGCTTCGAGGATCCGGCCGGAGGACAGCCTATCGTGGTGCGGCAGCGAATCTGGCCGAAGCTGGACAAGGCGGTGCTGGAAAGCCCGCCGCTGCGCTGCGTTCGCAAGGACCATCCCTATGCGGTCACGATCCGGATCGAGGGACCGGACGCGGCCGTGCGGCAGAAAATCGAGACGACGATCACGTCCAACCTGGACCAGGACGTGCTGCCGGATCGTCCCCTCGTCGTCGGGCCGGTCTATACGCCGAATCCGGAGCTGCAGGGCCGTCCCGACGGCAAGCTCGACGTCACCAACGAGGCGGGCTGTCCCCGCCGGGGTTGACCACGCCGGATTGTGGCTCAGGAAATTTCGCCGGCCATCATCCCGGCGACATAAAATATTCATTGGATAGCTGCATCCGTGACGGCGATTGCTCTTTTGCGGATCGCGTTGATTTCGTTTGACGTTGTCGACCGCCACAGAAACACTACTTTGACGGAGGGCGGTCAGGTGATACCCAGCCGTCCGCAGGAGACCGTTGATGACGCTTCACGACGTGACGCTCGGAGACAAGTTCGACCTTTCCAAGGAGCGAATCTTTCTGTCGGGCGCGCAGGCGATCGTCAGGATGCTTCTGATGCAGCGCGAGCGCGACCGCCGTCTCGGGCTGGACACGGCAGGGTTTGTCTCCGGCTATCGCGGTTCGCCGCTCGGCGGCCTCGACCAGCAGTTCTGGCGGGCGAAGAAGCAGCTCGAAGCCTCCAGCATCGTCTTCCAGCCCGGTCTCAACGAGGAGCTTGCCGCCACCGCGGTCTGGGGCTCTCAGCAGACCGAGCTCCTGGGCGAAGGCAAGCACGACGGCGTGTTCTCCGTCTGGTACGGCAAGGGACCGGGCGTCGACCGCTCGGGCGACGTGTTCCGCCACGCCAACCTCGCCGGCACCTCGAAGAACGGCGGCGTGCTGGCGCTGATGGGTGACGACCACACGGCCGAATCATCCACCAACGCGCATGCGACCGAGTTTCTCTTCGTCGACACGATGATGCCGATCCTCAATCCGGCCGGCGTGCAGGAGCTGATCGACTACGGCCTCTACGGCTTTGCCATGTCCCGGTTCTCCAGCACCTGGACGGCGATAAAGTGCGTCAAGGACAACATCGAATCGACGGCGTCGGTGGATGTATCTCTCGACAGGCTGAACATCGTGCTGCCCGAGATCGACCTGCCGCCGGGCGGGCTCAGCATCCGCCACGAGCTCGACCAGATGGGCCAGGAAGAACGGCTGCACGTCTACAAGCGCGCGGCGGCGGCGGCCTTCATCCGCGCCAACGGGCTGAACAAGATCATCTATTCGGGCGGCAGCGCGCCGAAGATCGGTATCATCACCGTCGGCAAGTCCTATCTCGACGTGCGTCAGGCGCTCGACGACCTTGGCATCGACCAGGCGCGGGCGGCGCAGATCGGTCTCCGGCTGTTCAAGGTCGCGGCTCCGTGGCCGCTGGACGTCGAGCACATCTCGGAATTCGCCCGCGGCCTCGAGACCGTCCTGGTGGTTGAGGAAAAGCGCTCGCTGATCGAAGTGCAGATGCGGGAGAACCTCTACGGCACTGCGATGCAGCCGCTGATCGAGGGCAAGAAGGATGCGCGCGGAGAATGGCTCTTCCCGGCCAAGGGTGCGCTTGATCCCAACGACATCGCGATCGCCATCGGCGAGCGGGTGCTGAAAAACGTCGGTCATTCGGAGGAGATCGCCGCGCGGGTCGCGCAGCTCAAACAGTTCCAGGCGATGCTGGCCGACACCAAGGACGTCTCCAATCGCACGCCCTATTTCTGTTCGGGCTGCCCGCACAATTCCTCGACCAAGGTGCCGGAGGGCTCGATCGCGGGCGCAGGTATCGGCTGCCATTTCATGGCGCTATGGATGGACCGCTCGACCGTCGGCTTCACCGCCATGGGCGGGGAGGGCGCGCAGTGGATCGGCCAGGCGCCGTTCTCGAAGCGCGAGCACATGTTCCAGAACCTCGGCGACGGGACCTATAACCATTCCGGCTCTCTGGCGATCCGCTTCGCGCTCGCCTCGAAGGCGAACATTACCTACAAGATCCTCTACAACGACGCCGTCGCCATGACCGGAGGCCAGCCGCACGAGGGCAACCTTACCGTCGACATGATCGCCCGGCAGGTGCGCGCCGAGGGTGTCGACCGCATCGCCGTCGTCACCGACGAGCCCGGCAAATATGCCGGCAAGGCCGAATTCCCGGCCGGCGTCAGCTTCAGCCATCGCGACGACCTCGACGCGGTGCAGCGCGAGCTGCGCGACGTGAAGGGCGTCTCGGTGCTGCTCTACGACCAGACATGCGCCGCCGAGAAACGCAGGCGCCGCAAGCGCGGCACGTTCCCCGACCCCGACAAGCGGGTCATCATCAACGAGCTGGTCTGCGAAGGCTGCGGCGACTGCGGCGTCAAGTCGAACTGCGTCTCCGTGCAGCCGGTCGAGACCGAGTTCGGCCGCAAGCGCCGCATCGACCAGTCGAGCTGCAACAAGGATTTCTCCTGCGTCAACGGCTTCTGCCCGTCCTTCGTGACGGTGCATGGCGCGAAGCTGCGCAAGGCCGAGGGCGTGGCCAATGCATCGGATCCCCTGGCAGGCGTGCCTGAGCCGGCGCTCTTTCCGCTCGGCCAGGGCGGGTGGGCCTGCGTCGTCGACGGCATCGGTGGCACCGGCGTGGTGACGATCGGTGCGATCCTCGGCATGGCGGCGCATCTCGAGGGCAAGGGCTGCGGCATGATCGATATGGCCGGACTTGCCCAGAAGGGCGGGGCGGTGTTCTCGCATGTCCGCATCGCGCCCACGCCGGACGACATCAGCGCAATCCGCGTCTCGGCCGGCAAGGCCGACCTCGTGCTGGGCTGCGACCTGGTGGTTTCCGGCGCGAAGAAGGTGCTCGCCTCGGCGCGCGAGGGCCGCACGCTCTTCGTCGCCAATACGGCGGAAGTGATGCCCGGCGACTTCACGCGCTCGACCGACTTCTCGCTGCCGACGGAGCGGCTGAAGAAGGCGATCCGGCAGGCGGTTGGCGACGACAAGGCGCATTTCTTCGATGCCACCCGCAGTGCGGCGACGCTGTTCGGCAACTCGGTCGGCGCGAACATGTTCATGCTCGGCTTCGCCTACCAGCACGGCGGCCTGCCGGTGTCGGCGGAGGCGGTCGAGAAGGCGATCGAGCTCAACGGCGAGGCGGTGAAGATGAACGTCGCCGCGTTCCGCTGGGGGCGCCGCGCCGCGCACGATCCGGAAACGGTTCGCAGGCTCGTGCAGTCGGTGCAGGGCGCGGCGGCCGCGCCGCTGGCGCAGACGCTGGACGAGATCGTCGCGAAGCGGGTCGAGTTCCTGACGTCCTACCAGAACGCGGCCTATGCGCGGCGCTACGCCGAGCGCATCGACAGGCTGCGCAAGGCGGAGGCCACCGCTCTCGCGGGGTCGACGGCCGTGACGGAGACCGCTGCGCGCAACCTCTTCAAGCTGATGGCGGTCAAGGATGAATACGAGGTTGCCCGGCTCTATACCGACGGGTCCTTCCGCAAGCAGCTCGCATCCCAGTTCCAGGATTTCGACCGGCTCGAATTCCACCTCGCGCCGCCCATCCTCGGCCGCAAGGGGGCGGACGGCCTGCCGCGGAAATCCTCCTTCGGGCCGTGGATGATGAAGGGGTTTGGCGTGCTTGCCGCCTTCAAGGGGCTGCGCGGCACCGCGTTCGACGTCTTCGGCTACACGGCCGAGCGCAAGATGGAGCGCAGGCTGATCGCGGATTACGAGGCCGACCTCGACCTGATCGAACAGCACCTTTCGCCGCCTTCGGTGGACGCGGCCGTGGCGCTCGCTTCGGTTCCCGCGCTCATTCGCGGCTACGGTCACGTCAAGATGCGCAACGTCGAAAAGGCGAGGGGCGAGCGGGCGCGGCTGATCGATCGTCTCGTCTCCCCGCCGCCCAAGCCGGTGCTTCAGGCGGCGGAATAAGCGGCCGTGGGCTTGCGCCGCATCGTCGTCTAAGGCTTTCTTAAGACGGCCATGTCATAACCGCGAAGCTTCCGCGGCCGCGCAGTCGATGAAAAAAAACAAAACTGACGACATCTCAGAGGACGTCTACATTGGCTTCGTCAGGTCGCTGTTCGACGAGACGAGTGTCCTGCTCGTCGGCGCGTTCGCGCAGGGGCTGATCGGATCGCTCGTCCTCTGGAAGACGCAGCAGCCGATCTATCTCGTCCTCACCCTGATGCTGGTCGCCGCCGCCGTCGGCCGCTACTACGCGCTGCGCCGCGTCGATCCTTCTAAGATCCTGACCTACAAGTCGGCCCTCGAATGGGAGCGCTACTATATCGTGGCAGGCACCATTCAGGGCCTGGCCGTCGGTCTGTTCACCTTCTGCTGCCTCTATCTGGTGCCCGACCTCTTCGGCGAGCTTGCCGGAATGTCGCTCGTGCTCGCGATGACGGTAACCATCGCAGGGCGCAACTTCGGCTCCCGCAAGATGGTGGTGATCCTGTCGCTTTCGGTGATCGTGCCGATCGCGGCCGGCTTCATGCTGAAGGGCGACATCTACCACTTCGCGCTCGGCCTGCTGGTCGTTCCGTTCATGTTCACCATCGTCAAGATGGCCAGGACGGTGCGAACGGTGCTGTTCACCGCCATCAGCGAGGAGAAGAAGGCGAAGGGGCTGGCGATGCGCTTCGACCGCGCCCTCAACACGATGTCGCACGGCCTGGTGATGCTCGACGGCAGCGGCCGCGTCGCCGTCGCAAACGCCGAGGCCGCCGACCTGTTCTCGGTTTCTTCGCCCGACAAGCTGCTCGGCCGAACGCTGAAGGCGCTGCTGATGCGCGGCGTCGCCGGCGGTCTGCTGTCGATGCGCGATTCGCACTACGTCGAGACGCAGTTGGCGCGCGCGCTGCGCGACGGTCGCGACCGGAAGCTCCTGGTGAACTTCACCAACGGGCGACACTTCGAATTCTCGGCGCGCGAGGGCCGCGACGAGCTTGGCGTCATTACCTTCGAGGACGTGACGGCGCGCGTCGAGGCGGAGGAGAAGATCCGCTACATGGCGCGCTACGACAACCTTACCGGCCTGCCGAACCGCGCCTATTTCCACGAGATGGTCGGTGAATATCTCATCAGCGGCGATCAGAAGCGGACTTGCGCGCTCGCCGTGATCGATCTCGACGACTTCAAGAACATCAACGACACGCTCGGCCATCCGGTCGGCGATGGGATGATCTACTCCGTGGCGCAGAAGCTCGCGGGGCTCGCCCGCGACAACGTCAAGATCAGCCGCTTCGGCGGCGACGAGTTCATGCTTTATTTCGACGAGGTCGAGAGCACCGAGGTGCTGCATGCCGAGCTCGCGCGCATCTTCGAGGCGCTGCAGGGTGAGGTCGACGTGGCGGGGCATTCGCTGCGGATACAGGCGAGCGCGGGCGCCGTGCTGGCAAAGGTGAGCGAAACCAACGTCGATTCGATGTTCGTCAAGGCGGACCTTGCACTCTACAAGGCCAAGGAGTTCGGCAAGAACGGCTGGCAGGTCTTCGAGGCGACGATGGATGCGGAGTTCCGCAACCGCCAGGTGCTCAAGGCGGACCTGCGCCATGCGGTCGAGAACAAGCTGCTGCGTGTCGTCTACCAGCCGATCGTGGCGATGGACACGATGCGGATCGCCAGCTGCGAGGCCCTCTGCCGCTGGGACCACCCCGAGATCGGACCGGTCTCTCCGGGCGTCTTCATCCCGCTCGCCGAGGAGATGGGCATCATCTCGGCGATCAGCGAGTTCATGCTCAAGGCGGCCAGCGCCGAATGCGCCAAGTGGCCGGAGCATATCCGCGTCTCGATCAACCTGTCCGCCAAGGATTTCCGCAGCAGGAACATCGTCGCCCTGGTGAGGGAGGCGCTGACGGAAGCGGGCCTTGCACCCGACCGTATGGAGATCGAGGTCACGGAGACCGCGCTTCTGGACGACAAGTCGTCGACGCGCGTGCTCCTCGAGGAACTGAAGGCGCTGGGCGTTCGCATCGCGCTCGACGACTTCGGCACCGGCTATTCGAGCCTGAGCTACCTGCACACGCTGCCGCTCGACAAGGTCAAGATCGATCGGTCCTTCATCGAGGACATCACCCGCAACGAGCGTTCGCTCGACCTGCTGCGCGGCGTCGTGAACCTGTCGCGGCCGCTCGGCCTCTCGGTCACGATCGAAGGCGTTGAGACGTTCGAGCAGCTCAAGGTGCTCGCCCTCGACGTGAAGCCGGACCTGGTGCAGGGGTTCCTGTTCGGGTCGGCCCTGTCGGCCTCGGGCATCGAGACCATGTCGACCACCACCTGGCCCTTCGCGAAGGATATCCAGGCCGTCCGCCGTTCCCCGCGCCACCTCTCCGCCTAGGGCAGAGATCGCGACGAAACGCAACGCGATCGCGCCCGTTCTCCCGGAATCCCGCCCACTTCAGCCAAAGCCGCTAAAATTTAGCGAAAATTTACCGTTCGTTAAGGTTAACTATAGGTAAACGCACGAAATACCATTTTCGGCTTTACTACGATGGCGATTTTCCTAACGTCCTCATACGGCGGGTTTCGGGGATGATCGGCATGATTACGGATGGTACAGCGCTGCGCGCTGTGGCGCAGTCGCTTGATGTGGACGTGAAGCCTTCCGGCTTCGTTGCACAGGTCTCGGCCATGCTCGAACGCATCGAATACCGTCGCTGCGACAGCGGCGAGGACTTCGAGGCGATCTGCCGGCTGCGCTACCGCGCCTATCGCGCACACGGGTTCGTGCCCGAATCCGCGGACGGCATCACAACCGACGCATATGACGAGACGCCCAACAGCTACCGCTTCGGCGTCTGGCTCGAAGATCAGCTCATATCGACGGTGCGCGTCCATCACATGACCGCGGCCGAACCGTATTCGTCGATCATGAGCACTTTCGAGGACATCATCGGACCGCGGCTGCGGCGGGGCGAGACCTTCATCAACCCGACCCTGTTCGCGGCCGATCCGTCGATCGTCGGCGTCTTTCCGGCGTTGCCCTATGTGACGCTGCGCCTGGCTGTGGCCGCCAATTCGTATTTCGACACCACGAGCTGCATCTGCGTGGTGCGCGAGGAGCATACGGCCTTCTATCGCCGCATCTTCGGCGCCGTGCAGGTCGGCGAGCCGCGGGCCTATCCGCCGTTCACCGTGCCGGTCATGCTCTACGACTCGAACTGCGCCATCAATCTGCAGAAGACGCTGCGGCGCTATCCGTTCTTCCATGCGACGCCGGCCGAGCAGCGGCTTTTGTTCGGCAAGCCTGCGAAGGGCGAGCCGGCGCCGCTGACGATCATCCCCACGGCGAACGTGGTCGCCCGCGCCGCCTGATCGGTGGATTTGCATTTACGGCCGCCTTGGCCAACATAGCAGTCGATGAAGGAAACCAGGGACGATTTCGTCCGCAACGCCATCTGGGCCCGGGAGCTTACTTCCGAGGAGATCGAGCGTGCGCGCCGCGGGGTGATCGAGAAGCAGTTCTCGAAGGGCGGCTATATCTGCCATCGCGGCGACAAGCTGGACCACTGGACCGGGGTGATCAGCGGCCTGGTCAAGATCAGCGCCATCTCGGCCAGCGGCAAGGCGATGACGTTCGCAGGCGCAGGCGCGGGCGGCTGGTTCGGCGAGGGATCGGTCCTCAAGGACGAGCCTCGCAAATACGATCTGGTGGCGATCGCCGACACGCGGCTGGCGATGATGCCGCGCGCCACCTTCATGTGGCTCTACGAGAATTCGACCGGCTTCAACCGCTTCCTCATCCGGCAGTTGAACGAGCGCATGGGCCAGTTCATCGCGACGATCGAATATGACCGCATCCTGTCGCCCAAGGCGCGGGTGGCGCGCAACATCTCCTGGTTCTTCAATCCTATTCTCTATCCGGTGACGAAGCCGGAGATCGAGATCGGGCAGGAGGAGCTCGGCCTGCTGGCGGGCGTGTCGCGACCGGTCGTGAGCAAGAGCCTGCAGGCGCTGGAGGCCGAGGGTCTGCTGCGCGTCGAGCATTCGCGAATCGTCGTCTTCGACGTCGAAGCGCTTGGAAACTACGAAGACGATTGATTTTGCCGGCCGGCGCACGCCCTCCGCGTGATCGCGGACAATGATTGGCGCAGCGCTAACTGACAATTCCCCGGCCTGTCTGTCAATGGCGGCGTTGAACCGCAGGCCGCAACGTGAAAGTCTACCCGTCGAGGAACATTCACCGGATTGGACCCGGCTGGCGGCGCCATCTACTTCGAAAGATAGGTTGCGCGTCTGTCATACGGGCATCAAAATCCGGACAAACCGCGAATAATGCGGGCCGGGAGGAGTTGGCGAGATGGATTCGACGGCGTCTGCCGCCGAAAGGCCGCTTGATACGTTTCCGAAGTATCTGCTGTGGAACGCCGAGCGCTTCGCTGGCCGCCCCGCGATGCGCTTCAAGAACTACGGCATCTGGCAGAGCTGGACCTGGAAGGAGCAACTTGCCGAGGTGCGGGCGCTGTCGCTCGGCCTGCAGGCGATCGGCGTCGTGCGCGGCGACAAGGTCGCCGTGGTCGGTTCGAACCGCCCCCGACTCTACTGGACATTCGCCGCCGTCCAGGCGCTGGGCGGCATACCGGTGCCGGTCTATGCCGACTCGGTCGCCGAGGAGATGGCCTACGTGCTCGACCACGCCGAGGTCCGCTTCGCCGTCGTGGAGGACCAGGAGCAGGTCGACAAGCTTCTGTCGATCGCGGACAAGGTGCCGTCGCTGCACGAGATCGTCTACGACGAGCCGCGCGGCATGCTCGACTACGACCCGAAACGCCTGCACGACTACGAGAAGGTGCGCGAGGCCGGCCTGACGCGGCTCAAGATCGACGGCGCCGCCGAAGCCTGGCTGGGAGAGATCGCCAAGGGGAGGGGCTCGGATCTCGGCATCATGCTTTATACGTCCGGCACCACCGGGCGGCCGAAAGGCGTGATGCTCTCCAACGACAATCTGGTGAAGTCGGCGCTGCACGGCAACGCCTTCGACCACCTTACCGAGAACGAGACGACGATCGCCTACCTGCCGCTCGCCTGGGTGGGCGACCACGTGTTCTCCTACTCGCAGTCCTACACGGCCGGCTTCTGCGTCGCCTGCCCGGAAAGCCCGGAGACGGTGACGGAAGACCGCCGCGAGATCGCGCCGACCTACTTCTTCGCGCCGCCGCGCGTGTTCGAGGGCCTGCTCACCGCGATGATGGTGCGGATGGAGGACGCCGGCCGGACCAAGAAGCGGATGTTCGACACCTTCATGGCGCATGCGCGCAAAGTCGGCGAGAAGATCCTCAACGGCGAGAGCGTCGGCGCGTGGGACCGGCTGAAATATGCGCTGGGCGAGTTCCTGGTCTACGGGCCGGTGAAGAACCGCATGGGCCTGTCGCGGCTGCGCGTCGCCTACACCGCCGGCGAAGCGATCGGGCCGGAGCTCTTCCGCTTCTACCGCGCGATCGGGCTGAACCTGAAGCAGCTCTACGGGCAGACGGAGGCGACGGTCTACATCACCGCGCAGCCGGACGGGCAGATCCAGGCCGATACGGTCGGGCTGCCGTCGCCGGGCGTCGAGATCAGGATCGCCGACAATGGCGAGGTGCTCTACCGTTCCGACGGCACCTTCATCGGCTACTACAAGAACGATCAGGCGACCGCGGAGACCAAGACGCCGGACGGCTGGGTGAAGACGGGCGATGCGGGCTTCTTCAATGCCGACGGGCATCTCAAGATCATCGACCGCGCCAAGGATGTGGGACGGCTGAAGTCGGGCGCGCTGTTCGCGCCGAAATACATCGAGAACGCGCTGAAGTTCTTCCCCGACATCAAGGAGGCGGTGGCCTTCGGCGACGGGCGCGATTTCTGCGCCGTCTTCGTCAATATCGACCTGCAGTCGGTCGGCTCCTGGGCCGAGCGCAACAATGTCGCCTATGCGTCCTACCAGGAGCTCGCCAACCATCCGGATGTCTACAAGATGGTCGCCGAGCATGTCGATGCGGCGAACCGCAAGCTCGCCACAGAGCCGATGATGGCCGCCTCGCAGATCCGGCGCTTCCTCGTGCTGCACAAGGAGCTTGACGCGGACGACGGCGAGCTGACCCGCACCCAGAAGGTGCGTCGCTCCTTCATCGCCGAGCGCTATGGCGAACTGATCGAGGCGCTCTACGACGGCTCGACGTCCAAGCGCGTCGAGACCGAGATCACCTACGAGGACGGCCGCAAGGCGAAGATCGCCGCGACGGTCAGGATCGTCGACGCGCCCACCTATGGCGGGATGGTCGAACCGGTGCGGGAGGCTGCGGAATGAACCGGCCGGTGGACCCCAGGGATTTTGCGTCGAAGCTGGAGGGCATGGCCGACGGCGAGGTGCTGCTCGACCTGCGCAACGTGTCGCTCGCCTTCGGCGGGGTGAAGGCGATCACCGACATCTCCTTCGACATCCGCAAGGGCGAGATCCGCGCCATCATCGGCCCCAACGGCGCTGGCAAGACGTCGATGCTCAACGTCATCAACGGCTTCTACACGCCGCAGAAGGGCACGATCGTCTTCCGCGGCAGGGAGCGCGTCGGCATGAAGCCGCACCATGCCGTGGGGCAGGGGATCGCCCGCACCTTCCAGAACGTCGCGCTGTTCAAGGGCATGTCGACGCTCGACAACATCATGACCGGCCGGTCGGTGATGATGAAGCGCGGGCTGGGCTGGCAGATGCTGTGGCACGGGCCGGCGCTGGCGGAGGAGATCGAACACCGCAAGGCAGTCGAGGAGATCATCGATTTCCTCGAAATCCAGCACATCCGCCGCACGCCGGTCGGCAAGCTGCCCTATGGTCTGCAGAAGCGGGTGGAACTCGGCCGCGCGCTGGCGATGGAGCCGTCGCTGCTGCTGCTCGACGAGCCGATGGCCGGCATGAACCTCGAGGAAAAAGAGGACATGAGCCGCTTCATCCTCGAGGTCAACCGGCAGCGCGGCACCACGATCGCGCTGATCGAGCATGACATGGGCGTGGTGATGGACCTTTCGGACCGTGTGGTCGTTCTCGACTACGGACGCAAGATCGCCGACGGCACGCCGGAGGAGGTCAAGTCCAACCAGGACGTCATCGACGCCTATCTCGGCGTCGCGCACTGAAAGGAACGAACATGGACCTCGGAACCCTTCCCCTTACCCCTCTCGTCTCGCTGATCGCCGGCGTGCTCATCCTCCTGATGCCGCGCCTGCTCAACTACATCGTGGCGATCTACCTCATCGTCGTCGGCCTGCTCGGCCTGTTCCCGCAGCTGGCAGGGTGAGGACCCTACCGTGAGCGCGCGCCCGCAACCCACGTCGATGTCTCATTTCCCTCCCGAGGATCTGACGGGTGTGCGGGTGCGCGACGTCACGCTGCTTTCGGACAACTGGTATTTCCTCAGCCGATACGCCTTCGATCTGAGGCTCGCCGACGGGACATGGCAGTCCCAGCTTCGCGAGGCCTACGATCGCGGCAACGGCGCGACGATCCTGCTCTACAACCGCGAGCGCGGCACCGTCGTCCTGACCCGACAGTTCCGCCTGCCGGCCTTCCTGAACGGTGGTGCCGGATGGATGATCGAAACGGCCGCCGGCCTGCTGGATGGAGACGATCCGGGCGCTGCAATCCGCCGGGAGGTTGCGGAGGAGACTGGTTACCGCATCGGCGAGGCACGTGAAGTGTTCGACATCTTCATGAGTCCCGGATCCGTGACCGAGCGTCTTCACTTCTTCATCGCCGAATTCGACCCCGCCGACCGACCTACCGCAGGCGGCGGGGCGGAAGGCGAGAACGAGAACATCGAGGTTCTGGAGATCGCGTTCGACGAAGCGCTCGCCATGGTGGCGCGGAACGAAATCCGCGATGCCAAGACCATACTGCTCCTCTACCACGCGCGCATCCACGGGATCCTCTAAGATGCTGTATGACGTCCTGATCAAACCGTTCGCCGACATGTTCGGTGCGCCCGACTTCCTCATGCAGGTTTTGTGGGAAGGGCTCGTCTCCGGCGTGCTCTACGCGCTGATCGCGCTGGGCTTCGTGCTGATCTACAAGTCGTCGCGCATCTTCAACTTCGCGCAAGGCATCATGGTCGTCTTCGCGGCGCTGACGCTGGTCGGCCTGCATGAGAAGGGCGTGCCGGCGTGGCTGGCGCTGCCGCTGACGCTCGGCGTCATGTTCCTGCTTGCGGTCTCGATCGAGCGCGTGGTGCTCAGGCCGCTGGTCAACCAGCCCGACATCATCCTGTTCATGGCGACCATCGGCATCACGCTGTTCCTGATCGGCTTCGGCGAGATCATCTTCGGCGGCGAGAACAAGGTGATGATCACGCAGGAACTCGGCATTCCGACCGGCTCCTGGGAATTAGAACCTTTCGGCGGCTTCCTCTCGATCGAGCAGCGCGACGTGACGGCGGTCGTCGGGGCGGTCGTCCTTGTCGCAGCGCTGCTGCTCTTCCTCAACAAGTCGAAGATGGGCCGCGCCATCCGCGCGCTTGGCGACGACCACCAGGCCGCGCTCTCCGTCGGCATCTCGCTGTCGACCATCTGGGTGGTCGTCTGGTTCATCGCCGGCGTCATCGCGCTGGCGACGGGCATCGTCTGGGGCTCCCGCGCGGGCGTCTCCTTCGCACTGGAGGTGATCGCCTACAAGGCGCTGCCGGTGCTGATGCTGGGCGGGCTGGAAAGCGTGCTTGGCGCCATCGTCGGCGGCCTCGCGATCGGCATTCTCGAAAAGCTGTTCGAGATCTATTGGGGCCAGCCGCTGCTCGGCGGCAACACCGAGACTTGGTTCGCCTTCGTCCTGGCCCTGGTCGTGCTGCTGTTCCGGCCGCAGGGTCTGTTCGGCGAACGCATCATCGAGCGGGTGTGAGGACCAGATGCTCTACAGAACCGCCGGCCAGTTCAAGACCACCTATGAAGCCGACCATGCGCTGTTTCCAGTCCGGCAGGACGCAGTCCTGCTCGGCATCATCCTCGCCTTCGCCTTTGTCGTCCTGCCGCTCACCGCCAATGAGTTCGCGTTCAAGGCGCTGCTGATTCCAGTACTGATCTACACGCTCGCGGCGCTCGGGCTCAACATCCTCACCGGCTATGCCGGCCAGCTCTCGCTCGGCACAGGCGCGTTCATGGGGGTCGGCGCCTATGCCTGCTACAAGATCATCACGATCTTTCCCGAGGTGAACCTTCTGGTCGCGATCGCGCTGTCGGGCTTCTTCTCGGCGGCCGTCGGCGTCGCCTTCGGTGTTCCGTCGCTCAGGATCAAGGGCTTCTACCTGGCCATCGCCACGCTCGCGGCGCAGTTCTTCCTCGTGTGGCTGTTCGAGAAATGGGCCTGGCTTTACAACTACTCGGCCTCGGGTGCGATCCAGGTGCCGACCATCGAGATGTTCGGCATCGTGATCGCGGGGCCGAACGCCAAGGCGATCACGCAGTACTATGTCGTGTTGGCGGTGGTCACCATCGTGACGATCTTCGCCATCAACATCACCCGCGGGCGCATCGGGCGCATGTGGAAATCCGTGCGCGACATGGACATCGCCGCCGAACTCGTCGGCATCAACCTGATGAGGGCGAAGCTCTCGGCCTTCTTCGTCTCGTCCTACATCGTTGGCATCGCGGGAGCGTTGTTCGTCTTCCTGTGGCGGGGTGCCGCGGAGCCCAACCTATTCGACATCCCGCTGTCGTTCCGCGTGCTGTTCATCGCCATCATCGGGGGCCTCGGCTCGATCCTGGGCAACTATCTCGGCGCGATGCTGATCGTGGCGCTGCCGGTGGTACTCAGCTACCTGCCGGGCGCGCTTGGCATTCCGATCAGTTCCTCGACGGTCGAGCATATCAACATCATGATCGTGGGCGCGCTCATCATCTTCTTCCTGATCGTCGAGCCGCACGGGCTGGCGCGATTCTGGGCGGTCCTCAGGGAGAAGCTCATCATCTGGCCGTTCCCGCACTGAGGGACGGTGCTGATCGCGGCGAAAGCCGCAGTAAAACGGGGCCGGTTCGCCCCGCCAATTATGGGAAACGGACAAGTGGAGGAAATGAGAATGAGGACTATCCTGAAATCCGCGCTTCTGGCGACGAGCGTGCTGGTCGCCGGCGCATTCGCCGCTCCGGCCTTTGCGCAGGACGTGCTGCACGTGCCGAACCTGTCCTATCGCACCGGCCCGTTCGCCACGAGCGGCACGCCGCTCGCCAACGGCCAGCTCGACTATCTCACCATGCTCAACGAGCGCGACGGCGGCCTCAACGGGGTGAAGCTCGACGGCTCGGAGTGCGAGACGGGCTACAACACCGAGAAGGGTGTCGAGTGCTACGAGAAGACCAAGGGTAACGCGGTCGTCACCCAGCCCTGGTCCACCGGCATTACGCTGCAGGTTCTGCCCAAGTCGCATGTCGACAAGATCCCGATCCTGGCGCCCGGTTACGGGTTCTCTGCCATGCAGGACGGCAAGACCTTCGAATGGGCCTTCAATCCGCCGTCTTCCTACTGGGATGGCGCCTCGATCCTGCTCAACACGATCGCCGACGGCAATCTCGACAACCTCAAGGGCAAGAAGGTCGCGCTGCTGCATCTCGACCATCCCTACGGCAAGGAGCCGATCCCGCTGATGGAGGCGCTGGCCGCCAAGCACGGCTTCACCCTGCTGCCGATCCCGGTCGGCCTCAAGGAGATGCAGAACCAGTCGGCGCAGTGGCTGCAGATCCGCCGGGAAAAGCCCGACTTCGTGCTGATGTGGGGCTGGGGCGCCATGAACGGCGGCGCGCTGACCGAAGCCGCCAAGACCAAGTATCCGATGAACCAGTTCCTCGGCATCTGGTGGGCGGGTCATGACGCAGACCTGAAGCTCGTCGGCGAGGCCGGCAAGGGCTACCGGTCGGTGTCGTGGAGCTTCCCGAACAACGACGCCAAGGCGATGCAGGATATCAAGAAGCTGGTCGTCGACGCCGGCAAGTCGCAGGCAGCCCCCGGCGAGTTCGATACGGTGTTCTACCAGCGCGGCGTGCTGATCGCGGCGATGATGGTCGAGGGCATCAAGGTGGCGCAGGACAAGTACGGCGCCAAGGTGGTGAACGCCGAGCAGGTCCGCTGGGGTCTCGAGAACCTCGACTTCTCCGAGGCGCGCATCAAGGAACTCGGGCTTGACGGGATGATCCCGCCGTTCAAGACCAGCTGCTCCAACCACACCGGTCACGCCGGCGGTTGGATCCTGGAATGGGACGGGGCCAAGTTCGTCAAGGCGTCCGAGGTGATGCAGGCCGACCGCGCGGCGATCGATCCGATCGTCGAGGTCAAGGCCAAGGAATACGCCGAGGCCAACAAGCCGTGGCCGACGCAGGCTTGCCAGTGAGGTGACGAGCCGGCCCGCCACGCCGGGCCGGCTCCGGAACAAGAGGCAGGCAGATGGACGAAGCGTTTCTTTCGCGCGCGACGGAGCGCATGCGCTCCATCTGCCTGGCTTTGCCCGAAGCGACCGAGAAGGAAGCCTGGGGCGATGTGACCTTCCGGGTGCGGGACAAGATCTTCGCGATGATAAAGACTGGCGACGGCCGCGTTTCGGTCTGGTGCAAGGCGCCGCCGGGCAGTCAGCAGGTGCTGGTGGGCGCCGATCCGAACACCTTCTTCGTGCCGCCCTATGTCGGCCCGAAGGGATGGATCGGCGTGCGGCTCGACCGCGGTCCCGACTGGGATGAGGTCGATGCCATCGCGAGGCGGAGTTATCGGCTGGTCTCGCCGAAGCGGCTGGCTGCGATGGTCGAACGCACAAGTAGGGGAAAAGACTGATGTCGAATGCGGTGCCGAAGCCAGACGCAGCCCAGCCGATCCTGTCGATCAACAACATCGAGGTGATCTACGATCACGTCATCCTGGTGCTCAAGGGCGTCTCCCTGACCGTGCCGACGGGCGGCATCACGGCGCTGCTCGGCGCCAACGGGGCCGGCAAGACGACCACGTTGAAGGCGATTTCCAATCTGTTGCATGCCGAGCGCGGCGCGGTGACAAAGGGCAACATCCTGTTCGAGGGCCAGGAGATCCAGTCGCTGTCGCCGAACGAACTCGTGCGGCGCGGCTGCATCCAGGTGATGGAGGGCCGGCACTGCTTCGGTCACCTCTCGGTTGAGGACAACCTGATGACCGGTGCGTTCACGCGGCGCGACGGCGCCACCGCGATCCGCCAGGATCTCGAAATGGTCTATGATTACTTCCCGCGCCTCAGGGTGCGGCGAGCCAGCCAGGCGGGCTACACCTCGGGCGGCGAGCAGCAGATGACGGCGATCGGCCGTGCGCTGATGAGCCGGCCGAAGATGATCCTGCTCGACGAGCCGTCCATGGGGCTCGCGCCGCAGCTCGTCGAGGAAATCTTCGAGATCGTGCGCAAACTGAACGAGGAGCAGGGCGTGTCCTTCCTCCTTGCCGAGCAGAACACCAATGTCGCGCTGCGCTACGCGAAATACGGATATATCCTCGAATCCGGCCGCATCGTGCTCGATGGCGAGGCGCACGCCCTGCGCGAGAACGAGGACGTGAAGGAATTCTACCTGGGCGTCGGGGGCGAGGGGCGGCGCTCGTTCAAGGACGTCAAGCACTACAAGCGGCGCAAGCGCTGGCTGTCCTAGGCAATGCCTTTCACCGCCCACGCTACGGCGGCGTATGATCGCGGGCCATCCTCCTCTCCGTCGAGGTAAGCCGAGCGCAGCGCTTTCCGGAGTGCGTCCCTTTTTGCGTTGTCCAAGGTCGCGACATAGGCGGCACCCGGTCCATCGCTCCCGGTATATGGACGCCAGAAGTCTTCGAAGGTCTCGAAGTCCATGCGGACAGCGAGCATCGTATCTTGTACTTCCCTGAAACCTGCTTCTCGCCACGCGGCGGCCAGTTCGCCAGGCCTTGTCATTGGCCGCGTGAAGCTCCTGGCGCGCATCTCTCCTGCCCTCGGATCGAGCATTGCGGCCGTGTCGCAGAACATTCGACTGGTCACGAAACCGCCCCGCGCGTCCCAAACTGTGGCGGCGACTGTCGCGCCGGGCTTGGCTACCCGGCGCAGCTCGGCCACGGCAGCGGTGCCTCTTGGTACGAAATGAAGTACCAGCAAGGACAGGACACGGTCGAAGCGGCCATCTTCGAAAGGCAGGGAGCAGACATCGCCGACGCTGAACGTCGCACGCGGATCCGGGAGGCGCACCTGTGCATAGTCCACATATGCATCCGCTAGATCGATGCCGTGCACTGTAGTCGTGGCAGTGCGTGCGACAATGGCCTCGGACAGACTGCCCGTCCCGCAGCCCGCGTCCAGGACACTCTCGCCATCCAAGCAGCCGGCGAAATCGAGAAACTTCTCGGCAAGCCGCCGGCTCCAACGACCCATGACCTGCTCGTAGTCCTTCGCACTAGATGCGTTGAAGGTGGAACTCGCGGTCATCGTCGTATGAAGCTCGCTTGGCGGAATTCGAGAAAGTCGCCTTGCGCGCATTCTAGCAGATCGGTGACCGGTCCAGAAGCTGTCGGCAAGGCGGGTATGCATTGCATGGCGTCGGCGGCGCGGGCAGCTTCGAGGACGTGACTATAAACGGAAGCGCTGGCTGTCGTAGACGTCAGACCGGGTCGAACGGCACGCCGTCGTGGAGTTCGGCAAGGGGTTGATCGGGCACGTGCCGCCGCCTATCTAGTCACTCTCGACGACCAATGAGGATCGCAGGCCATGGATTTCGGAGTGCAAGCAGCTTTCGCCCGCTTCGCAACCGTTATCGCAGCCTCCTATGTCCATCATCTCGTTCCACGGCGTCTCCTGCGCCACGCCTGACGGCACCACCCTTTTCGACACCATCGACCTCAGCTTCGGCGCGGAGCGCACCGGCATCGTCGGGCGCAACGGCTCCGGCAAGTCGACGCTGCTCAGGCTCGCGACGGGCGAACTCGCTCCGCTTGCGGGGACCGTGACGCGCGCGGGAACGATCCGCGTCCTGCGGCAGGAACTCGCCGCCGATCCCGATGAGACCGTTGCCGGCGCCTTCGGCGTCGCTGCTTCGCTCGCGCAGCTGCGCCGCGCGCTGACCGGCGAAGGCTCCGCCGAGGACGTGGCGGAGGCCGACTGGACGCTGGAGGAGCGGCTTGCCGAGGCGCTCGCCGCCATCGGTCTCGCGGGCATGGAGCCGGAGCGGCCACTGTCGTCGCTGAGCGGCGGCCAGCGCACGCGCATCGCGCTCGCCGCGCTGACCTTCGATAGTCCCGACATGATCCTGCTCGACGAGCCCACCGACAATCTCGACGCGGACGGCCGGGCGATGGTCGGGCGGCTCCTGGCGCAATGGCGGGGTGGGGCCGTCGTGGTCAGCCACGACCGCGCCCTCTTGCGGCAGATGGACCGCATCGTCGAACTCTCCGGCCTCGGCGCGAAGGTCTATGGCGGCAACTGGGACCTTTATGCCGAGCGCAAGGCCGAAGAACTGGCCAATGCGGAAGCGACTCTCGCCTCGGCCGAGCGGCAGGCAAAGCTCGCCGAGCAGAAGATCCAGCTCGCGCGCGAACGGAAGGAGAAGCGGGACGCGGCCGGCCAGAAGGCGCGCGCCCGCGGCGGGCAGGCGTCGATCCTGCTCGACGCGCAGAAAGAGAGGGCGGAGCAGAGCGGAGGCCGCGGCGGTGTCCTCGCCGCGCGGCAGCGCGCGGAGGCAACGGCCGCGCTCGAGGAGGCGCGCGCCAATGTCGAGCAGGCGAGAAACCTGTCCTTCGCGCTTCCAGAGACCGGTCTCCTGGCGGGACGGGCCGTGCTTACGTTCGATCAGGTGTCCGGCGGATACGATCCACAGCGACCGGTGGTGCGGGACCTGAGCTTTTCGATCGTCGGTCCGGAGCGCGTGGCGGTCACCGGTCCGAACGGATCGGGCAAGACGACGGTGCTGCGGCTCGCCGCAGGAGAGCTGGCGCCATTGTCCGGGGCTGTCGTGCCACATGTGCCGTTCGCCATGCTCGACCAGCATGTGCGGCTGCTCGATCCGGACCGGGCGCTCGTTGACAATTTCCGGCGGATCAATCCGCAGGACAACGACAATGCCTGCCGCGCCGCGCTTGCGCGCTTCCTGTTCAGGGCGGACGAGGCCCTGAAGACGCCCGCCGAACTCAGCGGCGGCGAGAAACTGCGGGCCGGGCTGGCCTGCGTTCTGGGCGGGAGCGTGCCGCCGGCGCTGCTCATCCTCGACGAGCCGACCAATCACCTCGACCTCCATTCGGTCGCAGCGATCGAATCCGCGCTGAAGCGTTACGACGGCGCCTTGCTGGTGGTCAGCCACGACGAGGATTTCCTCGAAAGTCTGGACATCGGCCGGCGCATCGCCCTTGCATGACGGCATTGCGCGGGATGATATCGCGATGCGGCATCGACACCATTGCGATGACGTAACCTTTTCGCTATGTCGGCCCACGGTCACTTTGCAGGGGAAACAGACGATGGCTGATCATTCGCCGACGGGTCCGGTCGAGATGGGCGCGAAGATGGACTACTCCGAGCATGAGAAAACCTATTCGCTCTTCATCCATCTCGTGAAATACGGCTCGGTCTTCGTTGCGGCGTTGATGATCGCCATGGCATTCGGTTTCTTCGCCGGCGGCGGGTTCGTCTCCTCGACCATCCTGTTCGTTCTGATCTGCGCAGTCGGGATTTTCCTGCTTCGCTAGGCTGCCGTCGGCGGCCGATCGCCGCTGGACGGATCGATACATCTTTGGCGGGATCACCCGCAGGCTCGACTTCCAGGGAGGATAACCAGGCGTGGGGCAGATCATCTTCGTGCCGGCTGAGGGAGGCGCGGGCGAACCGCGTGTCGCGGCGTCGCCGGAAACCGTCAAGCGCCTCGCCGGCCTCGGCTTCGACGTGATCGTCGAGGCGGGTGCGGGCCAGGGTTCCCGAATCCCCGACGACGAGTTCGCCAAGGTCGGCGCTTCGATCGGCAAGGCCTCGGATGTTTCGAAGGCCGATATCGTGCTCAGGGTGCGCCGTCCGTCCGACCTCAAGGGCTACAAGACCGGCGCGGTCGTGATCGCGACGATGGACCCTTACGGCAACGACGCCGCCGTGCAGGCGATGGCGAAGGCCGGGCTCACCGCCTTCGCGATGGAGTTCATGCCGCGCATCACCCGCGCGCAGGTGATGGACGTGCTGTCCTCGCAGGCCAATCTCGCCGGCTACCAAGCGGTGATCGATGCGGCCGCCGAGTATGACCGCGCGCTGCCGATGATGATGACGGCGGCCGGCACCGTGCCCGCCGCCAAGGTGTTCGTGATGGGCGTCGGCGTCGCCGGCCTGCAGGCGATCGCGACCGCGCGCCGCATGGGCGCGGTGGTGACCGCGACGGATGTGCGGCCAGCAGCCAAGGAGCAGGTTGCTTCGCTCGGCGCAAAATTCCTCGCCGTCGAGGACGAGGAGTTCAAGGCGGCCGAGACCGCCGGCGGCTACGCCAAGGAAATGTCCAAGGAATATCAGGCGAAGCAGGCCGCACTCACCGCCGAGCACATCGCCAAGCAGGACATCGTCATCACCACGGCGCTGATCCCCGGCCGGCCGGCGCCGAAGCTGGTGTCGGCGGCGATGGTCGCCTCGATGAAGCCGGGCTCGGTGATCGTCGACCTCGCGGTCGAGCGCGGCGGCAATGTCGAAGGCGCTCAGCCCGGCAAGGTGGTTACCACGGCGAACGGCGTGAAGATCGTCGGCCACCTGAACGTCCCGGGTCGCGTGGCGGCGTCCGCTTCGCTGCTCTACGCCAAGAACCTGTTCGCCTTCCTGGAGACGATGGTCGACAAGGAGACGAAGACGATCCGGATCAATCCGGAGGACGAACTGCAGAAGGCGACGATGCTGACCAATGGCGGCGCCGTCGTGCATCCGGCCTTTGCCAAGGCTGCCGAGGCCGCTCCCGCCGCCGCTCCGGCGACGCCTGTCGAGACGACCGAGCCCAAGAAGCGCGGCCCGCGCAAGCCGGCGGCCAGGAAGGGAGAGGCATAATGGAAAAATCGGCTCTCGAAAGGGCGCTGGACCAGCTCGACCAGGCGGTCGCGGCGGTTCGCATCGCGCTCTCTGACAGCAATGTCGCCGACGCGGCGGGCGCTGTGGCGCACGGCGTGTCGGGCGGCGCGGTCGATCCCTTCGTCTTCCGCCTCGCGATCTTCGTGCTGGCGATCTTCGTCGGCTACTACGTGGTCTGGTCGGTGACGCCGGCGCTGCACACGCCGCTGATGGCAGTCACCAACGCCATCTCGTCGGTGATCGTGGTCGGCGCGCTGCTCGCGGTCGGCATTTCGGCCTCGGGCCTCGCCACCGGCTTCGGTTTCGTCGCGCTGGTGCTCGCCTCGGTCAACATCTTCGGCGGGTTCCTCGTCACCCAGCGCATGCTGGCGATGTACAAGAAGAAAGAGAAGTAAGGCCGATGTCAGCCAATCTCGCCTCTTTCCTCTACCTCGTCTCCGGCGTCCTGTTCATCATGGCGCTGCGCGGCCTGTCGCATCCGACGACCAGCCGCCAGGGCAACATCTACGGCATGGTCGGCATGGCGATCGCCATCGTCACGACGCTGGCGCTGGCGACCCCGTCGGCGAGCGGCTTCGGGCTGATCCTCGTCGGTCTCGCCATCGGCGGCGGCGTCGGCGCGGTGACCGCGCGGCGCATCGCCATGACCTCGATGCCGCAGCTCGTCGCCGCCTTCCACTCGCTGGTCGGCATGGCGGCGGTGATGGTGGCGGCAGCCGCCATGTATGCGCCCGAGAGCTTCGGCATCGGCACGATCGGTGCCATCCACGGCCAGGCGCTGGTCGAGATGAGCCTCGGCGTCGCCATCGGCGCGATCACCTTCACCGGTTCGGTCATCGCCTTCCTCAAGCTCGACGGCCGCATGTCCGGCAAGCCGATCCTTCTGCCGGCGCGCCACGTCATCAACGCGGCTCTCGGCATCGCGCTGGTGGTGCTGATCGTGCTGCTCGTCACGACGCAGAGCTACACCATCTTCTGGCTGATCGTGGCCGCCTCGCTGGTGCTCGGCGTGCTCTTGATCGTGCCGATCGGCGGCGCGGACATGCCGGTCGTCGTGTCGATGCTGAACAGCTATTCCGGCTGGGCGGCGGCGGCTCTCGGCTTCACGCTCGGCAACCTGGCGCTGATCATCACCGGTGCGCTGGTCGGCTCGTCCGGCGCGATCCTGTCCTACATCATGTGCAAGGGCATGAACCGCTCGTTCATCTCCGTCATCCTCGGCGGCTTCGGCGGCGAGACGGCGGCGGCGGGTGGCGACGACGGCATCCAGCGAACGGTCAAGCAGGGGGCGGCGGACGACGCGGCCTATCTGATGGCCAATGCGCAGAAGGTCATCATCGTGCCCGGCTACGGCATGGCGGTCGCCCAGGCGCAGCACGCGCTGCGCGAACTGGCCGACAAGCTGAAGGCCAAGGGCGTCGAGGTGAAATACGCCATCCACCCGGTCGCCGGCCGCATGCCCGGCCACATGAACGTGCTGCTCGCCGAGGCCAACGTGCCTTACGACGAGGTGTTCGAGCTGGAGGACATCAACTCCGAGTTCGCGCAGGCCGACGTCGCCTATGTCATCGGCGCCAACGACGTGACCAACCCGTCCGCGCGTGACGACAAGTCCTCGCCGATCTACGGCATGCCGATCCTCGACGTCGACAAGGCCCGCACCTGCCTGTTCGTCAAGCGCTCGCTCGGCTCCGGCTATGCCGGCATCGACAACACGCTGTTCTACAAGGACGGTACGATGATGCTGCTCGGCGACGCCAAGAAGATGACCGAGGAAATCGTCAAGGCGCTGGATCACTGAGGCCTTGCTTGCATCTCAACTGAGCTTCGAAACGGACGGCGCCGAGATCATTTCCGGCGCCGTTTCCTTGAGCGACGTCGACACGATCTTGCCGGCCTTCGGCACCAGCGGCCACCGCCCCGGTGCTCGGTCGCTATTGCTGCCGCAGGTGATCCGCGACATGGTGGGCGAGGACGGTCCGATGGGGCGTCTCGCTCAGCGGTTCTGTGCTCCTTCGGATGGGCCGATGCGGCCGGTTCGGGTACTGCTCTTCGACAAGACCGCCGAGACCAACTGGATGGTCCCCTGGCATCAGGATCGCACGATCGCCGTGGCCGAGCGGCATGATGTGGCGGGCTTCTCCAGCTGGAACGTCAAGGACGGTGTCACGCATGTCGAGCCCCCGATCGACCTCTTGGCGCGGATGGTGACGCTTCGCCTCCACCTCGATGAGACCGGCCCCGAGAACGGTGCGTTGGATATCGTGCCGGGTTCCCACAAGGCTGGCCGACTTCCGGCTGCGGATGTGGTTCGCCTCGGGCGCGAAAGTTCCTATGTGCGCTGTGCGGCCGGCGTTGGCGATGTGCTGGCGATGCGGCTGCTCACCGTCCACAAATCGGAGCGGGCGACGCTCGTGTCGCGCCGTCGCGTCCTGCATGTCGACTACAGCGCGGACGTGCTGCCGGAGCCTCTGGCTTGGCACGCCCGCGTGCAGTGAGACGCCGCTGGGCATAATGCCCGGTTCTCCTTCCGTCATGCATCGGGCAGTGGTACACTCTTCCAGCATCGGCACGGAGTGCTTCACTTGACGCCGGACCCCGAACCACCTGACGCGGAAGAGACAGTGCCGCCGGACGAGAGGCGGCTGAAACAGGCTGTCGTCGTGGTTCACGGCATGGGCGAGCAGTGGCCGATGTCGACGCTGCGCAGCTTCGTCGAGGGCGTGTGGACGCGCGATCCGAAGGTGGTGGAGGCCGCCGGCCATCCAAATGGCGCCAGGACGTGGATCAGCCCCGACGAGCGGACCGGATCGCACGAGTTGCGGCGCATCGTGACGGCTTACGTCTTCCATCCGCCCAAGGCACAGAAGATCAGGATTCGCACCGACTTCTACGAGCTCTACTGGGCAGACCTGATGCAGGGGAGCACCCGGTCGCGGCTCTTCGCCTGGATCCGGGAGCTGCTGTGGCGCGACAAGAGCACGATCCCGTCCGATGGCCTGCCGATCTACCGCGCGACCATGGTCGCAGCCACGATCTATCTGGCGATCGGGCTGCTGGTCGCCGTCTCGGCGGTCCTCAGTCCCTTCGTGGCCGTAGTCGTCGCGGCGATCGCCGCGCTTCTGTCCTGGATCGTCGACCGTCTCCTCCTGCCTTATCTCGGCGATGTCGCGAGCTATGCGAGGGCGACGCCCGAGACGGTGGCGCAGCGCGCCGCCGTGCGCGAACGGGGCCTCGGGCTCCTGCGCAAGCTCTCCGACGATCCGGAATACGACCGGATCGTGCTTGTCGGCCACAGCCTCGGCTCGATCCTTGCCTACGACCTGCTGCAGCTTCTCTGGGACGAGCGCAGGCCGCGCGACATGACCGTGGCGGATCACGGCGCGCTGATGAAGACGATCCGTGCCGTCGGTCGTTTCGCCACGCTGGCGGACGGCTCGGCGCCGGCGGGAACGGACGTCTCCGGGCTCCGCGCCGCCCAATGGGGGCTCTATCTTTCGCTGCGAAGCGGGGACGCCATACAGCCGTCCTGGAAGATCAGCGATTTCGTCACGGTCGGCAGCCCGCTGTCGCATGCCGAGTTCCTGATGGCGCAGGACGAGGAGGAACTCAGGAAGGGCATTGCGGAACGACTGTTCTCCACCTCGCCGCCGCAGTCGAACAAGGCGACCGAGGCCGACGTCCGGTACAACAGCAAGCCGAAGGTCTGGGCCGTGCACCACGCCGCCTGCTTTGCGGCGACGCGCTGGAGCAACATCTACGACCTCGGCAACCTTCTGTGGAGCGGCGACCCGATCTCGGGGTCGGTGCGGGAGAATTTCGGCTGGGGCGTCAAGGAGTTCCAGGTCGAGATCAGGAAGCCGGGCGGATGGTTCAGCCCGCGCCTGTTCACCCATACGGACTACTGGTCGCCCGACGCCGAGGCCGATCCGGTCGGAGGCTGGTCGGACGGGAAGGGGGAGGCGCATCTCGCGGCGCTGCGGGAGGCTCTCGACCTGCTGCGCGTCGAGGGGGGCGCGCCGTGACGATCGTGCTGCGGCCGTATCAGCCCTCCGACCGCGCCGCCATGACGGCGCTGCTGCTCGATCTCAACCGTCACGAGAACGCGATCTCGGGCGAATCGCTCGTCGACCCGGAAACGGCCGAGATCGGGGCGATCGAGGCGGAGGAGATCCTGGCCGAATGGGACGCGGCGGTGGTGCTGGCCGAAATCGACGGCGAGCCGGCGGGCCTGCTGATCTGGTACGTCGCCACCGGCGAGAGCTATCTCGCGGAAAAATTCCGCCGCTACGGCAAGGTCGACGCGCTGGTGGTCGCTGCCAGGCATCGCGGCAAGGGCGTCGGCAGGGTGCTTCTCGAAGAGGCCGAGCGGCTGACTCGCGAGCGCGGCCTGTCGCGGATGATGCTGCACGTCATCGAAGGCAATGACGGCGCGGCCGAGGCCTACCGGAAGTTTGGCTTCCGGTCGCACTCCACCAACATGGCGAAACCGCTCGACTGAGCTCAGGCCGGGTCGGCCGGCATGTCGGCGGCGAAGGCGTCGAGCCCGTCGCGGACGCGCATGACGCGCGCCCTGAGTTCCGCCTGGCTCTCGAAGGTCTCGCCCGCATTGACCGTCATCGCGATCGCCGCCTCGCAGCCGGTCCGGCGCAGCGCCATGCCGGCGTCCGTCGGGGCGATGTCGAGCAGGCGCTCGTCCGCCTTGCTCCGGGCGCGTGTCACCAGCCCGCGCGCTTCCAGCTTCTTCACCAGGGGGGTCAAGGTGTTGGAGTCGAGCCCAAGGCGCTCGCCCAGGGCCTTCATGGTGACGCCCCTGGTTTCCCACAGCACCATCATCACCAGATATTGCGGATAGGTCAGCCCGGTCTCGGCGAGCGCCTTGCGGTAGAAGCGGGTCACCGCATTGGCGGCGGAATAGATCGCGAAGCACGGCATCACGTCGAGCGTGACCTGGTCCATCAGTTCGGGGTGGGCGACGAAATCGATGTCGAGCGGGGAAGGGGCGTCGGTCATGTGGTCCATTTAGATCGCGCGCGATCTTATCGCAATGCCGATCAACTCATTGTGAAGTCGTTGACGATTAGATCGTGCACGATTAAATCAGAGTCATTGAAACGCGACGGCGCTTCCGCGCTCGAAAGGAGACCGAGATGGCCACGACTTCCCACCGCCTCACCAATACGATCGTCCTCGTCCACGGCGCGTGGATGACGGCGGCGTCCTGGGACAATTTCCGCAAGCCGCTGGAGGCCGCCGGCTACACCGTCCACACGCCGACCTGGCCCTATCTTGAGAAAGGCACCGCCGCGGAGCTGCGCGCGAACCCGCCGGAAGGTCTCGGCCGGCTGACCGCCGGCGCGATCGCCGACCACTACGCGAAGTTCATCGACACGCTGCCGGAAAAGCCGCTGATCATCGGCCATTCGATGGGCGGCCTGGTGACCCAGCTCCTTCTCGACAGGGGATACGGCGTCGCCGGCGTGGCGCTCGACCCGGGTCCGATCGCGGGCGTCATCCCCGACTTTCTGTCCCTCACCGCGGCCATTCCCGTGCTGCTGCGCTGGAATGCCTGGAACCGCACCTACACGCTGCCGAAGGCGACGTTCGACGCCCGCTTCGCCAACACCGCGCCGCAGGCGCTGCGCGACGAGGCCTACGACAAGTATGTCGTGCCGACCTCGGGCCGTCTCTTCGCGCAGGCGGCCACCGGCATCGGCGTCGGGGTCGATACAAAGGCGCGCAAGCAGCCCTTGCTGGTCACCGCGGCCGAGCACGACCGCACCGTGGCGCCGGCACTCTCCCGCGCCATCTGGCGCAAGCAGAAGAAGTCGGCCGCGCGCACCGATTTTGTCGAGTTCCCCGGACTGTCGCATTTCCTCGCGACGGAGCCGGGCTACGAGAAGGTGGCGGCCTACGTGCTCGACTGGGCCGAGAAGCTGTAGCCGTCAGCCGGTGCGTGACATCCTGACGGCCGCCGCGCAGCCCACGAGGGCGAGCGGCAGGAAGGCGAGGAACAGCCAGCGGGCGACGCCGGCCGCCGTCTCGCCCGAAAGCCCCTCGGCGAAGCCGCTGGAATTGGCGACGATGCCGGCGGCCGCCGCGCCCGTCGCATAGCCGATCCGCTGCAGCGCCGGCACCGCCGAGGAGGCGACCGTGCTGTCCTGCGCGGGGGCGGACGCGACGATGATGCGCGTCACGAAGGGCCAGGCGATGCCGAAGCCGCCGCCCTGCAGCAGCGCGCAGAAGAGGATCGCGGGGATGTTGCCGGCGGGGATCGCCACCGAGAAGCCGGCCAGTCCCGCCGTTATCATCAGTGCGCCGCCGACGATGATGAGGCGCTCGCGATGCGGCGGTGCTCCCGCGACGAGGATGGACAGGATCGACCAGGCGATCGACTCGGCCGCGATGATGTAGCCGGTCGTCAGCACCGGAATGCCGTGCAGGCTGGTCAAAAGCAGCGGCGCATAGATCGCGAAGGACACCGTCGAGACCGACAGCGCCGCGACCATCGTCATGCCCGATCCGAGCGCCGTCGACCAGTCGAAGGGCCGGCGCGGAAACAGGCGCGAGCGCGGCATCAGCGCATCCACCCTGAAGAAGAGCCACAGCCCGGACACGCCGGCCGCCAGCAGCGCGAGCGAGGCATAGGCGCTCGCCGTGACCCCGGCGAAGGCGATCAGGATCACGGCGCAGGCAAGCGTGGCGAGCGCCGGATAGGGGAAAGCCGGCGGCTCGTCGCCGGTGACGCGCCGCGCCTCGGGCATGCGCAGCACCGCGTAGCTGACCGCGGCCATGGCGACGCCGGCGATCGCGAACGTGCCGAACGTCCAGCGCCAGCCGAAGGCCGTCGAGATCAGGGCGCCGAGCAGCGGCCCGCTGAAGGCGGCCACGCCCCAGATGGCGGACATGATGCCGAAGAGCTGCGGCCAGATCGCCCGCGCGAACAGCCGCTCGACCGAGACATAGGCGAGCGAGACGAGCCCGCCGCCGCCGAGACCTTCGATCAGCCGTCCGGCCAGCAGGATCGGCATCGTCGGCGCCAGCGCGCAGATCATCGCCCCGCAGCCGTAGAGGATGGCCGCGCCGACCATGTTGCCGCGCAGCGAGACGTAGGACACCAGCCGGCCGGCGGCCGTGCCGGCCACGATCGCGCCGAGTTCGTAGATGGCGAAGGTCCAGCCGACGAGGGTCACGCCCTCCAACTCTCCCACCAGCGCCGGCATGATCGTCGCCATCATGGTCTCCATGGTGGCGTGCAGCAGGATGCCGAGGCTGACGAAGCAGAACAGGCCGAGGTCGCCGCTCGCCCACAGCGCGCGCCAGTCTACCCGCTGTCCGGATCGTTCGACCATTTCGCCGCGCCTCTGCCCGTCGAGCGGCAAGCCATTACCTGAGTTGCGCCTCCGGGGCAGGAGGCAGTCCGGCAGAGGCGCTTGCGCCAGCGCGGCCGGTCAGCGGCTGCGCACCTTCTCCCGCACCGCCGGCCTCGGCCTTGCCGGCCGGCGCCGCAGGTCCATCCTCGAGTCGAAGAGATGGAACTGTCCGCGTCCAGCGGCCTTCGCGGCGTAGAGGGCGAGGTCGGCGCGCCGCATCAACTCGCTGTCTCCGATGTCCGGCTCGTCGATGAACGCCACGCCGATGCTCGCGCCGATGGACACGGACTGGCGGCGCAGCGTGAAGGGATCGGACAGCGACTTGACGATCTTCGCCGACAGCAGGCTCGCCGTCGCCCAGTTGGAAACGGACTGGATGACGGCGAATTCGTCGCCGCCGGTGCGGATGACGACGTCCGTGTCGGCCACGCACTGCTTCAGACGCGCGGCGACCGCGCACAGCAGGGCGTCGCCCACCGGGTGGCCCATCGTGTCGTTCACCAGCTTGAAGCGGTCGAGGTCGATGCACAGCAATGCCGCGCACTGGCCGTCGCGTGCTGCCTCGATCGCCTCGGCCATGCGCTTGGCCATGAGGGCGCGGTTGCCGAGCCCGGTCAGCGTGTCGTGATGCGCCATGTGGGCGATGCGCGCCTGCGCGCTGCGGCGGGCGTCGATGTCTTCCAGAGAGCCGACCCATTCGACGATCTCCCCCGTCGCGTCGCGGATTGGCGCGCCGCGGGCCCTGACCCATTTCCATCCCGCCGGGGTGAGGACCCTGGCCTCGACATCGACGTCGCTGCCTTTGGCGACACATTCGGCCCAGGCGGATTCCACCACCGGCAGATCCTCCGCATGGACGCTTGCCATCCACCCCAAGCCGATCGCGTCGGTGTCGCTGCGGCCGGTGAGTTCGCGCCAGCCCGTCACCTGTGTGACGGGGCCTGCACGGTCGCGCTGCCAGAAGACGAGCGCGCCCGCCTCGGCGACGGCACGATAGCGCCGTTCGCTCAGCGCCAGCGTGCCGGCGATCTCCTTCTCGCGTTCCGCCCGCTCGCGCAGTTCCGTCTGCGCGGCGATGAAGCTCTCGCGAAGGCTTTCGAATTCGGCGATCGACGAACGCTGGAGGTGCGCCCCGTCGGAAAGCTGCCCGCCCTCGGCGATACCGCGGCCGTAGGCGGCGAGCGCCTTCACGGGAGCCAGGATACGCTGCGCCATCCAGAGGGCGCCGAGGAGCGCGATGGAAAAGGCGATCAGCGCACTGAGTGCGAGCGTCGCGAGCGGCCCCTGCCAGCGCGCGTTGAAGGCGTCGAGATTTTCGCCGACGACGACGACCCAGCCCGGCGTGCCGGCGAGCTTGCGGAAGGAGAACATGATCTCGCTGCCCTCCTTGGACACCGCCTCGAACAGGCCGCTCGGACTGCCCATGCTCTGGAGCTTGCCCCAGTCGGGCACCGGCTTGCCGATGAACCTGTCGGCGTCGCGGGAGCGGCCGACGAGGTGGCCGGTGCCATCGGTGACCGCGACGAGGAATTCCGAGCCTTCGAGCTCGTTCCCCTGGAGCAGGTGCACGAGGCGATCGGGTTTAGCGACGAAGACGAGCGCCTGGAGCTGGCCTCCGGCCGTTTCGAACGGCACCGCGAGCGCGATACGGGCGTCCTTGCCCGAGGCCGGATCGATCAGGTTCGAGATGGCGCGGCTGCGGTGCTCGATCGCACGCAGTCCCGTCGCGAATGCCGCATTGTTAGCCCCTATGTCAGTCAAGCCCCTGGCTACGACATGCAGCGTTCCGCCGAGATGGGTGCCGGCCTCATCGAGCCAGGGTTCGAACGACCGGGCGGTGTTGCGGCCGCTGGCATAGAGATTGGCAAGGGTCGAAAGCGAGGTGAACGTGCCGGCGAGATCCGCCTCGACGGCGTTCGCGAGAGTCTGCGAGGTATCGCGCAGCCTGCTCTCCGACGAGGTGTGGAAAGCCTCGCCCGCCTGCCAGACCGCAAGTGCGGTGGCCGCAACCACCGGTACCACGGCAAACAGCATGATCGTAAAGAGATGGAACTGGAGGCTGCGACGTCCGCCGTTCTTTCTGAAGATCGACAGTCTATTCAAACGCCGCAACTCAGGCACCTCCACACGAGGGTTACCCTAGACAGGCGCGTTTAAGGATTGATGAAGCGGATGCGCGGCAATGCAATCATCGGTCGAGAATCCGCCTACGAGGGGCGTATTGCGCGGCAGGGATCAGTCCGCGCTGCGCAGCTGGAACGAACTGACGCCGATGGCCAGGTTCAGGCCGGTCTGAGCCTCGACGCTCAGCGGCTGGAGGGTGAAGGAGGAGCCGGAGCCACCAACCAGAAGATTGGCGCCCGCGCCGACACCGACCGTCGCGCCGGCGCTCGCGCCGATATAGTCGCCGGCGAGCGCGCCCGGCGCATAGATGTTGGCAGTCGGTGCCAGAACCACCCACTGCATGAAGGTCGTGCCGGTCGTCCCGACGTCCAGCCCGTATTTGCGCACCACGCCGAAATAATCCTCGGGCGCATTGGCCGTGTTGGCAGGTCGGAAGGTGCAGCTCAAATCCTTGGTCGACCCAAAGACGAAGCCAGTGCCGCCGTCGATCACGCAATCGAGCACGCCGAGTTCGACGCCCTGCTTCTGCGCGTCGGCGGGCGTCGCCAGGATCGCGGCGAGAAGGGTGGCGGAGGCGAGGATCTTCATCATCTCGGAAACTCCCACAAGCACGTTTCCATCCAAGATAGCACAACTTCCGGCGCGGCGCATGGTTCCCGCCGGTGCGCCGGATCAGGAGGTCTTGGTGCGGGAGAGACCGTCGACGGCGGGCTTGTAGTTCGGGTCGAGCTGCACGGCGCGGGCATAGGACTTGGCCGCGCGGGCCTTGTCGCCCCGGCGCTCGTAGATCAGCGCCTGGTTGGCCCAGCTCTCGGCGACCTTGTCGTTGAGGCCGATGGCGGTGTTGAAGTCGGCGAAGGCGTTGTCCTCGTCGCCGCGCGCCAGATACGAAAGGCCGCGGCCGTTGTACGGCTCGGGCGAGCCGCCGGACATCGAGATCGCGGTCGAGAAGTCCTCGATAGCGAAGTCGTGCTGGCCGCGGATCTGGTAGAGCAGGCCGCGTCGGTGATAGGCGCGGGGATCGGTCGTGTCGAGCTGGATGGCCTTCTCGAAGTCGTTGAAGGCCTCCTGGGTGCGGCCGGAGGTGCGATAGACCTCGCCGCGGCCGATATAGGCCGTGTCGTAGCTCGAATTAAGCTGGATCGAGCGGTTGTAGTCCGCGATGGCCTCCGCGTTCCTGCCGAGGAAGCGGTAGATCAGGCCGCGATTGGCATAGGCCTGGTAGAAGCCGGGATTGAGCTTGATGGCGGTGTCGAAATCCTTCAGCGCCTCGGTGTAGCGCCCGCCGCGTCCATAGGCGAAGCCGCGCACATTGTAGGCTTCCGGATCGTTCGGGTTGCGCTCGATTACCGCCGTCAGCGAGGAGATGTTCTCCGTCGAGCCCTGCGCCTCCTCGACGGTCGCGATGTCGCTGATCGCCGCCGTCTGGCAGCCGGCGAGCCCGAGGGCGGCGGCCAGCAGCAGCGCAACTGCCGCGCCCCTGGCGGCCGGGCGGTTGAGACGCACATCATTCATCGCAGGCGGATCCCTTCGTCCTCTGACCGGTCTTCCCCCGCGACCGGCTTTCGCTCGAATGCAACCTGTCCCCACAGGCGATGAAACGAAAAATGGCGCGGCCGAAACCGCGCCACGTTCCTATGGCCCGAAAGGGACGAAATAGCGGCGGAGATCAGCGCGCCGCGGGACGGGCAGCCGCCGCCGGCTTGGGCGTGGGCGGCAGCAGGCCTTCGCGCTGCAGCTTCTTGCGGGCCATCTTGCGGGCGCGGCGGATGCCTTCGGCCTTTTCGCGCGCACGCTTCTCGGACGGCTTCTCGTAGTGGTCGCGCATCTTCATTTCGCGGAAGATGCCTTCGCGCTGCATTTTCTTCTTCAGGGCGCGGAGCGCCTGGTCAACATTGTTGTCGCGGACGAGTACCTGCACGTGCGATCCTGTAGCTTCTAAACCGGGGTAAAACGCTGTCGCTGGCCTGGCGGGTCGTGAGACGGACGGGTAAGCGAAAGGCGTCCGCGATGGACACCCACCGCGAATTGCGGCGGCTGTTAGCAGAATCGATCGCGGTTGTCGAGAGGATACCTGCCTTTCGTGTTTGGTGGTGGACTCGCCGCGCCCGCGCGACTATCCCGCTCCCTCTTTCCAGCATCCCGAGCGGAGCCACCATCATGCAGACCAGCTTCGGCGGGATCGACTTCGGCACGTCAAATTCGACCGTGGGCATCATGCGGGACGGGCGGCCGCGCCTGGTGCCGCTCGAGGGCGACCATGTCACGCTGCCCAGCGCCGTCTTCTTCAACTTCGAGGACGACCGCACCTATTACGGCCGCCGCGCGATCGAGGATTACACACTAAACTCGGAGGGCCGGCTCCTGAGAGCACTCAAGAGCGTGCTCGGCTCGTCGCTGGTCCACGAGAAGACGCGCATCAAGGCGCGCTCGATTGCCTTCACCGACATCATCGGCCTGTTCCTGAAGAACCTGAAGCGGCGGCTCGACACGGCCGCGGGCGGCGACGTCGGCCGCGTCGTGCTCGGACGCCCGGTCCATTTTGTCGACGGCGACGAGGCCGCCGACCGCGCCGCGCAGTCCGAGCTGGAGCAGGCGGCGCGTGCCCAGGGTTTTCGCGACATCGAGTTCCAGTTCGAGCCGATCGCCGCCGCGCTCGACTACGAGCAGAGCGTGAAAGGCGAGGAACTGGCGCTGATCGTCGACATCGGCGGCGGCACGTCCGATTTCTCGATCGTGCGCGTGTCGCCGCAAGGCGCGCGCCGGCCCGACCGCAAATCCGACGTGCTCGCCAATTCCGGCGTCCATGTCGGCGGCACGGATTTCGACCGGCTGATCAGCATCGCCAATGTCATGCCTGCGCTGGGCTATGGCACTCCCACAAAAGACGGCAAGCGCAACCTGCCGGTCTCCTATTTCAACGACCTCGCCACCTGGCAGCGCATCAACCAGCTCTATTCCAACCGCGCCGCGACCGATCTCCGCCAGATCCGGCAGGAGGCGGCGGAGCCGGAGCTGGTCGAGCGGATGATCGATATTGTCCGCCATCGCCAGGGCCATGCGCTGGCCGGGCGTGTCGAGCAGGCCAAGATCGAATTGACCGCGCAGCCGCTCGCGTCGATTCCGTTGCCGCTTGCGGACGATAAAGTCGAGATCCCGCTGACGCAGGAAAGAATGAATGCGGCGATAGCGCCTGCGATCGCCCGCATCGTCGAGACCGCCTCGGCCACGGTCCGCGACGCCGGCCTCGCGCCGGTGCAGATCGAGACGCTGTTCCTCACCGGCGGCTCGACCGCGATCCCGCAGATGCGCAGCGCCGTCCGCGCCCTGTTTCCGGAAGCCCGCGTCGTCGAGGGCGACGCCTTCGGCAGCGTCGGCCTCGGGCTGGCGCTCGACGCGCAGCGCAAGTTCGGCTGACCGCCGCGCGCGGCGTCCAGCATCGGGCGCCATGTCGCACCCTCGCCATGTCCACGATGGCGCAAAGCGGCAAGCGCCGTCGCAAACAGCGCACTTGCTTCCGGCGCATTTTGGGTAGTGATACGCTCGGTGTCCGCGGGGCCGCCATGCTCCCGGTGCCGAACCCGTCCAGAGGTCGAGACGATGCGCAAATACTCCGTGTTCGCGATTGCCCGCGAGGCCATGCGCGCCCACAAGGGCTGGGAGGAGCAGTGGTCCTCGCCCGAGCCCCGCTCGGAATACGACGTTATCATCGTCGGCGCCGGCGGCCACGGGCTGGCCACCGCCTACTACCTCGCCAAGAACCACGGCATCACCAACATTGCCGTGCTTGAAAAGGGCTGGCTCGGCGGCGGCAACACCGGCCGCAACACCACCATCATCCGCTCCAACTATCTCTACGACGAGAGCGCCGGCATCTACGACCACGCCGTGAAGCTGTGGGACGGGCTGTCGCAGGACCTCAACTACAACGTCATGTATTCGGCGCGCGGCGTGATGATGCTGGCGCACAACGTCCACGACGTGCAGTCGCTCAAGCGCCACGTGCATGCCAACCGGCTGAACGGGATCGACAACGAGTGGATGACGCCCGAGCAGGCCAAGGCCTATTGCCCGCCGCTCAACATCTCGCCGGATGCGCGCTATCCGGTGGTCGGCGCGACGCTGCAGCGGCGCGGCGGCACCGCCCGCCACGATGCGGTCGCTTGGGGCTATGCGCGGGCGGCCTCCGACCGCGGCGTCCACATCATCCAGAACTGCGAGGTCAAGGGCATCCGCCGCTCGGCCAACGGCCACGTCACCGGCGTCGAGACGACGCGCGGCTTCATCGGCGCGAAGAAGGTCGGCGTCGTCGCGGCCGGGCACTCCTCGGTGATCATGCAGATGGCCGACGTGCGCATGCCGCTCGAAAGCTATCCGCTGCAGGCGCTGGTGTCCGAGCCGGTCAAGCCGGTCTTCCCCTGCGTGGTGATGTCCAACACGGTGCACGCCTACATCTCCCAGTCCGACAAGGGCGAACTGGTGATCGGCGCCGGCACCGACCAGTACATCTCCTATTCGCAGACCGGCGGCATGCACATCCTGACGCATACGCTGGACGCGATCTGCGAGATGTTCCCGATGTTTGGCCGCATGAAGATGCTGCGTTCCTGGGGCGGCATCGTCGACGTGACGCCAGACCGTTCGCCGATCCTCGCCAAGACGCCGGTGCCGGGCCTCTACGTCAACTGCGGCTGGGGCACGGGCGGCTTCAAGGCGACACCGGGCTCGGGCCATGTCTTCGCCCACACCATCGCCAACGACAATCCGCACCCGATCAATGCCGGCTTCACGCTGGAGCGCTTCCGCTCCGGCCGGCTGATCGATGAGGCGGCCGCCGCCGCCGTGGCGCACTGAGGTTCCGATGCTGCTGATCCGTTGTCCCTATTGCGAGGAAGAGCGCCCGGAGCTCGAGTTCCGTGGCGCCGGCGAGGCGCATATCGCGCGGCCGGACAACATCGCCGAGATCTCCGACGAGGAGTTCGCGCAGTTCTTCTTCATCCGCACCAATCCCAAGGGCTTGGTCTACGAGCGCTGGCGGCACATCCACGGCTGCGGGCGGTTCTTCAACGCGGTTCGCGACAGCGTGAGCGACAAGTTCTTGATGACCTACAAGGCTGGTGAGAAGAAGCCGGCGGTGAAGGCGGGAGAGAAGGCATGACCGCCGCATTCCGCACCGCGACCGCCGGCCGTCTCAAGGGCGCGAAGGCTGTCCGTTTCTCCTTTGACGGCGCATCCTACCCGGCGCTGGAGGGCGATACACTGGCCTCGGCGCTGCTCGCCAACGGCGTGCATCTCATGGGCCGCTCGTTCAAGTATCACCGGCCGCGCGGGGTGCTCTCCGCCGGCGCGGAAGAGCCGAACGCGCTGGTGGGCATCCACCGCGACGCGGCGCGCCAGACGCCGAACGTCCGCGCCACCGTGCAGGAGGTCTATGACGGCCTGACCGCCGTGTCGCAGAACCGTTGGCCGTCGCTCGCCTTCGACATCGGCGCGGTCAACGACATCGCCTCGCCGATGTTCTCCGCCGGCTTCTACTACAAGACCTTCATGTGGCCGAAGGCGGCGTGGAAGACGGTCTACGAGCCGAACATCCGCGCTGCCGCAGGCCTCGGCGTCGCGCCGGACAAGGCGGATCCGGACCACTATTCCTCTCGCTACGCGCATTGCGACGTGCTGGTGCTCGGCGCAGGCGCGGCCGGCCTGGCCGCGGCACTGGCCGCCGCCGAGACCGGCGCGCGCGTCATTCTTGTCGACGAGCAGGCGCAGGCCGGCGGCGCGCTGCGCTTCGAGCAGGGCGCCACCATCGACGCCGCGGCTGGCTGGGACTGGGCGCAGACGACGGCCGACAAGCTTGCCGCGATGGGCAATGTCCGCGTGCTCACCCGCACCACCGCCTTCGGCTACTACTCCCAGAACCTCGTCGGTCTGGTCGAGCGCGTCAGCGACCATCTCGCAAGCCCCGGCGACCTGCCGCGCGAGCGGCTGTGGCAAGTGAGGGCGAAGCGCGTGATCCTCGCTTCCGGCGCGATCGAGCGGCATATGGTGTTCGACGGCAACGACAAGCCGGGCGTCATGCTGGCGTCGGCCGCGCGCACCTATCTCAACCACTACGGCGTGCTGGTCGGCAAGAATGTCGGCGTCTTTACAGCCGGCGACTCGGCCTATGCCGCCGCGATCGACCTCAAGAAGGCGGGCGCAGGTATCGCCGCGATCGTCGACCTGCGCGACAACCCGGCCGGGCCACTGGTCGACGAAGCCCGCAAGCTGGGCATCGAGATCCTGTCCGGCCGCACGGTGGCCAAGGCCTCGGGCGGTCTGCGCGTCTCCTCCATCTCCGTCCGTGCGTCCGCGGGCGGACCGGAGCGCTCGATCCCGGTCGACGCGCTGCTGATGTCGGCAGGCTGGACGCCGTCGGTGCATCTCTTCTCGCAGTCGCGCGGCAAGGTCGCCTTCGACAGCGCCACGCGCCGCTTCCTGCCCGGCACCTATGCGCAGGACTGCGTTTCGGTCGGCGCCTGCGCCGGCACCGACACGCTCGCCGATACCGTCAAGGAGGCGCTCGTCGCCGGGGAGAAGGCTGCCAAAGCTGCGGGTGCCGCCAAGGTTTCTGGAACGAAGCTGAAGGCCGAGACGACCGAGAGCTGGGCCGGCGGCATGGTGGGTGCTGCCCCCGGCGCCGGATCGGGATCGACCGGAAAGGCCTTCGTCGATTTCCAGAACGACGTGACCGCCAAGGACATCCGCCAAGCAGTGCACGAAGGCATGCGCTCGATCGAGCACGTCAAGCGCTTCACCACCAACGGCATGGCGACCGACCAGGGCAAGACGTCGAACATCCACGGCCTGGCGATCGCGGCGGAAGCGCTCGGCAAGGAGATGCCTGAGGTCGGGCTCACCACCTTCCGCGCGCCCTATACGCCGGTCACCTTCGGCGCACTGATCGGCCACGCCAAGGGCAAGCTGTTCGACCCGACCCGCCGCACGCCGTTCCACGCGCAGGAGGAAAAGCTCGGCGCGGTGTTCGAGGATGTCGGTCAGTGGAAGCGCGCCTGGTATTATCCGCGTGCCGGCGAGGACATGCACGCGGCGGTGAACCGCGAATGCGCGACGGTGCGCAAGGCCGCCGGCATCTTCGACGCCTCGACGCTCGGCAAGATCGAGATCGTCGGGCCCGACGCGGCGAAGTTCATGGAGCTGATGTACACCAATCCGTGGGAGAAGCTGGAGCCCGGCCGCTGCCGCTATGGCATCATGCTCCGCGAGGACGGCTTCATCTACGACGACGGCGTCGTGGGCAGGCTGGCGGCCGACCGCTTCCATGTCACCACGACGACGGGCGGTGCGGCCCGCGTCATGAACCACATGGAGGACTACCTCCAGACCGAGTTCCCGCATCTCGACGTCTGGCTCACCTCGATTTCCGAGCAGTGGGCGGTCATCGCCGTGCAAGGCCCGAACGCGCGGAACATCATCGAGCCTCTGGTCGAGGGCATCGACATGTCCGACGCCGCCATGCCGCATATGTCGGTGCGGGAGGGCAAGATCTGCGGCGTGCCGACGAGGCTGTTCCGCATGTCCTTCACCGGCGAGCGCGGCTTCGAGATCAATGTGCCGGCCGACTACGCGGAAGCGGTGTGGGATGCCGTCTGGGCCGAAGGCCAGAAGCACGACGCCTGCGCCTATGGCACCGAGGCGATGCACATCCTGCGCGCCGAGAAGGGCTATATCATCGTCGGCCAGGACACCGACGGCACGGTCACGCCGCAGGACGCCGGGCTCGACTGGGCGATCGGCAAGAAGAAGACCGATTTCGTCGGCATCCGCGGCCTGAAGCGCCCGGATCTGATGGCAAAGGGCCGCAAGCAACTCGTCGGGTTGAAGACGAAGGACCCGAAGGTCGTGCTGGAAGAGGGCGCGCAGATCGTCGAGGATCCGAAGCAGCCGATCCCGATGAAGATGATCGGCCATGTCACGTCAAGCTACTGGTCGGAGAACTGCGGCCGCTCCATCGCGCTGGCGCTGGTCGCCGGCGGCTTCGACCGCACGGGCCAGACGCTCCACGTGCCGATGCCCGACCGGACGATCGAGGTCGAGGTGGTCGGGCAGGTGTTCTTCGACGAGAAGGGGGAGCGGCTGCATGGATAACGTCATTCGCGCGCAGGCCAGATGGGGGCTCTCTCCATGACCATCCAGCCCATCCGCACCCACCCGCTCGCCGGCCGCAAGGTCGCCAATCCCGCCGTGACCGTCACGCCCGCCGAACCCGCCGCGCGCCTGTCGCTGCGCGCCCGGCCGGATGGCGTCGCCGCTTTGTCCAAGGCGCTCGGCGTCAAGCTGCCCGAAAAGCCGAAGACCTCCGCCCTATCGAAGTCCGGAGGCCGCGCAGCCCTGTGGCTCGGCCCCGACGAATGGCTCGTCATCGACACCGCGGGCGGCGATCCGCTCGCCGACTGCGCCAAGGTCAAGGCGCTTCACTCCGCCGTCGACATCTCCCACCGCAATACCGCGATCCTGGTCGAGGGCAGGGGGGCGGAGGCGACACTCAATGCGGGCTGCCCGCAGGACCTGTCGCTGTCCGCCTTCCCGGTCGGCGCCTGTTCGCGCACCATCCTCGGCAAGATCGAGGTCGTGATCTGGCGGACGGCGGAGGCAACCTTCCGCGTCGAATGCTGGCGCTCGTTCTCGACCTATGCCTTCGACTTCTTCGAAGAGGCAGCGGCCGACGCGGTGCTGGTTCCGTAGGAACGGCTCAGATGGCGGTGATGCCGCCGTCGACGCCGAAGGTCTGGCCGGTCATGAAGGTGTTCTTCGGATCGCAGGCGAACAGGATCACCTCCACCACCTCGTCCACCTCGGCCAGCCGCTTCATCGGCACGCCGCGCGTCAGGTTGGCGGCACTTTCCTCGATGCCGGCTGGCGACATCTTCAGGAAATCCAGCGCCATCGCGGTGCGGGCGAAGGACGGGCAGACCGCGTTCACGCGGATGCCCTTGGTGGCGTATTCTGCGGCCGCCGAACGCGTCAGGCCGACCACGCCGTGCTTGGCGGCGGAATAGACGGCAAGACGCGGTGCGCCCGCGACGCCTGCCACGGACGCGATGTTGACGATGGCGCCGAGCCGGCCGGAGGCGCGGTTCTGCTTCTCCATCACCGGCAGCTGGTGCTTGAGGGCGAAGAACACGCCGAGAAGGTCGATCTCGAGGATGCGGCGAGCCTCGTCAGAAGGCACCAGCGGCAGCTTGACGAAGCTCTGCGCGACGCCGGCATTGTTGATGGCGATGTCGAGCCCGCCGAAGCGCTCGACCGCGAGCGCCACCAGCGCCTCCGACAGCGCCTCGTCCGAAATGTCGCCGGCGCGGATCGCGGTTTCGGTCGGCAGCGTGGCGGCGAATTCCTTCAGCGACTCCTCGCGCACGTCGGAGAGCACGAGGCGCGCCCCTTCCTCGGCCAGCCGTTCCGCCGTGCGGCGGCCGAAGCCGCCTGTGGCGCCTGTGATGATCGCCGTCAGCCCTGAAAAACGCGCCACATCATTCTCCGTCGATCAGTTGCACAGCCAGCGCGGACAAGAGGCGGACCGCTTCGCCATAGGTCTTCGCCTTCTCCGGATTGGACGCATTGCCGTCCAGCGCGCGCTTGTAGACGCCCTGGCAGATCGCGGCGAGCCGGAAGAAGGAGAAGGCGAGATAGAACGTCCAGTTGTCGATGCCGGCGATGCCGCGCCGCTGGCAGTAGAGGGCGACATATTCCTCCTCGCTCGGCAGGCCGACCGCCTTGCGGTCAACGCCGCCGAGGCCGCGGAAGCCGGACGAGTGCGGCAGCCGCCACTGCATGCACTGGTAGGCGATGTCGGAATAGGGGTGGCCGAGCGTCGACAGTTCCCAGTCGAGGACGGCGATGACCTCCGGCCGGTCCTTGGCGAACATCATGTTGTCGAGCCGGTAGTCGCCATGCACCAGCGACACTAGCCCGTCGTCGGCCGGAATGCGCTTCTCCAGCCATTCGATCAGGCGGTTCATGTCGGCGATCGCGCCGGTCTCCGATGCTCGATACTGGCTGGTCCAGCGGGTGAGCTGCCGCTCGAAATAGCTGCCCGGCTTGCCGAAGTCGGCAATGCCGCAGGCCTCGATGTCGACGCCGTGCAGCTTGGCCAGCGTCGCGTTCATGGAATCGTAGATCGCGCTGCGCTCGGCGTTCGTTTCGATCTCGCCGAGCGCGGGGTCCCACAGGATGCGGCCGTCGAGGAATTCCATGACGAAGAACTGGCGGCCGATCGGCGAATCGTCACCCGACAGGTGCAGCATGCGCGGCACCGGCACGTCGGTCGCCTCCAGCGCCTTCATGACACGGTATTCGCGGTCGACCTGATGCGCCGATTTCAGGAGTTCGCCCGGCGGCTTGGCGCGCAGCACGAAGCGGCCGGTGGAGGTCTTCAAGAGATAGGTCGGGTTGGACTGGCCGGCATTGAACTTGACGATTTCGTCGAGCGTGCCGAAGCCGTCGATATGCCCGGCGAGGTAGGGTCCCAGCGCCCCTGCATCCAGCGCGTTCGGATCGTTCATGCCGGCTCGTCCTTGCGGTCCATCACCGCGATCATCTGCCAGCGCGCGGTCAGCGCCGGCTTCAGCGAATTCTCGATTTCCATCGTCACGTCGTAGCCGATCTGGACCATGCCGGAGGGGCGCGCATTCATCTCGGCCAGCACGAATCGGGTGCGCACGCGCGCGCCGGAACGGACCGGCGAGGTGAAGCGGATCTTGTCGAAGCCGTGGTTGATCGCCATCCCTGCGCCCTCCAGCGGCGGCAGCGTCTCGTAGGTCATCGGCGACAGCAGCGACAGCAAAAGGAAGCCGTGTGCGATTGTGCCGCCATAGGGTGTCTCCGCTCTGGCGCGCTCGGGGTCGACATGGATGAACTGGTGGTCGTCGGTGGCGTCGGCGAAGCGGTCGATCATTTCCTGAGAGACCGTCCGCCAGGGCGAAACCCCCACCTCCCTGCCGACCAGCCGGACCATCGCGTCGACGGTGACCGGCTCCTTCCTTTTCTGCAGCATGGCTGCCTCGCCGCTCATTCCTTGAACAGCGTCATGCCATGCTGGACCGATTGGCCGCCGTCAAGCGGAAGGATTGCGCCGGTGACATAGCTGCCGCCCCGGCCGCAGAGGAACAGGGTGGCCGCCGCGATGTCGGAGGGCGCGCCGATGCGTCCCAGCGGAACGCGGCTGCCGACGGTCTTGGCCTGGTCGTCGCTCGCCGTGGCGAAGGCCGTCATGCGGCTCTGGAAGGGGCCGGGCGCGAAGGCGTTGACGGTGATGCGGCGGCTGGCGAACTCGTTGGCGAGCGTTTTCGTCAGGTGGTGAACGGCCGCCTTCGAGGCAGTGTAGGAATAGGCGTCGTCGGCGAGCGGCTGGGTGCCCATCACCGAGCCGAGATTGATCACGCGGGCGGGGTCTTCGTCGCTCGCGGCCGCATCGAGCAGCGGCAAGAGCTGCCTGGTCAGGTGGAACAGGCCGGTGACGTTGACGTTCAGCACCTTGGCCCAACCCGAATAGGGGAAGGCCTCCAGCGGCGCGCCCCACGACACGCCGGCATTGTTGACGAGGATGTGCAGCTTGTCGGTGCGTGCCTTCACCTCGGCGGCCAGCGCATCGACGCCCTGTTCGGTGCTCACGTCGGCGCCGAAGCCTTCGGCGCTGCCCGGCGTGCCCATCGCGTTGAGCTCGGCGGCGACCTTCTCGCAGTCGGCGGCCTTGCGGGAGGCGATCAGCACACGGGCGCCACCCTGGACGAGGGCGGTGGCGATCATGCGGCCGATGCCGGTCGCGGCTCCGGTCACAAGCGCCGTCTTGCCGGCAACCGAAAACAGTTCGTCCAGATAAGCCATTCTTCCTCCCGCCGCGGGCTTGTTTTCCGATCAGTTCGGATGCCGCGTTGACAACATACCGAGTAGTATGTTCATTATTTGCGCATCCGTAAAGACCCGATCGGCGATGCCGCACAAAAGGTCTGCGGGAAAGGGAGGTCATGGTTCTGGCGGAAGTTGGCGTCGGCGAGCCGGTTACCGAAAGGGCACGCGTCGAGATTCTCGATGCGGCCGCCGCGTGCTTCATGGAGCGCGGCTACGCGGCGACGTCCATCGATGACGTGGCGCGCCGGCTGCGGGCGACCAAGGGCCGAATCTACCACCATTTCTCGTCCAAGGCCGATCTCTTCGCGCAGATCTTCCGCACCGGCATGGATATGAATTTCGCCGCGATCGAGCCTTTGCGGTCGCTCGACGAGCCGGCGATCGCTCTCTGGACGAAGATGGCGCACACGCATGTGCGGCAGATGATCGTGACCCGGGCGTATCAGCGCGTGGTCTGGGAGGGTGTGGAGATGCATCTGCGCGGCGCAACCACGCCAGAGCAGCGCAGCCAGTTCAATGAACTGGTCGAATACCGGTCCCAGTACAGCAACGTCTTCCGGGCGCAGATGGCGAGAGCGCGCGACCAGGGCGACATGCACTTCGCCGATCTCAGCATCGCCAACCAGATGATGTTCATGGCGCTCAATTCGCCGATCTTCTGGTACAAGCCGCGTCCCCGCGAGAGCGCGCAGGACATCGACAATATCGTTGACCAGGTCGTGGCGTTCGCGCGCGGCGGGTTGGGTGGAAAAGATAGGGAAAGACCATGAGTGAGATGAACCTCGGATTGACCGAGAAGCTGAAGCCGATCCACGCGCGGGTGGCGGCGATGATCCGGGACGAGGTCATTCCGCTCGACGAGGAGTTCCTCGCCGAGGTGGGCAAGGAGGGCGACCGGTGGTCGTTCACGAAGCGCCAGTCGGAGATCCTCGAAGGCCTCAAGGCGAAGGCCAAGGAGCGCGGCCTGTGGAACTTCTGGCTGACCAATTCCGACCAGGGTTACGGCCTGACGACCGTCGAATACGCCTATCTCGCCGAGGAGATGGGCAAGGCCCATATCGGCGCCGAGGTGTTCAACTGCTCGGCTCCCGACACCGGCAACATGGAGGTGCTGGAGCGCTACGGCGCCAGCGAGCACAAGGAAAAATGGCTGAAGCCGCTGCTCGAGGGCAAGATCCGCTCGGCCTTCCTGATGACCGAGCCGGACGTCGCCTCCTCCGACGCCACCAATATCTCGATGCGCTGCGAGCGCGACGGCGACCATTACGTGCTGAATGGCGAGAAGTGGTGGTCGTCGGGCGCGGGCGATCCGCGCTGCGCCATCTACATCGTCATGGTGCGCACCGCGAATGACGGCCCGAAGCATGCCCAGCACTCGATGATCCTCGTGCCTGCCGACACCGCCGGCGTCGAGAAGGTGCGGGCGATGACCATCTATGGCGACGACGACGCGCCGCATGGCCACCTGCACATGCGCTTCACCAATGTGCGCGTGCCGGCGTCGAACCTTTTGCTCGGCGAGGGCAGGGGCTTCGAGATCGCACAGGGCCGTCTCGGCCCGGGCCGCATCCATCACTGCATGCGCGCGATCGGCCAGGCCGAAATGGCGCTGGAGACCATGTGCCGCCGCTCGATGCGCCGCGAGGCCTTCGGCCAGCCGCTCGCCAAGCTCGGCGCCAACTACGACATCATCGCCGAGGCGCGGATGGAGATCGAGATGGCCCGCCTGCTCTGCCTCAAGGCGGCATGGATGATGGACCAGGGCGACCCCAAGGCCGCGGCTCCGTGGATCAGCCAGATCAAGGTCGTCGCCCCGCGCGTCGCGCTCAAGATCGCCGACGAGGCGGTGCAGCTGCACGGCGCGGCCGGCGTCAGCCAGGACACGCCGCTGGCGCGCACCTGGAAGAACCTGCGCACGCTGCGCATCGTCGATGGGCCTGACGCCGTGCACCGCCGGCAGATCGCCCGGCAGGAACTGAAGAAATACACCCAGGAGAAGGTGTGACGTCATGAAGGCTGTCGTCGCACGCGAATACGGGCCGATCGAGAACCTCGAATATGCCGACTGGCCCGAGCCCGAGGCGACCGGCCGCACCGTCGTCATCGAGGCCGAGGCGATCGGCGTGAACTATCCGGATGGCCTGCTGGTGCAGGGCCTCTACCAGGCCAAGCCGCCGACCCCGTTCGTCCCCGGCATGGAGATGGCCGGCCGGGTGTCGGCCGTCGGCGAGGCGGTGACGAAGTTCAAGGTCGGCGACCGCGTCGTCTCCTTCACGCCGCTCGGTGCCTATGCCGAGAAAATCGGCGTCGACGAGTCCGTCGTCATCAAGCTGCCGGACAACGTCTCCGGCGCCGACGCCTGCGCGCTGATCTGCGGCTACGGCACCTCGCACCACGCGCTGAAGCAGCGGGCGCAGATCAAACCCGGCGAGACGCTCGTCGTGCTTGGCGCTGCCGGCACGACCGGCCTCGCGGCGATCCAGATCGGCAAGATCATGGGGGCCAAGGTGATCGCGGTCGCCTCGACACCCGAGAAGCGCGAGGTTGCGAAGGCGGCCGGCGCGGACATCACGCTCGGCTACGAGAATCTCCGGGAGACGCTGAAGGAAGCCACCGGCGGCAAGGGCGTCGACGTCGGCTACGATCCCGTCGGCGGCGATATGTTCGACGTCCTGGCGCGCTCGATGGCCTGGAACGGCCGCCTGCTCGTCATCGGCTTCACCTCCGGCAAGATCCCGCAGTTCCCGGTCAACCTTGCGCTGGTGAAGGGCTTCAGCGTCGTCGGCGTGTTCTGGGGCACGTTCACCGCGAAAGAACCCGAGGCGCATGAGGAGAATATGCATGAGCTGATCGACTGGCTGATGGCGGGAAAGCTCAAGCCGGTGATTGAAGGCATCTACCCGCTGGCAGAGGCCAAGGATGTGCTCAGGCGCATCCACGACCGCGCCGTCGCGGGCAAGCTGATCCTCAAGCCGTAGGACCTGGACGATGACGCTCCCCGCCACCATGCGCGCACTGCTGCTCAACGACGACGGCTACACCGCCCGTCCCTCGGGAAGCGTGCTGGAGGCGATGGAGCCCTATGTGACGCCGGGCACGATCGCCGTCCCTACGCCGAAGGCCAGCCAGGTGCTCGTCAAGGTCGCGCTGGCCTCGATCAATCCATCGGACGTCATGTTCATCAAGGGCATGTACGGCCAGCCTCGGGCAAAGGGGCAGCCGGCGGGATTCGAGGGCGTCGGCGAGGTGGTCGCGGCCGGAGAAGACGCATGCGCGCAGAAGCTGGTCGGCAAGCGGGTTGCGTTCGCCACGGGCATCTCCAACTGGGGTGCCTGGGCGGAATATGCCGTTGCCGAGGCGGCGGCCTGCCTGCCGCTGATCGACGGCGTCAAGGATGCCGACGGCGCGGCGATGATCGTCAATCCGCTGACGGCGATCGCTATGTTCGATATCGTCAGGCAGGAGGGCGAGAAGGCCTTCATCCTGACCGCCGCCGCCAGCCAGCTCTGCAAGCTGATCATGGGGATCGCGCGCGACGAAGGGTATCGCCCAATTGCCATCGTGCGCCGCGACGACCAAATTCCACTTTTGGAAAAGGCAGGGGCGGCGATCGTGCTGAACGCCGAAGCGCCTGATTTCAAGCAGCGATTGGCGGAGGCCTGCAAGGTCGAGAAGCCGCGCATCCTGCTCGATGCCGTGACGGGGCCGCTGGCGGCGACGATTTTCAACGCGATGCCGCGACGCGCGCGGTGGATCGTCTACGGACGGCTCGACCAGACAGAGACGCCGATCCAGGAGCCCGGACAGCTCATCTTCATGCACAAGAAGATCGAGGGATTCTGGCTGACGGAGTGGATGCGATCCACCGATCCGCAGCGCAATGGTGCCGCCGTGATGGAGGCGCAGAAGCGCTTCGCCGACAGCCGGTGGTCGACCGACGTGACCGCGATCGTTCCGTTCGCGGACGCAATGAAACGGGTGCCTGAAGAACTGGCCAAGCCAAATGGAAAGGTCTTCATCGCACCATAAACGTTAGTGAATGTACGCGGCTTGTGCTGGGGGCACGGCCGTCTATAGTCGAACCAAACGCGGCATAAGACCGCGACGACATTGGGAGGAGAACGTCCTTGGACGTATTGCAGCTCTTTGTGAGCGGCCTTGCGAACGGCTGTGTTTACGGCCTCATCGCGCTCGGCTTCGTGCTCATCTACAAGGCCACCGAGGCCGTCAATTTCGCCCAGGGCGACTTCATGATGCTCGGGGCGTTCATCACGCTCGGGCTCACCAACGACCAGTTCTGGGGCCTGCCGTTCTGGCTCTCGGTGCCAATCGCCATCGCGGCGATGGGCCTGTTCGGCTACCTGATCGAGATGATCGTGCTGCGCCGCATGTTCGGCCAGTCCCAGGTCTCGATCGTCATCCTCACCATCGCCATGGGCTTCGTGCTGCGCTTCGCCGCCGGGCTAATCTGGGGCAACGAGCCGATCGCGCTGGAATCGCCGATCGCCGGCAAGGACGTGCGGTTCGGCGGCCTCGTGCTCGGCCTGGACGAGATCGTGGTGATCACGGTGACGATCATCTCGACGATCCTGCTCTACTTCTTCTTCAACGTCACCAAGCTCGGCGTCGCCATGCAGGCGGCGTCGCAGAACCAGCTCGCGGCCTACTACATGGGCATCCCGGTCAAGCGGGTGCACTCGCTGATCTGGGCGCTGGCCGGTATGGTCGCGGCGGTCGCCGGCATCCTCTTCGCCTCGAAGGGATCGATCGACCCGTCGATCGGGCTGCTTGGCATCAAGGCCTTCGCGGCGGCGGTCATCGGCGGCTTCGGCTCGCTTCCCGGCGCATTGCTCGGCGGCATCATCGTCGGGCTGATCGAGCCCTTCGCCTCCTACTACATCGCCGCCGGCTACTCACAGATCATGCCCTATCTGCTCTTGTTCGTGATCCTGGTGTTCAGGCCGCACGGCATCCTGGCCCAGATCCACCGGAAGAAGGTGTAACCATGCGCACCGTCTTCAAGACCAGCTACGACGCCGACATCAATCTCTTCCGCCACGGCGCGCAGGCCTTCTGGTATCTGTCGCTGGTGGCGCTGATGCTCGTGCTGCCCTTCCTCCTATCTGACTTCGCGCTGGGCGAGGTCACCAACGTGCTCATCTGGGCGATCGCCGGCATGGGGCTGATGCTTCTCGTCGGCCAGACCGGACAGGCGAGCCTCGGCCATGCGGCCTTCCTGGCCGTCGGCTGCTACGCCAACGTGCTTTTGCAGGACCGGCTCGGCCTGCCCTTCATCCTGTCGCTGCCGCTCGCGGGCGTCATCGCGGGGCTCGCCGGCGTGGCGCTGGCGATCCCGACGTCGAAGCTGCACGGCATCTACCTCGCCATCGGCACGCTCGCCGTGTCGATCCTCGTCGACGACCTCATCGTCATTGCCGAGCCGCTCACCGGTGGCATCAACGGGCTGCTCGCGCCGACCATCGATATTTTCGGCATCCAGTTCGACCGCTATGCCACGCCGGTGCGGTTCTACGGGCTGATCCTGTTCGTCACGATCCTGGTGGTGCTCGCCTATCGCAACATCTTGCGCACACCGCTCGGCCGTTCGCTCGCCGCGGTGCGCGATTCCGAGATCTCGGCGCAGGCGATGGGCGTCAACGTCGCGCGCACCAAGGCGGTCGCCTTTGGCCTGTCGACGGCGATCACCGGGCTCGCCGGGGCGCTGATGGGGCACTTCGCCGGCATCTTCAACAACGAGACCTTCACCATCATCATCTCGATCCAGATGCTGCTGATGATCGTCATCGGCGGGCTAGGCTCGATCCACGGCGCCTTCTTCGGCGCCATGGTCATCGCACTGCTGCCGCAGGCGATCGCGCAACTGCGCGACTGGGTCGGCTCGATCACCGGAACCGCGATCACGATACCGGGGCTGGAGTCGGCCGTGTTCGGCGCGATCCTGATCCTGTTCATCCTGTTCGAGCCGATGGGCATCTACGGCCGCTGGCTGAAGATACGCACCTATTTCGAGCTGTTCCCCTTCTACCGCCGCGACATGTTCCGCCGCCAGCGGAGCTACCTCAAGACGGAGCGCATGCGATGAGCCTGCTGGAAGTCGAAAACGTCACCCTCAAGTTCGGCGGCGTCACCGCGGTGAACGACGTCTCCTTCTCGGTCGAGGAGGGCGAAGTGTTCGCCCTTGTCGGACCGAACGGCGCCGGCAAGTCGACGCTCTTCAACCTCGTCTCGCGCTTCTACGACCCGGTCGCGGGCGACATCCGATTCGCGGGCGAGTCGATCCTGAAAAAGGCGCCGCACGAGATCGCCGGGCTCGGCATCGCCCGCACCTTCCAGAACATCGAACTGTTCGACCAGGCGACCGTGCTGCAGAATCTTCTGGTCGGCCGCCATCGCCACCGGCGCGGCAACGTGTTCAACGAGATCCTGTTCACGCCCTTCGTCCGCAAGGAAGAGCGGCGGCATCGCGAGGCGGTCGAGAAGGTGATCGATTTCCTCGACCTGCAGGCCTATCGCGAGAAATACATCGCCGGCCTGCCCTACGGCGTGCGCAAGGTGGTGGAGATGGGCCGGGCGCTGGCGATCGAGCCGCGCCTGCTGCTGCTCGACGAGCCGGCGTCTGGCCTGTCGGTCGAGGAGACGCAGGACGTCGCCTTCTGGATCGAGGACATCAAGACCCAGATGGGCATCACCGTGCTCATGGTGGAGCACGACATGCATCTCGTTGCCTCCGTATCCGACCGCGTCATGGCGCTCGCCGACGGCAAGACGCTGGCGATCGGCTCGGCGCACGAGGTACAGAACCATCCCAAGGTGATCGAGGCCTATATCGGCGTCGCCGACGAGAACGAAAGGGTGGTCGCATGATGCTGAAGCAGGCGATCAACCTCGCATCCTCCACGGCGGAAGCCGTGCTCTCGGTGCGCAATCTCGAAAGCTACTACGGGCCGATCATGGCGATCCGCGGCGTCAGCCTCGACGTCCGCCAGGGCCAGATCGTCACCGTGCTCGGCGCCAACGGCGCAGGCAAGACGACGCTCTTGAAGACCATCTCCGGCGTGATGAACCCCGAGAAGGGCGAGATCTGGTACGGCGGCCGCAACATCGCCGGTGAGGAGCCCGACCGTATCGTCAAGGCCGGCATCGTCCACGTGCCGGAGGGGCGCGAGGTATTCCCGCTGCTGACCGTCGAGGAAAACCTGCGCATGGGCTCCTATGTCCGCAGCGACACGGCCGGCATCAAGGCCGACGAGGAGATGGTCTACGGCTATTTCCCGATCCTGAAAGAGCGGCGGCGGCAGGCGGCGGGAACGATGTCGGGCGGCCAGCAGCAGATGCTGGCCATCGCGCGCGGCCTGATGGCGCGGCCGAAGCTGATGCTGCTCGACGAGCCGTCGCTCGGCCTCTCGCCGCTCCTGGTGAAGGAGATCTTCACCATCATCCGGCGGCTCAACCGCGAGCAGGGCGTCACCATGATGCTGGTCGAGCAGAACGCCAAGGTGGCGCTCGAGGTCGCCGACTACGGCTACGTCATGGAGCTCGGCCGCATGGTGATGGCCGACGATTCCGCGCGGCTGCTCGCCTCGAAGGACATCCAGGAGTTCTATCTCGGCGTCCAGGGCGAGACCCAGCGCGGCCAGAAGCGCTGGAAGCAGAAAAAGACATGGCGGTGAGGAGGACAGCATGACGATTGCCGGCAAGATCCCCGCCCAGCGGACGTTGAACGGACACTCCTTCAACGAGGACCTGACGAAGGGACCTTATTACTTCGACGGCTGCGATACGCTGCCGAAGCTGTTCCGCGAGAGCTGCAAGCGCTGGGGCGAGAAGATCGCGCATCGCGAGAAGGACTACGGCATCTGGCTCGCCTATTCGTGGACCGAGTTCTACGACAATGCGCGCCTGATCGGGCTCGGGCTGCTGTCGCTGGGCCTGCGGCGCGGCGAGGTGGTGTCGATCCTGTCGGAAGACAACAAGGAATGGCTCTACACCGACCTCGGCGTCCAGAGCGTCGGTGGCGTCGCGTCCGGCGTCTACACCACCGATTCCGCCGCCCAGCTCAAATATCTGGTCAATGATTCCGACAGCCGCTTCCTATTCGTCGAGAACGACGAGCAGCTCGACAAATACCTGTCGGTGCGCGACGAGATGCCGGGGCTGGCCTGGGTGATCGTCTACGACCGGGACGGGCTGCACGGCTTTTCCGACGACCGGGTGATTTTCCTCGACGACCTCTACCGGATCGGCCGCGAGTTCCTGAAGCAGAACCCGAACCGCTTCGAGGAGGAGATCGCGAATTCCTCGGCCAAGGACACCGCCATTCTGGTCTACACGTCCGGCACGACCGGCCCGCCCAAGGGTGCGATGATCAGCCATGAGAACATCATCGTCTCGATCATCGGCGCGGCGATCACCCTGCCGGTCACGACAAGCGACGAGCAGGTCTGTTTCCTGCCCCTCTGCCACATCCTGGAGCGGCTCATCACCGCTTTCATCCCGATCGGCATGGGCTCGACGGTGAACTTCGCCGAAAGCCCCGAGACGGTGTTCGACAATGTCCGCGAAGTCTCGCCGCACGTCTTCACCGCCGTGCCGCGCGTCTGGGAGAAGGTGTATTCGCGCATCACCATCATGTCGAACGAGGCGACCCGGCTCGGCAAGTTCGCCTACAAGATGGCGGTCGCCACCGGCATGAAGCGCCAGCTGCTGATCGAGGAGGGCAGGGCGGTGCCGCTCGGCACACGGCTCGCGTATGCCTTCTGGGATTTCGCGGTGCTGAAGAACCTCAGGCGGATGATCGGGCTGGAGCGGCTGCGCCGCGGCACGACGGGTGCTGCCCCGATCTCTCCCGATCTGCTGCGCTGGTACCGCGCCATCGGCGTCACCGTGCTCGAAGGCTACGGCATGACCGAAAGCTCCGGCGTCATCTCGGTCAACGTGATCGAGGACTACAAGACCGGCAGCATCGGCAAGGTGGTGCCGGGCGGCGAGGTCGCGATCGGGCCGGACGGCGAGATCCTCTATCGCGGCGCCAACGTCTTCAAGGGTTACTGGAACAAGCCGGAGAAGACGGCCGAGACGGTCACGCCGGACGGATGGCTCAAGACCGGCGACGTCGGCCGCATCGACAATGAGGGCTTCCTCACCATCACCGGCCGAGCCAAGGACATCATCATCACCGCCGGCGGCAAGAACATCACGCCGGCCGAGATCGAGAACCGGCTCAAGTTCAGCCCCTACATCTCCGACGCCGTGGTGATCGGCGACAGGCGCAAGTTCCTGTCCTGCCTAGTGATGATCGACCAGGAGAACGTCGAGAAGTTCGCGCAGGACAACAGGGTGCCGTTCTCCGACTTCCGCTCGCTATGCGCCGCGCAGGAGGTGCGCGATCTGATCGCGGGCGTGATCGAGGACACCAACCGCGAGTTCGCCCGCGTGGAGCAAATCAAGGATTTCCGCTTGATCGATGTGCTGTTGACCGCAGAAGATGAGGAACTGACAGCCACGATGAAGCTGAAACGCAGCTTCGTTGAAAAGAAACACAAGAAGCTGATCGACGAGATGTACGGCAAGGACGCCGCATGACTCACGTCACAAACCAGGAGGAGACTTTATGAAAACTGCACTCAGGACATCCATTCTCGCGGCGGGTCTCGCGCTCGGCATGAGCTCGGCCGCGTTCGCGACGCAGGGCGTCACCGACACCGAAGTCGTCATTGGCTCGAACGGCGACCTGTCCGGCATCTTCGCCGCCTTCAATGTCGGCGCGATCAAGGCCGCGCAGGTCATGTTCGACGAGGTCAACGAGAAGGGCGGCATCCACGGCCGCAAGATCCGGTTCGTGGTGGAGGACCACGGCTACCAGGTGCCGAAGGCCGTGCAGAACTTCAACAAGCTGATCAACTCGGACAAGGTGTTCGCGATGATCCTCAATCTCGGAACGCCGCACAACATCGCCGGCTTCCCGATGATGCAGGCCAAGCAGGTGGCCAATGTCGGCCCGCTCACCGCCGCGCGCCAGATGCTCGAGGGCGACATCACCTACAAGTATGCGGGCTTCTCGTCCTACTACGACCAGATGCGCGCGGGCGTGCGCCACCTCGCCAAGGAAAAGGGCGCGAAGAACGTCTGCGCCATGTACCTGCCGACCGACTTCGGTCTCGAGGTCTACGAAGGCACCAAGGAAGAAACCGAGGCGCTGGGCCTGACCTTCGCGGCGGAAACCACGCACAAGCCGGACGAGCAGGACTTCGTCGGCACGATCTCCAAGCTGCGCGACGCCAAGTGCGACATCGTCGCGACCGCGGTCGGCGTACGCCAGACGATCGTCGCCTTCGGCACCGCCAAGAAGCTCGGCTGGACGAATGTCTCCTTCATCGGCTCTTCGGCCGGCTTCAACACCGCCGTCGCCAAGGTGCCGGAAGGCGTGACCGAGGGCTACTACGCCGCTGCCGGCTGGACCGATCATGAGGCCCGCATGGACAATCCTGAGGTGAAGGCCTGGGCGGACAACTACAAGGCCAAGACAGGCGAGCCGGCCGGAACCGCGGCCATCCTCGGCTACGGCGCCGCGAACACTCTGATCAAGGCTCTTGAGGCGGCAGGCAAGGACCTGACGGCGGAGAGCTTCCAGAAGGGCATGGAGAGCCTGGAATACACCGACGTGGTCTCGGGCGACGTGCCGGTCAAGTATGGCCCGAACGATCATCAGGGCGGCGACCTGATCTTCATCTCGCAGATCCAGGGCGGCAAATGGGTCGAGATCGGCCGCGTCGATCCGACCAAGTCGCAGTGAGCTGAGCCCTTATTGACGAAGGCCGCGTCGGGAAACCGGCGCGGCCTTTTTTCTCCAACGCCGTCATCCTCGGGCTTGTCCCGAGGATCTACTGCCGCCGAACCAGTTCATGAAGACGTCCCTGCGCTCCCGTCGACGTCGGCAGATCCTCGGGACAAGCCCGAGGATGACGTCCTGGAAATGCGGAGTCGCTTGACGAAAGGCAGAAGCGCATCCTCGCCTTGCTGCCGCGGGCCTCCTACTCCGCCGGCTGGAGGCGCTTCTCCAGCGCCTCGGCGTCCTCCAGTTCGCGATGCAGGCGTTTTTCCTCGTCGACCTTCGGCGTCACGAAGCGGCCCAGCAGCACATAGGCGACAGGCGTCAGGAACAGCGTCGAGGCAGTGGCGAGGCCAAGCCCGCCGACGATGATCCAGCCGAGTGCGATGCGCGCTTCCGCCCCTGCGCCGGACGCCAGGATCAGCGGCAGGCCGCCGAGAATGGTGCAGATCATCGTCATCATCACCGGCCTCAGCCGGATGTTCGCCGCGTTCTCGATCGCCTCGCGCACGCCCTGGCCGCGGTCGCGCAGCTGGTTGGCGAACTCGACGATCAGGATGCCGTTTTTCGCCATGATGCCGACCAGGAGCACGAGTCCGATCTGGCTGTAGACGTTGAGGCTCGTGCCCGTCAGCAGCATGGCGAAGATCGCGCAGGCGAGGCCGAGCGGCACGGTCGCCATGATGATGATCGCGCTGACGAAGCTCTCGAACTGCGCCGCGAGCACCAGAAGGATGATGACGATGGCGAAGCCGAAGGTCGTGAGCATCGAGCCGGTGGATTCGCCCAGCGTCGCGGTCTCGGCCAGCGGAATGATGCGCGAGCCGGCGGGCATGTGCGGCCGGGCGATCTCCTGCGCGACCTGGTATGCCTCGCCGAGTGCGAAGTCGGACCTCAGGCCGGCAGTGATCGCGACCGCGCGCAACTGCTGCTCGCGTGCCAGCGACGGCGCCACGGCGCGCTCGGTCAGCGACGCGATGGTCGACATCGGCACGAACTTGCCGTCGCGGGTCTTGAGGAAGATGTTCTCCAGGTCCGTCGGGTCGTTGATCGGATTGGTGGTGGAGACGAGCTTCACGTCGAAGCTGCGATCCTCGATGAAGACGGAACCCACGTCGCGGCCGTCAAGCATCGCCTGCATCGCTTCGGCGAGGCCGGTGATGTCGATGCCGAGGTCCGAGGCGCGCTCGCGGTTGATGTCGACCGACAGTTGTGGCTGGGTCGTGTCCTGCGAGAGGCGCGGCTGAGTGAAGCGCGGATCTTTCTCCATGTCGGCCACGATCGCCTGCGCCGCCTGCCCGAGTTCGGCATAGCTGTTGCCGGCAAGCGCAAACTGGAGACCGCTACCGGCACCACGGATCCCGAGGCTGTTCGGCTGGTTAGCGAAGGCACGCACGCCAGGAACCTTGACGACGAGTTGCTCGACCTCGCCAACGATCTGTTGCTGGGTGCGTTCGCGATCCTGCCAGGGCGCCAGCGTCAGCACCAGAAAGCCGCTGTTGGAGGAGCCTTGCGAGCCTGCGATGCCGAAGGTGTTGGTGAGCTCCCCGCTGTCGCGCAGCGGCTGCAGCAGCCGCTCTATTTCCGAGATGCGCTGGCCGAGATAGTCGATCGATACGCCCTGCGGCGCGCTGATGCGCAGGAACATCATTGAACGGTCTTCCGGCGGGGTGAGTTCGGACTTGATGGCGCCGGAGATGCCCCAGGCGGCTGCGCCGAACAGCACCGAGACGAGCACCACGATCAGCGGCGCGTCGAGGCAGGCGCGCAGCACTCGCTTGTAGAGCCCGGCCAGGCCACCGCCGATGCGCGCAAGGACGCCGTTGTCCTCCTCATGCGAATGGCCGCGCAGCATGCGTGATGCGAGCATCGGACAAAGCGACAGCGCCACGACGGCCGACAGGATGACCGAGATGGCAAGCACGAAGCCGAACTCGCGGAACAAGCCGCCCGTCTGACCCGGCAGGAAGGACAGGGGCACGAACACCGCCACCAGCGTCGCGGTGGTGGCGATGACGGCGAAGAACACCTCCTGCGCGCCGAGCACGGCCGCCGCGCGGGGGCCCATGCCTTCGTTGCGTCGCCGCACGATGTTCTCCAGCACCACGATCGCGTCGTCGACGACCAGGCCCGTCGCCAGCACCAGCGCCAGGAGGGTGAGGATGTTGAGCGAGAAGCCGACGAGGTAGATCGCGGCGATGGTTCCGACGAGCGCCACCGGCAGCGACATGCCCGGAATGAGGGTGGCGCGCCAGTCGCGCAGGAACATGTAGATGACGAGCAGCACCAGCGACACCGACAGGCCGAGCGCGATCTCCACCTCGTGAATCGCGCCGTCCACGAAGATCGCGTCGTTGCTGGTGATGCGGATCTCGACGCCCGGCGGCAGCGATTCGTTCAACGTGGCGATCGCGGCGCGCACGCCTTCGGAAATGCGCAGCGTGTTCGACTGCGCCTGGCGGATGATGCCGAGCCCGATGCCTGTCTTGCCGTTGGCGCGCAGCGAAGACTGGCCGATGTCGGCGCCCAGCGTCACGGACGCGACGTCGCGCAGCTTGATCATCGCTGCCCTGTCGCCGACCGCGAGGTTCTCGAACTCATCCGGCGTCGTGACGGACGCCGTCGCCCGCACGACGAGGTCCTGCGAGTTGCTGGTCAGCGAGCCGGCAGGTGTGTCGAACGCGACTGAGGCCAGCGCGTTGCGCACGTCGGCGACGGTGAGGCCCAGCGCGGAAAGGCGTGATTGGTTGATGTCGACGCGGAAGATCTTTGCGCGGTCGCCATAGACCTGCACGTCCGCCACGCCGGGCACGGCCGACAGCGCGTCGACGATCTGGTCTTCGACGAAAATGGTCAGGTCCTGGATCGACATCGTGTCGGAAGTGACAGCGAGCCGCATGACGGCGTCGGCGTTGGCGTCCGCCTTGACGATGCGCGGCACGTCCGCATCGTCCGGCAGGTCGTTCTGGACGCGGCTGATCGCGTCGCGCATGTCGGAGGCGGCGACGTCGAGGTTGACGCCATCGTTAAACTCCACCGTGACGCGGCTGCGGCCGAAAGACGAGGACGAAGAGATGGACTTGACGCCCGAGACGCGCGAGACGGCGCCCTCGAGGATCGAGGTCAGCTCGCGGTCGATCGTCTCGGCCGCCGCGCCGGAAAAGGTGGTGTCGATGGTGACCACCGGCCGGTCGACGTCCGGCAGTTCGCGGATCTCGACGGCCAGGAAAGCGGCCATGCCGGCGACGATGATCAGCACGTTGAGGACGAAGGCCAGCACCGGCCGCCTCACGAACAGCGCGGTGATGCCTGTTTCAGGGCTGGACTGGGGCGCGCCGCTCATCGGTCAGGTTCCGCTGGCCGTCGTCTGCGCGGCCGCGGCAGGCGAAGCCTCCGACGCGCCGTTGGTGCGGGCGATCGTCACCGGCTGGCCGTCGCGCACCGCATGCACGCCTTCCGTCACCACGATCTCGCCGGGGGTGATCGCCGCCTGCACGAGGACGGAATCGGTGTTGCGCTGGATGATCTTGACGTCCGTGCGCACCGCCTTGCCGTCCCTGACCAGCCAGACATAGGCGCCACCGGATCCCCACTGCACGGCCAGCGGATCGACGGCCGGGAAGACATCGCCCGGGAACTCCATCGTCACCTGGAAGGACATGCCGGCGCGCAGCCGGTCGTCCGGGTTCTCAAGCAGGGCCTGCACCTGCAGCGTGCGGCTCTGGTCGTCGATGCGGTTGTCGAGCGCGCTCACCTTGCCCTGGTAGGCCTCGCCCGGCCGCGCGACCGAGGCGGCGGAAAGGGGCATGCCCACCTCGATCATGCTCGCGTAGCGTTCCGGCACCCAGAAGTCGACCAGGATCTGGGATCGGTCGTCGATGCGGGCGATCTCGGTGGTCGTGGCGACATAGTTGCCCGCCGCGACCGGCAGGATGCCCACGATGCCGGAGATCGGCGCGCGGATCGAGCGGCGCTCCAGCGCCAGCTCCGCGTCTCGGACCGCGAGCCGCGCATTGTCGACGGCAAGCGCCGCCTCGTTCACCTGTACATTGGTCGCCGTGTTGGTCGCGCGCAGCTGCTGGATGCGCTCCTGCTTGGCCAGCGCATCGTCCAGCGCGAACTTGGCGCGATCGACGGCGATCTTCTCCGTCTCGTCGTCGAGGCGCGCGATCATCTCGCCCGCCTGCACGGTGGCGCCCGATGTCACCAGCATTTCGGTCATACGGCCGGAAGCATAGGGCGTGACGGCAACCGTCTGCTTTGCTCGCCCGGTTCCAATCGACGAAAGCCGGCTGTTGATCGTCTCCTGCGTGACCGTGGCGGCGATGACGGGCTGCTGGACACGCGACTGGCCGTTTGCGTTGCGGCCCGCATTGCGCGCCTGTTCGGACGGACGCGCATCGGCAGAGGCGAACGGCACCCAGTCGACGCCCCAGCGGGCCAGGACATCGCCAGCGCCCGGGAAGAACTTCGCCCAGCCGAGAAAGGCCGCGGCAAGCAGCACCAGCGACACAAGTGCCTGTTTCCAGAACGACATTCGCTACTCCGGTTCGATGCCTCGACGCCCACCCGCGCCTCAGCATGCCGTTCGCTAAAGGTTTCTTTGCACGCCCGGCAGTCCCGGCCAGGCATGCATCACAAAACGCGCCAGACGACATGTCGTCGGCGTCGCCACCGGTGTCATCTTAAAGTTTGGTAATGTGGTGCGCCAGACGTCCCGTATGATGCTGCATCGCATCACGACTGCGTTATTCGCGCCGCAATGCGTCCATCTCGCGGATGCGCGCCGCACTCTGCTCCGGCAGCCTGTCCGTGACACCGGCGATAAGATGCTCGGCAAGGATGAACAGCGCCGCCGATGAATCCCAGGCGGACGGTACCGACGTGCGGGCGGCGATCACATGGGTGGCGAAGCGGGCGATCGGCGAAAGCCACTGGTCGGTCAACAGGATGATGGTCACGCCCCGGGCGCCGGCCTTTTCTGCGAATGTCAGCAGGCTGTCCTGGTAGCGGCGAATGTCGAGCACTACCAGCACATCGCGCTTTCCCATGTCGATCAGCCGGTCGCGCCACAGGTTCTCCTGCCCGTCGAGATGCACCACGCCCGGGCGGATGATGGCGAGATGGGCGGTCAGATACCGCGCGATCGGATCGGTGAAGCGGCCGCCGACAAGATGAACCCTGCGCCTGGTGTCCGACAGCACCGAGACGATCTCGCCCAGCTGCTTTTCTGACACCACCCGGAACGTCTCCGAGACGTTGTCCAGCGTCGCCGCGAGCAGGGGAGCCGCCTCACCCTCTTGTCCTGCGCGCGCGAGCCCGGTCCGCGACAGCGGCGATTGCAGGCGCGCGGCGAGCTCGTCGTTCAGCGCGGACTGGAACTCGGCATAGTTCTGGTAGCCGAGGCGCGACACGAGCCGCAGGATCGTCGGGGAACTGACGCCCGCGCGCTGCGCGAATTCGGCGACGGTCTTGAGGCCGAGCATCGGATAGCTGGCGATCAGGGCCTGCGCGGCGCGTCGTTCCCGGGCGGGCATGTCCGTCAGCCGGTCGGCGATGATCTCGGCTATGCTCGACGCCATCCGGCGCTCCTTTCGGTCCGACGTTCGGACGTTACTTGGTATTTGACAACGCTTCAAATTCTGTATGAAATCGTCCGCGCCGGCAAAATCAATCGGAAAACGTATCAAACAGTACGTCGGCGAGGGGTCTTGTGGCGATAGCAGTCGAACAGATAGCGAATGAAGGGCGTGGTCCGGTGCGGGTCACAAATCCGGCCGGCAAGAGCCGGTACCTCATCGTCTGCGAACACGCCTCGAACTGGCTGCCGGCCTCGCTCGGAACGCTCGGACTTCCCGCCGCCGATCTCGAACGCCACATCGCCTGGGATCCGGGCGCCCTGCCGGTCGCGGCAAGGCTGGCGGAGATACTCGACGCGACGCTGGTCGAATCGTGCGTGTCCCGTCTCGCGATCGACTGCAACCGGCCCGTCGATGCGCCGGACCTCATCGCGGAAACGAGCGAGACGACGCGTATCCCCGGCAATGCCGGTCTTGGAGCGGCGGAACGGGAAGCGCGGATTGCCCTGTCGCATCGGCCGTTCCACGACGCGCTGGCCGGTGTGATCGAGGACCGCCTCGCGCGGGGGCATGAGACCTGGATCGTCACAATCCACTCCTTCACGCCGCTCTACAAGGGCGTGTCGCGGCCTTGGCACATCGGCATCATCCATGACGAAGACGAGCGTCTTGCCGCGCCGCTGCTGGCAGGCCTGCGCGGCATCGCCGGCATCACGGTGGGCGCAAACCAGCCCTACAGCCCGGCCGACCGGGTCTACTACACGCTCGAAAGACATGCCCGCCCGCGCGAACTGCCTTGCGCGATGGTCGAAATACGCAATGATGAGATCGTCGACGCTGCGTCCCAGGACGCGTGGGCGCAGCGCCTGGCGACAATCCTGTCCGGCATCGAAGAATCGGACGTGAAGCTCAGGATGGAGACGGCCAGAGAACCGAAAGGATACCGTCACAGTGCCTGAGGCCATCAAGCTTTACGTCAGGGTGATCGATTCCTGGAGCAAGTACATAGGCCTCTTCGCCATGTACCTGATCTTCGTGATGATCGGCATCCTGTCCTACGCCTCCATCATGAAGGTGTTTTTCCACCCTTCGATCTGGACCGTCGAAATGGCCCAGTTCGTGATGGTGGCGTATTTCGCGCTGGGCGGGGCCTACACCCTCAAGGAAGGCGAGCATGTGCGCATGGATCTGCTCTACAGCGGCTTCACCATGCGGGGGAAAGCGCGCTCCGACCTCTTCACCAGCGTCGTGCTGATCGGCTTCCTGGTCATTCTGCAGATCGGCGGGGTCTCCTCGCTGATCTATGCGATCGGTTACGGCGAGAAGAGCTTCTCGGCGTGGGCGCCGCTGATGTGGCCGGTCAAGGTCGTGCTCAATATAGGCATCTTTCTCACCTTGCTGCAGGCGGTCGCCTTGTTCTTCCGCAACTGGGCGGAACTCAGGGGAGAACCTCTCCCATGAGCTATGGCCTCATCGCCACGCTGATGTTCTCCTCGATGATGCTGCTGCTCCTGACGGGGCAGCGGGTGTTCGCGGTCATCGGCTTCGTCGGCGCCTTCGCCGCCCTGCTGCTGTGGGGCGAGGGCGGGATCGAGATTCCGTTCACCGCCTTCATCAAGGTGATGAAGTGGTATCCGCTGCTCACGCTGCCGCTGTTCGTGTTCATGGGCTACATGCTGGCGGAATCGCGCATTGCCGACGACCTCTACAAGATGTTCCACGTCTGGTTCGGGCCGGTGCGCGGCGGGCTCGCCATCGGCACGATCGCCATGATGGTGGTGATCTCCGCCATCAACGGCCTGTCCGTGGCGGGCATGGCGGTGGGCGCCACCATCGCGTTGCCGGAACTTCTGCGTCGCGGCTACGACAAGATCATGGTGACGGGCGTCATCCAGGCCGGCTCCTCGCTCGGCATCCTGGTGCCGCCGAGCGTCGTGCTCGTGCTCTACGGCATGATCGCCAGGCAGCCCGTCGGCAATCTGTGGCTCGCGGGCGTGTTCCCAGGCCTGCTGATGGCCGCCCTTTTCGTGGTCTACATCGCGGTCCGCTGCTGGCTTCAGCCGAGCCTCGGTCCTCCCCTCGCCAGGGAAGAGCGCGACGGCTACAGCCTGGCCGAGAAGCTGAAACTGTTGCGCGCCGGCCTTATCCCGCTTGCGATCTTCGTGTCGATGATGGGCCTGTTCGTCACCGGCGTCACCAGCCTGGTCGAGAGTTCAGCGGTCGGTGCCGTTTCCGCCATTCTTGCGGCGGCGGCGCGCGGCCGCCTGACCGGCAAGGTGATGCACGAGACGATCAGGAAGACGCTCGGCATTTCGTGCATGTTCTTCTGGATCATCACGGCCGCGCTCTGCTTCGGCGCTGTGTTCGACGGGCTGGGGGCGGTGAAGTCGATCGAACGGCTGTTCCTCGGCGACATGGGGCTGGAACCGTGGCAGGTGCTGGTGCTGATGCAGCTCACCTTCCTCGGCCTCGGCATCTTTCTCGACGACACGGCGATGCTGGTGATCGTAGCGCCGCTGTTCATCCCGCTCGCCGGCGCGCTCGGTTTCGATCTCGTCTGGTACGGAGTGCTCTACACCATCACTTGCCAGATCGCGTATCTGACGCCGCCCTTCGGCTACAACCTCTTCCTGATGCGGGCGATGGCGCCGCCGGAGGTGACCCTGCCGGACATATACCGATCCGTATTCCCGTTCGTGGGGATCATGCTGCTCACGCTGCTGATCATCGGGCTCTTCCCGGCGATCGCCACGTGGCTGCCGAACTACGTCTACTCGAAATAGTCCGATGAGTTTCAAGCAAAGGGGAACATGATGAAGACCATACACAGCAGACGCAATTTCCTGAAGCAGGCCGGCCTTGTCACTGCGGGCGCGGCCGGCGCCACAACGCTCGCCGCTCCGGCCGTGATCGCCCAGACGCCGATCAAGTGGCGGCTGCAGACCTATGCCGGCGCGGCCCTCGGCCCGCACGTCACCAAGCCGGCGGTCGACATGTTCAACAAGGCGGCGAAGGGCGAGATGGAGATCGAGCTCTACTACGCCGACCAGATCGTGCCGACCGGCGAACTGTTCCGCGCCATGCAGGCCGGCACGATCAATGCCGTCCATTCGGACGACGACTCGATGGCCGCGCCCGTCGACATCTCCGTCTTCGGCGGCTACTTCCCGTTCGCCACCAAGCACATCCTCGACGTGCCGGTGTTGTTCAACCAGTACGGCCTCGCCGACATCTGGCGCGATGCCTATGCCAAGGCCGGCGGTGTTGTCTGGCTGTCGGCCGCAGGCCAGGACCCGTGCCATTTCAATACCAAGAAGGCGCTGAACTCGCTTTCGGACCTGCAGGGCCTGCGTCTCTATACCTTCCCGACGGCCGGCAAGTTCCTCGCGCAGTTCGGCGTGGTGCCGGTCGTGCTGCCCTATGAGGATGTTCAGGTGGCGGTCCAGACCGGAGAGCTCGACGGCATGAGCTGGTCCGGCATCACCGAGGACTACACGGTGGGCTGGGCCGACGTGACCGACCACTTCACCACCAACAATATCTCGGGCGCCTGGATCGGCTCGTGGTTCGTCAACGAGAAGAGCTGGGCCGACATTCCGGACCACCTCAAGCAGCTCTGGATGGCCTGCGTCGACGCCGGCCACACCTACCGCAATCAGTGGTACTGGGGCGGCGAGGCCAAGCTGCGCGCCACCGGCGACAAGCTGAAGCTCACCACCATCCCGGCCGCCGAATGGGCCGAGGTGGAAAACGCGGCGCTCAAGTTCTGGGACGAGATCGCCGCCGAAGGCGAAGTCAAGGCCAAGGTGGTCTCGATCTTCAAGGAGTACAACCAGATCCTCAAGAAGGCCGGCGGCGTCTACACGCAGGGCTGACAAAGGGATAGAAACACGAGGCGGCCGGGCATGGGCCCGGCCGTTTTGCGGATTGGGCGGATGAACCGCATCGAGAGGGACGAATGGCCGGAAATCTTTCCTTCGCAGACCTGAAGAAAGCGATCGCATCGGGCGAGATCGACACCGTGCTCGCCTGCGGCGTCGACATGCAGGGCCGGCTGTTCGGCAAGCGGTTCCTCGCGTCCTTCTTCGCAGAGTCCGCTTATGACGAGACGCATGGCTGCAACTACCTGCTGGCGCTCGACATCGATATGGAGCCGGTGCCGGGCTACAAGGCGGCGAGCTGGAGCCAGGGCTATGGCGACTTCGTGCTCAAGCCGGACATGAACACGCTGCGCCGGGTGCCGTGGCTCGAAAAGACCGCGCTGGTCATCTGCGACATCCAGGATCACCATCACCATGAGGACCTGCCGCATTCGCCTCGCGCCATCCTGCGCAAGCAGGTCGCCCGCCTCGCGGAGCGCGGTTACATCGGCTACTTCGCCTCGGAACTCGAATTCTACCTGCTCAGCGAGACCTACGACACGGCGCGCGCCAAGCACTGGCAGAACCTGTCGACCGCCTCGCCCCATATCGGCGACTACCAGATCGGCATCACCACCAAGGAAGAAGGCTTCATGCGCCGGCTGCGCAACGAGATGCACGCCGCCGGCATCCCGGTCGAGAACTCCAAGGGCGAGTGGGGACCCGGCCAGGAGGAGATCAACGTCCGCTACGCCGAGGCCCTCGAAATGGCCGACCGGCACGTCTTCCTGAAGAACGGCGCCAAGGAGATCGCCGACCAGGAAGGCAAGGCCGTGACGTTCATGGCCAAGTACAACTACGCGCTCGCCGGCAACTCGTCGCACATCCACAATTCGCTCTGGAGCGCCGACGGCAAGACGCCGCTGTTCTTCGACAAGAAGGAGTCGTGGACCTTGTCCAAGCTTGGCCAGCAGTGGTCGGCCGGCCAGATCAAATATGCCAAGGAGTTCACCTGGTTCCTGGCGCCCTACATCAACTCCTACAAGCGCTTCCAGTCGGGCACCTTCGCACCGACCAAGATCATGTGGTCGGAGGACAACCGCACCGCCGGCTTCCGGCTGTGCGGGGAGGGGACCAAGGGTATCCGCATGGAATGCCGCATCGGCGGCGCGGACCTGAACCCCTATCTCGCCTTCGCCGCGCTGATCGCCGCCGGTCTCGCCGGCATCGACGAAAAGCTTGAGCTGCAGAAGCCCTTCGTTGGCGATGCGTACCAGGCCGCGAAACTGCCCGAGATCCCGAAGACGCTGCGCGAAGCGACCGAGACGCTGGCGAAGTCGAAGATGCTGAAATCCGCACTCGGCGAGGACGTGATAGAACACTACGTCCACACCGCGCGCTGGGAACAGTTCGAATACGACCGGCGCATCACCGACTGGGAGCTGCACCGCGGCTTCGAACGCTACTGAGACATCAAGAACGAGGAAATGCCATGACCGAAACGGTCAAGATCAAATCACCCGTCGACGGCTCGATCTATGCCGAGCGTCCGGTCGCAACGGACCAGGCCGTGAATGCCGCCGTCGAGCGCGCCAAGGCGGCGCAGGCGAAGTGGGTCGACGTGCCGGTGGCCGAGCGCTGCAAGTATATGCTCGCCATGCTCGAGGCGCTGGTGGGCATGACCGACGAGATCGTGCCGGAGCTCGCCTGGCAGATGGGCCGTCCGGTCAAGTATGGCGGCGAGTTCGGCGGCGTGAAGGAACGCGTCCAGTACATGGTCGAGATCGCCGAACAGGCGCTGAAGCCGGTCATGGCGTCGAACCCGAAGGAAGGCTTCAAGCGCTACGTCAAGCGCGAGCCGCTCGGCGTGGTGATGGTCATCGCGCCTTGGAATTATCCATACCTTACCGCAGTCAACACGATCGTGCCGGCGCTGATCGCGGGCTCGGCCGTGATCCTCAAGCACGCGGCGCAGACGCTGCTGGTGGGCGAGCGCTTCCAGAAGGCGTTCGATGTGGCGGGTCTGCCGAAGGGCCTGTTCCAGAACCTGGTGATGAACCATTCGCAGACCGAGAAGCTGCTCGCCTCGGGCAAGATTGATCACGTCAACTTCACCGGTTCGGTCGCTGGCGGGCGCGCGATCGAGAAGGCGGCGGCGGGCACCTTCATGACGCTCGGCCTGGAGCTCGGCGGCAAGGACCCGGCCTATGTGCTGCCCGACGCCAAGCTCGACCACGCCATCGCCAATCTCGCCGAAGGCGCGTTCTACAATTCCGGCCAGTGCTGCTGCGGCATCGAGCGCATCTACGTGCACGAGAAGGTCTATGACGATTTCGTCGACGGCTTCATCGCCGAGAGCAAAAACTGGACGCTCGGCGACCCGACGAAGGCCGACACCGTCATCGGTCCGATGGCGCAGGCGCGCTTCGCCGACTTCATCCGCGAGCAGAAGGCGGAAGCCCTGCGCAAGGGTGCGACGGCACACCTCAACACGAAGGACGAGCGCGACGTCGCCGGTTCGCCCTATCTCCCGGTCGAGGTGCTGACCAATGTCGACCACCAGATGAGCGTCATGCGCGAGGAGAGCTTCGGCCCGGTCGTCGGCATCATGAAGGTGCGCGGCGACGAGGACGCGATCGCCTTGATGAACGACAGCCCCTACGGCCTCACCGCCTCGATCTGGACCAAGGACCTGGAGCGCGCCGAGAAGATCGGCGACAGGGTGGAGACCGGCACGCTGTTCATGAACCGCTGCGACTATCTCGACCCGGCTCTCGTCTGGACCGGCGTCAAGGACACCGGCAAGGGCGCAGCCCTCTCCGCCATCGGCTACGACAACCTCACCCGGCCGAAGAGCTACCATCTGAGACAGGTGTGATGTCCGCTGGACGCAGGCTCGAGGTCTTCATCCACGGCGGGATGCACAAGACGGGCACGACCTCGTTCCAGACCTTCATGGATGCGCGGCGCGACGAGCTTCTCGCCGCCGGCGTGTTCTATCCTCCGGGGCCGAAGGGGCAGCACGGACCGCTGCTCTACGCGATCCGGCCGGACTGGAATCCGGCCGAACTGCGCAAGGTGGTGGAGACCGCGATCGCGAAGGGTTCCAGCAAGCTGGTGCTCTCGGCGGAGGCACTGACGACCTTTCCGCCGGAGGCGCTACGCACCGTGGCAGACTGCTTCGGCGACTGCGACCTCACCTTCATCTTCGCCTTCCGCCACTGGGCAGGCTACCTGCCGTCGCGCTGGGCTCAATATTGCCGCAGGCGCGACGCGCAGTCCTTCCCCGCCTTTCTGGATAAGGTCGTTGCCGGGCGGCATGTCGACCACCGGTTCGACCTTGTTCTCGACCGGGCGACCTCGGTCGCCGGCGGCAGTGTGAGGGCGGTGTCGTGCGACTGGGCCGTCGTCCGAGACGGCAGCGTCGTGCCCACCCTTCTCGCCGAAATGGGCATCGACGATCCCGCGACGCTCGCGGCCGGCGCAAGCCAGCAATGGGTCCACCGCAACGCGGACCCGGAGCTCGCCGAGATCACGCGCCTCGTCAACGGCGCGCTGTCGGCGCGCTTTGGCGTCGCGCCGGACGAGCTGTTCGACAATGCCGGCGCCGGCGGGATTACCGAGACTATCTATATGGCCCACTACGCCGTCCGCGAGATGCCGCAGGAATTGCGCGAGGCCGTAACGGCGCTGGGGCGCGGCAGTGCCGTGGAGCGGTCCTTCGCCGCCGACTGGGACCCGCCCGCGGCGCGCGAGCTCGATCGCTACCGTGGGCTGTTCGTCAACCTGCCCGACGAGCAGCTGTTTCCCCCCAGGAAGTCTTCCGCGGCGCGCTACTGGACCATCGGCTACGCGGACGCGCTGTCGGTTCCCGGCATGCGCGGCTTTGTCGATCGCGTGGCGGACAAAATCCTGTCCGGCCGGCAGCCCGGTGCAAAGCTGGCCGCTCCGGCGACCCATCGATCATTCGCGACAATCTGACTTTCCCCATAGAGGCACCCATGACCAAACTCGTCTCCAAATGGAACTACCCGACCACCGTCCGCTTCGGCGCCGGCCGCATTTCGGAACTGCCCGATGCACTCGCGGCTGTCGGCATCAAGAAGCCGCTCTTCGTTACCGACCCGGGTCTGGTCAAGCTGCCGGTCGTGGCCAGGACGCTGAAGATCCTCGACGATGCCGGCGTGCCCTACGGCGTCTTTTCCGACGTCAAGCCGAACCCGGTCGAGGCGAACCTCACCGCCGGCATCGCGGTCTGGAAGAAGGGCAAGCATGACGGCGCGATCGTCTTTGGCGGTGGTTCGGCGCTCGACCTCGGCAAGCTGATCGCCTTCCAGGCCGGCCAGACCCGCCCCGTCTGGGACTTCGAGGACATCGGCGACTGGTGGACCCGCGCCGACGCCTCGAAGATCGCGCCGATCGTCGCCGTGCCGACCACGGCCGGTACCGGTTCCGAGGTCGGTCGCGCCGCGGTGCTGACCAACGAGGAGACCCACACCAAGAAGATCATCTTCCACCCAAAGCTTTTGCCGCAGATCGTCATCGCCGATCCGGAGCTGACGGTCGGCATGCCGGCCTTCATTACAGTCGGCACGGGCATGGACGCGCTGGCGCACTGCCTCGAGGCCTATTGCGCGCCGGGCTACCATCCGATGGCCGACGGCATCGCACTGGAAGGCATGCGGCTGGTGTTCGAGAACCTGCCCAAGGCCGTCGCCAATCCGGGCGACCTCACCGCACGCGCCCACATGATGAGCGCGGCCGCCATGGGCGCGACCGCCTTCCAGAAGGGGTTGGGCGCGATCCATTCGCTGTCGCACCCGATCGGCGCGCTCTACGACACCCATCACGGCATGACCAACGGCGTGTTCATGCCCTATGTGCTGGAATTCAACCGTCCCGCCATCGAGGAGCGGCTGACGCGCGCCGCCGCCTATCTCGGCATCAAGGGCGGCTATGAGGGCTTCGCCAAGGCGGTGCTCAAGCTGCGCAAGCAGCTCAAGGTGCCGCACACACTGCCCGAGCTGATCAAGGGCCTGGATATGGACCAGAAGCGCAAGGCGATGATCGCCGAGATGGCGGTCGCTGACCCGTCGACGGGCTCCAATCCGGTCAAGTTTACCAAGAAGGCGGCGCTCGAAGTTCTCGACAACGCCATTAGCGGCAAGCTGTGAGGAGAAGCGGGCGGCAAGGGTTGTCCGCGAATATCCGGTTGTTAGCCGAAGAAATTAATTCTGCGGCCTGATTGCGGGGAAAGTCGGAAAACGCTTTAATTTCGATAGGGCGCAGACTTCGCATAACGTTCATCCAGTTGTCATGGGAAACGGCTACCCGCGTTGCCGGTGCCTGTGGGCGTCAGTCTCAAGGAGAAGAATATGTTCAAGGCTATGGGGAAGGTTCTCTCGGTCACGGCGGTCACGCTGATGGCCTCGTCGGCGATTTCGTCGGCTCAGGACCTGGCGGCGCTCGAAGCGGCTGCCAAGGCGGAAGGCATGCTCACCACGATCGCGCTGCCGCACGACTGGTGCGGCTACGGCGCGGTCATCGAGGGCTTCAAGAAGAAGTATCCGGAGATCTCCGTAAACGAGCTCAATCCCGACGCGGGTTCCGCAGACGAGATCGAGGCGATCAAGGCGAACAAGGACAACAAGGGCCCGCAGGCGCCCGACGTGATCGACGTCGGCCTGGCCTTCGGCCCGTCGTCCAAGGCCGAAGGCCTGGTGCAGCCCTACAAGGTCTCGACCTGGGATTCGATCCCGGAGGGCGCCAAGGACCCCGAGGGTCACTGGTATGGCGACTATTACGGCGTGATGTCGTTCCTGGTGAACAAGGATCTCGTCCCGAACACGCCCGCCGACTGGGCAGACCTGCTGAAGCCCGAATACAAGGGCCAGGTGGCTCTCGCCGGTGATCCGCGCGCGTCGAACCAGGCGATCCTCGCGGCTCTCGCCGCCGGCATCGCGACGGGCGGCAAGTCGGGCAAGGAAGCGGGCGAAAAGGGCCTCGAGTTCTTCGCCGAGATGAACAAGGCTGGCAATTTCGTTCCGGTCATCGGTAAGGCCGGCACGCTGGCGCAGGGCGCCACGCCCATCGTCGTGATGTGGGACTACAATGCGCTCGCCGCCAAGGACACGCTCGCCGGCAACCCGCCGGTCGAGGTCGTGGTGCCGAAGTCGGGCGTGCTCGCGGGCGTCTACGTCCAGGCGATCAGCGCCTACGCGCCGCATCCGAACGCGGCGAAGCTGTGGATGGAGTATCTGTATTCCGACGAGGGTCAGCTCGGCTGGCTCAAGGGCTACTGCCACCCGATCCGCTTTAACGACATGGCCAAGCGCGGCGTGATCCCGCAGGACGTGCTCGACAAGCTGCCGCCGGCCGCCGCCTACGAGGCCGCCTACTTCCCGACGCTCGACGAAGTGAACGAGAACAAGGCCGCCGTCACCGGTGGTTGGGACAAGGTCGTCGGCGCCAACGTGCAGTAAGACGTTACCCGAACCTGCCTGTCCCGCCATCCGGCGGGGCAGGCGCTCTCCTCCCGCGAAGCGAAACCCAGATGCCGCCCAGCGCCCCTTCCGCGCAGCCCGCCAGTACCCGTTTCAGGCTGCCGCTCGACTGGCTGGGCGTTGCGCCGTTCCTGCTCTTCGCGCTTCTTTTCCTGATCCTGCCGACGATGAACATCGTGATCGGGGCCTTCCAGACGCCCACCGGCGAGTTCACGCTGAAGAACGTCCAGGGCCTGTTCACGCCGTCGATCATGGCGGCCTACTGGATTTCCATCCGCATCAGCCTCGCCTCGGCCATCCTCGGCTGCCTCGTCGGCTTCGCCATGGCCGCGGCCGTCGTGCTCGGCGGCCTGCCGCAATGGGTGCGTTCGCCGCTGCTGACCTTTTCCGGCGTCGCCTCCAACTTTGCCGGCGTGCCGCTCGCCTTCGCCTTCATCGCGACGCTGGGTCCGATCGGCCTCGTCACGGTCTTCCTGCGCACCAATCTCGGCATCGACCTCAGGGCGATGGGCTTCAATATCCTGTCCTTCTGGGGCCTGACGATCACCTATCTGTTCTTCCAGATCCCGCTGATGATCCTGATCATCACGCCGGCGCTGGACGGGCTGAAGCGCGAATGGCGCGAGGCGGCGAGCATCCTCGGCGCCACCGGCCGTCAGTACTGGACGATGATCGCACTGCCGATCCTGTTCCCGTCGCTGCTCGGTACGCTGGCGCTGCTCTTTGCCAACGCCTTCGGCGCCGTCGCCACGGCCATTGCGCTCACCGGCTCCTCGCTGTCGATCGTGCCGATCCTGCTGTTCGCGCAGATCCGCGGCGACGTGCTCGGCGACCCGCATCTCGGCTACGCGCTCGCCTTCGGCATGATCGTGGTCACCGGCATCGCCAACACGATCTACATCTGGCTCAGGGCGCGCTCGGAGCGCTGGCTCAAATGAGAAAGTTCTGGGCCTGGGCCGCGCTGATCGCCGGCATCGTCTACTTCATCCTGCCGCTGGTCGGCATGACCGAGTTCTCGCTCAAGATGCGCCGCGGCGTCTACTCCTTCGACGCCTATGCCCGCGTGCTGGCCGACCCGCGCTTCCAGGAGACGTTCCTCTATTCGGTGGGCATGGCGATCGCCACGATCATCTTCGGCGTGCTGCTCATCGTGCCCACGGCCTACTGGGTGCGGCTCAGGCTGCCCGGCCTCAGGCCCTATATCGAGTTCATCACGCTCTTGCCGCTGGTCATCCCGGCCATCGTCATCGTCTTCGGCTACATCCGGCTCTACAACACATCGAGCTTCCTGCCGCTCACCGGCTCGACGCTCGGCACCAACTTCCTCCTGATGTTCGGCTATGCGACGCTGGCGCTGCCCTACATGTATCGCGCCGTCGATACCGGCCTGCGCACCATCGACGTCGCGACGCTGACCGAGGCGGCGCAGTCGCTGGGCGCCGGGTGGGTGACGATCCTCGCCCGCATCATCCTGCCCAACGTTCTGGTGGCCGTTCTGTCCGGCGCGTTCCTCACCTTCGCAATCGTCATCGGCGAGTTCACGATGGCAGCGCTTCTCAATCGTCCGGCCTTCGGCCCGTTCATGCAGCTCCTCGGCGCCAACCGCGCCTACGAGCCCGCCGCGCTCGCCGTCATCGCCTTCGCCATCACGTGGGGCTGCATGGCCCTGATCCAGGTCGTGTCGCGCTTCGCTCCCAAAGCGCCGGCCCAGCCCCACTAACCGGAAGAACCCATGTCGGAACCGTTCCTCTCGATCCAGCATGTGCGGAAGTCCTTCGGGGCGACGACTGTCGTCCAGGACTTCAACCTCGACGTCGACAAGGGCGAGTTCATCTCCTTCCTCGGGCCCTCCGGCTGCGGCAAGACGACCATGCTGCGCATCGTGGCCGGCTTCGAGCAGCCGACCGACGGCCGCATCGTCGTCGGCGGCAAGGACGTGACGGGGCTGAAGCCCAACCAGCGCAACATCGGCATGGTGTTCCAGGCCTATGCGCTGTTCCCCAACATGACGGTGGCGCAGAACATCGGTTTCGGGCTTAGGGTCGCCGGCCGGCCGAGGGCGGAGATCGACGCGCGTGTCGGCGAGATGCTCGGGCTGATCAAGCTCGGCGAGTTCGGCGCGCGCTATCCGTATCAGCTTTCCGGCGGCCAGCAGCAGCGCGTGGCGCTGGCGCGTGCGATCGCGCCCAAGCCGCGCCTGCTTCTCCTCGACGAGCCGCTGTCGGCGCTCGACGCCAAGGTGCGCGTGTCGCTGCGCGACGAAATCCGCGCCATCCAGCGCGATCTCGGCATCACCACCATCTTCGTCACCCACGACCAGGAAGAGGCGATGTCGATGTCGGACCGCATCGTCGTCATGAATGCCGGCCGGGCCGACCAGGTTGGCGCGCCCTTCGAGGTCTACAACCGGCCCGCCACGCGCTTCGTCGCGGGCTTCGTCGGCACGCTCAACGTCATCGAGGCGGTGGTCAAGGACGCGGCCTCCGGCGCGGTCGAGGTCGGCGGCGTGCCGGTGGCGCTCGGCCGCGGTCTCGGCGGCGCGAAGCCCGGCGACAAGGTGGCGCTGGCGCTGCGGCCGGAGGCGATCTCGATGGCGAAGGAGGGCGCCCGCGCCGTCGCCATCCCCTGCACCATCACCGCGGTCAACTTCCTCGGCTCGGTCATCCGCATCAATGCAGATGCCGGAAGCAACAAGCTGTCCTTCGACACCTTCAACAACCCCGCCTCTCCACCGCCTGCACCCGGCGACCAGACCACGGTCCATTTCTCGCCGGCGGACCTGCTGGTGCTGGACGCGTAACCGGTTCGCCGGAACAGGCAGAGCGCCCGTCAACCGCCTCTTTCGGGCACTTCTCCCGGTGAACGGGGAGAAGGGAGAGGCCGCGAAAGTTACGCCGCGCCTCCGACGGATGGGCTGAACACCATCAGGCTCAGGATCTCGAACAGAACCTGCGCGCCGGCTTGCGCCGTGTTGCTGGTTGCGTCGTATTGCGGCGCGACCTCGACCACGTCGCCGCCGACGAGATTCACGCCCTTCAGCCCGCGCAGCAGTTCCAGCACCTCGCGCGTCGTCAGCCCGCCGACCTCCGGCGTCCCAGTGCCCGGCGCAAAGGCCGGGTCGAGGCTGTCGATGTCGAAGGAGAGGTAGGTCGGGCCGTCGCCGACGACCTCCAGCGCCTTGCGGATCACCGCCGGCACTCCCATCGCTGCGATCTCCTCCGCATGGATCACGCTCATTCCGGATTCGTAGCTGAACTCCCACAGATATTCCGCCGGCCCGCGTATGCCGATCTGGATCGTGCGGGTCGGGTCGAGCACGCCGTCGAGCACTGCGTTACGGAACGGGCCGCCATGATGGAATTTGGTGCCGTCGAACGGCCCGCCCGTGTCGCAATGCGCGTCGATATGGATCATGCCGACCGGGCGATTGCTGCCGACGGCCTTGAGAATCGGGTGGCTGATCGAATGGTCGCCGCCGACCGATAGCGGGATCACGCCGGCGCCGACGATCCTCGCCACGTGGTGCTCGATGTCCTCGTGGCTCTGCTCCAGCAGGTAGCGGCTGCGGAACGGCACGTCGCCGATATCGGCGACCCGCAGCTCATGCGTCGGGGCGCATTTCAGCACGTGGTTGTAGGGGCCGATCCGCTCGATCGTGCGCAGTGCGCGGGGGCCGAAGCGGGAGCCGTTGCGGTTGGTTACGCCGAGATCCATCGGCACGCCAAGCATCGCCACCTGCAGGTCGCCGAAGTCGGGCGCCTGTGGATCGAGGGGAAGGTAGGGAGCCGCGAGGAAGGTCGGCACGCCGGCATAGGGCGCCAGCCGCGTGCCGCGGCTGTCGAAGATCTTCTCCGCCACCTTGCGGAAGGCAGGATCGCGGATCTCGCCGCCCTTGTCCGCGCCATATCTGGCGCGCAGTTCGTCCAGCCGTTGCTTGTTCCAGTCCATCGACGAATCGTCCCCGTATGGACGCCGCCTCGTCGGCGACGCCGTTCCATCGGAAGGTGATCGATCATGGAGCCGAATGCAATCGGCGGGAAGCGTCCCGCCGCGATGCCTTCTGGAACTCAGGCGGCCTGGAACTCGAAGGGCACCACGACGCCTGCCGGCTTGCGGTCGGCGATCAGGCTGCCAGCCTTGAGCAGCGCGGCAAAGCGCCCGTCGCGCGCGGCGAGGTCGTCGAACGAGCCCTGCTCGACGATCCGGCCCTCGTCCATGAACAGGACCAGATCGGCGTCGCGCACGGTCGAGAGGCGGTGCGCGATGATGAACGTGGTGCGGTTGCGGCGGAGGTCGTCGACGGCGGCGCGCACCCGCTCCTCGGTCTCCACGTCGAGCGCGCTGGTCGCCTCGTCGAGGACGAGGATCGGCGCGTCCTTGAGGATGGCGCGCGCGATCGCGATGCGCTGCCGCTCGCCGCCCGAGAGCTGCCCGCCGCGCTCGCCGACCAGCGTGTCGTAGCCGTCGGTCTTGCCGAGGATGAACTCGTGCGCGGAGGCGGCGCACGCCGCCTCGTGCACGTCGTCGTTCGACGCGTTGGCGCGGCCGACCCGGATGTTCTCCTCGATCGTCCGGTTGAGCAGGCCCGAATCCTGGAAAACCGTCGCGATCGAGCTGCGCAGCGAGGCGCGGGTGACGCGGCGGGTGTCGACGCCGTCGATGAAGATCGAGCCTTCCTGAGGATCGTAGACCCGCTGCAGGAGGTTGATCAGGGTCGTCTTGCCCGCGCCTGTCGGGCCGACGATGGCCACCGTCTTGCCCGGCTCCACGGCGAAGGAGACGTTGGAGACGCCGCGGGCCGCGTTCGGGAAGGCGAAGCTGACATTGTCGAAGCGGACATGGCCCGCGATGTGGCCGAGCGCGTCCACGCCGTCGGGCTCCTTGCGCATCTCGGTCGCGTCTTCGAGGCGATAGAAGTCCTCCAGCCGCACGCGGCTTTCGAAGATCTGGTTCACGAAGGCCGAGATCTGGTCGAGACGGCTGATCAGCAGCGAGGCGAAGCCGGTAAAGGCGACGATGTCGCCGACGCGGAGTTCGCCCCTGGAGACGAGGAAGGCTCCGATGATCATCACCACCATCATCGAGATGGTCGACGCGACGCGGTGCATGGCCGAGGCCAGCGCCCACCAGTCGAGCACCGGATACTGCGCCTTGATCAGACGGTCGACAAAGACGCGCAGCGACTGCGTCTCCTGCGAGACGCGGTTGTAGCTCTGCAGCAGCGCGACGTTGCTGACGGAATCGCTGACATGGGCGAACACCTTGTGGTGGTGCGCCTCGACGGCCTTCTGGTTCTGCTCGGTGCGGCGCATGACGAAGCGGCCGATGGCGAAATACATCACGCCGAGCACGATCAGTACCAGCGACAGGCGGTAGTCGACCGCGATCGCCGTCGGGATGAGGAGGATCAGCGAGACCGCCGTCGTCAGGTGCTGGCGCATGAATTCGAGCCACAGCCCGAACAGCGTGTCGACGGCGCGGATCAGCGTGTGCAGCACGTTCGACGTGCCGCGCTCGTAGTGCCACGACAGCGGCATCGTCATGACATTCGAGAAGGAGCGGGTGAGCACTTCGACGCGCATGCGGTGTGCCAGACGGTCGGCCTGGCGGGCGACGAGCACATAGGCGACGATGTTGAAGAGGCCGAGGCCCGCCCACAGCATCAGGGTCGGCACCACGTCCTGCTTGTCGGCGATCGCATCGATGATCCGTCCGAAGAGGATCGGCTCGGCGATCACGACCATCGCAAGAACGATGTTGGAGCAGCAGACAAGCAGCACGCTCCTGCCTTTGGGGGCAAGATAGTTCAACGCCCGCCAATAAACTTCCAGCAGTGTCACTCGTTTACTCCACCCGAGGCTTTGTGCATCGCACCATGTAGAGAGGCATGTCGGCAGACAATGGGCCAAACATGGCGGACGTTCCGAAATCGACTACAAATCTCGTGCCGCGATTGTAATGCTGCGTGATCACGGGTCTGTGAATGGAAATGGTTCGAACCGTTGGAATATCGAGCGGATTGCGATCGCTCCGCGTCGATCTTGATCCCCCTTTTTCTTGCGTCCCTGGTTTTGCCGGACAACATGCCGCAGACGAGCAGGACAGCCACCGCCTCCGAGACGGCAGACCTGCTGTCCCGGACCCACGAACGCGCGACTGCGGCATTGGTTCCATCACCGTGATACGATTGAAACAAAGAATGCTCATTTGTGAGGAGCGGCGTATTGCAACGGAACGGATCGCTTTCTAAACGATTTTAGGCGCGCCCGGCCGGCGCTTGTCTGACCTGCCGATGTGACGTTCGCCACCTGGATTTTCGCTTGATGAACGCCTCTGTGAAGTCACTCCGGACTGACCCGGATGTGCATCCCCTGCCGCCGAAAGCCGAACAGCCGATCCGGTACGACTTCTTTCAGGAGGAGCGGCTCGGCCGGTTGGGTGCCGACCTCGCGTCTGGACGCATCCCGAACTTCCCGGGTCTGGGGGAGGGCGACTTCCATGCGCGGATCAAGGAGGACGCCGCCCGCATCCTCGCCGTTTACAACGACACCAACGCCGCCCAGGCGCGAGGCGAGACCATCACGCCCGCGGCGCAGTGGCTGCTCGACAACAATTACCTCGTCGAGGAAAGCATCGTGCAGGTGCGCCGCGACCTGCCGAAGCGTTTCTACCGCGAACTGCCGACCGTGAAGCTGCCCAACGGCGCGTCGGTGCCGCGCACGCTCCTCATCGCCTGGGCCTATGTCGGCCATACCGACAGCACGATCTCGCCCGACACGCTGCGCGCTTTGGTGAAGGGCTACCAGTCGGTGGAGCCGCTCCGCATCGGCGAGATCTGGGCGCTGCCGTCCTTCGTCCGCTTCGTCCTGGCGGAAAACCTTCGCCGGCTGGCGGTGCGGGTGGATCGCGCGCGGCTGATGCGGCGGACTGCGAACCAGACCGCCGACCAGCTGGCGCAGCAGGCCGACCCTGCGGCGCAGGAAGCGCTGCTGAGCGGCTACACCGCGCACGCCAGCGACGCCTCCTTTGCCACGCAACTGCTCTATCGCCTGCGCGACGGCTCACGCAGCGCCGGCACCGCCCTGCAATGGCTGGAGCGGGAGCTCGAGAAACACGGCTCCGACGCCGAGGAGATCACGCGCACCGAGCACCGGACGCTCGCCAGCGGCAACGTCACCACCGGTAACATCATCCGCGGCTTCAGGACCGTCAACGACGTCGACTGGACCAGCTGGTTCGAGGGCGTGAGCCTGATCGACGCCATGCTGCGCGACGGATCGAATTTCTCGGACCTCGACTTCGCCTCGCGCGACCAGTACCGCACCTCCATCGAGGACATGGCCCGACGCTCGCGCCTTACCGAGCACGACGTGACGGAGAAGGCGCTGCAGATGGCGGCGGCGGCCGATGGATCGGACGAATCCGACATCGGCTTCTTTCTCGCGGGACCGCGGCGCGGCGAGCTCGAACGCGCCATAGGCTATCGGCCCAAGCCGATGGAACGGCTGATGCGGGCGCTGCGCCGCGGCGGCTGGCTGTCCATTGCCGCGCCCGTCGCGGTGCTGACCGCGCTGTTCATCCTGACCGCCTGGACCGTGACGCGGGCGGCCGGGCTGTCCGGCGAATGGACGGCGCTGCTCCTGGTCCTGTTCGCCTTCCCGGCGATGGAAGGCGCGGTGGCGCTATTCAACACGCTGATGCTGGTGTTCATGAAACCGACCCGGCTCGTCGGCTACGAATACCGCGACGGCGTGCCGGCCGAGGCGCGCACGCTGGTCGTCGTCCCGGCCCTGATCGGTTCGCGCGGCGACGTGGAGGAACTGATCAACCGCATCGAGGTGCATCACCTCGCCAACATGCGGGGCGAGCTCTACTTCGCGCTTCTGACCGACTGGCCGGACAGTCGCTTCGAGCAGTCGGATCAGGATCTCGAACTGCTCGCCCATGCACGCGCCCAGATCGCCCAGCTCAACGAGCGCTATCCCGAGGGCGTGGCGAAGCGGTTCCACCTGCTGCATCGCCGCCGTCTCTACAATGAGGCGGAAGGCGTTTGGATGGGCTGGGAGCGCAAGCGCGGCAAGCTGGACGAGCTGAATCTTCTGCTGCGCGGCGATCCGGATACGACCTTCCTGCCGCTCGACCATCCGCTGCCGCCCGACGTCGTCCATGTCCTGACGCTCGATGCCGACACGCGGATGACGCGCGACGCCGCCACCAAGATGGCCGGCAAGATGGCGCATCCGCTGAACAGGCCGGTCGTCGACGTGGCCGGCCGCAAGGTCGTGCGCGGCTATGGCATCCTCCAGCCCCGCGTCACGCCGTCGCTCACCTCGGGCGAGGAGTCCTCGTTCTTCCAGCGGGTCTTCTCGGCCAATCGCGGCCTCGACCCCTATGTCTTCGCCGTGTCCGACCTCTATCAGGACGTATTCGGCGAGGGCACGTTCACGGGCAAGGGCCTCTACCACGTCGACGCCATGATCACGGCGCTGAAGGACCGCATCGCCGAGAACGCCGTGCTCAGCCACGATCTCCTCGAAGGCGCTTTCGCGCGCGCCGCGCTGGCAACCGACGTCGAGGTGATCGAGGATTATCCGGCGCATTACCCGGTCGATGCGTCGCGTCAGCATCGCTGGGCGAGGGGCGACTGGCAGTTGCTGCCGTTCATCTTCGACCTGCGCGCCGGCATCAGCGGCGTCTCGCGCTGGAAGATGATCGACAACCTGCGCCGCACGCTCACGCCGATCTTCTGGATCATGGCCGCGGTGGCCGCCTGGGCTCTGATGCCGTTCACGATCGCCTCGCAGTGGATGGCGCTGCTCGTCATCGCCCTGTTCATAGGGCCGACCTTCGACATCATCCACGGCCTGACGCCGAAGAGCGCGGAGAACACGCTGAGGGGCCATTTCGCCGCCTTCGTACGCGACTTCGTCTTCGCCTCGGCGCAGGTGGCGCTGAAGATCGTGCTGATTGCGCATTCAGCCTGGATGATGGGCGACGCGATCCTGCGCACGCTTCACCGCATGTTCGTGTCCCGCCGCAACCTGCTCGAATGGCGCACCGCCTCGCAGGTGCAGAAATCGCAGTCGCAGGGCATCGCGCCCTATTACCGGCTGATGTTCGGATCGGTCGTGATCGGTGTCGCATCGGTGGTGATCGCGGCGTTCGGCGGCACGACCGGCTTCTACCTGGCGCTTGCCTACGCGGTGATCTGGATCGCCGCGCCGGCCATCGCATGGCTCGTCAGCCGCTCGGCCGAGATCGAGGACCAGATCGAGGTCACGCAGTCCGACCGCGAGAAGCTCCGCCGCGTCGCACGGCGGACATGGCTCTATTTCGAGACTTTCGTCACGCCGGAGCACAATTTTCTGCCGCCGGACAATTTCCAGGAGACGCCGCACCCGGTCGAGGCGCCACGCACCTCGCCGACGAATATCGGCATGTATCTCCTGTCGACGATCGCCGCGCGCGATTTCGGCTGGATTTCGCTCAACGATGCGGCCGACCGCGTCGCGGCCACTCTCGATACGGTGGACAAGCTCGATAAGGATCGCGGCCACCTCTACAACTGGTACGACACGCGCACCCTCAACCCACTCTATCCGCGCTATATTTCGAGCGTCGACAGCGGCAATTTCGCCGGGCACCTGATCGCGGTGGCACGGGCCTTCGAGGAATGGGCAGAGGCGCCGGCCGCCCACCTGCAGGGCGACCTGGAGGGGGTGCTCGATACGACCGGCATGTTCGACCTGACGCTGTCTGCGCTTCCCGACGACAGGCGCCAGATCCGCCCGGTGCGCCAGCGCCTTGCGGAACGGGTCACCGGCATGCGGCGCGCGGTCGAATCGATCAGGAACGAGCCGGAGACCGCGGCGATCCGCACACTCAACCTCGCGGTGAACGCCGCCGAGATCCTGAAGCTCGCCCGTGCCCTGCACGAGGAGACCGGCACCGCCGGCTCGGACCTGCTGGTCACCTGGGCAGCCAAGCTCCAGGCGGTGTGCGAGGCGCATATCGCCGACGCGCATTTCGAGGAGGCAAAGCTCGCGGCGCTGCGCGCCAGGCTGTCGGAGATCTCGCGCCGCGCCCGCACCATTGCCTTCAAGATGGAATTCTCCTTCCTGCTGCGGCAGGACCGCAAGCTCCTGTCCATCGGCTACCGTGTCGACGACCGCCAGCTCGACGAGAGCTGCTACGACCTGCTCGCCTCGGAAGCGCGGCTCGCTAGCCTGTTCGCCATTGCCAAGGGCGACGTGCCGACCGAGCATTGGTTCAGGCTCGGCCGGCCGATCGTCGAGATCGGCTTCCGGGGAGCCTTGATCTCCTGGTCGGGATCGATGTTCGAATATCTGATGCCGCCGCTGGTGATGAACGAGCCGCCGGGCAGCATCCTGGAGCAGACGAGCCGCCAGGTCATCAAGCGCCAGATCGCCTACGGCCGTTCCAAGGGCATCCCGTGGGGCGTCTCCGAAGCCGCCTACAACGCCCGCGATCGCGAGATGACCTACCAGTACACCAATTTCGGCGTGCCGGGTCTCGGGCTGAAGCGCGGCCTCGGGCAGAACGTCGTCATCGCGCCCTATGCGACGGTGCTGGCGAGCCAGTTCATGCCGCATGTGGCCGTCGATAATCTCGACCGGCTGGCCTCCATTGGCGCGGTCGGCCGCTACGGCTTCTACGACGCCGTCGACTTCACGCCCACCCGCGTGCCTGAGGGGCATGAATGCGCGGTGGTACGCAACTATTACGCCCACCACCAGGGCATGTGTATCGTCGCCATCTCCAACGTGATCCACGACGGCCGGATGCGCGAGCGCTTCCACGCCGATCCGGTGATCGAGGCGGCCGAACTGCTGCTGCAGGAAAAGGCGCCGCGCGACATCCCGATCACGACGGTGCGCAGCGAGGCGCCGGAGCGCAGCAAGCTCGACCAGGTCGACGAGACGCCGGACATCCGCAAGATCGCGGACCCGATCCGGGCGCCGAAGGCGACCAACGTCCTGTCGAACGGCACCTACTCGCTGATGTTGTCGTCGACCGGTGCCGGCTATGCGCGGCTTGGCGACCTGTCGATCACGCGCTGGCAGCCGGATCCGGTGGAGGACCGCACAGGCTCCTTCATCTTCCTGCGCGACGTGGAGAGCGGGGAGTGGTGGTCCGCGACCGGCGAGCCGAAGGCCGCGGTCGAAGAGATGAGCGAGGTGATCTTCTCGGACGACAAGTCGACCTTCCTCAAGACCGTCGGCAACCTGCGCAGCGAGGTCGAGTGCATCGTCGCCTCGGAGGCCGACGGCGAGGGCAGGCAGGTCACCATCTTCAACCACTCGGGCAGCGAGCGGGTCATCGAGGTGACGTCCTTCGCGGAACTGGCGCTGGCGCCGGAGGCGAGCGACAGCGCGCACCCGGCCTTCTCCAAGATGTTCGTGAAGACGGAGATCGATTCCACCCGCGGCGTGATCTTCGCGGAGCGGCGCAAGCGCGCGCCCTCCGACAAGGGCATCGCGGCGGCGCATTTCCTCACCATCGGCGCCAGCCACACCGGCGAGACCGAGGCCGAGACGGACCGGCGCGCCTTCATCGGGCGCGGCCGCGACATTCGCAATCCCGCCGCGTTCGACGACGGCGCGCGGCTCGGCGGCGGGCAGGGCTTTGTGCTCGATCCGATCTTCTCGCTGCGGCGCAGGATCCGCATTCCCGCACACAAGAAGGTGAGCGTCACGTTCTGGACCATCGCCGCGGCCGACAGGGCGCAGCTTGAGGAAGCGATCGGCCGGATCGACCATCCGGAGAGCTTCGCCCGCCAGTCGATGCACGCCTGGACGCGCTCGCAGGTACAGACGCGCCATGTCGGCTTCAGCCTCGCCGACGCGGCCAACGTGCAGAAGCTGGCCCGTTACCTGCTCTACCCGCATCCCGCGCTTCGCGCGGCGCCTGAGACCATCGCCACCGGCATGGGGTCGCAGGCGGCGCTCTGGCCGATGAGCATTTCGGGCGACTTCCCGATCTTCGCGCTGCGCATCGCCGACGTCGCCGACATCGAGATCGTCGCCAAGGCGCTGCGGGTGCAGGAATATCTGCGCGCGCGGGGCCTGCTCGTCGACCTCGTCGTCGTCAACGAACAGTCCTCCTCCTACGTCCAGGACCTGCAGAACGCCATTGACTGGCTGTGCGAGAACGCGCGCCATCGCGGCACCGAGCTCGGCCCGCGCCAGCACATCTTCGCCGTGCGTCGCGACCTGATGGACGAGCGGTCCTACCGCACGCTGATCGCCTCCGCCCTCATCGTGCTGCACACCCGCAACGGCAAGATCGAGGACCAGATCGACCGCGCCGAGGCGGAACAGCTGGCGGCGCCGCAGCCGCCTGCTGTGCCGGTTTCGCGCGCTGCACGCGCGGATCGGGCTCCGGCGGTGACGAGCGACGGGCTCGAATTCTGGAACGGCTATGGCGGCTTCGCCGATGGTGGGCGCACCTATGTGGTGCGGCTGGCCGCCGGCCGGGCAACGCCGCAGCCCTGGATCAACGTCATCGCCAATCCGGGCTTCGGCTTCCACGTCTCGGCCGAGGGCTCGACCTTCACCTGGAGTCGCAACAGCCGCGACTTCCAGCTCACGCCGTGGACCAACGATCCGGTGACGAACCGGCCGGGCGAGGGCCTTTATATCCGCGACCTCGACGGCGGGTCGGTGCTGTCGCCCTTCGCCTGCCTGGCACCAGACGCCGGCGCGCGCTACGAGGCGCGGCACGGGCAGGGCGTCAGCGTCTTTTCAGCCAGGACCGACGAGCTGTCGGTCCGTGCTGAGATGCTGGTCGACCCGTCCGAACCGGTGAAGGTGACCCGGCTGCGCGTCACCAACCGGGGAGACGCGACGAAGCGGCTGCGCGTCTACGCCTATGCCGAATGGGTGCTGGGCACCAGCCGCAGCCGCACCGCGCCGATGATCGTGCCCTCGCACGACGCCGAGACGGGGGCGCTTCTCGCGCGCAACGCCTACAGCCTCGACTATGGCGACCGCGTCGCGTTCCTGGCATCGGACGTCGCGCCGTCGCACCGCACCTCCGACCGGCTCGAATTCCTCGGCCAGGCCGGGTCGGTGATACAGCCGGCCGCCGTCGCCTCGGGCAGCGCTCTGTCCGGCAAGGTGGAACCGGGCTTCGACGGCTGCGCGGCGCTGGCGCGTGACATCGAGCTCGCACCCGGCATGTCGTTCGACATGCTGTGGCTGATGGGCGACGCGACGTCTGAAGAGGAGGCCGTAGGCCTGGTGAAGCGCCACCGCGCACTCAGTTTCGACCAGCGTCTGGCCGAGAACGAGGCAAGCTGGCGCGGCTTCCTTGATACGGTCCAAGTCGAGACGCCTGATCCAGCGCTGGACGCGATGGTCAATCACTGGCTGCCCTACCAGGCGCTCGCCTGCCGCATCCGCGCGCGGGCCGGCTTCTACCAGGCGAGCGGTGCCTTCGGCTTCCGCGATCAGCTGCAGGACACGATGGCGCTGCTGCTGCACGATCCGGAGCTGGCGCGGGCGCAGATCCTGAACGCGGCCTCGCGCCAGTTCCCGGACGGCGACGTGCAGCACTGGTGGCTGCCGCGCACCGGGGCCGGCGTGCGCACCATGATCTCGGACGACGTGGTGTGGCTCGGCTACGCGGCGGCGCATTTCATCAAGGTGACGGGTGATGCCTCGATCCTCGACCAGGAACTGCCTTTCATCCTCGGCGACCCGCTGAAGCCGGGCGAGCACGATTCCTTCTTCACGCCGGAAGTGTCGAAGGAGAAGGCGAGCGTCTACGAGCATGCCGCCCGCGCGCTCGATCTCGCCATCGTGCGGACTGCCGAGACCGGACTGCCGCTGATCCTCGGCGGCGACTGGAACGACGGCATGAACCGGGTGGGCGAGGGCGGTAAGGGCGACAGCGTCTGGCTCGGCTGGTTCCTGCTCAAGACGCTGAACGACTTCGCGCCGTTCGCGCAGAAGCGAGGCGACTCTGCGCGCGCCGAGAGGTGGCTTGCCCATGCTGCGCGGCTGAAGCAGGCGCTCGAAGGCTCCGGTTGGGACGGCGAGTGGTACCGCCGCGGCTCGTTCGACGACGGGACGCCGCTCGGCTCGCATCTGGCCGACGAATGCCAGATCGATTCCATCGCCCAGTCGTGGAGCGTGCTCTCCGGCCAGGGCGACGCGGAACGGGCGCGCCTTGCGATGGCTTCGGCGCGGGAGCGGCTGGTCGAACCCGAGATCGGGATCATCCGCCTGTTCAAGCCGCCCTTCGACAGGACGGACAAGGAGCCCGGCTACATCAAGGCCTACCCGCCGGGCGTGCGCGAGAACGGCGGGCAATATACACATGCGGCGGCCTGGTTCGTGCTGGCGCTGGCGGAGCTCGGCCTCGGCGACGAGGCGCATAACGGATTCCGCATGCTCAATCCGGTCAACCACGCGCTCGACGCCGACGCGGCCGAGCGCTACCGGGTCGAACCATATGTCGTGGCGGCGGACATCTATTCAGAAGGTCCTCTGGCCGGTCGCGGAGGGTGGACCTGGTATACCGGTTCGGCCGGATGGCTCTACCGCACGGCGGTGGAGGGCATCCTGGGGCTGAAGCGGGAAGGCGACAGGCTCGTCGTGAAACCGTCGCTGCCGTCCGGCTGGAACGGATTTGCCGCAACCCTCAAGCTCGACGGCAGGACGATCCGCATCCGCGTCGTGGCCGAAGGTGAAGCGGGGATCTCGGTGAACGGCCGGGCGAGCGATCATATTCCGCTGACGGAGGACGCGGAGGTGGTCGTGAAGGTTGTCCGGCCGCGCTGAGGCGCGGCCGGTTCGTTGCCGCGCCACTGTCAAGGTGAAGAGCCTTTAACGTTAATGCAAAATTAGAAGGTCTCGTCGTATTTGACACATGCGAAGCTCTGGCCGGAGTGAGTTGTCAATCGGGCAGGGGAGTTTCGCGACGCACGTCCCGCACAGCCGGGACGGCCGCGTGAACAAGGTATCGGACGAGGAGCCGTCGGCTCCGGCAGCATGATGCGCTTCCGATCCCCGGGCTCCTGCAAGAGGGCCATGTTGCCTAACTTGAAAGCGTCCAACGAGGCGCCGCCTGGGGGCTGCCATTGCCGGCCCGCCAAACGGACAACCTGTCAGTAGGCGCGGCAAATGCCTCCGGCTGCGTGGACCCTCGTCGAGATATCCCCCAGTCGCGTGGCGAAGCCATCATACCGGTAACGCGTATCTCTGGGGGCGCCGCTCATGACTTCCATCGTTTCTTCGCTGACCGTCAATCAGATCCGGTCGATGTCCGCGACGACCATCGCCAATCTCACCACCGAGGACATCGGGGCCCTCTCAACCGCCCAGGTCAACGCGCTCTCCGCGACGCAGATCGCGGCGATGGAGCAGGAGGATTTCGAGGCGCTGAGCGCGGACCAGTTCGGTGCGATCTCCGCCAACGGCATGAGGGGCCTCACCCTCGATCAGCTTGGCGCGCTGGACAGCACCAAGATCGAGAGCCTCAACAAGACCCAGGTGTCCGCGCTGACGGCGACGCAGATCGGGGCGCTGACGACCGACCAGGTCGAGGCTCTGACCGTCGACCAGGTCGGCGGGCTCAATTCGACGCAGCTCGCCGCACTCGGCGCCGACGACATCGCCGAGTTCTCGGCCGACGAGATCGCCGCCTTCAGCACCAAGGCGATCTCCGGCCTGTCCACCGCCGCCGTCGCGGCGCTGAGCGAAGATCAGGTCGGCGCGCTGACCACCGGCCAGATCGCTGCGATGAAGCCGGCGCAGATCTCCGCGCTCACCACGGACCAGATCGGCTATCTCTCGACCGACCAGATCGGCGCGATGACCGCGAGCCAGGTCGCGTCGCTGACGGCGGACCAGATCGGCGCGCTGAGCGAGGAGCAGGTCGGCGCGATCAACACCAAAGCGATCATCGGCTTGAGCGCCACGCAGATCGGCGCCTTGAGCGCTGACCAGGTGGGTGCGTTGACGACGGCCCAGGTCGGCGTGCTGAGCGCGGCGCAGCTCGGGGGGCTGGGCGCTGACGACGTCGCCGAGCTGTCGACCGACGCGATCGCCGCCATCAGCACCAAGTCGATCTCGGGCCTGAAGAACGACGCGGTCGCGGCGCTCAGCACGGACCAGCTGGGCGCACTGACGACCGGTCAGATCGGCATGATGAAGGGCACGCAGGTCGCCGCGCTCACCACCGACCAGATCGGCGATCTGAGCACCGCGCAGGTCGGCGCATTCACCGCCACGCAGGTCGCGTCGCTGACCACCGATCAGATCGGTGCGCTGAGCGAAGAGCAGGTGGGCGCCATCAGCACCAAGGCCATCCTCGGCCTGACCGCGACGCAGGTGGGCGCGCTGAGCACGGATCAGGTGGGCGCGTTGACGACGGCGCAGGTCGGTGCGTTCAGCGCGCTGCAGCTCGGCGCACTCGGCGCTGACGACGTCGCCGAACTGTCGACCGACGCGGTTGCCGCCATCAGCACCAAGGCCATTTCGGGTCTCTCGAATGACGCCGTCGCCGCATTGAGCACCGACCAGCTCGGCGCGCTGACGACCGGCCAGATCGCGATGATGAAGGGCACGCAGATCGCGGCGCTGACGACGGACCAGATCGGCGACCTCTCGACCGACCAGATCGGCGCGCTCAACGCCACGCAGGTCTCTGCCCTGACCAACGACCAGATCGGCGCGCTGAGCGAGGAGCAGGTGGGCGCGATCAGCACCAAGGCCATCCTCGGCCTGAACTCGGCCAAGGTCGCTCTCCTCTCGACGGATCAGGTCGCCGCCCTGACGACCGCACAGGTCGGTGCGATGACCGGCGCGCAGCTCGGCGGACTCGGCGCTGACGACGTCGCCGAACTTTCGACCGACGCGATCGCCGCGATCAGCACGAAATCCATCTCCGGCCTGACCAATGACGCGGTCGCGGCGCTGAGCGAGGACCAGATCGGAGCCTTGACCAACGGCCAGGTCGCCGCGATGAAGCCGACGCAGATTTCGGCATTGACCACGGACCAGATCGGCTATCTCTCGACCGATCAGGTCGGCGCGCTGACGGCGACGCAGGTCGCCTCGCTGACCACCGACCAGATTGGCGCCATGAGCGAGGAGCAGATCGGCGCGATCAATTCGAAGTCGATCATCGGCCTGACCGCGACGCAGGTGGGCGCCCTGAGCACGGACCAGGTCGCGGCCCTGACCACGGCGCAGGTCGGCGCGCTGAGCGCGACGCAGCTCGGGGCATTGGGCGCTGACGACGTGGCCGAGCTCTCGACCGATGCGGTTGCGGCCATCAGCACGAAATCCATCTCCGGCCTCTCCGCTGATGCGGTCGCAGCACTCAGCACCGACCAGCTCGGCGCTCTCTCGACCGGTCAGATCGCGATGATGAAGGGCACGCAGGTCGCGGCACTGACGACGGACCAGATCGGCGATCTCTCGACCGACCAGATCGGCGCGCTGACCGCGACGCAGGTCGCCTCGCTGACCACCGACCAGATCGGTGCGCTGAGCGAGGATCAGGTCGGCGCGATCAACTCGAAATCGATCATCGGCATGACCGCCACGCAGGTGGGGGCGCTAAGCACTGACCAAGTGGGAGCCCTGACGACAGCGCAGGTCGGCGTGCTGAGCGCGGTGCAGCTCGGCGCGCTCGGCGCTGACGATGTCGCCGAACTCTCGACCGATGCGGTTGCGGCCATCAGCACCAAGTCCATCTCTGGCCTGTCGAACGACGCCGTCGCGGCGCTGAGCGAAGATCAGGTCGGCGCGCTGACCACAGGCCAGATCGGTATGATGAAGGGCTCGCAGATCGCAGCGCTGACAACGGATCAGATTGGCTATCTCTCGACCGACCAGGTCGGCGCGTTGACGGCGACCCAGGTCGCGTCGCTGACGGCGGACCAGATCGGCGCGCTGAGCGAGGAGCAGGTCGGCGCGATCAGCACCAAAGCCGTCCTCGGCCTGACCGCCACCCAGGTTGGCGCGCTGAGCACCGACCAGGTCGGGGCGCTGACGACGGCGCAGGTCGGCGTCCTGAGCGCGACGCAGCTCGGAGCGCTCGGCGCTGACGATGTCGCCGAGCTGTCGACCGACGCGGTTGCCGCGATCAGCACCAAGTCGATCTCGGGCCTGTCGAACGACGCCGTCGCGGCTTTGAGCACCGACCAGGTCGGCGCACTGACCACGGGCCAGATCGGCATGATGAAGGGCTCGCAGATCGCGGCCTTGACCGTCGACCAGATCGGCGATCTCTCGGCCGAACGGGTCGGGGCGCTGACCGCGATCCAGGCGGCTTCGCTCACCGCGGACCAGATCGGCGCGTTGAGCGAGGAACAGGTCGGCGCGATCAGCACCAACGCGATCATCGGGCTCAGCGCCACGCAGGTTGGTGCGTTGAGCACGGATCAGGTCGGGGCGCTGACGACCGCGCAGGTCGGCGCTCTGAGCGCGGTGCAGGTCGGAGCGCTCGGCGCTGACGATGTCGCCGAGCTGTCGACCGACGCGATCGCCGCCATCAGTACAAAAGCCATCTCCGGCCTGAGCAACGATGCCGTCGCGGCGCTGAGCACGGACCAACTCGCGGCCGTCACGACCTCGCAGATCGCGCTGATGAAGCCGACGCAAATTGCCGCGCTGACGACGGACCAGATCGGCGATCTCTCGATCGACCAAGTCGGCGCGCTCACCGCCGGGCAGGTGGCCGCGCTGACGACGGACCAGATCGGCGCCCTGACCGAGGATCAGGTCGGCGCGCTGAGCGTCAAGGCTGTGGTCGGCCTCACGGCGTCGCAGATCACGGCCATGACCGCCGACCAGATCGAGGCGTTCTCGGAAGCCCAGACCGCGGTATTGGGCTCCGGTCAGATCGCGGCCATGGAGACCGAGGATTTCGAGCGCTTCTCCACCGGTGACATCGCCGCCATCAACACGGGCGCCATCTCCGGCCTTGCGGTCGAAGACATCGAGGCCCTGGACGAAGACCAGGTCCAGGCGCTGACGACCGCACAGATCCAGGTGATGAACTCCGATCAGGTCGCGGCAGTCATCGCCGCCTATCAGGAGATCTGACGAACCAGCGCGCGGCTTCGGGCCACGTCTTCCAGCTCATGACCGGCCGCCTGCCGACCCGGGCGGCCGGTCAGCCGTTTTCGATCGTCAGCTCGATCCGGTCTGCCGAAAAGCGCGTGCGGGAATACTGGATCGGCCGGCCGGCGGGGTCGACATTGACGCTCTCGGTTGCGAGCACGATGGCGCCGGGCGCGAGCTTCAGCCGCGCCAGATCATCGTCGCCGGCGTGGGTCGCGGTGAGCACCGTCGAGCGGCGCGTGTAGTCGGCGACGCCGAGCGCGGCGAGCGCCGCGGTGATCGAGCCAGTACGCCGGAACGTGTCGGCGATCCCTCCCAAACTGTCCGCCGGAAACCAGCTCTCAGCCGTCGACACCGGCTCGCCGTCGGCCAGGCCTATCGTTCTCAGCCAGACCGTGTGCGCTTGCGGCGCGATGCCGAGCGCTTCCGCCACGCGGGTGTCGGCAGGAACGGTGGCGGAGTCCACCAGTACCGTCTGGAGCGTCGAGGTCTGGCCTTCGAGGCCGGCGGAGAAGCGCGTGCGTCGCCCGATCGGATAGGCAAGGCGCGGACGGCTGCGGAAGAAGGTGCCGCGCCCCTGCTCGGTGCGCAGCACGCCTTCCTGCACGAGATGCGAGATGGCGCTGCGGACCGTGTGGCGGTTCACGCCGAACTCTTCGGCGAGCCTGAATTCCGGCGGCAGGCGGCCATCCGCATCGAGTTGACCATCCGTCTCCAGGCGGCGGATCCGGTCGGAGATCTGACGCCAGAGCGACACGCCGCTGTTGCGGCGAATCGAGCTGTCGGCGGAGGTTTCTGCAACTGTCGCTGTCATCAGATCGTCATGCGATGGGTCTAATCGAGGTCATCATATAGTTGTCTATAACACTAGACAAGTCGAGTTGCAGCATGCACGGCATCCGGACGGGCGCGAGGCCCGAAAGCGAATTGCGGCGGGAGATGATGGCAGTGCTCGCCCACGCCCCGGCGGCGCGGTTGTCGGAACTCTGGGCCGCCGCGGCGTTCGACGCTGCGGCCGAGCCCGTGCGGGGGCCGGAGACAGGTCTCGTCACGATGCGCGGCCGGATGGGCGGCGGCGGCGCGCCCTTCAATGCCGGTGAGGCGACGGTCACCCGCGCGACGGTACGGCTCGCAGGCGGCGAAGTCGGCCATTCCTATGCGCTCGGCCGCGACGCGGACAAGGCGCGGATCGCCGCGACGATTGACGCGCTGTGGCAGAAGCCGGAGCTGCGGTCGCGCCTTGAAGAGCTGATCCTCTCACCGCTGCGGCTGGAACACGATGCTCATGCCGCGCGCCGCGCCGCCGAGGTCGCCGCGACGAAGGTCGACTTCTTCACCATGGTGAGAGGAGAGGACTGATGCCGACGACGGCCGTGATCCAGGGCGGCTTCCGGGCGCCTGTCTTCGATGCGCAATCCGTATTTCGCGCGGTAATGGATGCGATGGCGCGGCCGGGCAGCCGCCGCTCCGTTATTGCCCTGACCTTGCCTCCCGCGCCCATGTCGCCGCTCGCCGGAGCGGTCGCGCTGGCGCTCTGCGACCACGACACGCCGGTCTGGCTCGACCGGCAGCTTTCGAGCGTCGACGTGCGCAACTGGCTTGGCTTCCACAGCGGCGCACCGGTGACGTCGATCGCGACCGAGGCGCATTTCGCTTTCGCGGCTGCGCCGGACGAACTGGTGGCGCTGGAGAGTTTTGCGCAGGGCTCGCAGGACTATCCCGACCGGTCGACCACGATTGTGTTGCAGGTGGAAAGTTTCGACGCGGGCCCGCCGCTGGTGCTCATGGGACCGGGAATCCGGACGACCGCAACCGTAGCGCCGTCGCCCATGCCGCGCCATTTCAGTGCGCAGTGGCGGCAGAACGGCGCGCGGTTTCCACGCGGTGTCGACCTGATCCTGGTGTCGGGCGACGAGATCGTCTGCCTGCCGCGCACGACGCGCATTGCCGACGGACAGGCGGGAGGCTGAGCCATGTATGTCGCGGTGAAGGGCGGCGAGGCCGCCATCCGGAATGCCCATTCGTTGCTGGCCGACCGCAGGCGCGGCGACCGCTCCGTGCCGGCGCTGCGCCTCGACCAGATCGTCGAGCAACTGGCGCTCGGGGTCGACCGCGTGATGGCGGAGGGCTCGCTCTACGACCGCGAACTTGCCGCGCTGGCGATGAAGCAGGCGCGGGGCGACCTGATCGAGGCGATCTTCCTCGTGCGCGCCTATCGCACGACGTTGCCGCGCTTCGGCTACACGCGGCCGCTCGACACGGCGGCCATAAAGGTCGAGCGGCGCGTTTCGGCGACCTACAAGGACCTGCCGGGCGGCCAGCTTCTCGGACCGACCTTCGACTACACGCACCGCCTGCTCGATCCGGCGCTGGCAGGCGATGCGCCGCAGAAGGAGCCGATGCAGCGCGAACCGGAGACCGCATCGATGCCGCGTGTCTCGGACCTGCTGGGCGAGGAGGGACTGATCGAGGCCGATGGCGCGGTGCCCGCCGGTGCGCCGGTCGCCGACATCACGCGCGAACCGCTCGAATTCCCGCTGGAGCGCGACGCCCGCCTGCAGGCGCTGGCACGCGGCGACGAGGGCTTTCTCCTCGCGCTCGCCTATTCCACCCAGCGCGGCTATGCGCGCACGCATCCTTTCGTCGGCGAAATCAGGATCGGCGAGGCCGAGCTGGAGCTCGAAGTGCCGGAACTCGACTTTCCCGTCCCGCTGGGTTCGATCCGCGTGACCGAGTGCCAGATGGTCAATCAGTTCAAGGGCTCGGCCAAGGCGCCGCCGCAGTTCACGCGCGGCTACGGGCTGGTCTTCGGCCAGTCGGAGCGCAAGGCGATGGCGATGGCGCTCTGCGACCGGGCGCTGCGCGCCGCCGAGTTCGGCGAGGATATCGTCGCTCCCGCGCAGGATGAGGAATTCGTCATCTCGCATTCCGACAACGTCCAGGCGACCGGCTTCGTCGAGCACCTGAAGCTGCCGCATTATGTCGACTTCCAGGCCGAACTCGACCTTGTCAGGCGCATGCGAGCCGAATTCGAGGCGGGACAGCGCGAGGACGATCTCCGGGAGGCCGCGGAATGAAAATGCAAGTGACCGACATCGCCGCCTACAACTTCGCCTATCTCGACGAACAGACGAAGCGGATGATCCGCCGCGCGATCCTGAAGGGGATCGCGATCCCCGGCTATCAGGTGCCGTTCGCATCCAGAGAGATGCCGATGCCCTATGGCTGGGGCACCGGCGGCGTGCAGGTGACGGCGTCGATCATCGGGCCGGACGACACGCTGAAGGTGATCGACCAGGGCGCCGACGACACGACCAATGCGGTATCGATCCGCGCCTTCTTCCAGAAGGTCGCGGATGTGGCTGTGACCACCTCGACGGCCGAGGCGACCATCATCCAGACGCGGCATCGCATCCCGGAGCATCCGCTGACCGAAGGCCAGGTGCTTGTCTACCAGGTGCCAATCCCCGAGCCGCTGCGCTTCCTCGAACCGCGCGAGACCGAGACGCGCAAGATGCACGCGCTGGAGGAATACGGCCTGATGCACGTCAAGCTCTACGAGGACATCGCCCGGCACGGGCGCATCGCAACAACCTATGCCTATCCGGTGAAGGTCGAGGGGCGCTACGTGATGGACCCGTCGCCGACGCCGAAATTCGACAATCCGAAGATGCACATGTCGCCGGCGCTCCAGCTCTTCGGCGCGGGGCGCGAGAAGCGCATCTATGCCGTTCCGCCCTTCACCGAAGTGGTGAGCCTCGACTTCGAGGACCATCCCTTCGAGGTGCAGACCTTCGACCGGCCCTGTGCGCTCTGCGGCGCGGAGCATGTCTATCTCGATGAGGTGATCCTCGACGACCGCGGCGGACGGATGTTCGTCTGCTCCGACACGGATCATTGCGAGACGCGACGGGCGGAGGGGCATGTGGGCGATCTGGGGGAGAAGGCGGAGGTTGTGTCGTGACCGACGAACCCCTGCTCCGCGTCACCTCGCTGTCAAAATCCTACGGCGCACGCCGGGGCTGCGAGAACGTTTCGTTCGAACTGTGGCCCGGCGAGGTGCTGGCCGTGGTCGGCGAATCAGGTTCCGGCAAGACGACGCTGCTTAATTGCGTCTCGACGCGCCTGCCTCCGAGTTCTGGCCTCGTCTCCTATCGCATGCGCGACGGCCAGTGGCGCGACCTCTACCGGATGAGTGAAGCCGAGCGCCGCTTCCTGATGCGCACCGACTGGGGCTTCGTGCACCAGAACCCGGCCGATGGCCTGCGCATGTCTGTCTCGGCCGGCGCCAATGTCGGTGAGCGGTTGATGGCCGTTGGCGACCGGCACTATGGCCGCATCCGCGAGACGGCGATCGACTGGCTCGGCCGCGTGGAAATCTCCGCCGACCGGATCGACGACCAGCCGCGCGCCTTTTCGGGCGGCATGCGCCAGCGGCTGCAGATCGCGCGCAACCTCGTCACCGGGCCGCGGCTGGTGTTCATGGACGAGCCGACCGGCGGGCTCGACGTGTCCGTCCAGGCGCGCCTGCTCGACCTGTTGCGCGGGCTGGTCAGCGACCTCGGGCTCGCGGCGGTCGTCGTCACGCACGACCTCGCGGTGGCGCGTCTGCTCTCGCACCGGATGATGGTGATGAAGGACGGCGTCGTGGTGGAACACGGCCTGACCGACCGCGTGCTCGACGATCCGCGCGCGCCCTACACGCAATTGCTCGTCTCCTCGATTTTGCAGGTGTGACATGCCCACCCCACTCGTCGTCTCCGACGTCGCCAAGAGCTTCGTCATGCATCTGCGCGGCGGCGTGGAGCTGCCCGTGGTGCGCAACGTCTCCTTCTCGCTCAAGGCGGGCGAGTGCGCCGTGCTCGGCGGCCCGTCCGGCGCGGGAAAGAGTTCAATCCTCAAGATGCTCTACGGCAATTACGGCGTCGATGCCGGCCAGGTGATCGTCTCCCACAACGGCCATCTGGTCGATCTGGCGGCCGCAGGGCCGCGCACCGTGCTGGCGATCCGCCGCGACACGATCGGCTATGTCAGCCAGTTCCTGCGCGCCGTGCCGCGCGTTTCGGCCGTCGATGTCGTCGCCGATCCGCTGCTGGCGCGAGGCGAGGACCGGGAAGAGGCTCGGGGCAGGGCGCGGGCGCTGCTGGAACGGCTGAACCTGCCAGGGCGCCTTTGGCAATTGCCGCCCGCCACCTTCTCCGGCGGCGAGCAGCAACGCGTCAACATCGCGCGCGGCTTCATCACCGACCATCCGATCCTGCTGCTCGACGAGCCGACCGCCTCGCTCGACGCGGCCAACCGGCAGATCGTCATCGACATGATCGGCGAGAAGAAGCGGGCGGGCGTCGCCATGCTCGGCATCTTCCACGATCAGGACGTGCGCGAGGCGGTCGCCGACCACGTCATCGACGTTACCGCATTCGCACCGAAGAAAGCCGCCTGATGCCCAAGGGCCTGTCCGAAGAGCCGCTCGTCCATCCCTCCGCGCAGGTCACCGACACCAGGCTCGGTCGCTACACGGAGATCGCGGAAGGCTGCCGCATCGCGGAGGCCGAGATCGGCGACTATTCCTACCTGATGCAGGACTGCCATGTCTGGTGCGCCGAGATCGGCAAGTTCGCCAACATCGCGGCCTCCGTCCGGCTCAATGCGACCAACCACCCGGTCGACCGGCCGACGCTGCACCATTTCACCTATCGCGCCTCCGATTACTGGCCGGATGCCGAGCACGAGGCGGATTTCTTCGCCGCGCGGCGAGCGCGCAAGGTAACGGTCGGCCACGACACCTGGCTCGGCCACGGCTCGACGGTGCTGCCCGGCGTGACCGTCGGCGACGGCGCGGCGGTCGGCGCCGGCGCGGTGGTGACGAAGGATGTCGCGCCCTACACGATCGTCGCCGGCGTTCCCGCCCGGCCGATCCGCGAGCGCTTCGACCGCAGGACGGCCGAGCGCTACCAGGCGCTCGCGTGGTGGGACTGGGACCACCGCCGTCTGCGCGACGCACTGGAGGATTTCCGCTCCCTGAGCGCCGAGGCGTTCCTGGAAAAGCACGGCGGTTGAGACCCGATTTCGGCGGCCCGCGCCGCTGTGAATCGTAACAAAACCGTCATCCAACGGACATGCCGGTTTCATGTTGATCCCATAGCGCTTCTCGCAGATGCGAAGGGGTCCCGCTCGGCGGGAAAACACTGCGGATGCTGAAGATCACCAATGTGACGCGCAGGTTCGGCAGGAACACCGCCGTCGACAGCGTCACGCTGGACATCGAGCCCGGGCAGATGGTCGGCGTCATCGGCCGTTCGGGCGCGGGCAAGTCCACCTTGCTGCGCATGATCAACCGGCTGATCGATCCGTCCGAAGGTTCGATTTCCTTCGGCGGCGCGACCGTCTCGACGCTGCGCGGGGCTCAGTTGCGCGGTTGGCAGCGCGACTGCGCCATGATCTTCCAGCAGTTCAATCTCGTGCCGCGCCTCGATGTCCTGACCAACGTGCTGCTCGGCCGGCTCAACCATCGCTCCACCGTTCTCAACCTGCTCAGCATCTTCAGCCGCGACGAGCGGATCCTCGCGATCAACGCGCTGGAGCGGCTCGGGATCGCGCAGACCGCGCTGCAGGCCGCCGGCACTCTGTCGGGCGGCCAGCAGCAGCGTGTCGCGATCGCCCGCGCCCTGATGCAGCAGCCGAAGGTGATCCTCGCTGACGAGCCGATCGCCTCGCTCGATCCGCTGAACGCCAAGATCGTGATGGACGCGCTGCGCGACATCAACCGCCGCGAAGGCCTGACCGTCGTCACCAACCTCCACACGCTCGACACCGCGCGCAGCTATTGCGACCGCATCATCGGCATGTCCGGCGGCAAGGTCGTGTTCGACGGCGGGCCGGAGGACCTCGATCGCGAGGCCGTCGCGCGCGTCTACGGCGCTGATGCGGACGACATTCCCGAAGAGATCACGTCCACCAGCATCGCTTCGGAAAGGCCCCGAAAATTCCAATCCGCCGGACCGCTCGAACCCGCCTTCGCCGGGCTGTGAGCGACCGGGATCGTATCGCCCTCGTGACGGGCCACCATCAGACCGAGACCGGAGCGCGGCGGCTGCCCGCTCGCAACAGGAGAGACGACATGTTCAGGAAAGCACTCATGGCCGCCGTCGCGCTTGGCGCGCTCGCCAACGCGGCCCAGGCGGAAGACCTCAAGGAATTCCGCATCGGCATCCTCGGCGGCGAGAACGAGGCCGACCGCCTGCGCAACTTCCAGTGCATGGTCGACAAGCTCCCGGCGGTCCTTGGCGTCGAAAAGGTTTCGCTGTTCCCGGCAGCCGACTACGACGGCGTCGTGCAGGGCCTCCTGGGCGGCACGCTCGACTATGCCGAGCTCGGCGCCTCGGCCTTTGCCAAGGTCTATCTCGAGAAAGCCGATGCGGTCGAGCCGATCCTGACCACCGTTCAGACCGACGGCGCCACCGGCTACTACTCGATCATGGTCGCCAAGAAAGAGTCCGGCATCAAGACGCTCGCCGATCTGAAGGGCAAGAAGCTCGGCTTCGCCGATCCGGACTCGACCTCCGGCTACCTGATCCCGTCGGTGACGCTGCCCAAGGATCTCGGCGGCGTCCCCGTCAAGGACTACTTTTCCGAGACCGGCTTCGGCGGCGGCCATGAGAACCTCGTCCTCGAAGTGATGAAGGGCACCTTCGATGCCGGCACCACCTGGGGGTCGGGCGTCGGCGAGTTCTCGGAGGGCTATTCTTCCGGCAACCTGCGCAAGATGGTCGACAAGGGCATCCTCGACATGGACGACCTGACCGAGATCTGGAAGTCGCCTCTGATCCCGAACGGCCCGATCGTCGTCCGCACCTCCATGGACGCCGACATGAAGTCGAAGTTCAAGGATTTCATGGTGAACCTGCCGACCACCGACGCGGCCTGCTTCTCGGCGATCCAGGGCGGCGACTTCAAGGGCTACACCGAGGTCACCACCGAGTTCTACCAGCCGATCATCGACGCCCGCAAAGCCAAGATCGGCTCGTGATCCTCGAATGAATGGCGACGCCGCGGGGGAAACCTCGCGGCGTTTCTCTTGCGGGGAACCCCATGAGCGCGATCACAGAGACGGCGGCTGCGCCGAAGCCGATGCTGTCGGAGAGCGGCAGCCTGGTCGAGCGCCATTGGCGTGAACTCGCCTCGCGACGTCGCCTCTATACGTTTGGCGGCGTCGTGTTTCTGGTCGTTGCGATGGCCGGATCTCTCTGGTTCGCCAACGAGTCCAACGCCGGCAAGTTCTTCGACCGGCTTCCGCATCTCTTCGATTTCGTCGGCCAGCTTATACCGCGCGACGGCTGGGAAGTGTGGCGCGCACTGTTCGACCTGCCGTCCCCCTATGACGACGGGAGCCTCAAATACGATTATCCGGAAGGCCGCGCCTACTTCACCGAGACGCTCTACGTCCCGGAATATGTCTACCTGATGGTCGAGACGCTCAACATTGCGCTGCTCTCGACGCTCATCGGCTTCTTCTTCGGCTTCCTGCTGTGCTTCCTCGCCGCGCGAAACCTCGTCGCGAACCGCTGGCTGCGCTTCTTCGTGCGCCGCTTCATGGAAATCCTGCGCGCCTTCCCGGAGATCGTCATCGCGGGCTTTTTCCTAGCCGTGTTTTCGCTCGGTGCGATCCCGGCGATCCTCGCCGTTTCGATCCACACAATCGGCGCGCTCGGCAAGATGTTCTTCGAGGTGGTCGAGAATGCCGATATGCGACCCGACGAGGGCCTGCGCGCGGTCGGTGGCAGCTGGGTCGAACGCGTCTGGTTCGGCATCGTGCCGCAGGTGATGCCGAACTTCGTCTCCTATTTCCTGCTGCGTTTCGAGATCAACGTGCGTGCCTCCACCATCATCGGCGCGGTCGGCGGCGGCGGCATCGGCGAGGCGTTGCGGTTGTCGATCGGTCAGACGCACGAGGCCAAGACACTCGCGATCGTCCTTCTCCTATTCGGCACGATCGTCGCGGTGGATCAGTTCTCCGCCTGGTTGCGCCGCCGCCTGGTGGGCGAGCAGGCCTTCGAATTCGGCCGTGGAGCCTGACGATGACGACCGAGATCACCGCCGACATGAGGGACGTCGCGGCCCGCTATCCGGCGGCGCTGGAAGGGTCGCGACGCAAGCAATTGAGCTCGCTGGCCGGCGCCGGCGGCTTCGTTCTCTACCTTGTGTTCGCCTGGTGGTTCTTTTCCATCGGCAGCGTGTTCGCCAATGCGAAGTGGGACATCGCCGGCGCCTACCTCGCCGACTGGGTGTCCTACGAGATACGTCCCAATATCGACCTGCGGGACGATCACCTTGAGGTGACGTTCACCCGATTCGATCCGCTGGGTCCGAATGGCAATCCCGACTGGCTGGTGCGCGAGAAAGCGATGGTCGTAAGGGGGGCAGCATCGACCGGCGGCTCGGGCGGCGGGGCATCGAGTTCCTCGGGCAGCTTCCTTGGGCCGGTCGGCGGGAAGACCTCCATTCCAAGCGAATCGGCCAGCCCGGCAGCGCCGTCCGTCCAGGCAGCCCCGATCGCGCCGACGGAGGAGGTCGTTCGCGCGACGGTCGATTTCAGCGGAGCGGGCACGGTCGACATCCGTCCCGGCCAGGTCACCGTCACGCGTGGCGGCGAGACGCTGGTGCTCGACATCGTCCGGAATGAAGCCGTCAATGTGCGAGGCGCGCTGCCGTCCTGGGCCACGCAGCGTTCAGCGGGCGACAAGGTGGTCGTCTACTTCGGCGTTCCCGGCCGCGCGGAGATCGAGAGCGACGAGGTGAAGATCCGCCACCGCTTCCTCGGCTGGGCGAACTTCGTCTTCGACATCAATTCGCCGTTCTGGGGAAAATCCGCCGGGGATGTGTTTGACCTGATCGTGTCGGGCGAGCGGATCGATCCGCCGCGCTCCAACCTGTCGCTCGCCTGGGACAACATCCTCTACAATGCCGAATGGCAGCACCTGGACGTCTGGACCAAGCTGCTGCAGACGATCGTGATGGCCTTTGCCGGCACGGTGCTGGCCTCGCTGATCGCCTTCCCGCTCGCCTTTATCGCGGCGCGCAACATCATGCCGAACCGGCTGCTCAATCAGGTCGCCAAGCGCTTCTTCGACTTCCAGCGCTCGGTCGACATGCTGATCTGGGCGCTGTTCTTCACCCGCGCCTTCGGACCGGGGCCGCTCGCCGGCATCTCGGCGATCTTCTTCACCGACACCGGCACGCTCGGAAAGCTCTATTCCGAGGCGCTGGAGAACATCGACGACAAGCAGCGCGAGGGCGTTCGCTCGGTGGGTGCCGCGCCGGCCGTCGTGCAGCGCTACGGCGTGGTGCCGCAGGTGCTGCCGGTGTTCCTGTCGCAGTCGCTCTACTTCTGGGAATCGAACACGCGCTCGGCCACCATCATCGGCGCCGTCGGAGCCGGCGGCATCGGCCTCAAGCTCTGGGAGGCGATCCGCACCAATTCCGACTGGGAGAATGTCGCCTACATGGTGATCCTGATCCTGATTGTCGTGTTCATCTTCGACAACATCTCGACCGCGCTGAGGCAGCGGCTGATCGCGCCGCCGGCCGGCCCGACCTGATCCCGCGGACTTGCCCACCGGCCTTCGTCAAACTGTCATGCAAATCTCCTAAGCGACCGGCTACAGGCCCGCGATCGAAGGTTCGGCGGGCCGATCGCAATGGGAAATCGCCCGCATGCCGCAGGAAGCCGTTCTTCGCAACGCCATGATCGTCCTTCGCGACGAGGTGAGGCCGGGCGCGGTGCTCATTCGCGACGGGAGCATCGCGGACATCTCGTCGTTAAGCACCGTGGGCGAGGATCTGGAGGGCGACTATCTCGTCCCGGGCCTGATCGAGCTCCACACCGACCACCTCGAGGGCCATTATTCGCCGCGACCCGGCGTGCGGTGGAACGCGGTCGCCGCCGTACAGGCGCATGACGCGCAGATCGCGGCTTCCGGCATCACGACGGTGTTCGACTGCCTGCGCATGGGCTCGGACGAGGATGGCGGCTTCGATCCGCACGAGATGCGCCTCCTGGCCGACGCGATCGAGACGGCGCAGGGACACGGCAGGCTGCGCGCGGACCATCTGCTGCACCTGCGTTGCGAGGTTTCCTCGCCCGACGTGCTCGACGCGCTGGAACAGTTCAAGGCGGACAGCAACGTGCGGCTCGCCTCGCTGATGGACCATGCGCCCGGCCAGCGGCAGTTCCAGACGATGGAGCAGTACACGCTCTACTACAAGACGAAGCGGGGCCTGTCCGACGAAGCGTTCGAGCGCTATGTCGCGACCCGCAAGGAACAGTCCGCGCGCTATTCGGCCGTCCACCGCAAGGCCGTCGCCGAGCACTGCCGCGCGGCCGGCGTGACGCTCGCCAGCCATGACGATGCGACGCTCGCCCATGTCGACGAGGCGATCGCGGACGGAGTGCGGCTGGCAGAGTTCCCGACCTCGCTCGAAGCGGCCCGCGCCTCGCACGAGGCGGGGATGAGCGTGCTGATGGGCGCGCCCAACATCGTGCGCGGCGGCTCGCATTCCGGCAACATCGCGGCGCGTGATCTGGCCGATGCCGGCATCCTCGACGTGCTCTCCTCGGACTACATCCCTTCCTCGCTGATCCACGCGGCATTCCTGCTGGCCGAAGGTGAGGGGGCGATCTCGCTGCCCGAGGCCGTTGCGCTGGTGACCTCCACGCCCGCGCGCACCGTCAGGCTCGACGACCGCGGCGAGATCGCGCTTGAGAAGCGGGCCGACCTGGTGCGCGTGCGCCACCATCATGGCCTGCCGACGGTCCGTTCGGTCTGGCGCAGCGGCCAGCGGGTGAGCTGACCTTTCGTCCGATCACTTCCTCGGCCTGAAGCCGAGATTGGCAGAGATCTTGGCGGCCGCCGCCAACAGGTGGCGAACCTGGTCCGTCGTCGGTGTCTCAGGGATGTACTGCACCGAATCGGTCATGGCGATCGCGCCGACATAGCCGCCGAGCGCATCGAAGATCGGTGCTGCGAGCGCGTTGAGGCCGATCATCGATTCGTTGGGGCCAACCGCCCATCGGCGCTTGCGGATCGCTTCGACCTCCCGGCGGAGCTGCTCCGGGTCGGTGATGGTATAGGGCGTTCGCATTTCCAGCGGTTCGGACAGGACACGTGCAAAGACGAGTTCGTCGCCGAAGGCGAGCGAAATCTTGCCCTGTGAGCTGGAATTGTAGGCCAGCAGCGAGCCCGGCTTGACGAATATCTCGATGTTGGACCGGCTGGGCATCACCAGAAGGATGCGCATGCCGTCGCCCTCCGGCTGGCTGATGGCGACGGCATGGCCGGTCTGGTCTCGCAGCTCGCGCGCGACGTCGCGGGCGGCTGTGGCGAGTTCGAAGCTCTCGCTGACGGCCTGGCCGAGCGCCATCAGCCTGGCGCTGATCGAATAGCGCTCGGTCTCTTCATTACGAATCAGATAGCCGGCGGAGACGAGGGTCTGTAGGTGGCGATGGATCCGGCTCTTGGTGGTGTCGAAGGCGCGCGCCATTTCCGACACGCCGACGGATGTCTGGCCGCGTGCCACATATTCCAGGATCTCGAGTGCGAACTCGACAGCCTGGATCGACCCTCCGCGTGATGTCTCGCCGTTCGTGCCGTCCTTCACCGCGCCCTTATCCCTTCCGCGCCGCGTAACGACATCGGCACCATTGCCAGACTTATCGTTCCTGCCGCGAGGAGCAAGCCCGCTGAAGGGCGGCAAACCTCGCATGGTCAGTCTGCCAGATGGCTCGGCATCGGATATTCGTCCGCGTTCAGCACCCAACCCTGCTTCGCGAAGTCGACGCGCGGCGGCGAGAAGATGTCGACCAGCTGGTTGAGGCCCGCCTCCATGCCGCGCGAGGTATGGATCGCCGGCGGCGGAATTACTGTCAACGAAGGCGATTGAACGAGGGCATGCTCGTCATCACGCCAGACGTTGAGGTTTGTCGTCCAGGGCCAGCGCAGGTGGTGCGTGAAAGCGCCGTCGAGGGCCAGCGAACCTTGCTCGAAATCGTCGTGATGATGCGGCGACAGCTTGGTGATGTCCCTCGGCCCGTGCTGCGGGTCGAGATAGTTCACCATCAGGGTCGTGCAGCGGAAGATGCGGCCGAAACGACCCGGAGTCGGCGGCACGTCGAGGCTGTAGGCGCGGATGCGAAAGCCGCCGATCGGATCGGGCCAGGGCTCCAGCAGCGCGACATTCGGATGCTGCTCGGCGTACGACTCGGCGTTCGAACAGAGAGCGTTCAGGTCGTCCGACCGGGTCGAGAAGATCCGTGTCGCACGGCCGCCCTTGGGCAGGGTGATGAGGCTGTCGCCCGGCGGGAGGATGACGAGCGAGAAGCCGTCGACATCGACGCGCTCGCCGTTGGCCTCGATGAGGGCGGGCGTGTCGCGGTCGGGAAGCAGCAGCACATATTCATCGGCCTGGCCGTTGCGCCGCAGCGATCCGCCCGCATCGACCTCGCTCTGGGCGACCAGGAAGTTCTGTCCGCGGGTCAGCCAGGTCTTCGCGCCGTCGCCGACGACCTGCGGTGCGATCTCGTAGAAGAGCCCGTAGTCGGCGCCGGCGAAAGCCTGCGGCGCAGCGGCTTTCGGAGCGGCGGCGCTCGCGGCCATGCGGGATCTGGGGTCGCTCGGGTCGTACATCGTCTCTCTCCCTGCATCGTTCTGTATAGCAGAACGTTTGATCTAAAATTAGAAAACCGTCTCGACCGTTCTTGTCAAGACCGGTTGCAGAGATTGCACACCTGCGGCAAAAATTGACCGATCCCGCTTGACAGCATCATTTGATCAAGGAACTATTGAACGAAACAGTGTTCTGCATAACGAAACGGAGGAAACGTTCATGCTGACCCGCAGACAACTCATCGTGTCGACAGGCGCGATGGCCGCTACGCTTGCCATGCCCCACGTCTCGCGTGCCGCACCGATCAAGATGCGTCTCGCCCATGCCGCCAATGAAATTCATCCCGGCCATATCGCCGCGGTCGAATTCAAGAAGGCGCTCGAGGCACTCGTGCCCGGCGCGATCGACATCACCATCTTCCCGAACCGCCAGCTCGGCGAGGACAAGCAGAACCTCGAGTCGGCCATGGCCGGCACGAACGAGCTGTGCGGCTGCTCCGGCGTGCTGTTCCCGCTCGTGACGGGCCGTCAGGCGCTCGACGCCTATCAGCTGCCGTTCCTGATCAAGGACTACGACCACTTCGCCAAGATCGCGATGAGCGATATCGGGCAGAAGGTGCTGGACGACCTCGCGCCCGCCGGCCTCGTCGGCCTGCAGACCACCGACATCGGCCAGCGCCACTTCCTGTCGGCCACCAAGGTCGTCAAGTCCGTGCCCGATTTCGCCGGCCTCAAGACCCGCATCCTGCCCGTGCCCCTGCACAAGGCGATCTGGGAAGGCGTCGGCGTGTCGCCGGTGGGCATGCCCTACGGCGAAGTCTACGGCGCCCTCGAAACCAAGGTCATCGACGCGGTGGAGATCAACGTCTCCTCGATGCTCGGAGAGAACCTGTGGGAGGTCGGCAAGAACTTCACCCTGACGGGTCACTATCCGTGGCACAACGTCATCGCCATGAACAAGGCGGTGTTCGACGGGCTGCCGGAGGAGCTGCAGAAGGCAGTACGCGAGGCCGGCCGCACGTCGGTGGCTCCGACGCTCGAATACACGAAGAACCAGGACCTGACCGGCCGCGATGAACTCAAGGCCAAGGGCGTGCAGATCCACAACCTGGAGAATCTTGCCGAAATGCAGGCCAAGGTCGCTCCGATCGTCGAGACCTGGAGCGCCAAGGATCCGCTGATCGCCGAATTCGTCACCGCCGCGCGCGGCATGGCCTGAGGTTCTCTTTGGGTGGCGGACGCAGGACCGCCCGCCACCACCTCGCGCAAAGATGACGAAGAGCAGAACTCATGCAGCATTCTGAAACTGCGGACGCGCGCGTCCGGGGGCCGATCGGCTGGTATGTCTCAACCCTGCGCTTTCTCGCAGGCGCGACCATGATGATGATCGTCGTGATCATGACGGCCCAGGTCACCGCCCGCTACATATTCGGCTCATCGCTCATCTGGGCCGAGGAACTCTGCCGCTACATCCTGATCTGGCAGACCTTCCTGTTCATCGGACTTGCCTACACGAAGGGTGAACTGGTCGCCGTCGACATCGTGCCGCTCATGCTCTCTCCAAGGTGGCGGTTGACGTTGAAGGCGCTGGTGTCGATCCCGATCCTCGTTTTCCTCTGGCTGATGATGGTGAACGGCTTCGACTATTCGACGCGGTTCGGCCATCAGATCGTACCTGCGGTCGACTTCATCTTCATGTCGCTGATCGGCCACGGTGTCGGCCTGTCGATCTTCTGGGTCTACGTCTCCGTTGCCGTCGGTTCGGCGCTTCTCGCCCTCCACATCATTGCATCGCTGGTGCTCGACTGGCGCCAGCTCCCCAACGCGCCAGGGAAACCGGCGCCGACCGAAGCGGAGGGCTGAGGCATGGGCGCGTTTTTCGGTTCGTTTCTGCTATTGCTCGCGACCGGCGTGCCGATCGCATTCGCTCTAGGCGTCGGCGGGATGTTCTATTTGTTCCTGTCGGGCAACGGCGCGGTCATTCTCGCCCTTCCGCAGCGGATGATGGCCGGCGTCGACCAGTTCATCCTGCTCACCATCCCGCTCTTCCTGCTCGCCGGCATGCTGATGAACGTCGGCGGCATCACGGATCGCATCGTCACCTTCGCTCGCGCCATGGTCGGTCACAGGCGCGGCGGCATGTCGTCGGTGACGGTGCTCTCATCGGGCTTCTTCGCGGGCATCTCGGGGAGCGCGACCGCGGAGGCCTCGGCGCTCGGTTCAATCCTGATCCCCGCGATGCAGAAGCAGGGCATTCCGCCGGCCTATGCGGCGGCGCTGGTCGGCGTCAGCTCGATCATGGGGCCGATCATCCCGCCGTCGATCACCATGATCATCTACGGGGTGCTGTCCGGCACATCCATCGGACAGCTCTTCCTCGCAGGCGTCGGCCCGGGGCTGCTTCTTGCAGGCGGGCTGCTCGCCTATGCCGGATATCGCGCGCGCCGCGACGGGTTTCCGGTAACGCCGAAAATGGGGTGGGGCGACAGGCGGGCGGCGACCATTCGCACGCTGCCAGCGCTGATCCTGCCGCTGATCATCGTGGTCGGCATCAAGGCCGGCATCTTTACGCCGACCGAGGCGGCAGCGGTGGCCGTGATCTACGCGCTCATCGTCGGCTTCGCCTATCGCGACCTCACGCTGGGCAGGGTTTGGGAGGCGATGATCGCTACAACGATCGTGAGTTCGTCCATTCTGTTCATCACGGCGATGGCGAACATCGTCGCCTTCGTCTTCACTCTCGAACAAGTTCCGACGACCATCGCGCAGGCCGTGCTGACGGTCAGCGACAATCCGATCGTCGTGCTGATCATGCTGAACCTCGTGCTGCTCGTGCTCGGCATGTTCTTGGAGCCGATCTCGATCCTGATCCTCACCATGCCGATCCTGATGCAGTTCCTGAAAATCATCGGCATGGACCCGGTGCAGTTCGGCACAATGGTCGTGCTCAACGTGGTGATCGGCATGGCGACGCCGCCGGTGGGCATCCTGCTCTTCATCGTCTGCGCCGCCTCCGGGCAATCGCTGACGGCGGTCTCGCGCGAGGCGCTGCCACTGCTTGCGGTCTGTCTGCTCGTGCTGGTCCTTGTCGCCGCGCTTCCTGCCGTCACGCTCTGGTTGCCGCACGCGATGCTCGTGGGCAACTGAGCGATCAATCCGGAGAATTCCCCATGACACAGCCTTCCGCCGCTCGCAGTTTCCGTCAGCGCTTCATCGCCGGGGAGACCCTTGTCGGCACCTTCGTCAAGACGCCGGCGAGCCACCCCGTGGAAATCCTCGGCCAGGCAGGGTTCGAGTTCGTGGTGATCGACGAGGAGCACGCGCCGTGGGATCGCGTGACGATCGACCATGCGCTGCTGGCAGCGCGGGCGTCCGGCACCGCCGGCATCGTGCGGGTTGCCGAGCCGAGTGCGGCCAAGATCCTCGCGGTGCTCGACGACGGCGCGACCGGCGTGCTGGTGCCGCATGTGAGCTCGGTTGCCAAGGCGCAGGAGATTGCCAGGGCTTGCCGCTTCCGCGGCGGCCGGCGCGGCTTCTCCAACACGACGCGTGCCGGGAATTTCGGCGCTGTCGGCGTCTGGCCGCATGTCGACGCGCAGGACGCGTCGGTGACCTTCATCGCGATGATCGAGGACCCCGAAGCGCTGGACGAGATCGATGCGATCGTCGCCACCGAGGGGCTGGACGGCGTCTTCATCGGCCGCGGCGATCTGACGGTGGCGCTCGGCGCCCCGGCTATGGACGCGCCTGAGATCATGGCCACCTGCGAGAAGATCATCGCAGCCGCCAAGAAGGTAGGCAAGCCGGTGGCGATGATGGTCGCCAATGCCGACGACGCCAACCGCTTCCACAAGATGGGCGCGACGACGTTCATTGTCGCGTCCGACCAGGGTTTCATGCGCCAGGCGGCGCTGAAGGCCTATGCAGACATTTCCGCCGTGGGCGCCAAGAGCGCCTGACGCGAGCCAGCAAGGAGACAGACCATGGCCGACACCACAACCGACTATCCGATGATCGTGCCGCTTCCGGAAATGAGCGCGGCGCGCAAGGCCGAAGTCGCCGATCTGCTGGTCGGCGCGATCGACCTTCATTGCCATTCCGGCCCGGCCGCGATGCCACGTATCCTCGGGCACACAGAGGCATTCCGGATGGCGGAGGAAGCGGGTTTCAAGGCGCTGCTCTACAAGGACCACTACTATGTCGGCATGCCGCACTGCGCGGTGCTGAAGGACATCTATCCGGATTCGAAGGTCGAGCTCTTCTCCGGCGTCGCGCTGAACAATGCGTCCGGCGGCATCAACCCGCACGCTGTCGACCACGCGATCAAGCTCGGCGGCAAGATCGTCTGGTTCCCGACCTTCGCGGCCAAGAACCACATCGAAGCCTATGCCGCGAAGTCGTTCCCGAAGACGGCGAAGCCGATGCTGCCGCCGATCCCGCTGACCGTGCTCGATGCCAATGGCAAGCTGACCGACGAGACAAAGCAGATCTGCGACCTGATCGCGGAAGGCGACATCATCCTCGCCGGCGGCCACCTGCACGTCTCGGAACTGTTCATCCTGTTCGAGGAAGCGAAGAAGCGCGGCGTGAAGAAGATGATGGTCAACCATCCAAGCTACATCATCGGCTGCTCGGACGAGGACATCAGGGGCCTGGTGGCGCTTGGCGCATATATGGAGCACTCGATCTGCATGTTCATTCCCGGTCGTGCCAAGCAGCACGAGACGGAGGATCTGATCCACATGATGGAGGTTGCGGGCGTCGACCGCACCATCCTCGGCTCCGACCTCGGACTAACCCAGGCGCCGAAGCCGGTCGACGGCTACCGGATGATCGTCTCCGACCTGCTCGACCATCAGGTGTCGAAGGCTGACATCAGGAAGATCACCTCGGCGAACGCCGCCGGCCTGCTGGGCCTCGCGGCCTGACGTCTGACAGATAAGGGAGTTCGCCGATGGCCCCTCGCAAGGTAATCATCACGTGTGCGGTGACGGGCTCGATCCACACGCCGTCGATGTCGGAGCATCTTCCGGTGACGGCGCAGGAGATCGCGGACGCGGCGATCGGGGCGGCCGAAGCGGGGGCGGCGATCGTGCATCTGCATGCGCGCGATCCGAAGAACGGCCTGCCCGACCAGTCGCCGGCGGCCTTCGAGCCGTTCCTCAAGGTGATCAAGCAGCGCTCCGACTGCGTCGTCAACATCACCACCGGCGGCGCCTCGACGATGACGATCGACGAGCGGCTGCAGCCGGTGGCGACCTTCAAGCCGGAGGTCGCCTCGCTCAACATGGGCTCGATGAACTTCGGCCTCTACCCGATGCTCGCCCGCTTTAAGGAGTTCAAGCACGACTGGGAGCT